>Ga0209026_1000070_pt1 | contig 205861 bp, 130 predicted proteins | sample AraplaCL_Col_mCL_FD_184262 | JGI IMG/M metagenome (GOLD analysis project Ga0209026, IMG submission 184262) | Arabidopsis root microbial communities from the University of North Carolina, USA - plate scrape CL_Col_mCL (SPAdes) (version 2) | ecosystem: Host-associated > Plants > Roots >... | reverse complement strand
GTACGTCGGTACACGACTGAGTGATGACGCCGGATGGCGGGCAAACAGACCCGGCCCTTCGGGTTGCCCTTGAGTGGACATCATGCGGCAGCGCGCGGCTTGGCTTGGCAACCAGCAAAGCCTGCGCCACGCACTACCACCTGACGTCCACTCAAGGGCAACGCGGGCCACGCAAATAGTGTAAACAGGCCCTAGGACGCCAAGAGGGCGATCGCAAATCCCAACAACACGGCGATGGTGCCAATCGCTACACGGAGTGCATACCCGCGTGGTCCCTTGGTTAGGGCGACGATGCATTTGAGCAATGAATTGGAAGCGAATGCACTGAGAACACACCACGATGCTTGCTGCACATCGATATGGCCGGTTGCCGCGGCTTGCGCCGACGCTGCGGCCGCGGCATGCACGTCGGCAAAACCCGAAACGGCCATGATCCATGGGAGGCTAGCGTTTCCGAGCTGGCTGCGAAGTATGGCGCTTGTCAGCATGATGCCGCCTAGCAACGCGACGAATCCCAATACGGCGCCCATCTTGAACGGGCGGCTGCCGGCAAGCGCGCGTGCGTTGTTGGTTTGCGTGAATGATCGCCAGCCGGTGGCAATGGCGGCAACCACCGCGACCCCTCCGGCTACGAGCAAGGGCATCGCCAGATGGGTGAGCAACGGCCGCGACAGCAAGCCGATCACGATACCGAGCTGTGCGATCGTTCCGACGTTGGAGACGACGGCAGCGCTCGCCGCCGCAGCAGCAAGGGACGGTATTTCCTTGGCGCGCCCTGCCATCGTCCCGATCGTCGCCGTGCTGGAGACAAAGCCACTGGCCAGACCCGCGATCGGAAGGCCCAGCCTTGTCCCCAAAGCCCGCAGGGCCAGATACCCCAGCGACGCGATGGACATGATGGCCACGAACAGAAACCAGAGCCGCCTGGGATTGAATGCATCCCAAGGATCAAGCGTGCGGTCCGGAAGAAACGGCAGGACTACGAACGCCGACGCGGCGAGGATCAGAAGATCATGCAGCTCGGTTTCGGACAACCACTTGCGGGATAGCTGATGAAGCTTCTGCTTGCTGACCAAAAGTACCGCCAAGGTCACGCCAAGACCGCCGGAGACGGCTGGCGCTGACATCGACAGGATGCCCAACAGGAAGGTGAGAAGCATCGCCACTTCGGTCGTGATGCCGGGGTCTTCCACATTGGTTCGTATGTAGCTGACGACAGCGATGGCCACGACGAACAATCCCGCAACGTAAACGGCAGCCTGACCGAGGATGCTGGCCACCGCGCCAGTCAATCCCACGATGGCGAAGGTGCGAACACCTGCCTGGGCGCGCGCAGGGCCATCGCGTTTGTTCCGCTCCCGCTCCAGGCCGATAAGAAGTCCGATGGCCAGCGCAACACCGAAACCCAATACACTTAGCGAGGTATCGGCAGTTGGTGGACTGATCATCATGGGGAAACGCTGCATCCTGGATATCGAATTCATGAAGGTTCCCGTATCCGCCGGGAACATAGCCCCCCGGCTTTTACGTCGCTCCGCACATCATTCGAACAGTTGGATGTGCCCAATGAACACCGCAACGCTCCCGGGCTCCTTGATCCAGGTCAACGGCTTCCTCTCCAGTCCACGCCGCACTGTGCACGGTGATACACGGGCACCTGCGTCGGCGTTTTCAAGGCGTTGGGCAGTACCGCTAAGCGCTGCACCACTGATGGAACCATTTCGCCGCCAGGGCTCCCACCTGTTCGAGCGCGCCGGGTTCTTCGAACAGGTGCGTGGCGTTGGGCACCAGCACCATTTCAGCATGACAGGTAAGCGCGCCGAGCGCCGCCCGATTGAGCGCGATGACCTCGCCATCGGCGCCGCCAACGACAAGCAGCGTGGGGGCCGTCACGCGCGCGAGCGTAGCGTGTCCGGCCAGGTCGGGCCGGCCGCCGCGCGATACCACGGCCTTCACCGCCGTCGGATGGCGCGCCGCGAGCACCAGCGCCGCCGCCGCGCCGGTGCTTGCGCCAAACAGCCCGATCGGCAATGCCTTGGTGCTGGCGTGCCGTATGGCCCATTGCAAGGCCGCATTCAGCCGGGTCGTCAACTTGGGAATATCGAAGCGCAGCGAGATTTCCCTGGATTCATCCTCGGTCAGCAGATCGAACAGCAGCGTGGCCAGCCCTTGCGAATGCAGCGCGTGGGCCACGTGCCGATTGCGCGGACTGTTGCGGCTGCTGCCGCTGCCGTGCGCGAAAATCACCAGGCCCGTGGCGTTTTTCGGAATCTCTAGGTCACCGCGGAGCACGACGTCGTCGGCCCCGATCTCCACGGCTTCGGCGCTGGCTTTGGCGGGACCGGAACTGGCCTGCAGCAGGCGCACCACCTCTTCATCGTCGACCGCCGGAAAATCCAGGTAGAACTGACCCACCGCGCGAAACGAAGCCGGAGCGGAGAGATACACCACGTCATCGGCCATGCCGGCGATGGCGGCGAGGCTTTGCGGGGCCGCCACCGGGACGGCGCAGATCAGGCGCGACGGCCGGTGCGCGCGCACTGCCTGCAAGGCCGCATGCATGGTGGCGCCGGTTGCCAGGCCGTCGTCCACCACGATCACCACACGTCCGGCCGGATCGATCGCGCTGTGATGCGGACTGTAGCGTTGGCGGCGTGCGCGTATCAGCGCCAGTTGCGTGGCCGCTTCCTGCTTCAGGTAATGCTCGTCGGCGCCGGCACGCGCAGCCTCCTGCGATATCTGCATGCGGCCGTGTTCGTCGATTGCGCCGATCGCATATTCGGCATGTCCCGGAGCGCCGAGCTTTCGCACCAGCACCACGTCCAGTTCGGCTTGCAAGCGGTCGGCGATGATGCGCCCGATCGGCACGCCACCGCGTGGAATGGCGAGCACCAGCGGATGCTTGCCGCGCAAGGACGACAAGACATCCGCAAGTTGTTCTCCGGCATCGATGCGATCACGGAATCGATCGGTTTGCCATGGCGCCATGGCACGTCATCCTTGCGGCGACGCCTGCGCCTGGGTGCCGGCGAAATCCACCACCAAGGTCACGCGGCGGTTCGGTTCCGCGCCGTCGCCCCATTTGCCTTTCAGCACCTGGCGGTTCACCGCCTTGCCGTAGCTGGCCGTGCGCACCTTGTCGGCCGACAGCCCACCCGTGCTCACCAGGTAATCGCGCACGGCATTGGCGCGTGAACGTCCCAGGCGAACGTTATAGGCACTGCCGCCCGCCGCGTCGGCGAAACCTTCCACCGTAACCACGGCTTGCGGGAAATTGGTCGAGACGACCTTGGCGAAATCGTTCAGCAGCGGCTTGTCTTCCTCACGCAGCGTGGCGTCGTTGAACGCGAAGTGCGAAATCGCATCGACGCGGATTCGCCCGTTCATCTGCGCGATCTTCGCATCGTAGGCAGCGAAGCGCTGTTGCATCTGCTGGGTGAGACTGTCGATTTCCTGCTGCTGCTTCTGGTCGTTGGCACGCAGTTCGCTGATGGCCGAATCGAAATCGGCTTTTTTCACGTAACCGGTGCAGCCGGCCAGCGCGATGGCCAGCGTACTCAGCGATACATATGCAAAACGTCGATAGGCATGCATGGATGAGTCCTCCTCGGTAAACCCGACAAAAAGGGCGGATTTACTGTAGGAAGGCACTCCCCTCGCGTATTGATCCAGGTCATCCAAATAAAGCTTTTCTGCGAATGCCGCCGCGCTTGACGCTAATCAAGCCGCGCCATCGCGTGCGGGAAGACGATGCATGCAAGACACGATCCCCAAGCAAGGCGTGGCCGCCATGAGTCGCAAACTGATCATCTATTTCAGCCGTTCCGGCGCCACCCGGGCGCTGGCCGGCGAGCTCGCCGAGGAATTGGATGCGGACTTGATGGCCCTGCAGGAGTCGCGATCAAGGGCAGGCATCGGCGGATACGTGCGTTCCTTGCTGCAGGCCTCGCGCGGCGTGCTGCCGCCGATCGACCCGCTGGATGTCGATCTGGCGGAATACGACTTGATCCTGCTTGGCACGCCGGTGTGGGCGGCCCATGCGTCGTGCCCGATGCGGCGCTTCCTGCACGATGCCGCGGATGCCCTGCCCGCCACCGCCTATTTCTGCACCTATGGCGGGCGCGGCTACAAAACCGCTTTCGAAGACATGCGCAGCCTGACCGGCAAGGCGCCCATTGCCACCCTCGCCGTGCGCCGCAGCGATCTGTTGCACCGGCGCCACCTGCAGAAACTCGACCGTTTTCTGGCCAAGCTCTCCTACGCCGAGCGCTGGCGGGACCTGGTGACGCCGGCGCCCTACGCCGCGCCGCTGCACGGGCACTGAGCCCAAGGCCATGCAGCGCCCGCCTGCCATCGTTGGCGTGTGGTATGCCTTGGCGCTGTTGGCCATCATCATCACGCTCGACAATTACTTCGCCGTACGCAGCAGCACCGACGTCATCGCCTACAGCCAGTTCGAAACGGCCTTGAAAGCCGGCGAGATTGCGGACGTCACCATCTCGGACAGCACCCTCGAAGGCACCTATAAAAAGCCCGGCAAGGACGGCCAGCCGCATCGATTCATCACCGAGCGTGTGGCGCCAGATGTCGCCCGCGAACTCTCGGACGCCAAGGTCAGTTTCCGCCAGCAGCCGCCACCGGGCCTTGTCGAAAAATTCTTCACCTGGATGCTGCCGATCCTGCTGATCGCGGCGTTCTGGGTGTTCATGTCGCGGCGGGTGATCAAGACCACGGGCACGGACGGCATGCTGTCGATCGGCAAGAGCAAGGCGAAGATCTTCATGGAGCGGTCCATTTCCACCACCTTCGCGGATGTCGCTGGCGTGGATGAAGCCAAGGACGAGCTGAAGGAAATCATCGCCTTTCTCAAAGATCCCAAAGGCTATGGCCGACTGGGCGCGCACGTGCCCAAAGGCGTATTGCTGGTGGGCCCGCCCGGCACCGGCAAGACGCTGCTTGCGCGCGCCGTTGCGGGCGAAGCCGGCGTACCATTCTTCTCCATCAGCGGCTCGGAATTCGTGGAACTGTTCGTCGGCGTGGGCGCGGCGCGCGTGCGCGACCTGTTTCAACAGGCACGCGCGCATGCGCCGTGCATCATTTTCATCGACGAACTGGACGCGCTGGGCCGCGCGCGCGGCATCTCGCCGGTCAGCGGCGGCCAGGACGAAAAGGAGCAAACGCTCAACCAGCTACTCACCGAACTGGACGGTTTCGACGTAAGCAGCGGCGTGGTATTGCTGGCCGCCACCAACCGTCCGGAAATACTCGACCCGGCCTTGCTGCGCGCCGGCCGCTTCGACCGCCAGGTGCTGGTCGACCGGCCAGACAAGCCTGGGCGGCTGGCGATACTGGGCGTGCACGCGCGCAAGGTGAAACTCGCCGCTGCCGTATCGCTGGAAAACATCGCCGCATTGACCGCCGGCTTCACCGGTGCGGATCTGGCCAATCTGGTGAACGAAGCGGCCTTGCTCGCCACGCGGCGCAACGCCGAAGCGATCGAAAACCGCGATCTTACCGACGCCATCGAACGCGTCATTGCCGGGCTGGAAAAGAAAAGCCGGCTGCTCAATCCAAAGGAGCGGCGCACGGTGGCGTATCACGAGCTGGGCCACGCGCTGGTCGCGCTGGCCCTGCCCGGCACCGATCGCGTGCAAAAGGTATCGATCATTCCGCGCGGCATCGCAGCCCTGGGCTATACCATCCAGCGCCCCACCGAGGACCGCTTCCTGATGTCGCGTACCGAACTGGCCGACAAGATGGCCGTACTGCTGGGCGGACGCGCCGCCGAAGTGCTGGCCTTGGGCGAGCTGTCCACCGGCGCGGCGGACGATCTGGCCAAGGCGACCTCGATTGCCCGCAGCATGGTGCTGGCCTACGGCATGGTGCCGGAGCTTGGGCAAGTCAGTTACGAAAACGAGGCGCCCAGCGTGCTCGGCACGCGCACCGAGGAATGGTGGCGGCGGCATTACAGCGAGCAGACCGCCGCGGCGATCGACAAGGCCGTGCGCGAACTGGTCGACGGGGCATTCGTGCGTGCCCGCGCCATCCTTGCCGCGGAGCGCGACGTGCTCGAGCAGGCGGCAGTCGCGCTGCTGAAGGAAGAGACCTTGTCGGGCGAGCAGTTGCAAGCGTTCCTGAAAGAGAAGGACGCTCCGCAGCCGGTGCTGCCGAAGGCGCCGGTGGAAGTCAGGTAAAGCCTCATTTAAGCATCGTCGTCCCCGGCGTGCGAATAATGGCTCCCTCCCCTGCGTGTAGGGGAGGGCTGGGGTGGGGTCAAGCCACCTCGCGATGATTCGTGTTCCGCGGCAAGCTCGTGCAACCCCACCCTAACCCTCCCCTGCACGCAGGGGAGGGAACACATTCCTGCAAGCTGAGATTCGACGCTAATCAGGCCGGAGGGAGAGGGGCTCATGTTGAGCGTGTATTGAGATGGAATCCGCGCTGCCACGCACCGCCTAGCCACGGAAGATATCGAACGGCTCCACCTTCAGCACCTTGCGGATGCTGATGTAGCTGGACACCGCCGCAATCAACATCACCATCCCCAGCGCCAACCCCAAGTTGGGCACCGTGATCAACGCGGCATAATCGGGCAGGCGCAGGCGCGCCACGGCAATCATCAGCGCGCAAAGGCCGGTGCCGAGGCCGTAGCCGGTGAGACTGGTGAAGGCCACCTGGAACAGGATCATGTAGGTCAGTTCGTAGCCCTTGGCGCCGATGGCCTTGAGCGCGCCGAACTTGTCCAGGTTCTCCAGCACGAAGGTGTAGAACGTCTGCGCCGAAATCGTCAGGCCCACGATGAAACTGATGATGGTCATCAGCATGATGTTGGTGCCTACGCCGGTCTGGTACTTGTAGAAATCGGCAATGCGCTTGTCGAACTCATCCTTGGTCAAGGCCAGATAGCCAAGCGCCGCCACTTCGCGCTTGATCGTTGGAATGGCCTGGGCATCGGTCGGTTCGGCCAGGATGTAGGAGATGGTAAAGCGCGGATTGGGAATGTATTCGGTGGCGCGGCGATAGGTGGTATAGAGCGTGGGAATGCCGAACAGGCCGAACGCATTCACCTTGGCGATGCCCACCACCACGCCGCGATGATCGTTGAGCTCGAATTCGGCGCCGACCGCCGGCTTGCCCAGCTTTGAAAACTCCGCGTCGTCCACCACGATGAAGGCGTTCTCGGCGTAGATGTCCTGGATGTTGCCCTGCTCCAGCGCCGGCCGCCCCACCAGGCTGGTATCGTCCAGGCCCATCACGGTGACCGCTTGATATGCACCACCTTTGAGCTTGACCAGCGCACCACCGGAGTACAGCGGCACGGCGTAGCGCACGCCGCGAATGCTGCGCACGGCGTTGAGCAGGTAGTCGGGCATGGGAATGCTGCTGGCCACGGTGTTCACGGCCGGATCCATGATCCAGATCGTCGCCCCCACGTTGGTGACGGTGGACGCCGAGCGATTGAGGATGCCGGCGAACAGCGAAGTCATCTCCACCATCAGGAACACCGCGAAGGTGATGCCGAGCAGCAACGCGGAAAACTTGCCGCGGTCGTTCACCAGCAGTTTGTAGGCAAGCTTGAACAGGCCGGCATATTTCATGGCCGTGCCTGCTTGCGTGACGCTGCGCTGGCGATCGGTGCATCGGGTTTCGCTTCGTGCCACCAGCCACCGCCCAACGCCACGTAAAGCGCCACCGTGTCCTGGTAACGCTGCGCCAACGCCTGCACATAGGCGATGTCGGCCTGCCGGTACTGGGTATCGGCAACCAGCACGTCCACGTAGCCGGCCAGGCCGGCCGCATAGTTGGCCTGCACCAGCGCAAGTGCCTGCGCGGCGTCGCGGCGGGCTTCGTCGTTCGCCTGCAAGGCTTCGGCGTCATGCTGCAGCGCCTTGAGCACATCGGCCACCTGCGCGAAGGCGGCGAGCACGGTGCTGCGATAGTTCTCAAGCGACGCCTGATAGGCATCGACCGCCGCCCTGCGATTGAACCAGCGCGTACCGCCCTGGAATACAGGCGCCTGCACCGAGGCCTGCCCGCTCCAGAACCGGTTTTTGTCTTGGCCCAGATCGCTCATGTCCTGGGCGGCCGAACCGTAATCCCCGCCCAACGTGATGGATGGAAACAGCGCTGCGGTCGCCACGCCGATGTCGGCGCTGGCCTGATGCAAACGTCCTTCCGCCGCGAGTATGTCCGGCCGCTGCCGCACCAGGTCCGATGGCAGGCTGATCGGCAAGGTGGCCGGCAGCCGCAGGTCTTCCAGGCGCAGCTCCGGCACGCGCGCTTCCCCGGGTGTCTTGCCGAGCAGGCGGTGCAACAGGTGATCGGCCTGATCGCGCTTGAACTCCAACGACGCCAGTAACGCGAAATTCGAGGCGCGCGAGCTGCGCAGGCCGAGCAGCTCGCTGTAAACCCCGGTACCGGCACGGATGCGCGTTTGCACCAGGTCCAGCTGCTGCGTCTGCAAGGAAATGAGTTGATGCACGGCCATGATTTCATCCGCATACGCCTGGCGGGCCAGTGCGGTGTTCACCACGTTGCCGGTCAGGGCGAGATAGGTGCCCTGCATCACGTAGCGCTGAGTATCCGCAGCAGCGTGCAGACCTTCCACGGTACGGCGTTCGCCGCCGAACAGGTCGAGCGCGTAGCTGACCGTCGCGCTCAGCGTGAACAGGTTGAAGATGCCGCCGATGCCGCGCCCCGCCTGTGCGGCCGGCGAAACACGCTGGCGTGCCGCATCAAAGCCGGCGCCCAGTTGCGGAAAGAAAACACCCTGCCCCGCGCGCAGATTGTCCTGCGCTTGCTGCAGGCTGGCCTGGGCGGCGCGCAGATCGGGATTGCCGGCAACAGCCTGCGATACCAACGCATCGATTGCCGGCGAATGCAACGCACGCCACCAGCTTGCGCTGACGTCGGCGCCCTCGCGGAAGTGCTGCGTCTGCGCGACGGCGGTCACGTACTCGGGAAGATCGTCGCGCGGCAGATAGCTGGCGTCGGCAGGAACAGCGGGGCGCTTGAAATCGGGACCGGCCGCGCACGCGGCAAGCAGCGTTACGAACATCATTGACAGGCTTGCCTTGCCACCCTGCGGCAAGCCGGCCCGGCCCGTGCGCGCGCTACTTCTCGCCCACATACACGTCCACCTGCTGCCCCGGATAGATCGTCACGTTGCCCGGCGCCTTGAAACGGAAGATCACCGGCAGCACGCGCAGATCCACCCGCTCCGTGCGCTGGTCCGAAAGCTGGATCTTGGGCGTGACGTACGGCTGGATGCGCACGAATTCCAGCGGGATCTTTACGTCGGTGCCGCGCAAGGACATTTGCGCGCGGATGTGTTCCGCCGAAGGAAGCCGGGTAACCAGAATTTCGTCGATGAAGCAGCGGACCGATAGATAATCCTGCGGCCCGCCCATCACCACCACTGGACCATAGCCGCGCGTGTAGGTGTCGTACGCGCCTTGCGGCGACACGTAGCTGCCCACGGCCGTATTCACCGCCATCACGACGCCATCGGCCGGCGCGCGCAAGGTGAATTTCTGCAACAGCGCGCTGGACGATTGGTAAGCCTGTTGCAGCGCGTCGTACTGCGCTTCCTGGTTGTGGATGTCGTACGCCCATGCACCCGCCTTGACCAAGCTGTATTGCCGGCGCGCGTAGTCCAGGTTCGCCTGCGCGACCTGCAAGGCATCGCGTGCATTGTCGAACGCATCCTTGCTTACCGAACGCGGATCGATGCGGAACGCATGCTGCTGCTTTTCATAGGCGTCGCCGGCGGTCTTCACGCCGGCCTGCGCTTGCGCCACCTGCGCGGCGGCCACGTCCAGCGTTTCCTTGCGCGGCTCGGCTTTCAATGCCTGCAACTGCGCCAGCGCCGCTTCGGCCTGGTGTTGCTGTTGCGCGGCCAGCGCCTGCTGCACGGAATCGTCGATCGATGCCAGCGGCTGCCCGGCCCTGACCCGGTCGCCCTCGTGCACATGGATCTGCGTGATGCGGCCGGATACGTCCGGATAGATGTTGATGTTCTCGCCGTTGCCCTGGTAGCTCTCCACGATGCCGTTGGTATAGATGCCGCTGGCGTACGGATTGGTCGGCGGCGTGAATACCGGCGGCAGCGGCGGTTTCTGCCGGCCGTAGATGTACGCGCTGACCAGCGCGAACAGCAAGCCGCATCCAGCCAGGCCGAAGATGATCCTGGTGTTCACGGGCCGGGACTCGCGTGGTCGGCGATGCGCCCGTCTTCCATGTGCATCACGCGGTCGGCAAATTCGAAGATGCGCGCGTCGTGGGTAACGATCAGGATGCAGCGCCGGGCATTGAGCACATGTTCGCGCACGAACTGCAGGATCATGCGCCCGGTATCGCCGTCCAGCGATGCGGTAGGTTCGTCCAGGATGAGCAGCTCCGGATCGCCCGCCAGCGCCCGGGCGATCGCCACGCGCTGCTGTTCGCCGCCGCTGAGCTTGACCGGCGGCAGCGCGGCGCGGTTCTTCAGCCCGACAATCTCCAGCGCCTGCTCGCCCTTGGCTACCGACGCGTCCCAGTCCTGGTGGCGCAGCACCAGCGGGATGGCGACGTTCTCGGCCGTGCTCAGGCGCGGGAAAAGGTGAAAATCCTGGAACACGAAACCGATGGTCTGCAGCCGGAATTCCGCCAGCTCATTGGCGCTCATCTGCCACAGGTCGGCACCCTTCACGGTCACCGTGCCCGTGCTCGGCCGCAGGATGCCCGAGATCATGCTGAGCAGCGTCGTTTTGCCGCTGCCGGAAGGCCCCACGATGAACAGGATTTCCCCGTAGCGCGCCTGGAAGGTCGCGTCGCGCACGGCCACCGTCACCGCCGCGCCTTCGCCGAAGGATTTGGTAAGGCCCGTAGCATGAATGGCGATATCGTCCATGCCGGTACTGTAGAAAGCGCACTGGCGGTGCTGTTTGAGCGAAATCAAGTCGGCTGCGCGGCCTTGACCGGTGGCGTATGCTTGCCGCATCCAAGGCACGTCATTCGAAACAAGGTCCGGATGGTTATTTCACCTCACCCTGCTTCGCCGATACCCCAACACGTGCTGGTGGTGGACGACGACGTCGAGATCGCGCACATCCTCAGCCGCTATTTCACCAGCAACGGGTTCCGGGTCACCACCGCCAGCGACGGCGTGCAGATGCGCCGCATCGTGGACGCCGAACCGGTCGACATCGTCATGCTCGACCTGGGGCTGCCCGGCGAAGACGGCCTTAGCCTGACGCGCCATTTGCGCGAGCATTGGCACGGTCCGGTGATCATCGTGACGGGGCGTGGGGAGTCGGTGGATCGCGTGGTGGGCCTGGAACTGGGCGCGGACGACTACGTCACCAAGCCGTTCGACCTGCGCGAACTGCTGGCACGCGTGCGCAGCGTATTGCGCCGGTTTTCGAACGCGCCGCCCAAGGCTGCCGCACCGGGCGCAGAACGGACGCGCTACGCCTTCGACGGCTACGTGCTGGATATCCAGTCGCACAGCCTGCTCGGTCCGGACGGCGAACCGATCGCGCTCACCAGCGGCGAATTCACCCTGCTGCGCGTGCTGGTGGAACAGGCCAACAAGGTGCTCAGCCGCGACCAGCTGATGACGCATATCCATGGCCGCGATGCCGGCCCTTACGACCGCTCGATCGACGTGCAGATCGGCCGCTTGCGGCGCAAGATCGAGCCCGATCCGGCCAACCCGCAGCGCATCAAGTCGATCCGCGGCGCCGGCTACCTTTTCTCGCCTGTCGTGCAACGCCTATGAACGACAACGCTTCTCCCCAGGTTTCCGACGCCAGCCTGTTCCGCGCACTGTTCGAGACCGCGCCGGACGCGATGATCGTGACGGATGCGCGCGGCGTGATCGTGCTCGCCAACGCGCACGCGGAGCGCCTGTTCGGCTACGGCAGCGGCATGCTGGCCGGCCTGCAAGTGGAGGCGCTGCTGCCAGCGGCGGCGCGGCAGGCGCATGTGGCGCATCGCACGCATTACATGGCCCATCCGCGCGTGCGCCCGATGGGTGCGGGCAACGAGCTGGTCGGCGTGCGGGCGGACGGCCAATCCTTTCCGGTGGAAATCGGCCTGAGCCCGGTCGCCTCGGCGCTGGGCACGCTGTTCGCCGCCTCGATCCGCGACATCTCCGAAACGCAGCGCGCGCGCCAGGCGTTGGAACGTGCACGCTTCGATGCGGTAGTGGCGCAAATCAGCCGGCGCCTGCTGGAAGCCTCGCACGACGAACAGGCGATCGGCGAAATTCCCCAGCTGATCGCCTCCACGCTGGGCATTTCCACCGCGGCCATCATGCTGATCGATCCGCGTCACGTCGGCTTGCTGGTACCCGCTGCCGTCGGACTGCCGGAGCAGGTGCTGGCCGACATCGCGCGCAATGCCGCGTTGCAGGCGATCGCCACCGGCGAAGCTCCAACACAGATCACCGTCATCGACAGCCTGAGGACCATCTGCCCCGCCCTGGCCGACGACTTCACCGATGCCGCCGTGGCGCCGCTGCTGGATCGGCGCGGGCCGATGGGGCTGCTGCTGGCGTTGTCGCACGAACACGGTTCGTTCGATCGCGACCGCCAGCAATTCCTGCAATCGGTCGCCAACATCCTGGCCGCGGCCATCCAGCGCGGACGCAGCGAAGAACAGCTCGCGCATGCGCAACGCCTGGATGCGCTGGGCCAACTCACCGGCGGCATTGCGCACGACTTCAATAATCTGCTCACCGTGATCTCCGGCAATCTGCAGTTGCTGGAAGCGGACGCGCCGGAAGATCCGGCCACGCGCGAGACGCTGGAAAGCGCCTCCCGCGCGGTGGATCGCGGCGCGGCGCTGACGCGCAAGCTGCTGGCATTCTCCCGCCGCCAGCATCTGTTGCCGCGCGCCGTGCGCACGGTGCAGCTGCTGGCCGATCTGAGCGACATGCTGGGCCGCACGCTGGGGGAGCGCATTTCGGTGATGGCCGAGTGCGCCAGCGACGTGCCCGCGGTGTATGCCGACCCGGGCGAACTGGAAGCGGCGCTGCTCAACCTGGCCTTGAACGCGCGCGACGCCATGCCACGCGGCGGGCGCCTTTCCATCACCGCGCATCCCCACCACGTATCCAGCGCCGACGCCGACGCGCGCCTGGCGCCGGGTTCGTACGTGATGTTCGCCGTGGGGGATACCGGCGAAGGCATGCGACCGGAAATCCTCGCGCACGTGCTGGAGCCCTTCTTCACCACCAAAAGCGCCGGCAAAGGCAGCGGCCTGGGCTTGAGCATGGTGTACGGCTTCGTGAAGCAGTCGGGCGGACACCTGAACATCGAAAGCCAGGTCGGGCACGGCACGCGCGTGGAGCTTTATCTGCCGGTGGCCACCACGGCATCGGCGGATGAAACCCCCACGCCGCAATCGCGCAAAGGCCATGAAACCGTGCTGGTGGTGGAAGACGAAGCGGAGGTGCGGCGCGTCGCCGTCGCCTTCCTGCGCACGCTGGGTTACATGCCGCTGGAAGCGAGTGACGCCGAAACGGCGTTGCGGCTGTTATCCACGCAGCAAGGTATCGATCTGCTCTTTACCGATGTCGTGCTGGGCGGCGACATGACCGGATTCGAACTGGCGGCCAAGGCGCGCGAGCAGAACATGCATCTGCCGGTGTTGTTCACGTCCGGCTACGAATACGCCTCGCTGGGCATCGATCCGCACACCTTCGGGACGTTCGAGTTGTTGCGCAAACCCTACCGGCGCGAGCAGCTCGGCAGTGCGGTGCGCCGGGTGCTGGATCGCGAATCGATCTGAATTGCCTTAGTGCGCAGCCCCTGCCAGGGCGCGCAACCCTTCCACATCGAGCACCTGCACTTCACGGCGCTGCACGGCGATCACGTTCAGCTCGTCCAGCCGCGACAAGGCACGGCTGACCGTTTCGTGCTTGAGCGCCAGGAAGCTGGCCATGTCGATGCGGCTCATGCGCAGAATGAAATGCTTCGCGCTGAACCCCAGGCGGGCGTAGCGCGCGGCCACATCCAGCAGGAAGGCCGCCACGCGGCGCTCGGCCGCCAGCGTGCCGAGCATCAGCATCCACGAGCGATCGTTGCGGATTTCGGCGGCCAGCGCACCGGTGAGGCGCGCATGCAATTCCGGCTCGTGCAGACAGGCGCGCAGCACCGCCGGATAGGGCAGCTCCCAGGCTTCGCTGTCTTCCAGCGCGATCACGTCGCAGGAGTAGGTCTTGAGGCCGATCGACTCCACCCCGATCAATTCGCCGCGCATGCGAAAACCGGTGACCTGCTCGCGCCCGTCATCGGCCAGCTCGCAGGTTTTGTAGGAGCCGGCATGCACCAGGTAGATCGCCTGGAACGGCTGCCCCACGTGATAGACGCCCTGCCCGGCGGCATGCTTGCAGCGGCGCACCGGCACGTGCTGGCGCAATGCCTCGATATCGATACCTATTTCATCATTGGCCAGCGCCAGCATGGCGCACGGCTTTCCCGTGGGTATGGCGCGGACGGCGGATGCTAGTGCGGTCATGTCAGTTCCCCAAAGAACCCTGGTTGGCTTGTGGGGCTCACTCTAGGGTCGGCGCGTAACCCCAAAAGGACGGCTCGGCAACGGTTTGTAACGCTGTGTAACGACCGCGGTCCGGCTTGATGCGCATCAAGCGCCCGGACCCGCTCCGCCCCAGCATGGCTCCTGAGCTTCGGGAGAAACACCATGCGCGCCGCAGATATCGGAACCCGCCGTGTCATCCAGTTGAACGAAACAGCCAGCATCCGGCAGGCCGCTCGCACGATGCGGCAGCACGACGTCGGTTGCGTGGTCGCCACCAAGAACACGCTGCTTGGCGTGTTGCCCAGCGGCATCCTGACCGACCGCGACCTGGCGGTGCGCATCCTGGCGGGCGAGAAGGATGAAGACCAACCGCTGGGCGGTGTCGAATCCGCGCCGCTGGCGGTATGCCGCCCCGACGCCACCATCGACGAACTGATCGACATCATGCTCGGCAGCCACGTGCGGCGCTTGCCGATCGTGGACGATGATGGCCGGCTGATCGGCATCGTCTGCCTGGACGATGTGATGGCGGCGCTGGCCGAGCTGATGCTGCGCGTATCGCGCGCCGCGATCGGCGAACGGGAACTGGACGATGCGATGTATGCGGAGCAGGAAGAGCTATCGCCGGTGCCTGACGAGCAGAAGCTGCAGCAGGCCTGAGGATGTTCCTTTCGGCGAAAGGCGGCACCCTCTCCCCTCCGGGGAGAGGGTTGGGGTGAGGGGCGAATCTCGCGGGATAACTCCCTCCATGCAAAATGCAAAGAGCAAGATAGGCGCGCAGCCATCGAATTCGCCGCAAGCCCATCCCCTCACCCTAGCCCTCTCCGGAGAGGGTACTGATCGCCGCGTCTTGCGGATTATCCGGCAACGTCAGCGACCCAAAGATGTGATCGGCACGCCGAAATCCGGTGCCAGCAACCCTCAATGCGCCACCAACACCGGCAACTTCGCATGCTGCAGAACATAGCGGGTGGTACCGCCAAGAATCAGCTCGTTGATGCGCGAATGCCCCCACGCGCCCATCACCAGCATGTCCGCCTCCATCGCAGCCGCCTGCTCGAGCAAGGCTTCGCCGACCCGTGCCGAAGCGGGGAAATTCAGCACCGCGTGCAAGCGAACGCCCTGCCGCTTCAACCAGGCGTCGACCGGCAGCGGTGGCGGCGCCACGCCCGGCAGCTCGTTGGTCGAGCCATCGGCCAGGCTCGCCGTTTGCGCTTCGCGCAGGAATGGCAGCGCGGCGCGCAAGGCGCGCATCGCTTCCTGCGTGCTGTTCCACGCCACCAGGATGCGCGCCGGCCGGAACGATGACGTGTAACCGGCCGGAACGAGCAGCATCGGCGATGCCGACGAGAACAGCGCGCGCGTGATGTAATCCATGCCGCTGGGGAGCGCGCCGCCACCGTTGGGAAGCCGACAGACGGTCAGGTCGGCCATGCACGAGCGCCGCGCCAACACCGGCACGTACACGCCGCGGATCACTTCCCACGCGCCGTCGACGCCATGGCTGCGGCATTTGTCCAGCCACCACACGTCGCGGGCGCGGGCGTCTTCCTCTTCCGATTCCAGCACCGCGACGACGTCCGGAATCGCCATGGTCGAAGGGATGACCTCGACGATGTTCAGGCCGGTAACGAACGCGTTGTGGCGGCTTGCCAGCGCCATGCCCACCTGCACGGCCGGATCGTCGTCACGCATGTTTTCCACATTGATCAGCAGCTCGAACATGGCTTTGTCCCTTGTGCCTGGCATGGGATCAACTTCCGCCAACTCCCCCTGGCCTGCATTGACTTGCATCAAATCGGCTCATTGCGCATGCAAGTCGCCTTCAGTTGATCGCCGTCAAGTGCCGCCCGGCAGGATTCGGCTAAAACGTGATGCACATTCCCGGACATCAGCAAGCGAGGTTCTGGCCATGTCTCCCAATGCCCACCAGCCTTCCGTCGAAGCGCTCTCCCCCGCCCTGGAGGGTGATCACTGGATCGAACCGCTGCGCGATGGCACGCGCGTGCTGATCCGTCCGTTGCGCGAGCAGGATCGCGGCCTCGAAGAAGCGTTCATCCGCGAGTTGTCGCCTGAAGCGAAGCGTTATCGCTTCCTGGGCGACTTCAAGGAACCGGACAAACGCATGGTCGACCGGCTGATGCATGTGGACTACAAGCACGACATGGCCTTCGTGGCCCTGGCGCACGACAACGGACGCCTGCGCGAAGTAGGTATCAGCCGCTATTCGGCGACCGGGGATGGCAAGCAGTGCGAGTGCGCCATCACGGTGGCCGACGACTGGCGGCACCGCGGGCTGGCCGTGCTGCTGATGCGTCACCTGATCGAGGTGGCGCGCAAGCATCATTTCAAGCGGATGTTCTCGATCGACGACAGCACCAACGAGCCCATGCGGGAATTGGCCGGTTTCCTGGGGTTTGCGTGCGAGTCCAATCCGGGCGACCCCAGGACGGTGGTCTATTCATTGCCCTTGTAACCGGCGCTGGAGCGTTGTCATGAGCATCGAAGTCTCCCATCCCTCGATCGCGAGTGCGCTTGCCCCGCTGCGGGCACCGGCGTGCTTCTACGACGTGCTCGCCCTGGCAACGTCCGTGGCGCCATGGAGCCCCGCGGTGGTGGCCGCCATCGAGATCGCGGCGCTATGGAAAAGCAATGTGACCGGCTGCTACGTGCCAGGCAATCTGCGCGACCAGCACGCGCTGGAGGACGAGCCCACCGTGCTCAGCCTGCTGATCGATATGGATGACGACTGCCTGGCCGATGCATCGGCGTTCCAGGCGTTCGCGCGCAGCCATGGCGCCACCCACGCCTCATGGATGGTCACGCGCACGGCGATCGCGCCGACGCTGCGCAAGCTCGGCGCCTGGCACGACCTGGCGGTGCTGGAACGCGACATGGTGGACGAGACGCGCATCTTCGACATCCTCGGCGAAGCCATGCTGAGCAGCCGCGTGCCCTGCCTGGTGCTGCCCCCGAACTGGAACCGCCCGCTCTCGTTCGAGCGCATCGTGATCGCCTGGAACGGCAGCATCGAATCCACCCGCGCCATGCACCACGCCCTGCCGCTGCTGCTGCTCGCCAAATCCGTCACCTTGATCGACGGCCATATCCGCACCTCGCACAGCCGCGACATGGGCGTGATCGAACCCGACCCCATGGTTTACCTGATGCACCACGGCATTACCGTAAAGATGCATTACCTGGACGTATCCGCTGAAAAGGCCGGCGAGGCGCTGCTGCAAAAGGCGCGCGAGGCGCATGCGGATCTGCTGGTGATGGGCGGCTACGGCCACTCGCGCATTCGTCAGCGTGTATTGGGCGGGGCCACGCGCCATGTGATGGCGCATGCCGGCATTCCTGTGTTCATGCAGCACTGAGGACGGCGGTGCATTACAGCGCAGGATCGTTTATGCCGCCTCACGCTCATTCCGGCGCAGGCCCACTACTGTCAGGGGGAAAATCGCCGCATGCCTTGCGGAAATAGCTAAATGTTCGTCATCCCAGCGAAAGCTGGGATGACGAATCGGTAGCGTTGAATTTTCTGAAAAATCGTCGACATCAGCCTGCGTGTCGCTCTTCTTTTTGAAGAGCCTCATTTTCCCGCACAGCAATGGGCCTTCGCCGGATGACGGTGAGATACTGCGGGGCTTGACGCAGGGAGGCGGCAAACAGTGCAACGGAACGCGTGCGAAACCACTCAACGGCAAACCAATACCGGAATATCGGCGCAACTAAGGACCTTATTAGTCTCGCTGCCGAGCACCACACGATCCAGCCCGGTGCGCCCATGCGTTCCCATCACGATCAGATCGCAATCGTACCGGCGCGCAGCGCCCAGGATGGCGGTATAGGGCCGTTGATCGAACGCGTAGTCGCCTTCGAACGGCACACCCTCCTGCTCGGCCAGCGCGCGAACCTGATCGAGCTTGCGCTGGGCGCGACCGATTGCATGATGGTGATAGTCATCCGGAGCATGGCGGATCAGGTCGGAAATATGGGCGACGGCCGCCAGCGGCGCCAGCACGTGGTACGCATGCACCCGTGCACCGAGCTGCTTGGCCAGCGCGATGCCCAGCTGCGCCGCGCGCAGCGACTGCTCCGAGCCGTCGGTAGGCAGCAGGATGTGCTTGAACATGGCGTCCCCCTTCACTTGCGCGCATCGTTGATCAGGCTGGCCACCAGCGCCAGCGCGCTGATGCCGCAGATCCACTCGGCGATGGGCCAGATGGATTCGTAACCGCGCACGATGCTGACCAGCCCGCTGGCCACTGCTATCAGCAGGAAGCAGACGGATAGATTGGAAAACGCGGGCTCAGACGAATGGGTTTTCATACGTTGCCTCCGCAGCGCATCGGACCGGTTACAGGCTAGAAAAACCGCCTGGCGGAATTCTTGATGTCGATCAATTGGAAAACGGATGCCGTGTCATCCATTTGACGACGATCAATACGCTTACGGCTTGAAGTCCCATCATCATCCTCAACGCACGCCACCAAGCGTGCAATGCGAAATACGCCAGAGGTTCCACCCATGTCCGTCGTCCCCGAAGTCTCGCCGGCCCCACGCAGTGTGCAACCTGAAGGGTTGTTTCAACGCATCCTGCTGCCGATCGACGGCTCGGAGCTGTCGCTGCGCGCGCTTGCCAACGGCCTGGAGCTGGCAAAGACCTTCGGCGCGAAGGTGCTGATCCTGCATGTGGTGCCGCCGTTCAACTCCGTCGCCTATATGACCGAATTCCTCGCCGCGACCGAACTGCGCTACAGCCAGCATGCGGTGCAAAGCGCTTCGCGCTATCTGGAGCGGGCCACGGAGTTGGCCAGGCAGGCGCAGGTGCCGTGCGAATGCCACTACGTTTTCGGCGAACGCCCAAGCGAAGCGATCGTGGCCGCCGCCGACGAACACCACTGCGACCTGATCGTGATGGCCACGCACGGCCGCAGCGGCCTCAACCGGCTGGTGCTGGGCAGTGAAACGCAAAAGGTGCTGATGCGCAGCCGCGTGCCGGTACTGGTGTGTCGTTAGGCATGCCTTTTCGATGGGACATCCATGCCAACGTGACGCACCCACGCGAACAACTACCCCATCCCGAAAACAATGTGCAGGCGCCGGTGGCGGCAAATCCTGACCACGAACCGCATGGACCTTCGTGGAAAAAGTTGAAGCTCCATCCGCTGGCCCACGTCGGCCCCGGCCTGATCACCGGCGTGGCCGATGACGATCCCAGCGGCATCGCCACTTATTCGCAAGCCGGTGCGCAGTTCGGGCTGAACATGTTGTGGACCATGCCGCTGAGCTTTCCGCTGATGGCGGCGGTGCAATCCATGTGCGCCCTGATCGGGCGCGCCACCGGCAAGGGCCTGGCGGCCAACATCAAGCTGGCGTTTCCGCCGGCGGTATTGAAGGCGGTAGTGGCATTGCTGCTGATTGCGAACGTGCTCAATATTTCGGCGGACATCGCCGCCATGGGCGAAGTGGCCGAACTGGTCACCCGGATCAACCGGCACGCCATGACGGCATTTTTCGTCGTGCTCACCCTGGCGCTGCAGATCGCCGTGCCGTATCACCGCTACGTGTTCTACCTCAAATGGCTGACGCTTTCGCTGCTGGCCTATGCCGCGGTGCTGTTCACCGTGCACGTGCCGTGGAAGGAGGTGGCCTGGCGCACGCTCTGGCCGCATCTCACCTCCGGCAGCGATGCGGCCACCATGGTCGTGGCGGTGTTCGGCACCACCATCAGCCCTTACCTGTTCTTCTGGCAAGCCTCCGAAGAGGTGGAGGACATGCGGCTCAGCGCCACGGCCAAACCGCTGTCGCAGGATCCCGCCGCCGGATCGGAAGAAATGATCCGCATCAAATGGGATACCTGGAACGGCATGCTCTATTCGAACATTGCCGCCTACTTCATCATCCTGGCCACGGCCGTCACGCTGCACGTGGCGGGCGTCACCGACATCACGACCGCGGCGCAGGCGGCTGGCGCGCTGCGGCCACTGGCCGGCGAGCTGGCGTATCTGCTGTTTGCGCTGGGTATCCTCGGCGTGGGACTGATCGGCGTGCCGGTGCTGGCCGGCTCCGCCAGCTATGCCTTGTGCGAAGCGATGGATTGGCAATGGGGCCTGGAACGCAAGGCCAAGGATGCGCGCGGCTTCTACGGCGTCATCGCGGTCAGCGTGCTGGCCGCCATGGTCATCCAATACTCGCCCATCCCGCCGATGAAAGCGTTGTTCTGGAGTGCCGTCATCAACGGTGTGGTGGCGGTGCCGCTGGTCGCCGTTGTCGCGGTATTGGCTTCGCGGCGCTCGGTAATGGGCGCGTTCACCGCACCGAAGCCGGTGATCTGGCTGGGCTGGATCACTGCGGCTGTCATGGGCATCGCCACGCTATGGATGCTGGTTCCGGCCTAGGGATGCTCTATCTATTCCACGTACCCGTCACCGCACTGTATGCGCGCCGCGCGGCTTGAACAGACGGCCAGTCTGCCCTGCGCCGCGCAACACAGCCTGCGGGCCTTCTGGACGTCATGCCGGGTGCGTGGCATAGATCAGAACATCCCTGGAAGTATGGCCGGGCCTGCGCGCAGAGCAGGCCGGCGCATGAACGCCGCTCGCTTGCCGTATGTGCCTTTTGTCGCTTCCTGGCCGGCGCGTCGGCACATTACGATCCAGCGAACGACAGCATCGTGCTTCGCTTCAGGGAAATTGTCATGCGCACATCGGCGGCAGTCGTCCTTTTCGTTTCGCTACTATGCGGTACCCGGCTGGCCGCTGCGCAATCGCCGTCTCCAGTCCAGCTTGTGCTGGATGCATCCGAGGCAGAGCAAGCGTTGCGAATTATGGACAAGGAAGCCGCGCATCAGACGATCTCGCCTTCGGACTGGCAAGCGCTATTTTCCACCACACCGTACCAATGGCTGAAAGAACGGGAAAAGGCCATCGGCCGGCCTTTCACGGACGAGTCTTTCAAGCATTTTCTGCTCCAGCCCGAAACGCTCGGCAAGCGCGCGGAATGGCACGAAACACTGGCCAGCATGCAGAAGACCGACATGAACGCACTGGGCGCCGGGGTGCTGTCGTGGTTGCCGCCTGGCGCCACCATCAAGGCCCGCGTGTTTCCCGAGATCAAGCCGCTGCACAACAGTTTCGTTTGGGCCAAGCCGGGCGAAAGCCGCGCGATTTTCCTTTATCTGCAGAAGCAATCCCAGGCCAAGTTCGAAAACACCGTTGCGCATGAAAGCCACCACATTGGCCTGGCGAGCCTGGAAAAACAGCAGGACGCGATTCAGGCCGGGCTCCCGCCCAATGTAAAAACCGCCATGACATGGATGAGCGCATTCGGCGAAGGTGAAGCCATGCTCGCTGCCGCCGGATCGTCCGACCGCCATCCGCATTGGGAAGATGATGGATTGGCGCGCGCCCGCTGGGACGGCGACATGATGCATTTCAACACCGATCTGCAGGCCACCCAGGCACTGCTGATGGATATTCTCGACGGAAAGCTGACGTCCGATGCGGATATCCAGCGCAGGGCCGCGCCATTCTGGGGAGATGCCCAGGGCGCCTGGTACACCGTGGGCTACGAAATGGCCGCCTTGGTCGAAAAGCAGTACGGGCGACTGGCATTCAATGAATGCCTGCTCGATCCGCGAAAGCTGCTCATCATGTACAACCAGATCGCCACGCAGGCGAATGCCAAGGGTGCGACGCTTGCGACGTGGTCGCCGGAACTCATCGCCAGGTTGAACAAACAACCCTGATCCGGTGATTGTCGATGCGGCTCAGCCATCGCCATAAGGTGATGAACCACCCGAGCGCAGCCATGGAAAGAGCGCACTTGGTGACTGTCCCTCGCCTTATCACCATGACGCCCACGTCCGCGATCAATGGCCTGTATGGAGCAACGGAAGATGCATACGACTCGCCTTACGTCCAAGATGACAACACTCGTAGCAAGCACCGTTCTTGCAGCGTGCCTGTCCGTGCCAACCGTCGCGGCATCGGCGGCGGAACTTGAAACGCCGGAACCCACTCGTTGGGCGCCGGCAGGCATTGCCAGTGCGCTGTTCGAATCCCATGCGGCGTTCGATCCCGTCACTGGCGATCTCTTGTTCGTGCGCAGCGCGAAGGATTTCACCGGCTGGCACCTACTGATGAGCCATTGCGGCGCATCCGGGTGGACATCCCCACAGCCGCCTCCCTTCGCCGCCGCCGGGCTGGAGGCCGATCCGTTTTTCACGCCCGATGGCCGCTGGCTGTATTTCATTTCCACCCGCGCGACAGGAAGCATGCATAGCAAGGATCTGGATATCTGGCGTACGCAACGCCGTGCCGACGGCAGTTGGACTGCGCCCGAACGCTTGCCCGAGCCGGTCAATTCCGCCTGGGCCGAATGGTTTCCGCGTCCCGGGCCGGATGGCTGGCTGTACTTCGGTTCCAGCCGTCCCGGCGGCCATGGCAAAACGGATATCTGGCGAGCGCGGGCCGACAGCAAGGGGCATTGGCGCGTGGAGAACCTGGGCCCGTCCGTCAACAAGCCTGGCAGTCAATACGAGGCCCTGCCATCACCCGATGGCAAACGGCTGCTTGTCGAGGCGGACGACGGCTACTTCGAATCCACGCGCCAGGGCGATAGCTGGTCGCCGCGACAGCGCCTTGGCTCGCAGATCAATGCCAACGGCAGTGAAATCGGTGCGCTCTTTTCGCCTAGCGGACACAGCCTTCTGTTCGCGCGCGACATCAAAGGCAATGACTCGGGCGAGTTTTTCATCTGGCGCTTGCAGGGCAATGAAGCTTGGCCGCCGCAGTGCCCTCGCCGGCCGGGCGAGCGTTGACAGCGCGATCTTGTCGGAACCGTTGTTCGCCCCATACTGCTATCGCTCATCCCATGCCTGCAGCGCCTGCGCGCGGGACGTCGCCAGGTCGAGCATCGGCAATGGATAGCCTGTTCGCCGGGCGATCGACGGATCCTTCCATGGTTCATGCAGCAATGGGATTGGCACATCGCCGAGCTCCGGCAGCCAGCGGCGCAGATACACGCCTTCGGGATCGAATTTCCGCGCCTGGCTGACCGGATTGAAAATACGAAAATACGGCGCTGCATCCGCACCACAACCGGCCACCCATTGCCAGCCCAAGGTGTTATTGGCCAGATCCGCGTCCACCAGCGTATCCCAGAACCATCGCGCACCGTGCCGCCAGTGCTGTCGCAAATTCTTCGTGAGCAGGCTCGCTACCACCATGCGTACTCGATTGTGCATCCAACCCGTATGCCAGAGCTCGCGCATGCCCGCATCCACGAGCGGAATACCGGTACTCCCTCGCCGCCACCGCTCCAACGCTACCTCGTCATCGGCTGCCCAGGGGAAGCGCTCAAATTTTGGGTTGAAGCAGTGCGATGGCGTTTGGGGAAAGTGATACAGCAGATGATGCGCAAACTCGCGCCACCCCAGTTCACGCAAATAAGGTTCGATGTCGGGTCGCTGGCGCGCATCGATGCGCTGGATGCCCACATGCAGTTCGTGCAGGATCTGCCTGGGCGAAATTTCTCCGAAATGCAAATGCGGGGATAGCCTGGAGGTGCCGCGGCGCCCGGGTAAATCTCTATCCATTGCGTAGTCGACAAGCGCGTCGTCGCAGAACAACTCCAACGCCTCGCCTGCGCCTGATTCACCCGGACACCACGCTTGGCCAAGGCCCACGTCCCAGCGTATGCGTGGCAACAGTTCCAGCGCCTCCAGCGGCAGGCTATCGGGTAACTGCGCCCACGCCATGCCGGCAGGTTCCGGCAAGGGCGTGGCGAGGCGAATGCCGGGACGAACATGGCGCCAATAAGGCGTAAAGACTCGATAGGGCTCGCCCTGTTTGGTTTTCGCTTGCCAGGGTTCGCACCACAGCGATGCGCAACTGCTGTGAACGGCGATACCTTGATCAAGCAGACCCTGTTTGATGCGCGTATCACGCGCTACGGCTGCGGGCTCGTAAAGACGATTCCAGTAGACCGCCTTGGCGCCGCTGGCCTCGATCGCGTGCCGCAGCACCTGCAGCGTATCCCCCTTGCGCAGCTGCAAGCGCGCGCCGTGCTTTTGCAGCGCCGATTGCAACGCTTTCAGCGAATGATGCAGCCACCATCGGCTTGCCCGCCCGATACGCCACTGTCCTTCTTCATGTTCGGCGTGAATGTAGAGCGGCAGGACGCGTGCGTGCGCCATGCATGCTGCAGCGAGCGCCGGATTGTCGCGCAACCGCAAATCGCGGCGAAAAAGCATGATCGCGGTAGTCATGTCAATGCACGGATGCTGCGGCGGAACGGTGGCGCCGCTCCACGTCGCCTACGCGTCGCGCGACCATCGCCAGCAGCACGGCAGCAGCGCTGGCGACGCCGGCGATGATCACGAAGAACGCATCGTGCGGCAGCTTGCTCCATAGCGTGCCCAGCGATCCTGCAAACAAGTTGCCGAAGAAGCCGGCGAAGTACCACAGCGCAATGCAGGTAGCGCGCAAGCCTTCAGGCGCCATGCGGCCGAACAGGCCCAGGCCGGTCGGCAGTATGTACAGCTCGCCCAGGGTCATCAGCATGAACCAGCCCACCAGCCAGGCCCAATGCGCATGCGTGGCGCGCGCTTCCGTCCAGCCCGTGACCGCAGCCAGCATCAGATAGGAAAGAGCCACCACCGCAGCGCCGAAGGCCATCTTGTAGAGCAACGGCGTCTCCACGCCACGCCTGGCCAGGCGATCCCAGCGCGCCACCAGCAGCGGCGTAAGCAGGAACACCGAGAACGGATTGAGCGCCTGGAACCACGCCATGGGAATGCTCCAGCCCGAACCGATCTGGCGATTCACATCCGCATCCACCCATAACGCAATGGTGTTGCCGACTTGCTCATATGCGCCGCGAAACACCACCACGATGGCGGCAACGCCCATGAGAAACAGCAAGGATCGCCGGTGCGGCGCCCAAGCCACCGATTGTGGCGCTGAAGTCGACGCCGCGCGCGCGGGCTCGGGCGGCAGATGGGGCGAGCCCACCAGGTAGATGACGAGCGAGGTGACCATGCCGATGCCCGCCATCGCAAAGCCCCAATGCCAGCCATGGCGTTCGCCCAGAAAGCCGCAGACCAGCGGCGCGACAAAGGCGCCGAGGTTCACGCCGGCGTAGTAGATGTTATAGGCGATCTTGCCGCGCGGATCGTCGTCGCGATACAGCCCGCGAATCTGGCTGGTGAGGCTCGGCAGGAAAAAACCGTTGCCGATCGCGATGACAACCAGGGCCGGATAGAACAGCGGCTCGAACACCATCATGAAATGGCCGAGCGCCATGGTGGCGCCGCCGATGATCACCGAGCGGCGCTTGCCCAGCCAGCGGTCCGCCAGCAATCCGCCGAATATCGGCGTGAAATAGACCAGCGCGGTATACGCGCCATAGATCAGCGACGCATTCGCCTGCGCGATATCCAGGCGCTTGGTCATGTAATAGACCAGCAGCGCGCGCATGCCGTAGAAGGAAAAGCGCTCCCAGGTCTCGCTGAGGAACAGCACGCTAAGCCCGAGCGGATGCCCCATGAATTGGCGCCGGGACGAACGGGTTTGCATGGCTCAGTGCTCTCCCGCCGCCGGCGGCATCCAGCAGGTGTTCGCGCCCGACATGACCTGCTGTACCAGGTTCTGCAGGATGCGCGCGTCCTGCGCATCGAGTTCGTCGCCCTCGATGCCGCGGAAATGATGATGAAACGAGTTCACGGCAGCCGGACGGTTATCCAGCGAATAACCGATGGCGGCCAGCGCCATCCACGGGTCGAACGTGGCGGGCGCATCGCACAGCGGGCCGCGTGGCCACAGGCCGAAGCCGTTCGCGGCCAACTGCTGCCAGGGAAACAACGGGCCCGGATCGACCTTGCGGCCGGGAGCAAGGTCTTCGTGACCGATGACCTGCGTGGGCGGAATGCGCCAGCGCGCAGTGAGATCGGTCAGCAGGCGCAACAGCGCGTCGATCTGCGGCTGGGCGAACGCGCTGTGCCCATCGTTATCCAGCTCGATGCCGATGGAGGCCGAATTGACGTCGGTGATGGTGCCCCAGCGCCCCTGCCCCGCCTGCCAGGCACGCCGCTCGTCCGCCACCAGCTGGTAAATATGACCATCGCCGCCGATCAGGTAGTGCGCGCTGACCGGGCCACCGCTGTTGCTGCTGCGTAGCGTTTCCAGGCTCTGCTGCACGGATTGCTGCTCGGTGTAATGCAGCACGATCAATACCGGACGGCGCGCATCGTAGTTGGGCGAAGCCACCCAGGTGGCCAGTGGATTGCGTGGTGGCGCATGTGCGCAGGCAGCCAGCAGCAACACGCCTGCCAGCGCGGCCATGCGGAAGAAGTTGCGGTGGATGAACGTCATGCTCAATGGTCCAGGAACGGTGCGGCAATCGCCAGTACGGTACGGTAAGGCTCCGGCGCATTGCGATTGCTGAGCAGGATCACCGTAAGGTGCTGCTTCGGCCAGCGCACGATCACATTGCGGAAACCGATGCTCTCGCCGGAATGCCAAAGCGTATCGCCAGTGATGCGCCATCCGTAACCATAATCCGCCTGATAGGGCTCGCCTGCCACTTTCGCATGCGCGCTGAAGGCCAGCTTGCGCGAGGCATCGCTCAGCAAGCGGTTGTCGTAAAGCGCCGCATCCCATTTGGCCAGGTCGTCGATGCTGGCGTAGATGCCGCCGTCGCCACGCGTGGCGCTGGTGAGATCCTGGTCGGTAAGCTGCCACTTGCCGTCGATGTCGCTGTACCCGTAGGCGCGGTTCGGCACGGTGGTCGCGTCGTGCACATAGAGCAGCGTGTGATCCATATGCAGCGGCGCGAAGATGCGGCGCTTGAGGAAATCCTGCAGGCGCATGCCGGATACCTTCTCCACCACCAAGCCCAGCAATACGTAGCCGGTATTGCTGTAACGATACCCCGTACCGGGCGGGAAATAAGTGTGCGTGGTGGCGCTGACCATGCGCAGCACGTCGCCGTCGCTGAGCTGGCGGGTGGTACCGGGCGCAATCAAGTCTTCGTAATCGAGCAAGCCACCGGTGTGACTGAGCAGTTGGCGCAAGGTCACCTGGTCCGCCAAGGACGGCAGCGCAGGCAGCCAATGGCGAATGGAATCGTCGAGTTTCAATTTGCCGTCCTCGGCCAGCAACAGCACGGCGGCGGCCGTGAACTGCTTGCTGACCGAGGCCAGGCGGTAATCCGTTGCGGGTGTGGCGGCGATATGGCGTTCCATATCCGCCATGCCATAGCCGCGGCTCAGCAGGATCTTGCCGTTCCTGATCACTAGCAGCGACGCGCCGGGCACGTTGCCGGTATAAGGCTGCATCAGCTGGTCGGCGTTGCGGATGGCGTCGGCGCTCGATGCGTGTGCCACACCGATGGCGAAGAACAAAGCCATGAACAAGACGAGTCGGCGCGTATCACGATGCGAGGCTTTCATGGACAAGCTCCGATCCGCTCAAAATGCAGGTCTTCATAGTCGGAACTGAAATCGCCCTGTGGATCGAGCTTGGCCATGGTCAAGGACACCGGCTGGCCGGAAGCGGCCGGATGAACATCGAGCCACGCATCGGGCGATACGCTGCGGTCGTCCCAGCGCACAAGATAACGCTTGCCAAGGCGCCGCACCTCGCCACTGAAACGGGGGCGATTTGACCGACGCCAGATGCACGCGATCGCCGCGCGTGCAAAGCAGCATCTCGCCGAACCAGGGATCGCGGTAACGGCCGGTCCAGCCTGCCAATGCGGCGGCTTCGGCCGGTTTCGCCGTTGCGCTGTCAGGCGCCGCGGCGTGGGCGTGCTGTTCCTTGCCGGCATGCGCCACGGCATCGGCATACCACGCCACGCCGCGTGAGTCGCCCGGTGCCGTGAAGTGCTTCAGCAGCACCTCGCCCAGCACGGTGCGTGCGTCTTCCGCCTCGCCGTTGATCATGAACACGAAACCGCTTTGTTGGTCGGGCAACAGCATCAGTTCGGAATACATGCCGTTCAAGGTGCCGGTATGCCATACCGTCCACACGCCATCGGCGTCGGCCATGCGCCAACCATAGCCGTAGGCCATCACGTGGGTGTTGTCCAGCTGCGACGCTGGCCGGAGACCGGCATGAGCATGTGCGGCGATTGCAGCACGCGCCGCTGCTGCTCCGAAAGCCATTGCAGCTGCGCCGGCGTGGGCGTCAGCCAGTTGCCGGCCCAGCGCAGCATGTCGTCGAGGTCGCAGCGAATGCCGCCGGCTGCGGCAGATGTCGTCATGGAAGATGCAACGTCGTGCAACGGGACATTGCGCTCGCCTTCGCGGGCATGCGGTTGCGCCACGTCGCCACTGCCCTCGCCCAACACGCAACGGGAAAGGCCCAGCGGCTCGAATACTTCGCGGCGCATCAAGGTTTCATAAGGCGCACCGCCCGCAGCAGCGGCCACTTCGCCGGCCACCACGTACAGCAGGTTGTCGTACTGGTATCTGGAGCGGAAGCTGTAACCCGGCTTGATGAAGCGCAAGCCGTGGATGATGTCGGCGCGCGTGAAGTCGTTGGGCTCCGGCCACAGCATCAGGTCGCCACCGCCTTCGGGCAAACCGCTGGAATGCGCCAGCAGGTCGGCCACGCGCATGTTGGCGGTCACCCACGCGTCGTACATGCGGAAATCCGGCAAGTACCTGGTGACCGGATCGTCCCAATGCAATTTGCCCTCATCGATCAGGCGCGCGAGCAAGGCGGTGGTCATCGCCTTGCTGTTGGAGGCGATCTTGAACTGGGTTTGCGTGGTGATGCGGCGCCCTGAGCCGGCCACGGTTTCGCCGCGTGTGGCGGTGTAGACGACTTTGCCATGCTCGATTACGCCTACCGCGATACCTGGCAGGTGATAGCGGGTCATGATGGCGTCGACGATCGTGTCGTAGGGGTTTGGCGATGGCGTTGCGGTGCAAGGCATGATGATGCCAAGTGCAAGCAATATCAGGCTCCCACTTAGTGACATCCGGAGCCAGCTCCCTCCCCTGCGCGCAGGGGAGGGGTGGGGTGGGGTTGCTCGGGTTCGCGACGATATTCGAGTGAGGCGCAAGATTGCTTCACCCCACCCCAGCCCTCCCCTACTACACGTAGGGGAGGGAGCAGATCCGGCAAGCTGCAGAGAGTTCACGACCGCGCCTGATCCTTCGCCACGCGCTCCACCTCACCCCACACACGCAACAGATTCCCGCCCCACAATTTGGCGATATCCGCATCACTGAATCCACGCTTGCGCAACGCCGCCGTGACATTGCGCGTCTGGCTCGCATCCATCCACCCGGTAATACCGCCTCCCCCGTCGAAATCCGACGCAATGCCAACATGATCGATGCCAGCCACCGTCACCGCGTGCTGGATCTGGTCGGCGAAATCATCCAGGGTCGGCAAGGGATGCTGTTTTTCTATTTCCGCCATGCCCTTGGCCATCGCCGGAAGATAATCGTGCTTGTCGCTGTCGTACTCGGTATCGCCGTTGGCCTTCGCAACGGCTTGCTGCAGGGCCTTCTCGGCTGCCTCGCGTGCGGGGTCGTGTTTCAGGAACTCCTTGTACGCCACCACCTGGATCACGCCACCCTTGGCGGCAATCGCGTGCAGCAGGTCGTCCGGCAGGTTGCGCGGATGATCGAGCACGGCGCGCACACCGGAATGCGAGGCGATGATGGGCGCCTTCGAATAACGCAAGGCGTCCTGCACGCAACGGTCGGAAGCGTGCGAGATATCGACCATCATGCCGAGCTGGTTCGCGCGTTCCACCACCTGCCGGCCGAATGCCGTCATGCCGTGATCGTCCGCGCCGTTCATCGCCGGCTCGCCGTGCTTGGCGTCGGGCAAGGAACTGCTGCACAAGTCGTTGTTGCCGACGTGCACCAGCCCCACATAGCGCGCGCCGCGGTCGTAGGCGGCATCGAGGCGATTGAGATCATGCCCCAGCGAGTAGCTGTTCTCGATGCCGATCATCGCCGACAGCAACCCGGCACGATGGTTGGCCATTACCTGTGCGGGCGTGGTGGCAAGCCGGATACGGTCGGGATACTGCATCAGCATGCGGCCGATGCCGTCGTATTTTTCTTCCGCCTGGGCAACCGCCTTGGCGTAGCCTTCGGCGGTAAGCGGGCCTTGCGGCACCCAGATCACGAAGAAGGCTGCGTTGAGCCCGCCGCGTTCCATCTTGCCCAGGTCGACCAGCAGTGGCGTGTTCTTGCCCACGTCGAAACGCGGCTCGCGCATATAGGTGAACGGGATATCGACGTGGGTATCGAGGGTGATCGGCGGATGGCCGGCTTGCGCGGCGCCAACGGCCATTCCCAGGGCGAGCAGTGCGATGGATATCATGCAGTGTTCCGGTGATATGGCGGTTTTAAAAAAAAACGGCCCGGCAACATGCGCGGGCCGGGGAGGTCAAAAATCCAGAGCCAGCATCAGCTGCACATAGCGCGGCGGCTGGAAAATCAGCGGTTGCAGAAAGGTGCTGCTGATATCCGAGGAAATGCTGTTCTGCATTTGCTGATCCACCTGCACCGTGCGTTGCTGATTGAACAGGTTGAATGCCGTGAGCTTGATGCGCAGGTTACCGCCATAGAACGGATGCAGGTAGGTAAGGCTGGCATCGACCGTATAGGTCCATGGCAGGCGGCCATAGTTGCCGCGGCTGACCTCTCGATAGACGCGCTGCTCCGACGGATACGGCACGGGATTGCCGCTTGCATCGAACTGGCCAGGAATAAAGCCGCACTTGTCCACGCAGATGTAGTAGCTGTAGTAGTTGGTGGCGTCGAACGGGTTACCCACGCCGTAACTGGTAATCGGCCCGCCGGAGGCGAGATTGAGATCGGCGCCCAGCTGCCAGTGCGGCGTCAACGCATAGGTGCCGCGCGCTTTCACTTGGTGGCGGCGGTCGTTGGGCAAGAAGCCGTTGGCCAGATTCACATAAGGGTTGTCCCAGTTCTCGGTGCGGCCGGTATCGGCGAAATCGGTATCGGAATTGACCGGGCCTTCCGCGTTGCCGCGGTTCCAGGAAAGGGTGTACGAAACGTTGAGCGCCCATTTCTCGTCCCACGCGCGATCGACCTGGAACTCCATCGCGGCATAGGTGCGCTTGGGCTTTACCCAGCCGCGCTGTCCCAGGTAATTGCCGTCGGCGTCGTACATCGCCCAACCATATTTGGAGGTGTCGATGGTGATCCAGCCGTCGGCCTTGCCGGTGCAATGCGTATCGCCCCACACCGTGACGTTCTTGCCCGGGTTGGCCATCACCCAGCCCACGTAGCCATCGCCCCCGCATTGCGGCGTGGCGCTGATCTGCATGTCGTCGATCGCGTTGTGCATGCGCCGATAGATGCCGCGTACGCCCCATGACCATTGCGGAGTGAGCAATTGCTGGAAGCCGAGGATCGCCTCATCCTGGTACACCGGATCCATGTTCCTGGACACTTCGGAACGGAAGTCGCCCACCGTGCCGTTGCCTTGCGACTCGTCGACGGCGCCGAGCTGCGGACCGAGCCTGGGTATCACATAAGGCACACCGTTGAGGGTGAGCGTGTCCCAGCCACCGAAGGCGTAATAGGTGCGCCGGTCGAGCAAGCCGCCGGCCTGCTTGATGTTGATCACGTTCGCCACCGGCAGGTAGTAGCGGCCGAGGTTGCCGAACAGCTTCATGCTGGCGTCGCCGCGCACGTCCCAGGAGAACCCCAGGCGCGGCGCGATCTGCCTGGTGATCTTGATATAGCTGGCGCCGTTGGCCGCCTCGTTGTTGAAGCTGTCGTTGCGCACGCCGGCATTGATGACGAGGTTGGGCGTGATGGACCAGTTGTCCTCCAGGTACACCGCCGAATTGATGCTGGGAAAGGTGCCGGCGATGACATATTGGCGCGCACGCACGTAGCCGTCGTAGCCGGGCGGCACCACGCCGCCGTTGGGGATGCTGCTGCCGGGCGAGGCGGCATACACGTTGTAGTAGTAGCCGTCGGGGCCGGCGTAGTGCTGGGCGTAGACGGATACGTTCTTCTCGTGATCGTAGCCGAAGCGCAGCAGATGGCTGCCCAGCGTCCACTCGAAGTCGGCGCGATATTGCGTGCGGGTATCGGTACGCGCGTACACGGTGGAGCTGGTGGTGCAGCCCAGCGCGGCGCCGGGCGGATACTCGGCCAGGATGTCGTTGGTGGCGACCACGCGATTGCAGGCCTCATCCAGCTGCGACACGGTATTGGCCATGCGCTGGTTGCGTCCGAACATCAGCTTCATCGAGAAATCGTTGGTGAGATAGCTGCTCCAGGTCAGCGCCCAGTTGCGGCCGCCGGCCTGGTTGTGCACCACGTTACTGCGCTTGCCGCGCGTATCGCTGCCGTAGTCGTATTCGTAGACGTCGGCGGTATCGCGGTCCTTGTCGGAGAACGCCATCAGCGACAAGGTGTTCTTGTCGGTGATGTTCCAATCGACGGTGGCGCCCCAGAAACCGTTGTTGTCGTGATGGTCGTTCATCACCTCGCCAAGGTCGTCCGTACTGTTGTACGGATGCTGGCGCCGCTCGTACATGGCGAAGAAAAACAGCTTGTCCTTGATGATGGGGCCGGAGGCCCACAGGTTGGTCTTGTACAGCGACTCGCCATCGCGATCGGCGGTGATGTAGCGATTGCCACTGGCGTCATAACGGTTCTGCGCCGCGGAGCGCCAATCGTCCGGCTCGATGGTTTCGGTGATGCCGTATTTGAACGTGTTGGTGCCCGAGCGCGCCACCGCATTGACCACGCCGCCGGTGGTGCGGCCGAACTGCACCGAATAGCCGCCCGTTTTCACCTGGAATTCCTGGTAGAAATCGAACGGCGCTTCGGAAAAGCCATTGCGGTTGTAGAAATCGGTGACGTTGAGGCCGTTCACGTAGAACGCATTTTCGGCAATCGACGAGCCACCGAAGGAAATGCCGCCGAAGCCGGCGTTGCCCTTCACGACCCCAGGCGCAAGTTGCACCACCGAGGCGACGTTCTGTTCCACCGGCAAGCGCAGCAACTGCGCATGCGTGAGGTTGGTGGCCGACTCCGTCGACGTGACATCGATCACCGGCAAGATGCTGCCCGCCACGTTGACGGTGCCAAGCTCCTTCACGTTGGGTTGCGTGCCCACGTCGATGGTGGTGGTGTTGCCCAGGGATACCGTGACGTTTCTCGGTTCGCCCAGTGTCTTGCCCGCGCTGCTGGCGGTAAGCGTGTACTGGCCCACCGGCAGGAACGGAAAGCGATAGTTGCCGTGCTCATCCGCGACGATGGTGCGCGTCAATCCGGTGGCCGGATTGGTGATGGTGACCGTGGCATTGGCCTGGGTATGCCCCACCACCGCGCCGTCGTTGTTGCCTGCCATCGCCTGCGTCGACAAACCCAGGCCAATGGCCATCGCCAGCACCGTCTTGAGGAAATACCCCCTGTTGCCCATATGCCCTGACTCCCGATGGATGCGTTAGCAGCGTTGATGAATGGACCTGTTTAGCGTCGAACCTCACACTCGTCGTCCCGGCGAACGCCGGGACCTAGTGACTTTCCAGCCGAAGTCGCTGGGCCCCGGCGTTCGCCGGGGCGACGAGGAGTGGAGCTGAGGGTTCTGTACCAAGCAGGTTCACGGACGTGCGTTCTCCCGTACCGGCTTCCATGCAAAGTCGTAATGCCACTGGTCGTAGTAGAGATTCCCGCCGCTCCACTCGACTTCGCCCCGCTGCGAATCCACGGTGTCGGAGCGAAAGAACTGTTTGGCCGGCACCAATGGCTGGCCGTAATCGCTGTTGAAGGCGATGCGATAGGCATCCAGCCCACCCAGGTAGAACCATTCCAGCGCCGGGTCATCGGATGGCTTTGGATGCAATCGCCCGAACGTGACATCCACCGGCACCCATCCATAAGGCTCCAGATAAAGCTCGCCCCAGTCGTGGATGTCGTTGTAGTCGCCATCGGCGAAGATCGCGCCGGATTGCCAGCGCGCGGGAATGCCGTTCATGCGCAGCAAGGTGAGCAACAGCAGCGTCTGCTGGCCGCAATCGCCGTGGCCGGCCTGCAGCGTGTAATCGCTGATGTTGCCGATGGTGGAATATTCGCGTGCGCCGGCCCACGGAATCTCGTCCACCGCGGCGAACAGTTTCTGCGCGATGCGATACGGGTTCTGTTCGTTCCCCACTACTTGCCGCGAGAACAGGCGCAACGGTTCGGTGAACGTGATATGCGGCGGGCGCTCGGCCACATAGGGTTTCAGTTCCGGCGCAAGCCTTGCAGGCAGCACCTTGGCCGGATCGATCGGGTGGTACTGCGCATAGATGGTGAGCTCGTAGGTCACCGAAAACGCGGTAGGCTTGCCGGCCTGCGCCGGTTTTTCGAAATAGATCGTGCGTTGCGGCGTCGCGTCCGGCGCAATCTGATGCTGTGCCGGTTCGCTGCTCACATAGCGGATGTCTTCCTGTTGCCCAGGCAACGGGCGCGGATACGGAATCCACGCACGAAGGGTTTGCCCGGCGGGCACCGCATCGGCATCCACCTTCAGCGTCTGGGTGATGCGCACGCGATGCGGCGCCACGCTGGTGCGATGTTCGGCCAGCGCCTGCTGGCGCACGGTGCGGTGATGGTCGCTCAGTACCTGCAGCGGACTGTCGTCGAAGGGTGTGGGATGGGCACGCCGCGCAGAGGCTTCGGCGCTCAGGCGGAACAGGTTGGAAGGATCGCGCTTGAAGTACAGCACGCGGCCGTCGATCACCATGCGTTCGAGCAGGCCTTGCTCGTCCCAGCGCGTGAATTCGTCGTCGCGCAGATCGGGGATCTGTTTGCGCAGGCGCGACTTGACGGCCTCGGCATCCAGCGTGAAGTCGAGCAGGATGCGGCGCATCCGTTCGCGTTGGAACAGCAGTGCATCGCGCGCCGCAGCGTCCTGCCCCGGCTGCGCCAAGGCCTGGTCGATAGCCGTGTTGGCCGCCTTGAACTGCCCCGCGTCGACCATCCGGCTGACGTCGTCCGGTGTGCCGGCGGCCACCGCCCAGGATGCCACCAGCACAGCGAGCGCCATCACCAGGCGAAACCGGTGTGGCATGGTCTTGCGCGTACTCGTCACCTGCATGAGAAGACTCCCCGCCGCGTCCCCGGCAGGCTGTGTAACACGCTTGCAATCGGCGGTCAATAATTTATGCTTTGACCATCCGGTACCAAGAATAAATATTTTTCGCCGACGGCTTGGGAGCGCCAAGGTGGCGTCACGCCGCCAGTTCCGGGCGGGGAGGAGAAAGGGGTGCTTGCTTCAGCCTGGTCAGGTTTCGCCGCCACGGTGCGTCTTGCCGCACGATCCTGCGGTCACGCGCAAGCGCTGCGCGCACGCCGTTTCATTGGAAAATACCCGCAAGCTATCCGGCCGCGCAGGAGAGAAACGATGGCTCGCAGCATGTCCCTCTTCGCCATCGTTCTTACACTGGCACTGTCGCCGCTTTCCATCCGTGCCGCGGATACGCTGCCGATTCCTGCACACGGCATACCGGGCGTCAGCGATGCGCAACTGAGTCCCGATTTCTGGATCGGCCTGCAAGCGCAGCCCGACCAGCCCATCCTCAGCCGCGCCGACATCGATGCGCAGAACGCAAAGCTGCTTGCACAGGATCCCACCATGCACGACCTGGCGGCCCTGCCCGCCAGCTTGCCGCGTGCGCAGGTGACCGACTGGATCGAACGCATGTCCAAACGTCCTGCGCGCACCTTGTACGACGAACATGGCCAAGTCGTTTCCGCAAGCACGCTCGATAGTGTGGTCAACGACACCGCGCTGGATACAATTCCCGCGCAACAAACGGTGCGCTACGGCCTGGTGGTGCAACGCGCCGCACTGCGCAGTTTTCCGACGACGTTGCGCGTCTTCAGCCATCGTGGCGACACCGATATCGACCGCTTCCAGGAAAGCGCCGAATTTCCCGGCACGCCGGTGGCGATCATCCAAACCAGCCGCGATGGCCAGTGGCTGTTCGTGCTGAGCCCGCGCTACGCCGCATGGATGCAGCGGCAATACGTGGCGATGGCGCCGAAGGAGGTGGTGCTCGACTACGCGGCAAAAAAACCGTATCGCATCATTACCGGCGACAGCGTCCGCACCGTGTTCACGCCCGAACAACCGGCGGTATCGCAACTGCAACTGGACATGGGCACACGCGTACCGCTGCTGCAAGGCTTGCCGCCCGACCAGCCGGTCAACGGCCAGACCGCATATGCTGCGCACATCTTGCAATTGCCGGTGCGCAAGGACGACGGCAGCCTGGAACTGGTGCCCGCGCTATTGCAGAAAAACACCGACACCAATGCCGACTACCTGCCGCTGACGCCACGCCAGCTGATCACGCAGGCGTTCAAGTTTCTCGGCGAGCGCTATGGCTGGGGCCACGCCTACGATGGTCGCGACTGCTCCGGTTTCGTTTCCGACGTCTACCGCAGCATGGGCGTGCAGATGCCGCGCAACACCGGCGACCAAGCCAGGAGCCCCGCCCTGCCGCATCGCCTGTTCACCGACGCCGGCAATCACCAAGCGCGCCTGCAGGCGGCGCTGCAATTGCAGCGTGGCGACCTGGTCTACATTCCCGGCCACGTGATGATGGTGCTGGGCCAATGGCAGGGGCAGCCATGGGTGATCCACGACGTGGGCGGCATCAGCTATCGCAGGCCCGATGGCACGGTGGCCGAGGTCAATCTCAACTCGGTCGCCGTCACGCCCCTGCTGCCGCTGCTGTACGGCAAGGACGGCAGCACCTTCATCGATCACATGACCAGTATCGTGTACATGGGCGAGCCCCATGCGCGCGCTGCCGAATAAGCGCGTTTGCGCCGTCTCGGCGAGACGCTCAACGAATCACACCGATGCCATCGACAATGAAAATCACCAACATCCAATTCGGCATGCTGCGGGTACCGCTCAAGACGCCATTCAAGACGGCGTTGCGCACCGTCAACCAGGTCGACGACATCGTGGTGATGATCACCACCGATACCGGCCACACCGGTTATGGCGAAGCGCCTGCCACGGCCGTGATCACCGGCGACACGCACGGCTCGATCATCGATGCGATCCGCCACTACATCGCCCCGCGCCTGCTCGGCCAGGACATCGCCGACCTCAATCGCCTCACCCAGCTGGTGCAGTCGTCGATGGAGAAAAACTCCAGCGCCAAGGCGGCGGTGGAAATCGCGCTGTACGACCTGTGGGGGCAGCTGTATAACGCGCCGCTCTACAAGCTCTTGGGCGGCGGCGATCCGGTGATCACTACCGACATCACCATCAGCGTGGACTACATCGACAAGATGGTGGCCGACGCCATCAGCGCGGTGGATCGCGGCTTCGGCTCGCTGAAGATCAAGGTGGGCAAGGACATCGGCGTGGACATCGAACGGGTCAAGGCCATCTACGCCGCCGTCGAAGGCCGTGCGCTGCTGCGCCTGGATGCGAACCAGGGCTGGACCGCCAAGCAGGCCGTCTACGCGCTGCACACGCTGGAAGATGCCGGCGTCAAACTGGAGTTGGTCGAGCAGCCGGTCAAGGCGCGCGACCTGGCCGGCATGCGCTACGTCACCGAGCGTGTGCATACACCGGTAATGGCCGACGAGAGCGTGTTCGGGCCGATGGAAGTGATCGAACTGATCCGCCTGCGCGCCGCCGACATCATCAATATCAAGCTGATGAAAACCGGCGGCATCTCCAACGCCATCCGCATTGCCGACATCGCCGCCATGCACAACGTGGAATGCATGATCGGCTGCATGCTCGAATCGGCGATCAGCGTGGCGGCCGCCGTGCACGTGGCGGTAGCCAGGGCCGATGTAATCACCAAGGTGGACCTGGATGGCCCGTCGCTGTGCCAATACAACCCGGTGGAAGGCGGCGTGATTTTCAACGAAGCGGAAATCGCCGTCACCGAAGCACCGGGCTTAGGGATTCGTGAGATCCGCAACCTCGTCACTGAAGCTGCAGCCTGACATGTCGCCCCTGGTCAAGATCCGTTCCGAGCGCGACCAGATGTCGGCGGTGGAACGCCGCATCGCCGATTTCATCCTCGACAATGCGCAACTGCTGCGCGACTACTCCTCGCAGCAACTGGCCAACGCCTTGGGCATCAGCCAGTCGAGCGTGGTGAAGTTCACGCAGAAGCTTGGCTTCAAGGGCTACCCGGATCTGAAATATTCCGTAGGTGAAGCGATCGCCCGCGCCCTCAATGGCGACAGCGAGGAAGCCGCCACCCGCAGCAACGGCGATGCCGAAGAATCGCTTGCCGGCAACCTGTGGTGGCTGAAATCCGAAGCGGAGGAAGCCACCCGGCTGATCAATCCGCCACAGGCATTGCTCGCCGTCACCGAAGCCATCGGCCACGCCGGCGACAGCGGCAAGGTGTTCGTCATTGGCCTGGGCGAAGACGACATCCACGCGCGCAGTTTCGCGCTGAAGCTGTCACTGCTCGGCATGCTTACCGTGCACAACTTCGATACCGCCAGGATGATCGCCAACGCATCGGCGGCAGGTCCCGACGACGTATTGGTGGTGTTCTCCGAACACGGCAATCACCCTGCCCTGTGCAAGATCAGCCGCTACTTCCACGAACGCCGCGGCCGCGTGGTCAGCGTGACTCGTCACACTGCCAATCCCTTGCGCGCGCTGGCCGATATGGCCCTACTGGTTTCGGCGCATGACGATCGGCCGTATATCCAGTCGCTGCTTTATCAGTCTGCATTGCAGCACTTGCTGGATGGCGTCTTTGTGCGCCTGTGCGAAGCCGATGCAGTACGACGCACGCAGTGGATGGCGAATCTGGAGCGGATACAGCAGGTGTTGGAGCCTTGAATGGATGCCGATGCCCACGGGATACGTTCCCTCCCCTACTACCGCAGGGGAGGGAGCCGATCACGGCAAGCATCAAGTTTGGTCGCGGTAAGGCAGCACGTTGCAAAAAGGACCCACATCCCCATGCAAACCCAGCACTTCGACGCCATCATCATCGGCGCCGGCATGGCCGGCGCTTCGGCCGCCTGGTTCCTCGCGCCTCATGCGCGCGTGCTGGTGCTGGAACGGGAAGCATGGCCCGGCATGCACGCCACCGGCCGCTCGGCAGCGTTGTTCAGTGAAACCTACGGCTCCGCCCAGGTACGCGCACTCTCGCGCGCCACGCGTCCATTCCTGGAACAACCACCCGCCGGTTTTGCCGAGCATCCCCTGCTTTCGCCACGCGGCACGCTGGTGATCGGCAGCGCGGAACAATCGGAACACATCCGCGCCCAGTACCAGACCATGGCGCCGCACACGCGCGACCTGCGCCTGCTCGATGCAGCCGCCGTGCAAGCGATGGTTCCCGTACTCAAGCCCGAGGCTGCGCAATCGGCCCTGTTCGAACCGGGCGCCGCCGATATCGACGTCAACGCGCTGCACCAGGGTTTCTTACGCGGCCTGCGCGAAAAAGGCGGCCGTCTGCTCACCAACATCGACATCAAGACGATCGAGCGCACGCAAGACGGATGGGAAATCCATAGCGGCGATATCCTGTTTCGCGCCCCGCTGCTGATCAACGCAGCAGGCGCATGGGCCGACGAAGTCGCGCGGCTCGCCAACGTAAAACCGCTCGGCCTGCAACCCAGGCGACGCACCGCCTTCCTGTTCGAACCACCCGCAGGCATCGATACTGCGCACTGGCCGTTTGTGCTGGATATCGGCGAAACCTTCTATTTCAAACCCGACGCCGGCCTGTTGCTCGGCTCACCCGCCAACGCCGACGACGTGCATCCGCACGACGTGCAACCGGAAGATTTCGATATCGCGCTGGGCATCCATCGCATCGAAGAAGCCACCACCCTGACCATCCGCCGCCCGACCCGCAGCTGGGCCGGCCTGCGTACCTTCGCCGGCGACGGCAACCTGGTCGGCGGTTTCGCGCCCGACGCGCAGGGATTCTTCTGGATCGCCGCGCAAGGCGGCTACGGCATCCAGACCAGCGCGGCGATGGGCGAAAGCTGCGCGCACCTGGTTCTTGGCCGGCCGCTACCGACGCATCTGCAGGATGCCGGCATATCGCCCGGCTTGCTGGCGCCGGCTTCTCGAGCGCAGGCGCGAGGGATCCGTACGCCGTCTTCGTGAGCGCAGCGTCAATTTGTTTTTACCGCACTCAGCTCATTCGATTGGCTTTGCGATTTTTCAGCCGATTGGCTCTTTCTAGTCCAAGCCGATGTCATGAGGATGCGGAAGCCCTCCGGGTCATGAAGCAACCACTGCGATTCCAACAAGGTTGCCGCTGCGTCACCACACACAAGCTTCAATCTTTCCCGGCGGGGAAAGTGATTGCTATGCGGGATTGAACATCCAGGCGCGCGTCCTGCGCCTCGACAGCAGCTTTCACAACGAATTCACCAGGCGTTTTTGCGTGTCCCCCGTCCGGGCGGCGTGTCATTTGTTGTCCACGCTTCCTGGGGCGAATCGCCCCCAACAACATACGTGCAAGCCACCACCAAGGAGAAATGGTTATGAGTAACCGCCCATCCCAAAGAGGCATTGGCACTTTTTTCTTGTTCGGTAAAGTCATCGCCGTCGTGGCGCTGGTTGTGCTTTTGTCGGCCGCCTGCGTTCAACCACCGTGGTTCGCTACCTGGTATGCAGCGCCGCAGAACTACAACATCCTTTTCCCTGGCGTTACCGTTCCGCCGCAGGCGATCTCGAACCAGTCGATTCGCCAGATTGTCCACACGTCGCATGGCGGCAGCCTGATCCGCGTCAAGCTGTCCAATCTCTTCGGAACCACCCCTGTCACGTTCGCCGAAGCCCGCGTTGCACGCAGCACGGGCAATGGCGGCATCGATCCCGCCACCAATCGCACGCTCCGGTTCGGCGGCATGGGCGCCGTAACGCTCGCTGCCGGCGAAGAACGCTGGAGCGATCCGGTCTACCTGCCGGTACCGACCCAGGCGGATCTGGCGATCACCCTGTACGTGCCACTGGACACACCCGTCGTCACCACCCACACAATCGGCATGCAAACCAATTATCTGGCGCCCGGCGACCAGGCAGGCGCCCCCGTGATGGGCAATGCCACGGCCACCACCATGTACTACTGGCTGAGCGAGGTCGACGCATCGACATTCGATGGCTCCGACCTGACGCCGCACCCGTACAAGGTGGTGGTGGCCTTCGGCGATTCAATCACCGACGGATACGGTTCGACCACCAGCGCCAACCATCGCTGGCCCAACTATCTGGACAATCGCGTACAGGCCGACGCCCAAGACCTTGGCCGCGCGAGCGTGGTCAATGCCGCCATCGCCGGCAACCGCTGGATCTACGACGGCGTCGGCCCTGCCGGTGTGAAGCGCTTCGCGCATGATGTCGCCGGCGTTTCGGGCGCGACCCATGTGATGATTCTGCTGGGCATCAACGACATCGGTCTCGGCGAGCAGATTCCGCAGCAGAACGTTTCCGCCGATCAGATCATCGCAGCCATGCAGGCGACCATCGCTCAGGCGAAAGCCGATGGAATCAAGATTTACCTGGGAACCATCACCCCCTACAACGGCGCGTCGTATTACGACACCGCAGGGGAAATGAAGCGCGAGGCCGTCAACGCCTTCGTGCGCTCGGCGAACGGCGCCGACGGCGTACTCGATTTCGACAAAGTCGTGCGCGATCCGTCCAACCCCACCACCCTGTTGCCCGCTTACGACAGCGGCGATCATTTGCATCCCAATGATGTCGGCTACCAGGCGATGGCGAACTCCATCGATCTTGGCGTGCTCGAAAACTGATATCCAGTAGCAATCAGCGAGCGATGACGGAGGGCGGTGACTGCTTCGGCGGCGACCGCCCTGCCCATCGCGGCAGGAACATGGCGGCCCTTTCCGCCACCATCCCTGAGCTCGCTCGTGAGCGTTTACCTGGTTGGCCACATAGTTACCAAACGCCGCCCAGCGCCTTGATCAAGCCCACATCCGCCGCAAACCTGCGGCGCGACAACTCCACCAGCGCACGCGTTTGCGCAAGGTTGACGCTCTGCGTCGTCACCACCTCGAGATAATCGGTGGCTCCATCCTGATAACGAGCCATCGCCAAATCGGCCGCTTTTGACGACGCATCCACCGCGCGCTGCTGGGCCGCCGACTCATCCGCCAGCACATGCAGCGACGCCTGCTTGTCTTCCACCTCCTGGAACGCACTCAGCACCGTCTGCCGGTAATCGGCCGCTGCCGCATCGCGCCTGGCTTCAGCGGTGGACAGTTGCGCATGGCGGCGGCCGCCATCGAACAAGGTGCCGACCAATGCCGGGCCGATCGCCCAGAAGCGGCTTGGCAGCGTCGCCAACTGCGCAAGATGCGAGGCTTCAAAACCACCCGTTGCTGAAATCATCAGATCGGGAAAGAACGCCGACGTCGCCTCGCCGACCTCGGCATTGGCGGCGGCAACGCGGCGTTCCGCCGCGGCGATATCGGGACGGCGTTGCAGCAACGTGGAGGGCAAACCGGCGGGAATCGCAGGCAGCGGCAAGACGTTATTCACCGGCGGCAGGCTGACATTGGCCGGTGGCACGCCCATCAGCACCGCAATGGCGTGCTCGCGCTGCGCGCGTGCTTCGCCCAGGTCGATCAGCTGCGCCTTGGCCGCCTGCAATTGGGTTTCCGCCTGCTCCAGTTCCGATTCGGAGGCGATGCCGCCGTCGAACTGCGTCTGCACCAGGTTCTTCGCCTGCACGTCATTGTCCACCAACTGCTTCAGCAAGCCGGCTTCCACGTCGATCTGGCGCAAGTCCACATAGTCGAGCGCCAGTTCCGCCTGCGTGCTCAAGCGCATCGAGGCCAGGTCCGCCGCGCTGGCCTGTGCGTTCGCGCTGGCGGCGTCGACCGCATGCCCGATGCGATCGAACAGATCCGGCTCCCACGATGCCGCGACACCCATGGAATAGTCCTGCACGGTGCGCCCGGCCAACGAATGCCCGAGGACATTTTTGGATGTGTGATCGATCGTGGCATCCGTACCTGCCGTGACTTGCGGAAAATACGATGACCGCGCCACGCCGATCATTGCGCGCGCCTGCTTCAGATTGGCCACGCTCTTCTGGATGTTCTGGTTGCCCACCTCGACGCGCGCTTCCAATGCATCCAGCGTGGAATCGCCGAACGCTTTCCACCACTGGCCGCGATCTGCCGCATCACTCGGTTGCGCAGCCACCCAGCCTTGCGGGGGTACGCTCTCCTTATAGTGCGCCGGCACGGCGACCGACGGCCGCACATAGGCCGGTCCAGGCGTGCAACCCGACAAGACGGCAACGGCAATACCCGCCGCCAACAGGAACCCGACCTTCACCGAATGCTTGCGTACACGCATGACCGCTCCTCCATCACGCCGACGTGGCCGGATGCTGGTTGATGCGTACCGCCTGTCCTGCGCTGATGGCGTCGCCGGGATTGATCACCACTTGCTCGTTGCCTTCCAGACCGCTGCGGATTTCCACGCGCGTACCGAAATCGCGCCCCAGCGTGACCGTGCGCAATGCCACTACGCCGTGCGCATCGACCACCGCCACCTGCACGCCCTGCGGCCGGAACAGCAAGGCATTGGCCGGGAGTGCAAGGCCCGGGTCGCTACGGGTCAACGCCAGGCTCACCTGGGCAAACGCGCCAGGCAGCAGGGTGCCACCCGGGTTGTTCATATCCACCTCCACGCGCAGCGTGCGGCTGCGCGGATCGATGGCGCCGGACGTACGCGCCACCGTACTGGTGAAGGTGCGGCCGGGATACTGCGACAAGCTCAGCTGCGCTTTGGTGCCAGGGGTGACATAAGGCGCGTCGTCCTGCGGCACGTCGACGAAAACACGTAGCCGGTCGGTTTGCGCCAATTCGAACAAGGCCGCGGGTGGGCCGCTGTTGCCGGCGTCGATCAAGGCGCCGGCGTCCACGTTGCGCGCGGTGACCACGCCATCGAACGGCGCATATATCTTTTCGTAAGACTGCAATTGCTCCAGCCGTTTCACGTTGGCCAGCGCGGCGGCCAGGGTGGCGTGCCTGGCCTGCATAAGGCTGATGTTCTGTTCGGCCGATTGCCTGGACACCGCGTTTTTCTTGAGCAGGTCCGACCAGCGATCCGCCGTGACCTTGGCGATTTGATAGTTGGCCGACGCCATGGCGGCATCCGAACGCGCCTGGTCCAGTTGCGCATCCACTTCAGGGGCGTCGATCTCGGCCAGCAGCTGGCCGCCATGCACATGGGTGCCAATATCGGCCTGCCAGGCTTTCAGATAACCGCTGGTGCGCGCGTAGATGGCCGCGCGCTGATAGGCCTGGATGTCGCCGGGCAATGTCAGCAGTTGCTGCGCGGGCGCACGCATGGGCGCGATCACGGAAACAGTGGGCTCGCTCAAGGCCGCCGTCTGCCGGGCGACCTTGTCGCGCGCCAGCAGGCGCGGCAAGCCGCCGATGGCGAGTGCTGCGCATACGGCAACAGCGAGCAGCGTGACAGTCCGTTTGGATTGCGAAAGATTCATGGTTCGGCTCCGGTCAGACCGATGGCGAAGGCAAGGAAGGCGATGACGCATCGTCTGAAGTGCGCTCGCGTGCATGCAGCCACTGGTGCACGGCTGCGAACATCGCCGGTACGAACACCAGCGTGGCGACGGTGCCGACCATCAGGCCGCCGATGACGGCGCGGCCCAGCGGCGCGTTCTGTTCGCCGCCATCACCCAGGCCCAGCGCCATGGGCAGCATGCCGATCAGCATCGCCAGCGCCGTCATCAGCACCGGGCGAAAACGCGTACCGCCGGCATCGAAGGCCGCTTCCAACGGCGTTGCGCCCGCCGCCAGGCGTTCGCGCGCAAAGCTCACCACCAGGATGCTGTTGGCGGTGGCGATACCCACGCACATGATCGCGCCCGTCAATGCCGGCACGCTGACCGTGGTGTGCGTGACGAACAGCATCCACGCGATACCCGCCAGCGCCCCCGGCAGGCCGCTGATGATCACCAGCGGGTCCACCCACGACTGGAAGTTCACCACCATCAATGCGTAGACCAGCAGCACCGCGAACAGCAGGCCGAACAGCAAGCCCTGGAACGAGGACTGCATGGTCTGCACCACCCCGCGCACGACGATGCTGGAACCCGCCGGCAACTGTGCACTGGCCTGCTTCACCAGCTTCTGCACATCGCTTGCAACGGCGCCCAGGTCACGGCCTTGCACGCCGGCAAAGATGTCGATCACCGGCTGCACGTCGTAGTGCGACACCACGGCATCCTGCGAGGCGCGCGACAAGGTGCTCATCGAAGCGAGGATCGGCGGCAGGCCCTGCGGGTTGTTGCCGGCCGTAACGCTCAACGGAATGTTGCCCAGCGCCTGCAGCGAATCGATGGTGTACTGCGGCGATTCGGTCAGCAGCGGATAGCTCACGCCGTTCCTGGGATTGAGCCAGAAATTGGGCGAGGTCTGCGAACTGCCGGACAAGGCGATCAGCAGATCCTGCGCAATCGTGCGTTGCTGGAACCCTGCCTCAAGCGCCTTGACGCGGTCGACGTTGACGTTGATCGATGGCGCATCGTCAGGTTGTTGAATGCGCGGATCGACCAGGCCTGGCACGTTACGCAAGGAACGCAGCAAACCTTCCGCCACCTTGCGGTTGCCGGCGCTGTCCCTGCCCACGATCTGCACATCGATCGGCGCAGGCAAGCCGAAATCCAGCGTCTGGCTGATGATGTCCGCCGGCAGGAACGAGAACGTGATGCCGGGGAAATCCTGGTTGAGGCGCTCGCGCAACAGCGTGACGTATTGCGCGGTGGGTTGGTGGTCCGTTTTCAGGCTGATCAGGACATCCGCATCCGACGAACCGACCGGCAATGAGGAGTCGTATGTCATATTGATGCCGCTGACCGGCAGGCCGATGTTGTCGATCACGGTGTCCAGCTGGGAAGGGGGAATCATCGTGCGGATGCGTTGCTCCACCAGATCCACTAGGCGTGCGGTCTGCTCGATGCGCGTGCCGGTCTGCGCACGCAGGTGCAGGCGGATTTCGCCGGTGTCGGAGGTTGGGAAGAAATCGCGCCCCAGCACGGGCAACAGCAGTAGCGATGCGCCGCAGGCAGCCGCAAAGATCCATGCGATACGCTTCGGGCGGGCGATGGCCACCTGCAATACTTTTTTGTATTTGCCATGCAGGGATTCGAAGCCGCGCTCGAAGCGTTGCTGGAAACGCCGCAACGCCAGGAACCGCCCTGCTCCACCCTGCTCGCCTTGCCTCTCGTGCTTGAGCAAGTACATCGCCAGCGTGGGAATCAGCGTGCGCGAGAAGAAATACGAGGCCAGCATCGCGAATACCACCGCTTCGGCCAACGGTACGAACAGGTAGCGCGCCACGCCCGACAACAGGAACATCGGCAGGAACACGATGCAGATGGAAAGCGTCGACACCAGCGTCGGCAAGGCGATCTGCGCCGATGCCTTGATGATCGCGTCCATCAGCGGCTCGCCCGCTTCGCGATGATGGCTGATCGCCTCGATCGCCACCGTGGCGTCGTCCACCAGAATGCCCACCGCCAACGCCAGGCCGCCGAGCGTCATGATGTTGATGGTCTGGCCCAGCGCCGACAGCACGATCAACGACGTGATGACCGCCAACGGAATGGTGATGGCGATGATCAGCGTGGACCGCCAGCTACCCAGGAAGAGCAGGATCATCAGCGCGGTGAGCGCTGCCGCGATCGCACCTTCACGCACGACGCCGGCCACGGCGGCGCTCACGAAGATCGATTGATCGGATACCGGCTTGACCTCCAGCGCCTTGGGCAAACCCGCGGCGATTTTCGGCAGCAGATCCTTTACGTTCCGGATGATGTCCAGCGTCGACGCATCGCCGCTTTTCTCGACCTGCAACAGGGCCGAGCGCGTGCCATTGACACGCACGATATTGGTCTGCGGTGCGAAACCGTCGCGCACGGTCGCCACGTCGCGCAGATAGATCACGCCGCCCGATGTCGCCTTCAACGGCATGTCGTTGAGCTCGGCCACCGTGGCCGGGCTGCCGTTCATGCTGACGTTGTATTCCCGCGCGCCGATCTTCGCCGTGCCGCCGGGAAGAATCAGGTTCTGCGCGTTGACGGCGTTGACGACATCCAGGGGCGACAGACCGCGCGCCTGCATCGCCTGCGAGTTGATGTCCACCACCACCTGCCGCACCTTGCCGCCGAACGGCAGCGGTACCGCCGCGCCTTGCACCGTGGCCAGCTGCGTGCGGATGAAGTTGTTGCCCAGGTCATAGAGCTGCTGCTCGGACAGCGTCTTGCTGGACAGCGCAAGCTGCAGGATCGGCACGGTGGATGCGTTGTAGGAAATCACCAGCGGCGGCAAGGTGCCCGGCGGCAGTACGCGGATGATCGACTGCGCACTGGACACCGCTTCGGCAATCGCACGATTGATGTCCGCGCCTTGGTGGAAATACACCTTGATCACCGACGTCCCGTTGACGGTCTGCGATTCGACGTGTTCGATGTTGTCCACGTCGGAGGTAAGCGCGCGCTCGAACGGCGTGGTGATCCGGTTGGCCATGTCATTGGCGGAGAAACCGTTGTAGCTCCAGACGATGCTCAGTACCGGAATATTGATGTTGGGAAAGATATCGGTCGGCGTGCGCAGGATCGTCAGCGGCCCGATGATGAAGAGCAGCAGCGCCAGCACCACGAAGGTGTACGGCCGGCGCAGCGCCAGATGAACGATCCACATGTCGGACCCCTTGCCCGCCGACGGGCCTGTAAACGGAGGATGGTCCAAAGGCTAGGCGCCGGGCGCTTGCCGGGTACTGACAGGCACCTGACAAATCTGTAATCGCGCCAGCCCATGCGTACGACTATGATTCGCCTAACCCAAGGGCGAGACCCCCATGCGCCTGCTCGTAGTCGAAGACGAAAAGAAAGCCGGCGAGTACCTGAAGAAAGGGCTCGAGGAATCCGGCTTTACCATCGATATCGCCACCAACGGCATCGACGGCCTGCACCACGCGCTGGAAGAAGACTATGCGCTGATCGTGCTGGACATCATGCTGCCGGGCATGGACGGCTGGGAGGTGCTCAAGCGGCTGCGCGCGAAGCGCGATACGCCCGTGCTGTTCCTTACCGCAATGGACGAACTGGAAGAGCGCGTCCGCGGCCTGGAACTGGGCGCCGACGATTACCTGATCAAGCCGTTCGCCTTCGTCGAACTGCTGGCCCGCATCCGCACCCTGCTCCGCCGCGGGCCGCCCAGGGACGTGGAACACATGCATATCGGCGACCTGGAAATCGATGCCGTACGCCGCCGCGTGCGGCGCGCCGGCCAGCGTGTGGACCTTACGCCGCGCGAATTCTCGCTGCTGCAGCTGCTCGCCCGCCGGCGTGGCGAAGTGCTGAGCCGTACGCAGATCGCGTCCTACGTGTGGGACATGAATTTCGACAGCGATACCAACGTGGTGGAGGTGGCCATCCGCCGCTTGCGCGCGAAGATCGACGAAGGTTTCCAGGTCAAGCTGATCCACACCGTGCGCGGCATGGGCTACGTGCTCGATCTCGAACACGAGGACGAGTAATGCGCCTGTCGCTCAGCGCGCGGCTCACCATCACCTTCGTGGTGATCACCGTGGCCTGCTTCAGCGTGGTGGGCCTGCTGCTGTTCAACGAACTGTCCCGGCGCATCTACATTCATGACCAGACCAACATCATGCTGGATGCACGGCACCTGCGCAGGCTGGCCACCGAGCTGCAGTCGCCGGATGATCTCATTGCGCACAAGGACCGCCTGATCGCGCTGGTGCTTGGTGACAACGCCAACGGCTTGCGCGTGATCGATCGCAACGGCCGCGTGCTGATCGATCACGTACCGATGGGCTACGCGCTTTCCACCCGGCCGGTGGTTCCGGCCAACGAACGCATCGTTCCTGCCAGCATCCAGTCATGGAAAGACCGCAACGGCGATGACATACGCGGCGTCGCCACCGCCGCCACGCTGCAAGGCGGCGAAACGGTGACCATCGTCGTGGCGCGCTCGCTGGCGGACCGTACCCTCTTGCTCGATAGATATCGCCGCGATGTATGGCTTTCCCTGCTCGGCGGTTTGCTGGTCGCGGTATCGCTCAGCTTTGTGCTGGTACGCCGCGCGCTGCGTCCGCTCAGGGCCATGGCCGAAAGCGCCTCCGCCATCACCGCCCAGCGCCTGAGCACACGCATGCCACTGGAACACGCACCGACCGAACTGCTTGCCCTGGCCACTTCCTTGAACGACATGCTCGCACGCCTGGAACAAGGCTTTGCCCGCGTGTGGCAATTCACCGTGGACCTGGCGCACGATCTGCGCACCCCCATCGGCAACCTGCGCGGCGCCAACGAAGTCGCGCTCAATCGCCAGCGTTCGCCCGAGGAGTATGAAACGCTGCTTGGTTCCAATATCGAGGAATGCGATCGCGTCAGCCGCACCATCGAAAGCGTGCTGTTCCTGGCGCGTGCGGAAAGCCCGCAGTTCGCCATGCAGCGGGTGCAACTGGACACGGCGCAGGAACTTGAACGTATCGCCGATTACTTCGAGGGGCTTTCTGCCGAAGCCGGCGTTGCGGTCCAGGTGCGCGCATCGGCCACGGTATATGCCGATCGCGACCTGTTCCGCCGTGCGGTAAGCAACCTGCTTTCCAATGCATTGCGCTATACGCCCGCTGGAGAAACGATTCACCTGCGTGCGGAGAACACCGGCGAAGGCGTGGATGTCAGCGTGGCAAACCCGGGACGCACGATCGATCCGGAACATCTGGACAAGCTGTTCGACCGCTTCTATCGGGCCGACCGATCGCGCAGCGATTCGGCCAGCTCTACGGGATTGGGCCTGTCGATCGTCAAGAGCATCATGGAATTGCATGGCGGAACCGCATCGGTGCACAGCGCGGAGCGGCTTACGCGCTTCACGCTGCATTTTCCTCGCAGCCTCCCTGACAATTCCCATTAATCGCCATATCACGTCGACAACATCCAAAAAGGACTCCATCGTGCCCGAAGAGCGCCATGCCACATCTGTCAGCCCGGCGGACATCGAAGCGATCCGCGCCCTGTTTTTACGCCAGGCCGCGGGCGAAACCGCGCATGACATCGAGGTGATCAAGTCGATTCTCGCCAATACCCCGCCAGGACAACCCGACCCTGTGAACTTCGTCGCCCGCGCCTATTGCTTCTGGGGACGCGAGGCGGTCGTGGATCACTTCCGCACCGTATTCGCCGGGACGTGGCGTTTCGAACCCGACGAGGATGCGATCCGCATTCTTCCGCTAGGACCGGATGCCGCCCATATCTATGCGCCCACGCGCATCACCGTCGGCGCCGCGGGCCAGGAGGCGGCAACCTACACATTCCTCGTCAACGAAATCGCCATCCGAACCGGCGAAGGTTGGCGCATTGCGGCCATCATCCCCGTGCCGGCGCAGTGATCGGCAAGGTCAAGCGCTAATGTTTGATAGGGAAGCGGTTTACGCGATTTCAGGTCTGGTTGCCGATCCATTGGCCAGCGCAGCATGCGGCTCATCGTCTTCTGCTTCGAAAGCTTCATTCGATCGGGCGTCGCGGCGCAATGCCTGCGGCGTCACACCGAAGCTGCGCACGAAAACTTCGCGCAGATGCTTTCGGTCGCGAAAACCTGTTTCGCGGGCGATGATTTCCAAGGAGTGCCTTCCGCGCTCGATCATGTTCCGTGCCTCCTCCAGGCGCAGCCGCTCGACCGCCTTTGCCGGAGAGTGGCCGGTTTCTGCCTGGAAAACCCGGCTGAACTGGCGCGCGCTCAAGTGCGCTGCCCGGGCCAGCTCTTCCACGGATATCGGCCGGGACAAATTTTGCCTGGCGTAGTCGAGCGCCACCTGTATGCGATCGGATTTCGGCGCAAGCTTGAGCAGCTCGGAGTGCTGGGATTGCCCACCGGCGCGACGATGATGCATGACCAGCGCGTGCGCAACGCGCAATGCCAGCTCGGGACCCAAATCCTTTTCCACCATGCCCAGGGCGAGATCCATCGCGGCCGTAAGCCCGGCCGAGGTCCACGTGTTGCCGTCGACGATGAAGATCCGATCAGGCTCCACCTGGATGCATGGGCGTCGGGCTTGCAGCGCATCGGCGAACGCCCAGTGCGTGGTCGCCCGCCTGCCGTCGAGAAGCCCCGCATCCGCGAGCACGAATGCCCCGGTGCATAAACCGGCAATGCGTCGCGAATGCTGTGCGGCCTGGTTGACGAACGCCAGCTCTTCGGCGGTGGAGGTCCTGAGCAGGGGATTGGCAACGCCGCTGATCATCCAGGTGTCCGCGATGGTATCGGCCTGGATGGGAAGGGTCGACACCGAAACGCCCAGCGACGATCGAACCTCGCGCCCCGCAAGCGAGTAATTCCTTATCTGGTAAACCTCGTCCCTGGCCACCGTGTTGGCGATTTCGAACACCGACTGCGTCCCGATCACCATGACCTGGAAGCCGTCCGTCAAGAAAAATCCGATGCGATGCATGACCTTCACCCAACTATGTGTCCGAAATCCTAGCCATAAACGTCGTTGGCGATGTGAGCGCAACGTTGCAGCATCCCCAGGGAAACAGCTGATCAGGCCCTGGCGGGGAAAACCATGGGATCAACACTTGGAACAGCCGTCATCACCGGCGCCTCGTCCATCCTGGGCATGGCTTGCGCGCACCACCTGGCCAACCAAGGCTACGACCTGATGCTGGTCGATCGCCATCGCCGTCAGCTGAATCTCCACGCCAACGACCTGACCACACGAACCGGCTGCGCCGTGGAAGTTTGCGAAGCCGATCTGCGCCATGCCAGCCAGCGGTGGCTGATGATCGAGAAGATACGCCAGGACGCGAGCATTTCTCTCGTTGTGCGCATCGATGACGAGCCTGCACCGCGGCAAAGCGGCGATGCCACGGCGGCCGGCGCCTCGCCGCATGACGTCTTGACGCACGCCGCTGCACAAGACCTTGCGCGTCGATGCGCAGGCGCCTGCATCTATCGAGCCACCGTCACGGTCATTGCCGGCACCGGATAACTGCCGCGGCACCCGTCAATGCTGTTCGCGCCATCAACCACAACCTTGCCATCGAGGAATCGGCACCATGAAAGCCATTGTCTATACGCAAGCGGGCCTGCCCATCGATCAAGCCGAGTCGCTCTACGACCTGGACCTACCCAAGCCGCAACCCAAGCCGCGCGATCTGCTGGTAAAAATCGAGGCGATTTCCATCAATCCGGTCGACACCAAGCTCCGCGCCGGCATCCAGCCCCAAGGCCCGCGCGTGCTGGGGTGGGACGCCGTCGGCGTGATCGAGGACATGGGTGGAGAGGCCAGCCTTTTCAAGCTTGACGATCGCGTGTGGTTTGCCGGCGACATCACCCGCCAGGGAAGCTATGCGGAATATACCGTCGTGGACGAACGCATCGCGGGCCATGCCCCGGCAACGCTGACTGCCGCACAGGCCGCGGCGCTGCCCTTGACCAGCATCACTGCATGGGAATTGTTGTTCGACCGGCTGCGCATCGCGGAAGGACAAGGACATGGCCAATCGCTGCTCATCATCGGCGCCAGTGGTGGCGTCGGTTCCGTTCTCGTGCAACTGGCAAGAAGGCTGACCGGCCTCACGATTGTCGCAACCGCCTCGCGCGCCGAAACCCAGGCGTGGGTTCGCAAGCTTGGCGCTCATCACGTGATCGACCATTCGCAAGCCCTGCAGCCCCAGCTCGGCGCATTGGGCATGCCCATGGTCGATCACGTCATCAGCCTGACGCACACGGAAGCGCATTACGGGCAGATCGTGGACGTGCTCAAACCGCAAGGCCAGTTCGCACTGATCGACGACCCGGCCAGGCTGGATGCCTCGGCGCTGAAGCGGAAGTCGATATCGCTGCATTGGGAGTTCATGTTCACGCGCTCGATGTACCAGACCGCGGACATGGTGAAACAACATGAACTGCTTGACCGCGTCGCCGCGCTGATCGACCAGGGCATCATCACGACCACCGTCGGCGAGCACTTCGGAACGATCAACGCCGAGAACCTTCGCAAAGCCCATGCGCTTATCGAGAGCAACAAGGCCATCGGCAAACTGGTGCTGGAAGGTTTTTGAAACGACATGGCGAATTTCTCTGCCCGCGTTCGTGATGTCCGAAAAGCTGCCTCTAAATGGCATTGGAGGCGTGGCGGAATGCATGCAACATGCACGTGTGATTCGTCTTTCCGCACACGGCTTGGCACACCGCCACCAGGCAACGGCTTGCGATAGGCCGCAACCATCCGTTCAGCGGGCGAAAACGCTATTTCAAATATCCGGCACGGCTCCCCCTTCCCCCGCGCCATGGACAGTAATGACTTGCAAAGGCAAACCATGACCAACCTGCTCGACACAGCAATGCGAGCCGCAGGCGGCCTGGATCGGTTCAACCGCTTCCACAGCGTTTCGGCGGATCTTCATCATACGGGTGTGATTTGGGCACTCAAACAGCGCGAGGGCGTACTCACCGATTCGCGCGTCACCGTGCAACTGCACACGCAACAGGTATCGCACGCTCCCTTCAAGCCGACCACGCATCGTTCTATTTACACGCCGGCGCGCGTGGAGATCCGCAGCGAAAGTGACGCGCTGGTAGAGGTGCTGGACGATCCTCGCTCGTCCTTCGTCGGCTACCAGATGGAGACGCCCTGGAGCCAGTCGCAGCTCGCGTATTTTGCCGGCTACACGATGTGGACGTATCTGACCTCGCCGTTTCTGCTCGCGCGTCCCGGCGTAGAAGCCGAGGAGATCGAACCGTGGGTGGTCGACGGCCTGCGCTGGCGCCGACTGCGGGTGAGATTTCCGGCTGAGATCGCCACGCACAGCGCCATCCAGACGTTCTACTTCGACAGGGATGGCCTGCTGCGTCGCCATGACTACGAGGTGGATATCCAAGGGCGCAATGCGGCCGCGCGCTATCTGAGCGACTACGTGGACGTGCAAGGCTTCGCCATGCCTACCCGCCTTCGCATCTATCCACGCGGTGCCGACAACATCGCCATGCCTGATCCACTGATCGTAGGCGTGGACCTGTCCCATTTTCGATTTGAATGAGGTGCCGCGATGGCCTTGACGACAACCTATAAAGCCATGGCCGCCGTATCGCCCGGAGTACTGCGCATGATGGAGCGACCCGTGCCCGCACCGGGACCTGGCCAAGTACGCGTGCGCGTCGAGGCCTGCGGCGTTTGCCACAGCGATAGCGCAACCGTCGAGGGTTCCGATTGGGTCACGCTGCCGCGCGTACCCGGCCACGAAGTGGTTGGCCGCATCGACGCCATGGGTCCGGATGTGAAAGGCTGGTCAGTAGGACAGCGCGTCGGTGTCGGCTTCCTTGCGGGTGAAGATGGCACCTGCCTTTCTTGCCGCAAAGGGGATTTCGTCAACTGCAACGATCCGGCCATCGCCGGCATTACATTCGATGGTGGCTATGCCCAGGTGATGTTGGCCGAGGCACGCGGCCTGGTGAGAGTACCCGAATCGCTCGATGCCACCGAAGTCGCACCGCTGCTGTGTGCGGGCCTCACGACCTTCAATGCGCTGCGCAATGCGAGCGCGCGCGCCGGCGACCTTGTGGCTGTTTTCGGGCTGGGGGGACTTGGCCACCTGGCTGTGCAATTTGCACGCAAGATGGGCTTCCACACCGTGGCGATCGCTCGCGGTGCGGACAAGGCCGACCTCGCCGGCGAGCTGGGCGCGCATCGCTACATCGACGCGAATGCCGAAGACCCGGCCGCGGTATTGCAGCAAATGGGCGGGGCAAAGCTGATCCTGGGCACCGCACCGACGGGAAAAGGCATGTCGGACCTGGTGCCGGGCCTGGCGCCTCGCGGCATGCTGCAAGTCATCGCCGTGCCGTCCGATCCGCTGGAAACCAGGGCGTCCGCCCTGGTGTTCGGCGGCCGCCACATCACCGGCACGCTCACCGGTACGGTGGTCGACAACGAGGAGACGCTCGCCTTTTCCCTGCTGCAGGGCGTGAAGCCCCTGGTAGAAATTTTTCCGCTTGAGCGTGCTCAGGAGGCGTACGACCGCATGATGCGTGCGGATGTCCGCTTTCGAGCCGTGCTCGTCATGAACACGAACCCGGACGGAGTGCCATCCCATGCATAAACTCATCGCCGACATACTCGAGGCTCACGGCGGGCTGGATACATGGCGGAAGTTTCGCCAAATCCGCGCAGACCTCACCCAGGGCGGCGCGCTCTGGTCCCTCAAAGGCAAGGACGGCGTCTTGAATAGCACGTCGGTTACGGTGGCCACGGACCGCCAATGGGCCTCGCATGCACCGTTCGGCACGCTCGCCGCGCGCAGCGAATTCACGGGCGACAGCATTGCGCTGCTGGACGACAACGATGTTGTCATCGGCAAGCATGCCCATCCACGCGCGTCCTTCGCGGGACATGCGCTGGAAACGCCGTGGCACGACCTGCAACTGGCGTTCTTTGCCGGCTGCGCCATGTGGACGTACTTGAACACGCCCTTCCTGCTCGCGTGGGATGATGTCGAAAGCGTGGACGCCGGCACATGGAACGAGCGCGGCGAAACATGGCGCAAGATCGCCATCCGCTATCCCGACAGCCTGGAAGTATTCAGCAAGGTGCAGGCGATCTACGTTGGCCCCGACCTCTTGGTCAGACGCCTCGATTATGACGTGGAGATCGCAGGCAACACCCCCGGCGCCCATTACGTCAGTGATTACACAACGGTATCGGGCATTCGAATCCCGACGCGTCGACGCATTTTTCCGCGCATGCCCGATGGCGCGGCGCTTTCGGAACCGCTGGTCGTATCGATCGACCTGAGCGGCATCGTCCTTGCCTGATCGACCATCATCACGATTGGAGTTGGCACTATGAATGATCGGACCGCCGCCACTGCGGAAAATCTTTATGTCGAAGCGAACGGCGTGCGTTACGCATATCGCCGCTTTGGCCAGGGCAAAGGGTTGCCGCTGCTCTGCCTGCAGCATTTCACCGGCACCCTCGACAACTGGGATCCGGCCATCGTCGACGCGCTTGCTGCGGATCGCGAAATCATCTTGTTCGAGAACGCCGGCGTCGGCGGATCGAGCGGCGATGTCCCCGAATCCATCGACGGCATGGTCGAGCATGCCTTGCGCTTCGTCGATGCCATCGGCCTGAAGAAGTTTCACATTCTCGGCTATTCGCTGGGCGGTTTTCTGGCGCAGAACATCGCCCTGTCGCGGCCGGATGCCGTAGGCCGTCTGATCATTTCAGGAAGCGCGCCCGAAGGCGGTCCCGGCGCCGGCATGGACCGCCCCGAGCTGCTCGCCATCTACACCGACGCGCAAATGCCGGCGGACGAAAAGCTTACACGGCTGTTCTTTCCGGATACCGCCTCGGGCAGAGAGGCAGCTGCCAGGTTCAACGCACGCCTGGCATCGCGCGCCAACGATCGGGACGCGCCCAACGGTGCGGCCGTTGCATCGGCGCAACTGAAGGCCATGATCGCCTGGGCCGGCTGGAAAGGTGACGTTCGGGAAAAGTTGCAGAAGATTTCCCATCCGGCACTGGTGACGAACGGCAGCAACGACATCATGATCCCGACCGACAATACGTTCACGCTGGCCAGGTGGCTTCCGGATGCCACGCTCATCATCTATCCCAACGCAGGTCACGGTGCGCTCTTTCAGTACCCGCGCGAGTACGTTTCACACGTAAGGACGTTTCTGGGTGCCGGCTGAGCCTCGCACGTTGCGCGATCGCGGAAAGAAGTTCATCGTCAACCACGGCATACGTCGCCGCCGTTCGGACTATGCCTCGATGAGACTTGATTCGTTCCATCTTCATTAAAGGGGTCATTATGAGCAGCAAAGACATGAACGAAGTAGTCAGCAAGGCACGCCGTAAAGTCATGATGGGAGCGGGCGCTGCAGCGGTCGCATCGGTGGCCGCACCATTGCTGTCCTCCGGCGGAGCGGCCAGCGCATCCACCGCAGGCAAGCCGGCGCATTCGTCCGCAGCAGTACGCAAACAGAGCGGCAAGATCGTCACCAAGGACGGCGTTGAAATCTTCTACAAGGACTGGGGCGCAGGCCAACCGATCGTCTTCAGTCACGGCTGGCCGTTGTCCTCGGACGACTGGGATGCCCAGATGATGTTCTTCCTGGCCCAGGGCTACCGGGTGATCGCGCATGATCGCCGTGGACATGGACGATCGACCCAAACCGATGACGGCAATGACATGGACCACTATGCGGCCGATCTTGCCGCGCTGACCGAAGCGCTCGATTTGCGCAACGCCATTCATATCGGCCATTCGACCGGTGGCGGCGAAGTGGCGGCCTATGTGGCGCGCCACGGCCTGGCCCGCACGGCAAAGATCGTGCTGATCGGCGCGGTCACCCCCGTCATGGTGAAGAGCGCAAGCAACCCCGAAGGCACGCCGATGGAAGTGTTCGACGGTTTCCGCAAGGCCCTGCTCGAAAATCGCGCGCAGTTCTTCCTGGATATTCCAACCGGGCCCTTCTATGGATTCAACCGGGCGGGCGCCAAGGTCTCCGAAGGGACCATCCGCAACTGGTGGCGGCAAGGCATGATGGGCGGCACCAAGGCGCACTATGACTGCATCAAGGCGTTTTCCGAAACGGATTTCACCGATGACCTGAAAAAGATCACCCAACCCGCCTTGGTCATGCATGGCGACGATGACCAGGTCGTTCCCTACAAGGACGCCGCCCTGCGCGCGGCGAAACTTCTCAAGAACTCGACGCTGAAGATCTATCCGGGACTGCCCCACGGAATGATGACCACGCACGCCGATGTCATCAATCGCGACATTCTCGCGTTCCTCAAGGCCTGACGAAAACGGCGGCCTTCCATCGCGAGAAGGCCGCCATCCATCCAGATAAGGAAAAACATTGAGCATGTTGGATTGGCTGCAGTACCGCAAAGAACTGCTCGAACGCATCGGTGAAATCGGGGCGACCAGCCCGGATACGTTGCGCGGCTACCAGACACTTTCCAGGGCAGGCCAACGCGCCGATCTACTGGGCGCCAAGACGCGCGAACTGATCGCGCTGGCCGTGGCGGTCACCACGCATTGCGATGGCTGCATCACCACCCATGTCGGCGAGGCGCTCAAGCACGGCGCCAGCAAGGAAGAAATCGTGGAAGCTTTGGGTGTGGCGGTGGCCCTCAATGCCGGGTCGGCAATGGTTTACTCCGCACGCGCCATCGACGCCGTCGACGCACACTTGGCTAAATAACCCAAGGACGCCAAACCGGTGGCCGCCACGCTGCAACGAAATCCGCAAGCGCTGCCACTGCCGGCGGACGCAAAGCCATCTGGATAGGTTTAGGATGAAAGCTCACTCACCTCCAGGGAGACGAGCATGAGCAGCCACTGCCATCATCTGGACACGATCCAGCAAGTGACCCCGAGTGCACGCGGTTGCGAGGAATGCCTGCAGACCGGCGATACCTGGCTGCATTTGCGCATCTGCCGCACATGCGGGCATGTCGGTTGTTGCGACGATTCACCCAATCGGCATGCGACCAAGCATTTTCATCAAACCCGGCATCCCATTATTGAAGGTTACGATCCACCCGAAGGCTGGGGATGGTGTTATGTCGACGAAGTCATGCTCGACCTGCGCGACCGCATGACACCGCAGCTTGGACCGATTCCGCGTTATTACTGACCGTCATCGTGCCCTGGTTCAAATCCGGGGCAGGTCCAGCCGCAACGAGACGAGCGACCGCGTTCCAACAAGCTAAGGCTCGAGGCCGTCGTGCCGCCTGCATCTCAACAGATGCGACGCCAGAATGTTCTAATCGCCCGCCGTATTTCTTTGAGATGCACCGATGCACGCCCTGCCCCCGATTTCCCAGGCAACCCGCCCCCAGCGGAAAGCATGGCTCGCAGCCCTGCTGCTTGGGACCAGCTTCACCGCCCTGTCCGCCCCGCACACGCCGGCTCCTGTTTTCAAGGGCGTCCTCCATGCGCGCGGCCCTCACGGGGTTCCGACCGATATCCGCTTTGCGCCACATCGCCTGATCGTCCAGGTACATGAGCCCCATATGTGCGTCCTGCATGCCCACCTCGTGCATGGGGACCCACACACCAGCCGCTACGCCATCGAGGCGCCAAAGGGTGGGCGCTTCTGCGACGAGCTGGTGGGCGGCGAAATCGTGATCCATCCGCGCTCGCGCAACGCGGTGACGGCGGAGTTCCGATCGGCGCGGATGGATTGGTCCGGCAATTTCCGGCGCCACACGTCGGGCCACTGATCGTTTTCTACGCCACTTGCAGCTGCTCGAGGTCGGCGATCAATCCTGGTCCGGTCGGCTGCCATCCGAGTCGCTTCCGCGTCTGTTCGCTGGATGCAGGTGAATCGCGCCCGGCGAACATGGCGAGCCAGCCGAAAAAGCTCTGCGCTTCCTCGGCCGTGATGGATTTGACCGGCAGGTTCAGGCGTGCGCCAAGCGTTTGCGCGATATCGCGCAGCGATACGCCCTCTTCCGCCACCGCGTGATATTTCGCGTTCGGTTCGGCTCTTTCGATCGCCAGCCGGTAGAGCCGGGCCACATCCAGCACATGCGCGGCCGGCCAGCGGTTGCGCCCTTCGCCGATATAGGCGCAGGCTCCCTTTTCGCGAAATATCGTGATGGCGTAGCTGATAAGACCTTGCCTTACGGGATCATGGACCTGTGGCAGACGCATCACCGATACATTGACGCCTTCAGCAGCCACCGCAGCGGCGGCTTCCTCAGATGCGCCGCGTGGAATGACATCGGCGCCGATCGTCGTATTGTCTTCCTTGGCCGGCTCGCCGGACACCGTGCGGGCCAGGCCGGTTCCGGAAGTCACGATCAACGGACGATCGGAGCCTTTCAGTACAGAACCGAGTGCGTGTACGACGCGGCGATCGTGCTCGCAGTTGGCCGCGAAGTTCGAGAAGTCGTGCTTGAAGGCCAAATGGATGACGCCGTCCGCTTGGACCGCACCCGCCTTGAGACTGTCGATGTCATCGAGCGATCCGCGATGGACCTCGGCGCCGGCCGCCGCCAGCGCTGCCGCCTTGTCATCCGAGCGGCAAAGACCAAGTACCTGATGGCCTGCCCCGATCAATTCCCTGACCAGCGGCATGCCGATAAAACCCGTGGCTCCCGTGACGAATATGCGCATAAATCAATCTCCAGAGTATTTCCGGAGACAACTCTCCATGCCGGGTTTATGCTAGTAAAGTAGTGAAATTATCCTGTTATAAAGGCTAATAGGATGGACGCAAAAACCAGGCACGAAAATCAGCTCGGCCATTATCTGCAGACGCGCCGGATGAAACTGGATCCGGCCGCGCTGGGTTTTCCAATGGAACGTCGCCGCACACCCGGCTTGCGCCGCGAGGAAGTGGCGCAGCGCGCGAATATCAGCCCCACCTGGTACACGTGGCTCGAACAAGGTCGCGGCGGTGCGCCTTCGGCCGACGTGCTCGATCGCATCGCGCACGCGTTGATGCTGACCGAGATCGAACGCGAGCATCTGTTTCTGCTTGGCCTGGGTCGCCCGCCGGAAGTGCGCTATCAAAAAAAGGATGGCGTCACGCCGCGGCTACAGCGCGTGCTGGATGCATTGAACCCGACACCCGCCATCATCAGGACCGCCACGTGGTACGTCGTCGGCTGGAATCGCGCCGCCACGGCGATGATCATGGATTACGACGCGCTGCCGCCGGAACAGCGGAATATTCTGCGCTTCATCTTCCTCGATCCGCGCACCCGCGCGTCGCCAACCTGGGAAAGCGTGGCGCGGTTCGTGTTGGGCGCGTTCCGCGTGGATGCCACCCGCGCCGGCGCCGTCCACGAAGTGGAAGCCCTGGTCGAAGAACTGAGCCGGCTCAGCCCGGAATTCAGAGTGATGTGGCGCGAGAACGACGTGCAGGGTCCGCATGGCGAACGCGTCAAGCAGATGCAACATGCCGTGCTGGGCACGATCGCGTTTGAGTATTCGGTTTTCGCCGTGGATGGCCGGCCGGATCTGAGCATGGTGATCTATAACCCGACGAATCCTGAAGATCTTGAGCGGATTGCGTCGCTGGTGGGTGTGAAGGCGTCCTCGGAGTGACGCTCAATATGAAGCCATAACCGATGGCTCGATGGCTCAACAAAATCAAAAGATATCTGCACTGAGCGCGATCTTTTAAATCACCCCGCCGCCATTCCGGCAAAGGCGATTTTTTGCCTTGCAAATCACGCTACCGATTCGTCATTCCAGCGAAAGCTGGAATCCAGTGTCTTTCGCGCCCTGCAAGTCACTGGATCCCAGCTTTCGCTGGGATGACGAACGTTTTAGCTATTTCTGCAAGCCGTGCGAAAGTTTTCCCTGGACAGAAGTGGGCAAGGCCGGAATGACGATTCGGTAGTAGCGATCTGCGCAGCGCTCCACCATTCCCTCTCTCAGCATCCTCTTTGCAGCAAACGGCCACTCCACTGCAGCAAACGGTGTATGTAGATCCCGCCCGCGCCCATACACTCGTTTTCGCAACATCAAGCAGGTCTGGTGCTCGAATCCAAAGCGGGACACTATGCGCGCCACAACCACGAAGAGCCGTGCGTTTTCTGCCGCAATCACAGCCGCCGTGACCTTCCATGCGGCCACAGCCAACGCCCAGCACGCCGCCGACAATCCCGTCTCTTCCGCCGACGACGCATACGGATTGAAGCTCGGACTGGAATCGGTGGGCATCTACAGCCCAGGCCTGGTGCGCGGATTCAATCCACAAGCCGCCGGCAATGTGCGCATCGACGGCCTTTACTTCGATCAACAAGGTCCGTTGTCCGAGCGTGTGGTCGAAGGTTCGGCCATCAAGGTCGGCGTGAGCGAAATCGGCTATAGCTTTCCCGCACCGACTGGCATCGTGGATTACGACCTCCGGCATGCCGGAGGCGACACGCCCCGCGGGACGATCATTGCCAGCGTCGGCCCCTATGAGGCGCGCGGCGTCAGTGTCGACGGCAGCCTGCCTTTGATCGGAAACGAGCTCGTCCTGCCGATCGGCGTAAGCACGCAAGTCAGCACGCAGACGTCTTCTTACGGCCCCTATCCTGGCTACACGTCGAACGTAACGAGCATCGGTGCGACGCCGCTGTGGTCGCCGAATGAACGGATCAAGGTGCGGGCGATCGTCGACTGGCAGCAAACGAATGCCGCCAAGACATTCCCCCTGTTCTTCACGGCCGGCGATTTTCCACCGCCCTCCATGCCCAATGTGTACTTTGGCCAGAACTGGGCCAAAGGCCGCAACCTGACGATGAATCTGGGCGCGATCGTCTCTGCGCAGTTGACCAGGACATGGTTGCTGAAAGCGGGCGTCTTTCGCTCCACCAGCGACTACCCCGTCGGCTATGCGGATCTGTATACCGACGTCCAGGCGAACGGCCAATCCAGGCATCTGGTGGTGGGCTATCCCGATCAGGACACCTCTTCCAACTCCGGCGAGCTGCGCCTGTCGGGCGTATTGGCCAGGGGTGATTGGCGCCAGCAGCTGACCTTCATGGCGCGCGGCCGCAACACCAAGGCGCGCTATGGCGGCGAGGATGTTGTCGATGAGGGCCAGGCTGTGATCAGCACGCTGGTCCAGTTGCCGAAACCGGACTTTATCTATTCGGCGCGCACGAACGATCGTGCCCAGCTGTGGAGCGTGGGCTCGGCGTATCACCTTGATTGGCGTCGACGTGCCGAATTCGAACTGGGCATCCAGGACGAAAACTATCGCGAGACGGTCAGCGCGCCCGGAGCGGCGGAGTCCAACGTATCCGCGCATACGCCTCGCGTTTACGGCAACGTCGCCGTTGCGCTCGCTCCGCCATGGACGGCCTATGCCGGATACACCCAGGGGCTGGAGAATTCCGGCGCCGCGCCCAATTCCGCCAGGAACAGCGGCGCGGTGCTTCCCGCATCCAAGACCTGGCAAATCGATGCGGGCATACGTTATGCCGTGACGCCCAGGTTCAAGATCACGACGGGCGTTTTCGAGCTTCAGAAGCCGTACTTCAATCTGGATACCAACAACGTCGATCGGGATCTCGGCGTGCAGCGCGCCAAAGGCGTCGAGCTTTCCATTGCGGGCGAACTGTTCAAGTACCTGCACGTCAATATCGGCGTACTCGATGGCAGGGTCAGCATCCTGGGGCCGAACCTGGCCGCCGAAAGGGTCGGTTCCGTTGCCGTCGGCCAGCCGCTGCTGATGTATGTGGCCAACGTCAATTACGCCCTATGGTGGTGGCCGGCCGCATCGCTGGATGTGTCGGCCACCCATTTCGGCGCCGCGCCGGCAAGCATCGACAACGGTGTTTATGCGCCCGCGGTGACGCGCGTGAATCTCGGCGGGCGATATCAATTCACCGCCTTCGGCAAGAAAAGCAGCCTTCGCCTGCAGATCCAGAACATCCTGGCGGCCAAGGAATGGACCACCCAATACACGCCCGGCTTTTTTCAGTGGCCGCAACCAAGGACGGTCTTTGCTTACCTCACCACGGATCTTCAATGACGTGTCTTGGTTCTCACCGCGCGCGGTAGCAACCGTGCGCATTTTCTCACTCGAACGCAACTAGGAGTCAGTCATGAAAAACGTGAATTCGATAATGCTTGGCATGTGTCTGGTTTTCGGCGCCGGCAGCGTCTTTGCGCAAGATAGCGGAAGGGTTCCGGACTCGATGGGCCATGTCCAGACGGTCCCGCCCGCCAAGGCGCACGATGGCATGAAGAAAAGCTCGATGGGGCACGACGCGATGAAGATGCATACGATGTCCAAGGATCATATGGCAAAGGATGGGATGTCCAAGGACGGCAAGGATGGCGAGATGATGAAAAAGGATGGTGCGATGGGGAGCGGTGGTTCGCAGCATTGATTAATGACGTCAACTTAAGCGTGCATCTCAACGCCCGCATGGATACGTCCCCTCCCCTGCTTGCAGGGGAGGGTTAGGGTGAATGCTCCGAACTTAAGGTTATTCCGGTCGCCAGAAACTTCCCATTCGTCATCGCAGCGAAAGCTGGGATCCAGTGACTTTTGCGGTGAAAGGCACTGGATTGCAGCTTTCGCTGGAATGACGGTTGTTGGAATTCTGGTGGCGGATGTCCTTAAGTTAGGAGCATTGGGGGTCAGGGTGCCGCAGGAAACGGACATCGCCACAAGATGTGCATTTCTCGCCAGCAAAAATCGCTAAGAGATTCAGCTGCATGCTAAAGCCCAAGCAACCCCACCCCAGCCCTCCCCTGCCATCGCAATCTGGTATCAGCGGCTACCCGCCAACTCCCCAAGCCGCTCCTGTATGCGCTTGCGATAACGCCGACTCAACCGCAGACGCTCCCCGGAATGGAGCACCACCTCGTATTCGCCACCATCCTGCAACTCCAGTCCCCTCACCCGGCCGAGGTTGACGATGATCGAGCGATGGATGCGCGCGAATGTCCGCGCATCCAGATCCTGCTCAAGCTCCTGCAGCGTGCGGCGCAGGATGTGCGTGGCGGCGCCGATATGGATGCAGGCGTAGTAGCTGGCCGCTTCGATCCAGTCGATATCGGAAACGTCCAGGAACAGGGTCTGATTTCGACTCTTGACCGCGATTCTGCTGATCGAGCGGCGTTGGGTTGGCGCATAGCGCGCGAGCTTTTCCTTGGCGCGCGCGAGGGCACGCTGAAAGCGCGCATCGTCGAAGGGCTTCAACAGATAATCGAGTGCGCCCGCCTCGAATGCGCGCAAGGCATAAGCGTCGTAGGCGGTTACGAAAATCACCGTCTCGGGCATGTCCGCGCCAAGGCTCTCGAACACGTCGAACCCCCCGCATTCGGGCATTTGCACGTCGAGGAACACCAAGTCGGGCCTGGAACGCCGCACCTCCTCGATTGCCTCCAAGCCGGAGCCACATTCGATGATCGATGCTATATCCGGATCCTTGCGCAACAGCAGCGTCAGGTTCCGCCGCGCCAGGGCCTCATCATCGACGACCAGCACGTGGATCGATTGGGCATGCTCGTCAGGCGATGTCATTCACGCCTCCAGGTACGGCAGCGTCACGACCACTTCCACGCCGCCGGTATCGAGCGGTTTCAACTGCAACCCGGAGCGCTCGCCGTGCAGGATCTGCAAGCGCGTGCGCAGATTGCCCAGGCCGACGCCGCAGGACGTCGCGTCCAGGTCCTCCTGCACCCAGGGACCATCGTTGTAGACCGTCAGGCTGAGAGTGCCATCGCGGCGCGCACCTGCCACGCGGATTTCACCGCCGGTGATGCGCTTGGAGACGCCGTGTTTGATGGCGTTTTCCACCAGCGGTTGCAGCAACAGGTTCGGTACCTGCGCCTCCCCGAGTTCGGCCGGAATATCCAGGCTTATGCGAAGACGGTCTCCGAAACGCACTTTCTGGATATCGACATAGCGCTGCAGATACTCGACTTCCTCGGCCAGCGTGACCTGCGCGCGATGGGAGTCTGCCGATGCGCGGCGCATGAACTCGCTCAAGCCTACGATCATGCTGATCGCCGCATCGTTGCGCTGGTCGCGTACCAGGCCAACGATCGAGTTGAGCGTATTGAACATGAAATGGGGATCCATCTGGCCCCGCAGCGCAGCTAGCTGGGCCCGCGACAGCTCCTCGTTGAGGCGCGCGGTCTCGGTCATCTGCCGCTCCATTTTCTCGCGCGAATCCGCTGCATAGGTAATGGTGAGGATCAGTACGTAGACGATCACGAAGGTCAGCGCCTGGTCGCTGAGCGATGCGTACCAGGTATCCACAAAAGCCGGCGGTGGCGTGCGATGCCACGGATTGAAAATAACCCGAAGCACGGCCGCCCACGCCCCCGCCATCATGCTGATCACGACGAAGGCCAGCAGGTGCGTGCTCGCCGTTTTCAGGAACGCACCGCGCGCGATCGGCCAGCGTCGCGCCACGGCAATGACGGCTGGTGTCGCCAATGCCCAGGGCAGCCAGGACGCGAACGCGACAACGAACGGCTTGAACCACGCCCCATGCCCGACCATCGCGTGCATCACAAGAATGGTCTGGCTGGCGCCGAACAGCGCACCCGCGCACCAGATGCCCGCGATCCAGGTCCAGCGGGTAGAACGTGCAGGCGGGCGAGCGTCGGTCATGGCCGTCACGCTACCTCAAAGCCAGCGCGAAAATCCGGCGCTGCAGCGAACGGTCGGTCCTGTGCAGCGAGTCGCCGAAGAGGCAATGTCCAGGCAACCATGTCAGCATGACGACAGTTTCATCCCGAACCATCCCCTGCGCACAGGTCGTCGCACGCAAGTTCTTGCTGCTTGCGAAAGCCGCCTTGCGCGGTGCTAGCATGAATTGCCGATCACAGCCGTGACGGGGGGCGCTGTTATGGGGAAGAAGGCTGATCACCGCGTGCCGGCGATCGTATTGGGCCGCGGGCCTACCGCACTCGGCATCTTGCGTTGCCTGACCATGGTCGGCATTCCGGCCTATGTCGCGTGCCCTGCTTCCGACCACGTCACTCACTCGCGCTGGTATCGCCCCACGCCTGGACGAAATGCATGGGATGGCTCGCTCGGACCGCATGCATATGGGCTGCTGCGCCATATGCCGCTGCAAAAGGCCGTGTTGATCGCCGGCGCCGACGATGCCGCATTGTGGCTGACCGACCTGCCGAATACCGACCTGGCATCGCGCTATGTCCTCAGCACCAGTTCGCGTGAAACGCAGGAGATACTGCAGGACAAATCGCGTTTTTCCACTTTCCTGGAAAGCGCGCATATTCCGCACCCTCGCACGTTTCGCATCGAATGCGATGCCGATATCGAGGCCATACCGTTCGAGGAACTCGACCGCGTCTTTATCAAACCGGTGAACTCGCAAAAATTCAGTGACGTCACCGGCGTAAAAGGTATTTGGGTGACGCGCAAGGATGAACTGCATGCCGCGTGGCGGCGCCTGCACGATCAGGGCTTTCGCCTGATGGCGCAGGAATACGTACCCGGCACGGCCTCGGACCATTATTTTGTCGACGGTTTTCGCGACGGAAACGGCGAAATGACCGGCTTGTTTGCGCGCCAGCGCATTCGTATTTCACCGCCGGATTTCGGCAACAGCTCGTATTGCCGCAGCATTCCGCTGGAACAGCTGCAAGCGCCGGTCGATGATGTCACGCGGCTGTTGGCGGCGCTGAACTACCGCGGCATTTTCAGCGCGGAGTTCAAGCGCGACCGGCGCGATGGCGTTTACCGCATTCTCGAGGTCAATACGCGCGCCTGGACCTACGTGGAGTTTGCAGCGCGCTGCGGCGTCAACGTTTGCGAAATGGCCTACCAGGATGCGCTCGGCCTGCCGGTGCATCGGGCCATGCGCGATTACAAGATCGGCGCCGGCTGCGTCGACTTCTATCGGGATTTCACCACTGTGCGCGCGCAGAGCGCGCAAGCACGCGGCCCGCTACCGGCCATTCTGCTGCAATGGGCCGGCGCGCATTTCCATTCGTTCCGCCTGGACGATCCCAAACCAGGCCTGCACTTTGCCAGGCAGGTTCTGGCGCGGCGCAGGAACGGCCGCGCACCTGCCTGATCGGGTCAATCGGGCACGAAGTTCAACGCGACACCGTTGATGCAGTAACGCAAGCCGGTCGGCGGCGGGCCATCCGGAAACACATGGCCCAGATGGCTGCCGCAGCGCGCGCAATGCACTTCGGTGCGGGTCATGCCATGGCTGGTGTCCACCGTGGTGCCCGTGGCGCCGGGCACGGGATCATTGAAACTGGGCCAGCCGGTACCGCTTTCGAACTTGGTCTTGCCGACAAACAGCATCTGCCCACAACCCGCGCAGGCGAAACCGCCTGCGCGCGTTTCGTGCAGCAACGCGCAGCTGCCCGGTCGCTCGGTGGCGTGAGCGCGCATGACGGCGTATTGCTCCGGCGTCAGCAACGCGCGCCATTCGGCATCGGTATGCGTCACTTCGTAATGCGTCGATTCTGCGCGTGGGTTGGACATGGCTGACCCTCAGTGTTGGTGCGTGCCCGCAGGCGTTCCAACGGACCACGTGGGGGCGGCGACCAGGAACACAAGAATCGGCGGCAGTCCTTTCGCCTGGGATTGGTTCTCCGGCGAGATGAACCAGTACGGGCTGGACATGACCGGTGAACCCTCGGCGCCCGAACCCCAATCGCTGGCGTCCTTGACCTGCGTATCGAACATGAGGTGCGGCATGTTGTGGGCGCCTTCGTCGGTGAGATACGAGGATTTGGACATCATGTAATCCATGGCGCCGTTTTCCAGTTCCGGCAATTGCTTGCTGGCGTACGCGGCCTTGAGCGCCGACAGCATCTACGCCTTGGAACGGCCCGCCATCGCCAGCGTGGCGCGCAGCAGATAGATCGGCACGATCGACCGCGCGGCCTGGGGGTTCAAGCAATCGGCCGCCTTTATTTTCGGGTTCCAGAATTCCGGCCAGTCGAACGGCCCGCTCCAGCCCCGGGCTACCACGCAGACAAAACCGTTCTTGCCTTCGACGGCGGTTTCGTAGCCGTTGCGCCCCAGCACCAGGACGGTCGCATCGCGGGAAATGGAAGCGGGCGCGGCGCTTCGTGCCAGCGCGATCTCGGCATTCCGATCCGCCATCAGGTACTGCTCGGCCGGGGCCATCTTTGCATATGGCGCCGCGGTATTTTTCGCCATCGCGTGGTGTATCACGCTCAGCCCGATAAGCAAGGCGGAGCATTTAATCAGGAACCCACCGAGCGTGTCGCTACGCATAATCCCCTCCCCGAATAAGGTCATCAGCCGGGCCGGCTGCCCGACTTTCACTTAAGTGACGAATGGCCGGACCGGAATTCGACATGCCGGCCGGAAATGGTTATCCGGACCGTCATGGCGATCTGAAAATGCGCGAGCCGATATGATCCAAGGCATGCCCACCCCCACCACCCATCGCGTGCCCATCCCGCGCATCGTCTGGACGCTGGGCTTCGTCAGCCTGTTCATGGACCTGTCTTCCGAGCTCATCCATGCCCTGCTCCCGGTGTTCCTGGTCGGCAGCATGGGCATGAGCGTGACCGCGCTCGGCGTACTCGAAGGCGCGGCGGAAGCGACGGCGCTGATCGTCAAGGTCTTTTCCGGCTCCATCAGCGACTGGCTGGGCAAACGCAAGGGCCTGCTGTTGCTGGGCTATGGACTGGCAGCCTTGAGCAAGCCGCTGTTTCCATTGGCGCAGACGCCGCTACTGGCGGTTATTGCGCGGCTGCTCGACCGTATCGGCAAAGGCATCCGCGGGGCACCGCGCGATGCGTTGGTCGCCGATGTCGCGCCGCCGGAAATACGCGGCGCATGCTTTGGCCTGCGTCAATCGATGGATACGGTCGGCGCGGTAGGCGGCCCGGTGGCGGCCATGCTGCTGATGTTCTGGTTTGCCGATCGCATCCGTGCGGTGCTCTGGTTCGCCGTGCTGCCGTCGCTGATGGTGATCGCCTTGCTGGTGTTCGCGGTTCACGAGCCGGCGCGCGTATCGGCATCACGCCGATTTCAATCGGCCATGCATTGGCGTTTGCTGCGCGCATTCACGGGGCGCTATTGGCTGGTAGTGGCCATGGGCGGCACGTTCACGCTGGCTCGCTTCAGTGAAGCTTTCCTGGTATTGCGTGCCCAGCAGACCGGCTTGGATGTAGCCTGGGTGCCCGGCATCATGGCGGTAATGAGCCTTGTTTATGCGGTGTCCGCGTATCCGGTCGGCAAGTTGTCGGATCGGCTTGGGCGCCGCGTGCTGCTCGCCTGCGGATTGATCTTGCTGATTGTGGCGGACGTGATCCTTGGCGCGAACGCTTCGGTCATTCCCACCTTCGTGGGAGCCGCCATTTGGGGACTGCATATGGGTTTTACGCAGGGCATTCTTGCTGCGATGGTGGCAGATACCGCGCCTGGCGACTTGCGCGGCACGGCGTTCGGCGTGTTCAACTTGATCTGCGGCGTGTGCTTGTTGTTGGCGAGCGCTGCTGCCGGGTGGTTGTGGCAATACCATGGCGCGTCTGCCACGTTCCTTGCCGGGGCGGTTATTACTGTGGTGCCGTTGGTGTTGTGTGCAGTGTCGCGCGAAGGACGCGCTGTGGCGCCGTCGCAATTGTTGTCTTGAAAGCAATAGCTTTTCATGGCCACCATGCCGTCATTTCGCGAAGGCACCTTTGCGCTGCAACTTCACGCTACCGATCCGTCATTCCAGCGAAAGCTGGAATCGAGTGTCCTTCACGCTCTGCAAGTCACTGGATGATTCGCTTCGCTCTCCCCTTCGGGGCCATCCTTCGGATGTTCTCCGCGCTGCGCGCTACGTCCAGCTTTCGCTGGGATGACGAACGTTTTAGCTATTCACCGGGCAGCAGTAGCCCTTCGCCGACATGACAACTCTGTTTTCCAGTAAAGCCAACGATTTTTTGACCTGGTTCTTGCGCAACCATCATCACCGTACGCATTTTTCGCGCAGCTTATTGCGCACCCTACCCAGCACTGATGATTGATGGATATGTAGGTATGCCGGCCGACCATAACCTACAGCCATAAAATCCATGCCGGATGTTGCTAAGCAATACGCCCAGCCGTCCTTATTCTTTCTGCATCTTCAGGCCGATTTTCTTTTCAAAATGCTTATCCGCGCCATCTGATCGACAACAAACCCCAAGTCCTCGCACCTCCATGTCATTCGGCGAATCTATGACGTGATACGAAAAGGCTATGACACACGCGTGGTTTTCTGCATTTCGCCTAGCACATCCTTAACAGCCGCTGTGATCCTCTGTCCCCTCGCACACACGATGCGCAGGGAACATTGATGAGCCAGCTACTCACCGCTTCCTCTATCGCGCCATGGGGTAAACGCGTCCTTGCGCTGATCGATACATGCACCGATCGAACCGGCAGCATCGATCCTGCAAAGGTTTGCGAACGGTTTGCCCAAACTGTTCGATGGCCGGACAGCCCTCGCGCACAAAGGCTTCTGTCCGATGCAGCAACCATGCCGTACCGGCGCATCGCGCTCGATGATGGCACGCCGCGCAGTTATGAGGCCCTGGTGATCGCCTGGCCGCCACGGCATGCCACACCCATCCATGACCACGATGGGTTATGGGGCCTGGAGTTTGTGCTGGATGGCGCGCTGCAAGTGGATGCGTTCCACGTGTCCGAGAACCCCGCCGTCGCGCTGGAATCCATGGACAGCACCGTGGTCGGGATCGGCGACCACGTGCTGTTTACGCAAGCGGGCTACGCGCACCAATGCCGCAATTTGTCACGCAACAGCGTGGCGCTTTCGCTTCATGTGTATGGCGGCGAACTCAATAGTTATCGCAGTTTTCATCGCGAGCTGGACCGATGGCTTGCGCAGTGGCACGCCACGGTTCGGGAAACGTCGGACATCTGATTTTCGCCCACCATCGAGGATATTCACCATGACGAACATAGCGATTATCGGTGGTGGCGCGGCGGGCGCCGCCGTGTTCGGCGCGCTGCTCGCGCGGGACGCGGACGATACGTTGCATTGGGTGGCTGGCGATGCCGCCCCGGCCGGCTTTGGCGTGGCCTACAGCACGCAAGCGGAACATCATCTCTTGAATGTGCGCGCGAGCGGCATGGGGCTTTATCTCGACGCCGATGAAGATTTCGCCACCTTCAGCGCGCGGCAGCGCGCCGGTGCCAAGCCGACGGATTTCTTGCCCCGCCGCCTGTTCGGCCACTATGTGGAATCCCAGTTGCGCAAGCGCATGCATGCGGCCGAACAGCGCCAGCGCGCGTTCCGCGTCCATGCGCGCCAGGCGCGCAGCATTCGGCCCACTTCGCGCGGCTACAGCATCACGCTCGATGACGGAACGACATTGACCGCGCAGCGCGTGGTATTGGCGCTTGGCGCCCTGGATGCACGTCCGCTGCGAACCGTCACGGCCACGGCGCTGGACAGCGGCGCCTATGTGATGGATCCATGGACATTGACTCGCCAGCCGCTTTCTCCTCGCCGCCTTACCGTGATCGGCACCGGCCTTACTGCCGTCGACACGTTGATCTCCGCGTCCAAGCGCTGGCCCGATGCGGAGCTTATTGCCGTATCCCGCCACGGGCTGCTTCCGTTCACCCACCCTGAGCTTCCCATTGCGCCGTTTCCGCACCAGGCCGAGCTCAATGCATCGCTGCTCGATTGCAATGGCCCGGCCCAGGTGCTCGCTACCATCCGTGGCGTGTTTGCGGCTCACCAGGATATCGACTGGCGCAGCGTCATCGATGGCCTGCGTCCCATCAACGCCAAACTCTGGCAGGGCTTCAACGCCCGGCAGCGCCGGCAATTCCTGCGGCACGTGCGTTGGATATGGGAATCGTCGCGACACCGGCTGGCGCCGGAATCCGCCGAAACGCTGCAGCAGCTTCGCGATGAGGGGCGGCTGCATATCCATAGCGCCAGGGTGCTGGCGGTCGAGGGAAAAGGTCCATTGAGCATCACCCTTCGTTCCCGCGCGACCCAACGCATCACGCGCATGGAATCGGATGTGGTGGTGCAAGCCACCGGGCTGGATACCGCGGTGGCCTTCGCCAAGAGCCCGTTGCTTGCGAAATTGCTGAAAAGCGGCCTGGTCGTCGCCGATCCGTTGCAACTGGGATTGCTCGCCCAGGCCGACGGCCGCTTGATCAGCGAAAACGGCCACGTGCACCACAGCCTGTACGCAATCGGCTCCCTGCTGCGCGGCAACTTGTGGGAATGTACGGCCATGCCGGAAATTCGCCAGGCCGCCGACAAACTGGCCACGCTGCTGGGTACGGCGCATCCGGAACCATCGCCGCTGATCGACGCATGAGGCGCCAACTCAAGCACCCAACGACATGGCGTGATGAAAGATGTTCAATGGGTCGTAACGCTTTTTGATCGCCACCAGTTCGTTGTAGATGCCGGGGTAATAAAGCTCTCCCCAGCTGTATCCCGGCAGGCCAGGCGTTTTTCCGGTGAGCATGTCGACGTCCGGATAATTGATATAGCACCCTTCGTAACGCGAATTGGGCAGCGCGGCCGAGGTTGGATAAGGCGTGCCGTTGTAGCCGTCCTGCGCATGCACGGCGTAGTAGAAATCGCGCAGCCAGCTCAGGTGCTTGTCGTCATCGGCAGGGTCCGTCCAGTACGTCTGGTATTGCAGCTTGAGGATCGAACTGCGCTGCGCCACCGCCGTCTGGTTGTTGGCCGGGTTGAACCCGTTGTTGGTACTGCAGACGTGGTTGATGGCGCCGCCGTAGGAATCGATCTGCACCAGCGAATGGGCGAAGTGCGAGTCGTTGGCGTTCACCACGGTCAGGTACTGGAACAGCGCATCGATTTCCGCCTGGGTGAAGCCGCTTTTCATGTAGGACGACTTGTATTTGCCGCGTTGGTTGTTGCCGGAACTGTTTCCCGACTGCACGGCGAACAGCCAATCGAACACCTGCGCGCCAGCGGGCAGCCCGGACACCGATGGAGCGTTGGATGGCACGAACGGCAAACGCATGCCGCCACCGGCCAGATAGGTATCGAGCAGCTTGGGTCCAAATGGCTTCATGGTGTTGACGAAATCGTTCAGCGGCGCCAGGTCGGTCAGTCCGCCGTTCTCATCCGAGTACTGCATGCCGATCCAGATGCCGCCGGCCGTGACATGGGTAAGCCCCATGCCGGTGAACAGGCCATAGGTACGGCTATCGGTGTCGGCGTTGAGCATGAATTGCGCGTACGTGTTGAGGAATTCGCCGAACCGGGTCTTGTCGTTGCGAAACAGGAACCATGGGTATTGCAGCCCGAGCGTGGCCACCTGCTGCGGCGCCACCGGCATGTCGTCGAAGTAGTAGCTGGTGATCAGCCCGACATTGCCGCCACCGCCGCCGCGGCATAGCTTGAACAGGCCGGCGTGCTGCGTGGCATTGGCGTGCAGCGGACGTACATTGCCGTGCGCATCCACCACCAGCACATCCACGCCCGACAACCAGTCCACCACCAGGCCATGCAGCCGCGACAAGCCGCCATAGCCACCGCCGACGATGTGCCCGCCGGAACCCACCGAATAGCATGTCCCGCCCGGAATAGTCTTGCCGGTGCGCTTGTAGAGGTTGGCGTAGGTATCCCATAACTGGTTGCCCGCGCGCACTTCGAAGCCATACGCATGCGTGGCATGGTTTTCCAGATGGACGGCGACGTCGGTGAAGATGCCCGTCATCAGCCCGATGTCGATGATCGCGCCACCGGGATTGTTGGAGACAAAACCTTCGTAGCAATGCCCACCGCTGCGGATGGTCGGCCGTTCCTTTTTGCGCAGGGCATCGCGCAAGGCAGCGAATGCATCGTCAGGCGTGGAGCAGATATAGATGCTGCCCGCACTCTGGCCGGGCGACGGCCAGCGCCGGTTGAATCCTTGCGTCACCGTCTCATAGCGGTGAAGCGCATCATGCGCGTCGATAAAGACATAACTCATGGCAATGCTCCCTGCTGATGCAAGGTCCGCAACACGCGGTCGTGGACCCATGCGCCAGTATCAGACATGGCAATTGGGGTAATACGGATCGAGCAGATCGAAGGTGTTGGGCAGGCATGCCGAAAATTGCGCCGCATCGAGCGTCATTTGCGGTATCAGCAACGGCGACGTATAGCGTGGATGGATCGCCGCAGGCATGGCGCTGGAGCCGCTCGCCGCCAGGATGGCATTGGCGGCGCGCCGGCCCGATTCGTTGGCCGCTTCCATGGACGCCACCTCCGTGCCCGTCGCCTGCACATAGTCGCCAGCCAGAAAGAAATTGGGAACGGCGGTGGTGGTGCCAGGCCGCAAAAACCATGAGCCAACGGCATTGATGAATAGCGGATCCGCATTGGCGGCGTTGGCCGTGCCCAGGCCCGTCACCCCGGGGTCGATGACCCAGGAATGGATCACGCCATCCGGCAGCACGCTGTGGCCGTTGGGCAAGTCGTTGCGCAATTGCGCCAGCAGTTCCTGCGCGATCTGCTCGGGCGTGCATTGATTGGCGGGCAAGCCATACAACACGCCCGGCGTGTTCCAGTCCGACACATCCAATGAGAGCACGACCTGCACGGCGCCATCGCCATAGGTGGCCGCAAAATTCAGCGGCCAGAACTGCGCCTGCGAAATGCCGGTGATTGCCCACGGCGAATTGAAGCACCCGAAATGGCCTGGATTGATCTGCGCCGGTTGCTTCAGGAAGAACTGCACACCGGTCATCCAGCGCTGCGCCAGTTGCGCGATATGTGCAAACTGGCCATCTACCTCCTGCATGGCCAGCGGAACCAACGCAGCGACCTTCTCCGATGGCACCGCCAGCACATACCAGTCGGCCTGGATGGTGCGCGGACTGCCACCTGCACTGGCCTGCACGCCTGTCACCCGGCCGTTGACGTACTGGAATTGCGTTGCCTGCACGCCGAGGTTCAGCGAAACGCCTAAGCTCGCCAGATACTGGCACCACGCATCGATCCACGCTTCATTGGTGGGCCGATCCAGGATATTGATCGCGGCATAGCGATAGCCCTGCCGGGCGATATCGTAAAAGAATGCTTCAAACACCTGCCCGACGCTGCGCGTACTGGCGTCCTTGCTGCGCAGCGCCTCGAGCAAAAGAGGCGCCTTTCCGATCACCCGCTGATAGTTCGGCGAACGGTTGGCCGCCCCCACGTAGTCCCACCAGCTCATGTTTTCCCACTGCTGCAGGCGTCGGGCCTCGGAGCTGGTCATGAATACATTGAATTTCGATACGAAGAACGCGAGTTCGTCCGCCGGTATGCCCAGCGCAAAAAAGCTGTCTTGAAGCCAGCTTTGAATCGTTGCAGGCAATCCGCCAATACTGGCGGGAAAAGGAATGACGGTGGAGTTGTTGATATAGGCGTCCAGTGCGCCTGCGGCCTCCAGCGTTTGCGGTGGCTGCACCATGTTTCCCCACACATGGCCTGCAGCGTTGGCGAAAGGAATGCGCTGCAAGGTGTCTGGCAAATGGTTGTAAAAACCCGCAAATAGTCGAAAACCATGTTCACCCGGCAGATCCAGCCGTCCGCCCGTACCGGTACCCGGTACCGGAATGCTGCGCGCCTTGCCGCCCCAGGCGCGCTGCTCATACACGCTTACCTGGAAACCGCGCTCGGCCAGCTCGTGCGCAGCGGTCAGGCCGGCGACACCGCCACCGATGATCGCCACTGTTTGCCCGCTGCCCGCCGCGCGTGCGGAAAACGCGGGCAAGCCCAGCGTGGCGGCCGCACCGGCCAACGCAGAAGATTGCAGGAAACGGCGACGTGGCAACGAAAACGACGCAGCCGATGTGTTGCGTAGGCCCTGGCGGCGAATAGGCATGGAAAGTCTCCGTTTGCCATGCGTGGCGCGAAATGGGACGCGAACAAAAACAGCAGGACGTTTACGCTTCGAGCTGTTGTCATGGCGTGATGGGAATTGTTTTGCGCCCATAAATTCAGTACCTCCGGAACGTCGCCCCGACGAAATGTCAGTATTGCAACGAGTTCGGGTGATATTTCTCCGTGGCTAATGTCACCATCTGCCGCAACCTTCCAATCGCTCCGGAAGCATCCATGACAAACCTCTTCGACCTGGCACTAAGCTACCCGCAATGGCAAGGATCGAGCCGAAGCACCAACATCCTGCGCGGCGCAAAGGCAACCGCAGAGGTCTGTTCGCGCTTCGCACCGCTCGTATCCCTGCGTGAAACCGACGCGACCGGCGACGATCACGGTGTTCATAACTGGCACGCCATCTACGACCAGTTCCGCCAGGCCCAGCAAGTGCTGGCCAAACATCGTCCGCGCCGCCTGCTGACAGCCGGGGGCGATTGCGCGGTCGATATCGCGGCCATCGATTATCTCAACGGCCTATATCCGAACCTGCAGGTCATCTGGATCGACGCGCACATGGATGCCAATACGCCCGAGACGTCGCCGAGCGGTTATTTCCATGGCATGCCGGTCAGCGCGATCATGGGTTTTGCACCCGGGCCGCTGCGTCGCCTGCAAGGCGCGCCGGTGAGGCCCAAGCAATTCAAGTATTACGGCATTCGCGTTGCCGATCCTGGTGATAAGGCATTTGGCTCGACCATGGGCTTGCGCACGCTGGAGACGGGCGAAGCGTTCAGCGGGCCGGTGCATATCCACTTCGACCTCGACTCGCTCGATCCCCTCCAGTTCCCCTATCTCTCCTATCCCGAACCCAACGGCCTATCCATCGACACCGCCGTTGCGCTGGTTCGGCGCATCGCAACGCAAGCGGATCTGGTCGGCTTGACGATTACCGAATTCGCGCCGGCGAACGCGGATGAGGTTCGGGAAGGTTCCGTCGTCATCGAGAAGATCTGCCGGGCCGCTACGGGTGTGGCGCAGTCTGAATCAGCCATCGGATGAGCGCGTCAGCCGAGTGCGCTCGATCGTCACGTTTTGAGGGTGCGTAGATTCGCCTTGCCGCCGTGAATAACCGGCGATAGAGCCTTCTCGTTTTGCAATGCAACGAGCATCTCACCGCCAAAGCGGGTTACAGTTCGGCGCAGGCATCGATCGCCGAGTATCCGCATGACGGGTCCATCGCATCGCTGCTTTTTTTAGGTCGCACATTTGGATCGATCTAAACCCCGGGGAGACGAGGGTTAACCAGACAGGCTCTGCAGACGCCAGGCATGCATCGGGCTCACCGGGGTGGCTTCGATGCATGCGTTTTTAGACGTCTAAATGGCCCGGGCCGGATCACCGCCCACACTCCGGCCGTGGATCGATGGAGGAACGCGACGCCTCCATTCTCTTCGTGGGCATCCGAGAGGAGTGCTCCTGATCATGAGTCTCGACGCCATGCGCACACGTGTATTGACGCTGCTGGCTGTAGCAGGCCTGGCAGCCCTGGCCGCTTTTTCTTCGAGCGCGGCCGAGCGAACGTATCCGGCCAGCTATCGCGCCGACGGTTCCACTGCCGTCGCCCGCGCACGGGTGGCGGCCGATGTGTTGATGAGTTCCTACGATCCCAACAAGGCCTGGTTTCCATCCAGCTGGTGGAACTCCGCGGTCGCCCTGCAGACCATCGGCGACTACATGCAACGCACCGGCGACCGCCGCTATCTCGGGCAGTTGGACAACACCTTCGAAAAAGACAAGGGTGTGTTTCCGGCCGGCGTGCTGTCGGGCGATCCGTTGCTGGGCAACTTCACCAGCCGCGCCATCGACGACTCCGAGTGGTGGGCCTTGACCTGGGTGGAGGCGTATGACCTGACCGGCAACCCGAAGTATCTGGACATGGCCGTCACCATCGCCAACTACGTGTACGGCTACTGGGATACCAGCACTTGCGGCGGCGGCGTGTGGTGGAATGCCGAGCGCACGTACAAGAACGCCGTCACCAATGGCTTGTGGATTCGGCTCACCGCCGAATTGCACAACCGCATTCCCGGCGATACGCAGTGGCTGGCGCGTTCCAGTACCGCGTGGGCGTGGTTCCAGCACAGCGGCATGATCAACGCCAACGGCCTGGTCAACGACGGCCTTACCGATGCCTGCACCAACAACGGCCAGAACGTATGGACGTACAACCAGGGCCTGGCGATCGGCGCCGGACTGGAATTGTGGCGTGCTACGGGTGACTCGCAAATCCTCACGAGCGTAAAGCGCCTGGCCGATGCCGCGATCGGTCCCAATGCACTGGTGACCAACGGCATCCTCACCGAAAGCTGCGACGCCACCGACCAGACCTGCGACGACAACGCCAAGCAGTTCAAGGGCATCTTCATGCGCTATTGGACCGAACTTGTCGACACCACGCACGATCCCCGCTACGTAACATTCCTGGAGCAACAGGCCGAAAGCGTGTGGAACAACGATCGCGACGCTGCCGGCCGGCTTGGCACGCGCTGGTCCGGCATCACCAACAACGATCATCCCAATGTGTTCGACTGGCGCACGCAGGCCAGCGCGCTCAGTGCGCTGATCGGCTACGTACCAACCGTGACGCCGTGGGCGTCGTTGGCGGCGACCATGTCGCCGGCGCAACCGGTGATCATGCCGCCCGCGTCGGGCAATGCATCCATCGCCGTCGATCTTGGTGTTTCGGCCACGGGATTCTTCCCGTTGCAAGTGCGCGCCGCCATCGATGCACCTTCCGGATGGAGCGCCTCACCATCCGCCACCATGCTGCGCCTGCAGCCGCACGGCATCGCCAACCCGGTGAGCACTACCACGCCGTTGACGGTCAGCGTGCCCAGTTCGGCGACGGATGGGCACCATAGGGTTACTGCGAACGTGGCGGCGGCGGGGCTGTACTTCACTGCGCAAGCGGATGTGCTGATCGCGCACAAGATCGATTTCGACACCGGCACCGTCGACGAAACGCCATGGCTGTTCGATCCTGATGGCTCGCAGAGCAATGGCGTGCAGAACCGCTTTGCCGATGGCACCGCGCACTTCACCTATCGGTTCCCCTTCCCGGCCGATACCACCTCGGCGCAGGTGACCTTGACCATCGACAACGAATTCCTGGTTCAAGTCAGCAACGACAACACCCACTGGACGACGGTATTGCAGGAGAGCCAGCCGGTGACCGATGGCTCGAACAAGGCGGACCGCACGATCGACCTGACACCGTATCTCGGCGCTGCCAGCAATGGCGCCAGGCCGGTTTACGTGAAGGTGTCGGATGCTTTCCCCAATGATGGATGGGGTGGGCGGGTGTATCACGTTTCGGCGAATATCGTTCAATAGTCTTATCGAAGGCGATCGATCTTCAATAGCTCCCTCCCCTGCTTGCAGGGGAGGGTTGGGGTGGGGTTGTGCGAGCTTGCCGCATCGTTGAAATGCTTCGCAAGATTGCTTCACCCCACCCTAACCCTCCCCTACTACACGTAGGGGAGGGAACACATTTTGGCAAGCGTCAAATGCGCGGCGGGTTCACCAACTCACCGTAATCGTAGCCACCGTTGGATTGGCTCCAATCAAGGAAGAACTGAATCCACGCACGTCGTCATACGGGAAACCATAGGTGAGCCCGTTGATGCTGTGCGCATGCCAGAACGCGGAATACGAATTGGTCGGTGCGCCGTTGTAGAAATTCGCCGCCGTATTCCACGCCGCGGCGTTCTCGGCTACGTGACGATTCAACGCCGCATCCACCTGCGCCTGGATCTGCAACTGCTTGGCCGTCGCCACACCTGCGGCGGCATTGCTGGCGTCGTTGAATACGCCGTTGCCCAACAGCACTTCCTGCGTGGTCGGCACATTGTTGATGTAGTACGTGCCCTGCCCGTCGGTAAACACGAACTGGTTGCCGACCACGTTGCCGGTAAAGGTGCCTTGCGCATCGGTGAACACCAGCGACTGGCTGCGGTATTGGTTCCAGATCGATTGGATATAGCTGTCCAGATAGGTGGACTGACTACCGCCGGCACCGAAGCTGCCGTGCGCCGGCGCCACGATGCGGTACGGCGCCTGCACCTGGGCGAGTGACTGGAACGGCTGCGGCACCTGCGCCACGAATTCCTGGAACAACGCGGCGCGCGTTTCGGTTTCGCCCACGGTCTGGTCGTAGCCGCTGGGGTCCTGCAGCTCCAGGCGGACCGGCATGCCGAACTGGTCGACGCGCGTGGTGTTGCCGTAGAAGTTGGTGGCGTTGATGTTCACTTCCACGAAGTCGAAGGTCACGTTGATATTGGCGTCGGTCGGGTTGTCGATGTTCGGGCCGGTATAGCCGTACACCGGATTGCCCACCGCCTGGATATACATCGGACTGGCCACGCTCAGGTAGATGCGTGCGGAAAGAATCTGCGGCACGGTGAAGGATTTGCACTGCGAGAATGGAATCGAGTAGTCGGCATAGCTCTGTCCGTTCTTGCTCAGCGCGCCATTGTCGCCAGGCGCCATCGGAATCAGGTTGCCCGAGCAATCGACGTGCACGAAGGTACCGGGATGGGCCGGATCCTGGCCGACCATGGTCCAGTAGACCTGATTGTCGGCATAGGCGCCGTTGGTGCCGTTGACCAGGTTGAAGGTGGTGCCTGCACTCGGAAATGTCGGGCCCGATGGCGAGGGTGTCGGCGTTGGCGTAGGTGTCGGCGTTGCGTACGTCAACGTCTGCGAGGGGGTGTTCACCGCCGATCCGTCGCTCTGGCCGATGGTGAACCAGTAGCTCACCTGCTCGCCATTGGTAAGGCCGGAAACATCATAGGTGTTGTCGGTGCCGCTGTTGCTCATGCGTACGTTGAGCTGGCTGCCGCCGGCGAGCGTGTAGTGGAGATCGGCCCAGGCGCCGCCATCGGCATAGAACTGCACTACCCCGCCCGCTTCGTCGTTGGCGCCGTAACTTCCGGAGGGCGCGGGAGTTGGCGTCGGCGTCGATGTTGGAGTGGGTGTTGGCGAACCGCCGCAACGTCCCTGCGACGTCCACGGCTGGCCGCTGCCGGGACCGCCATTGCTGGTGGCCGGATCGTTGCCCTGCGTCCACCAGTTGGCCACGTAGTTGATGGCGTTCTCGCTGGCGACATTGCCTTGCGTATAGACGGTCGAGGCGCTCCATGGCGCCGCGCACGCTGTCTGCGCATGTGCCGCCTGGATCGGCATGGCCGTCAGCGCGGTGGTGGAAAGGGCGGCACAAATCGTCGTACCCAGCGAACTTAGCGCAAGCGCGGGCCAGGCTGTCGAAGCATTGCTCTTTTGCATGGACTGTCTCCTTTGCGGTGAGTGAAATTCCGCCAAAACAATGGGGGTTGGCGATTTCACGGCACGCTTCGATCCAGCCGTGTGGGGACAGTCGCCGATGATGGTTTCTGGTTTTTTGGGGGCGCCGGAAAGCCGAAAGTACAAGCGCTGTCAAAATGAAAATACAAGCGCTGTCTTTTTTGCGTGACGGGGGTCATGCCGCCACCATAAATCAGCCCCCTCCCCCCTGCGGGGAGAGGGTTGGGGTGAGGGGTCGAGGCTTGCGTGAGATTTCGATTGCACGCGTGAACCTTCGCCCTTTGCATCTCGCAACGAGCACGCTGTTCTGCAAGATTGTCCCCTCACCCCCAGCCCTCTCCCCGGAGGGGAGAGGGCGCCGGTTCGCGCAGGTGGATGTGTCCTAGCGCACCCCGCGCACCGGCATGATCACCCACGCACTCAACGCAACCAGCGCCGCCGCCACCACAAACAACGCCGTATAGCTTCCGCCGCTCGCCAACAGAATGCCCGGCGCCACGGCCGGCATCAGCGATTGCGGCATCACGTTGGCGATATTGAAAATGCCCAGGTTCCCGGCCGCATGCGTTTCGCGTTGCGGCAGCACGTCATTCACCAGTGCGAGATCGGCAGCCAGGTACACCCCCTGCGCCGCGCCGGTGATCGCCATGCCGATGAGAAACCACGCATACGACGTGGTGAACGCGATCATCAGCAAGGCCAGTGCATACACCAGCGCCGCACCGGAGACGAACACCTTGCGCCGCCCGAGCGCATCGGACAGGCCGCCACCCAGGGCGCTGAAGATCGCCACCGCGCTGAACTGCACCAGGGTGCACAAAAACACCCGGCGCGGCACGTCGGCCGGCGCGCAATCCAATTGATGGATCAGGTACAGCCCCTGGTACGTCATCAACACCGCAATGCCGGCATACAGCAGGAAACGGCTGCTCCACGCCCAGCCGAAATCGGGAAAGCGCAGCGGGTTGATCCAATAGCTGCCAAGAAATTCGCGCCATCCGTAGCGTGGCCGCGGCACTGCGGTCAATCGCTGATCGGGCAGCAACCACACCAGGATCAGCGCGCTGGCCAAGCCCAGGGCAGCCGGCACCAGGAACATGGCGAGCGTGGAATCGGCCAGGGCCTGCATCAGGAAGGTGCCGCCGATCATGCCCGCCGGCAGGCTGATGCCCACGATGCCGGAGACCGTGCCGCGCTGCGCGGGTGGAACCTGGTCGGCAAAGATCGCCGCCAGCGCGGCCAGCTGCGCGTTGTAGGCAAGCTGCGTGAGGCACCAGCCCAGCAGCAACTGCGACACCGATACCGCGGTCGCGATGACGGTCAGCCCTGCTATCCCGCCCAAGGCGCCAACGATCAGCCAAGGCCGGCGCATGCCGAAGCGCGATGTCGTGCGATCGGACAGGCGGCCGAAGAACGGATTGCTGACCAACGCCACCAGCGCGCCCACGCTCACCACCAGCGACAGGCTGTTGGTGGCGTGCGCCGGTGCAATCTCATGCACGCGCATCGTAAGGCCCGTAAGGATCGGCGGCAGCAACGCCATCCATAAGCCCGTATAGGCCAGGCCGTAGATCGCCATGAACAGCCAGCCGACCTGGCGCGCAGGCCATACCGCATCGGCGCTCGCTCCATGGCGAGGGAGTCCGTATAGCGCAGTTTCGGCTGTGTCGTCGCTCACCGCTGGCATCCCTTTAGGCCCGTCGGGCTCGTGGCGAACCCAACGACGGCGTGGAGCGAATCCTACGGCTTTTTGAGCGCCGTCGTGGATGCGCGCAGCTGCAACTGGTACGGCACGCGCGCATGCAGGCGCATGGCCGGTTCGCGGATCGATTGCAGCACGCTTTCGGCGGCCAGGCAGGCGATCTCGCGGCAGGGCTGGCGCACCGTGGTCAGGCCCGGCGAGATCAAATGCGACACCGGCGTATCGTCGAAACCGCAGACCGACAAGTCGTCGGGAATGGCCAGCCCGCGTTCGTAGGCCTCACGGATCACGCCGCAGGCCATGTCGTCGTTCGCGGCGAAGACCGCCGTGGGCGGACGCCGCCGCTTGAGCAGTTCTCCGCCGGCGGTGAGTCCGGATTCGAATGTGAAATCCCCCTCCACCACCAGCGACTCGTCGTACGCGATGCCGGCCTTGCGCAAGGCGTCGCGATAGCCGTTGAGCCGCCAGGTGCGCGCACCATGCCCCTGCAGCCCGGCGACGTGGGCGATGCGCCGATGCCCGAGCGAAACCAGATGCTCGACGATGTCCGCCGCCGCCTTGCGCTCGTCGAAGCCGATGTCGATATGCGCTTCGCGCAGCTTGGAGGAGATGGTCGAATAACGGATATCCAGCTCATCCAGGCGCTGCAGCAGCTTGGCGTTGTTCGCGTGCGGCGGCACCAGCACCAGGGCGTCCGGCCGGTGCGTCGCCACGAAGCCGTCGATGCGCGCGGCCAGGTCGTCGCCCGCCTCGAACGGATGCAGCACCGCGTTGTACGGCGTGCCCTTGCAGGCCTGCAGCACGCCCACGATCAGCTCCATGATGTAGCTGGAGTTGGCGGTGGGGTTGTCATACAGCAACGCGACCAGGTACGAACGGTTTCCCGCCAGCCCGCGCGCCGCCGGATTGGGTACGTAATTGAGTGCGCGAATGGACGCCTCGATGCGTGCGCGCAGCTTGGCGCGCACGCTCGTATGGCCATTGAGGACACGGGACACGGTCTTGGTGGACACGCCGGCATGCGCAGCGACGTCTTCGATTCTCGCAGGCAATGTATCGCTCCACCCTGTATGGCTTACAGCGACGCATGCTATCCCAAAACCCAAGGCGCGCAACCACCTGGATTTCACCTTTATCGATCCAAAGTACCAGCGCTGGTATTTTCATGTTGACAGCGCTTGTACATTTTTAATAGCGTGCGTCGCGGGCGAAAACCCGCATGCTGCAGTGCGCAACGCGAGGGGAAAAGGCAATGCTTCGAGCTTAAGGATGTGCCTACTACCGTCGCCCCGGCGAACGCCGGGGCCCAGCGACTTTCCGATGCAGAAAGACACTGGATCCCGGCGTTCGCCGGGATGACGGCTCAAATCCTTAAATTCGAAGCATTGAAAAAAAGGGGTGCCTCCAAAAAGAGGACGCCGCGACGCGCTCTGCAGCAACTTCGCCGCCTTGCTTCCGGACATCGCCTCAGGCGCACGGTGGCGGGTGTTCACTGCAATGGGGAGATTAAAGGAATGAAGAAGCAATCCATGCATGCGCGCAGCGTCAATCAGCCATGCCGGCTGTCTTTCGCGATCGTGATGACCTTGTTCGCCGCCGGCCAACTGCACGCGCAGACCGACCAGCCTGCGCCGCAGTCCAGCGATCAGGCCGCGCCCACCAACACGAAGACGACGGACAAGAAAAAAGACGCCGCCACCAAGGCTGACGAAAAAGAAGCCAAGCTGCTCAGCGGCCTTACCGTCAACGGCTATTCCAACAGTTTGAACCGCGCGCAGGAAATCAAGCGCTACGCCGATACGGTGGTCGATGCGATCTCGGCGCAGGACGCCGGCTCCCTGCCCGACACCTCGGTCACCGAAGCGCTCAAGCGCGTGCCGGGCGTGGCGGTGAGCGCGTTCGGCGTCGCGGCCGATCCGGATCACTTCTCCATCCAGGGTTCGGACATCAGCCTGCAAGGCCTGCCTTACACCAGCACGCTGTTCAACGGGCGCGAGGTGTTTTCCGCCGGTGGCGGCCAGGGCTTGAACTTCTTCACGGTGTCGCCGGAACTGATCGGCTCGGTGGTGGTGAGCAAGAACCAGACCGCCGACATGATCGAAGGCGGCATCGCCGGTTCGATTGATCTCAATACGCGCAAGCCCTTCGACAGCAAGAAGGATACGCAGGCTTCCATCACCGTGGGCAGCTACTGGGGCAACCTGGACAAGCACGGCACGCCGCAGATCGCCGGCCTGTTCAGCCGCAACTGGAACACCGAGATCGGCCGTTTCGGCGTGCTGGCCAATATCGCCTACGACCGCATCAAGCAGCAGGACAACGCGATTTCGCTGGTGGATTTCCAGCGTCGTTGCGATGGCTGTTCGCTTCCCAACGGACGCACCGACAGTTTCCCCGGTTTGGCGCCGGGCCAGTATGCCTATGTGCCGGTGGGCGCCGACCTGCGCGTGCAGAACGAAAGCAGCACGCGCTTCGGCCACGCGCTTGCCGCGCAATGGGAAAGTCCGGACAAGGCGTGGCAAGCCACCCTGGAATGGGATCGCGCCTCCGATACCGAAACCACCTTCGAGCACACCCTGCAGGCTTCGACCGATGGCTGCGCCTTCGGCCAATCGCTGGCCGGTTGCGCCGTACCAGTAGCTGGCGCAACGCCTGTCTATGACGCCAACGGCGTGTTCCAGTCGGGTATCATCGGCGGCGCGCCGGGCTCGTCGAGCTTCCTGCCGATCACCTACGGCGGCATGCAGACGCAGTTCGACACCACCGCGTACCGCAACCGCTACGTCACCAACGACTACAGCTTCAACCTGAAGTGGAACGTCAACGATCGGCTGCACCTGAGCTTCGATGCGCAGGACACCAAATCCACCTTCAACAATTTCTATTACTACATCCGCGAGATGACGCAGGCCAACTGGGGTCTTACCCTGCATGGCAACAGCGCCCCCAGCGTCAGCCTGCTTTCGCCCAACCCGAATCAAACGGCGGCGCAGTACTACAGCGATCCCAACAATGCGTATTGGGCGGCGGCGCAGGATCACTTCGCCAATTCCTGGGGCAACCAGCGCACCTTCCGCCTGGACGGTACGTTCGACGTGGACGCGAGTTTCCTGGACAACATCCAGTTCGGCGTGCGCCACTCCGATCAGCATGAAACGGTGCAAAACTCCGCCTACAACTACGAAGGCATCAGCTCGCCGTATGGGCAGAACGCGGTTACCGCCGCCGATACCCCCGGCGCCGCCTCGCTGTACACGCTCAACCTGCCGGGTTTCAGCGGCAGCAATTTCGGCGGCATCGTAGCGCCCTTCTTCAACCTCAACCCGCTTACGCAATTCCACCAGGCTGCGGCGATCATCCAGCAGATCAACCAGCAGGCGATCGCGATGAACCCGCCTGGCAGCGTCGGCCATTACTACACGCTCTACCAGCGTCCTCAGTACGTAACCGGCGACGTATTCGTGCCAGGCACGTTCTATCTGCCGCAGGAAATCGCCTCCAACCAGGAGAAGACCAACGCCGCCTACGTACGCCTGAACTTCGGCAACGACAACACCGATGTTCTGAGCGGCCTGCAGATCAGCGGCAACGTGGGCCTGCGGTACGTGCATACGCAGGACGACGCGACGGGTTACCTGACCGTGCCGAACCAGGCGGCGATACTCAACGGCATCAGCATCGCGCAGTACTGTCTCAACCAGACGCAAGGCGGCGCCACGCCGGCGCCGGGCACGTTCTGCGCGTTGACGCCGGCGCAGCAGCAGCAATACATGACCTTCGCCAACGGCGCGTACAGCCCGATCACCGCCCGCAACGCTTATAACAACTGGCTGCCCAGCTTCAATCTTGCGATTGGCTGGAGCGACGACCTGATCACGCGCTTCGCGTTCTCCAAGTCGATCTATCGGCCCACGCTCAACCAGCTGCAGGCGGGCCAGTCGGTCAGCGGGCTGCTGCCCTACGGCACCAACGGCAGCACCGTGCCGACCGTGGGCAACGGCTACAGCGGCAGCAATCCGTACCTGCTGCCGATCACGGCGCACAACTTCGATATCACGCAGGAGTGGTATTTCGGCCATGCCGGCTCGATCTCCGCCATGCTGTTCTACAAGCAGTTGAACAACACCATCCAGACCATCACCAGCGTGGTCAACACCACGGTGACCAACAACGGCGTGAGCTATCCGGAGCAATACACCATCGGCCTGGCCAACTTGAACAAGGGCGGCAGCGTGCGTGGCGCGGAGCTGGCCTATCAGCAGAAATACGATTTCCTGCCCGGCTGGCTGTCCGGTTTCGGCACGCAGATGAACTACACCTACATCAAGCCGCAGAACCTGAGCTACGGTTCGGCCAACTTCTGCCCCAGCGGCTACGCGCCGGCCACGCAATGCGTCAACCAGCAAAAGCTGCCGCCGTACGAGCTGTCCCGCAACACCTACAACTTCACGCTCTATTACGAGAAGGGCCCGCTGTCCACACGCCTGGCCTACAACTGGCGCTCGAAATACCTGGTGACCGGTTACGAGGCGGATTATCCGTTCCTGCCGGTGATGGCCGATTCGCAAGGCCAGTTGGACGCCTCGATCATCTATGCGCTCACCGATCACGTGAAGGTGTCGCTGCAGGTGGCCAACATCTTGAACTCGACGTTCAGGACCAGGGAGATCATCAACACCGACGGGCTGAGCGTGCCCAAGGGGTTCTTCCGGGACGACACGCGCTTCAACCTGAGCTTGCGGGCGAATTTCTGACGAACGCATGCAAGCTGCTGCGCGGGCCTATGGAAGCATAGGCCCGCGCGAATCCTCTCACCCTTCCAGCACGACCACCCGGTTGCGGCCCTGGCGCTTGGCCTCGTACAGCGCTTCGTCCGCCTTCTTTATCAGCGCCAGATAACTGTCGTCGCGCTTGGGAATGCAGTGCGCGACGCCCACGCTCACGGTGATCACCGCACCGACGCTGGAAGAGGCATGCGGAATGCCGGCCTGTTCGACGTCGCCGCGCAATCGCTGTGCGACCAGCTCGGCCGATTCGGAGGGATCGGGCAGCATGGCAATAAGGAATTCCTCGCCGCCGAAACGTGCGGCCAGGTCGCTCGGACGACGGCAATAGCCCTGGATGATCGCGGCCACCTGCTTGAGCACCTCGTCGCCGGCCAGATGTCCCTGGGTGTCGTTGTAGCGCTTGAAATCGTCTACGTCGATCATCATCAGCGCGAATTTCAGCGACTTGCGGATGGCCAGGCGCCACTGGTTGTCGATGAACTGATCCATGTAACGGCGGTTGCTCAAACCGGTAAGGCCGTCTACGTGCGTGAGGCGTTCCAGTGCGAGGTTTTTTTCCACCAGCTGACGCTGGCTTTCGCGCAGCGCGCGGAACACTTCGTCACGCTGGATCTGGTTGGTGTAAGCCTTGGAGTGATAGCGCACCCGCGCCACCAGTTCGATCTGGTCAGGCAGCTTCACCAGGTAATCGTTCGCGCCCAACGAAAACGCCTCGCTCTTGATGGCGGGCTCTTCTTCGGACGAAAGCACGATCACCGGCACGTCACGCAAGGCGGCGTGCGCGCGGTACTGGCGCAACAGGTCCAGTCCGCTGGCGTTGGGCATTACCAGATCCTGCAGGATCACCGTCGGCTTGACCTGCTCGGCGATGCGCACCGCTTCGGCGCCGTTGTCGCAATAGTGAAAATGGATCTCCGGGTGCTCGGCCAGCGCCCGGCGTACTGCTTCGCCGATCATCGCCTGGTCGTCGACCAGCATCACCATGGTCCGATACTCGCCGGACAACGCGGACATCGCGGGAATCGGCTCGCTCATGACTTGCTCCGTTGCAGGGAAGCGGCGGTACACAGGCGGACCAGGCGCGCGGCCATCTGTTCCACCGCAAGAATCTCCACCGCCGCCTCCAGCGCGATCGCCGCCTTGGGCATGCCGAACACCGCGCAGCTCGCCTCGCTCTGCGCGATGGTGTGATAGCCGGCGTCGCGCATGGCCTTGAGCCCGCGCGCACCATCGCGGCCCATGCCAGTGAGCAGCACGCCGATGGCGTTGTGCGGCCAGTGAGTGACGACGCTTTCAAAAAACACGTTCACCGACGGGCGGTGCACGTATTCGCGCGGGAGCGGCGTGTAGCCCAGATGGGTGCGATCCTTCAGCGCCAGATGATCGCCGGTGGCCGCCAAGAGCACCGTGCCCGGCATGGGCCGGTCCCCCTCCCTGGCTGCGCGCACGGGCAGCAGGCTTTGTTCGTCCAGCCAGCTCGCCATGCCTTCGGCGAAGCGGGCATCCACGTGCTGCACGATCACGACCGAGGCGGGGAAATCCGCCGGCAAGGCCGACAGCAGCGTGGCGAGTGCGGCCGGTCCGCCGGCCGAGGCGCCGATCGCCACCAATGGCGCGCGCTGCAGCGCCACCACGTTCGGGTGCGCCTTCGGGGTCATGGCGCGCTGGCGATCGCCCATCAACTTGTCGATCACGTCGAGCTTGGACAGCAGCGATTGCACGTCGTCCGGCTGCCCGATGCGCGGCGTGTTCACCGCATCGAGCGCACCGTGGCCCATCGCTTCGAACACGCGCGACGCATGTGCGCCCACGTCCACCGTCACGATCAGGATCGGGCATGGTGTGGCACGCATGATCCGCCGCGTGGCCTCCACGCCGTCCATGCCGGGCATGATCAGGTCCATGAACAATAGATCAGGTGGATCGCGTTCGCACATCGCCACCGCTTCGTTGCCATCGTGCGCCACCCATGCCACCTCGCAGCCGGGGCGTTGCGCGATTGCGCGGCGTAACGCCTCCACGGCCAAGGGCAGGTCGTTGACGATGCCGATTTTCATGCGCCCGCCTCGCCGATCAAGTCGACCACCGCCTGCAGCAACGATTCATCGTGAAAGCTGCCCTTGGTGAGGTAATAGTCCGCGCCAGCCTCCAAGCCGCGCCGGCGGTCCTCCTCGCGGTCCTTGTAGCTCACGATCAACACCGGCGTGCCTTTCAGGTGCGCGTTCTGCTTGATCAGCGTTACCAGCTCGATGCCGTCCATGCGCGGCATGTCGATATCGGTCACCATCAGGTCGTAGTGCGCGGTGCGGATCGCGTTCCAGCCGTCCATGCCGTCCACCGCCACGTCCACGTCGTAGCCGGCGTTGTCGAGCAGGCTGCGCTCCAGTTCCCGCACGGTGAGCGAATCGTCCACCACCAGCACGCGTTTGCGCTTGGCGCGTCCGGATTCGGCGCCGGCGCGCAGCATGCCGAGGTCGCGGGTAGCGATGAGTTTTTCCACCGACAGCAACAGATCCTCCACATCCAGGATCAGCGCCGGCCGGCCGTCTTCCATCAGCGCGCCGGCGGCGACGTTGCGGATCTTGCCCAGGCGATGATCCAGCGCGCGCACCACCAACTCATGCTCGCCCAGCAGGCGATCGACGGCCAGGCCATACATCTCGCCTCCCGCATGGCCGAGCACGATCACCGGCAGCTCCCCTTCGATGTTCTGCATGCTGCCGTGCAGGATCTGCTGCGTGCTGATCAGGCCGATGGCGCGTCCGTCCAGGCGGAAGAACTGGCGGCCTTCGAGCATTTCGATCTGCGCCTCGCCCAGCTTCAAGGTGCGCACCACCGCCGCCAACGGGAACGCATACGGCTCACCGCCGACGTCCGCCAGCAAGGCGCGCACCACCGACTGGCTCAACGGCAGCAGCAGCTGAAAACGCGTGCCCTGCCCCGGCATGCTGAAGATCCGCACGCTGCCGCGCAGGCGCTTGACCATCGTGCGCACCACGTCCAGGCCGACGCCGCGGCCGGAAATATCGGTGACGTTGTCGCGCATGCTGAAACCGGGCAGGAACAGGAACTCCAGCAATTCCTCCTCGGACAGCCGCACGGCGGTTTCCTCCGTGGTGAGTTTGCGCTGCACGATGCCCTGGCGCAGGCGCTCCAGGTCGACGCCGTGGCCGTCATCGAACACCTCGATCTGCAGCATGCCGCCGTGATGGCGCGCTTCCACCCGCACCAGGCCTTCCACCGGCTTGCCGAGCGCGCGGCGCAAGTCCGGTTCGCAGATACCGTGGTCGATCGCGTTGCGCACCAGGTGGCCAAGCGGCGCTTCGAGTTTTTCCAGAATTTCGCGATCCACGTGCGTGGATTGGCCCACCACTTCCACCCGCACCTGCTTGCCCAGCGCGCGCGCCACGTCGCGCGCCATGCGCGGCAGCCACAGCACACCGTCGGTGAACGGGCGCATGCGGCAGGCCAGCGCCTCGCTGTACATCCGATGGGCCAGGTCGGAGGTGCGATGATCGTGCAGCTCCAGCTCCGCCAGCCGCTTGGCCACGCCATGTTGCGATTGCAGCACCAGGCGGCGCACTTCGTTCAGGGCATGCACGCTCTGTTCGTTCAACGCGGTTTCCGGCAGCCCCCCGCGCAGATTTTCCAGCGCGCGGTCGATGTCGTAATGCAGGCGCTTGAGTTTCAGCATCGAGTCGGCAAACGGCCGCAGCCAGCGCGATTCCACCAGCGCTTCCCCGGTCAGGCCGAGCAGGCGGTCCAGGTGCAGCGAGGTAATGCGCAGCACTTGTTCGTGCGCTTCGTGCGCAGGTTCGTCCGCGGCTGCTTCCCTGACTTCGTGCAAGGCCCTGGGCATGGCGTCCTGCGCCGGGCCTGGTGCGTCATCGTCGCCTGATGTGCCTGCCAGCACGCCCTTGAGTTCGTCCAGCGCGTAGGCCACTTCCTCGCTGCGCGCTTCCTGCCACTGGCCGAGTTCCGCCTGCGAGCTGCCGGCGATGCGGTTGAGCAGATCCACGCAGCGCAACAGCACGTCGATGTGTTCGCGCCGCAACAGGATGTCGCCGCGTTGCGCCGCGACGAAACTGTCTTCCATGGCGTGCGACACCTGCACGCCGGCATCCACGCCCACGATGCGCGCGGCGCCCTTGAGCGAATGCGCCGCGCGCATGCAGGCTTCCAGATGTTCGCCGGCGGTGGGGTTGCGCTCCAGCGCCAGCAAGCCGGACGTCAGCACCTGCGCCTGGTTTTCGGTTTCCAGGCGGAACAGATCCAGCATCGACATCTGGCTCAGATCGTGGCTAATGGCAGGCTCCGGTTGAGTGCGGCGATCAACAGATGCTCGTCGAGCATGCCGATGGCCTGGTCCTGCCAGGGCAGGATCGCCTTGATATAGGTGGCCGCCGCCTTGGCGACGGTGGACGGCGCTTCGTGCAGCTCGTCCGGATGAAAGCGCAGCGTGCCGTGGACTTCGTCTGCGGGAAACGCCGTATGCGCGCCTTCGTGGCCGATCATCAGCAGACGGCCCTCCCACACGCGCCGCTTGTCCGTCTTGCTGGCCGTGCCCGGCGGCAACCCCAACAGTTGCGCCAGCGATACGCACACCACCAGTTCGCCGCGGATGTTGGCCACGCCCAGCACCACGCCGTGGCGGCGACCAGGCAAGGCATGCATGGGACGGCTGCCCACCACTTCCTTGAACAAATCGGTCGGCGCCGCCAGCCATTCCGCACCCAGGCGAAACACCAGCACGGACTGCGTGCCGCTGCGCACGACCTGCGTCGGCTTGCGCGCAAGATGGCCGGTCCAGTGCTGCAGGTAATCGTCCGGCACCTGCCGTTCGAGCAGATCGACCGCGGCCATGGAATACACCGGGCAGTTGCGGCAGTGCGTGTGCTGCTTCAATTCCGGGCACGCGCGATCGCCGCGCACGCCGATGGTGTTCCAGCAATCGCGGACGCGGGCCTGCGCGTTCATCGCCGCGCCTCGCCACGATCATGCGCAGCGGCGTCGCCAAGGCGGCGCAGGCGATTGCGCAATGCCTGCGCCTGGGCGTCGTCGCCCTGCTTCTCCAGCAACAGCAGCAGATGCGACATCGCTTCGGCGTGTTGCGGATCAAGATAAAGCGCCTTGCGGAAATACGCGATCGCCTCCTGCTCGCGTCCGGCGGCCCTGCTCAGCAGGCCCATCAGATGACAGGACGATGCGGACACGCCATGCGCCGCCACGTGCGCCGCGCAGATTTCACCGGCTTCGCGCAACCGTCCCTGATTGGCCAGTTGCATCGCCTGGGCAAGCTCGTCGCGCTGCGGCGATGGCGCGGGCGGCGCCGGTTTGGGTTGCATCGGCCGCGACGGCACGGCGGCCGGCGGCAGGGCGGCGATTACCGGTTGCTTGCGTGCGCTGGGCGACCGCACGGCTGCTTTTCGTTCCACGGTCGGCGGCACGTTGGTGACGGATTCCGCCGGCGGCCGCAACGCATAGGCCTGCGGCAGCTTTTCCATCACGAAACCGAGCGCGATCAGCAGCCCCGGTTCGGAGGAGCCGACGAACAGGATGCCACGCGGTTTCAACAAGCGCCGCAACGTCGCCACCACGCGTTCCTGCGTGGGGCGATCGAAATAAATGAGCAGATTGCGGCAGAACACGATGTCGTACAGTGCCGCGCCGGGCAGGAAATCCGGCGCAAGGATGTTCGCCTGCAAAAAATGCACGCCGGCGCGCGTGCCGTCGTTCAGGCGCCAGCCTTTGTCGGTGCGAGCGAAATACGCATCGCGAAAGCCAAGCTCCGCGCCGCGAAACGAATTGGAGCCGTACACCGCCGTCTCGGCCAGCGCCAATGCCCTGCCGCTGATGTCCACCGCATCGATGCGGTAACTGGGCGGCAGCAAGCCGCAGCCCTGCAAGGTCATGGCGATGGTGTAAGGCTCTTCGCCGCTGGAACAGGGCACGCTGAGAATACGCAGGCCACCGCCGAGCGAAGGCCCCAGTTCGCTTCCCTGCACCAGCTTGGCCAGCGCTGCGAAAGCTTCGCGGTCGCGGAAAAACCAGGTTTCCGGCACCACGATCGCTTCGATCAGTTCCTGCATTTCGCCGAGCGAGCGCCGCACGCGGTGCAGATAGCTGTCGACGTCGCGCAGACCGCACACCGCCATGCGTTCCTTCACCGCGCGTTCCACCGAGGAGCGCCCGATCGACGCGGCGTCCAGGCCCATGCGTTCCTTGAGCATGCTTTCCAGCACCAGCAGGCTCATGGGACGGCCGCCTGCTCCGCGTCGATGGCATGGCGTAGCTCCGGCGAAAGCAGTTGCTGCGCGTCCACCCATTGCAGGATGCCGCCGCCGTCGGCGCAGATCGGCCCCAGATAGGGCGCGCCGTCGTTGCGCACGCCGGTGGCGATGAATTCCGCCGCCTCGCGTCGCAGCGTGGTGGTGGCTTTTTCGGCGATCAGCCCCAGCAACGGTACGCTGCCGTGGCCATGCCGCAGCAGGATGATGCGCGTGCTCATGCGGCGTTGTGCGGGCTGCCGCAGCGCCAATTCGCTCAGGTCGATCACCGGCACCGCCTCGCCGCGGTAATCGATCAGGCCGGCCAGGCCCGGCGGCGCATGCGGCAACCGCTTGACGTGCACCAGCGGCACCACTTCCACCACGTCGGTGGCGTCCAGGGCATATCGGTCCTGGCCGAGTCGAAACACGAGGAACAACATGCCGATCGCTCCCGCAGACCAAACTGCCGACGCCTCACTTCACCCGGTCGATCACTCCGTCACCAGCTTGAACTTGGCAACGCCCGCGCGCAGCAGGTTCGATACGTGATTCAAGCCATCGATGGCGGCGCCGGACTGGCGCAGCGAATCGACCGTCTGCTGCGCCGCTTCGCTCAGCTGCGCCAGCGACTGGGTGATCTGCTCGGCACCGGCCGATTGCGCCTGCATGCCCTCGTTCACCGCTTCCACACGCGGCGCCAGCGCCTGCACCTGCTGAATGATCTGCGTGAGTTGGCTGCTGACCTGCTGGATCTCCTGCACGCCACGGCGCACTTCTTCGGAAAACTTGTCCATGCCCATCACGCCCGCCGACACGGCGGACTGGATCTCCTTCACCATCTGCTCGATGTCGAAGGTGGCCACCGCGGTCTGATCGGCCAGGCGCCGGATCTCCACCGCCACCACCGAAAAACCACGGCCGTATTCGCCGGCTTTTTCCGCTTCGATCGCCGCATTGAGCGAAAGCAGGTTGGTCTGGTCGGCCACCTTGGTAATGGTGATCACCACCTCGTTGATGTTGGCGGCCTTCTCGCTCAGCACGGCCAGCTTGGCGTTGATCGACTTGGCCGCATCCATCACGTTGCGCATGGTTTCTTCCATGTGCGTAAGACCGGTCTGCCCCTCGCCGGCCAGCGCCGCGGATTGCTCGGCGAACACCGCCACTTCGCCGATGGTCTTGGACAGCTCGCGCGCAGTGGCGGAAATCTCCTTGGAGGTGGCGCCGATCTCGGCGGTGGTCGCGGCGATCTCGCTGGCCGTCGCCTGTTGCTCGCGCGCGGTGGAGGCGATCTCGGTGGCCGAGGTGTTCACCTGGATGCCCGAGGTTTGCACCTGCCCGACCAGCGCGACCAGTTCGTCGCTCATGCGGTTGAAACCACGCGCCAGATCGCCGAATTCATCCTGCCGCTGCAGGTCCAGCCGGTGCGAAAGATCGCCCGAGCCCAAGCGCCTGGCCATCTCCAGCAGGCGCGACAACGGATTGGTGGTCGATTGCAGCACCCAGAACACCAGCCCCATGCTGAGCGCCAGCGCGACCAGCAGGAACACGATGACGATCGCGCGCGACGCCTGATACGCGTTCTCCACCAGCTGCCGCTCGTCATGCACGACGTTGTCTTCGACGCTGACCAGATCCGTGAGCCGCTGGATGACCAGGGTTTGCGCCGGACGCACTTCGGTCAGCAGCTTGTCCTTGGCTTCCTTGATCTGACCGGCCTGGACCAGGCGCAGAAACTGGTCTTCCAGCGGCAGATAGGCTTCATTCGCGGCCACTGCGCTGCTCAACGCCACCTTGCCTTCCGTGGTCACGATGTTGGCCTGCAGCCATTGCATATCATGCACGCGCTTGGGCCGGGCCTGGTTGATCGCATCGACCGCCTGCTTGACCTCGTTCGGGTCGTCCATCAGCGACACGTCGCGGGTCAGCTGCGCGGTCTGCAGCAGCCCCACGATCCAGTCGTAGGACGTGGTGAGGTTCGCTAATTTGACGCGGCTCAAGTCCTCGAACTGGGCGTAGGCCGTGGACGTGCGCCATAGCGAAACGATCGAGATCAGGCATGTCAGCGCCAGCGCGCCACCGAAAGCCAGTAGCAGACGATGCGCGACCTTCAGCTTGCTCTTCCCCTGCATCGGCGTTTCCTCATTCGCTTGGGTTCAACGACGGGAATACAACGCACTTGAAAATCAGGCCGGGCCAGCCATCCCGGGTTCGCACCCGGGAGCAGAAAAGCGAGGGATGTCCGCGCATTTACCGCAGGCATCACGCCCTTCCCCTTGCCTGGGATTCCATCCAGCAAGCCGTGAAAGGGGCGTGAAATGCCGGCTCAATGCGCCCAGGGCGAATGCAGGATCACGTTGCAGATATCCACACGTCGGAACGCAGGATCCTTGTAGGCGATGAAATCATCGTTGAAGCTGCCGAACGTGGTCGCGGGACGATCCTTCAGGCCCGCATGGAACGTATCGATGATGCGTTGCTTGAAGCCTTCGCCGCGCGGATACGCCGCAAGGATCGCTTCGCGCTCTTCCTCCGTGAACTGATCGTACGAGCGTCCCGCCACGTCCAGGCCCGTCGCCAGATGGAGCAGCGCGGCTTCCGCATGCAGGAACTCGGGAATCCCAGGTGTGGTGTGTAAGGCGATCGCGCTCCACACCTTGTCGACATCCGCCGGCGCAATGCCATGGCTGCGCAGGAAGTCGCGCGCGGCGTTGGCGCCGTCCACCTCGAAACGCAGCGGACTTTTATGGAAACGTTCGGTGAGGCCGAGGTCGTGGAACATGGCGCCCACGTAAAGCAGCTCCGGGTCGAATGCGAGCCGTTTGCGATCCGCCGCCAAGGCACCCCACAGATAGACACGCATGGAATGCTGGAACAGGAGATCGCTGGCAGATTCGCGTAGCAGTTGCGTCGCCTCGCGCGCGATCGCGCTATCGGGAATGCGTACACCGAGAATGGTGCGTGACATGGTGCGTTCCTTCCCGCTTAATGCCCGGCCGCGCGCGCCGCCTCGGGTGGATTGCGGAAGCTGATGGCAAGGCGGTTGTAGGCGTTCATCAGGCCGATGGCGATGGTCAGGTCGACCAGTTCCTTTTCGCTGAACACTTGCTTCGCCGCCTGGAAATCGCTGTCCGGCACGCCGGTGCTGGCCACCTGCGTGACCGATTCGGCCCAGGCGAGCGCGGCTTTTTCGCGTTCGTCGAACAGCTTGCCGGCCTCGCGCCACGCCTGCAGCAGCGCGAGTTTTTCCACCGCGACGCCTTCCTTGATCAGGGCGCGCGTATGCATGTCCAGGCAGTAGGCGCAGCCGTTGATCTGGCTGATGCGCAGATAGACCAGGTCGACCAGCCGGGTTTCCAATCCACATTGGGCGACGAAGCCATAGACGTGGCCAAGCGCCTTGATGCCGGCCGGGGATGCCTGGGTGTAATCGATGCGTAGTGACATGGCAGCAAACCTATGGGTGCGGGGTGGTAAGAGGTGCGTCGCCGCTGTCGACGACGAATACGGCAAGCAGCTTGGCCGGCGTAGTCTTGCTGGCATTGCGGCTGATCTGGTGAAGCGCGCCGGGTGCCTCGTAGAAGCTCTGGCCTGCCGTGTAGATGTGCGCGGGTGCGTTATCCACCTGGCTTTCGATCGCGCCGGATACGACATAGGCGTAGATGAAAGCGGACTTCGCGTGGGTGTGCGGTAACGAAGCGCCGCCCGGGGGATAGGTCACCTCGACCGCAACCAGCGATTTGCCGGGAATATTGCCGATGGCATGGGCAAAGTTGGGCTTGACCGTCTCGCGCGGCGCGCTGGCGCCGATCGCCGTAGCCGTCATCAACACGGCAGTTAGCAGGGCTGGAAAAAGGATCTTGGTGTTCATGGGGAACTCCTGTTGACGGCGATCATGCTGCGCCGGATCAGGTGCATCGAAAAGAACCAGAAACCTTACTTTTGGATGTACCATGCGCCATGGCGTCCACCTTGCGCATCAAGATCGACCGCTCGGCCAGCACTACCCTGGCCGAGCAGATTCGCCAGGGCGTGATCACCGCCATCAGCACGGGTGTATTGCAACCCGGCGCGAAACTCCCCTCGTGGATCGCCCTGGCCGCGCAACTGGGCGTGGCTCGCGGAACGGTCAAGGCCGCCTACGACCGCCTGGCCGACGAGCAAGTGATCGTCACGGCGCGACCGGGCGGAACCACCGTGGCGCAGCATCCCGCCGGCGTCGAGCGGGCAAGCCTTTCGGCGGAAGCGGACATGCCGCCCGCGCTGTATCAGCACCTGCTGGCCGAGCCGGGCATTTTTCAGATGGGCGTGCCGGCCTCGGATGGATTTCCCACCAGCCTGCTCGCCCGCCTGCGCGCACAGGCCGCGCGCGCAGAAGTCACCGCGCCGGCGTTTTATCCCGATCCGCGCGGCGAAATCGAACTGCGGCGTGAGATCGCCGCGCACCTCGCACTTGCGCGCGGGATCGAATGCCGCCCCTCGCAGGTGATCATCACCACCGGTTTTACCGGCGGCCTTGGCCTGACCCTGGCCGTGCTGGGCGTGACAGGCCACAAGGCCTGGATGGAAAACCCCGGTTTTTTCCAGAGCCGCGCGGCGCTCGAGCTTGCGCGCCTGGTGACGGTGCCGATTCCGGTGGACGAGGACGGCATCGATGTTTCCTACGGCATCGCCAACGTGCACGACGCAGCCTTGGCGCTGGTGACACCAGGGCAGCAGGCGCCGCTGGGCGCAACCCTGTCGCTGCAACGAAGGCTTCAATTGCTCGCGTGGGCGGAGCGCGCGGGTGCATGGATCATCGAGGACGATTATCTCGGCGAACTGCAGTTGCATCGGCGTGCCGCACCGGCGCTTGCATCGTTGGACCGCGCCGGCCGGGTCATCCATATCGGTTCTTTCAGCAAGACCATCAGCCCCGCGCTCCGGCTTGGCTTTATCGTCGCTCCCGCAAATCTCGCGACGCGATTTGCCGAATTTGCGCTGTGCTTCGGATCGGCGCCCGGTCCTGCCGTGCAGCGCGCGATCGCGCAATTCATGCGCGATGGACACTACATGCGCCATCTGCGTCGATCCAAGCGCCTCTACAGCGCACGCAGCCAGGCGCTGCAAGCGGCGCTGGAGCACAAAGGCTATCGCGTGCAGATCGGCGGGCTGGCAGCTGTTCTGCAATTACCCGAAGGCGTGTCGGATATCGATGTGGTTCAAAGCGCGGTGGGCAGCGGCCTGGCGCTGGTTCCGCTTACGCCTTGGTATGGCGACGGCACGAATGCGAAGTCGGGATTGGTACTGGGGATCGCTACGGTCAGCCAGCCGCAGATTCCCCTGGCGTGCAAGCAGCTTCACCAGCTCATTCTCAAGCATCGCCGTTAGAGGCTTCGACGTACTGCTTGAAGACATCGAGCGTTCCCAGCCAGTAGAAACGCAGATGCTTGTAGATGGACTCGGTGGGGAAGCCGGATGCTGAAAATCTCAGCGTGGCATGGCTTCCGGCATCCTCGAGCACGAAGCTCAGCGTGGTGTAGTTGCCCGGCGAATCCGCCAGGCCAGAGAGCGAACTCAGGTGCGTGAAGCGCACCGCCTCGCACGGCCTGAACGTCAATACCACGCCTTGGTTCTCGAACCGCTTGTGGTGCATGCCGCGAATGATGATGGCGCCGCCCTCTTCCCAGCTCGTATCCACCTCGACCGAGAAATCGCTGCTGCCTAGCCATTCGCTCATGCTGCGGGGATTGACCAGGTGGCCCCATACAACGGAAACAGGCGCCGTGATGGTGACTTCTTCGCTGAAGCAGTCGGGGATGCTCGCATGAGGAAGGTTCACGGGTTGATGTGCCTGTCGGATTGTCAAAATCTACGCTCTGCGCTCCACCCATTGCGCACGCCAAGCCGGCGCTGCAAACGGTTCGGCGAAATACTGCGTTTCCCGCGCCACCTTTCCATCGCGGAACTCCATGATGCTGACCGTGTGCATCGACGCGCTTTCATAGCTGATCACGTACTCGGTCACCCACAGGCTGCCCTCTCCCACGATGCGCCGGACCACAAACCCGGATGGCCGGCCTGGATGATGGCTGCGAAGCGACTGCAAGTTATGCCGGCCACGAATGATTTCGCCGGACTGCGGATACTCGCATACGGCATCGTCGTGGTAGATGTCATGTTCAGCGACCTGATCACCCGCCGCGGACGCTGCCCAATGCCGATCGATGGCGGTCCGGATATCTTGATCGTTCATCGCTGACCTCCCCTCATCGTGTAACCGAACTTGGCATCCGGCCTATGTTTCACTTAGGCCCGCGCGTCGAGGCCGGTTGTTCAACAGGCCGGCCAACAAACGGATTCCACCCCTTGGCGGCCAGCGCAGCCCAGGCAGTCGCCCCCAGATGCGGGTGGTGGTAATAGAAAAAATCATCGTACGTGGACAAGGGGCCGATCGCGAACGAGGTGACGATGTGCTGCTGCGGCGTCGCATACAACATGCCGCCGTCGCTGCGCTGCGCACCGATCGCCCGCCACAGGCTATCGGGCACGGGCTCGCCGCTGGCTTGCAACGCGGCCGCGACCTGGGCGGTGCCTTCGGTCCACATGCCGTCCGGCTGGCGCTTGAAGCCATAACCATCGCCGATGCGATGATTGGCGTTAACGAACGTCCATACCGCGCTCCACGCCGGCGGATGCGGCTGGAACGCAAGCAGCGGCCAGATTTCCTGATCCAGCCCTGACTTGTTGTGCTCTATCGTCTTGCCATCCTCGCCGGTACCGACAAAGAAGCGCTGCTGGCGCGTATCCCACATCGCGGTAACGAAGGCGCCCGCAATCTGCGCTTGCCGCGCGATCGCGGCATCGGCGCGTTCCCGGTTGGCCCAGGTTGCTGCGGCGTAGATGTCGATGTTGTGTTCGGTCGACTTCCAGTGCTGCACGATCTGTTTGTTGTCGTAGCCAAACACGCCGCCCTCGTAGCCTGCGGGTGCGGTGCCGTTGAAGGTATGCGCGGCGATCCACTTCAGCTGCGCCACCGCGCCGTCGAGATAGCGCGGGTCGTGTGTGTTGTCGTAGACGGTCAGCAGCAGCAATGCGGCCCACGCCGAATTACCCGAGGCGGTGCCTGTCTGATACGGATCCTGGCTCCAATAGTTACCCTGCTTTTGCCAATAACCAGGCAGCACGACCTGGTTGTCGTGCACCGCGCCGCTTCGATACGCGTTGCGCAAGCGCCCATCCTTGTACGCGGCATCGCTGCCCGGCGCCAACAGCAAGGCGTCGGCAATACGCCGCGCCTGCGCAGGCGCGCCGCAAACGCTCAGCGCAATGCCGGCCAGGGCGTTGTCGTAGACAAAACCCACGTCCTGCAAGGCACGCGTAGCGGGATCGTCGCCCTGCATGTCGGGATAGCTGGGCAGGATCATCGGGCCATCGCCGGGAATCGCCGCTGCAGCCTGTTTCAGTGCGTTGCAGGTTTGCTCGGCCAACTGCTGGCGCGATGCGTCGTTGACGGCGGCTGCCTGCACGGTCGCCATACCGAATGTGATACCGATCGCGGCGAGCAGCGGCCATCGTTTCAACATGGTTTTTTCCTTATGCCGGCGCCTGGCAGCGAGTGGCCGCGTAGGCTGGGATGAAATCCCAGCACCAGGAACCGCGAAAAGCTGGGATTTCATCCCAGCTTACTCATTTCGATCGAAGGTATTGAATAAATCAAGTTCTGGACACTTGCAAAGACGCTGGGCCCCGGCTTTCGCCGGGGCGACGGGCATGGCGCATCATGCCGGTCTAGGGCTTATTGCCTGCATTTATCGTCTCCTCATTGATCCCCCGCACCTTGGCCTCATCCACCTTCTCAACCTTCCGGTCGTAGGTAAACAAGCCATTGTGCTCCCCCTCCACATCGGTGATCTGTGTATACACGCTGCCGGACATCCCTTTCGGCACACCCTTGTCACGCAGCACCGCCGTATTGGCCACGTAACCCGCATTCAGCGCGTCGCGATCCTTCACCGCGCCATAGGGATTGATCGGCGTATTGGGCCAGACATGCCCGGGAATACCTAGCGTCAGACCGCCGTGCTCGCCATCGATGGCGGCGCGTTGTGCATCCGGGCTGGGCAAACCTGGGCCTTGATAATCATGCACATCGTAGACATCGCCGGCATGCGGGTCGCCCTTGGTATCGCAGCAGTTGGCGCCGCTGCGGGCGTCGACCAGGCGCGAGGGGTCGAGGTGTTTGATCTGCGCGGCCAGTTCGGCGGCGGCGGGGATGTTCCATTGGCCCCAGCCTTCGTTGAAGGGGATCCAGCCGATGATCGAGGTTTCGCCTTTGAGTTGTTCGACGATGGCGGAAACGGCGGTGCGGAAGTTGGCCTTGTCGGTGTCGCTGAGTTTGTCGTTGCGGTCGGTGGGCATGGCCGGCATGTCCTGCCACACCATCAGGCCGATGCGGTCGGTCCAGTAGTACCAGCGTGCCGGTTCCACCTTGATGTGTTTGCGGATGGTGTTGAAGCCGAGATCCTTGGTTTTCTGGATGTCGAACGTGAGTGCGGCGTCGGTAGGTGCGGTGTAGATGCCGTCCGGCCAGTAGCCCTGGTCCAGCGTGGCCAACAGGAAGGTTGGCTTGCCGTTGAGCACGATGCGATTGCGTCCGCCCACCTTCTCGATGGCGATGGTGCGCAGGCCGGCGTAGCTGGTTACATCGTCGCGTTGATCGCCCTGCGTGAGCGTGGCCTTGAACGTGTAGAGGAAGGGATCTTGCGGGCTCCACAAGTGTGGTTGCGCGATGGTCAGATGCAGCGGCTGGCTCGCCGGTCCGTTCGCTTCGCCCACTGCCTTCCCGTCTGCATAGGCGGTAACGTGCAGCGTGGCGTTCGCATCGTCGCCCTGCACTTTCGCCGTGACGTCGAACGCATCCAGGCTGCGCGCCGGCGTGAAGGTCAGTTGCGCCAGGCTGGTGGCGGGCACCGGTTCCAGCCATACCGATTGCCAGATGCCGGAGGCCGCGGTGTAGAAGATGCCTTCGGGCTTCAGCCGCTGCTTGCCGACCATGATGTTGGCGCCGTCCACCGGCGCATGCACGGCGACGATGATTTCCTGCGGGCCGTGCGGGCGAAGCGCCGAGGTAATGTCGGCGCTGAAGGATGTGTAGCCGCCGGTATGTTGTGTTACTTGCGTGCCGTTGACGTATACCGTGGCGTCGTAGTTCACCGCGCCGAAATTCAATCGCACGTGCTGGCCATGCGCGATGAAGGCAGCAGGAATATTCACCAGGCGGCGATAGAACATGGAGTCGGCATGTTTCTGCACGCCGGAGAGTACCGATTCAATCGGATACGGCACCAGCACTTGATCCTTCAATGTGTGGCCGAACGGCGGCGCGCCCTGTCCGTCACCAGGCGCGTACTGCCACAAGCCGTTCAAGTTCATCCATTGCGGATGCTCCAGTGAAGGGCGCGCCAGTTGCGGGCGTGGATAGTCGGGCAAGGCATTGGTAGGCGATACCTCCGCCGTCCATGGTGTCGCCAATGGCGCTGTTTTGCCGTTCCAGGTCTTTGCATCATCAGGCGCCGCTGTTGCTGTCGAAGCAACGGCCACGGCAACGATCATGCTTGTCCACGCGCTTGCGCGCCGCATTGCGATGTTGTTCGTCATCCGCCCTTCCCTATATTTATTTCTTGTTGAAAGCCGTGTCGTGCACGCAGCGCCACAGCATGGCCAATGGTCCGACAACTATCCTGGTCCGATCGTCATGCTTCAAAACGCATGAGCAAATTCCTTCACAGAACCGCTACATTTTTTGCGATGCAGCGTGACTTATCGCGTCGTCGGCGTATTAATTTGCCGCACTATAAATTAGATCGATCCAAATAATAAGGTTATTCAGATCATCGCCGTTGTGAAGATCTGAATGCGTTGGCAAGGGTGAGAAGAGCTATCAACGCGCGCCTCGGGGCGACGCGCGAGTGTCGCTGCTTTCTGCCTGCCGGATCGTGGGGAGTTTGGAAGCTGCTGCATGAGACCAGAAGCCGTCCGTATTTCCGTGATGAAAGGCCCGCGCGCAGGCCGTGCCGCTGCGTTTGCAGGATCGGCTGCGCGCTTCAGATATCGTTGCCGCGGTGCCTCTCGCCTATGCAAAGAGGCTGGAAATCCCCTGTTCCGCCGATGTGTTCGATCCATCGTGCGATCCCTGCAACGTCGCCCAACCGCGCAGTCCGCATCATTGCAGCGACTTACGGAAAACGCAGTCGGCAAACGCACCCACATCGATTCACTGCGCGACAGCTTTAGCAACGACACGTATTCCAGCGGCTATCTGTTCCGCATCGGCCATGCCGTGAGCTGCGGCGATGTGCCGCCTTGGCGACGCCAAACCCAAGCGCCAGCCGCGCCACGTTCGAAACCTTGAAGCATTCCGTCACGACGGGCCCAAGGGCCTGTTGGACGCTTGTTTTTCAATCGATTCAAGTTGAGGAGGGAGGTCCGCAGCAGCAAAAAAATCACGCAGTTGCAGCACGTGATTCAAACAGGGGAACGACCGCGCCCACTGCAGAAGCGCGCACACCAGAAAGGGGAGTTTCGCAATGAGTTACCTGCCATACGTGTCTACACGCAAGCCGTTGTACACCGCACTCGCCTTGGCGACTTTGTCATTGAGCGGCGGCCTGGGCATGCCCGCCGTCGCCTTTGCCGCGCAGACATCTTCGTCTGATGCAAGCACAACGAATCCAGCACCGCCCGCACAAACCTCCGACAGCGCAAAGGCGAAGAAGTCCGCGACCGCCAAGGCTGAAGGCGCCACCAATCCCACTACCCTGCAGACCGTGGTCGTTACGAGCTTTCGCCAGTCGATCAACCAGAACCTGCAGGACAAGCGCGATTCCAACTCTATCGTGGAAGTGATCAACGCGCAGAACATTGCGCAGTTTCCCGCCAAGAACATCGCCGACGCGCTGGCGCACGTCCCCGGCGTGGTCATTACGCGCGAATCCGGCGAAGGCAAGACAGTGAGCATCCGCGGCCTGGCGCCGGAACTCACCTTGACCGAATTGAACGGCAACTACGTCGCCTCGGCCGATACTTCGGCCAGCCTGACGCGCTCGTTCAACTACACCTTGATGCCGGCGAACATGTTCTCGGACATCAAGCTCTATAAGAGCCTGGAAGCGCGCCTGGATGAAGGCGGCATCGGCGGCAATGTCGACTTGCGCACGCGCCGTCCGCTGGAAATGAAGGCCAATGACGGCTTCATCTCCATCAATGGCGCAGGCTCGGACAACAGCGCCAGGAAAGACCCGCAGGCCTCGGCGTTGTGGTCCTGGAAGAGCAAGGATCAAACCTTCGGCGTGCTGGTCGCAGGTTCGTACCTCAAGCGCCGCGACGTCGATTACATGGCCAATGGTTCGAGCTGGCACTGGTGGTCCAACAACTGCACCGACTTCACCACGTGCACCCAGCCGCCGGTAGACGCGCATCACCAGCAGTACGGCGCAGACGTCGCGCCCAATCTCGCGCTGTGGCCCGGTGGCGGCGTAACCGACCAGGCCGGCAACGTTTATTCGGGTTACTGGATGCCGCAGCAGTTCTCCACCAGCCGTAACCAGTTGGATCTGAAGTCCACCGGCGTGCAGGCGACCATGCAGTTCAAGCCCACCGACCATTTCCTGCTGACGGGCAACTACTTCCGCTTCCAGCGCGACCAGACGCAGATCACCAATACGCTCGAGGTTCCCGAGTGGGGCCTGCCTACCGGCAGCTACGCGGACCAGCAAGGCCGACTGCTTGCGCCCAATGGTCTGGCGTTCGATCCGTCGCACACCGTGGTCACGGGTGTGAACTACGTGCTTCCGCCGGCAGGTACAGGCTGCAATTCGACCACCAACCCCGTCACCGGCGCACAGCGGCAAACGGTGGACGTCTGCTCCACCGAGATACCGTGGCTCAACGGTAATTACTCGGTCGAAAAAGCCACCTCGCAAACCGTCAACCTCGAAGGCGAGTGGGATGGTGGCGGCAACCTCAGCGGAACCTTCAACGTCGGGCGTACCTGGGCCACGGGTGGTCCGTCGATCGAGCTGGGCATGGCCGCCAAGCCGCGCAATTTCGTCAACGGCCAATGGGTGGACGGCAGCAACGGCGCTGCGTGGACCTTGAACGGCAAGCCGACCATTTCGGCTACGCCCAATGTGCTGCAGAACATGCTTGCCGGCGCGGGACAGGTGGATCTGGGTTCGACCGGTTCGAACATGGTGAATACCAGCACCTCGCAGAATTTCGCACAGGCGGATTTCACCTGGGCCTTCGACGACAGCTGGATGCAATCGCTGCAATTCGGCATCAAGTACCGCGACAACCGCGCCGAGCAGCAGAGCAACGAATTGCGCTGGTACTGCAAGGGCACCACGCTGCAGTTCCAGACCTGCGATCCGAACGCCGGCCAGTTGCCGGCGGGTTTCCTGTTGCCATACATGCTCAACGGGCACACCGGCGCCTACAACGACAGCGTCTTCCCGGCGATCAATTTCCCGGCCTACTACAACTATCTCAACGCCACCTACGATCGGGTGGTCTACAACAAGCCCCAAGATACCTCGACCATCCGCGAGAAGATCTCGGCCGCCTACGTGCAGGCGAACTTCGACACAGGCACGCTGCGCGGCAACGTGGGCTTGCGTTTTGTCAGCACCGGGCAGGACATCACCGTCGCCGACGACATCACCACCAACAACGCGGTGTACTACCACGATGCGAACGGCAACATCCTGATCTGCCCAACCACCGGCAAGAACATCGCCGGCGGCCCGTGCGCACCGGGTGATTTCCAATACCTGCCGCGCGAGCAATCGGTGATCGAGACGTTCTCCAACGCCACCACGCGCAAGCACTACAACAAGCTTCTGCCCAGCTTCAACATCGCCTGGACGCTGCCGAACAACTTCGTGATCCGCGCAGCCGGCTCGCAAGCAATGGCCCGCGCCAACTACACCGACCTGGCCCAGCTGGGCAGCCTCACCAACAACACCCAGGCGTACTACAACGACCGCAAGCAGTTCGGCGCCCCCATACCGGGCTGGTACGGCAGCGGCGCCAACCCGGACCTGAAACCTTTCACCGCCACCCAGTTCGACGTGGCGGGCGAATGGTATTACGCGCCCGAATCGGTGGTGGGCGTGGACTTGTTCGAGAAGAAGGTGAAGAACTTCGTGGTGCCGGTCACCGTCAACAACATCGTGGTGAACGTGGGCGGTACGCAAGAGAACTTCATGCAGTACAGCACCAACGCCAACGGTCGCTCGGGTACCTCCAAGGGGGTGGAGATCTATACGCAGCACACGTTCAAATCGGGCTTTGGCTATATCGCCAATTACACGCTCAACAAGACCAACGAAACGCCCGTCTCGCTCGGCGATACCCAGGTGGGCAAGTCGGAGCTGATCGGCAGCGCCAAGTTCGCGGCGAACGTGTCGTTGTTCTATGAAAAGAACGGACTCTTGTTGCGCGTCACCAACAACTGGACGGGCCGCACCATGCAGGGCTTGTCCTCGGGCCTGCCGATCTATACGCGTCCCTATCGCCAGCTCGATCTGAACGGTGATTACGAGTTCACCAAGCATTTCATGGTGACCGCGTCGATCATCAATGTGAATCACGCTACGGCGCGTGAGTATCTGGGTGGCGATACCACGGCGAGGTTGTATCAGCTGGAGTATGCAGGGCGGCAGTATTACCTGGGGCTGACGTACAAGTTTGGTGATGGTGGTTGAGAACGCAGAGCTCAGCTCCCTCCCCTGCGACACGTAGGGGAGGGAGCAGTTCATCGCGCTGGAGAAACCCGTGAATCTATTTCTGGACGTAGGTTGGGGTGCAAACCCCAACATCGCAATGCACGCATGCGTCGGCATGTTGGGGTTCGCACCCCAACCTACGTGAATGTCGGGAATCGAAGAAATCATGAATTCATTCTGCAAACGACACGTTGCTCTGGCCCTCGCGCTGGCTATCTTCGCGCTCGGCGACATCAACGTGGGTGTTGCTCACAGCAACAAAACATCAACGTTGGCTGTCGACGAAGCCAACCCACTGGTCGGCACCGCCTCACTGGACAAACAATCCCTGATCGGCAACGCCCCTCCCCCAGGCGAACCGCTGTATACCGGCATGACCTCGCCAGGCGCGCATCTGCCGCAAAGCACGACCGAAGCGGCGCCAGTCAATATCAACGTCGATCTCAGTTACCCAACCGGCGTCGCCACTTCCTACGGCTATAACCGCCCGACCATGATCGGCTTCACCGGCGGCGGCGGTTCGACCTACGGCGGACGCGCGGAGCCGATGATCATGCCGGTGGTGGGCGACTGGACCATGCCGCCCGACTACACCCCGTCGTATTACGACAAGGCCAGCGAAAAGGCCTCGCCCGGTTACTACGCGGTCGATCTCGCCAGTTTCCATACGCGCGTCGAACTGACCACCACGCAGTGGACCAGCCTGATGCGTTTCACCTTTCCGGCGAGCCATCGCGCGAACGTCGTCATCAATCTGCGCCGGCCTGGTGGCGACGTGGAAGTGGTCGACGATCGCACCATCCGCGGCGTCAGCGCGAACAAGCGTGCGCAGGAAGGATCGGACGGCCCGTGGTTCGTCGCCGAGTTCTCGCGCCCGTTCACCGCCTTCGGCAGCTTCCGCGCCGACCATGAACACGAAGGCTTCGGCATCGGCGACCAGGATGTGCAGGCCGACCGGCGTAGCGTGTCGGGCAGTTATGCGGGCGCCTATGTCACCTTCGATACGCAGGCCGGCGAGCAGGTGCTGATGAAGATCGCGCACGGCCATAGCGCGCAGGAGGCGGAGCAGCGGTTGCGCGCTGAGGATCCGGATTGGGATTTCGCGCGCGTGCAGGCGCAGGCGCGCGATGCCTGGGCGACGTTGCTCGATCGCGTGGAAGTCAGCGGCGGCACGCCCAGGCAGCGCATGCTGTTCTATTCCACGCTGTACCAAGCCTTCGCCAGCCCGCGCCTGGTCGCGCGCAAAGGCGAGCATTTCGTCGACGCCAACGGCCACGACCAAGTCGCCAGCTACGATCGCTACGGGCCGGTGCCGTTCTGGGATACCGGCCGCAACCAGATCGTGCTGCTGATGCTGCTTGAACCGAAGGTGCTGCAGGACATCATGCATTCGGAGCTGGATCGCGCGCGCGAACGCGGCTACATGGACACCTCGTTCCACGGCGATCACGCGGTGCTCCTGTACGACGGCGCCTGGCAACGCGGCATTCCGTTCGACTATGCGGACGTCTATACCTATCTGCGCAAGAACGCGACCGATCCGAATGGTCCACGCGGTTACCTGGCCGAATACATGAAGAGCGGCTGGATTGCCGATATCGTTCCGCCGAACAATCCCAGCCCACCTTATGCGGGCGACAAGGCGGGCGTCGCGACCACGCTCGAATACGCCTGGGACGATCATGCGCTGGCCGATATCGCCCGTCGGCTCGGCAAAACGGATGACGCGCAGATGTTCCAGCGCCGCGCCGCGAACTACCGCAACGTATTCGATGCATCGGTGCGCTTCATGCGCGGCCGCACCGCGGACGGCAAGTGGATTTCGCCATTCGACCCCGGCGAGCCGTACTACAACTTCATGATGAAGGAAGCTTCGGGCTGGTCCACGCTGTGGCTGGTGCCGCATGACGTGCAAGGCTTGATCGATCTGCTCGGCGGGCGCGATGCGTTCAACGCCAAGCTCGATGCATTCTTCTCCACGCCGTATCACCCCAAAGGCATCTGCCGCGATTGCACCGGCATGATCGGGCAATACGTGCAGGGCAACCAGCCCGATCAACAAGCCGCCTACTTGTACGCGTGGAGCGGCCAGCCATGGAAAACGCAAGCCCTGGTACGGCGCATTCTCGATGAGTTGTACGGCAGCGACGCCAGCGGCTACGGCTTCCCCGGCATGGATGATCAAGGCTCGACCTCGTCCTGGTATGTGCTCAGTGCGATGGGTTTCTACCCGGTCGATCCGTCCAGCCCTGATTACGTTCTTGGAAGCCCGATTTTCGATCGCGTTCGCCTGCACATGGGCAACGGCAAGATCTTCGAGATCGTCGCGCGCAACAACTCGGCGCAGAACATGTACATCCAGTCCGCCACGCTCAACGGCAAGCCGTGGACCAAACCGTGGTTCAGCCACGCAGACATCGCCAACGGCGGAACCTTGGTGTTCACGATGGGGCCTGAGCCCAACAAGGCCTGGGGTGCCGATATGCACGATGCGCCGCCTTCGATGTCGGCAAGCGAACTCATCCATTGAAAACGGGTTATGTAAACGTTATCACGCGCCATCGACTTCCACCCGCATAAGCTCAACGTAGGGAATAACCGCGTACATCAAAAACATGCCGCAGCGGCGGCGTGGCAGGGAGTGTTTTGTTCCATTCGAACGCTTGCCTGTGTCTCGGACCAGCGTTCGCTTATGCAAGCAATTGGCTTATGCAAGTAACTAGCGTCATCAATGGGGGGCCAACTAACGGAGGCAATCATGAAGGCGACAAAGAGCTTGTACACGCTGCCCTGGCTTTTATTGTTTCCATTTATCGCCCACGCTGGCGACGTACCAGGCACCTACGCCAGATACCAGTGGGATCCCTCGGTCACCTCGCTGACGTCGATCGATTTTGAGATCAACGTACAGGCCGATCCAGGTTACCGCGCGAATGTCCTATGGAGCACTCGTTTCGTTCTATCAGGCACTGGCGATGTCGGTCGTGCCGGCATGGAGGACAACGCCAATATCGGTCCCAACTTCGTCTTTACTGTGCAGGGCGCCACGCAATACCAGACCGGCGCGCCCGGCAGCTATTGTGTGGCCCACAGCGGCACTACTCCGCGCGTCACCTGCCGCCTGCCCTTCGCGTGGATAAATACCGTGAACTATCAGTTCCACGTTGCTTACGAAGGCGGACAATGGCTGGGCGTCACTGTCACCGATCTCTATCACAACGTGTCCTACAAGCTGGGCAGCATCCTCACCGGCGCCACCAGCATCTCGCCACAAGGCATGGTCGGCCGCACGACGTATCTGGAAGCAAGTTCGCCCAATTCGAACTGCTACAACCAACCCTACAGCGATGCAATTTTAGGCTATCCCAGCGGTAACGGCGGCCAGTACACCGCCAGTGTGTCCAAGTCTGGCGCCGATACGGCGTGCGTCAACTCCAGCTGGGTTCTTGGCAACCAGCAATTCAATGGCGGCGGCAATTTGTTGCGCGGTCTGTACACGGGCGACGATGGCCTATGCGTGGATGCGGGGAATGGCGCCATCAACATCGCGGCGACTACCCAGACCTGCGACAAGACGAAGGAGTCCCAAGCCTTTGTGCTCGGGAGCGACGGCACCATGCGGCTGCAAAGCAATCTTTGCCTGGACGTCGCCAACGCCGATTCGCCGGCAGGTTCGGGCGTGATCGTGGATCAGTGTACGGGCAGCGCCAGTCAGCAGTGGTGGGTTGGGGGCAGCCGCAATCTGTTGTACAGCAATCTCGCCGGCTCCGAATATTGCCTGACGGAGGGAGCTGCCGGTACGCAGTTGACGATACAGGAATGCACGGGACAAGTAGGTCAGAACTGGTCTATGCCGACGTTGCCGGTGTTGCCGTAGGCATGGTTTTGATGTGACTGCTCTTCCTCCGGTCTGATTAGCGTCAAATCTCAGCTAGACCATTCATTTCATGCTCGTCGTCCCGGCGAATGCCGGGACGACGAGCTCGGATGGCACGTGCACTCAACATCCCCTGCTGGAAAGTTATTTTGCGAGCCGCCATACCAGAACCTTCACGCGGCATAGCGCAATCCACAGATCCCGCTCCTCCAGCACCCTTCAGAACCCCCTTGTGCGCCACCGCTTGACACCGGTGTCAATTCCGGTCCAGGCTGATATGGAGTTCCAATGCCGGGGGGCATGCTGGGCGTGGCAATCGACCATTCCGATCGATCGGCGATGATGCCGGCGACGCCGTTTCTGGCGGCCGATATCGGCGGTACGCATGCGCGCGTGGCGTGGATGAGCGCCGCGCAGAACGCCGCGCACGGGGTGGAAACGCTGGCATATCGCGTGTTCGCGTGCGCGCAGTTCCCGGCGCTGCCGGAACTGTTGCAAGCCTTTATCGACACGGACGTGCGCGCCACGGTGAAGCATTGCGTGCTCGCCTGCGCGGGCCAGATCGTGGGTGACGAGGTGGTCAACGACAACCTCGCCTGGCCGATCCGCCTGAGCCAACTGCGCGACGCGCTGGGCCTGGATGACGTCGCCGTGCTCAACGATTTCGAAGCGCTGGCCTATGCGCTCGACGGTCATCTCACCGACGATGGCCGCCACTTGTGCGGACCGGACAAAGCGGCCGGCGGCCCTACCCTGGTGATCGGTCCGGGCACCGGCCTGGGCGCGGCGGTGCACGTCCCCGGCGCCGATGGTGGTTTCGTATTGACGACAGAAGCAGGGCAGATGGATTTCGCGCCGAACTCCGTGCGCGAGCGCGAGATTCTCATGCATCTGGCGCCCAACGGCGGCTACGTGCCGTTTGAGCACATCGTCTCCGGCCCCGGCCTGCACACCATCTACGCCATCGTGTGCACCTTGTGGAGAGAGTCGCCGAGGCTGACCACGCCTGAAGCCGTCACTGCAGCAGCGCTTGCTTGCAGTGACGTACAAGCTGTGGAAGCGGTGGATATTTTCTGTGCTGCGCTGGGAAGTTTTACCGGCAATCTGGCGATGGTGTTCATGGCTACCGGCGGCGTGTACTTGGCCGGCGGTTTTCTGTCTTCCATCTACGAGCTGCTCAAGCGCAGCGCGTTCGAAGAACGCTTCCTGCATGGGCGCAGTGCAAGCGCGCTGCTGTCGCAAGTGCCGGTATGGGTGACCGAGCACGGCCGCCATGGCGTGCAAGGCGCGGCACAGTGGTATCTCAGGCGCGGCATGTCGGCGGCGCAAATGCTGCAGACGGCAGCGGATGGGGTGAGCGCATGAACCGCGTCGCGCTATCGGCATGCTTCCGTTGCATCGCCATCGCATGGCTGGCGACTGCGAGTGTGGCCATGGCAGCACCGGCACCCGCATGGTCGTTGCTGCCGCTGCCGGCAAAGGCCAGCCTTGCCGCATCGGGTGCCACCGAAATCGGCGATGGCGCGACCGTGTCCGTGCGCGGCGAGGATCGCCAGCAGGTATTGTCCATCGCGCAACGGTTCGTGCAGCGCGTGGCCGACACGAACGGGCTGCATCTAAACATGGCGACTAAGGATGGTGCGCATCCCGCCATCACTTTCGACGTGAATCCGCGCGCTGATATCGCCGACGATGCCGGCTATCGCATCACGATGGACGAAGGCGGTATCGTGATCACAGCACGCACGCCGCGCGGCGTCTTCTACGGCAGCGTCACGCTATGGCAGTTGCTGACGCCCCCCGGATGGACGCGTGGCGCGCCGGTCAAGGTGGCTTACGGCGTCATCGACGATCAACCGCGTTTTACATGGCGCGCCCTGCTGCTCGATTCCGGACGGCACTTCCAGCGCGTAGCCCAGATCAAGCAACTGATCGACTGGATGTCGCTGCATAAGTTGAACGTGTTGCTGTGGCACCTCACCGAAGACCAGGGCTGGCGCCTGGAAATCACCCAATATCCCGAGCTCACCAGGATCGGCGCATGCCGCAAGGCAGTGGGTCTGGACAGCGAGCTGACCGGTTCGCCCGACCTGCCCTATTGCGGTTTTTACACGCAGGCCGAGGTGCGCGACATCGTGCGCTACGCGGCAGAGCGCTATGTCGAGGTTGTGCCGGAGATCGATCTGCCTGGCCATTCACAGGCCGCCATCGCCGCATATCCGTGGCTTGGCGTTACCGGCAAACGTCCGCCGGTGTGGACCGACTGGGGCGTCAGCCCCTGGTTGCTCAAACCCGACGAAAAGACCTTGCAGTTTGTCGACGACGTGCTGGATGAGGTGATGCGCCTGTTCCCCTCGCGCTACATCTCCATCGGCGGCGACGAAGCCGACAAGCAGCAGTGGAACGCATCGCCGGACGTACGCGCGCAGATGCACAAGCTGGGCCTGGCGAACATGGACCAGCTGCAGAGCTGGTTCACCAACCAGGTCGCGGCGCATCTGATCCAGCACGGACGCAGGCCGGTCGGCTGGGATGACGAACTGGTCGCCGGCGCGACGCTTCCAACCCCCGAAGTGGTGATGTCCTGGCACGGCGACGACAACGAACGCGTAGCGCTCGCGGCCATCCAGCAAGGCCACGACGTGGTGATGACGCCGCAGGAATCGCTTTACTTCGATCATTATCAGTCCGACCTGCCCGACGAATGGCAGGGGCCGCCTCCCGTTGCGACGTTACGCCAAGCCTACGACACCGTCGTCATTCCGAACGGCGCGACCGCAGCCGAAGCCAGGCGCATCATCGGCGTGCAAGGCGGGCTCTGGACCGAGCAGATGCCCACCTTCGCGCACGATCAGCATGCGGTGTTCCCGCGCATCGCGGCGCTGTCGGAACTGGGCTGGTCGCCGGCCAGCGCACACGACTGGAACGATTTTCTGCAACGCATGCCAGCCGAACTGGCGCGTTATTGCGCGCTCGGCATCGACTATGCCGACAGCGCGTTCGCGCCGGCTTTCCATGTCACTGCAGGCAAGGATGGCAAATTGCGGGCCGAGCTATCCAACCAGGTGACATCCGGAACGATGCGTTACACGACGGACGGATCGGAACCGACCTACCAGGCCACACCCTATGCCGGACCGCTCACGCTAGCGGGCAGGGTCACCTTGCGCGTTGCAACGTTCACACCGGATGGTGTCGAACTCGCTGCGCCCCGCACGCAGGTTATGGACGAAAACATTTTATCGAGCCGCGACAGCAGCGCGCTTGCGACATGTTCCCATCAACCGCCCTCGCGCCTGGAAGGCAGCAAGCCCGCGCAAGGAACGCGGCCGATCTACGCGGTGGATATCGGCAACGCGTGCTGGCTGTGGCCGCAGGCGCCGCTGGATGATGCCAGGCACATCGCCATCGACGTGGAGCGCATCACCTGGCGCTTCGGCGACGAAGCCAAGGATGCCGTGGTGCGTTCCAAATCCAGCGCGGCCGGTGACATCGAGATACACGCCGATACCTGCACGGGGCCGCTGCTTGCCAGCCTTCCGCTGCAAGGAGCGGCAACGGCGAAAGGGCAAACAAAGCTTGAGGCGACGCTTGCGATGCCGGCGGGGGCCGGCATGCGCAACCTCTGCATTTTCGCCACCGGCGATCCACGCGATGGCCAGTGGGCGTTGGCGCGCATCACGTTTTCGAAATAAGCGGTACGCGGGGCACGCGCTCCGCAGGTTGGGGAAAAAGGACGGATTGCATCACCACGGCGGGCGAACTGGCGGGCCCCGCCGGGCTACACGTTTTTGGAATACACGGAGCAGTTGAGGTTCGACAGGCAACAGCAACGAGGTCAAGGCCCATGTCCACCGTATTACGCAAGCATCCATTGTCGTTTGGTATCACCCTGTCGCTGTTCGCCATCGTGTCGACGTCGGCGGCGGCGTCGCCGTTCGCCGATCAGCAAACGGGCGGCCAGGCCGGCACGGCGCAAACCACGCCGGCGCCCTCGCCGTCCTCGCCCGACGCCAAGAAGTCCGACGCCAAGGCCAACAGCGACGCGCAGAAGAATGCGATCACGCTGGCGACCGTGGCGGTCTCCGGCGTGCGTGCGTCGCAGATGCGCGCCATCGACCTGAAGCGCCAGGCGGCCAACATCCAGGACAGCATCACGGCGGAAAACATCGGCGCCCTGCCCGACACTACCATCACCGATTCCCTGCAACGCGTCACCGGCGTGCAGATCAATCGCGATGCCGGCGTGGGTACCTCGGTGGACGTGCGCGGCCTGCCCCAGGTGGGCACCATGTTGAACGGCGAGGTGTTCATCACCGCGGACCAGATCGATTCGCAGCAGCCCGACTTCACCATGTTGCCATCCACGCTGTTCCATGGTGTGGATGTGGTCAAATCGTCCACCGCCAACGAAACCGACGGCGGCATCAGCGGCGCCATCGACCTGCATACCTATCGCCCGTGGGATCTGCCCAGCGGATTCACGTACAGCTATTCGGCCAATGGCGAGCGCGGCAGCACGACCCGTCACTGGGGACCGGAAGCCAACGGCCTGATTTCGTTCAACGACCATGGCCGCTGGGGTTTGCTGATCGCCGCCGATTTCTCCAACACCACGCGCATGAACGCCACCGAGGGTCTGGACCAGTACGGGGTGGTGCTCAATGGCGAGAACGCGGCCAGCGCGGGCGGCTACAACGGCTTTCTCACGCCCTGGAATGGCGCGCCGATTCCGCCGCAGATCGTGCAGAACGCCGACGGCAGTGTGGACGTGAATGGCGACGGCAAATCCAACGGTGTATTCATGGGCAGCCAGGATATCGGCTTGAACGACATCACCACCCAGCGCAAGCGCAAATCCGGCAACGCATCGTTCCAGATGGACCTGGGCAATGGCTTCAGCGTGACCAGCGATTATTTCTATTCGCAGCAGCGCGAATACGATCGCAACGTCGGCATCCAGTTCAATTCCACCAACTGGCAGGGCGCCACCTACGTGCCGCTGCAGTCGCGCAACACCGGCAGCCCCGCGCTTGGCTCCTACGGCACGCCGGAGCCCGGCTGGGAAGGTTCGCAGATCTACACCACCCAGGTGTACGAGAAGTGGCCGGGCGACGTGGAGTCGTACTCGCAGATCATCCAGAAAAGCTCGGTGGCGAAGAACTTCAACCTGCAGCTGGATTACGACAACGGCGGCCCGTTCACCGCCAGCGTGCGCGGCATTCACGACATCGCCTCGCAAACCAACCAGGAAACCGACGTCAATATTTCCGATTCCGACGGCGCGCTGTGGCCGAACGTATTGATGCCCGGCGTACCCGACGATGCGGTGCCGCCCGGCACCTTTGTCTACCCGGCGCAGTTGGGCGGCAATCGCGTGTTCAACGCCAACGGCGTGCCGCAGAACACGGTGCCGATCATTGCGGACTTCGGTGGCCGCTACATCAAGGTCAGCATGCCGGCTTCGCTGGCCGCGGATTTCGCCAACCCCAACGGCTGGACGATGAAGACGCTGGAATCTTCCGGCGATTACAACCGCAAGGTGGCGCTCAACGCACTGCGTTTCGACGGCCAATACGATTTCCAGGATGGTTTCAAGCTCGAATTCGGTGTGCGCAACAGCATCCGCAACGCCAGCAACGATGGCTGGACGCTGGAAACACCCGTGTACGCAGGCATGGGCGCCAGCGATCCGAATGGATGTCTGGTGCGCTACGTCGGCGCCGACGTGGTGTTGAACAGCGGCGCCTGCACCGCGGGCAATGCGCTGGGCTACTACCGCGCCGGGCCGCTGTCTTCGCTGCAGATGCCCAACACCGCGGCGCCGCTGTCGGGCAACTGGCAGAAGTACAGCAACCTGCTGGGTTCGGGCATCAATTTCTGGGCGATCAATCCCTCGGCGATGATCAATCCCGTTTCGTACTGGAAGTCGCTCTATCCCGATACGGTCGAGGTGGGCGAGCCAGGCACGACCTGGGCGGTGCGCTTGAAGGAGTTGTCGGGTTACCTGCAGGGCGATTTCAACGGCACCATCGGCGACATGCCGTACAGCGGCAACATTGGCGTGCGCATGATCCACACCAACCTGGAGACTACCCAGCACTTGAGCGGCGCGCCGGGCTCCTATGGCGATGAACCCGTCGATGCCGGCGCATCCATCACCAAGCGCAGCTATCACGACCTGTTGCCGTCGGCCAACTTCTCGCTGGATCTCACCGACGGCCTGAAGCTGCGCCTGGCCTATTCCAAGAACATGATGCCGCTCGACCTCAGCGCCTGGGGCGGTGGCTTGCAATTGAACTACTCGCTGGCGGAAACACCGCAAGGGCCGATCTTCCGCGTTTCCAATGGCACCTCCACCGGCAATCCGAACCTCAACCCGTGGCGTTCGAGAAACTACGGCGCATCGCTGGAGTACTACATCAACCCCACCAGCATGGTCAGCCTGGCCTTGTTCCGCATCAGCGTGGACAGCTTCATCAAGAACGGCAGCGTCACCAACTGCACCCTGCCCGACGAGGATGGCGTGGTGCGCAACCATTGCATCGTGATCACCGAACCCGTGCAGGGCACTGGCAACAGCATTCACGGTGCGGAGTTCGACTATCGCCAGGGTTTCACCTTCCTGCCCGGCTTTCTGTCCAAGACGGGCATCGAGGTGAACGCGACGTACGCGCCGAGCAACTCGGGTGAAACGGATCTGGCCGGTCACCGCATTCCGTTCCAGGACAACTCGACCGAATCCGGCAACTTCATTCTCTGGTACCAGAGCGATCACTTCCAGGCGCGCCTGGCGTACAACTACCGCTCGCGTCGCGCGGTGATGGACAGCGTGGGCGGCATTACCGGCATGGAGATGTACGAGGCGCCGCAGAAGTACCTGGATGCGTCGGTGTCCTACAAGTTCAACAAATACGCCGAGGTGTTCCTGGATGGCACCAATCTCACCAACGAGTACCAGCACTACTATCTGGTATGGCCGGACCAGCCTGCGCATTCGACGTTCTCGGAGCGGATGTTTATGGTTGGGGTGCGTGGGCAGTGGTAAGCGGAGCTTTCTTCGTGCTTGCCATGATCTGCTCCCTCCCCTACTACACGTAGGGGAGGGAGCAGATCGCGGCAATCGTCAGCAACCCATCATCACAAGGCAAGCATGCAGCACTCCGCATCCCAACCCGCTCGCGACCACACCCTGCACCGCTCCATCGGCCTGTTCTCCGGCACCGCGATCAACATGACGCAGATGTGCGGCATCGGGCCGTTCATCACCATTCCCATCATGGTCGCCGCCATGGGCGGCCCGCAGGCGGTGATCGGCTGGATCGCCGGCGCCATCCTGGCCATGGCCGATGGCCTGGTCTGGGCCGAACTCGGCGCGGCGATGCCGGGTTCGGGCGGAACCTATGTGTACCTGCGCGAAGCCTTCCAGTACCGCACCGGCAAACTGATGCCGTTTCTGTTTATCTGGACCATGCTGCTGGCGATTCCCCTGCTGATGTCCACCGGCATCATCGGCATGGTGGAGTACCTGGGATTCTTCTTCCCCAAGCTGGGCTGGTGGCCGGTGCACCTGATCAGCCTGGCGTCGACCGCCATCGTCACCTGGCTTCTGTATCGACGCATCGAATCGGTGCGCGCGATCACCGTTGCGCTGTGGATCATCATGCTGGTGTCGGTGATCGGCGTGGCGGCGGCCGGTTTTTCGCACTTCAACGCCGGTTTTGCCTTTGCGTATCCCGCCGGCATGTTCGGCGGCCATTTCTTCGTGGGGTTGGGCGCAGGGCTGATCATCGGCATCTACGATTATCTCGGCTACAACACCACTGCCTATATCGGCGACGAGCTGCGCAATCCGGGGCGGACCATGCCCGGCTCGATCATCGTCTCGATCATGGCGATGATGATCGTCTATCTGCTGCTCAACATCAGCGTGCTGGGTGTGGCGCCGTGGCAGGAGATCGCGCAGTCCACGTCCGTTGCCTCGTTGGTGGTGGAGCGCAGCTGGGGGCACCTGGCCGCGGCGGTGATGACCGTGCTTATCATCATTACCGCGTTTGCTTCGGTGTTCACCGGTCTGCTGGGTGGCTCGCGCGTGCCTTTTCAAGCGGCGCAGGACAAGGTGTTTCTTTCCGTGTTCGCGCGCCTGCATGCCAAGTACGACTTTCCGCACGTAGCGCTGCTTACGATGGGCGTGGTGACAGCGATCGGTACGTTCTTCGATCTCACCGATGTCATCAACATGCTGCTGACCGCGACCATCATCGTGCAGTCGATCGCGCAGATCGCCGCGTTGGTCGTATTGCGCAAGCGCCAACCGCAACTGCCGCGTCCGTACCGGCAATGGCTTTATCCGGTGCCCTGCGTGATCGCGCTGCTGGGCTGGATCTACGTCTACGTGTCCGCCTCGACCATGTCGCTGATCCTGTCCGGCCTGTGGATCGCCGCCGGCCTGGTGGTGTTTGCCATCTGGGCCAGGCTCAGCCGGTCCTGGCCGTTCGCGCCGGTCGACATCCACGAAGCCTATCTTGGGAAATCCTGACGCCATGCAAACTCCAGCCAAGTACGCGCTTTGGATGATCGTCGCGATGACGGCGCCGGCCGTGCACGCGCAGTCCGCTTACGCTCCCACCCAGGTCGCCCTCGATACCGGCTCCGTCACCGCGATCGATCATTGGCAGATACAGGACAGCGCAAAAGCCCAGCAAGATGGCGCGGAAATCTCTGCGAACCGCTTTGCCGCCACCGGCTGGTATCCGGTAAGCGGCCGCGCCACCGTCATGGCCGGATTGCTGGAAAACGGTACATATAAAGACGTGTTCTACAGCGACAACCTGCGCGCGGTGCAGGTGCCGGAAGCCAGCGGAAACCTGTTCGTGACGCCGTGGTGGTATCGCGCCGAATTCTCGTTGCCGAAAGGCACGACCGGAAAACACACCCTGCTGCGCACCAACGGCATCATCGCCAGCGCCGACCTGTGGGTGAACGGACATCAGGTCGCCAACGTCGCCGGTGCCTATCCCGTGCACGACATCGACGTCACGCCATGGGTACGTGCGGGCGGCAACGTGCTCGCCATGCAGGTGCATCCGGCCGATCCGCGAAGGAGCCTGTCGATCGGCTGGGTGGACTGGAACCCCACGCCGCCGGACAACAACATGGGGCCGTGGCGCGGTGTGGATATCGTTGAGACCGGGCCGGTCCAGTTGAGCTTTCCGCATGTGCTTTCGACGTTGCCGGATCTCTCGCACGCCACACTGACCGTCAAGGTAAGCGCCAGGAACCTCGACACGGTTGCGCACGATGCGACGATCACCGGCGTGGTGGCCGGCGTTCCCCTGCGGCAGACCGTCCATCTGGCGCCCGGACAAACGCAGGTCGTTTCCTTCTCGCCGCAAACAACGCCGGGCCTCGCGCTCGATCACCCGAAAATCTGGTGGCCGATCGGCATGGGCGAGCATCCGCTGTACCCGTTGGCGCTGAGCGCAGCGGTTGATGGCGCGATATCCGACCGGGCCAGCACGACGTTCGGCATCCGCAGCGTGAGTTCGAATCTCACGAAACAGGGTTACCGCCAGTTCTACATCAACGGCAAGCCGCTGCTGATTCGCGGCGGCGGCTGGGCGCCGGACATGTTCCTGCGCGACGATCCCAAGCGCATGGAGGCCGAATTCAGCTATGTGGTCGACCTCGGCATCAACACCATCCGCAGCGAAGGCAAGCTGGAAAACCAGCGCTTCTACGATCTGGCCGACCGCAACGGCATCATGGTGCTGGCAGGCTGGGAATGCTGCGACAAATGGGAATCGGCCGCCAGGACCGGCGGCGCGCCCTGGACGGCCGCCGACACAAAAGTAGCGGAGGAATCCATGGCCAGCGAAGCGCGCCTGCTGCGCAACCATCCTTCGGTGATCGGCTTCCTGATCGGCAGCGACAATGCACCGCCGCCCGCCATCGCGAAGATGTACGCCGATACGTTGCGCGCGGCGGACTGGTCGCTGCCGATCGTCTCGGCGGCGGTCGACCAGGCCACGGCCGAAGCCGGCCCCTCCGGCATGAAGATGGCCGGCCCGTACGACTGGGTACCGCCGGCCTATTGGTATGCCGACAAGCTGGGCGGTGCGTTCGGTTTCGATTCCGAGGTCAGCGCGGGCGCCGATATCCCGCGCCTGGAAGATGTGCAGCGCATGCTGTCGCCGCAGGAGCAGGAAGCGCTGTGGAAATATCCGGAAGCACGGCAATACCACGCCTCCGCGGACTGGTCGACCTTCGCGGTGCTTACACCGTTCGACAAGGCGCAGGCGCATCGCTACGGCGCGCCCACCAGTCTTGCTGACTACGTCGCCAAGGCCCAGCTCGACAACTACGACAATGTCCGCGCCCAATTCGAGGCATTCAATGCGCACATGGATGCCGCCAAGCCCGCCACCGGCGTGATCTACTGGATGCTCAACAACGCATGGCCCTCGCTGCACTGGCATCTGTACGACTACTACATGAATCCAGCCGGCGCCTATTTCGGCGCCAAGAAAGCCAATGAGCTGGTGCACATCCAGTATTCGTATGACGCCAACGACATCGTGCTGGTGAACCACGCGCTGGATGACGTACATGGCCTGCAGGCGACGATCCGCGTACGCAATCTGGATGGCAGCGTACGTTACGAAAGGCACCTGCGGGGTATCGACCTGGCGGGCAACCACACGCGGACCGTGGCGACGCTGCCGGCCATCGCCAGCCTGTCACCCGTCCATTTCATCGAGCTCGACCTCGCCTCTGCCGACGGCAAGCCGGTCAGCCGCAACGTCTACTGGCTGTCCACGCAACAGGACACGCTCGACTGGCCGCATTCGAACTGGTACCTCACCCCGCTGACGCAGTATGCGGATTTCACCGCGCTGAAATCCCTGCCGGCCGCAACGAGCGAGGTGCATGCGACCACGCGGCGCGAGGGAAAGGATGAGGTCACCGCCGTGACGCTGTCGGTGCCGGCATCGTCCAAGGCCATGGCGATGTTCCAGCACGTGTCGATCCGGCATGGCGCGCACGGCGAGCTTGTGCTGCCGATTCGGTGGACTGACAATGACGTCACGCTTTGGCCCGGCGAGTCGATCACCCTGACCGCACGCTACGAAGCGCAGGGAACCACCATGCCCGTAGTCGAAGTGAGTGGATGGAACGTTCCCTCCCAGAGCGTTCCAGCAACCGCCACGCAGGGAACAGATCAGTGAAGACGCCAAGGCTTCCATGTCGCGCGTGACCATCAACGACGTTGCCCGTGCATCGGGCACTTCGAAAAAAACCGTCTCGCGCGTGCTCAACAACGAGCCGAACGTACGCGACCAGGTGCGCGAGCGTGTGATGACGGCCGTTGCGAACCTCAACTACCGGCCGCTCACCTCGGCGCGCAGCCTGGCCACCAACCGCTCCTTCATGATCGGCCTGCTATACGACAACCTCTCGCCCAGCTACATCATGGAAGTGCAGGCCGGCGTGCTGGAGGCATGCGAGGCCAAGCAATACATCATGATGGTGCAGCCGCTGGTGTCGACGGCGCCCGATTTCGTCGAACGCGTCGAGAGCATTCTCTCGCGGCACCAGCCCGATGGACTGATCCTTACGCCGCCCATCACCGACCATCCCAAACTGCTCGCTCATCTGCGCAAGAGCGAGATTCCATTCGCCTCGATCGCACCGCGCCAATCCAAGGGCTGCATCGGCGTGATACTGCGCGAGCGCGAAGCCGCTGCAGCGATGGTGGACCACCTCGTAGCGCTCGGCCATCGCCGCATCGCCCACATCCTTGGTCCCTCCAAGCATGGTGCCGGCATTTGGCGCCTCGCTGGTTACCGCGATGGCTTGAAGCGCGCGGGGTTGAAGGAAAACCCGGCATACATGGTCCAGGGACAGTTCTCTTTTGAATCCGGCGTCGCCGCGGCGCGCAAGTTGCTCGCGCTGAAGCAGCGTCCCACCGCCATTTTCGCAGCCGACGACGACATGGCCGTCGGCGCCATCTGGGCCGCCGCGGAAGCTGGAGTGTCGGTACCTGGCGAGATGTCCATTTGCGGCTTCGACGACACCACCATCGCAAAACAGGTGTGGCCACCACTGACCACCATCCATCAACCCGTACACGAAATGGGCAAGCGCGCCACTGAGGAACTGCTGCGCGTGCTCGGCAAGGGCGAAGCCAGCATGGTCGAGGTCGGCTACGAAATGCGTATACGCGCATCGAGCGCCCCCGTGTCCTGAAGCAGCCCGCCACCGACCAGAGGAGACTGCCCGATGCCTGCTACATCAGACGCCAACAGCCCGCCGCAGACGTTTCATTTTATTTCCGGGCTGCCGCGCGCCGGCACCACGCTGCTAGCTGCCATCCTCAACCAGAACCCGCGCTTCCGCGCCGGCATGACCAGCCCGCTGGCGGACATCATGGGTGTGGTGATGGCCGAAGCAAGCAGCAAGAACGATTTTTCGTTCGACGTTTCCGACGAACAACGCGTTGCGCTGTTGCGCGGGCTGGTCGAAAACTTCTATTCAGTGGAAGCCGGGCCCGCAGTCGTGTTCGACACCAGCCGCCTATGGTGCAGCCGCATGCGCCTGCTCGATACGCTGTTCCCCGGCGTCAAAGTGATTGCGTGCGTGCGCCAGCTCGCATGGGTGCTGGACAGCATGGAACGGCTGGTGCAGAAGCAACCGGTCAGCGTCAGCAAGATCTTCCGCTTCGACACCAACACCACGGTGTACTCGCGCGTCGAAGCGTTGACCGATCCGCGCGGCATGGTCGGCTTCGCCTACCAGGCCACCAAGGAGGCGTTCTACGGTCCCTATGCAAAAAATCACCTGCTGATGCTGACCTATGAAAGCCTGGTGCGCGATCCGGCTTCGGCAATGCGTGCCGTCTATCAGTTCCTGGGCGAGCCCTGGTACGAACACGATTTCGACCACATCGACTACCACGCCGACGAATTCGACGCCCGCGTCGGCATGCCGGGGCTGCATTCCGTGCGACCGAAGGTGGAATTGGTCGAACGCCAACCGATTCTGCCGCGCGAGATTTTCGGGCGGTTCGCCAATGAGGCGTTCTGGATGGATCCGAAGAACAATGTCCATCAAGTGCCGATCGTGTAGCGCCCCTCAACTGTGCGAATGACTGCTCCCTCCCCTGCTTGCACAGGGGAGGGCTGGGCTTGTCCGAGCTTGCCGCATCGTTGAACTATGTCGCGAGGTTGCTTCACCCCACCCTAACCCTCCCCTACTACACGTAGGGGAGGGGATACATCGTGGAAAAATTTCCCTCACTGCGCATTCAACGTCACATCATCCAGCACAAACGACGTCTGGTACGCCGAATCCTCCGTCCCGATAAACTTCAACGTGATCGACCTGCCGATATAGGCGTTCAAATTCACGCTGTGCTGCTGGTAGCCCGACGCAGCATTGAGATTGGAGAACTGCGCCACCGTGCCGAGCACATTGCCGGAGCTGTCGAGCACCTGCACCTTCAGCGTGTCGTACGCATTGGTCTTGCTGGTTTCGGCGGTATCGATATGCAGCCAGAACGACAAGGTCGCGCTCGTCTCGCCGGCCGGAATGGTGACCGCCTGCGAAACGGTGTCGACCGTCGCGCTGCCGTAGCCGTCCAGCCACGCGAAGCCCGTCCCGCTATGCGCCGTCTCGCCGGAGCAGGTGCTGTTGGTGCACAACACGCCGCTGCTCATCGACCAGGGCGAGGCGGTGCCGCCTTCGAACCCGGCATTGCCCAGCAATTGCGTGCCGCCGCCACCGCCCGAAGACACCGTCACCGCGCTGGTCTTGCTGCCGGTCTTGCCGCCGTTGTCCGTGACGGTCAGGGTTACGCTGTAGGTGCCGGCAGCGGCATAGGTGTGGCTTGGGCTGGTGGCGGTAGAGGTGCTGCCGTCGCCGAAATTCCAGGAACTGGAGACCACCGTGCCATCGCTGTCGGTGGAGCTGTTGATGAACGACGCGGTCAATCCGTTGGTCGAGTCGCTGAAGTTCGCCACCGGCGGAACATCGCCACCGCCGCCGGTGGGATTGAAGTTGATGTCGAGCACGGCATGCAGCTCGATCGCATTCGGCGCGACGCCGGTCTGGCCGTGATTGAAATCGAAGAACCCGACGCCGCGCACCTCCACCGGAATATTCGCGCTCTGGAAGCTGGTCGTGGCCGAATACTTCGCATCGAACTCGCTGCGCGCATTCTGGATGCCCGCGGCAAAAGGACTGCCCGCGCCCACGCACGCCGGATCGGGAATCTCCGCGATCATCGTATTGCCCTGCGCATCCTTGAGCACCAGGTGGTAATCCGAATCGGTTTCCAGCTTGTATTCCACCAGTGTGGCGTCGACCACGAACAAGGTGGTCTCGGTGGGCTGGATGCGATTGTTGGCCGGCAACGTGCTGGGCGCCGTCAACGAATCCAGATAGCTGATGGTTTGCGTCACCGGATTATTGAGATTGACCAGGCTTGCGTCGGCATCCGTACCCGTCTTGACCGACCAGCGCTCCACGCCGCAGCTGCCGCTGCTGGCATTGGGATTGGCGATCAATTGTTCGTGCTCGACTTCCGACTCCACCACTTGGTCGGAGGCCAATGCCATGCCGGCAGCCCCCATCAGCGTGCAGACGACAAAACACCACAGCGCGATCTTGCTCTTCATGAGATTTCCCCGATGCATGCAGGTGTGATTCAAGCAGACGCACGTTTTGCCCGGTCGTGCGTGCGCGCGTCGTAACCATAGCTTGTCAGCCGGCAAGCCATAGTCAATTACAACGGCATTTTCAGCCGCAACCCTACCTACATGTCTTCGCTTGCGTGGCGCTGTCGCCGCTTGTCAACGCTTCGACATCTTTGTCGATATTTTGTGACGACGCGAAGACCTGGCGACAGGCGAATAACCGCCGCATCCTGTAAACATCCACTCTCGTGGACATCCACAACGGAGAGATTGCATGCTGACCTATCAGAGCACGTCCGTCGACGGACTGAATATTTTCTATCGCGAGGGCGGCGATCGCCGGAATCCAACCGTACTGCTGCTGCACGGCTTTCCGTCCTCATCGAGGATGTACGAGAAGATCATGCCGCTTCTCGCGCAGCGCTATCACGTCATTGCGCCGGACTATCCCGGCTTCGGCCATTCCGACGCGCCGTCACCGGACAGCTTCGCCTACACCTTCGATCATCTCGCTGCGGTAATGGACGCCTTCGTGCAACAGCAGGGCATCGACCGGTACACGCTGTTCGTGCAGGATTACGGCGGCCCGGTCGGGTTTCGCCTGGCGCTGCGCCATCCCGAGCGCGTCCACGCGATCATCGTGCAGAACGCGGTGTCGCACGAAGCGGGGCTTGGGCCCTTGTGGGAAACGCGGCGAAAATATTGGGCCGATCGCGGCGCCTATGCCGAGCAGCTCCGCGCCAACCTCATCTCACCCGAGGCCGCAAAACAAAGACACGTGGGGCACGATCCGCACCCGGAACGGTACGACCCCGATGCATGGACGGACGAGTCCGCCTTCCTGAGCCGGGCCGGCCAGGCGCGCATCCAGGAAGACCTGTTCTACGACTACCGCACCAACGTGGCGTCCTATCCCGCATGGCAGGCGTACATGCGCGAACATCAGCCGCCGCTGCTCGTCATCTGGGGCAAATACGACCCTTCCTTTACCGTTGAAGGGGCGCGGGCCTACCAGCAGGACGTCAAGCATGCGGAAATCCATCTTCTGGATGCGGGCCACTTCGCCATGGACACCAGGAACGATGAGGTGGCCGCCCTTACCCTGACATTTCTCGACAAGCTTCGTCGCTAGAAGCGAAGCTCGCTTCATCCTGGTCATGCGTGGAACGTGGCCTTGCGCGACGCGTCGCCATCGCGCCAGCGTTCCAGCAGATCGTCGATCAGCGCCGTGCGTTGCCGGTTGAGATAGAAGTGATCGCCTTCGAAACTGCGGCAACTGAAGCCCGGCAGCGCCCAGCGCTCCCAGGCCAGTATCCGCGTCGGCGTGACATGGATGTCGCTGGTGCCGACGTACGCGGTGATCGGCAGCCGGAACGCGCTGCCTTCCGGCGCCACGTAGCTGTCGATCAGGTTGAAGTCGGCGCGCAACACCGACAGCACCATCTGCAAGTATTCGGGATGCCCAAGAATTTCTTCCGGAGTGGCGGAAAAACTTTCCAGCACCCGCAGCAATTCGGTATCGCTCAACGTGGCGCGCGATTTTTCCCGTCGGCACAGCTGCGGCGCCGGGCATGCCGATACGAACAACCGCTGCGGCACGGCCAACCTGCGCTCGTGCAGTTGCCGCGCTACCTCGAACGCCATCACGCCGCCCAGGCTGTGGCCGAAGAAGGCGAATGGCAGATCCAGCGGCATCGCGTCCACCAGCGCCATCGCCAGCGTGTCCAGCCGATACAGCGGCCGTTCGGCCACGCGGGTTTCCCGTCCCGGAATCGCCACCGCCCACACTTCGGTGTACGGCGTGACGTGCTGATGCCACTCCCGGAACAACGACGGCCCGCCGCCGGCATGATGGAAACAGACCAGGCGCCGGCGTGCGCCGGAGCCAACGCCATAGCGCCGGAACCAGCGGCCGGGATCGACCGCGCTTGCCCGCGTGCTTACCGTCATGCTCCCTCCTGCCCCTTCCCTCCCCCAAGCATACCTGCCAGCCGCCCGCTCAACTACGGCTCTGCGCATACGCCAGCACGATGCCATTCTGGCGTTTCTTTACGGCGGAAAAAATGCGCAGGAAATACAGCACGCCGATGACTGCCTCATACAGCGAACCCACCACCCAGCAGGTCGGCAAAATGCCCGGATTGCCAACATGCGCCGCGGCGATCGCATAGATCGTCGGAATGCTGATGAACCACATCACCACCAAGCGGGTGAGGAACAGCACACGAGTCAGTCCGAAGCTTTCCAGCACCGCGGCGCCGGTCATGGAGAAGGCGAACGCCAGCGAATAGATCCACATCACGCGCGCAGTGGCGATGGATGCGTGCTGGATCTCCGGCGGTTTGTTCGCCAATCCGAATGGGCTCAGCAATGGACCTGGCGTAGCGATCTGGAAAAACGAGATCAGCACGATGTAGCCGAGCTCGATCACCAGGGTGACCAGCAGAATCCTGGGTATCAGCGCGAAGTTGTTCTCGCCGATGGCGTTGCCGCACAGCACGCTGCAGCCGATGCCCAGGCCGAGCACCGGGATGATGCCCATGTAGTTCACGGTCAGGTTGATGTTGTTGGCGGCAAGCGCGATCGCGCCCAATCCGGCGATCGCCCAGATGAACGCCGCATTGCCGAAATTGGCGATGCCTGCCGATGCGCCCAGCACGAAGCCTTTCTTCAGGCGTGGAAGCACGTTGGCGAATATCGAACCTTGGCGCCCGAGCATGATCGCCCTGGCGTTGCGCCACACTTGCGCAGGCATGAAGCACAGGTAGCACAGCATGACCGCCAACGCGCCGATCAGGGTGCCTATGGCCGAACCGCACATGCCCAGCTCAGGCAGGCCGAACCGGCCGAACACCAGGCCGATGATCGCAACACTGCCCACCACCTGCCCCGCCAGCCCGGCAGCCAGGGTGATGCGCGTTTTGCCGATGCCGTTGAAATAGGACGACAGCGCCATGTTGAACGTCATCGCCGCGCCGAAATAGGCGGACCAATACAGGAATTGCGATTCCAGGCGAGTGATGTTGGCAGGCCGATCGCTCAGGAACGGAATCCGTTCGATCAGCGGCGCCATCAACACGAACGCCACGGCGAAAGCTGCACCGATCAGCATGCCGATCGCGCCCTGATAGCCTGCCTCATCCGTTCCCGATCGGCCGAACGCCTGCGCAACGCAAGATCGCGAAAAGCCCACCACCGCGGTGAAAAAGCCCACCAGCGCCATCGCGGTGTAAATGGCCGGGCCGGACGCGGCCAGCGTATCGCTCGAATAGCGCGCCAGGCAGATGCGATCGACGAACATCGCCAGCAGGCTGCCGATCATCGAGCCCATCAAGGGCAGCGAGACGCTCAAGACCCGCTTGGCGATGGCCAGATCAAAACCTGCGTTGTTCGCGTTCACGATGATCCCTTGAGTTCGTAGGTTGGGGTGCAAACCCCAACGTCTTTGATGCATAGCCGACCCAATGTTGGGTTTACACCCCAACCTACATGGGTCAGCTGCGAAGCTTGAGGCGTACCGGCACCGCGCTCGGCGCCATGAAGAAATTCATCACCTGTTGGACTGGTGGCGCATCGGCATCGAATTCCAACTCGAAGTTGTGCATGATCATTGAGATCACCAGCTTGATTTCGGCCACTGCCAGGAAGCGGCCGGGACATACGCGCGGGCCGTCGCCGAATGGCAGCAGCTTGCGCACCGGGTTGTCTTCCTTCGAAGGTCGGTGATCGAAAATCCAGCGTTCCGGCTGGAACTGGTCGTTCTGCGGGAACTGGGTTTCGTCCAGCCCTTCCCCGGATGTGGAAACGACGAACGCCGTGTTTTTTGGAAAGAACGTATCGGCGACCACGCAATCGGCATTGCTGACGATGCCGATGAAGGGCGCCACCGTTCGCAGCCGCTGCGTTTCGTTGTGCGCCGCTTCGAGATATGTGAACTGCTTCATCATGTCCCACTCGCGCGCCAGCGGCGCATCGCCCAGCACGGCATCGGCTTCGGCAGTAAGCGCCGCGGCGGCAGCGGGGTTCTGCGCCAGCAGGTTGATCATCCATGACATCGAATTGGCGGTGGTATCTTCGCCGCCGATCACGGTCAGGATCGCATTGCTGATGAGGTCCTCGTCGGTGAAGTCCGATGCGGGATCGTCGCTGGCGGCGATCATCGCCTCCAGCATGTTGGTGGGTTTTTCCTTCAGCTGTGGCTGCTGCGCCATGCGTTCGCGCGTGTTGCGAATGAACCCGATGACCGCTTTTTCGATGTCCTGCGCCGACTGGTCCGCCTCGCGGTCCACCGGCAGCTTGAAATAACGCCAGTAGGGGAACAGCGCGAAACTGCGGCTGCCAAGGCGATGGAACATATTGTCGATATCGCGCTGCAGCGGGCTGCCATCGTGGTTGACCACGTCGATGTCCTGTCCCATCGCCAGGCCCAATGTCACATCAAGCGCAAAGGCTTTCAGGTCGCGGCGGAGATCGACCGGACGGCCTTCGGCCAGCGCGCTTTTCCAGCGTTGCAGCAAGCGCTCGGCCATGGCCGACATCTTGGGGAAGAAGTTGCGCGTCACTTCGGCATGCAGCCCGCCCATCACCAGCTTGCGCTGCCTGCGCCATTCGTCGCCTTCCGCGTTGAAAACGCCGCGGATGTTCAACTCGCCCATGATCGTCTTCAGCCCACCCACGCGCCTGAACTGGTCAGGCCGCTCGCGCAGCAGCGCCCCGCCGATCGCGCGATCGGCCACCACCACCATCGCGCCGCCGGGCACGGTCACCTTGAAGATCGGCCCGAACTGGCCAATCCAGTCCGCCAGGGTCAGGTGCCATTGGCGTCCCGTCATCTTCAGCACATTGCCCAGCACGGGCAGGCCCTTGGGTCCGGGAAGGTCGGCGATCGTGCGCGAATGCTTCAGTTCGCCCACGCTTCCCAGGTTCAGTTCGGAGGCTTCAGTGGTGGAATTCATGTTCGCTTTCCTGAGTGTGAGGACGCTTTCGTGGCCGATGCACGCGCCACTTATGCCAACGACAGTTCGTCGCTTGGCGAACGGGTTTTGATGCGCAGTGATATTTCGCGGGCCAGTTTTTCCAGGTACGGCGGCTTGACGATCGACAAGTGGCTGCCCCCGATCCTTATTACGTCAAGATGCTTGCCCAGCAGCTCGCTCCAACCGAGCGACGGGTCTTCGTCCGCGCCACGGTCGGCGGCAAAGAAGGTCACTGTGACCTCCGCCGGCGGCGCCTCGTAGCCGGTGCCGGCCGCAGCGCCGGCGCGATAGACGGCGAGCACCCGCCGCACCAACGCCATATCCAGTTGCGCCGGCAGCAGCGATTCGCGCTGGCACACCGCGATCATGCCGTCGACGTCGCGACGCGCCATCAATGCCTTCAATTCATCGTACGCAGGATGCTGCGAGGCGTCGGCGATCTCCGCGTGCTGGTCGATGATCCAGTTCATCAAGGCCATGCATTCGTCGAATTCGAGCATGTTTTCCGCTTGCCACTGCTTGCGCAGGGCCGGACTGCTGCCGGTATCGATCATGCCTACAAAACGCACCGCTTCACCCATGGTCAGCAATTGATGGGCGATTTCATACGCGATCATGCCGCCCAGCGACCAACCTGCAACCATATAGGGACCGACCGGCTGGACCTGCCGCATCGCCTTCACATAGGCGCTCGCCATTTCCTGGATGCTCGTGTGCGGGGTCTCGCCTGCAGCGATGCCGCTGGCCGCGAGGGCGTAGACCGATTGATGGGGATCCAGATGCCGCGCCAGGTCGACCGCGTATTGCACTTCGCCACCGATCGGATGGATCAGGAACAGCGGCGTGCGATCGCCGTGCGGGCGAATCGGCACCAGGTTCGACGATGCGTGCGGGTTAGCCGGCGACGGCATCTGCATGCCCGGTTCGGCATCGGCAAGCCCCATCTTCCGTGTCAACGCCGAAATCGTGGGCGCCTCGAACAGGACGCGCAACGGCAAGTCGATGCCCAATGCGCGCTTGATGCGCGACACCATCTGCGCTGCCAGCAGCGACTGCCCGCCCAGCGTGAAGAAATCATCGAACACGCCGACCTTGTCCACGCTCAGCACGTCGGCCCAGATCTCCGCGATGGCCTGTTCGGCCGGCGTGCGCGGGGCGACGTATGCGGTTTCGTTTTGCGTCATCTCCGGTGCCGGCAGCGCCTTGCGGTCGACCTTGCCGTTGGCGGTCAGCGGCAGCGCGTCCAGCACCACGAAATACTCCGGCACCATGTAGTCGGGCAGCGTCTGCTGCAGGCGTGCACGCAGCGACAGCGTATCGGGCAGCACCTGTCCGGCATGGGCCACCAGGTAAGCCACCAGCCGCGCGATGTTCCGTTCGTCCGTGCGCGCCAGCACTACTACATCGCGCACCGCGTCCAATGCCGCCAGCGTGGATTCGATTTCGCCCAGTTCGATGCGCAGGCCGCGGATCTTCACCTGATGGTCGCTGCGGCCCAGGTACTCGATGGTGCCGTCGGGTAGATAGCGCGCCAGATCACCTGAGCGATACATCCGCGCGCCGGGTGCGGCACTGAACGGATTGGGGATGAACGCCTGCGCGGTCAGTTCGGGACGATTGATGTAGCCGCGCGCCAGGCCGATGCCTGCGATGTACAGGTGCCCGGTCACGCCCACCGGTACCGGATTGAATGCGTCATCCAGGATATGGATCTGGATGTTCGCGATTGGACGGCCGATCGGCACGCAGTTGAGGGGGCTGTCCTTGTGGCACGTCCAGGCGGTGACGTCGACCGAGGCTTCGGTCGGACCATACAGATTGTGCAGGGCGACGTGATTCCACTTGGCGAAGAAGCGTTGCTGCAATTCCAGCGGCAAGGCCTGTCCGCTGCACATCACCTGGCGCAGCGAGCGGCCGCAGTCACCGGCTTCGTTGAGGAACACTTCCAGCATCGGCGGCACGAAATGCAACGTGGTGATGCCCTGCGCGTCGATCAGTTCGGCCAGGTAAGTCACATCCTGGTGACCACCGGGGCGCGCCACCACCAAGGTCGCCCCTTCGAGCAACGGCCAGAAAAATTCCCATACCGATACGTCAAAACTGTAAGGCGTTTTCTGCAGCACACGATCCGCCGCGCTCAGCGGATAGGCCTCCTGCATCCACTGCAGGCGATTGACGATGCCCTGCTGATCGATGCCCACGCCCTTGGGCTTGCCGGTCGAGCCGGAGGTATAGATCACGTAGGCGAGGTTGTCCGGCCGCACGTGGTGCTCAAGGTTCGTGCTTTCGTATTGCGCCAGCATCGGCGCCTCGCCGTCCAGGGCGAGCACCGGCACGCCCGGCATATCCGGCACCCGTTCGCGCACATGCTGCTGGGTCAGTATCACGGCGAGCCTGGCGTCTTCCACGATGCCCGCCAGGCGATCGGTCGGGTACGCGGGCTCCAGTGGCACATAGGCGCCGCCCGCCTTCAGGATGCCGTACAGGCCAACGATCATCTCCAGCGATCGTTCGGCGCACAGCCCCACCAGCGAATCCGGGCCTACGCCAAGGCTGCGCAGATGGCGCGCCAGCTGATTGGCGCGCGCATTCAACTGCGCGTAGGTCAGCGCCTGCCCCTCGTACACCACGGCGGTGTGTTCGGCGCTGCGCCCTGCCTGCAGCTCGAACAGCTGCTGCAAGCTGAGCGCACCGTTCGGATACACCTTCGCGGTGTCGTTGAAACCGTAGAGCAATCGCTGCCGTTCGGCCGCGCCCAGCATCGGCAATTCGCCCACGGCAAGCTGCGGCTGCGCCACGATCGCCTGCAGCAGACGCGTGAAATGTTCGGCCATGCGCTCGATCGTGCTCGCATCGAACAGGTCGGTGCTGTACTCGATATCGCCGTGCAAGCCCTGTTTGGATTCGATCAGGCGCAGGGTCAGGTCGAATTTCGCGGTGATGCTTTCGTGCGGCACCAGCTCCATCTTCACGCCGGCCAGCGCCAGCTCGCTCATCGGCGTGTTCTGCAATACCAGCATCACCTGGAACAGCGGACTGTAGCTGGCATGGCGTTCCGGACGGAGCGCTTCGATCAACTGCTCGAACGGCGCATCCTGATGGCCGTAGGCATCCAGCGTATGCATGCGCACCTGCGCCAGCAGATCGGTGAATCCGGCGCTAAGGTCGACCTGCGTGCGCAGCACCAGGGTGTTGACGAACAGGCCAATCAAGCCCTCGGTTTCTCCATGATGCCGATTGGCGATCGGCGTGCCGATGCAGATGTCGTCCTGGCCTGCGTAGCGCGCCAACAGCACGTTGAACGCCGCGCACAGGATCATGAAGAGGCTGCTCTGTTCCTTCCTGCCCAGCGCCTGCAGCCTGGTCATCAGTTCCGCCGGAATGGCGTACGGCAGCGACGCGCCGCGCTGGCTCTGTACCGGCGGGCGCGGCCGATCCGTGGGCAGGGTCAGCAGCTCGGGACTGCCGGCCAGGCGCTGTTTCCAGTAATCCAGCTGCTTGGCCAGCACCTCGCCGCGCAACCACTGGCGCTGCCAGCTTGCATAGTCGACGTAGCGCATGGCCAAGGCCGGCAGCGGCGACGGCACGCCGAGCGCGCGGCTTGCATACAGCGCCGCGACCTCATGCAACAGCACACCCATCGACCAGCCGTCGGAGACGATGTGATGCATGGTCAGCAGCAATAGATGTTCCTGGGCGTCCAGGCGAACCAGGCTGCCGCGGATCAACGGACCGGCTTGCAGATCGAATGGCAGACGCGCTTCTTCGTGCACCAGTCGCGCGGCCTCGGCTTCGCGTTCACGCGGCGCCAGATCGCGCAGGTCATGGCACGGAAGCGTCCATGCCAGGTGCGGCCGGATTCTTTGTACCGGTGCGCCATCGACGCTCTCGAAATACGCCCGCAACGCATCGTGGCGATGGATCACATCACCGAGCGCGCATTCGAGCGCATCGCGATCGAGCTCGCCTTTCAAGCGCAGGGCAAACGGCATGTTGTAGGTGACGCTGCCGCTTTCGAACTGATCCAGCAGCCATAACCGCTGCTGCGCAAACGACAAGGGGTATGCATCGCCTGGCTGGTCCGGCGCCTGCGCTGCGTCCATGCCTGCTTCGGCCAGCGGAGCGATGTGCTTGACCAGGTCCAGCAAGGTCGGCGCATCGAAGATCGCGCGCACCGACACCTGTGTCTGGAAGCTCGCAGCCGCGCGCGAGGCCAGCTGCGTCGCCAGCAGGGAATGGCCGCCGAGCTCGAAGAAGTTGTCATGGATGCCGATCTTGTCGCGCTTGAGCACCTCGGCCCAGATCGCCGCCATGCGCTGTTCGTCCGGCGTGCGCGGCGCGACGTAGCCCACGTCGTTGCGCGTCATATCGGGTAGCGGCAGGGCCTTGCGGTCGAGCTTGCCGTTCGGCGTCAACGGCATGCGTTCGAGCGTGACGAAATGGCTCGGCAGCATGTATTCCGGCAGCGTGCGCGACAGGGTCGAGCGCAGCTGTGCTTCATCCGGCAGCGGCCGATCTTCGTGCGCGACAAGGTACGCCACGAGCCGCTTGTCGCCGGCGTTGTCCTCGCGCGCCAGCACCACCACCTCGCTTGCCAGCGGCTGCAGCGCCGCCTCGATCTCGCCCAGCTCGATGCGGAAACCGCGGATCTTCACCTGGTTGTCGATGCGGCCCAGGTATTCGATCTGGCCGTCCGGCAGATAGCGGGCCAGATCGCCGGTGCGGTACATGCGCGCACCCGGTACCACGCTGAACGGGTTCGGCACGAATTTCTCGGCGGTCAGTTCGGGGCGTTGCAGATAGCCGCGCGCCAATCCATCGCCGGCCACGAACAGTTCGCCCGCCACGCCGATCGGCACCGGGTTCCACTGCGCATCCAGAATGTAGACCTGGGTGCGTGCGATCGGCCGGCCGATCGAAACCGGTGTATCGGCGCCCTGCTCCACCTGCGTAAAGGTAGAATAAGTGGTGTCCTCGGAAGGGCCGTACAGGTTGAACACCTGCTCCACCGGCGCCTGCTGGTACAGCGCCTGCGCCAGCGCGTTAGTCAGCGCTTCACCGGCAAGGTTCACCACTTTCACCGATGCCGGCAAGCCATGGCCACGCAGCACTTCGGTCATCGCCGAGGGCACGGTGTTGACCAGGGTCACCGGCAAGGCATGCGCGCTGTCGGCAAGCGCCAGCACGTTGTCGACCAACCAGGCCGAGCCGCCCCGGCTCAACGGTACGAAGATCTCGAACACGGAAAGATCGAAGCACACCGAGGTGGCGGCCAACACCTTGTCCAGGCTGGCGCGATCGAACGTCGCCAGCGCCCATTGCACGAACGCCACGGCACTGCGGTGCGTGATCGCCACACCCTTGGGCTTGCCGGTGGAACCGGAGGTGTAGATCACGTACGCGAGATGTTCGCTCTGCACCTGCGGCACAGGATTGCCGTCGCCATGCCGAGCCAGCGCGGCCGCATCGGTATCGATGCACACCACTGCCGTTCCCGCCACCTCCGGCAGGCTGTCGCGCAGGGCGCGCTGCGTCAACAGCACGCTCGGCCGCGCATCGTGCAGCATGGTGGCGATGCGGTCGGATGGATAGGCCGGATCGAGCGGCACATAGGCGCCGCCGGCCTTGAGGATCGCCAACAGGCCCACGATCAGCTCGGGCGTGCGCGTCATGCAAATGCCGACCAGCGCGTCCGCGCCTACGCCGAGTTCCCTCAGATGATGCGCCAGGCGGTTGGCGCGCCGGTTCAATTCGACGTAACTCAGCGCACGGCCTGCATGCACCACCGCCACATCGTCCGGCGTACGCGCGACTTGCGCCTCGAACAGCTGATGCAACGCCTGCACGTTCGGCGAAACCTCCGAATGATTCGCCGGAATGTCGTTGAACGCGTAGAGCAATTGCTGCCGTTCGGCGTCGCTGATCATCGCCAGCTCGCCGACCGGGGCGTGCGGATCGGCCGCGATTGCCTGCAGCAGGCGCATGAAGTGATCGCCCATGCGCTCGATCGTGCGCCGCTCGAACAGATCGGTGCTGTATTCGAAATAGCCGCGCAGGCCGTCCATGCCTTCGGTCAGGCTCAACGTAAGATCGAACTTGGCGGTGACGCTTTCGCCCTCCACCAGCTTCATCGACAGGCCCGGCAGCGCCAGCGTTTCCATCGGCGTGTTCTGCAACGCCAGCATTACCTGGAACAACGGCGTGTAGCTGGCATTGCGTTCGGGCTGCAGCGCTTCGACCAGTTGCTCGAATGGCACGTCCTGGTGGGCGTACGCATCCAGCGTGTTGCGGTGCACCTGTTGCAGCAGCGCATGGAAATCGCCGGCCGGATCGACCTGGGTGCGCAGTACCAGCGTGTTGACGAAAAAGCCGATCAGGCCTTCAATGTCGCCACGGTTGCGGTTGGCGATCGGCGTGCCGATGCAGACGTCCTGCTCGCCGGCGTAACGCGTCAACAGCACGTTGAACGCGGCGCACAGCGTCATGAACAGCGTGCTTTGCGTGCGGCTGCCGAGCGCCTGCAGCTCGGCGACCAGGGCGGCCGGCACCACGAACGGTACGGTGGCGCCGGCATGGCTCAGGCGCGAAGGACGCGGGTGATCGGTCGGCAGCGCAAGCAAGGCCGGTGCGCCGGCGAGCTGTCGCTTCCAGTATTCCAGCTGCTGGATTACCTCGCCGCGCAACCATTGCCGTTGCCAGTGCGCGAAATCCGCATACTGGATGGTCAGCTCGGGTAGTGGCGAAGGCCGCTCTTCCAGGAAGGCACGATAGAGCGCGCACAGTTCCCGCACCATGATGTTCATTGACCAGCCGTCCGACACAATGTGGTGGACGGTCAGCAGCAGGACATGTTCCTGATCGGCCAGGCGCAGCAGGCTGAAGCGGATAACGGGGCCGTTGGCCAGGTCGAACGGTCGGCTTGCTTCCTCGTGCATGCGTGCGCGCAGCTGCTCCGAGGCGAGCAAGTCGCTGGGCCCCGGCGTTCGCCGGGGCGACGAGGCGCGAAGATCAATGATCTCAAGAGTCGACGGCGGCGGTGGCGCGATCACTTGCACCGGCTCGCCATCGGCCATGCCGAACGACGTGCGCAAAGCCTCGTGCCTGCACACGATGTCGCTGATCGCACGCTCCAGCACATCGATCCGCAGCTGGCCGCTCATGCACACCGCGACCGGGATGTTGTACAGCGCGCGCTGCGATTCGTATTGGTCGAGGAACCACAGCCGCTGTTGAGCGAACGACAGCGGTAGGGGTTGATCTCGCGATACACGCGGTATCGGCGCGGCGGTCGGCTTGAACGCGCCCTGCGTGGCGCGCGCGACCAGTTCGGCCAGCGTCGGCGCCTCGAATACCGCGCGCAGCGGCAGCTCGATGTCGAACGCCGTGCAGATGCGCGAAACCAGTTGCGTCGCCAGCAGGGAATGGCCGCCCAGTTCGAAGAAGCTGTCGTTGACGCCGACCTGCTCGCGCTTCAGCACGTCCTGCCAGATGGCGACCATCTTTGCTTCGTCCGTGTTGCGCGGCGCTACGTAGCTGGCCGCGCTGCAGCTGATGTCCGGCTCGGGCAAGGCCTTGCGGTCGACTTTGCCGTTGGCGGTCAACGGCATGCGATCGAGCGTGACGAACGAGGCCGGCACCATGTACTCGGGCAGCTCCTTCAACAGCGCCGCACGCAACGCCGGCGCATCCGGCATGCCCTGTCCGGCGTGCGGCACCAGGTACGCCACCAGTTGCTTGCTTTCGGTACCGTCCTGCTGCACCTGCACCAGCGCTTGGCGAATGCACGGCAGCGCCTGCAACTTGGCTTCGATTTCGCCAAGCTCGATGCGGAAGCCGCGGATCTTCACCTGAAAATCGTTGCGGCCGAGGAATTCGATGGTGCCGTCGGGCAGATAGCGGCCCAGGTCGCCGGTCTTGTACAAGCGGGCGTCGGCATGTCCGGCCGGCGCGAACGGATCGGCGACGAAACGCTCGCGCGTCAATTCGGGCAAGTGGATGTAGCCCAGCGCGACACCGGCACCGCCGATGTAGAGTTCGCCGGCCACGCCGATCGGCACCGGCTGCAGATAGCGGTCCAACAGGTAGATGCAGGTGCGGCCGATCGGCCGTCCGATCGGAATGCTGCGGCCGGGCGCCACTTCGGTGATGTCATGCGTGGCGGCGAAGGTGGTGGTCTCGGTCGGCCCGTAGCCGTTGATCAGCCGCTTCGGCGGATGGCTCTGCAGCACCTGGCCGATGATGTGCGGATCGAGCACGTCGCCGCCGACGAGCAAGGCGCGCAGTTGCGGCAGTACGTCGCCCAGTGCCTGCGCATATTGGTTGAACAGTCCCACCGTCATCCACATGCAGGTCACTTGCTGCGCGCGGATCAGCGTAGCCAGGCGTGTCGGCTGCAGCAGATCGTCCTGGCCGACGATGACGACGGCCGCGCCGGTCTGCAGCGGCACCCACACTTCCAGCGTGCTGGCGTCGAACGCCGGATTGGCGGCGCAGGCGAAGCGATCGCCGGGCTCAAGCTCGAGGTAGCCGTTGTCGATCGCCAGGCGCTCGATCGCGCGATGCGGCACCTGCACGCCCTTGGATTGCCCGGTCGAACCGGAGGTGTACATGATGTACGCGCAGGCGTCGCCATCGATCGTGGTCGGCAGGTTATGCACCGGTTGACGCTTCAGCTCGGCCTGCACCTCGTCGCGATCGAGCTGCAGGCTGCTGACGGTATCCGGCGTGGCGATGCCGCTGCGCGTAATGAGGCAGCGCGCATGGCAATCGCCAAGCATGCGCGCCTGGCGATCGAGCGGCAGCACCGCGTCGAGCGGCACGTAGGCGCCCCCGGCCTTGACCACGGCAAGCTCGGAGATGACGAGTTCGACGCTTCGCGGCAAGGCGATCGCAACCGCTTCGCCGGCCTGGATGCCATGGGCTTGCAGCAGGTGGGCCAGCTGGTTGGCGCGGCGGTTGAGCTGGTCGTAGCTGTAGCTCGCGTCGCCGTCGATCACGGCCAGCGCTTCGGGCGTTTGCTGCGCCAGTTGCTCGAAGCGTCGGTGAATGCACACTGCCTGCCTGCTGGCGTACGCGGCAGCGGGGTCGTTGAAGGCGTAGAGCAGCTGGTAGCGCTCCGCGTCGCTGAGCATGGGCAGCCTGCCGAGCGCCGAATGCGGATGGGCGACGATCGCCTGCAGCAAGCGCGTGAAGTGATCGGCCATACGTTCGATCGTGCGCCGCTCGAACAAGTCGGTGCTGTATTCGAAGTGGCCCTGCAATCCGTGCTCGCCTTCGGTCAGGTTGAGCGTGAGGTCGAACTTGGCGGTGGTGCCTTCGCTTTCCAGCAAGGCCATCGTGAGGCCAGGCAGCGCCAGTGCGTCCATCGGCGTGTTCTGCAGCACCAGCATCACCTGGAACAACGGCGTATGGCTGGCGTGCCGCTCCGGTTGCAGCACTTCGACCAGTTGCTCGAACGGCACGTCCTGGTGCGCGTACGCCTCCAGCGTGTGCCGGCGCACCTGCGCCAGCAGCGTGTGGAAGTCCTGCTCCAGGTCCACCTGCGTGCGCAGCACCAGCGTGTTGACGAAGAAGCCGATCAAGCCCTCGATTTCGCGCCGGTTGCGATTGGCGATCGGCGTGCCCACGCACAGGTCGGCCTGGCCCGAATACCGCGCCAGCAGCACGTTGAACGCTGCGCACAAGGTCATGAACAAGGTGCTTTGGTTGGGGCCGCCCAGTGCCTGCAGTTCGGCCACCAGCGTGGCCGGCAGCGCATAGGGCACGGTGGCGCCGGCGTGGCTCAACGCGGCCGGACGCGGGCGATCGGTCGGCAATGCAAGCAGGCTGGGGCTGTCGGCCAGTTGCCGTTTCCAGTAGCCCAGTTGCCGCTCCAATACGTCGCCGCTCAGCCATTGCCGCTGCCACAACGCAAAATCCGCGTACTGGATCGGCAGCTCCGGCAACGGCGACGGCTGTCCTTGCAGGAAAGCGCGATACAGCGCCGCCACTTCGCGCACCACCACGCCCATCGACCAGCCGTCGGAAACGATGTGATGGATCGTCAGCAGCAGCACATGCTCCTGCTCCGCCAACCGGACCAGGCGGAAGCGGATCAACGGTCCGTTCGCCAGGTCGAAGGGCCTGGCGGCCTCCTCTTCGATGTGCAGGCGCGCCCTGGCGGCCCGCTCCGCCTCGGGCAGATCGGCGAGGTCGATGATGCCCAGCGCCATGAACGGCGCCTGGGCGATCGCTTGCACCGGCATGTCGCCGTCCATCACGAACGAGGTGCGCAAGGCTTCGTGGCGCTGCACGATCGCATTGAGCGTGCGCGCCAGGGCATCCACATCCAACTGGCCGGTCAGGCGGACGGCGGCCGGGATGTTGTAGATCGCGCGCTGCGGTTCGTATTGTTCCAGGAACCACAGCCGCTGCTGCGCGAACGACAGCGGCAAGGCCGTATCCCGTGGCGCGCGCGGAATGGCCTGTGGCGTACCCTCGCCGTCTGCAACGGCGAACGACTCGATACGTGCGGCCAGCGCCTTCAGCGTCGGCGCCTCGAACACCAGTTGCACCGGCGCTTCGATGCCCCACTCGCTGCGCATGCGCGACACCAGTTGGGTCGCCAGCAGGGAATCGCCGCCCAGTTCGAAGAAGTGGTCGTCGTGCTCGATCGACGGACGACCGAACAGCTCACGCCACAAAGCGGCCATGGCTTCGGTGCGATCGATCGGCGCGAAAGTCTTCACAGATGCCTGTACGGCCACGTCGCGCACTGCGAAGGCACCTGCCTGCGCGAACGTATCGGGCGCATCCGGATACGGCACATCGGTCCAATGGCGTTCGCGGGCGAACGGATAGGTGGGCAGGCTGATGCGGCGCGGGCGCACCGCGGCATCTGCATACACCGTGTTCCAGTCGATGCCCAGGCCCTTCACCCACCATTCCAGCAGCCGGCCGAACTTGCCCTTGGCGATCCACGCCTTGAGCATCACTTCCAGATCTTCATCCGCCGCCAGCGTGGACAGCGCGCCGCGCCTGGCGTTGCCGCGATACACGCCATCCACATCTTCGCCATTGGCCAAGGCGGCGAGCTTTGTCCGCAAGTCGTCGAGCGAATCGACCAGCAAGGCCAGCCGTTCTTCCATCGCTTCGCGGCCGACCTGCAGGGTATAGGCGAGGTTCGACAGGTTGAGATCGGCCGCGGGCGCCTGCACGCTGATCGCCGCCAGCAATCGGCGCACCTGTTCTTGCAGGCGCTCTTCGTTGCGCGCAGACAGCAGCACCATCGCCGCGCCGCCATGCGCTGCCGCGACGCTGGAGTCGACCGCAGGGAGGTATTCCTCGATCACCACGTGCGCGTTGGCGCCACCGGCACCGAACGAGGAAACGCCCGCGATTCTCGGCAGTTCGCGCCGCTTCCCGTCGATCTCCAGCACCGGCCGCGGCCAATGCGCCAGCTGCTGCTGCAGCACGAACGGCGTATCGGCGAATCGGATGTTCGGATTGAGCGTGCCGGCATGCAGGCTGGGCGCCAGCGTCTGGTGCTTCATCTGCATCAGCACCTTGCTGATGCCCACGAAGCCGGCCGCGCTCTCGCTGTGGCCCATGTTGGACTTGTGCGAGCCGATGGCACAGAACTGTTTGTCCTGCGTCCAGCGGCGAAACGCCTTGGTCAGCCCGGCGATCTCGATCGGATCGCCCAGCTTGCTGCCGGTGCCTTGCGCTTCCACGTAGCTGACGTAGCGCGCATCGATACCGGCCCTTTGCAAGGCATCGCTCACCACCTGCGCCTGCAGGTTCGGGTTGGGAACCATGTAGCTGGTGGTCCGTCCGCCCGAGTTGATCGCGCTGCCCTTGAGCACGCCGTAGATATGGTCGCCATCGGCTATCGCGCGATGCAGCGGCTTGAGCACCAGCGCGCCTACCGCTTCACTATCGACGAAACCGTCGCCCTCGGCGCCGAACGATCGGCACTGATCGCCCTCGGAAAGCATCATCATCGACGACAGGTCGATCAGGTGGGCCGGCGCGGTAATCAGGTTGACGCCGCCGGCGATCGCCACCTCGCAATCGCCGCTGCGCAGGCTTTCCATTGCCAGGTGCACCGCCGTCAGCGAGGACGAGCAGGCGGTGTCGATCGCCATGCTCGGCCCCTGGAAATTGAACAGATACGACACGCGATTGGCGAACGACCAGAAGCGCACGCCGGTCGCATAGTGCTCGTTCATGGCGCCGACAAAGGTGCCGATCTTGCGGCTTGCGCACAGGTTGTCGGGCGTATAGCCGGCGTCTTCGATGCTGGCGTAGACCTCCTGCAGGAACAAGCGCTCCTGCGGGCTCATCAACTTCGCTTCGCGTGGGTTGATGTTGAAGAACAGGCGATCGAAACCGTCCACGTCGTCCAGCAGGCCGGCCCATTTGGTATAGGCCTTGCCGGGCTGGTTTTTCCGCTCGTCGAAAAAGCGGCTGTGATCCCAGCGCTCCGGCGGCACTTCCGCAATGCAGTTGCGCCCCGCCGCAAGGTTGTCCCAGAACCGGTTGACGTCGTCGGCGCCCGGATAGCGGCCGGAAAGACCGATGATCGCCACATCGAAGCGTTGCGTACCAGATACCGCCTCGTCGTCCCGGCGCACGCCGGTGCCCGGCGACTTCACCGCTTGCTCTACCCGCGGACGCTCCACACTCGCCGAAACAACCGGTGCCGCAGCCACCGTCGCATCCAGCCCTGTCCAGCGCATCAGCGTCGCCGCCTGGGTCTCAATGAAATGATCCACCAGGCTGTCGATCGTCTGGTGCTCGAACAACAAGGTCGTACTGATGTTGTCGGCACCGAACACGTCGCCCAGCTCGCGCGTCAGCTCCATCACCAGGAACGAATCGATGCCGTATTTATCGAAGCCGACGTCCGCCTTTATGGCGTCTGCCGAAAGCTGCACCGCCTTGCCGATCAGCTGCTTGAACTGCTGGACGCTCTTTTCGCGCAGCAGGCCGTTCGTTGGCTGTTCGGCGCGTGCCAAGCTGCTTGCGTTGACGGTATCGCTGTCCATATCGCTCATCGTTGAAGTGTTCCGCTCAGGATCGGTGCCGCGTGTCGAATCGGGATCGAAGACACGAAAACTGAACTGCTGGAAGCGAACGCAGACCTGCCCGGCTGGATCGCATAGATCGATATCGAGCTTGCGCACTGCATCGCTCGCGCCCGAACCCTCGCTGCGGCGCACGATCGCCCACATCTCGCGGGTGCAAGGCGCCAGCACGTGGAGTGCCTCGAGCGCAAACGGCAAGGCCAGCGCAAGCGTGTCCACCCCATCGGCCAGCTGAAGTCCGAGCGCGGCCTGCAGGGCCGCATCGAGCAGGCTGGGATGCAGTGCGTACTGTTCGAACGACGGCGCCATCGCAGCGGGCAAGGCGATATGCGCCAGCACTTTTCCGTTGCCAACGAACAGTTCCAGCAAGCCACGGAATGCCGGCCCGTAACGCAGGCCTTTGTGCTCGAACACGGTGTAGCACTGCTCCGCGCTGAAACGCGCCATGTCGCATTGCGTGCGCCACGCGAGCAGATCTTGCCGCGTGTCGGCCGACATCGTGGTACCGGCCTGCGGCACCAGGATGCTGCCCTGGCCGTGCAGGGTGACGTCGTCGCCGGCTTCGCTGTAGATGTCGTAATGGATCGCTCCGCCCTGCCTGGCCTGCAGCGCCACGTGCACGTCCAGTGGCGCCGACGCCGCGACCACCGGGCGTGCCCATATCACCTTGCCCAGTGACAGGCCGCTTTCGTTGTGGGTCGCTTCGCGTGCGGCGGCCAGCGCCATTTCCAGTTGCGCCACGCCCGGCAGTACACGCATGCCGGCCACGCAATGATCGGCCAGGAAGAACTCCTCGCCGTGGAAGCGGCTGCTGTAGCGATGCACCGAAAGATCGGACGTATTGCGATGAAGCATGGGATGCAGCATGTCCGCGCCCGCGTTCGAACGCGCGACCACGTCGCGGGGAACACCATGGCGCTCGCGTGCGAAGGCGTAGGTCGGCAGGCTGATGCGGCGTGGTTTGCCCGTTGCATAGAGGCTTTGCCAGTCCACTCCGGCGCCCTTTACCCAGGCCTCGAGCAGCCTGGACAAATCGTTGCGGCTCACGCCTTCGTCGCCGAAACGCGGGATGCATTCGTCGGCTTCCTTGCTGCGCCTGATGGCCTGTCCGCGGTGGAGACCTTCCATCTTGCCGTCGAGGAACCGCGAAAGTTGCTCGCGCACCTCGGCGAGCGAGCCGGCCACCAAGCCAAGCCGCTCCTCCATCGCTTCGCGTCCGATCTGCAGCGTGTACGCAAGGTTCGCCAATTCAATGGCGTCCGCTTGCGGCTGCGCAAGGAAGTCCAGCAACGCTTGCGCCTGTGCGCGCAAGCGCTCTTCATTGCGCGCCGACACCACTACGGCCACCGGCCCCTGCGTAACAGGGCCGGCTGTGTTCGACGGAACGTACTCCTCCAGCACCACGTGCGCGTTGACGCCGCCAAAACCGAACGAACTGACGCCCGCGCGGCGCGGCAGAACCTGGCCTTGCGCATCGCGCAGCGGCGTCCATGCGCGTGCTTCCTGCACCACGTAGAAGGGGCTGCCGTCCAGCTCGATATACGGGTTGAGCGTTTCGCTGTGCAGGCTCTTCACCAGCATTCCGTGCTTCATTTGCAGCAGCACTTTGACCACGCCGGCGACGCCGGCGGCCAGTTCCAGATGGCCGATATTGGTCTTGACCGATCCCAGTCCGCAGTGCGGCGCTACCGCGCTGTCTTCGCCGCCGGCATGCAGTTCCTGGAATGCCGCCTTCAGCCCGTTGATCTCGATCGGATCGCCCAGCGCCGTGCCGCTGCCGTGCGCCTCGATATAGGTAACGGTGCGCGGGTCGATGCCCGCCTGCTCATAGGCTTTTCGCACCACCGCGGCCTGTGCCTTGGTGTTGGGCGCGGTCAGCGAGTTGGCGCGGCCACCGTGGTTTTCGGCGGCGCCACGCACCAGCGCATAGATATGGTCGCCATCGCGCTCGGCCGCCGACAGTTGCTTCAGCACCAGGATCGCGACGCCTTCGCCGCGCACATAGCCGTTGGCCTCGCCGGAAAACGTCTTGCAGCGGCCGTCCTCGCACAGCATGCCGGACTTGTTGAGGCTGATATGCGCCTCGGGCGTCAGCATCGTGTTCACGCCGCCGACGATCGCGATCGACGATTCGCCATGCTGGATCGCCATTACGCCGCGGCGCAGCGCCACCAGCGAACTGGAGCAGGCCGTTTCCACCGGCTCGCTCGGGCCGTGCAGATCCAGCAGATAGCTGATGCGGTTGGGGCCGAGCGAAGGCACGCCGCCGGTGGACGAATACGCCTGCCCCCACAGATTGCCGCGATGTAGCAACGTGCCGCAGCCGGGCGCACCGGTGCCGATGTAGATCGCCGTGTCGCTGCCGGCCAAGGCGGATGCGGCGTAGCCGGCATCTTCCAGCGCCTTCCATACGTGCAGCATCATCAGGCGCTGCTGCGGATCCATCATCTGCGCCTCTTTGGGCGAGATGCTGAAGAACATCGGATCGAATTCATCGATGCCGTCGATGAAGCCGCCCCACTTGATATTAGTCTTGCCTTCCTCGCGCGCCGGATCGCCATACAGCGCACGCCAATCCCAGCGTTCCGGCGGAACCTCGGTAATGCAATCGCGGCCTTCCAGCAGGTTGCGCCAGAACGTATCCAGGTCAGGCGCCTGCGGGAACTGGCCGCTCATGCCGATGATGGCGACCGGTTCGTTGCCTGTGGGTGCAGTTGCCGGTTTGACCGTGCGGCTCCAACTGCGTGGGCGGGCGCGCTCCTGCACGCGTACGGGTGCCGGCGCCGTCGCCTGGATCATCACCGGCTCGACCGCAATCGGCTCCGCGGCAATGCCATGGGATGCAAGCGCGGCGTGGTGCTCGCGCAGCATGTAGCCGGCCAGCGCATCCAGCGTGGGATATTCGAAGAAGATCGTCGGCTGCAGTTCCAGGCCAAAGCGCTGGTTGATGGCGGTGCCCAGTTCGGTCAGCGACACCGAATCGAAGCCGTATTCGCTCAGCGTGGTGTCGTCGTCGATGTCCTCGGCGCGCACCTTGATGAGTGCGCAGACCAGTTCGATCAATCCTTGTTTCACTCTATCAACGCCGGAAGCAGCCCCCTCCCCCGCATGCAGCGGAGGATTGGGGAGCGGTTGCTCGGATTTGCCGCGTTGCTGGACTTCATCGCGAGATTGCCCCACCCCACCCGAGCCCTCCCCTGCTACACGCAGGGGAGGGAGCAAAAGTGCTTCGCCAATACGCGCCACATCACCGGCCACCACCAGCGATTGCGTGACGCCGCTTGCCCACACCTCGCGCAACGCCGCCACCCCATGCGAGGTGCGCAACGGACGCATGCCAAACTGCTGCGCCAACATCGCGCGCGTCGCCGCGTCCACCTGCATGCCGCCCTCTTCCCATAGCGGCCAGTTCAGCGACAGCGTGCGGCCATGCCTCGATCCCTGCGCCACTTGCGCATTCCGACGATGCGCGAACGCATCCATGAACGCATTCGCCGCCGCGTAATCGGCCTGGCCCACATTGCCGAGCGCGCCGGCGATCGAGGAGAACACGATGAAGCAATCCAGCGCGATGTCTCGGCTGGCCTGGTCCAGATGCAGGCAGCCGGCCACCTTCGCGCTCAGCACTTCGCGCAATTGCGCTGGCGTCTTCCGGATCAGGAAGCTGTCGCGCACCACGCCGGCGCTGTGGATGATGCCGTCGAGGCTTTCGAATTCCTCTGGAATGCTCTGCACCAGTTGCGTCAATCCGGCGGCGTCGGCAACGTCCACCGCGTGGTAGCGCACCACCGCGCCCAGCGCTTCCAGTTCGCGGATGCGCGCCTGGATGCGTTCGTTGAGCGGCGTCCTGCCGGTAAGCACCAGCACCGGGTTGCGTACCTGCATGGCGATGTCGCGCGCGAAGATCAGGCCCAGGCCACCGGCGCCGCCGGTGATCAGGTAAACGCCTTGCGCTTTCCACAGCAGGCGTTCGCGCACGGGCGCCGGCAATGCCTGCCACTGCGCCACCTGGCGTCGGCCTTGCAGGTAACGTACATGGAAAGCCGGGTCAGCACGATTGTCGAGCAGCGCCTGCGCAATGTCCTGCCCTGTTTCGACGGCAAGCACCTGCCCGCGCAGATGCGGGCATTCGCGTTGCGCCGTACGCAGCATGCCGCCCAGGCCGGCGAAGACACTGCCCTCGCCTTCGCCAGGCACCACGATCTGCACCAGTGCCTGCTCTTTGTCACGGGCAAGCGATTGCAGCTGCGCAAGCAAGGTTTCCGCCGTAGCGGTGTAGCTGGCCGCAAGGTCGGTGTCGACGGCGGCCGTGAGGCAGGCCGCACCGGCCAGCTCCACGCGCGCGGCATCCACGCCGCATAGCAGTACCAGGTGGCGCGCAGCCTGCGCACCAGCATCTGTCGATGCAGACTGCTCCATCCACGCCGGCTGCAACAACAGCACCGCTCCCTTGTCGTCCCGGCCTGCGCCGGAATCCAGCGCCTTTGCTTCACTGTGAACCGGATCAACGGCAGGCGCATCGACCGCAACGGCGCGCACGCTGAACGCCTTGAAGCGCACGCACACCGCGCCCTGCTCGTCACACAGATCGATATCGAAGCGCAAGGTCCGCCCGGCGATGGCGGAATCCTCGCTATGCCGTACCACCGCCCACATCGCCGCCGTGCACGGAGCAAGGATGTCCAGGCCGCCCAGCGCGAACGGCAGCATCAACCCCGGTGCGTCCATGTGCAGGCATAGCGTGGCCTGCAACGCAGCATCCATCACGCTGGGATGCAGCAGATAGTCGCCAAGCGTACCTTGTACCGACGCCGGCAGGACGATGCGTGCCAGCACTTGGCCTGCTCCGACGAACACGTCATGCAAGCCCTGAAAAGCCGGACCGTAATTCAGGCCCAGCGACGCGAAGCGGGCATAGCACTGCGCGGCATCCAAGCGGGCGTTGGCGCATTGCCGCCGCAACGTGTCGAGGTCATATCGCGCCTCGCCAGCCGCTGATTCGACGGACACCGCGACGATGCCGCGGCTGTAGATCACGGCCGCGCCGTGCTCATCCTCGCCGACGATCTCGACATCGAGGTCGCCGTCTTCGCGCGGCGCCAGTCCAGTGTGCAGATCAATGCCATGCGCACCGGGCTTCACCGGCCGCAACCAGGTCACGCTGCGCAATGGCACAGGCGCATCGTCTTGCAATGCCTGCGCGGCGGCATGGCGCATCATTTCCAATTGCACCACGCCCGGCAGCACGCGCGCGCCTAGTACGGCATGGTCGAGCAGGAAGAATTCCTCGCCGCTGAAATGCGTGCTGAAACGCAGGCCATCGAGGCTGGAGGTATTGCGATGCACGAGCGGGTGCAGCACCTGGGCCGCCCCCGAGGTGGATATGGTTGGAACCGCATCGTCCAGCGAGACCCAGTAGCGTTCGCGCGCAAACGGATAAGTCGGCAGGCTGATCCGGCGCGGACGCTGTCCATGCGGATAAAGACGCCGCCAGTCGAACGACAGGCCTTTCACCCACACGTCCAGCAGCTTGCCGAACTTGCCCTTGGCGATCCACGCATCGAGCGTGGCGGCCATATCGTCGTCGCCGGCAAAGGCCGACAACGCGTCCTTGTTGCGCTTGGCCTGTCCGCGGTACAGCTCGTCGATCGTCGTTTCGCCGGCCAGGTAGGCGCTCAGCTTTTCGCGCAACTCGTCCAGCGACGCCGCCAGCAGCGCCAGGCGTTCGTCCATCGCCTCACGCCCGACTTGCAGGGTGTAGGCCAGATCGGCCAGCGCAATATCCGCGTCCGGCGTAAGCGCCGACAGCAATTGCCGCACCTGTTCGGCCAGGCGATCCTCGTTGCGCGCGGACAGCACCACCAGCGCGGGACCATCCGCCACGTACGACGCCACGGGCGCGACGTATTCCTCGATCACCACGTGCGCATTCGCGCCGCCTGCGCCGAACGAAGAAACGCCGGCGATGCGCGGATGTTCCCGCTGCACGCCGCCGACTTCCAGCGTAGGCCGCGGCCACGGCGCCAGCGCCTGCTGCACCACGAATGGCGTGTGCTGGAAATCGATGTTCGGATTGAGCACGCGCGAATGCAGGCTGGGCGCAAGCTGCCCGTGCTTGAGCTGCAGCAGCACCTTGGTGAGGCCGGCAATGCCGGCGGCGCTTTCGCAATGGCCGATGTTCGACTTGGCCGAACCGATCGCGCAGTACTGCTTATCCGTGGTCCACTGCGCGAAGGCCTTGCTCAATCCGGCAATCTCGATCGGGTCACCCAGGCTGGTGCCGGTGCCGTGGGCCTCGATATAGCTGATCGCACGCGCATCCACCCGCGCCCTGCGCAACGCGCGCTCGATCACCTTTGCCTGCGCGTTCGGATTGGGCACCGTATAGCCGTTGGTCTTGCCGCCATGGTTGACGGCAGTGCCCTTGATCACGCCATAGATATGGTCGCCGTCGGCCTGCGCCTGCGCGATCGGCTTGAGCAGCACTGCACCGACGCCTTCGCCCGGCACATAGCCTTCGCCGCCTTCGCCGAAGCTTTCGCAGCGCCCCTTGCCGGAAATGAACTTGCCCTGCGCCAGCAGCAGGTACTTGTTCGGATGCACCGACACGTTCACGCCGCCGGCGATCGCCGCCGCGCAATCACCGCGCTGCAACGCCTGGCAGGCCAGGTGGATCGCCGTGAGCGACGACGAACACATGGTGTCCAGCGCCAGGCTGGGCCCATTGAAATCGCAGAAATAGGAAATGCGGTTGGCGATCGATGCCGGACTGCCGGCAATTGCCAGTGGTTTGCCGCGTTCCTGGCGTTGCGCGCCGTAGAGCTGGTATTCCTCGTACATCACGCCGACGAACACGCCGACCTCGCCGCCTTCGGCCACGTTTTCGCGCGTGTAGCCGGCGTCTTCCAGCGTGGCGTGCACGCATTCCAGGAACAGCCGCTCCTGCGGGTCCATCAGCTCCGCTTCGCGTGGCGAGATGTTGAAGAACCGCGGATCGAAACAGTCCACGCCCTCGATGAAGCCGCCCCATTTGCCGTAGGTCCTGCCGGCCTTGCTGCGGTCCTCGTCGAAGTAGCGCGAGTGATCCCAGCGTTCCGCTGGAATCTCGGTGATGCTGTCCTTGCCCTGGCTGAGGTTTTGCCAGAACTGCTTGAGATCGATCGCCTGTGGATAGCGGCCCGCCAGACCGACGATCGCGACATCGCCTACGGCCGGCGATGCGCTACGCGAGGCAAAGCGCGAACGCAACGGACTGGGGACCGGCCGCGGCATGCCGATGGACGCCTTTGCGCCCGCCGCCGGCGCTTCGCCCAGCAGCGCCAGCAATTGGGCACGGTGCTGCTGCAGGAAATACTGGGCAAGCGATGCGATCGTCTGGTATTCGAAGAACAAGGTCTTCGGCAGCGCGCCGAACGCTTTCTCCAGTTTGGCGGTGAGCTCCAGCACCATTACCGAATCGATGCCGTAGGCTTCCAGCCTGGCATTCGCATCGATGCTTTGCGGCGGCAGCTTGAGCGTTGCCGAAAGCAGGCGCAGCAGATAACGCAGCGTGCGCTCGTGCAAATCATCCGTGGCCGGCCCGATGGCAGCCGCCGCAGGCGGCGCAGCGCTCGGCGAGGCAGCGCCATGGCCCAGCAGGCTGGTCTTCAGCCGCTCGCGTTCGCCCTCGGCCACCAGCACCTGCGGCCGGCCTGACGCCAAGGCCTGCGCCAGTGCGGCGCAACCGCTATCCGTATGCAGCGGCGCCATGCCCCATTCCTGCGCAAGATAGCGCCGCGTGGCGGCATCGACCTGCATGCCGCCCTCTTCCCACAGCGGCCAGTTGATCGACACCGTGCGGCCATGCCGCGCGCCCTGCTCGACCAGCGTGTGGCGATAGCACGCGAACGCATCCATGAATGCGTTCGCCGCCGCGTAATCCGCCTGGCCGACATTGCCCAGCGCGCCGGCGATCGACGAGAACATCACAAAGCAATCCAGCGCCACGTCCCGGCTGGCTTCGTCCAGATGGAGCGTACCGTCGACCTTGGCGCGCAGCACGGCGGCCAATTCCTCCGGCGTTTTCTTCATGATGAAGCTGTCGCGCAGCACGCCTGCGCTGTGCAGTATGCCGTGCAAGGCGCCGAACTCGCCCACCGCATCGCGCACCGCTGCATGCACCGATTCGCGTTCACCGACGTCCAGCACGCGATAGCGCACCTTCGCGCCCAGCGCTTCGAGTTCGGCAAATTGCGCGCGCATGGCGTCGGTCGGTTGCGAGCGGCCGGTAAGGATCAGCGTCGCTCCTTGCGACTGGCTGGCGATCATGCGCGCGAAGACCAGGCCGAGCCCGCCTGCGCCGCCGGTAATCAGATAGACGCCATGGTTTCTCCACGGCATCGGCGCATCGCTCGCCACAGGCAGCGTTTCCCAACCGGCGATCTGGCGCTCGCCGCGCACATAGCGAATCCGCGACGCCGGCTGTTGCAGGTTGTCCAGCACGGCCTGCACGGCATCCTGCCCCGGCGAGACGCCGATCACCTGCCCTGCGATGTGCGGATATTCCCGCTGCGCGGTGCGCAGCATGCCGCCCAATCCGGCAAAGACCTGGCCGGCACCCTCGTGCGGCGCGATCACCTGCACCACATGGCGACCGGCTTCCCGGCCGAGCTGCTGCAGTTGTTGCAGCAGATAGCCCGCAGCATCGGCGTAAGCCTTGGCGAGATGCGGATCGCGAGTGAAGCTCACGCACTCGGCATCAGGCATGCGCGCGCGCAGCTGCTCCACATCGGCCGCAACGTCGCACAGCAGCACCAGATGCCGCGCCATGTCGCGGCTCGCCACGGGGCTCGCACGCTGCGCCTCCCAGACCGGCGCGGCCAGCAGCATCCGGCTGAAGGATGCGGACGGCGCGCGTGCGGCCGATGCGCGCAAGGCAAGGCGCTCAAGCCGCACGCAAACCATGCCGCTGTCGTCGCACAGCTCGATATCGAACCACAGCGATGCGTCCTCGCTCGCCTCGGCGGCGACGGAACGCACGAGCGCCCACATGCTTGTGGCGCACGGCGCCGACATCTCCATGGCGCCAAGAGCGGCCGGCATCCACAAAGCATCCGTGCGCGGCGCAGCACCGCCATGCACCAGGCCGAGCGCCGCCTGCAGCGCCGCATCCAGCAGGCTGGGATGCAGCACGTAGTCGCCTTGTGTTTCCTGCACCGACGCGGGCAGCGCGATATGCGCAAGCACCAGATCTTTGCCTGCCCATAGTTCCTGCACACCGCGGAAAGCGGGGCCGTAGTGCAATCCCATGCCGTCGAACAAGGCATAGCACTGCTCGGCATCCAGATGCGCTGCGTCGCATTGCGCGCGCAACGCGGCCAGGTCGTGCATGGCCGGTGCGTGTGACGGAGCCACGATCGTGGCGCTGCCGCGGCTGTAGAGCGTCTCCTCGTTCCCGCCATGCAGTTCAAACCTAACGCTCCGGTCATCCTGCGGCGCCAGCGAAACTGTGACTTCTGCGCCTTCAGCACCGGCCACGATCGGGCGCAGCCATGCCATGTCATGCAGCCGCAGCGAAACCGGTTCGTCGATCGACGCATTGACGGCGTGCCGTGCCATTTCCAGTTGCACGGCGGCGGGCAGAACGCGCGCATCGTGCACCACGTGGTCGGCCAGGAAGAACTCCTCGCCGCTGAAGCGCGAGCCGAAGCGCTGCGCGGCGAAGGTGGACGTATTGCGATGCAGGAGCGGATGCATCACTTCCGTGCCGGCTGCCGAAGCCGGACCGGTCGGAATCCAGTAGCGTTCGCGTGCGAACGGATAGGTCGGCAGGCTGATCCGCCGCGGTGTCTGTCCCTGCTGGTACAGTCGCCGCCAGTCGAACGACAAGCCCTTCACCCACAATTCCAGCACCTTGTCCAGGCGACCCTTGGCCACCCAGGCGTCGAGCATCGCATCGAGGCCGTCATCGCCTGCCAGGCCGAGCAGCGCGTCCTGATGCTGCCTTGCCTGTCCGCGATAGAAGTCATCGACAACCATCTCGCCGCGCAGGTAGGCGGCCAGCTTTTCGCGCAGTTCGTCGAGCGAATGCACCAGCAGGCCCAGGCGCTCGTCCATCGCCTCGCGGCCGACCTGCAGCGTGTACGCAAGCTCGGCCAGCGCGATGTCGGCACTCGCATCGAGCATCGACAACAGGCGCTTCACCTGCTCCTGCAAGCGCTCCGCCGTCCGTGCGGAAAGCACTACCAATGCCGGGCCGTGCGCATAGGTCGCTTCGGCCGCGGCGCGGTATTCCTCGATCACCACATGCGCGTTCGCACCGCCCGCGCCGAAGGATGAGACGCCGGCGATGCGCGGGTATTCGCGCATCGCGCCGTCGAGGTCGAGCACCGGGCGCGGCCACGGCGACAGCACCTGCTGCACGGTGAACGGCGTTCGCGCAAAGTCGATATTGGGATTGAGCACGTCCGAATGCAGGCTCGGCGCCAACTGCCCGTGCTTGAGCTGCAGCAGCACCTTGGTGACGCCGGCAATGCCCGCCGCGCTTTCGCAATGGCCGATATTCGACTTGGCCGAGCCGATTGCGCAGTACTGGCGGTCGCTTGTCCACTGTCCGAACGCCTTGCTCAGGCCGGCGATCTCGATCGGATCGCCCAGGCTGGTGCCGGTGCCGTGGGCCTCGATGTAGCTCACCGCGCGCGCGTCGATGCGCGCCTCGCGCAAGGCACGCTCGACCACCTGCGCCTGCGCATTCGGGTTGGGCACGGTGAAACCATTGGTCTTACCGCCGTGGTTGACGGCCGTAGCCTTGACCACGCCATAGATATGATCGCCATCGGCTTGCGCCTGCGCCAGCGGCTTGAGCAGCACCGCGCCGACGCCTTCGCCCGGCACGTAGCCTTCGCCGCCTTCGCCGAAACTCTCGCAACGGCCCTTGCCGGAAATGAACTTGCCCTGCGCCAGCATCAGGTATTTGTTCGGATGCACCGATACGTTCACACCGCCGACGATCGCCACCGCGCAACCGCCGTTGCGCAATGCCTGGCACGCCAGATGGATCGCCGTCAGCGACGACGAACACATCGTGTCCAGCATCATGCTGGGACCATGGAAGTTGTAGAAATACGAGACCCGGTTGGCGATCGAGGCCGGACTGCCAGGCACCGCGATCGGCCGGCCGAACGCCTGTTCCTGCGCGGCGAACAGCCGGTATTCCTCGTACATCACGCCGACGAACACACCAACCTCGCCGCCTTCGGCCACGCTGTCGCGCGTGTAGCCGGCGTCTTCCAGCGTGGCGTGCACGCATTCCAGGAACAGCCGTTCCTGCGGGTCCATCAGCTCCGCTTCGCGCGGCGAGATATTGAAGAACAGCGGATCGAACCGGTCGACACCGTCGATAAAGCCGCCCCATTTGCCGTAGCACTTGCCCGGCTTGCTGCGGTCTTCGTCGTAGTAGCGCGCGTGATTCCAACGCTCCGGCGGAATCTCGGTGATGCTGTCCTTGCCCTGGCTGAGGTTGGCCCAGAACTGCTCCAGGTCCATCGCCTGCGGATAGCGGCCGGCCACGCCGATGATCGCGATGTCGGCGCTCTCGTTTCTTTCCCGGTGCACCACCGATGCGTAGCGCGCATGCGGCGCGGACAAAGCGCGCGCCACCCTGCGCACGGACGGTTGTGGCGCGATCGCGGCGACGGCGCGCCTATCGCCCAGCAGTTGCGTCATTACCGCGGCATGCTGCTGCACGAAGTAGCCGCTCAAGGCGGCCAGCGTCTGGTATTCGAAGAACAGCGTCTTCGGCAACGGGCCGAATTGCCGTTCGAGCGCGCGCGTCAGCTCCAGCACCATGATGGAATCGATGCCGTAGGCTTCCAGCTGCTTGTGCGGGTCGAGCTTGTCCGCCGGTACTTTCAGCGTGGAGGACAGGAAACGCACGAAATGACGGATCGCACGCTCGTGCAGGTCGTTTGCGCCATCCGCAACGGTTTCGGCGATGGCGCTTGTTTCGGCCATGGCCGACGCGGCAGTCGCACGCTCTTCGGCATCGCCAGCCGTCTGGCCGCCCGGCGCGTGGTCGAGCACGCGCATGCCCAGTTTGCGGAAGCGCAGGCAGACATTGCCCTGCCCGTCGCACACATCGATGTCCACCGTTTGCATGGCATCGCCGTGGGCGGCCTGATCGCTCAAGCGCACAATGGCCCAGGCATCGGACGGACACGGCGCCAGTACATCCAGGCGTTCGAGCGCGAACGGCAGCATCATCGCCGGTTCGCGCCCGGCGCCCAGGCGCACGCCGATCGCCGCCTGCCATGCGGCATCGAGCAGGCTGGGATGCAACACATAACGATCAGCGGCTGCACGCTGCGATGCAGGCAGCGCGATCTGTGCCAACGCCACGCCGGCGCCAGTGGACAAGGCCTGCAATCCCTGGAAGCCTTCGCCATAGCGCAATCCCAGGCGATCGAACATCGCGTAGCAGCTTGCACCATCCCACTGGCCTTGCGTGCATTGCGCGCGCAGGGCCGGGAGATCGTGCGCCGGCGGTACGGCCGCTGCAGCCTTTTCCGTCACGATGCCGCGGCTGTAGACCGACACTTCGCCGCCGATCGGCTCGGCATGGATCTCGAAGGCAACCTCGCCTTGCTCGCCCGGCCGCAGTGAAACATGCAGCTCCAGGGTTTCCTCGCTGATGAGCGCCGGCCGCTCCCATACCACGTCTTTCAGATGCAGCGCGGCCGCTCCGTCCAAGGCCATGCTGACCGCGAAGCGCGCCATTTCCAATTGGGCCACGCCCGGCAACACCCGCTGTCCGCGCACGACGTGGTCGGCGAGAACGAACTCATGGCCGTCGAAACGACTGCTGAAGCGCGGCCCGAGCAGATTCGAGGTATTTCGCTGCAGCAACGGGTGCAGCGTTGCGCCCATTGCCGGTGCGATCGGCAGGTTGGCATCACCCGTTGCGATCCAGCAACGCTCGCGGGCGAAAGGATACGTCGGCAGGCTCACCCGGCGCGGCTTGCGCTCGCCGTACAAGGCCACCCAATCCACGCGGCAGCCATCCACCCATTGTTCGAGAATGCGCCCCCATTGCCCCTGCGCGGCCCATTCGCGCGACGCGGCGGCCATGCCGTCGTCGGCAGGCGATGCCCCGGCCTTCCCGCGCCGCGCCTGCCCGCGATACAACATCTGGGGATCGGCATCGCCGGCCAGGAAGCGTGCCAGCACGGCGCGCAGTTCGTCGTGGCTATGCACGACTGCGGCAAGGCGTTCTTCCATCGCTTCACGGCCCACTTGCATGGTGTAAGCCAGATCGGCCAGTGCCACGTCGTGCGCCGCGGGCGTCGCGAGAAAGTCCAGCCACTGCCGTGCCTGTTCGTGCAGCCGCTCCTGATTGCGGGCCGACAACACGAATGCCGCAGGTGCGCCCGATGCGGTCGTCCTTGTTGGCGCCACGTATTCTTCCAGCACGACGTGCGCGTTGACGCCGCCGAAGCCAAACGAACTCACACCCGCGCGGCGCGGTAGCGTTTCGCCCGACGCATTGCGCAGCGGCGCCCATTCGCGTGTCTCGCGCACGACGTAGAACGGGCTGCCATCGAGCTGGATATAGGGATTGATCTGTTCGTTATGCAGGCTTTTCACCAAGGTCCGGTGCTTCATCTGCAGCAGCACCTTCACCACGCCCGCCACGCCGGCGGCCAGTTCAAGATGGCCGATGTTGGTTTTCACCGAACCGAGCCCGCAGTGCGGCGCGCCGGGAGCGCCATCGCCGGTTGCGGCGTAAAGCGCCTGGAACGCGGCGTTCAATCCATTGATTTCGACCGGATCGCCCAGCGGCGTGCCGGTTCCATGGGCCTCGATATAGCTCACCGTGCGCGGATCGATGCCGGCTTGCTCGTAAGCGCGCCGCACCACCTCGGCCTGCGCGTTCGGATTGGGCGCGGTCAGCGAGTTGGCCCGGCCGCCGTGATTTTCCGCCACGCCGCGAATCAGGCCGTAGATATGGTCGCCATCGCGCTCGGCGTCGGCGAGCTTCTTCAGCACCAGCATCGCCACGCCTTCGCCACGCACGTAGCCGTTGGCCTGCGCCGAGAACGTCTTGCAACGGCCGTCCTCGCTGAGCATGCCGGCCTTGTTGAAACTGATATGCAGATCCGGCGTGATCAAGGTATTGACGCCGCCGACGATCGCCATCGACGACTCGCCACCCTGGATCGCCGCCACGCCGCGGCGCAAGGCCACCAGCGAGCTCGAACACGCCGTTTCCACCGGCTCGCTCGGCCCGTGCACGTCGAGGAAATAGCTCATGCGGTTCGGACCGACCGATGCCACCGCGCCGGTCGACGAATAGCCTTCGATCGTCGTCTTCGCCCGCGCGATCAAGGTGCTGTAGCCCGTGCCCATGGTGCCGACGTAAATCGCCGTATCGCTGCCGGCCAGCGCCGCACCCGCATATCCGGCATCCTCCAGCGCCTTCCAGCAGTGGATCATCATCAGCCGCTGCTGCGGATCCATCAGCTCGGCTTCTTTCGGCGAGATGCCGAAGAACATCGGATCGAACTCGTCGATGCCGTCGATAAAGCCGCCCCACCTGATATTGCTGCGGTTGGCCTCGCGCGCCGGATCGCCGTGCCATGCGCGCCAATCCCAGCGCGAAGGCGGAATCTCGCTGATGCAATCGCGGCCCTCCAGCAGATTGCGCCAGAACGTATCGAGGTCAGGCGCCTGCGGGAACTGGCCGCTCATGCCGATGATGGCGATCGGCTCGCTGGCTGGAACGGTATTGGGCGCCGCCTTGAAGGTGCGGCGCCATCCACGTGTGCTTACCCGCTCCTGCGCGCTTGCTGCGTCCTGGGGCGGCGCAACCACCGCATCCGGCGCAGCCGCTACGGCCGCATGTGCAGCCAGCGATGCGTGATGCTCGCGCGCCAGATAGCCGGCCAGCCCATCGATGGTCGGATATTCGAAGAAAATCGTCGGCTGCAGTTCCAGCTTGTAGCGCCGGTTGATCGCGTTGCCGAATTCCGTCAGCGACACCGAATCGAAGCCATATTCGCTCAGCGTGGCGTCGTCGTCGATGTCCTCGGGGCGCACCTTGATGAGTGCGCAGACCAGTTCGACCAGCCCTTGTTTCACTCCATCAACGCCAGAAGCAGCCCCCTCCCCTGCATGCAGGGGAGGGTTGGGGTGGGGTTGCCCGGACTTGCCGCGTTGCTGGACTTCATCGCGAGATTGCTTCACCCCATCCCTGCCCTCCCCCGCTACACGCAGGGGAGGGAGCAAAAGCACTTCGCCAATACGCGCCGCATCACCGGCCATCACCAGAACCTGCGTTTCGCCGCTCGCCCAGACCTGGCGAAGTGCCTGCACGCCATCTGCCGTGGCCAGCGGCTGCATGCCGAACTGCTGCGCCAGCATCGCTCGCGTAGCCGCATCCACCTGCATGCCGCCCTCTTCCCACAGCGGCCAATTGAGCGACACCGTGCGGCCGCGCCGCTGCCCTTGCGCCACCAGCTCATTGCGCTGATGCGCGAACGCATCCATGAATGCATTCGCTGCCGCGTAATCGGCCTGCCCGACATTGCCGAGCGCGCCGGCCATGGAGGAAAACACGATAAAGCAGTCCAGCGCCATGTCACGGCTGGCTTCATCCAGATGCAAGGTGCCGTGCACCTTCGCGCCGAACACCTCGCGCAACTGCGCGGAGGTCTTCCTGGCGATATAGCTGTCGCGCACCACACCCGCACTGTGGATGATGCCGTCGAGGCTCTCGCATTCTTCGGGAATCCTGTGCACCAGCGATTTCACCGCTTCGGCGTCGCTGACGTCCAGCGTCTCATAGCGCGCCACCGCGCCCAGCGCTTCCAGCTCGCGGATATGCGCCTGGATGCCGGCGTGCCGCGGCGTGCGTCCGGTCAGGATCAGGACCGGATTGCGCGCCTGCCGGGCGATATCGCGTGCGAAGATCAAACCCAATCCACCCGCACCGCCGGTGATCAGATAGACACCGTTCGCCTTCCAGGGGCCGACGCCTTCAGTCGGCGCCGCAAAGGTTTCCCACCCCGCCACGTGCCGTTCGCCATGCACGTAGCGCAACCGCGGCGCAGTGTCATCGCGATTGCCGAGCAGCGCCTGCGGAATGTCCTGGCCCGGCTCGATCTCGATCACCTGTCCACGCAGTCGCGGATGCTCTCGTTGCGCGGTGCGCAGCATGCCCCCCAGGCCCGCGAAAACGCGCGCGGTTCCTGTAGCAGGCACCACCACTTGTATCAGGCAGTGGCCTGGCTCGCGGCTCAACGACTGGAGCTGCTGCAGCAAGGCATCGGCGGCGGCGGCATAGCCGCTGGCCAGATCGGGCGTAGCCGAACATTCAAGCAGCACGACGCCGGGCATATGGCGTTCGACTTCGGCGATGCGAGCCTGCGGCAGATCGCACAGCACCACCACATGCCTGGTCAGCGCGTTGTCCATCACGGACGGCGTGGACGCAACCGTCCAGGTTGGTCGAAGCAACAGCGGCTGGCGCAAGTCATCCGTATGCGGCATTTCGCGCTGCTGTCCGCCCAGCGCCGCACGCAACTCAAGCTGCCGCAGGCGCACGCATACGGCGCCGTGCTCGTCGCATAGGTCGATGTCGATCCGCTGCACGCCCCCTTCCATCGAAGCGTTTTCGCCGGCCTGCACGAGCGCCCACATGCTGGCCGTGCAGGGTGCCAGCACCTGCAGGCTGCCCAGCGCGGATGGCAGCATCAAGGTCGAGGTTTGCGGATGCAGCATGAGCGTCGACTGCAACGCCGCATCCACGACGCTCGGGTGCAATACGTAATCGCCTGGCGCCGTTCTGGCGGATGCCGGCAACGCGATGCGTGCGAGCAACTTGCCCTGGCCGACATATACGTCGCCCAGGCCGCGAAATGCCGGGCCGTAATGCAGGCCCAACGCTGCAAGGCGCGCATAGCACGCGTCCGCCTGAATGTGTGCGACCGTGCACTGCCGTTGCAGCGCTGCCAGATCGTGCATGCTTGGCGCCGTTGCAGCAGCTTCCTCGACAGCGATCAGAGCCCGGCTGCAGACCAGCGTGGCGCCGTCTTCGCGCCGGCTATGGATTTCGGCATCGAGATCGCCATCCTCGCGCGGGGCAAGCGTCAGCTGAAGGTCGATCCCTTCGGCATCGACGCGGATCGGGCGCAGCCAGGCCACGTTTTTCCATTGCAGCCCTGCCTCGCCATCGAACGCCTGCCGTGCCGCAAAGCGCAGCATCTCCAGTTGCGCCGCGCCGGGCAGCACCCGATGGCCTTGCACGACATGGTCGGCAAGGAAAAACTCCTCGCCGCTGAAGTGCGTGCTGAAGCGCAAGCCATCGATGTTCGACGTATTCCGGTGCAGCAGCGGATGCAGCATTGCATCGGACGCGGCAACGCTGGGCGCCGTGTCGTCGAGCGGAACCCAGTAACGTTCGCGGGCAAACGGATACGTCGGCAGGCTGATGCGCCGTGGACGTCGGCCCGTCGGATACAGTCGCCGCCAATCGAACGACAGACCCTTCGTCCACAGGTCCAGCAATTTGCCGTATTTGCCCTTGGCGATCCATGCCTCGACGATCGCCGGCAAGTCATCGTCGCCGGCCAGCGCGGCGAGTGCGTCCTTGTTGCGCTTCACCTGTCCGCGATACAGCCCCTCGATGGCCGCCTCGTCCGCCAGGTAAGCATGCAACTTGCCGCGCAATTCGCTGAGCGAATGGGCAACGATACCCAGTCGCTCTTCCATCGCCTCGCGGCCGAACTGCAACGTATAAGCGAGATCGGCCAGCGCGATCTGGCTGGCGTTCGCGTCCAGAAACGCCACCAACCGCTGCACCTGTTCGCGCAGCCGTTCTTCCTGCCGTGCGGACAGGACAACCAACGCAGGACCTTCGAGCGCGACCGCACCCGTGACGCGCTCGCGATATTCCTCGATCACGACGTGCGCGTTCGCGCCGCCCGCGCCGAAGGAGGAGATGCCGGCGATTCGCGGGCATTCGCGCCCGGCCCCGTCGATGTTCAGCATCGGGCGCCGCCAGGGCGACAGTTCTTGTTGCACGACGAACGGCGTCTGCGAAAAATCGATATTCGGATTGAGCACGCGCGAATGCAGGCTCGGCGCCAGCAGGCCATGCTTGAGCTGCAGCAGCACCTTGGTGACGCCGGCGATGCCGGCTGCGCTTTCACAGTGGCCGATATTCGACTTGGCCGAACCGATCGCGCAGAACTGCGTGTCCCGCGTCCAATGGCGGAACGCCTTCGACAAGCCCGCAATTTCGATCGGATCGCCCAGGCTGGTGCCGGTGCCGTGCGCTTCGATGTAGCTGATCGTGCGCGCGTCGATGCCGCCTTCGCGCAGCGCGCGCTCGATCACCTTCGCCTGCGCATTGGGATTGGGCACCGTATAGCCGTTGGTCTTGCCGCCGTGATTGATGGCTGTGGCCTTGACCACGCCGTAGATGTGGTCGCCATCGGCCTGCGCCTGCGCCAGCGGCTTGAGCAACACGGCGCCGACACCCTCGCCCGGTACGTAACCCTCGCCGCCTTCGCCGAAGCTTTCGCAGCGCCCCTTGCCGGAAATGAACTTGCCCTGCGCCAGCATCAGATACTTGTTCGGGTGCACCGACACGTTCACGCCGCCGGCCACGGCCACTGCGCAACCACGGCGTTGCAGGCTTTGGCACGCAAGATGGATCGCCGTCAGCGACGAGGAACACATCGTGTCCAGCGCCAGGCTCGGCCCGTTGAAATTGCAGAAGTAGGAAACGCGATTGGCCACCGACGCGGCGCTGTTGAGCATCGACAGGTTGTTGCCCCTGGCCTGCTCTTGCGCACCGTAGAGCTGATACTCCTCATACATCACGCCGACGAAAACGCCGACGTCGCCGTCCTCGGCGACGTTGTCGCGGGTGTAGCCGGCGTCTTCCAGCGTGGCGTGCACGCATTCCAGGAACAACCGCTCCTGCGGGTCCATCAGCTCCGCTTCGCGTGGCGAGATGTTGAAGAACCGCGGATCGAAACAGTCCACGCCCTCGATGAAGCCGCCCCATTTGCCATAGGTCTTGCCAGGCTTGCTGCGGTCCGCGTCGTAATAGAGCCGGTAATCCCAGCGCTCGGCGGGAATTTCCGTGATGCTGTCCCTGCCCTGGCTCAGATTGGCCCAGAACTCTTCGAGATTGCCGGCCTGCGGATAGCGGCCAGCCACGCCGATGATGGCGATGTCACCGACCGTGCTGGCCACCGTCGGCGCGGCATCATGGCGAATGTTTTCGCGCCGGGTGCCGAAGCGGGGACGGCGATTGGTCCGCGCGATCTGGCTGGACGACTCTTCGTCGCGTTGAACGAGTATCGTCTGCGCTTCGTTTGGCGTGTCGCCCAGCACGCCGTTGAGACGATCGCGATGATGTTCGACAAAATAATCGGCCAGCGCGGCAATGGTCTGGTATTCAAACAGCAAGGTCTTGGAAAGCGGGCCGAAGACCTGCTCCAACGCGCGCGTCAAGTCCATCACCAGAATGGAATCGATGCCGTAGGCTTCCATCCGCTCGCGTGCATCGATGCTGTGCGCGGGACGCTTTAGCGTATTGGACAGCAACCGTACAAAGTAGCGGATCGCCTTTTCTTGCAGTTCGCCGGACGGCGCGTGATCCGTCCTGGCAGGCACGGCGATCGACCTGGTCGCCGACAGGCTGGATTTGAAGCGCCTTATCGCGCCTTCGGCCACCAGCACCTGCGCAAGTCCGCTCGCCAAGGCCTGCATCAACGCCGCGCAACCGCTGGCGGTACGCAGCGGGATCAATCCTGTCTGCTGCGTCATGCTGCTGCGCGTGGCGGCGTCGACCTGCATGCCGCCCGCCTCCCACAGCGGCCAGTCCACCGACAGCGTGCGTCCATGCCGTAGCCCTTTGGCCACCTGCTCGGCACGATGATGCGCAAATGCATCCATGAACGCATTGGCTGCCGCGTAGTCGGCCTGGCCCACATTGCCGAGCGCGCCGGAGGTGGAGGCGAAACAAATGAAGCAGTCGAGCGCCATGTCGCGCGTGGCCTCGTCCAGGTGAAGCGTACCGGCCACCTTGGCGTGCAGCACTTCGTGCAACTGCTCGCGGGTCTTGTTGATGATCAAGCTGTCGCGCAGCACGCCGGCGCCATGGACGACACCGTGCAGGCCGCCGAACGCTCCGCCCAGCTCCTGTACCAGTTGCATCACGGCGCTGCGATCGCCCACGTCAAGCTGACGGTAGTGCGCGGTCGCGCCCAGGGTTTCGAGCCCGGCAAGCTTTGCGCGCGTGGCGGCGGTAGGCGCCGAGCGCCCGGTCAGGATCAGTGTCGCGCCTTTGGCATGGCGCGCGATCTCGTGGGCAAAGATCAGGCCCAGGCCACCTGCTCCGCCAGTAATGAGGTACACGCCCTGCGGCTTCCACGGTGACGGCACCTCAGGCGAGAATGGCCGCTCCAACCACTTGGCCACCTGGCGTACGCCGGCTGCGTAGCGCACGTGCGTTGCGGGATCAGCGCCGTTTTCCAGCAGCGCCTGCACCACGTTCTGACCGGGTTCGACCGCGATGACCTGACCAAAGATGCGCGGATTTTCGAGCTGGGCCGTGCGCAGCATGCCGCCCAACCCGGCCATGGTCCTGCCGATGCCTTGGCTGGGCACGAGGAGCTGGACGAGGTGCTGCCCCGGTTGGCCGTTCAACGCCTTGATCTGCTCCAGCAGCTTGCCGGCGGCCGATGCATAGCGTTGCGCCAGTGTCTGGCCGTCGCCTATTTCAATGCATGCCGCGCGTGGCAAGGCTGCCTGCACGTCGGCGAGCAACGTCGGCGGATTTTCTGGTTCGCCGCACAGGAGCACGACATGGTTCGCGTAATGTTGTGCTTCGCCCTTGGCGGCCGATTGCGGTGCCCAGCCGGGTTCGAACAGCGCCGTTCGCACCAGCTCGTCGGATTCCGCCGGCGCGGCGGCGCGCACGCTGAACTCATGCAGACGCGCGCAGACCACGCCAGCGTCATCGCACACGTCGATGTCGAATTTTTGCAGCGCACCTTCGGCCGCGTTGCCGGCGCTGCGCCGTATCACGGCCCACATGCTGTCTGTACAAGCAGCCAGCACGTCCAGCGACTTCAGCGCGAACGGCAGCATCAGCGCAGCATCATCCAGTCCGCCCGTACGTTGGGCTTGAAAGGCGATCACCGCCTGCAGCACCGCATCGAGCGTGCTGGGATGAAGCACATAATCGGCCGGTAACGGCTTCAATGCATCCGGCAACGCAATGCGCGCCAATGCCTGATCCTCGCCGACGAACAGCTCATGCAAGCCGCGATGGCCGGCACCATAGTTCAGCCCCATCCGGTCGAACGCCGCATAACAGGCTTCAGCACCCAGGTGCGACTGCGCACAGTGCGAACGCACGGCGACGAGGTCGTGGGTGACCGGCGGCCTATCTACCGCAGCGGCCAGCACGCCCTGGCTGTAGACCACGCCCTCGGCGCCGTCGTGATCGTCGTAAAGCTCGAAACTGAATTGGCCATCGCCTTCCGGAAACAAAGCAACGTGCAGATCCCTGGCGGCATCGCCCGCCACGACGGGCCGCAGCCATACGATGTCTTGCAAGCGGCACGGCCCCAGGCCAGCGACAGCCTGGGTTGCCGCAAAGCGCGCCATTTCCAGCTGCGCCGCGGCCGGCAGCGTGGGATGACCTTGCACGATGTGGTCGGCAAGAAAAAATTCCCTGCCGGTAAAGCGGCTGCTGAAACGCAACCCGGCAGCGTTCGAGGTATTGCGATGCACGAGCGGATGGATCGCCGCTTGCGGCGCAGCGGAGGCGATCGCCGGCGACGCTTCCACCCAATGTTTTTCCTTGACGAAGGGATAGGTCGGCAGCGCCAGGCGCCGGCGTCTGGCCGTGCCATGCAGCGCGTTCCAGTCGAACGCCTGCCCTGCGATCCAGTTTGCCGCGATGGCCCGAAGGTCATCGCTGGCGGTCCCTGCGCCGTCGCATTCGCCGGCCTGCGCCAGTTGGTCGGCCGAAAGTTCTCCGGTAAAGACATCCTCCGCCGCGGACGAAGACGCCAGCCAGCGTTCAAGCCGTTCCTTGAGCATCTCGAACGAATCGACGATCACTGCAAGGCGCGCCGCCATGGCCTGCCGGCCTGCTTGCAGCGTGAACGCCAGGTCGGCCAGATCCGCCTGGTGTTCGAGTGTTGCGATCGCGCCGAGCAGTTGCTGCGCGCGTTCGCGCAGTGCCGGCATGGTCTTTGCCGACAACACGATCAATGCCGGCGCCGGATCGGGCGAAGCCGCGCCAGGCGCTGCATGCCCGGGTTCGACATATTCCTCGACGATCACATGGGCATTGACGCCGCCGAAGCCGAATGAACTGACACCGGCACGGCGCGGAATGGCCCGTCCGCCTTCGTCGAGCTTCGCCAACCAAGGCTGTGCCTTGTCGACGATGAAGAACGGACTGCCTTCCAGCGTGATGCGCGGGTTGAGCTTCTGGTAATGCACCAGCGGCGGGAACGCCTGGTGCTTCATGCACAGGATAGTCTTGATCAGGCCGGCCAGGCCGGCCACCGATTCCAGATGGCCGATATTGGTCTTGACGCTGCCGATGCCGCACGACTGCGCAGCCACTGCTTCCCCGCGATCGGCGGCGATGCGGGAGAACGCCATCTTCAGGCCTTCCACTTCGATCGGATCGCCCTTGGGCGTGCCCGTGCCATGTGCTTCCACATAGCCGAGCGTGCTGACAGGCACGTCCGCCTGGCGCAAGGCCGCGGCGATCACGTTCGATTGCGCAAGCGATCCAGGATAGGTCACCGTGCGCGCGCGGCCGCCATGATTCACCGCGGTGCCGCGCACCACGGCAACGATGCGGTCGTTGTCGCGGATTGCCTTGTTCAGCGGCTTGATCAGGATCATCGCCGCGCCTTCGCCGCGCACGTAGCCGTTGGCGCGCTCGTCGAAGGTTTTGCAACTGCCGTCCGCCGACAGCATGCCGGTCTTGGAAAACGAAATGAAATGCGTGGGACTGCACAGCACGCTCACTCCGCCCACCAGGGCATAGTCGCATTCGCCGCGACGCACCGCATGCGCCGCCTTGTGCAGCGCCACCAGCGAGCTCGAACATGCGGTGTCGATCGGCATGCTCGGCCCGTGCAGGTTCAGAAAATGCGAGATGCGGTTCGGAATGAGTGCGGTGTGCGTACCTGTGGAGACATGGCCCTCGATGGCATCCAGTGCATGGCGCAGGTGGTCTTCGTAGTCGAAATTGAATACGCCGATGTAGACGCCCGTATTGCTGCCGCTGAACGTCCTGGGATCGTAGCCGGCATCTTCCAGGCACGCCCACGCCTGTTCCAGCATGATCCGCTGCTGCGGATCCATCACCCGCGCCTCGCGTGCCGAGATCCCGAAAAAATCGGCGTCGAAATGTTCCACGCCGTCGATGAAGCCGCCCCATTTGCTGACGGACCTGTTTTTTTCCTGCACGTCGGCCGAATAGAACGCATCCTTGTTCCAGCGGTTTTCCGGAATTTCGCTGATGCTCGACAACCCGTTGCACAGGTTCTGCCAGAACGCGTCATAGTTGGCGGCACCCGGGAAACGGCAAGCCATCCCGATGATGGCCAGGTCGACATCACCGCGATGCTCGGCCGCTGCACCCTGTTCCCCACCAGCCGCGGGCGATGCATTTTCTTGGGACGTAGGCTGACGCACATTCATGATCATGCATGTCCTGTAGATGTTCTTTCAGATGCCGCGCGTGATTGCTCCGCGCCGCCGATGCGCGGATCGCTGCCGATCAGGCGACCAGCGATCGGGATTCGGCGCTTGCCGGTTCGATCCGTTCCGCATGATTCGCCTGGGCGTCGAGGAAACGGGTAAAGGACCGCGTCAAATGCTCCGCGGTGGCGTCCATGAGCTTGATCGCGATGCGATCCACGTGGCGCTTGCTCCAATGCTCCAGCTCGGTCCCTTTGACCCACCGGTTGAACGAGCCCAGCGCGGGACCGGTGTGGATCTGGTAATTCACCCGATCGCTGCCATCGCCGTCCCTGGCGATGCGCGCGGTGTAGGCGAAATACCAGCGGAACACCAGGGCCATCTTGTGCTTGGCATTGGCCTCGGCCTTGGCGATCTCGTGTTCCCGGCCGGCCGATCTGAAATAACTCGCCGTCTCGTTCCAGATCTCGTTGAACGTCTTCTTGAAGAAGGTACCTTCCAGTTGGCGCCGGGTACGCTCGGGGATGTCGTCCAGGCTGTCGTAATGGCGATACAGCGATAGCAATTTGTTCGCGCGCGCAGGAAAGAACACCGATTTCTTCAGCACCTGGATCTGCGCGCCCATTTCGAACATGTCGCCCGCCGGCGCATAGTCGGTGTCGTGGATGTCCATGTCCTGCAACATCGATTTGCCATCCGCGCTCATGCCCGCTTCCACCGTGCATTGATTGATCGAACCGGTCAGGATGAAATCCGCTCCCAGCAGGAACGCCGCGGCGGCCGCTTCCGGCCCGCCGATACCACCGGCCAGGCCCATGCAGATCGGTTCCTCGTAACCGTGCATCCGCTGCATTTCATCGCGCAGGCGCAGTAGCGGCGGCAGCATCACGGTGGGAATGCCGCCGTCGGTATGGCCGCCGGAATCGGCTTCCACGCATATGTCATGGCTGACCGGAACGCGCTGCGACCACTGCGCCTGCTGCGGCGTGACCAGACCTCGCTCCAGCAGCTTTTCGACGATGGCGACCGGCGACGGGCTCATGAAGGCCCGCGCCACTTCGGGGCGCGAAACCTTGGCGACGATGCGATGGTCGCAAACGACCCTGTTTTGCGCGTCGACGCGCAATCCCTGCAAGCGGAACCGGACCAGCGCCGGCGTCATTTGCATGAAGGCAGCCGCTTCGACGTTCTTGATGCCGTATTTGAGATAGAGCTCGACCACCGCTTCTTCTTCAGCCGGATAGTCGTAGTTGGCCAGCAGATTCATGCCGTAGGGCTGGCCCGCGCTCAGCTCGGCTTGTATGCGGATGATGTTCGCCTCGATCCTGGCCGGAGGCAGGCCGCCCGAGCCGAAGAAACTCAGCAGGCCCGCGTTGCCCATGGCGATCACCAGTTCGGACGACGCGACGCCGCGATACATGCCACCGGCCATATAGGCGTACTTCAAGCCGAACCGCTGCCGAAACACTTCGCTGCCCAGCGACGCCGCGGTCACTCGAAGCTCTCCTTGGCGCCGTCCTGCCAGACGGCCTATCTCGCTGACCGAAACGACGGCGCCGGCGTCGCGCTCGCCGGCGCTTGGCGCCGCCTCGATGTCGCGCAGCGCCGTTGCACCCGCCATGGCGTCGTTCATGGCGACCGGGTCCTCCTCAAGGATCGGCGCCGTCTTGGTCCTTATTTCATGCACCATTTTCGAAAGGATGGTGGCGCCGATCTCCTGGAACTCGACGTCGCCCTTTCCCATCACGTAGCGGATCGAATCCACCCATTGCACGGGCGAGGCGATCTGCATGGCCAAGGTTTCGGCAATGCGAGCCGGGTCGTAAGGACGCGCGGTAGCGTTGGCGATCACGGTGACTCGGGGCGGCGCAAAAGAGAACTGCTTGAGGAACTCCGCAAATTCGCCTTGCGCCGCATGCATGTGGCGGGAATGGAATGGCGCGCTGACGTTCAGCGCTACGCAGCGCACTTCATTTCGGGCAAACAGCTCGACCGCGGCGGCAAGCTGGCGTTTTTCGCCGGCGATGACTGTTTGCGTGGGCGCATTGAAATTGGCGATGTCGATCCGATCAAGCCCGTGGTCGTCGAGCATTGTCCGCACTTGCGCCGCGGACACGCCCAACACCGCCGCCATGCCACCGCCACTGGCCATGCCCATCAGCTCGCCGCGTTTCTTGACCAGGCGCAGTCCTGTTTCGAAGGAGAACACGCCTGCGGCGAGCAACGCGTTGTATTCGCCAAGGCTGTGCCCGGCCAGAAAATCCGGCTGCGCATCCCGCTGCCGGTAATACTGCAAGGCGTTGACGACGAACAATGCGGGCTGCGTGTATTGGGTCTGCGACAAATGCCCGTGCGCATCGTCCAGACACAGATCCGTCAGCGAATAGCCGAGAATGTCGGACGCGCTCCTGACCTGCTCCGGGAACAAGGCGAAGAGGTCCTTGCCCATTCCTTTGAACTGCGAACCCTGCCCCGGAAAGATGATGGCTTTCATTTTGCGTGACTCCTTGCTGCGCTCGCCCTGTATCTGTGTTCCCCGTGCGGATGGCCGGCTCGCCGCGATCAACTCGGTCAGCCGCTCCACGTCGCCGCCGAACGGCGACATGATTTGATGAACCTGTGAAGGCGAACCGGCCGGCAGCGCATACTTCAGAAACGTCGCCATCGTTCCAGCCGGCCCGACATCGATATAGCGGTGGCTGCCCTGCGCTTCCATCAGGCTGACCGTTTGCATGAAGCGAATCGGATCGCGCACGGCCGACCAGAAATGACCATCAGGAAGGGTTTGCAACGCCTCGCCTGCGCCGCAACAGATCAGTGGAATTTCCCCTCGCCGCTTTCGAAGCTTGCGCAGGAATGTCCGATAGGGACGTTCGGCGGCATCGATCCAGCGCGAATGAAAGGCGACATTGACCGCAAGACGCTGGAACGTCACGCCGCGCTGGCGAAGGCTTGCCTCCACCGCCGCCGCGTTCGATGCAGGCAGCGAAATGACCGCGTGCGTGGAGAAGTTGCTCGCAGCAAGCTCGCACAAGGCGAGCAGATCGGCAGTCATGTAGCGCTGCGGATCGCCCATCACCGCCAGCATGCATCCGCGTGGGCAGTGCGCTTCCAGCGCGAGTGCCTGCTCGATCACCGCGAGCAACGCGTCATCCGGATCGACATGGCCTGCCGCCGCGGCTGCCGCAAACGCGCCAAGACTCGCGCCTAGCATGGCGTCGGGCTGCACACCCGCACCGATCAGCGATTTGGCGAGCGCATATTCCACCATGAAGATGGCGCAATGGCTGTGCAAAAGACGATCGAACGGAATCTCCTTGCTGTTCCGCTCCGCAAAGAGCTCGGCCAATACCGATTCGCCACAGCGCTCGCGAACCGTGCGATCTGCGCGGAGCATGGCGGCGTGAAAACCAGCATCACGCTCGAACAGCTCACGTCCCATCTGGAAGTGATGCGAACCCTGCCCGGAAAATAGCAATACGGTTTTCACGCTCGACACACGACGCACGCAATACCAACCATGATTCCACGTAACACCACGCCGCTATCTATGCATTGGTCGCCCAATACATGCATGGCGGATAGTGGAAACCTCCGCCAAAGGCGTGCACAAACCTATGCATGACCTCCGTCGACACGGACAGCGAGGCAATCAGCCGGCACCGCTCATAGCAATAACCAGGGATGCCGCCGCTTTATTTCATTTCTTCACTGCAACGCGGCTAGCCGGAGTGAGCGCTTGCTCGCAGCGAAAGCGGGCGCATATCGGTCCATGCCTCGCCGATAAACGAGAGGCAGGATTCTCTTGAGCCTTGCTTGCCAACTGTCGACCAGCCATTTGGCACGATCTTATTTATCGGCCAAATCGAATATTGACCTTGCTGATTGACCACGACTTCATAGACGCCTTCTTGCTGGCCCGACCTGGTAGACATGCATTTCTCTCGCAAAAAAGAAACAAAATCGACCACGGACTTTAATAATACAATTGGCCAAACCAGCCAAACGCATTCATTAAAGTTCTTCCAATGATTTACCCAAGCCAAAAGCATTCGGCACTGTTCGTGCAGAACAAATAGACTCAATGCGCCCCCTGTGCGCACCGATCAGCCACCACATGCATCAAGAACCTTCCCCCACGCCACATTGTGGGTACGCGGTGTACATCGGTGTGTCTATACCAGCACAAATCAGCGTGATGGCTGTGTGAAATAACGGGCACAGTTCTCACCGCGGCGATCAGGAAAAGAAGCCTGGTGCTTTTTTTGTTGACCGCATGTGTCGCAATGCGATGCATCACCTTGACCGGCAGCGACTTTCATCGGTGTGCGATATCGCCATCTCCACGTGCGCGCAAGGACGACGCGACGGATTGCCATCATTTCGTCACAACGTACATGTACGCAAATAAATCGACAGACCCCGGCGTTCGACGGGGTCAAGATTCGGCGGGATGAAGAAGCTCAATCCGTGGACAGCGATAGGCTGTCTTCAAGGGACTTGCACGTTTCGTCGCCGGCCATCAGCTGCCGCACCTCGCATTCAACGTCCCACTCCTCGCCATGCACCATGAGAAAACGCTTGGCGATCTCGATCGCTTCTCCCTTGGATGCCGTTTCCAGCAGGGCATAACCGCCGATCACTTCCTTGGCTTCGGTGAACGGGCCATCGACCATGCTCAGTTTGCCGCCGGAAAGCCGGAGACGCGTGCCTTCGGCAGTGGGCATGAGGCCGGCGGTGTTGATCAGTTTTCCTTCCCGGGTCAGTTCTTCCATCAGCTTGCCCATGTCGGCCATCAGCTTCGGGCTGGGCCTGAGGCCCGAGTTCTCGTCGATTCGTACTATTGATAGAAAGCGCATTGTCGTATCTCCGCAAGTGGATGACGGAGCTGAGGAGGCGCGCCAAAGTCGAGCCCCTCCCCACTCCTGCCCTTGCGACGAACCAGGCTGGAGCAAATCGACATGGCCTTCGGCCGATTCACTTTTCTGTTCCGTGGGCATAACGGCCCGCCTGCGATCTTGGCTGGCGCGCGGCAGTGGTCATATGCCCGGATCATGCTGGAGACGGGAATGACATCGTTCCCCGTAAAAGCCATAGCGATCATCGCAACGATACTCGCGTATCTGGCGCTCGCCGCGTTCGGCGCCGGCGGCATCGCCGCCTTCCTTGCGCGTCCCCAGTTCGTGGTGCTGGCGTTGATCACCGTTGCCCTGGCGCTGCTGTCGCTCGCTACCGAAGGTGGCATCAGGCGGGGCGAGCGCGAGGATCGCCGCAATCGCTGGGTGCTGGGCGCGTTTCTCCTGATCGGCTTGTTGCACTGCTATTTTTCCGCGTATACCGATCGCATTGATTTTTGGACTTTCGGCGGCGATACGCTGCGTTGGTTCGGGCTGATTCTTTATGCAGCGGGCGGCGCCTTGCGGCTGTGGCCGGTTTTCGTGCTCGGCCGCCGCTTCAGCGGCCTGGTCGCCATCCAGCCGGGACATACCTTGGTCACGAGCGGGGTCTATAGCCGCATCCGCCATCCCAGTTATCTCGGCTTGCTGATCAACATGCTTGGCTGGGCGCTGGTGTTCCGCTCCGGTATCGGCATCCTGCTCACTGCGCTCATGCTGTTGCCGCTGTCCGCGCGCATCCGTTCGGAGGAGGCGTTGCTTGGTGAGCAGTTTGGGGCGCAATACGATGATTATCGTGCGCGCACATGGCGGTTGATTCCGTTTGTGTATTGAATGGTTCGTGGTTCACCGCGAGCGGCTATGCGGCAAGCTTGCGAACGTTCTTTACGCTGACCCTGCGGACCTTCCACAGATCATAGTCCGCCTGCAGCTGCAGCCACGCTTTCGCACTACCTGCTCCGGCCTTTTCCAGCCTCAGCGCCAGTTGCGCGCTGACACCCGCGTGACCGTTGATGACACGCGACAGCGCCACACGGGAAACGCCCAGGCGATCCGCCGCCTCGGTAACGCCCAGATCCAGCGGCTTCAGGACGTCTTCGAGCAGAATGACGCCGGGGTGAACAGGGTTCTTAATCATGCTGCACCTTAGTGGTAATCCTGATAATCAACCAGCTCTACATCGGCACCCAAGAAGCGGAAGGTCAGCCGCCAATTGCCATTGACCCACACGGACCAGTAACCCTTCAACTCTCCCTTGAGCGGGTGAAGACGATAGCCAGGAAGATCCAATCCACGAGGACTGGACGCTGCATCGAGCAACTGCAAGATGCGCCCAAGCTTGGGAGCGTGAGCGGCCTGTATGCCACGCGTGGAACCCGTTCGATAGAACGTCTCAAGGCCTTTATGGCGAAAGCTGATAATCATGAATGCCGCAGGTATCCATACCAAGCACGCATCCTACAATGTATCGCCACACGATACAACTCGCATATTGTAGGCTGGAAATCCCAGCTCTCTAGCGGCACGCCAAATGCTGGGATTGGCATCCCAGCCTACACGTCACCTTGTCTATGCCGCCCACGCACTGCGCCGCACGGGAATCGTCACCGTAAATGTCGTTCCCTCGCCTGCGCGACTTTCAACTTCGATGCGCCCACGATGATGCTCAACGATGCCATGCGAGATCGACAGCCCCAGTCCGGTACCCTGCCCTAGCGGCTTGGTGGTGAAGAACGGATCGAAGATCCTGCCGATGATTTCTTCGGCGATACCCGCGCCGGTATCGGTGATGGAGACGGTGACGATATCGCCCCAGCAGGCGGTTCTTACCGTGATCGTGCCCTGCTCCTTGATGGCTTGCGACGCATTCACCAGCAGGTTCATGAACACCTGGTTGAGCTGGGCGGCGTTGCACTCGACCGGAGGGAGTTCGCCGTAGTCGCGGATCACATTGGCCTTGTACTTGATCTCGTTGTGCACCACGTTCAAGGTGCTTTCCAGTCCTGCATGCAGATCCGCCAGCGCCCATTCCTCGCCGCTGGGACGGGAGAAATCGCGCAGGTCGCGTACGATCTGGCGTACACGCATGGCGCCTTCGATCGATTCGTCGATCAGCATCATGATGTCGTTGCGCACGTAGTCCAGGTCCAGATCGCCTTCCATTTTTGCGACCGGCTTGAGCATCTCGGCGGCGGGCGTGCCGATGGCGGCTTCCTGGGCCACGATGACGGCCAGCAGTTGCCGCACCCAATGCTTCAAGGTGTTGAGATTGGCGTTGACGAAACTGACCGGGTTGTTGATTTCGTGCGCCACGCCGGCCGCCAGCTGGCCGATCGAGGCCAGTTTTTCCGATTGCAGCAGCTGCTGGTTCGCCTCTTCCAGCATGTGGATCAGGCGATGCTGTTCTTCCTTTTCGATTTCCAGGCGCTGCTGCGCCGCCTTGCGCCGCTCGATCTCCTGTTCCATCCGCTTGCGCGTCTGCTCCAGGATGGACGTGGTTTGCTCGTACTGGCGCAGCGCGCCTTCGAGTTCGCCGGTGCGCTTTTTCACCTGTTCTTCGAGCGCATCGTTTTTGCCGCGCAGGTAGGCCGTGCGCGCATCGAAGCGGGAGACCACCAAGGTCGCGGTCAGGATGGTGACGGTGAACAGCGCGATGGTGGCGCCCAGCCATGGTCCGCGGATGCCGTTGAGGGTGGTGCAAATCGCGTTGGCCTGAAACTGCGCCGATGCCATGCCGGTGTAGTGCATGCCGGCGATGGCGATGCCCATCACGCCGGCCGCGCCGATGCGTTTGATGATCACGTGCGACTTGTCTTCCACGCTCAGCCGATGCGCCAGCCATAGGGCGGTGGTCGAGGTCGCGATGGCGATGCCGACCGAGGTCACCAACAGCCACGGGTCGTAATCGATCGGCGGCTCCATCTGCAGCGCCGTCATGCCCACGTAGTGCATGCTGGCAATGCCCAGCCCCATCAGCACGCCACCCACCGCCAGCCGCTCGCGCTTCAGCACCGGACGCGTGACCGCATTGAGCGCGAAGTAGGACACGAACATGGCGATCGCCAGTGACAGGAACGTGGCGCCAAAGTCGTAGCCCAGCGGCACCGATACCGAAAAAGCGAGCATGCCGATGAAGTGCATGGCCCAGATGCCGATGCCCATGGACGCGGCGCCGGCGGCCAGCCAGCCGGAGCGCAGGCGTGGCCGGTCGATCAGCGAAATCAGGCTGCTCAAATCCAGCGCGGTGTAGGACGCCAGGGTGGCGATGGCGATCGAAAGCGCAACCAGCGGGAGACTGTAGGTGCCGTTCATCGCATGCCCCTCTCGCCTGCGCGGCGCTTACCTGGCCCCGGCGACGTGGCTGGCTTCAGTCGGCGGCAGCTGGATCGAAATGACGAACGGCGTGCTTTCCTGCGCCTCGTAACGCCGCACGACGGAAACCTGGTAATCGGATACCACGCTTCCTTTCGTCATCAAGAGGACGCCGCGGCTGGTGCGCAGGTCATCGGCAAGCGTCATGCCGGCCAGCAATTGCGCGCTGGCGATTTGCATATAGGGCATCGATCCGGCCAGCGCGGCCGGGTCTTCCAGCAGGGCCAGGAATGGCTCCACGACCTGCGGGTCGTAGCGCAGGCCGCTTTGCATTTTGATCAATTCGGCCGCCTGGCCAGCAAGCATGCGTTCGCGCACGATCGCACCGCTTTGCAGGCCGGCGTAATCGCGCGCCACGGCAAGAATGCGCGAGCCGATCGGGATGCTTCCGCCCGACAGGTTGTCCGGCGTGCCGCGTCCATTGAAGCGCTCGTATTGATGGCGAATGATGTGCGCGACATGGTGCAGTTGCTCCACCGGCGTCAGCAGCATCTGCGCACGCAGCGGATGCTGGTGGTACAGATGGCTTTCCGCCGGCGTCATGCGATCGATGGACTTGTGCAGCAGTTCGTCCGGCAGCGACAGCTTGCCGATGCCATGCAGGAGTCCGGCCACGTAGAGATCCTGCGCGTCCAGGCCGTCCAGGCCGAGCGCCAGCCCAAGCTGCTTCGCCAACTCGCCCACGCGATGGGATTCGCCGCCCAGCGCGCCGCAGCGCAGCTCGATCATGCTGGAACAAACCTGCACCATGGTCAGAAAGTTGCGGCGCAAGTCTTTCTGCGCATCTTCCAGGAACAGCACGGTCTGGCGGATTTCCTCGGTCCTGGACTTTACCTTCGCCTCCAGTGCGGTGTTGAACGAAGCGAGCTGTTCGTTCTGCTGCTGCGTCAGCGTAAGCAGCCGCGCCGTTTCCTTGCGCAGGCGCTGCTGTTCCAGCGCCTGGCGGATGGTGAGCAGCAGGTCGTGCTCATCCCAGGGCTTGCTCAGGTAGCGATAAATGCCGCCTTCGTTGATCGCCCGCACCACCGATTCGATTTCCGAATACCCGGTAAGCAGGATGCGCATGGTTTCCGGATACAGCGCCCGCGCCTGCGACAGCAGTTCGGCGCCGGACATGCCCGGCATGCGCATGTCGGAAATGACCAGGTCCACCTCGTCGCTGGCCAGCAGCTCCAGCGCGGCGGCGCCGCTCGGCGCCACCAGCACGCGATAAGGCGCCGTGGCCAGCAATCGCCGCAGTGCGGAAAGGATGCCCGGTTCGTCGTCGACCACCAGCACCGTCGGTTTTCTTGACGCTTCCTCGTCCCCGGCCGGGCCAGGGGCCGGAGTGGACGCTTCCATCGCGGCAGACAAAATCTTTTCGTCTATAGGGTTCACAACCGTCGCCTCATGCGTAGTTCGATGAGGTTATCGACGCTGTCTGGCGAACCCTTTAGCCCTGAAAAAAGCGGGACTATTCGACATTGCATGCATTCCGTGAAAGCCATGTTTACATACTGTGAGCGGAAACAGCATTTCACATTTGCGCTTTCACCGGCTCATGCCCGATCGTAGCCCCGCTGTAAAAAAACACGCTGTACACAATCAAACCAGGGGGCAGTACATGAACATCGCATCCGCGCCGAAAGGCGCGCTGGGGAACCGTGTTCCCCGCTTAACCATCCGCGGCAAAATTTTGACGGCCATCGCCGCTTCTTTGGCGCTCGCCAGCGTGGCCACGCCGGCCTCGGCGACCAACTGGTGGACGGCCACGCCGACCGTGTCGATCGGCACCACCGCGCTGAACGTGAAGAGCTTCGGCGCCATGGGCAATGGCGTCACCGACGACACCGCCGCGATCCAGGCGGCCATCAACGCCCTGCCCGCCAGCGGCGGCACGGTCGTGGTGCCGAACGGCACGTACATGATCAACGCGCTCAAGGCGATCAACCTGCGCTCGCACGTGCGCCTGTCGATGTGGGGCGGCGCGTACCTGCAAGCCATTCCGAACAGCGCCAGCCGCTATTGGGTGATCAAGGCCTGGAACGTCAACAACGTCGAGATCGTCGGCGGCAACGTGGTCGGCGAACGGAGCAAGCACCTGGGCACTACCGGCGAGTGGGGCTATGGCATCAACGTCTCCGGATCGAGCAACGTCTACGTGCACGACATCCACGTTTCCGACTCCTGGGGCGACGGCTTGCTGGTCGGTGCGATCGGCTCGGGCACCTCGGCCGTGCTGTCGACCAACGTCACGCTCAACCGCGTCACCTCCAGCAACAACCGCCGCCAGGGCCTGACCATTGCACCGGCCACCCAGGTGTACGTGGTGAACAGCAGCTTCAACGGTTCCAACGGCACCGCGCCGCAGTCCGGCATCGACATCGAACCGATGACGCAGGGATCCACCCAGCACGTGCGCCTGGAAAACGTCACCGTGGCGAACAACGCCGGCAGCGGCCTGGAAATTCGCGATTACGTGTCCGACGTGGTGCTGAACAAGTTCACCTCGCAGAACAACAAGGGCTACGGCGTATACACCAACAGCCCCAATGGCCTGGTGATCAGCAACAGCACGCTGACCCAGAACTGGCTGTTCGGGCTGGACATCGGCGGCACCACCAACAACGTGCAGTTGATCGGCAACACCATCAACTGGAACGGCGATGCGTGGTTCTACAACAACAACGTGTCGATCTTCACCCCGGGTTGGGTACCGCGCGACGTGACGATTTCGAGCACGGCCACGAACATTACGCAATCGAGCAACTTGATTTCGCCGCTGCGGACGAAGTGATGGCGGAAGCTGGGACGACCGTCCCGGCGCCATGAAACATCAACCCCCTTCTTCGGAAGGGGGTTTCTTTTTTCAAGGACGGGGTGTTGGGTTACGCTTCGCTAACCCAACGCCAACCGCCCGTTCGAGCATGCCTCACGTACTGGTCATTGAAGACGACGAAGTCACGGCGCGAGAAATTGCGCTGGAGCTGGCCGCACACGGCATCAGCGCCGATCGCGTGCACAACGGTGACGAAGGCTTGCGGGCCGCGCATGCACCGCATTACGACGCGATCACCCTGGACCTGATGCTGCCCGGCATGGACGGCCTGAGCCTGGTCAAGCAACTGCGCGAGCGCGGCATCACCACGCCGGTGCTGATGATCAGCGCGCTGGGCGACGTGGACGAACGGGTGCGCGGCCTGCGCGCGGGCGGCGACGATTACCTCACCAAACCCTTTGCGCCGGACGAAATGGCCGCACGCATCGAAGTGCTGCTGCGCCGGCAGCAGCCTGCGCAGACCCGGCTGCGCGTGGGCGACCTGGAACTGGACCTGATCACGCACGTGGCCCGCCGCGGCGGGCGCGAATTGTCCTTGCTGCCCACCGAATACCGCCTGCTGGAATTCCTGATGCGCTATCCGGGACAGGTGCTGACCCGCGCGATGATCTTCGAAAGCGTGTGGGGCCTGCGCTTCGACCCGGGCACCAACCTGATCGACGTGCACATCGCGCGCTTGCGCCGCAAGGTGGATACGGAGGCCGAGCCTTCGTTGATCCGCACCGTGCGCGGCTCGGGTTATCGGCTTGGATAGCGCCCCGCCACGCCGCGAGCCGTCCCCGCACTGGCGCGCCACCACCTCGCGCCTGCTGCTGGGCTACGGCGTGTTCTTCGTGATCTGGGGCACCTTGCTGCTCGGCTCCATCTATTGGGAAACCACGCGCTACCTGGCCGAGCACACCGACCGCGACCTCACCCACCAGATCGACCACCTTCGCCACGTCGACCGCGCCCACCTGGCCGCCATGCTCGACGACTACATCGCGCTGGAAGACACCAGCTACAACGCCTGGGGCCTGTTCGACGCACAAGGCCGCTGGATCAACGGCGACATCGTGCGCCTGCCGCCGGCGCTGAAGATCGACGGCGGCCCCATCCGCACCGAAGCGCGCGACATCATCCGCCAGCAGGCGCTGCCCAATGTCGAGCAACTGCACCTGATCGCCGCGCACCTGGACGATGGCAACGTGCTGGCGCTGGCGCATACCACCGGGGTGACCGCGCACGTCGGCAGCATCATCAAGCATGCGTTGTGGTGGGGCCTGTCGTTCACCCTGGTGCCCGGTTTGATCGGTGGCCTGATCCTCAATGTCGGGCCGCGCCGGCGCATCCGGCAGATCAAGCTGGCCACTCAGGCGATCATGCACGGCGACCTGCACAAGCGCCTGCCGATCAGCAAACGCGACGATGAAGTGGACCGACTCGCCACGATCGTCAACGACATGCTCGACCAGATCGAACGGCTGATGGGCGAAGTCAAGGGCGTCTGCGACAACATCGCGCACGATCTGCGCACACCATTGACGCGCTTGCGTTCGCAGCTTTACCGGGTGCAGCAGCAGATGGGCGAGGACGATCCGCAGCAGGCGCTGGTCGAGCGTTGCGTCGAGGACATCGACGACGTGCTGGGCCGTTTTCGCGCCTTGCTGCGTATTTCCGAGCTGGAAGACCGCCGCCGGCGGGAAGGATTTGTGGACGTGGACCTCGGCGAAACGCTGCAGCATGTGCACGAACTGTATGCGCCGCTGGCCGAGGACAGGCGGCAGCTATTGGAGCTACGCGCCGAGCCGGGACTGATCGTGCAGGCCGATCCTGACCTGCTGTTCGAGGCGATCGGCAACCTGGTCGCCAATGCGATCAAGTTCACGCCGGATGGCGGCACGGTGACGATGAGCGCGACGCGCCTGGCGCCCGAGCGGGCGCGGATCGAGGTGGCCGACAGCGGGCCGGGGATTCCGGTGGAAGAACGCCATGCGATCTGGCAGCGGTTCTATCGGGGTGAAGGGAGTCGTGAGACCACCGGGCACGGGTTGGGATTGAGCATCGTCGCGGCGATCGCGAAGTTGCATGATTTTGAATTGAGCATTGACGGCGGTGAAGACGGTACACGAATCGGGATGGCGTGTGCGGTCAACCCACCGTAGGTTGGGGTGCAAACCCCAACATCGTGATGTACGCATGCATGCCAATGTTGGAGTTCGCACCCCAACCTACGTGTCGCCTCGCCGCAATGGCGGTGAGGTGCCGTGGAGGCATCCGGAACTTCTGGCTCCCTCCTCCAACATGAAAAAATCTTCATCCCCCCGAAAGGCAACGCCCCCGCCCCATCCCGAATAATGCCGCCCATCGTTGGCTTGCATCGATGGAAACTGCCGCATGCTGGGTCTGGTCCGCATCGCCCTGTCACGTCCCTATACTTTCATAGTGTTGGCGCTCTTCATCCTGATCGCCGGGCCGCTGGCCGCGCTGCGCACCCCTACCGACATCTTTCCCAATATCGGCATTCCCGTCATCAGCGTGGTGTGGACCTATAACGGCCAGTCGCCCAGCGCGATGTCCGGGCGGGTGATCTACTACTACGAGCGCCAGCTCACTTCCACCGTCAGCGATATCGAGCACATCGAATCGCAATCGCTGCCCGGCATCGGCGTGGTGAAGATCTTCTTCCAGCCCGGCGTGGACATCCGCACCGCCACCGCGCAGGTCACCTCGATCTCGCAGACGGTGCTCAAGCAGATGCCGCCCGGCATCACGCCGCCGCAGATCATCAACTACAACGCATCCACCGTGCCGATCCTGCAGATGGCGCTGTCCAGCAGCAAGCTGGATGAAGGCAAGATCCGCGACATCGCGCAGAACTTCCTGCGCCCCACCCTGGTGTCGGTGCGCGGCGTGGCCATTCCCATGCCTTATGGCGGCAAGCAGCGCCAGATCATGATCGACCTGGACCCGCAGGCGCTGGCCGCCAAGGGCCTGTCCGCGCAGGACGTCGGCAACGCGCTGGCGGCGCAGAACCAGATCATTCCGGTGGGCAATATCAAGATCGGCCACGAGCAGTACACGATCGAACTCAACGACAGCCCCACCGCGATCGATGCGCTCAACGAGCTGCCGATCAAGACCGTCAACGGCGCCACCATCACCATCGGCCAGGTCGCGCACGTGCACGACGGCGCGCCGCCGCAGCAGAACGAAGTGCGCGTGGACGGCCAGCGTGCGGTGCTGATGCCGATGCTCAAGGGCGGCAATGTCTCCACGCTTGCGGTGGTGGCCGGCATCAAGCAACTGCTCCCATTGGCAAAGGAAACACTGCCCTCGTCGCTGAAGCTGAAGCTGCTGGGCGACCAGTCGATCTTCGTGCGCGGCGCCATCGCGTCGGTGGCGCGCGAAGGCATCATCGCCGCGCTGCTCACCTCGGTGATGATCCTGATCTTCCTCGGCAGCTGGCGCTCGACGGTGATCATCGCCGTATCGATTCCGCTGGCCGTGCTTTCGGCGATCGCGCTGCTCGCCGCCTTCGGCCAGACGCTCAACGTGATGACGCTGGGCGGCCTGGCGCTGGCCGTGGGCATCCTGGTGGACGACGCGACCGTCACCATCGAAAACATCAACTGGCACCTGGAACAAGGCAAGGACGTGCACACCGCGATCATGGACGGCGCCAGGCAGATCGTGACGCCGGCCTTCGTCTCGCTGCTGTGCATCTGCATCGTGTTCGTGCCGATGTTCATGCTCGAAGGCATCGCCGGCTTCCTGTTCCGGCCGATGGCGCTGGCGGTGATCTTCGCGATGATGTCCTCGTTCGTGCTGTCGCGCACGCTGGTGCCGACGATGGCGATGTACCTGCTCAAGCCGCACATCACCGAAAAAGGCGTGGGCGACCATCCGGAAGACGCCTATATCAACCATCACGAAGGCGATCAGCATCCGGATATCCAGCGCGGCCGGCTGCGCCTGGCGCTGGTGCATTTCCAGCAGCGCTTCGAGCACCACTTCACCCAGGTGCGCGATGCCTACTACAACGCCTTGGGCCTGGCCTTGAGCGCGCGCCGGCCGTTCGTGATCGGCTTTCTCGTGGTGGTGCTGGCATCGTTCGCACTGGTGCCGTTCCTGGGCCGCGATTTCTTCCCGAGCACGGAAGCCGGCGCGATCGCGATGCATGTGCGCGCGCCGATCGGCACCCGCATCGAGGATACGGCAGCCGAGTTCGATCACATCGAGCGCGCGATCCGCCGCGTGATTCCGCCGTCGCAGCTGGACAGCATCGTGGACAACATCGGTCTGCCGCTCAGCGGCACCAACATGGTCTACAACGCCAGCGGCACCATCGGCCCGCAGGATGGCGACATCCAGATCCTGCTCAACGAAGGCCACGACGACACCGACGGCTTCGTCAAGAAACTGCGCGAAGTGCTGCCGCGCGAATTTCCCGGCACCAGCTTCGCCTTCCTGCCTGCCGACATGGCCAGCCAGATCCTCAACTTCGGCGCGCCAGCGCCGCTGGACGTGAAGATCGCCGGGCGCAATACGGCCGACAACCAGGCCTATGCAATCACGCTGATGCGCAAGATGCGCGCCATTCCCGGCATCGCCGACGTGCGCCTGCAGCAGTCCACCGGCGCGCCGCAGTTGAATGTGGATGTGGATCGCGTGCACGCCAGCGGCCTGGGCTTTACCGAGCGCGACGTCACCAACAGCATGGTCGCCTCGCTTGCCGGCAGTTCGCAGGTGGCGCCTACGTTCTGGTTGAATCCCGCCAACGGTGTGTCGTATGCGGTGGTGGCGCAGACGCCGCAGTACCGCATGGATCACCTGGCCGATCTGCAAAGCCTGCCGATCACCTCATCGGCCAATGGCATGCACCAGATTCTCGGTGCGCTGGCTTCGGTGCAGCGCACCGCCTCGCCCGCGGTCGTTACGCATTACAACATCATGCCCTCGTTCGATATCTACGCCACCACGCAGGGGCGCGACCTGGGCGCGGTCGCATCGGCGATCCAGCACGTGCTGGACGATGCGGCGAAGGACCGCCCCAAGGGTTCCACCGTGCAGTTGCTGGGCCAGGTGCAGGCGATGAACACGGCGTTCTCCGGTTTGCTGTTCGGCCTGCTTGGCGCGTTCGTGCTGATCTACATGCTGATCGTGGTGAATTTCCAGTCATGGGTGGATCCGTTCGTGATCATCACCGCCCTGCCCGCCGCGCTGGCCGGCATCGTGTGGATGCTGTTCATCACGCACACCACGCTGTCGGTGCCGGCCTTGACCGGCGCGATCATGTGCATGGGCGTGGCGACCGCCAACTCGATCCTGGTGGTGAGCTTTGCGCGCGAGCGCCTGGCCGAGCATGGCGATGCGATCAAGGCCGCCTTGGAAGCCGGCTTCACGCGCTTCCGTCCGGTGTGCATGACGGCGCTGGCGATGATCATCGGCATGCTGCCGATGGCGCTGGCGCACGAACAGAACTCGCCGCTGGGCCGCGCCGTGATCGGCGGCTTGCTGTTCGCCACCTGCGCCACGCTGCTGTTCGTGCCGGTGGTGTTCAGCCTGGTGCATGGACGCGAACAGCGTGCTCCCTCTGATGTTTCCGTATCGGGCTTCCCTCATGTCGCATAACCCCGCAAACGTACCGCTGATACGCAAGCCCAGGCATCTGAAAGCCATCGGCATCGGCGCCGCACTCGCTGCTGCTTTGGTGGTAACCGCCGGCCTGGCGGCGCGCCGCCACCAGCATCAGGAGCTGGTGCAATGGACCGACGCACAACTGGTTCCCAGCGTGCGGCTGGCGCCGGCGATGGATCCGGCCAGCGCGCATGCCATCACCCTGCCCGGCCACCTCGAAGCCTGGGACAGCGCGCCGATCCATGCGCGCGTCGGCGGTTATCTCAAGGCCTGGTACAAGGACATCGGCGCGAAGGTCAAAGCCGGCGACGTGCTCGCCGTGATCGACACGCCCGAACTCGACCAGCAACTGGAACAGGCCAAGGCCGTGCTGGCCAAGGCGCAGGCCAATGCGCATCTGGCCGAACTTACCGCGCAGCGCTGGCAGCATCTGCTCGGTTCCGATTCGGTTTCCAAGCAGGAAGCGGACGAGAAAGCCGGTGACGCCGCCGCCGCGCAAGCGACCGTGCTGGCCGCCAAGGCCGACGTGGATCGGCTCAACGCGATGGAAAGCTTCAAGAAGATCGTCGCGCCGTTCGATGGTGTGGTCACGGCGCGGCATACGGATGTCGGCGACCTGATCAGCGCCAACAACGAAAGCGGCCCGGAACTGTTCACCGTCGCCGACACCAGCCGCATGCGCCTGTACGTACCGGTACCGCAGGTCGATGCGGGCAGCATCAAGCCCGGCATGAAGGCGACGCTGACCGTGCCCGAATGGCCAGGACAAAGCTTCACCGCCACGCTGATCGGCAACTCCGAAGCGATCAATCCCAGCTCCGGCAGCCTGCTCGCGCAGTTCGAAGCGGACAACAAGAACGGTGAACTCAAGCCCGGCGACTACAGCGACGTGCAACTGGACATCCAGGTCGATCCGCATCGCGTGACCATTCCCGCCACAGCGTTGATCTTCCGCTCGCGCGGACCGCAGGTCGCGGTGCTCGGCGCCGATACACGCGTGCACCTGCGCAAGGTGCATGTGGCGCTGGACCTTGGCACCACGCTGCAGATCGACCAGGGCCTGAGCCCTGCCGATCGCGTGATCGAGAATCCACCCGATTCATTGATGGACGGCGACCAGGTACGCGTACAAAGCGACAACGACGAGAACGTGGCGATGGAGGGCGGCCATGCGTCGGCGGGTTGAGACGCTTTGCGCAAGCATCGCCGCATCGTTGATCCTGAGCGCCTGCTCGCTCGCGCCTGCGTATCACACGCCATCGCTGCCGCCGGCGCCGGATGCCTTCAAGGAAGCCGGCGCCGAATGGAAAACCGCCGCGCCCGCCGACCAACAGCCGCATGGCAACTGGTGGGCGATCTATGGCGACCACACGCTCGATCGGCTGGAAACCAGGCTGGATACCGACAGCCCCAGCCTTGCCGCGGCGCTGGCCCGCTACGACACCGCGCGCGCCTTCGAAAGCCAGTTGAACGCCGGCCTGTTTCCGCGCCTCGGCGCGCTCGCCAATCCCACGCGCAACCGCCAGTCGGACAATCGCCCGTTGCGCGGCAGCAACCAACCCAACGAATACGATGCCGACACCGTCGCGGTGGGCCTCAACTACGATCTCGACCTGTGGGGCCGCATCCGCAATGAAGTGCGCGCGGGCCGCGCCTTGTCGCAGGCCGCGCAGGCGGATCTCGCCACCGCCAAGCTGAGCCTGGAAGCGCGGCTCGCGGACGACTACGTGCGGCTGCGCGGCTACGACCAGCAGGCGGCGATTTTGCAGGACACGCTCAAGGCTTATACGCGCGCGTTGTCGCTGACCGAGAATCGCCATCAGGGCGGCATTGCGTCCGGTCTCGACGTATCGCGCGCGCAAACGCAGCTGCACGACGCGCAGGCGCAAGTCACCGACGTGCAGGCGCAGCGCGCATTGACCGAGCATGCCATCGCCAGCCTGATCGGCGAGCCCGCTTCGAGCTTTTCGATTGCGCCGGCGCAGGTTCCCTTGAGCGTACCGCTCACGCCACCGGGCGTGCCTTCGAGCCTGCTCCAGCGCCGCCCCGATATCGCCGCAGCGGAACGGCGCGCCTATGCAGCCAACGCGGGCATCGGCGTGGCGCGTGCGGCGTTCTTTCCCGACATAAGCCTGTCGGCGGCCTACGGTTTCCAGGATACCGGCAGCGGCAACCTGCTCACGCTCGGCAACCGCTTCTGGTCGCTCGGGCCATTGGCGGTGTTGCCGTTGTTCGACGCCGGCCTGCGCCGGGCCAGGCTCGACCAGGCCAAGGCGGAATTCGACGCCGCCTCTGCGAATTATCGGCAAACCGTGCTGGATGCATTCCGCCAGGTGGAAGACGACCTGGTGCTGCTGCGCGACCTGGGCACCGAAATGGAACAGGAAGACCAGGCGGTGGCCTCGGCCCAGCAAACCATGACCATCGCCACCAACCGCTACCGCGAAGGCATCGTCAATTACCTCGACGTGGTCACCGCGCAAACCGCCGCGCTCTCGGCGCAACGCCGTGCGGAAACGATCCGCACGCGGCGCCTGCAGGCCAGCGTGGATCTGATCCGTGCGCTGGGCGGAAGCTGGACGCGCGACGTGGCCGATGCCGGCAAAACAGCCGCGAAATAACGTAGGTTGGGGTGCAAACCCCAACGTCGCCATGCACAAACATGCCGGTGTTGGGGTTCGCACCCCAACCTACGAAGTTGGCCGCGCGTGGACGTGTAGCGCCGCAGGCAATGCAACATTCCAACGCAAAAATCAGAACGCCACCGTCGCCCGCATCCAGTAATACCGCCCGATCAAATCATACGTATAGGCATCCGAGTTCCCATTGCTCCCCCACTGGTAAAACATCGGCGGCTGCTTGTTGGAAAGATTGTCGACGCCAGCCGACAGCGTGGTGTGGTATTTCGCCAACGCGTAGCTCGCCGACAGGTTGTGATAGACGTACGCTCCGATCGGATGCACCACACCAGGCACGTCCTCGTCCGCCGAATAGCCCTGCGAAAGATCGGCGCTGCCCACGCGCGTGCGTCCCACATAGCGCATCGTCCAGGTGGCGCTCCACGGACCCTTGCTCCAGTTGAGCGTGGCCAGGCCGCGCCAGCGCGGAAATTCGCCGTACACCGCGCAATACGATCCTGCGCAATGCGTGATCGGCACGGCGCTGTCGCCGGGCGCGGTATCCACGTCATAGCGCTGCAGGTAGGTGCTGGTAAGGCTGGCGTTGAACTCGCCGAAGCGCTCGGTGTTAAACGCGTACTGGATGGTCGAGTCGATGCCGCTGGCCCAGGTTTCGCCAAGGTTGACGGTGGGCAGGTTGATGTAGCTGATCTGGCCGTTGCCGGCGCGATGGATCAGGCTGCACAGGCGGCTGCTGTAGTAGCACTCGTTCAAGATGGTGGTGGGATCCAGGCCATCCACGATCGTGTCGCGCAAATGGATGCGCCACGCGTCGGCGCTGAACGACAAGCCCGGCAGCCAGTGCGGATCGTAGACCAGGCCGAAATCGAAGGACTTGCCGTATTCGGGTTTCAGGTCATACCCGGCCGGCACCGAGCCTGAACTTCTCACTCCCAACTGCGGATTGATCTGCTGGAAGCTGCCGTCGGCCGGCACGTTCACGCAAGCCTGCGGGTGGCCGCCGGTGTACCCATTGCAAACATCGGTAGCCGGATCCGCGCCACCGGATGTCCCTGCGAACAACTCGTTGATGTTCGGCGCACGGAATACCTGCGACGCCGTGCCACGCAGCAGCAGGTCGGCGATGGGACGCCATTCCAGCGCGATCTTGCTGTTGGTGGTGGTGCCGGAAAGGCTGTAGCGCGAGAAGCGCGAGCCGATGTCGATGTTCAACGCATGCGCGAACGGCACGTCGGCCAGCACCGGAATCAGCGTTTCGGCGTATGCCTCTTTTACGGTGTAGCTGCCGCTGAGCTGGGTGGCGCAGAACTCCACCACGCCGCACAAACCCGCATAAGGACCATCGTTGATCGCCACCGCGCTAGGCGTGTCGGTGCCGTCCGATTGCGATTCGCGACGATAGGAAAGCCCCGCGGCGAGGTTCACCGCCCCGGCAGGCAGGTCGAACAGTTCGCCGTTGGCGCTCGCCTCGAACTGCTGCATGGTGTAGTGGTAGAACGAATCGGGATTGACCAGCAGCTTCTTCAACGACGCGATGGTGGCCGGATCATTGATGTTGAAGATGTTGATCGGCGTGCAGTTGGCGATCGGCGCGGCCGGCGTGCCGCAGGTGGCCACGCCGTTGCCGGCCATGAACGAAGGGCCGATCGCCTGCTGGAAACCCGCATAGTCGATAAAGCCTTCGTTGCGCGTTTTCTGCCTGACCTTGCCGTAATTGAAATCGACGTTCCACTGCCAGCTGCTGTTGCCGAAGCTGCCGCGCAGGCCGGGCGTGAACTGCAGGTCGTACGTCTGGTTGGCGTACATGCGGTTGCCCAGCGAGGTAAAGCGTATGTTGAAATCGTTGTAGCTGTTGCCGCTGACGCGATCGGTGCCGAAGTTGAGCCCGAACGGGTTGTAGTAGTTGCTGGAAGGAACGAAGAAGTCATCCGAGTTTGCGAAGATCGGCACCGGCGCGATGATCGACGAGGCTGCCGTCCGCGTATAGAACAGGTTGAAGTACCCCTCGATCCGCGGCGTGAACTTGTAGGAGCCGAACAGCGAGATGTTGGTGCGATCCTGCGGCGTCAACAACAAGTTGTAGGGCGCATAGTTGAAGGAATCGGCCGAGGTATACGGGTGATAATCCGCCAGAGTGGTAACGCCGGCCACGCCCGGGTTGAGCGTGACATTGGTGCCGCTGGCATCCTGCACCAGGCCGCCGGGCACGGCCGAGGAGCCGATTCTCTTCACCTGCCCGTCGCGGAATGCCAGCGTGTAAGCGGAATAGCCGCGCTTGCCTGAGGTGATCGGGTTCTGCGTCTGGTGCGTGATGGACGCAATGACATTCACGCGATCGCTGGACAAGCCCGCCAGCAGATTGAAGCTGCGGCGATTGCCGTCGCTGTGCGAGCTTTCGCCGTAATCGGCGCTGAGCTGCACGCCCTGGTAGTGGTCTTTCAGGATGAAATTCACCACGCCGCCGATCGCATCGGAGCCGTACACCGATGAGGCGCCATCGCTCAGCACTTCCACGCGGTCGACCATGTTGGAAGGAATGCTGTTGACGTCGTCGTACGCAAGACGATGGCCATTGACCAGCACCAGCGTGCGGTTATCGCCCAGGCCACGCAACGATACGGTCGAGGCGCCGGTGCCGCCGCCGCTGTTGATGCTGGGGTTGGTGGCGTTGCCGGCGACGGATGGCAACTGCTGCATCAGATCGCCCAGCGTGGGCTTGCCGCTGGCGACGATCTGCCCGCTGTCGAGGGTGGTCACCGGATTGGCGGTTTCGGCGTCCACTCGCCGAATCAACGAGCCGGTGACGGTCACCGCTTGCAGATTCTTGACCTGCGCGGCGGAGTCGGCATTGGCTTGGGTTATGGCGCTTTGCGGCGTGGACGCATCCTGCGCATGCAGGACGCCGCTGCCGATCATGCCCAGCAGCAAGGCGCTGCGTACGGCGGTGGCGATCGGCGAAGGGTGCCGGCGGGATGAAGAACGGCCAAGGCAATGCGATGTTCGGGTCATAGACTTCTCACGCTCGTGGGGCAGTGGTGGGCAGTGACGACGTACGACAAAGACGCAGCAGGGGACATGCACCGACGCGCGGCGCAGATCGAGTGTTCCCCCTTCGGATGGTTGTGTCCCCTTCCCTGCTGCACGCGGAAAGGGGCGGATAAAGCCGATGCTCAGCCGCTGTTGGACGAGGCTGCGGATTCGTTTTGCCAGTACACGGCGTAACGTTCGCCGTAGATGTCCTTCAAGGGCGCGACGGCGACAGCACCGTTGCGGGTGGTCGCTTCAAAGCGCAGTTCATCGGCGGCAACCACGCGCATCCAGTCGATGCTCTGCGGCGAGGCGGCCGCGATGCGTACCGGCGGTTGCGCCGGCGGCTCCGGTTCCGGGCCGGTGCCGTAGCCGCCGTATTGCATGGCATGCGTCACGCCTTGCGTGCCCAGTCGTGCGCCCAGCACCAGCGGGCCATACAGCATGGCGACCTGGCTGTCGTCGCCCGGCAAGGTCATGGTGTGCAGCCGCATCGGCAAGTCCAGTTCGATGCGATCCCCGTCCTGCCATTCGCGCTGCAGGCTGAGGTAACTGCCGGGCGATGCGAAGGCGTCCAAAGTCTGGCCATTCACGCGCACCTTGGCATCGGGACCGATCCAGGAAGGGATGCGCAGGTGCAAGGCGAAACTCTTCGGCTGCGCGAGCTTCAACGAAAGCTGCGTGCGCGGTTCGCGCGGGAAACGCGTCTCCTGCCGCAACGTTACCTGCTGTTTTGCCCAATGGAGTTCGGAAGGCACAAACAGGTTGACGTACAGGTCGTTGTCGTCGTGGAAATAGATGTTGCCGTTGAAACGGGCGAATTCTTCCGCGCCGGTGCCGGTGCAGCACCAGAACGAATCGGTGGGCGAGTTGTAGAACTTGGTGGCGCCGCTGCGCAGCGGATAGAAGTAGAGCTTCATGCCGTCGGCGTCCTGCGTGCCGAGGCGCGCGTTGTACAGGGTGCGTTCGTAGTAGTCGAACGCGCGCGGATCGCCGTTCCACGTATAGACGTGGCGCGTGAGCTTCATGAGGTTGTAGGCCACGCAGGATTCGGCCGTATACAGGCCCAGCTGCCCTTTCAGGTCGCCCGGGGCGGTGTGCCAGAACTCATCGTTGCTGGAACCACCCGTCGCATAGGTGCGGTGTTGGGTGACCGTTTCCCAGAAGAACTCGGCCAGGCGCCGGTAGCGCGGCTCGCCGGTGAGTTCGTAGCGGCGCGCGGCGCCGATGATCTTGGGTACCTGCGTATTGGCGTGCAGGCCCTGCAATTCATCGCGATAGGAGGCCAGCGGGTCGAACAGCGACGGCTGGTCGAAGCGGTGCGCGGCATCGCGGTAGCTCTCGTTGCCGGTGATGGCGTACAGCTCATACATCGAATCGTTGATGCCGCCAAATTCGGTTTTCATGATGCTCGCCATCTGCGCATCGGAAAAACCGTTGAGCCAGCGCACCACCCAATTGCCCATGCCGGTCGCAACCTGCAGCGCCTGCTGGTTGCCGGCCAGCCGGTACATGTCCAGCATGCCGGCGTGGATCTTGTGGATCGTATAGAACGGCGCCCACACCTTCTGCCCGCTGCCCAGGCGGTCGAAAAAACTTTCCGGGAACGCGCTGAGATAGCCGTTGGGACGCTGGCATTTCGCCAATGCGGCTACCAGTTCGTCACCGCGGGCCTTGAGCGCTGCGTCGCCGTCGCTGGCGTAGGCCAGCGCGCAGGCCGACAGGTAATGGCCGCCGGTAAAGTGCCCGCGCAGTTCGCAATCGGGCTTTTCCCAGCCACCCAGCGGCGCCGCGTGCGAAGGCAAGCCCGCCTGCAGGCGGAACGTGTGCGCCAGCCGGTCGATTGGCAGGCTTTGCAGGTAGCGCCGGTTGATGGCGGCCGCGCGGGTGAATTCGCTGTCCAGCAGACGCACCTGGTCCAGCGCGAACGGCTGCACGCAGCGCACCGGCTGGTCGGGCACGGCCTGCTTGGATGCCGCCGCCTTGGCCGGTTCGGCCAGGTCGAACGCGCGCGTGCGCGGTGCCATGGCCGCCGCGGCCAGCGCCGCCGCCGCGCCTTTCAAGAATTTCCTGCGTGGATCTTCCCCGTGCTGCATGCCGCTCCCCGATGACGATGATGACCGCCTTGCCGCGCCGCGTGGCGCACATGCGCATGCTGGCGGTATGGTTTCATCGTGCCGTAATAATTGATGGAGCGTCTTGTTTCAATTGCCGGACGTGGATGCGGAATTTCGCACAATACGCGCCGTCATTCATGGATGGATAACGGAATGCGTAAGAGGCGATAGCAATCCGTGTATCGCAATGCGCGTATGTCACCATGTTCAACTTGAACAAACAGGGATCGCTTGCCGTGATCGCCCCCTCCCCGGCGCAGCACCCCGCACGCAGGCCAGGGAGCACATCATGGCGCACAAAAACGCCCTCTTCCCGAAGAAAGAAGGCGTCTTGCCCATCACCCGAGCGTTACATCACTTCATCGGCGAGATGATGTTGTTGGATACCGTCACGTTGGTGGCCGTGCTGGCGATGGAGATATCGCGCGGGCTCCAGCCCTCGTTATAAGGCGACTGGTTGTGCTGGTAGAACCACAGCGCGTAGTTCCACTCGATGGTGTTGCCCGCGATCTGCACATTGTTGCTGGTGCTGGAGATGCTGATGCCGAACAGATAGTTCGTGGTGATGTTGCTGTTGGTGATCACGACGCCGTTCGGACCGCCGGTATACACGCCAAAGCCCTGATTGTTCTGGGCCGTGACATTGTTCAACGTCAGGTCGGACACGTTGTTGTGCACTTCCAGGCCGTTGCCCACGTTGTTGGACAGCGTGGTGTTTTCCAGGCGTACCTGCTGCGTAGGACCCTGCGTGGCCGGCTCGATGTCGATGCCGGCCTGCGGCGCCGCGCCGTTGGAACCGGTGAAGCTGCTGTTCACCACATACACCTGCACGGCCGGGAGAATCGACAGGCCCTGTCGGCGGTTGTTGTTGGATTTCACGTTGTTCAGCGTCACGCCGGACGAACGCACCAGCGTGGTGCCCGAACCGGATGCGCCGACCATCAGGCCGTCACCCCAGCAATTGGACACGGAGATGTCGTGCACATAGACCGAGCTGGACGCGGAGATGTTGATGCCGTAACCCCACTCGCCGGTGGTGCCCGTGTGCTGCGTACGCTCACCGACGATGCTGCCGCCGGCGATCTCCACATTGTTCACGCCCCAGGCCTTCACCACCCAGTAGCGCGAGGCGCTGTTCGGAATGGCCTTCAGCGTCGCGCCGGTGTCCAGCAGCAGGCGCGTGTGCGAGCGCAGGCTGACGGCTTTCAGCGCATTGATCATGTACGTGCCGGCCGGCACTTCGACCGTGCCGCCGGTGGACGGCAAGGCATTGATGGCCGCCTGGATCGCCGCGGTATCGTCCGTCGCGCCGTTGCCCATGGCGCCGAAGTTTTTCACGTTGAGCGCGGTGGCGCCGATCGTCAGCGTCGGCGTCGCGTTCCACCACGATGTCGCGGCAGCCGGCAAGGCAAACGCCGAGAGTGCGAGCGAGGCGGCAATCGCCGTGAAAAGCTTGCGACCGCGCGTGAAGTTAAATTTGCGTGTATTGTTTGAACTGGACACAACATCCCCCTGGACGCCTTGCGGCGCTGACTTATTTTTCACCTTGAAAACCCCGACTAATTCGTCAACAACGGGGCTAACGATGCGGTACCGGCCCGTGAAACCGCAAATGTGAAAGGCTGCATTCGCTCGCAGAAAATCAATTTTACGTGTACGCGACCTGGCGGCGGCGTAAAGACTGTGACGACGGGCAGGTTTTTCGTGAGGGGGAAATCGTCTTGTCTAGGCCTGTTTACACTGTTTGCGTAGCCCGCGCCGATTCGGTGGGTTCGGCTTCCATCACTTCCTTCGCGCACATCTTGGCCAGGCCCAGTACCAGGCCAAGGTTGATTTCGTGCTTGGCCATGATCGAAAGAATCAGCGGACTCTTGCTGCCGGCCACCTTGCACAGCACCAGCTTGTGCGCGTCCCCTTCGATCAGCAGATAGTTGAGCGCATCGGAGGCGATTTCACGCAGCACGCTGTTGGAAAGCGCCACCAGCGAACTGCTCATGGCGGCGAACTTGTTCACCGGCAACGTCGAACGGAACCGCTCCGCGTACGAGCGGCCGTCGCGCAGCGCGAACATCGCCGCCACCACGCCATCGCAGCGATGCAGCAAGGTATCCAGTGCACGGTGGCAATGCGGCTGGCTGGGCAGCACGATGCTCATGTCGCTCTTCCTTTACCGGGATGGTCGAAGCCGAATTCGAGCAGCGTCAGCAGCACTTCGAACAGTTGCACGACGTCATCGCGACGCCGGGCATCCATCGTCGTCACCGGCGCCACCAGCCCATGCGCGTGCAAGGCCTGCTGACAGCGCAGGCCCAGCGCGTGCGAAGGCCCGTCGCTTTTGTTGATCGCCACCACCAGCGGGATGGAAGCCAGATCCTCGCGGTAGGTTTCCAGCGTTTCGGCCAGCCCGTCGATGGCGCCCTCGCTGCTGGCGTCCACCAGCACGATCGCGCCGAACAGGCCCGTGCGCACCACATCGAACATGTAGCTGAAGCGCGATTGGCCCGGCAGCCCGTACAGCAGCAGGCGGCCGTTGTCGCCATCCAGGCGAAGTTCGCCGTAATCCAGCGCGACGGTGGTGGTGTCCTTGGTCTCTTGCAGCGCATCCGTGCAGGGCACATCGGTGGAGACCGGCGGGATGTCGCTCAACGCCGCGATGCACGTGGTCTTGCCCGAGCCCGGAGCGCCCATGAAGACGATCTTGTAAACCTCGTTCATCGCGCGAACCCGAATTTTTTCAGCAGGCGCGACGCCAGCGCGGACCATTTCTGTTTCAGGCCCGCGCCGGCCAGCGCGCCGTTGGAGGTATACGCGAGCCGCTCCACCAGTTGCGCCGCCATCAGCCGCTCCATGCATACGTCGATGTACTTGGCCGGCAAGCCGGTGCGCTCGGCGATCTGCTCGACCGAATGCGCTTCCCTGGCGATGCACGCCAGCACGCGCCACCACGGCTTGGGCCACTTGATGAAATCCAGCGGCCAGGCGCGCAGGCGAAAGCCCCAGTGGCCGTCGGGCCGACAGGTGTCGTCGCGATCGTTGCCCTTGAGCTGCCTGGTGGCGTCGCTCAGCACCGCGAGCACTTCGTGCGGGCGCAGCGGACGATGGATGGTGCCCTGCGGATGCAGCCGCGGCCGCTGCGCGCAACGCACCACCCTGGATGCGGCGTCCTGCGCCGGTGCGGCGTCGTTGGGCTGATCCACGTTGACGAAACACACGTCGCACGGCCCTGCTTCGCTCACTTCCCACGGTTCCTGCAGATAAGGTTCCAGCAGGCCCAGGATGGAGCGAAGCGCGCCCTTCTCTTCGATACCGAAGTTGGGGCAGGCGATTTTCAGCGAGCGTGTCTGGCCGAGCATGGCGATCCGATATGGGCGTCGATCAGACCGTCGCTTCCAGCGCCGCCATGCTGATGCGCGAGCGCGCCAGCACCATGCCGATATTGGCCGAGATGCGCGTCACGAACACGGCGACGTGGTTGGGGTTTTTCTTGGAACGCAGGAACACGTGGATCAGGTTGGTGCTGAACACCACGATCTCGTTGAAGTAATGCGAACCGGCAGCGCGGTTGGTGATGCCGCGGGATTTGTCGAACAGCCGCTCGATTTCCACCACGTTCTTGCCCTGGAACAGATCGCCGGTCGCCGCCGCGACGAGATCCAGCACTTCGCCAGGATGCGAGTCCACCGTTTTCACGCCGAGCAGGAAGCCGCTCGTCATATCCACGTAGCCGACCGCCAAGCAATCGGGAACATCGCCTTGTACCGTAGCCAGCACTTTATCGAGTGACATTGCATTTTCCTCTGTTTTGAAATGACATCAGTGCCATTCACTGATCCGTCGCGCAAATTCGTGCACGAAGTTTTCCTGCGCGCCGGATTGAATGGCCATCGGGCGCGCATAGCGCACCTTCTCGATCGCCTCGGCCGCATCGTCCCCCAGCCACACCAGTACCGATGCCAGCACGGTGCCGGTGCGGCCCAGTCCGCCGCGGCAATGCACCGCCACGCCGCGGCGATGCGCGATCGCCCCTTCGGCGATGCGGCAGATATCCAGCGCCTGCCTGAAATTCGGCGGCGCGAGGTCCGGAATCGGGAAGTGATGCATCTGCAGCCCGAACTCGGCCGGTTCCATGGCGGAATAAATGCATCGTTCCTCGGTGCAGATCAGCACCTGGATGCCCTTCTCCGACAAATGGCGAAATTGCGCCGGTGCCGCCGCCGTCATGCCGGGCCGGCTCATGCCGCACAGCAAACCGGGCACCAGCCACCACACGCCATCGTCCAGGCGCACGCTGCGCGAGCGCATCGGCAGGCTGCAATTGCCGGTTTCGACGTAGATGCTTCCGGGCTGTGTGGCGGGGCTGGTGAAGAACTGCCGGCTGTCGCGGCACTCCTGGATCGTGCCGCCGGCCAGCAGCGCGGTCTGCCCGCCCGCTTCCAGGCAATCGATACGGTTGTGCGTGGCGGCGATCACGCAAGCCCGGCTCGCCAGCGCCTTGATGCGCCGGCGCACCGCCATGGCCATGCCGTCGTCGAGACCGGCGGTCGGTTCGTCCAGCAGATAGAGGTCGGCCGCTTCGTGCAGCACGTGCATGACTGCGAGGTAACGCCGGATCGCACGCGGCCATGTTTCGACCTGGCCGGTGGCGAGCGCATGCGCATGCCCGAGGCCGGCGTCATGCAGCCATGCGTGCATGACCTCGCCGGATATGGACGTCTGGACGTCCACGATCGTGCCCTGTTCAAGCCGTGCGATCGCCACGGATGCAGCCGGCAACGGCGCGCCGCGCCACGAAATCGAGCCTCCCACACACAAGCTGCGATCCTGGCCTGCGATCGCATGCAACAGCGACGACTTGCCCGATCCACCGCCGCCGACCAGAAACAGCAGCCCGGGATCGCCCACCTTTAACTCGACTCGGTGGAGTACGGCGTGATTTCCATGCCGGACTTCGACTTGATTAACGACCAACAAGGCCTTCTCTCCAGGCTGCTGGTGTTGTTCAAATCACCAGTAAAGCAACGATGAGCGTAAGTCTGTTGCAGCGCAGCCGGGCGCGGAATGTTCCCTCAGGTCCACATCGAAGTCAGAACGGGACATGGCCGTTTGGAGCGATGTGCTTGGATGATGCGTGGTGGAGGCCTGAAGGAGTTGCAGTCTCGAGAGTGTCGATTCTCGCCGCTTGCGTGATGTAACCGAACCGTCATTCCGGCGAACGCTCACTGCTGTCCGGAGAAAATAAAATGCACGAAATTTTTCCCCGCACATTGCCTGTGCGTCTGAATTTCTACCTGAAATTCAATACCTCCGATTCGTCGCCCCGGCGAAAGCCGGGGTCCAGCGTCTTTGAGGATCTGCAAGTCGCTGGGCCCCGGCTTTCGCCGGGGCGACGAGTTATCAAACTCTCGGCGAACGTGGAGGATTTTCCCGGGACAGTAGTGGGCGAACGCTGGAATGACTTGCAAGGTAAAGCCATACCCCATGGCGGATTTTGCGCCATCAAAAACCCTATGCAGGCTTCTCCCCTGTCCCGCGAAGGTTGGTGACTTTCCCAAGCAGCCCGAACCAGAACGGCGCGCCGAACAACGAAGAACTCGCGGTGATCAACCAGCCGGGAATCATGTAGAGCACATCGAGGTAACGCCCGGGCGGATGGCCCCAGCCGATCGGCAATTGATCGAGCATCGACAAGGCGTCGTGCGCGTTCGGCCCTGGCGGCGGCACCGGCAGATGCAGCATGCCCGCGGCGGACATCGCCCAAAGCTTGGTCAGCACGTAACTGGCGTCGATGTTGAAGGCAATGGTCAACGCCAGCGCGAACACGAACGCCCAGAATTGCGCCTGCCGCTTGTACGCGCCGGAAATGCGTTCCATGCCCGAATCGAACCATTGTGCGACCTGCGCTTCGAACGCGGCCACGTCGCCGGCCGCGCGGTCGTACATGCTGCACAGGCACAGGCGAATCTGCGGATCGGAAATCGATTCGAGCACCGGCCGCAGGTTGGCGAACGCAATCTGCCCGCGCTGCAATGCATCCACCAGTGCGCGCGCGAAGTTCAACGGCTTGATGTACGACGGCGCCGTTTTCAACGAAAGCTCGTCGACATTTTTCGCACGCCCGTCGCCGCGCGGATTGACCAGCGCGTGATTGTAGATATCCAGCACCAGCGGATGCCCGTTCAACAGCTGCGCGACACCGGCCAGCAAGGTCCTTGCGCGCAGCCGGAAAATGGAGGCCGCTGCTTCCTGGACGCTGCTGGCGATCAGCGCCACCGAGCCGAAGCAAACGATCATGCCGATGGCGACTTCAAGCACCGTGCTGCCGAACATGGCTCCCCTCCGTGATGTTCCCTGGGGCGGATCATATGCCAGGAAGGCACCGGTAGGTTGGGTAGAGCCCCGGACTTGATCCGGGGCGAAACCCAGCACCGGATATGCATGGCAACGTTGGGGTTCGGGTGCGCTTCAGCCCAACCTATGGGGATTGAGGCGCGTGATGCAGATCCTGCAGCACCGTGGGCAACAGTTCCGCGACGGTGGGATGGATGTGCATGGCGTGCGTCACGGTGCGGTACGGCGCCTTGGCGTACATCACATCCAGCAGGCTGTGGATGACTTCGTCGCCGTTGACGCCGAGGATGGCCGCGCCGAGCAGTTGCTGGCTGTCGCTGTCCACAATCACTTTCATGAAGCCCAGCGTTTCGCCGCGCTCCACCGCGCGCCCTACGCGCGTCATCGGCCGCACGCCAATATCGATCTTGCGCCCCTGTTTTCGCGCCTCCTGCTCGGTGAGCCCGATGCGCGCCAGCGGCGGGTCGATATACAGCGCATAGGCGCCGATACGATCGGAAATGCGCCGCGCCTCGCCGTCCAGCACGTTGGCGGCGACGATCTCGAAATCGTTGTACGAGGTATGCGTGAACGCGCCCCTGCCGTTGCAATCGCCGAGCGCCCAGATGCCCTTCACCTGGGTGCGGCATTGGTCGTCGACAGTGATGTAACCGCGCTCGTCGGTGGCGACGCCGGCGTTCTGCAAGCCCAGATCGTCGGTATTGGGCCGCCGGCCGACCGCCAGCAGGACGTGCGTGCCGAGCACTTCCAGGCGCGGATCGGCGCATTTGGCCACCACGCGCACCTCGCCTGCCCTGCCGTGCACCTCGATGCATTCGGCCGAAAGGTGGAACGCGATGCCTTCCTTCTGCAGGATGTCGACCACCGCGGCGGATACCTCGGGATCCTCGCGCGGCAGCAGGCGGTCGCCGCGCTCGACGATGGTCACCGCCGCGCCGAAACGCCGGAACATCTGCCCGAACTCCAGCCCGATGTAGCTGCCGCCGATGATCACCAGGTGCCTGGGCAATTCGCGCAGCGCCAGGATGCTGGTATTGGTCAGGTAGGGCACCGTATCGATGCCGGGAAAATCAGGCACGATCGCGCGTCCGCCGACGTTGATGAAAAACTCGTCGGCCTCGATCAGGGCGTCGCCCACGCGCACGCTGCGCGGCGATTCGAACACGGCCTGCCCGCGCAGCAGGGACACGTTCTGCATCCCGCCCAGCCATTTCTCCACGCTGCTGCGCGACTGGCCGGAGATACCCTGCGTGCGTTCCCACACGCGCTGCATGTCCACGCGAACCTCGCTTTCGGCGAGCACGCCGTAATCGCTTGCACGCCGCCCCATCTGCGCGACGTAGGCGCTGGCCACCATCGCCTTGGTGGGAATGCAGCCGGCGTTGACGCAGGTGCCGCCCACCAGCTTGCGTTCGATCACCGCCACCTTGCGGCCGGATTTGCCCAGGCGCTCGGCCAACGGCGGCCCGGCCTGCCCTGCCCCAATGACCACTGCATCGAATCGCTGATTCATGCCGCTTCCAGTCGCCGGCTCGAGAAGTGCGCAGTGTGTAGCAGCAGTGAAGAAGAAATCGTTAATGCGGCGAAAGCGAGCGCGAAGGCGACCACGATCACATCCTGCTCATGCTTGACCCATAAATCACCCAGACCATCTTGCGATTTTCCTTTGTGTGCCGCACCAGATCCTTGAAAGACACCATGCATCGTGGTCTTGTCCCTCTCCGGACAAGGAAGCCTAAAAAAATTGGACGCCCTTGCCGTCGGCTTCAGCAAGCGGATATCGGAAAAGCTTTTTCGGGTGCGATGAAAAACGAGGACGTCGTCGACGAGGCATCGGGGTTGCTTTGCGACGGCGCGTTCTGCACATGAGCTGCGCAGCCAATCTGGAGAGGGGATCATGACCAAGACATTACGCCGGGCCATCGCCAAAGGGCTCGCCTATGGCGCGTTTGCCGTACTTGCCGCATCACCCGTGGCAAACCTTGCGGCACAAACCACACCGTCGTACAGCTGGCAGAACGTGCGCATCGTCGCCGGCGGCTACGTCGACGGCATCATTGCGCATCCCGCGCAGCCTGGACTGTTCTATGCGCGCACCGACGTCGGTGGCGCCTATCGCTACAACGCCACCACCGGCAAATGGATACCATTGAACGACTGGGTATCGCCGGCCAATTCGCAATGGACCGGCGTGGAAAGCATCGCCGTCGATCCTAACAACACGAACATGCTGTTCATGGTTGCGGGGCTGTATACGCAATCCTGGGGAGCGAACGGAGCGGTGCTGGTGTCGTCAGACCAGGGCAATACCTTTACGCCGCATCCGTTGAGTTTTCGCGTCGGCGGCAACGAAGATGGACGCAATGCCGGCGAGCGCCTGCAGGTGGACCCGAACCTGGGCTCGGTGCTGTTCTACGGCACCATGAACGACTCCTCGCAAGCCAGTACCAACGGCCTGTGGAAGAGCACCGATCAAGGCGCAAGCTGGAGCAAGGTCAGCGGCTTCAACGCGCTGTCCAGCGACGGCACCGGCGCGGGCGTGGCCTTCGTCGCGTTCTATAAACCGTCTGGCGTCAAGGGTTCGCCGACCAAGACGATCTTTGCCGGCGTTTCCACCAGCACCGCCGCGTCGACGCTCTACAAGAGCACCGATGGCGGCGTGACCTGGGCAGCGGTGAGCGGCGGCCCCACCGGCCAGATGCCGCAGCGCGGAGTGATCGGGCCGGACGGCAACATGTACATCACCTACGGCAATGCGCCCGGCCCCAACGGCATGACGGCCGGACAAGTGTGGAAGTACAGCATCGGCCTAAACACCTGGCAGAACATCACGCCGCCGGACAAATACAACTATCCGTCCGGCTTCAGCGGCGTGGCGGTCGATCCGGCCAAGCCCGGCACGGTGGTGGTGATGACGATGGATCACTGGTGGCCGAGCGACACCATGTATCGCAGCACCAACGGCGGCACCAGCTGGGTGGACGTGGGCGCCACCGCCACGCGCGATTCGAGCCTGTCGCCGTGGATCACGCAAGGCCAGTCGCAGGCGGGGTTCGGCAACTGGGGCGAAGTGGTGATCGATCCGTTCAATTCCGCGCATGCCATGTATGGTTTCGGCGGCGGCATCTGGAGCACCAACAACCTCACCGCGATCGACAACGGACAGCCGACCAACTGGGCCGTCGGCGCCGACGGCATCGAGGAAACCGCGGTGATCGGGCTGATTTCTCCCACCTCGGGCGCGCATCTGGTCAGCGCACTCGGTGACGTCTGCGGCTTCGCGCACACCAGCCTTACCACCGCGCCGACCACGCAGAACAGCAATCCCATCTGCTCCAACGGCACCGGGCTGGATTTCGCCAAGAGCCTTCCGTCCAAGATCGTGCGCGTCGGTACCGGCGGCAACAATGTGTTCGGCGCGGTGTCGACCAACGGCGGCAGCAGCTGGACGCCGTTCGCCAACCAGGCCGGCTCCACCAATGGCGGCGGCACCGTGGCGATGTCCGCCGACGGCGGCACCATCGTATGGGCGCCGACGGACGTCACGCCTGCCTACTCCACCGACAACGGCAGCACCTGGACCAAGCTCACCGCCTTGCCCACCGGCGTACAAGTGGTTTCCGATGGCGCCAACGGCAATCTGTTCTACGCGTGGAATCCGTCCACCGGCACGTTCTACAGCAGCTCCGACAAGGGTGTGACCTGGTACGCCACCACCAGCAGCCTGCCGCAGATCGCTTCGTGGCAGCACAGCCAGGTGAGCACCGTCACCGGCGTGCAAGGCGACATCTGGCTCGCCACGCCATCGGGCCTGTACCGCAGCACCAACTCCGGCTGGAGCTGGAATACGTTCGACGCTTCCACCGTCAGCTCCGCCACCTCGATTGGTTTCGGCAAGGCAGCGACAGGCGCGTTCTATCCTGCTATCTATTTGTCGGGCACGGTGAACGGCAATGCCGCCTTGTTCCGTTCCACCGATGCCGGCAGCACGTGGGTGCAGATCAACGATGCGGCCCATCAGTGGGGCGGTGTCGCGCTGGTGGTGGGTGATCCGCGTACCTTTGGCACCGTGTACCTGGGTACGAGTGCCGGGCGTGGCGTGATTTACGGCACGTCGAGCAATTGATGTGCTGCTTTGCTCCCTCCCCTGCCACACGCAGGGGAAGGAGTGGATGTCGGCGAATTGAAATTTGATGCTCAACAAGGATTTTTCATGCTGCATTGTTTACGAAGCGCATTACTGCTACTTGCCCTGCTACTCGCCGCCACGGCGTCCGCACAGGACGTCGCACCCACGCCGCCCATGGGCTGGAACAGCTGGGACGCCTACGGCCTCACCATCGACGAAGCCGACTTCAAGGCCAACGCCACGCAACTCACCAAGCTGCACCCTTACGGCTGGACATATGCGGTCATCGACGAAGGCTGGTACATGGGCAACCCCTTCGGCGACAAGCTGGCGCATCGGGATTACGCGATGGATGCGCACGGTTTATCCATTCCCGCACTCAATCGCTTTCCCTCCTCCGCCGGCGAGCAAGGCTTCAAGCCGCTGGCCGATTGGGTGCACGCGCAAGGATTGAAATTCGGCATCCACATCGTGCGCGGCATTCCCAAGCAAGCAGTGGATGCGAACCTGCCGATCGCCGGTTCATCGTTCCACGCCACCGACGCGGCCGATACCGCCGACACCTGCGCGTGGGACGACGGCACCTATGGCGTGCGCGACAACGCCGCCGGCCAGGCCTATTACGACTCCATGCTCGCCCTGTATGCGCGCTGGGGCGTGGACTTCCTCAAGGTCGATTGCATTGCCGACCATCCGTACAAGATCACCGAGATCCGCCAGATCGACGCAGCCATCAAGAAAACCGGCCGACCGATCGTGCTGAGCCTGTCGCCAGGGCCGACGCAGCTGGCGCATGCCGCCGAAATCCGCCAATACGGCCAGATGTGGCGCATCTCCAACGACGTCTGGGACGGCTGGACGTTCAAGCACGAGCATCCGAACGACGACTTCCCGCAGGGCGTACGCAACATCTTCGATCACCTGCAAGCCTGGGCCGGCCAGGCGCATGACGGCCGCTGGCCCGATGCCGACATGCTGCCATTCGGCATGCTGGCGCCGCATCCGGGCTGGGGCGAACCGCGCAAGTCGCGTTTGAGCCTGGACGAACAGCGCACGCAGCTCACCTTGCTGGCGATCGCGCGCTCACCGCTGATTCTCGGCGCCAATCTGACCAAGCTGGATAACGCGACGCGTGCGTTGCTTACCAACAAGGACGTGATCGCGGTCGACCAGAACAGCCACGACAACCATCCGATCGCCAATCTGCCGGCAGGCTGGGAGCATGCGCGCGCATGGGCTGCAACCGGTCCATCGGGCCAGCATTACCTTGCCGTGTTCAATCTCGATGACAAGCCGCTTGCGCTGGCCTCGGGATGGGACAAGCTGGGTTTGCCTGCGGGTCATCACACCGCGCGCGAGCTTTGGAGCGGCCGGCGCTTGTCGGCATCCGATCGGTTGAACGTGGTTTTGCCGGCGCATGGATGCGTGATCTACGCAATGGATTGAAGCTGCGGCTCACGTAGGTTGGGGTGCAAACCCTGACATATCCCCACGTTTTTGTAGTTCTGGTGAGGTAGTTCTGCGTAGAGGACTGGCCGCGCGTTAACGTGAACATTGCCTGCGGCGCTTTCGGTCGCGCAGCGACCGAGTCACTTTTCTTTGCTGGCCCAAAGAAAAGTAACCCAAAGAAACGGCCTGAAGAGCTCATGGCGCGACGCAGATTAAAAGCCTGAAGGCGTGAGGCACTGCGATGGGAGTTGGCCCACTCGCCTCCATCCTGCCGCGATACCGCGAGGCGTCGGGACGCTGAGGGCTTAAAGCAGGCCTCGACGCTTGCAAGCTT
>Ga0209026_1000069_pt1 | contig 207574 bp, 164 predicted proteins | sample AraplaCL_Col_mCL_FD_184262 | JGI IMG/M metagenome (GOLD analysis project Ga0209026, IMG submission 184262) | Arabidopsis root microbial communities from the University of North Carolina, USA - plate scrape CL_Col_mCL (SPAdes) (version 2) | ecosystem: Host-associated > Plants > Roots >... | reverse complement strand
TGGTGCCCAGGAGAGGACTCGAACCTCCACGGAGTTGCCCCCGCTAGCACCTGAAGCTAGTGCGTCTACCAATTCCGCCACCTGGGCAGGTGTCACACCGCTCTGCGAGCTGCGTGAGCCGCGTAATGTAGGCATCTGTCGGTAGCTTGTCAACACTTTTCACAATCATTCATCGCGTCGTGTCATTCTCCGCGCCGCAGATACCACAAGGATATTTAGTGACCAGAAAAACTCCCCCGCAGTCCGGCAAGGATCAGGACTCCAAGTCCCCCAAAAAGGGTCGGGCCAGATCCGCCGACCAGAAACAGCAAACCGGCACATCCACCGGACCACGACGCAACAAGGCCGCCGCAGGCGCCGTGCGTGACCCCCATGCCGATCGCGAGGCGCAGCGTTATGCGCGCCCGATCCCCAGCCGCGAGGCGATCCTGGCGCTGCTCGAGGAGCGCGCCGAACTGCTGACCGAGGCACGCATTGCCGAAGCGCTGGAAATTCACGACGAAGACGATCTCGACGCGCTGCGCAAGCGGCTGGCCGCGATGGTGCGCGACGGCCAGCTGTTGCTGGGCCGGCGCGGCGGCTATGCGCCGACGCAGAAGCTCGACCTGATTGCCGGCCGGGTGCTGGCCAATGCCGAAGGCTATGGTTTCCTGCGCCCGGACGAAGACGGTGAGGATCTGTACCTCTCGCCACAGCAGATGCGCACCGTCATGCACGGCGATCGCGTGCTGGCCAGCGTAGTCGGTATCGATCGTCGCGGTCGCCGGCAAGGTGCGATTGCCGAAGTGCTGGAACGGCGCTCGCCGCGATTGGTCGGACGGGTGGTGATCGAGAACGGTGTGACCCTGGTGGCGCCGGACGATCGGCGCCTGAACCAGGACGTGATGATCAAGCCGGGACAGGAGCAAGGTGCCAGCTCCGGCCAGATCGTGGTGGTAGAGATCACCGATCCGCCGACGCCGCACCGCGGCCCGATGGGCGAGATCCGCGCGGTGCTGGGCGAGCGGCTGCAACCGTCGCTGGTGGTGGAAATGGCGATCGCCAGCCACGACCTGCCGCACGAATGGCCAGCGGAAGTGCTGCGCGATGCGGCGCAGGTGGAATCCGTGGTGACCGCCGCCGAGCGCGAAGGCCGCACCGATATCCGCCAGCTGCCGCTGGTGACGATCGACGGCGCCGACGCGCGCGATTTCGATGATGCGGTGTATGCCGAGCCGAAGCGTGGCGGCGGTTGGCGCCTGATCGTGGCGATCGCCGACGTCTCGCATTACGTGCAGGTCGGCAATGCGCTGGATCGCGAAGCTTATGAGCGCAGCACCTCGACCTATTTCCCCGGCTTCGTGGTGCCGATGCTGCCGGAGACGCTGTCCAACGGCATCTGCTCGCTGATGCCGAAGGTCGAGCGGATGTGCATGGTCTGCGACATGCAGATCGACGCCGAAGGCAACGTGATCAAGTCGAAGTTCTACGACGCGGTGATGCTGTCGCATGCGCGGCTCACCTACGACAAGGTCTGGCAGGCAGTAGGTCTTAAGGAGGCCGATGCCCGCCATGAAGTCGCCGATGTGCTGCCGCAACTCGAAAACCTGCACGCGCTGTACAAGGCGATGGCGCAACAGCGCAAGCGCCGCGGCGCCATCGACTTCGAAACGCCGGAAGTGAAGTTCCGCCTCGACCAGACCGGCAGCGTCGAGTCGATGGGTGCGACCGAGCGCAACGACGCACACAAGCTGATCGAGGAGTGCATGATCGCCGCCAACGTGCAGGCGGCGCTGTTCCTGGAAAAGAAGAAGATTCCGGCACTGTTCCGCGCGCACGAGCCGCCACCGGCCGAGAAGTATGAAGACCTGCAGCAGTTCCTGCGCGAGTTCAAGCTGCGCATGCCGCCGGTGGAAGATGTCACCCCGGCCGACTTCTCCGAAATTCTGCGCATGGTGCACGACCGCCCCGAGCGCGAGTTGATCCAGAGCGTGTTGTTGCGCTCGCAGAGCATGGCTGCGTACCAGCCGGACAACCGCGGCCACTTCGGCCTGGCGCTGCAGGCGTATGCGCATTTCACTTCGCCGATCCGACGTTACCCGGATCTTCTGGTGCATCGCGCGATCCGTTACGCGTTGAGCGGCCGCAAGCCGGCCGACTACACGTACAGCGCGGCCGAGATGTCGGCCATGGCGATCCATTGTTCACAACGCGAACGCCGTGCCGAAGAGGCCGAGCGCGATGTGGACGAGCGCTTCAAGTGCGCGTGGATGGAAAAGCACATCGGCAGCGAATTCGAAGGTGTGGTTACCGGCGTCACTTCGTTCGGCCTGTTCGTGGAGCTGGACGAATCGAAGGTCTCCGGCCTGGTGCATATCAGCCAGCTCGCCAACGATTACTACCACTTCGATGCGACCCGCAAGCTGCTGAAGGGCGAGCGCACCGGCGCACAGTTCCGTCTCGGCGACCACGTGCGTGTCCAGGTGCTGCGTGCCAGCCTGGAGGACCGCAAGATCGACTTCCGGCTGGTGTCGCCACGCGTGCCGGCCACGCCGCCGACAGCTACCGGCAAGGCTTACGACTATGCGGCCAGCGGCGAGCGTTACTCGTTGCCGAAGAAGGCGGCCGGTCCCGCCAAGGCGCCAGGCATGTTCGGCCGGGCAGCCAAGGCGATCGGCCGCGCGTTCGGCCGACGCGATGCCGTAGTGCCGGAGATTCACGTGCCGAGCGATAATGCGCCGCCGCGTTCGCGCGCTGCCACGCCATCTGCGGAAGGCAGCAACCGTCCGCGTCGCGCACCGGCACCGGCCAAGTCGGCGCATGGTCAGCCGAGTCGCGGCAAGCGGCAGGGCCAGGGCCAGGGCCAGTCAGCCCGATCGGCACCGGCATCGACGCCTGCGAGCGGCGGCAAGAAGCGCAGTGGGCGCAAACCGAAACCGAAAGGCAAGCCATGAGTGAGAGTTGGATCGTCGGCATCAATCCCGTCGAAGGTGCGCTGAGCAATGACGTCGAACGCGTGCGTGAGCTCGTGGTCGAGAACGGCCAGCGCAACCCGCGTGTGCACGAACTGGTCGAGCGCGCGAAGGCGCTGAAGATCACCGTGAACCACCGGCCGCGCGAGCAGCTCGACAAGCTCGCTGGCGAAGCGCGTCACCAGGGCGTGGCGGCGTTGTACGAGGCGCCTCCGATGGCGCATGAAAACGACCTGGCTGCGCTGATGGAGCGCGACGGCGGCGACACCCTGGTGCTGGTGCTCGACGGCGTCACCGATCCGCACAATCTCGGCGCCTGCCTGCGCAGTGCGGCGGCGGCGAAAGTCACCGCGGTGATCGTGCCGAAGGATCGCGCCGTGGGCCTGACCCCGGTGGTGCGCCGCGCCTCGGCTGGCGGTGCCGACCGGGTGCCGCTGATCGCGGTGACCAACCTGGCGCGCACGCTGCGCGAGCTGAAGGACGCCGGCGTGTGGATCACCGGTCTGGCCGGCGACACCGACACCTCGATTTATGGCGTCGACTTCAAGGGTCCGGTGGCGCTGGTGCTGGGCGGCGAAGGGGAGGGCATCCGCCGGCTGACCCGCGAGCTGTGCGATTTCGTGGCGAAGATTCCGATGCCGGGCACGATGGAAAGCCTCAACGTCTCGGTCGCCACCGGCGTGGTGCTGTTCGAAGCCTTGCGGCAGCGGAGTGCGAAGCGATGAACCTGTTCTGGTACGACTGGGCCGGCTATATCGGCGTGGCGCTGGTGCTGCTGGCGTTTTTCCTGCTGCAGGAGCGCAAGCTGCAGGGCAGCGGGCTGACCTATCAGCTGATGAACATCTTGGGTGCGATCGGGGTGATGCTGTCGCTAGGTTTCGGCAATTTCAACCTCGCTGCCTTCATCATGCAGGTCGCATGGTTGCTGATCGGCAGCTACGGCGTGTATCGCGGCATCAAGCGACGCCGCGAAATGCGCGAGCTGCCGTAACGGCGGCATGCGGGGGCGGGTGCGGGGACGGCCTCGCGCACTTTCCATTGCGGGGACGGCCCTGCCACATGGAGGATCGCCAACATGGCGTGGATCTATCTGCTGTTGGCCGGCCTGTTCGAAGTGGTCTGGGCGATCGGCCTCAAGTACACCGACGGCTTTACCCGGCTGTGGCCGACGCTAGGCACGGTAACGGCAATGATCGTCAGCATCGTACTGCTGGCGATGGCGGTGAAGACGCTGCCGATCGGTACTGCTTATGCTATCTGGACCGGCATCGGCGCGATCGGCGCCGTGGCGTTCGGCATCGTGCTGTTCGGCGATCCGGCGACGCCGCCACGGCTGCTCTGCATCGTGCTGATCGTAGCCGGCATCGCCGGACTCAAACTCACTGCGCCTTGAGCGTCGTTCCGCGCAGGGCAGGCTACTCGGGCTTGTCGCCCAGCTTGGTCATTTCCGGGCTGGAGGTGAAGTCGCCCTTGCTGCGCTGTTTGTTCAGCGGTTCGCCCACGACCTGAAACCACACATTTTCGGCGATGTTGGTGGCGTGGTCGCCGATCCGCTCGATGTTCTTGGCCATGAACAGCAAGTGAGTGCACGGGGTGATGTTGCGCGGGTCTTCCATCATGTAGGTGAGCAGCTGGCGGAAGTAGCCGGTATAGGCCTCGTCCAGCACCACGTCGTTCTTCCATACCTGGTAGGCGGCGTCGGCATCGCGTTCGTTATAGGCCAACAGCACGTCGCGCACTTCGTCTGCGGCCAGCTCGGCCAAGTGGCGCAGTCCGCCGACAGGGGCGACCGGAGCTACCATCGACAACGGGATCGAGCGCTTGGCCACGTTGGCGGCGTAGTCGCCGATGCGTTCGATGTCCGAGGCGATGCGCAGCGCGGCATACACATTGCGCAGGTCGCCGGCCATGGGCGCGCGCAGCGCCAGCAGGCGCACCACATCGTGGCCGATTTCCTGCTCCAGCTGATCGATCGCATCGTCGTTGCCGACCACGCGCTGGGCGGCGCGTTCGTCGCGGCGTTCGAGCACGTCGATGGCGGCCTCCAGCTGGGTCACCGACAGCTCGCCCATGCGCACGATTTCGCCGGTGAGCCGGGTCAGTTCGCTGTCGTAACTCTTGATGATGTGGTCTGTGCCGGTGTTCATGATGTTGTCCTGTGTGATCAGCCGAAACGGCCTGTAATGTAATCCTCGGTCTGCTTCCTGCCCGGCTTGGTGAAGATCTTCTCGGTCTGGTCGAACTCGATCAATTCGCCCATGTACATGAAGGCGGTGAGGTCGGAGACGCGCGCCGCCTGCTGCATATTGTGGGTGACGATGACGATGGTGAACTGGCTTTTCAGCTCTTCTATCAATTGCTCGATGCGGCTGGTGGCGATCGGATCGAGTGCGGAAGTGGGCTCGTCCAGCAGCAGCACCTCGGGCTTCAGCGCGATGGCGCGGGCGATGCACAGGCGCTGCTGCTGGCCGCCGGATAGGCCAAGCGCGTTCTGCTTGAGCTTGTCCTTCACTTCGTCCCACAACGCGGCGCTGCGCAACGCCTGTTCGACGCGGGCTGTCATGTCGGTTTTGGACAGCTTCTCGTGGTGACGGATGCCGTAGGCGACGTTTTCGAAAATCGTCATCGGGAACGGCACCGGCTTCTGGAACACCATGCCCACCTTGCCGCGCAGGCGATTCATCGAATAGCCCGGGTCGAGGATGTTCTCGCCGTCCAGCACGATCTCGCCTTTCGCTTCCAGCTTGGGGTAGATCGCGTAGATGCGGTTGAAAATGCGCAGCAGGGTCGACTTGCCGCAGCCGGACGGGCCGATGATAGCGGTGACCTTCTTCTCCGGGATATCCATGCTGATGCCTTTCAGCGCATGGAAACCGCTGTAGTAGAAGTGCAGGTCGCGCACCGTGAGCTTGGGCGCGACAGCCGATGCGGCGGCCGCCTGCGCCGGGTTTGTGGCGATGGCGGAGTCAGTCATGGGACACCTTGGTACGGGAAAGGATCAGGCGGGAAGCGAGGCTGAGCAGCAGCACGAACATGGTGATCACGAACGCACCGGCCCAGGCCAGTGCGTGCATCGCATCGCCCGGATCGTTGGCGTATTGGTAGATGATCTGCGGCAGGCTGGACATCTTCTCGATCGGATTGATCGCCATGTAGTTGTTGCCGAACGCGGTGAACAGCAGCGGGGCGGTCTCGCCGCTGATACGCGCCAGCGCCAGCAGCACGCCGGTGATGATGCCCGAACGCGCGGCGCGGATCAGGATCTGCAAGGTCAGCTTCCACTGCGGCACGCCGAGCGACAGCGCCGCTTCGCGCAGGGTCGATGGCACCAGCCGCAGCATTTCGTCGGTGGTGCGCACGATTACCGGCAGCGCGATCAGCGCCAGCGCCACACCGCCGGCGAAGCCGGAGAACGTCGTCGATCCGTGGGTGAGCACCGTAGTCGGCAGCACGATGATGGTGTAGACGAACAAGCCCATCACGATCGACGGCGCAGACAGCAGGATGTCGTTGAGGAAGCGGATCGACTCGCCCAGCCTGGTCCGGTCCGCGTACTCGGCCAGCCAGGTGCCGGCAAGCACGCCGATAGGCGTGGCGATCGCGATGCCGATGAAGTTGATGATCAGGCTGCCGACCATCGCGTTGGCAAGGCCGCCGCTCTCGCCATACGCGGTGATCTTGGTGAACAGTTTCAGGTCGAGCGCGCTGATGCCCTGGCGCAGGGTTTCCCACAGGATCCAGGCCAGGAACGCCAGGCCGACCAGGGTGGCCAGCGTACTCATCACCATCGCCAGCGCGTTGGTGATGCGGCGACGCAGATAGGGAGATCTCATCAGCGACCCTCCTTGCGGGCGAGCTGGCGCAGCATCAGCCGCGCGATCAGCAGCACGACGAAGGTGACCACGAACAGCAGGAACGCCAACGCCATCAACGAGGACTTCTGCAGACCGGTCGCCTCGCTGAACTGGTTGGCGATGGTCGAGGCGATCGAGGCGCCGGGGTCGAGCAGCGAGGCCGACAGGTGCATCGCGTTGCCGAGCACGAAGGTCACCGCCATGGTTTCGCCCAGGGCGCGACCGAGGCCGAGAAAGATGCCGCCAATCACCGCCGAGCGGGTATAGGGCAGCACGATGTCCCACGACACCTCCCAGGTGCTGGAGCCGAGCGCATAGGCCGACTCCTTCAGCCGCGTCGGCACGGTCTGGAACACCTCGCGCATCACCGAGGAGATGAACGGGATGATCATGACCGCCAGCACGATGCCGGCGACCAGGATGCTGGCGCCGAACGGATAGTCGCTGCCGAACAGCTTGCCGACGAACGGCACGTGTTCGGCGGCCCATGACAGCTTGCCGTCATCGGGTTTGTCGCCGAGGTTGTTGGTCAGCCACGGCTTGATATGGTTGGCGAAGAACGGGGCGAAGACGAACAGGCCCCACATGCCGTAGATGATCGAAGGAATCCCCGCCAGCAGTTCGATCGCCGACGCGACCGGCGTGCGCAGCCAGGCAGGTGCCACTTCGGAGAGATAGATGGCAATGCCGAAACTGATCGGTACCGCTATCAGCAACGCGATGAGCGAGGTGGCAATCGTGCCGTACACCGGCACTACCGCGCCGTAGACATCATTGCCCGGATCCCACGCCGAGCTGACCAGGAAGTGCCAGCCGAAGGCGCTAAACGCCTCGCGGCCACCCCACAAGGTGGCGCCGGCGGCGCCGAGCAGGGACGCCAGTACGATCAGTGCGCAGCCTTTCAGCAACCAGCGGAACAGCCGTTCGTGGCGGGCATCCCGGTGGCTGCGTTGCTCCAGGATATCGATGGGCAAGGCGGCATGATTGGCTGGCATGGCAATCCATGGTTACGAAATAAAAACTCCCTCTCCCTTGCCGGGCTTTGCCGGCAAGGGAGAGGGAGCCAGGACATCAATGCTTGTATTCGGAAGCCCAGTACGCCTCGATCTTGCTGACCAGAGGAGCCGGCAGCGGGACATAGTCCAGATCGCTGGCTGCTTTCTGGCCGTTCTCCAGCGCGTACTTGAAGAAATCGAACGCGACCTTGCTGTTGCCGGCATTCTTCGGCGTCTTGTACATGATCATCCAGGTGGTGGCAGTGATCGGCCACGCCTGGGCACCCGGTGCATTGGTCATGATCAGGTTGAAGTCCTTGGCGCTCGCCCAGTCGGCAGTGGCGGCGGCAGCGGCGAAGGCATCGGCGCTCGGCTTCATGAAGTTGCCGCTGGCATTCTTCAGGTCGACCCAGGCCAGCTTGTTCTTCACCGCATAGGCGTATTCGACATAACCGATCGAACCCTTGATCTGGCGAACGTACTGCGAGACGCCTTCATTGCCCTTGCCACCCACGCCGGTCGGCCATTCCACGGCGGTACCGAACTTGACCTTGCTGGCCCACTCCGGATTGACCTTGGACAGGTAGTTGGTGAAGTTGAACGAGGTACCCGAGCCGTCCGAGCGATGCACCACGGTGATCTTGCCGGCCGGCAGCGTGAGGCCGGCGTTCAGCGCGGCGATCTTCGGGTCGTTCCAGTTGGTGATCTTGCCCAGGAAGATGTCGGCGAGCGTGACGCCGTCCAGTTTGATCTGATCGGCCTGCACACCGGTGATGTTGACCACCGGCACGATGCCGCCGACCACGATCGGAAACTGGCCGAGGCCGTACTTCTGCAGATCTTCCGCCTTCATCGGCGCGTCGGAGGCGCCGAAGTCGATGGTGCCTTCCTTGATCTGCGCGATGCCGGCACCGGAACCCACCGACTGATAGTTGAGATGGTTGCCGGTCTTCTCGGCGTACGCGGCCGACCATTTGGACATGACCGGGTAAACGAAGCTGGAACCGGCGCCCGTGATATCGGTAGCCTGTGCGGCCACGCCGAAGGTCGAGGCCACGGCGATCGCAGCGACAGCGGCGAATCGGGCGGATCGAGTGAGGTATTTGCGTGAGGTCAGCACGGTAGCTCCTTGGAGGGGATGGTCGGATGAGACCCCGCCATTTCAGGCCCTTCGTGTTGCCATTGGATGTAATGAATGTTTCAAAAAGATGACAGGCGATGACAGACTGTCATGGTTCCCGCAGGAGGCCATGGCCGGATGGCCTGAAAACGACGTGCGGTGGTGGTCTCAGGCGGCATCCAGTCCGAGCTGTGCCTGTTCGAGCAGTTCCAGCCGGCGCCAGCGATTGACCACGTTGCAGAACAGTTCGGCGGTACGTTCGGCATCGTACACGGCCGAATGAGCCTCGCGACTGTCGAAGGGCAGGCCGGCCGCCAGCACGGCCTTGCTCAGTACCGTCTGGCCATAGGCGAGGCCGCCCAGGCTGACCGTGTCGAAGCAGCTGAAGGGGTGGAATGGATTGCGCTTGTGTCCGCAGCGGCGCACCGCCTGATTCAGGAAGCCGAGATCGAACGCCGCGTTGTGCCCGACCAGAATGGCCCGCTGGCAGCCGGCTTCGCGCACCGCTTCGCGCACCACATGAAAGATATGGTCAAGCGCCAGCCGTTCGGCCAGCGCGCCGCGCAGCGGGTTGGTCGGGTCGATGCCGGTGATCTCCAGCGAGCGTGGATCGAGGTTCGCGCCGGGGAACGGCTCCACATGAGTCGACACGGTTGGCCGCAGGCACAGAAAGCCGTCCGCACCGATTGTCAGCGGCACTGCGGCTATTTCCAGCAGGGCGTCATGCTCGGCATCGAAGCCGCCCGTTTCCACGTCGACCACCACCGGCAGAAAGCCGCGAAACCGCTCCGCCATGCGCGATGCGGTGTTGTTGCTCAGTATTCCCATCGCCGAAGCATATCAGCCGCCTCACGCAACGTGAGCGAATTGCCTGCGCGGTGGCGCATTTCCTTGTGAGCCGATTCAATGTCACGAATGTGTCATTAAAGATGCATCCAATCGTAAAAATGACTCGCCACACTTGTTAACTAATCGCTAGCCGGCCATCGGATCGAGGGGGCGGTTGAGATGTTTCCCACCAACTTGCGGAGAATGACATGCGTTCCAAATTGATTGCGGTGGCGATTGCCGCTGGCCTGGGCATAAGCAGCTTCACGGTCGTTGCGGCACCGGCACAGACGCAGCACAAGACGCACAAGAAAGCGCAGACATCGACCGCGGCGACCCCGGCGGCCAGCAACACGGAAATCGAATTGCTGAAGGCGCAGCTGGCCGCGTTGCAGGCCAAGGTGGATTCGCTGGAGCAGCGCACCGACGCGCAGTCCGACATCAACGTTTCCACCGGTCAGGCCGTGGAATCGGTGCAGAAGGCGCAGGTCGTCGCGGACACCAAGGTCAGCACGATCGACAAGCTGGTCAACAATACCAAGGTCAGCGGCACCATGTTCTTCGACATGACCGACGTCAGCCACAAAGAGCAGACCGGTACCGGCAGCTCCATCAAGAAAGACGGCCATGGTTCGGTCAATGGCGTTGGTTACGACGTGAAGCGCTTCTACCTCACCGTCGAGCACAAGTTCAACGATATCTGGTCGGCCAACCTGACCACCGATTTCAACTATGTGTCTGCCGATTCCGAGACCCAGTTGTTCGTCAAGAAGGCTTACCTGCAGGGCACGTTCGATCCGCTCTTCGCGGTCCGCTTCGGCGCAGCCGACATGCCGTGGATCCCGTATGCCGAGAAGTGGTACGGCTATCGTTTCCTCGAGAACACGATCACCGACCGCTCCATTGATGGCGGCCGCGGCACGGTCGGCGCCGCTCCCACCGGTATCGGTGCGTTCGGCAACTCGTCGGACTGGGGTGTCCATGCGATGGGCGCCACCACCGGCGACAACGCGTTCAACTACCAGGTTTCCGTGGTCAACGGCGGCGGCTACAAGAATCCGACGCGCTCCAGCGGCATGGACGTCGAAGCCCGTATCGGCTATCAGCCGATCAAGGAGATGGTCATCGCGCTCGGTGGTTACGACGGCAAGCGCGCCAAGGACGTGCAGAACGGTCAGCCGACCCGGAATGCCACGCGTGGTGATGGGTTGGTCGCTTTCCGCAACGATACCTTCGGTATCGGTGGCGAGTATTTCATGGCGAAGAACTGGGATGACGTCCTGAAGTATCAGGGCGCCGTGCCGGCACCGGCGGCGATCAAGGACAAGGCTGACGGCTACTCGGTCTTTGGTGACTGGACCTTCATGCCGCAGTGGGCGTTGTTCGCTCGCTACGACAGTGTCAACTACAAGTATTCCGGCGTGAACGGCGTCTACAAGCAGCTCAAGGACACCTACTACAACGCGGGCGTCTCCTACGATGTGATGAAGAACCTGCGTCTGGCGCTGGCTTGGAAATATGACAAGCTCGAAGGCCCGGCGGCCAGCCCGTTCACCTACAAGACCAACGAAATCGGCTTCTGGGGCATCTTGAGCTACTGAGCCTGACAGTTATCGAAGGGAGTTCGATCCAGGGATGGAAAAACGGCGGGCTCTTGCCCGCCGTTTGCTTTGTTGCATTCCAATGAGTCAGCTGCGTGCATCACATGCGGCTGGATTCACCCAGGCGTCAAATCGTCGTTCTGAAACTGTCACACGACCGCTGCATACTGCAGCTGCAGCAGTGGTCACAGGTTATCGCAAGGGAGTTTCATCCCATGGACGGAAAACGGCGGGCTTATGCCCGCCGTTTGCTTTTCAGGTACCGTGGGCTGCTGCCGTCAGCGGTTGTCCAGCGTCGCGCCGGTCAGCAACCCGCGCGCCAGCATGCTGCACTGGCGCCGGTACAGCAGCAGCTGCCACTGGCGTCCGCCGACCTGCCGCCACAACACGGCCGAGCGCACGGCCGCAAGCAGGTTGGCCCGCACCTTTTCCACCACGACCGGCAGCTGCAGCTGCTGCGGGTTGCCGCTGACCATCACCCGCGGCTTCAGCGTGGACAGGGTAGAGGCGTACAGCTCGGCCAGCCGGCTGATGACCTGCGCCGAGTCCTGGCCGAAATGCTCGACCTGCCGCTGGGCGGCGACGATGCCTTGCTGCAATTTGCCGAGCAGCTCCGGGCGGCCGGTCAGGCTGCGTTCCAGCCGCATCACGGTCACCACCATGCGGGTCACCGCCATGTCGCGATCGCTCTCGTCGAGTTGCGCGATCAGGTTGCGCAAGCCGATCCGTACGCTGGAGATGTTGCCGTACACGCCGACTACCGAAGGCGCGTCGATGCGGAACACGCTGGCCACGCTGGCCTCCATCGCGCCCTCATCGCAGCGGCCTTCGTTAGCCAGTTGCTGCGCCAGCGCACAGGCCTGGAACAAGCCGGCGAGGGCGAGCACGCGCTCTTCGTTCATTGAAAAAGTTTCAAACACGGGATGGCGGTTCTCTTGCGGGGAACGTAGGGGAAGGAGCGAACGCCGGCAGCAAGCCGCCGTACGGCGCGTCGGTGGCGGCGATCACCGCGCCGCCGAGACAGACTTCATGATCGTAGAAGACCACCGACTGGCCCGGGGTGACCGCGCGCTGAGGCTCGTCGAAGCGTACCTCAAGACCATCGCTGCAGACGTCGACGACGCAAGCCTGATCGAGCTGGCGATAGCGGGTGCGGGCGGTGCAGCGGAAATGGGCGGCAGGCGCTGCGCCGGCGACCCAGCTCGGCGTCTCCGTCTGCAGCAGCTGCGAATACAGCCAGCGGTTTTCGCCGCCCTGGGCGATATACAGCACGTTCGCCGGCACATCCTTGCCGACCACGTACCAGGCTTCGCTGCCGGCGCCGTGGCGGCCGCCGATGCCCAGCCCGTTGCGCTGGCCCAGGGTGTAATACATCACGCCCTGGTGCTCGCCGATCAGCTCGCCCGCGGGCGTGCGCATCTCGCCGGGCCGGGCCGGGATGTACTGGGCCAGGAAGCTGCGGAAATCGCGTTCGCCGATGAAGCAGATGCCGGTGGAATCCTTCTTCGCATGGGTCGGCAGCGCCGCTTCGCGGGCCAGTTCGCGTACGCGGGGTTTCTCGATTTCGCCCAGCGGAAACAGTGTGGCGGCGAGTTGCTGCTGGCCCAGCGCGTGCAGGAAATAGCTCTGATCCTTCGCCGCATCCACCGCGCGCAGCAGGCGATGGCGGCCCTCGTGAAAATCGACACGTGCATAGTGGCCGGTGGCGATCTTCTCGGCGCCCAGCGCATGGGCTTCGTCCAGGAAGGTCTTGAACTTGATCTCGCGGTTGCACAGCACGTCGGGGTTCGGCGTGCGTCCGGCGCGGTATTCGGCGAGGAAATGCTCGAACACGCCGTCCCAGTATTCCGCGGCAAAATTGCGTGCATGGAACGGGATGCCGAGCCGCCCGCACACGGCGACGGCGTCCTTGCGGTCGGCGTCGGTGGTGCAGGGGCCGGAGCGGTCGTCCTCTTCCCAGTTCTGCATGAATAGGCCTTCGACCTGGTGGCCGGCCTGTTGCAACAGCAATGCCGCGACCGAGGAATCGACGCCACCGGAAATGCCCAGCATCACTTTCACGTCGAGCCACCTTCAGCTAGATAACTCAAGGTGTCCAGCGGCAGGCGCCGTCCAGCCAGCCACGCGTCGATGCTCAGCAATACCATCGGGCTGCGCAGGCGGTCACCGAGTGCCGCGATTTCGGCACGGGTCAGCCACAGCGCGCGGCGGATATCGGTATCCAGCGGGCGGTCCGGGGCATGGCTGACAGCCCGGGCGGCGAAGCTGAAACGCACCACGGCCTCGCCATGCTCGGTGCTGCGCCACTGATGCACACCGATCAGGTGCTGCAGTTCCACCGTCCAGCCGGTCTCCTCCAGCGTCTCGCGCACGGCGGCTGCCGTCAGGCTTTCGCCGTCGTCGAGGTGGCCGGCAGGCTGGTTGTAGGCGAGCCGGCCGTTCACCGCTTCCTCGACCATCAGGAAACGGTCGCCGACGGCCACCACGCAGGCAACGGTGACGCGCGGGCGCCAGATCTCGGTAGCGGGAACGGAATCGGCCATGGGGAGCGGCAAGGGGCTGGAAAAGCGGCCATTGTGCCATTACCTATGCAGACGGTCGTTGCGGACAGCTGAAAATCCTGCGCGGCGTATACTTCGAATCAGAGATCACACCCCAAGAAACCATGGCCCACGAAACCGAACACGAGCACGACAGCGGCCGCGGTCTGGCGCTGGAAACCGCCAAACCGGAGGTGGCGCGACCCCCACTGTTTCAGGTGCTGCTGCTGAATGACGACTTCACCCCGATGGACTTCGTGGTCGAGGTGTTGCGCGGGTTTTTCAACCTCGACCAGGAACAGGCGGTGCAGGTGATGCTGCATGTACATACCCGTGGCAAGGGCGTATGTGGTGTATTCACCCGCGAGGTGGCTGAAACCAAGGTAACCCACGTCAACGAATATTCACGTTCCCATCAGCACCCATTGTTGTGCACTATGGAAAAGCTCTGAGCGACCCCCATTTCGTGCTCATCGCGGCATTGAAGGCCGCTCAACTTTTCAAGCGGAGACGATCCGAATGTTCAGCAAGGATCTGGAAGTCACCATCGGTCACTGCTACAAGCAGGCCCGTGAACAGCGCCATGAATTCATGACGGTGGAGCACCTGCTGCTGGCACTGACCGAGAACCAGTCGGCACTGGGCGCCTTGCGCGCCTGCGGCGTGGACCTGCCACGGCTGTCGACCGAACTGACGCGCATCATCAACGAAACCGTGCCTGTATTGCCGCACGGCGATGAGCGCGACACGCAGCCCACGCTGGGTTTCCAGCGGGTGCTGCAGCGCGCGGTGTATCACGTGCAGTCCTCGGGGCGCAAAGAGGTCACCGGCGCGAACGTGCTGGTGGCGATCTTCGGCGAGAAGGATTCGCATGCCGTGTATTTCATGCACCAGCAGGAAATCACCCGGCTCGACGTGGTCAACTACATTTCGCACGGCATCGCCAAGATCGGCGACGAACCGGCGGCCGGCGTGTCCGGCGGCGAGCGCGAAGGCGAAGAGGGCGGCGAGCCGAAGGGCAATCCGTTGCACGAGTTCGCCAACAATCTCAATGAGTTGGCTTTGGAAGGCAAGATCGACCCGCTGATCGGCCGCGCCGACGAGATCGAGCGCACCATCCAGGTGCTGTGCCGCCGACGCAAGAACAACCCGCTGTATGTCGGCGAGGCCGGCGTGGGCAAGACGGCGCTGGCCGAGGGTCTGGCCAAGCGCATCGTCGACGGCGAAGTGCCCGAGGTGCTGGAAGACGCCACGATCTGGTCGCTGGATCTGGGCGCCCTGGTGGCCGGCACCAAGTATCGCGGCGATTTCGAGAAGCGGCTGAAGGGCGTGATCGCCCAGCTCAAGAAGCAGCCGGGCGCGATCCTGTTCATCGACGAGATCCATACCATTATCGGTGCCGGTTCGGCGTCGGGCGGCACCATGGACGCCTCGAACCTGATCAAGCCGATGCTGGCTTCGGGCGAGCTGCGCTGCATCGGTTCGACCACGTTCCAGGAATATCGCGGCGTGTTCGAGAAGGATCGCGCGCTGGCCCGCCGTTTCCAGAAGATCGACGTGGTCGAGCCTACCGTGGCCGACAGCATCGAGATCCTCAAGGGCTTGCGCTCGCGTTTCGAGGAACACCACCACGTCGCCTATACCAACGAAGCGTTGAAGGCGGCGGTGGACCTGTCGGTCAAGCACATCCCCGACCGGCTGCTGCCGGACAAGGCGATCGACGTGATCGACGAGGCGGGCGCCCGTCAACGGCTTTTGCCGGAAGATCAGCGTACCGGCACGGTCGACGTCAGCGAGGTCGAGTACATCATCGCGAAGATGGCGCGGATCCCGGCCAAGCAGGTGTCGGCATCGGATCGCGACGTGCTGCGCAATCTCGATCGCAATCTGAAAATGGTGGTGTTCGGCCAGGATCCGGCGATCGAGGCGCTGGCCGCGTCGATCAAGATGGCCCGCTCGGGTCTGGCCGATCCGTCCAAGCCGATCGGTTGTTTCCTGCTGGCCGGCCCCACTGGCGTCGGCAAGACCGAAGTCACCAAGCAGCTGGCGATGCAGCTGGGCATCGAGATGATCCGCTTCGACATGTCCGAGTACATGGAAGCGCATTCGGTGTCGCGGCTGGTCGGTGCCCCCCCGGGCTACGTCGGCTTCGACCAGGGCGGCCTGCTGACCGAGGCGGTGACCAAGCATCCGCACGCGGTGCTGCTGCTCGACGAGATCGAGAAAGCGCATCCGGATGTGTTCAACATCCTGCTGCAGGTGATGGACCGTGGCGTGCTGACCGACACCAACGGCCGCGAGGCGAACTTCAAGAACGTGGTGGTGGTGATGACTACCAATGCGGGCGCGGCGATCGCGGCACGGCGCAGCATGGGCTTCGTCGAGCAGAAGCACGAGTCGGACGCGATGGAAGTGATACGCCGCATCTTCACGCCGGAGTTCCGCAACCGTCTGGACGCGGTCATCCAGTTCAGCGCGCTCGATTTCGAGCATATCCTGCGCGTGGTCGACAAGTTCCTGATCGAACTGGAAAGCCAGCTGACCGAGAAGCACGTAAGCCTGGACGTGGACGCCGATGCCCGCCGCTGGCTGGCCGAGCATGGCTTCGATCCGCAGATGGGCGCACGGCCGATGGCGCGGGTGATCCAGGAGAAGGTGAAGCGCGCGCTGGCCGACGAACTGCTGTTCGGCAAGCTGGCCGAGGGCGGTGTGGTTCGCCTGAGCGTGCGCGACGGCGAACTGAAGGTCGATTGCGAGGCAGCCGAAAAGCTGCCGGCGGTGGTCGGGTAAACACTGCCTCGACGGTCAAACGCGGGACAAAGCAAAGGCGGCGCATTGCGCCGCCTTTTGCATCTTCAGGCACCACCATCCCCGTTACCGAACCGCACAGTTACTTCGCGCGGTATTACTTCATGCGGTACGTGATGCGTCCCTTGCTCAGGTCGTACGGGGTCATTTCGATCTTGACCTTGTCGCCGGTGAGGATGCGGATGTAGTGCTTGCGCATGCGGCCGGAAATATGGGCGATGATTACGTGCCCATTTTCCAATTGCACACGAAACATGGTGTTGGGCAAGGTCTCCTGGACCGTGCCTTCCATTTCGATGACGTCGTCTTTGGCCATGTGTTCCGGGGTTCACGCGCAGCCGTCATGGCTGCGTAAGCCGACGATTATGCCACGAATAGGGGTTTGGTTAAAGAAACAACAGCGAATACCCCGATCCATCCGGATCAGGCGAAATGCTCGTCCAGCTTGCGCCGAATCTCCTGTTCGACCATACCCTTCAACGGGGACAGCATCAGGCCGAGCTCGGCATGGACCTCGATGGCGTCGCCGCTGACGGCGATCGTGCCGTTCACCCCGGGCCGCGAAAAGCGCAGCGTGTCGCCGTGCCATTGTCCATCCACGCCGAGCTTTTCATGCATCCGCGCGGCCACCTGATCGACCACCTTGCGGGCTTCGGCGATCGACAGTTGATGCGGACGGCGGATATCGATCTTGGGCATGACGGGCTCCGTGGGAATAGCCCATCTTAATGCTAGAGTTTCGCGATCTTTCCGGCGGTCGATTCATGCGTATCGAATTTCTCAATGCGGCCCGTGAGGACTTCCACTGGACGGAGGCGCAGTTGCGTATCGGCAGCGCGCCCGACAACGACCTCGTGCTGGCGGCCAGCCAGGCGGCGCCCCAGCACCTGCGTATCCAGCAGGATCGTCGCGGCTGGGTGCTGCAGGTGTTGCCGTCGGCCGATCGCATTTATGTCAACGCCCGGCCGGTACGCGAACGCGCACTGCTGCGTGCCGGCGACGTGGTCAGCGTCGGCGATTGCCGCATGCTGCTGCGCGCCGATCAGGATCCGGCGCTTCGTCCGCCGCTGAGCGTGCCGGAGCAGGGGCGCTGCACCGTGGCGTTGCGCGCCGTGGCGGGTCCGTTGTCCGGGCGCGTGTTGCCGCTGCAGGACAGTCTGGAGCTTGGGCCGCAAGGTCGTTGCGCATTGGAACTGCCACAGGGCGACGTCGCCTCGCTGCGCATTTTCTGGGACGACGGTCAGTTGCTGCTGGAAGCCACGCAACCATCCGAACGTCATCCGCTGCGGGTCAACGGTGTCGGCGTGCGCAGGTTGGCGCTGCAACCCGGGGACCAGATCGGCCTGGCCATGCATCGCTTCGTGGTCGAGGCGCCCGGCATGGAGCCCGAGCCCGAAATCGTGATGCCCGATCCGCCGTCGGAACACTTGCCGGAAGAAGCCGCCGGTCCGATCGGCGAGGTGTGGTGGCTGATCGTCACTGCCGCTGTGCTGGCGTTGGGTATCGCGCTGGTGCTGCTGATCCGTTTTTGAATACACCGGCAGCACGCCTCTGATCCGTGATGCACTGCCGGAAACCGGCATGCGGTCGGCTACAATGTCCGACAGATCCGATGTTTGAAGCGCCCATGAATACGCCTCGCCCCAGCTTGCCTGCCAACCCAGGCAAACGTTCCTCCGGTCCGCAGGGAACGCGACTCTTCGCCCAGGAGGATCTGCGTGCACTTGCGTCCGGGACAGACGGGGTATCCGAAGGGCGGGCGAGCGTACACAAACCGGTTCTGGAGAGCATCAGTCCGGAGCTCGAAGGACGACGGTTTTCCATTCACTCGGGCCGTCAGACGATAGGCCGGCTCGCCAGCAACGATATTGTTGTCGGCGGCCCCAGCGTCTCTTCTTCGCACGCCTGGATCACGAATCAGCAGGGGCGTTGCGTCCTCACGAACACGTTGTCGACGAACGGCACGTTCGTGAATGGCAAACGGATTCACCAGGCAACTCTCCGGCACGGCGATCGCGTCCGTCTGGGGGAGGTCGAGCTGGTGTTTCTGACCCGCGATCGCGGCTCACCCGATCCGAGGCATCTCGTTCGCCTGGTCGTCGCGTTGATCGTGCTGAGCGGTCTGGCTGCACTGGCATGGTGGCTTCTATGAAGTCGCCTCGATGAGCGAGCGCGCATGGCCCCAAACTCTTGGCCGCTATCGCATCGAAGGGGTTCTTGGTGAAGGAGCGATGGCCGTCGTCTATGCCGGTTTCGATCCCGGCATCGAGCGGCAGGTGGCGATCAAGTGCCTGCACCGGGAGGTGGCTTCCGATTCCGCCTACCGGCAACGGTTCCTGACCGAAGCCCGCGCAGCGGGTAATCTGGTCCACCCCCACATTGTCACGATTTTCGATGCGGGCGAGACCGACGACGGCCGCTCGTACATCGCGATGGAGCGCCTCTCGGGCGAAACGCTGGCCAGCCGAGTGGCGAGCGAGGGGCTGCCGCCTCTGCCGGTGATCATCGAACTGGCCACCCAGATCGCCGCGGCGCTCGACTATGCCCACGCCCAAGGTGTCATCCACCACGACATCAAGCCGGAAAACATCATGCTGGCCGATGGTTGGCACTACGCCAAGATCAGCGACTTCGGTATTGCCGATCGTCGCGGGATGTCCGATCCCGGCGGCAGCGAGCGCCAGGAGATTGGCGGAACCCTGGCCTACATGGCCATGGAGCGTTTGCGCGGTGAGCCGGGCGATGCGCGAAGCGATCTGTTCTCGCTGGGTGTGGTGCTCTACTGGCTGATCACCGGCAAATTGCCCTGGTCGGAAACCGCAGACGTACGGGGCCTGATCAGGCAACGGCTACGCTCGCCACGCCCGCCGCTTGAACCTGTCGATCCGGCAACGCCGATGATGCTGATCGACATCGTGCATACCTTGCTGGCTCCCGCCGCGCAGAGGCGCTATCAGCGCGGCGCCGAAGTCATCGACGATCTTCGCCTGGCCCGTCGCGAGCACGAACGGCTGCACGAAAAGCCTTTGGCCAACCGCATCGTGTCGCTGCGGCTGCGCTGGGCCGGTGCGCTGGGAGCCACCTTGTGCCTTGTCCTGCTGCTCGGTCTGGCGGCGATCTATGCCAAGCAAAACACTGCCGTCACCGGGCTGGCACTGGATTTCGGCAGTTCCCTGGGGCGCATGGTCGCCAGCGAATCGGCGGAGAATCTGCTGCTGGGCGATCGCGCCGCCACCCGTGCGCTGGTGGAAGACGTCGCGCGCAATCAGCAGATCCACTATCTCGCCATCGCCGATCGACACGGCGACATCATCGCCAGCACGCATCAGGCGGAGGTCGGGCAGAAACTTCCTGCCACCGGCGAGCAGAAATATCCATCGTCATCGGATGGCGTGGAGAGCTATCGCAGCGAAGTCGTGAACGGGACGCGCCATGACGAGATGCTGCTGTTCGACGTACCCATCAACTATCAGGCAAAGACCGTCGGTGAACTGCGGCTGGGCGTCAGCAACGAACCTTTGCGTACGGCACAGAAGACCACCTTGTGGGTCATCGTTGCCGTTCTCCTGACGACGCTTGCGGCCGTGGTCGGTGCCGCCTATTGGCTGTTCAGGCGGCCGCTGGCTTTGCTGGACATGCTCGGTGATGCATTGCTCGGGGTGGCTCGCGGAGATTTCCACTACCGCATCCGCATCGAGCGCAGGGATGAACTGGGCCGGCTGTTCAACGCCTTCAACTTGATGAACAGCGCATTGGAGACACGAGGTCACCTGACCGCACAGCGATCCCCTCATGCCGTGGCGGACGATGTGACGCAACCGACGCGAATCATCAGGCCACCGGCTGTCGGTGAAGAAGCAACCTGAGTTGTTCCGCTTTTTATCCCGCCTGCAGGTGGCAGACCAGACCTGCGGCAAAATTCAGATCTGTTTCAGCCGATGCTTGAGGTCGAGCGCGCGCGCCCGGTAGATAACGGCCGGCTCGTAATTCGGGTTGATGGCCAGGATGCGGTCCCATAGCGTGATGGCCTGATCCAGCTGCTGGTCGCGGTACAACACGATCGCATGCTCGTGATAAGAGGCCAGCAGCTGTTCGCGCAGGGCAGCCGCTTGCGGCCCCACGGGTTTCAGCCTGGGCTCGATGGACAAGGCTTCGCCCAGGCGCGCCAGGGCCTGGTCATTACGTCCCTGGTCGAGCAGCGACAAGCTCTCTCTTTGCAGCCGCTGCGCCTTTGCCGTCGGCAACTCCACGGCAGGGGCGCTGCTTTCCGATACAGCCAGCGTGTCGCTCCCGGACCCGGCCGGATCGTTGGTGCTGCTTCCGGACAATGCGGCGCCCGCTGCCGACGATGTGCCGGCGCGAGACAAGGGCAGGTGCACCGTTTCGCCGACACGCAACAGGGATGGGTTGGTCGATCCGTTATAGCGCGCCAGGATCAGAAACGATCCGGCATCGCCCAGGTAGCGGGCAGCCAGGGTGCTGTAAGAATCGCCGGCTTGCACAGCGTAGACGCGCGAACGGGAACCCAGCGCCTGTTTGGGATCGGCCGTAAGCTGGCGCAGCATGGCTTGTGCCGGACGGTCGCCGGGGTGCAGCAGTAGATACTGACGCAGGTCCTGCTCGCCTTCGCTGTAATGGCCAAGCTGGAGCTCGTTGACGATCGCGGTGAACGATAACGTCGGGCGAGGGCTGGCCTCAGAGGGGGCCGGTGGCGCCGTAGTCGTCGTCGAATTTCCATTGACCTTCGACTTGAGTGCATTGACCTGAGCACAGCCTGCCAAACCCAGCATGGTCAATGGGATGGCCACGAGCATGGCCTGCCTGAGCCACGATCCGTCGCAACGAGTCTGCCTTGTCATACGCCCCCTGATGGCTATCCATGGCCTGCTGCCAGACCGTCTCGCCATTGTAACGGCAGGTTTCGCCACCGGCTGAAGTTCTCCCGGCTACCGCATCGAGCCTTCGCAAGTCATCCGGAATCAGCATCCGATGTTGACCACCCCATGCTGCGCCGCGCCATAATGCATGGACCACCAAGACGGGACGCAACGCCACGTGAGCAGAGTCTGGAATTTCAGCGCCGGTCCGGCAGCATTGCCGCAGGCAGTACTTGAACGGGCCCAGCGCGAGATGCTGGACTGGAACGGCAGCGGCGCCTCGGTGATGGAGCAGTCCCATCGCGGCAAGCGCTTCATCGAGATGGCCGCACGGGCCGAAGCCGATCTGCGCTCGCTGCTGGCGATTTCCGCCGACTATGCCGTGCTGTTCCTGCAAGGCGGTGCCACCCAGCACTTCGCGCAGATCCCGATGAACCTGGCGGGCGCCGGCGACAGCGCCGACTACATCGTCAGCGGTCACTGGAGCGAAAAGGCGGTCAGCGAGGCGGCACCGTATCTGCGGGTGAACGTGGCTGCCAGCGGTGAGGCCGGCCATTACCTGACGCTGCCGCCACGCGAAAGCTGGCAGCTCGACCCGCAAGCCGCATATGTGCACTACACGCCGAACGAGACGATCCACGGCGTGGAATTCCACGACATTCCCGATGTCGGCGCGGTGCCGCTGGTGGCGGACATGTCGTCGAACATCTTGTCCGAACCGCTGGACGTATCGCGCTTCGGGCTGATCTATGCCGGTGCGCAGAAAAACATCGGCCCATCCGGCCTGGTGGTGATGATCATCCGTCGCGATCTGCTGCAACGGGCCGGCCGGCCGATGGCGCGGATCTTCCGCTATGCCGAGCATGCGGCACACGACTCGATGCTCAACACACCCAACACCTGGGGCTGGTACCTGGCCGGGCTGACTTTCCAGTGGCTGCAGGAGCAAGGTGGCGTCGCCGCCATCGGTGACCGCAATCGTGCCAAGGCCGAATTGCTGTATCGGTCCATCGATGGCTCGGACGGTTACTACCGCAATCCGGTCGAGCCGTCCGCGCGCTCGCGCATGAACGTGCCTTTTACGTTGCACGATGCTGCACTGGATGCGGCGTTCCTGAAGGAGTCCGAAGCTGCCGGCCTGCTCGCGCTGAAAGGGCACAAGGCGGTCGGCGGCATGCGCGCGTCGCTGTACAACGCGGTGCCGCTGGAAGCCGTGCAGGTACTGACCGCATTCATGCGGGACTTTGCGCAGCGGCACGGTTGATTGGCCCACGCTGATCGACCCATGGCTGATTAGGCATGGAGAGCGCATTTCGGGCATGATGTCGGTCCATCATTTGGACTTCTTTACTTCCAGGCGGCTAAAGCATGACCGATCCAAAGACACCGCTGAGCGAGATGCGCGAGCGCATCGACAGCATCGATCGCCAGATCCAGCAGCTGATTTCCGAGCGCGCCAACCATGCGCAGACGGTGGCGAAGGTGAAAGGCTCGGGGCTTTCGGCGATCGATTATTACCGCCCGGAACGCGAAGCCCACGTGCTGCGCATGGTGGTGGATCGCAACAAGGGCCCGCTGTCCGATGCCGAGATGGTGCGTCTGTTCCGCGAGATCATGTCGTCGTGCCTGGCGCAGGAAGACCCGCTCAAGATCGGCTTTCTCGGCCCCGAAGGCACATTCAGCGAGCAAGCCGTGCGCAAGCATTTCGGCCACGCCGCCTACGGCCTGCCGCTGGGCAGCATCGAGGAGGTGTTCCAGGAAGTCGCCGCCGGCCACGCGGATTTCGGCGTGGTGCCGGTGGAGAATTCCGGGCAAGGCATGATCCAGGTCACCCTGGACATGTTCCTCACCTCCGAAGCCACCATTTGCGGTGAAGTGGAATTGCGCGTGCACCAGTGCCTGCATTCGCAGGCCGGCAAGCTGGAAGACGTCAAGCGTGTCTACGCGCATGCGCAGTCGCTGCAGCAGTGCAAGACCTGGCTGCGCATCAATCTGCCGGGCGTCGAATGCATCGCGGTCGGCAGCAATGCCGAAGCCGCGCGCCTGGCCCGGCATGCCGACGACGCCGCAGCGATCGCCGGCGAGACAGCCGGCAAGGTCTACGGTCTCAAGACCGTGGCGCAAGGCATCGAGGACCGTGCCGACAACACCACACGCTTCCTGGTCATCGGCCGTTCGCTGTTTCCGCCTTCCGGCAACGACCGTACGTCGCTGCTGATCACCGTCAACGACAAGCCCGGCGCGCTGTATGACGTGCTCAGCCCGTTCGCCAAGCACGGCATCAGCCTGAACCGGATCGAGTCGCGGCCGGCGCATACCGGCAAGTGGCAGTACGCCTTCTTCATCGACGTCTCCGGCCATATCGACGACGACGCGTTGCAAGCCGCCATGCATGACATCGGCGAGTCGGCGGCGACGATACGCGTGCTGGGATCCTACCCGGTCGCGTTGCCTTGAGCCGCATGGAGACATCGGAGTGAATCGTCTCGACTGGAGTAGCAGCCGACCAGGCCAGCCGCTGCACGGCAACGTGCGCGTGCCCGGCGACAAGTCGGTTTCGCATCGCGCACTGATGCTGGCCGCGATCGCCGACGGGGAGTCGCGCATCAGTGGCTTCCTCGAAGGCGAGGACACCCGCGCCACCGCGGCCGTGCTGGCGCGGCTCGGCGTACGCATCGAGACACCGTCGGCCGGCGAACGCGTGGTGCATGGCGTCGGCCTGCATGGCCTGCGTGGCTCGTCGCAGTCGCTCGACTGCGGCAACGCCGGCACCGGCATGCGCTTGTTGACCGGCCTGTTGGCCGGACAGGCGTTCGACAGCATCTTGATCGGCGATGCCTCGCTGTCGAAACGGCCGATGCGGCGCGTCACCGATCCACTGGCCTTGATGGGTGCGCGCATCGACACGCGTGACGGCCTGCCGCCGCTGCGGGTGCATGGTGGACAGCCGCTGCACGGCATCCGCTACGAGCTGCCGGTCGCCAGCGCGCAGGTGAAGTCCGCGCTCTTGCTGGCTGGCCTGTATGGCACCGGCGAAACCGAGATCATCGAACCGCATCCGACCCGCGACTACACCGAACGCATGCTGGCCGCATTCGGCTGGCCGATCGCGTTCGAGCCGGGCCGCGCAAAACTTGACGGCGGCCATGCGCTGCACGCCACCGATGTGAACGTGCCGGCCGATTTCTCTTCGGCCGCCTTCTTCCTGGTCGCCGCCTGCATCGTGCCGGGCTCCGCGCTGCATTTGCCGGCGGTCGGCTTGAATCCGCGCCGCACGGGACTGCTGCACGCGCTGCGGCTGATGGGAGCGGACATCACGATAGAACACGAACGCGAAAGCGGCGGCGAGCCTGTCGGCGATCTGCTGGTACGCCACGCACCGCTGCACGGCGTCGAGCTGCCCGAGTCGCTGGTACCCGACATGATCGACGAATTCCCCGCGCTGTTCATCGCCGCGTCCGTGGCCAGCGGCCGTACCGTCATCCGCGGTGCCGCCGAATTGCGCGTGAAGGAATCCGATCGCATCGCGACCATGGCCACCGGTTTGCGCACGCTCGGTGCGGCGATCGAAGAGACTCCCGATGGCGCGATCATCCAGGGCGGCCAGCTTGGTGCAGGCAGCGTGGAAAGCCACCTCGACCATCGCATCGCGATGAGCTTCGCGTTGGCCGGCCTGGTTGCGAGCGGCCCAGTGCGTATCAACGACTGCAGCCACGTCGCCACCTCGTTCCCCGGTTTTCTCGAACTGGCCAACGGCTGTGGCTTCGCGCTGCAAAGCGTGAGCTGACCTGCCTGCAGCAGTGCATGTATCGTTGCGGACAGATCCGTCGCCCGCTTGAAGGTCTTGTCCATGTCCAACGTCGTGCCCCCTTTCATCGTCGCCATTCCCGCCCGGTACGGTTCGACTCGCCTGTCGGCAAAGCCGTTGCGCGAGATCGACGGTGTGCCGATGGTGGTGCGGGTGGCGCAGCGCGCGCTGCAGGCCGGCGCCCGCCAGGTGGTGGTGGCGGTGGACGATCAGCGCGTCGCCGATGCACTGGCCGGGCAAGGTGTGGATATCTGCATGACTCGCAGCGACCACGCTTCGGGCAGCGATCGCCTGGCCGAATGCGCGGCGCACTACGGCTGGAGCGACGACAGCATCGTGGTGAACCTGCAAGGCGACGAGCCGTTTGCGCCGGCTGCCGGTATCCGCGCCGTGGCGCAGGCGCTGGACGGCGACGACGCGCCGATGGCGACTCTGGCCACGCCGATCATCGATGCCGAGGAATTGTTCGATCCGAACGTGGTGAAGCTGGTGCGCACCGTCAATGGGCGGGCGCTGTATTTCAGCCGGGCGCCGCTGCCATGGGCGCGTGATGCATTTGCCGTCGATCGGCAGGCGTTGCCGTCCGGTTCGCCGTTTCTGCGGCATATCGGTATCTACGCTTATCGGGCCGGATTTCTGGATCGCTACACCCGCCTGCCGCGCACGCCGCTGGAGCAGACCGAATCGCTGGAGCAACTGCGTGTGCTGGAACACGGCCACGCGATTGCGGTGCGCCTGACTCCGGAGCCGTTCCCGCCCGGCATCGACACACTGGCTGATCTCGAACGTGCTGAGCAGTGGTTGCGCACGCAGCATTGAGAGTTTGTAAAACAAACTCTCAAGCCGGCCACGGATGGCTAGCCGTGAATCGGGCACGCCGGTACCTGATTCACGTGAGCGAGTCAGGACACGCGCCGGACTCGCGATGAAAAAAACCGCAGGAAGTGGTTTTTTCACGGGCATTGAGCCTCCACATCGGTCGCATCGTCATCCGCACCGCTAGAATCCCTCCATGCAGCCCGCGCAATCACCCCCCTTCGACGGCAAGGCCTTCGTCCGCACGCTCACGTCCTCGCCCGGGGTGTATCGCCATTTCGATGCGGCCGGCGAGCTGCTGTACGTAGGCAAGGCCGGCAACCTCAAAAAGCGCGTCGGCAGTTATTTCCTGAAGCCGCGGATGGAGCCGCGCATCGCCGCGATGGTGGCGCAGATCGCCCGCGTCGAAATCACCGTGACGCGCACCGAGGGCGAGGCGCTGCTGCTGGAATCGCAGCTGATCAAGTCGCTGAAGCCGCGCTACAACATCTTGCTGCGCGACGACAAAAGCTATCCGTACATCTATCTGTCCGGTGGTGAGGACTATCCGCGGCTGGCCTTCCATCGCGGCGCGCGCAACCTGCCGGGACGCTACTTCGGACCGTTTCCGAGCACCTACGCCGTGCGCGAAAGCCTCAGCTTGATGCAGAAGCTGTTCAAGGTGCGCCAGTGCGAGGACAGCTATTTCCGCAACCGCTCGCGGCCCTGCCTGCAGCATCAGATCGGCCGCTGCACCGCGCCGTGCGTGCAGTTGATCAGCGTGGAGGACTACCGCAGCGATGTGCGCCACGCCGAGATGTTTCTCGAAGGGCGCAGCAACGCCGTGATCGACGAGCTGGCCGAGGCGATGGAGCAGGCCAGCAAGGCGCTGCAATTCGAACGCGCGGCCAAGCTGCGCGATCAGGTCGCCGCCTTGCGCCAGTTGCAGGCGCAGCATCATGTGCACGGCGCCAGCGCCGACATGGACGTGATTGCCTGCCGCATCGAGGCGGGCATGGCATGCATCAGCGTGCTGTTCTTCCGCAACGGCATCAGCCTCGGCACCCGCGACTTCTTCCCGCGGCTGCCGCTGGATGCCGAGCCTGCCGACGTGCTGACCCAGTTCATTGCGCAGTACTACCTGGATCGGCCGGTGCCGCGCGAACTGATTCTCGGTGAAGCCCTGGCCGACCAGCAGATCCTGACCGAGTTGCTGACCGAGCATGCCGGTCGCGTGGTGGAACTGAAATCCAGCGTGCGCGGCGATCGCGCTCAATTCCTGCAGATGGCCGAGCGCAATGCGCAGGCTTCGCTGACCGCCCGCCTGGCCAGTCGGCAGACGCTGGGTACGCGCTTCGACGATCTGCAGAAAGTGCTGGGGCTGGCCACCGTGCCGCGCCGCATCGAATGTTTCGACATCAGCCACACCATGGGCGAGCTGACGGTCGCCTCATGCGTAGTGTTCGGGCCGGAAGGGCCGGAGAAATCGCACTACCGCCGCTTCAACATCACGGGCATCACGCCCGGCGACGACTACGCCGCGATGCATCAGGCGCTGACCCGGCGCTTCCGCAAGGTTGCCGAAGGCGAGGGTGCGCGCCCGGACATCCTGCTGATCGACGGCGGCAGCGGGCAGGTGGCGCAGGCACTGGACGTGTTGAAGGAACTCGGCGTCGATGGCATCGAGGTCGTGGGTGTGGCAAAGGGGCCGGGCCGGCGCGCGGGCGAGGAAACGCTGGTGCTTGCCCGGGTCGAGTCCGGCAATCCCGGCCGCGAGCTGCATCCCGGCTCATCGTCGCCGGCCTTGCATCTGGTTGCCGCCGTGCGCGACGAGGCGCATCGCTTCGCGATCAGCGGCCATCGCAGACGACGCGAGAAAGCACGCGAGCGCAGCGCGCTGGAAGATGTGGCTGGTATCGGTGCGCGCCGGCGTTCGGCCTTGCTCAAGGCATTCGGCGGCATGCAGGGCGTGGAGAGCGCCGGCATCGAGGAGCTGATGCAGGTCAAGGGCATCGATCGCGGACTGGCCGAACGCATCTACGCCAGTCTGCACGGCTGAAGATTTTTGCGAATGCCGTGACTCGGCAGTAACGCAATGACGTGCGAAACTGCGGCAAATCACTGGAACAAACCATGCGCATCAACCTGCCGACCTGGCTGACCTTGTTTCGTGTCGCGCTGCTGCCGGTCATGGTGGCGGTGTTCTACCTGCCGTTCCCGGGCCACAACATCACCGCCGCGATCGTGTTCGTGCTGGCGGCGTTCACCGACTGGCTGGACGGTTATCTGGCGCGGCGGATGAATCTCACCTCGGCGTTCGGCGCGTTTCTCGATCCGGTCGCCGACAAATTGATGGTGGCGGTGACGCTGTTCCTGCTGGTCGAGTCCCATCACAGCAACGGCTGGTCCGGTGTAGTGATGGCGGTGACCGCCGCGGTGATCGTGGGACGCGAGATCAGCGTGTCGGCATTGCGCGAATGGATGGCCGAAATCGGCATGCGCGCGGCGGTCAAGGTCGCCTTCATCGGCAAGCTCAAGACCGTGATGCAGATGGTCGCGCTGGTGGTGCTGATCGTGCAGCACGAGAAGGAGGCTACTGCGCTGCGCCTGTACCACATCGGCGAGGCCTTGCTGGTGATTGCCGGCGTGCTCACGATCTGGTCCGGCATGTATTACCTGCGCGCGGCATGGCCGATCTTGCGCGGCGATGCGCCGGAACAACCATCGAGCGGAAAGGGCGATGCGTGATCGCCATGATGTCCGTCTGATCATTACGGGCTTGACGATCCGCAATCACGTATTAGAATGCGCGGCTCCAATGCGGGAATAGCTCAGTTGGTAGAGCACGACCTTGCCAAGGTCGGGGTCGCGAGTTCGAGTCTCGTTTCCCGCTCCAGTTTTTCTGCAAAGCCCCGACTTGTGCGGGGCTTTGTCGTTTCAGCGGTACAAGAGTCGGCCGGGTAGCGGGGCGGAAAGTTCGATCGGATCGTGGCGTCACGGCTATTCACAAGCGACTCCGTTCTGCTATGATTCGCGGCTCAGATGCGGGAATAGCTCAGTTGGTAGAGCACGACCTTGCCAAGGTCGGGGTCGCGAGTTCGAGTCTCGTTTCCCGCTCCAGTTACTCGCAAAGCCTCGGCTCACCGGGGTTTTGTTTTTTAGAAGCAAGCTGCGATCTAACGGTCGCGATGCACCAAGCAATGGCCAGGTGGCAGAGTGGTCATGCAGCGGCCTGCAAAGCCGCGTACGCCGGTTCGATTCCGACCTTGGCCTCCATTGCGCAACAGGCTGCGAACCAGCCCTCAAAACCCGCCGCCGGCGGGTTTTTTGTTGCGTGTTACAGGGCCTGATACGGACCTCACTTGCTTAGTTGGCACGAGCGTCGGCCTGCCACATGTGCGGTAGAAATCCGCTGGAGCCGGCTGCAACGGCACAACAAATATCCGTCGGAGCGGAGCCGTCGTTGCAGCGCAGACAGCGTCGTTTGGTCCTGTGCGCCTGATTTGACGATCAGGAAGCACTTATTGCCGCTTAAAACCGTTGGCTACAGCGCGAAATTCCCCTACATTCACCCTGCCGAGAGGCATTCCAAACATTCCATCATCATTGACGACGGGGAAATCCATGGCAAAGACGCAGAATACAAAGAAGAAACCGGTAGCCAAGGCGAAAGCCGCACCTGCCGCTCCCAAGCCGATCAAGGAAGCCTTGAGCAAGTCCGGCCTGGTGGCGCATATCGTCGAAGCGAGTGGCGTGCTGGCTAAGGACGTGCGCGCCGTGCTGGCTGCGCTGGAAGGCGCCGTAGCCGGATCCGTGCACAAGAAGGGCGCCGGTTCCTTCATGCTGCCCGGGCTGCTGAAGATTTCCGCAGTCAGCGTGCCGGCCAAGCCGAAGCGCAAGGGTATCAACCCGTTCACGAAGGAAGAGCAGTGGTTCGCCGCCAAGCCGGCGTCGGTCAAGGTCAAGATCCGTCCGCTGAAGAAGCTGAAGGACGCCGCGGCCTGATAGCTCTGACGCACTCAACGAGTGTCAGTCATCCAAGTGCGACGGCTTTGCCCGTCGCACTTTTTGTTGGTGTCGCGGAAAATTCTGCTTGGCGAAACGCGACTGGCGTAGCGCTTGGTGTTTGGTGCCCGGAGCGGGGGTCGAACCCGCATAGCCTTGCGGCCGAGGGATTTTAAGTCCCTTGCGTATACCAGTTTCGCCATCCGGGCCGGATGTTGAAAGCGCATTGCAGACGGGCTGCAGGCGGCGCGAATCGTAGCATGCGCGCTAGTCTCGGCTCAGCGTAGTGCTGTGTGGATCAGAGCAGGCTCTTGAAGATGTGGATGCCGGCGCTGTACTCGCCGATGATCGTGCCCAGGCTGACCAGGAAGAAGTTCAGCAGGGTGCGTGCGACGCGGTTCTTCCACCAGCCGCTCCAGTGCACGATGTCGTCGCGCAAGGTGTCGAAGTCGACCACGCGGGGGCGACGCACCCAGGCTTCGGCCATCGCGCTGATGCCACCGGCGGGGATGCCTGGGCGAAACGGTTTGATCGGTGCGGCGATGAAGGCGGCGAGAATGCTGAGCGGATGGCCACCTGCAGCCAGCGCACCCAACGCGGCGAAGCCTCCGGTGAACAGCACCCATGCCGTCAGTGCTTGCGTACCCAGCGCGGCATTGCGATGGAATGCATAGGCAATCGCCGCAAACACCAGCAGCACCAGCGCCACTGCCAGCCATTTCGGCCAGCGCGCCTTGGGTGGCGTGGCGGCCAGTTCGGCGATGGTGTCGGCAGGATCGTTCTTCTGTTCTTGCAGCAGATGGCTCAGACCTTTGAGATGGCCGGCGCCGATCACCACCAGCACGCGGCGGGGCTCGTCCGTCGCCGAACGCGCCGTTTCCTGGCGCAGGCGCGCGGCCATGAACGCGTCGCGCTCACCGATCAAGCTGTTGTACAAAGGCTGCGATTCGCTGGCGAATTCGCTGAACGCGCTTTCCAGCAGATCGCCTTGTTTCAGCTTCTCGATCTCGCCTTGTTCGATTTCCTCGCGCTCGAACACGCTGGCCAGCAGGCCGCCGAGCAGGCCGAAGCGCTGCCAGAAGCCGACGCTGTGCCAGGCGCGCTTGAGCGTGGTACCGACCTCGCGGTCGATCAGCCATAGCGGCAGGCTGCGTTGGTCGGCGCCATCCATCGCCGCCTTCATCTCGGCGCCGGGCTGGATGCCGGACTGGTCGGCCAGGCGCTTCTGGAACGTCGACAGCACCAGGCTGGCGGCGACCATGCCGGCCTTGCCCTGGCGGATCACCTTGAACAGATCCATCTGCTTGAACGCTTCCGGATCGCGCATGCTTTGCGCGCGGCTGTCGCACAGCTCCACCGCCACCGCATCGAAGTGCTCGTGCGCCAGCAGCGCATCGACTGCGTCCACGCTGTTACGCGAGACGTGGGCGGTGCCGAGCATCACGTATTCGACGCCGTCACGCTGCACACGCTCGATCGGCTGGCCCTGCAAGGCAGGCAACAGGGCAAGGTCGGTTTCGGGAGCACTCATGCGATCAGCTGGCCGTTCACTAAGGGGGAATCCAAGCATGGGGACGACGGCCATGCGGAACAAGTTGCGGGTGCGGGCATCACACGGTTTCAGTCACGAAAGCGCTTGAGCAGATCGGCATAGGCGTCGATGCGGCGATCGCGCAGGAACGGCCAGATCCGCCGCACGTGCTCGCTGCGCGCCAGATCGACCTCGACCAGCAGCAGTTCGCGCCCGTCGGTACCCGCCTGGGCGAGGAACTCGCCTTGCGGACCGGCGACGAAGCTCGAACCCCAGAACTGGATGCCGGCGCCGACGCCGGAGGGATCCGCCTCGTAGCCGGTGCGGTTGCACGACAGCAACGGCAGGCCATTGGCTACCGCGTGGCCACGCTGCACGGTGATCCATGCGTCGCGCTGGCGATCTTTCTCGGCTTGCGCATCGTTCGGATCCCAGCCGATCGCCGTGGGATAGAGCAGCAGTTCGGCGCCGGCCAGCGCCATCAGGCGCGCGGCTTCCGGATACCACTGGTCCCAGCACACCAGCACGCCGAGCCGGCCGACCGAGGTGTCGATCGGCTCGAAACCGAGGTCGCCCGGCGTGAAGTAGAACTTTTCATAGAACGCCGGATCGTCCGGGATGTGCATCTTGCGGTACTTGCCGGCGATCGCGGCCGAGCGATCGAACACGACCGCGGTGTTGTGATACAGCCCGGTGGCGCGTTTCTCGAACAGCGAGGCGACCACCACCAGCTTCAATTCCTCGGCCAGCTTGCCGATGCGCGCGGTGCCGGGGCCAGGGATCGTCTCGGCCTGATCGAAGATCTCGACGGACTCGTGCTGGCAGAAATACGGGCCGTTGTGCAGCTCCTGCAGCAACACCAGCTCGATGCCCGCCGCGGCGGCTTCGCGCAGGCCGGCTTCGATCGCGTCGAGATTGGCATCGCGGCTGCCGCGGTCGGTTTCCTGCAGCAGGGCGACCTTGAGGGTCTTGCGGGTCATCGGCTTCGATCCTGACTTGACTGCCTGTACTGGCAACCCGGCAAGTTTAGCGGATGGCGACGCAAATCAAGCCGCACCTTCATTTTCGGCATGCTTACTGCCAGTAACTATTCTTGCGCTTCAAGCGAACCGTTTGCTCGGTGTTCTTGAACTTGAAGGTGCCAACCAGCTCGTCATTGGTGACTTTGCCTTGGAAACTGGTGGGTTGATCCGGTCGATCAGCCGATGGCGGCAGAGTAAAGCTCACCGATGAGCCCTCAACTTTGGCGGGAATGATAATCGGTGCGTAAACCGCCCCCTCGCTTTCCTGATAGATCACGTAGTAGCCACGATCGGAGAAGACAAGGAATATTTCGTCACCCAGTAGATCGCCACCTTCTGCGTTGTAGCTCATGTCCGAATAGATGCCCGTGATTTTTTTCGGCACATCATGGGCACTGATCGCGGGCAGACCGAACACGCTACCCATGAGAGCTGCGGCGAGTACGAGGCATTTCATTGATTCACCTCACGCAACTCAAGTAATCCCGGCAGGCAGCTGCATGGTGATGCAGTGCAGGCTGCCGTTCTGCCAGATCAGCGGGCGGCAGGGCACTTGCACGATCTCGCGGCCCGGATGGGCGGTGCCGATGATGCGTGCGGCTTCGTCATCGGCCGGGTCGCCATACGCGGGCACCAGCACGGCGCCGTTGACGATCAGGTAGTTCGCGTAGGAGGCGGCGAGCCGGCGGCCTTCGTCGAGAATGGGTTTCGCCCACGGCAACGGGTAGAGCTCGTATGGGCGGCCATCGACGGTGCGCAACGCGGCCAGTTCGGCGCCCATCCGTTGCAGTTCGTCGTGATGCGGATCGCTGGCGTCGTCGCAGGCCTGGAACACAATGCGCTCGCCCGGCGCAAAACGCGCCAGCGTGTCGATATGCGCATCGGTGTCGTCGCCTTCGAGATAGCCGTAATCCAGCCATAGCACGCGCTCGGCGTGCAGGCTGTCGCGCAGGATCGCGCTCATTTCCTCGCGCGACTGTTCCGGATGCCGCTGCACCAGGCAGCGCCAGGTGGTGAGCACGCTGCCTGCGCCATCGCTTTCGATGCCGCCGCCTTCCAGCGCCCAATCGATGCGCTTGTGCGCGGCGTGGCCGAATACGCCGGCGTCGACCAGCCCGGCGATCAGCGCGTCGTCCTGTTCGGCACCGAACTTGCCGCCCCAGCCGGTGAAGCGGAAATCGGTCAGCTGGAAACTTGTATTGCCACCTTTCAGAGTGATCGGGCCGGAGTCGCGCAGCCAGGTGTCGTCGTACGGCAGTTCGACGAAGCGGACCCGGGCGAGGTCGACGTGGGCACCGAGCAACTGCCCTTCGACGCGAGCCTGCAGCGCCGCGTCGGCCACCACGATGATCAGCGACTGGAAGCGGGTCACCGCGGCGGCGAGGGCGACGTAGGTGGTTTCCACCGCCGCCAGGCGTTCGGCCCAGTCGGTGCCGGCATGCGGCCAGGCAATCAGTACCGCGGCCTGCGGTTCCCATTCCGCCGGCAGGCGCAAGGAGTGGTCGGTCATGCGGAGATATCTCGTGCAGTCGGAGAGGCGCCAAGGCGGCGGCTGGACTGCCCATTCTACGATGAGGTCATCGCCGTACACACAAAAATGCGGCCCGTGTCGCCACGGGCCGCGTCATCGGAAAACCGTATCAGTTGACCGCGGCTGGATCGGTGTTGTTGCCGGCCGGCGTGTTGAGCACGGCATGGATCACGTGCTCATGCTCGAAATACACGATGAAGCCCGGATATTCCCAGCGGTTGATCTGCGGATGCTTCTTCGAATCGCCGCCGCGTGGCGACAGCTTGCGCTGTGGCGCGCCGTAGGTTTTCTCGACCTGGGCCATGCTCATGCCGCGGCTGGGCAGGTTCATGCCGTTTTCCTGCTGCACGCGGTGGATCAGCAGGTTGTCACCCTGCTGGCTTGCCTGGGCCACCTGTGGCGCAGCAGCAAAGCCGGCAGAAACGGCCAGCATGACGATGATCGGCAGACTGCTTGTGAACTTGACCATGGCTCCCCCTCTCCATACAAGGCTGTATGCGGCGTCGTTGTAGCAGAACCACCTATGCTACGCCATGCCGATGGGTGCCGATTGCGATGGATTGGGCATTCGGCCATCGCACGGCATAACCCGGCGGTTCGTCGAGAATAGCGCCATCACCGCTATCATGGTCGGCTGCGGACGATTGCTCCGCCCGGTTCGGATACTGTTTTTCATGATTTCCTTTCGACATTTTGCCTTGCGCCGCGGCACTCGCCTGCTGCTTTCCGATATCGATCTGGTGATCCAGAGCGGCTGGCGGCTGGGTGTGATCGGCCGCAATGGCTGCGGCAAGTCCAGTCTGTTCGCGGCCTTGCAGGGCAAGCTGGAGAGCGATGCCGGCGAGCTGGACATGCCGGCCAAGCTGCGGCTGGCCTCGGTGGCGCAGGAAACCCCGGCACTGCCGGACGCGGCGATCGACTACGTGCTGGGCGGCGACGAGGAATTGGCCGCCGCGATGCGCGACGAGGCCGATGCCGGCGAGCGCGGCGACATGGAGGCGATGGCGAAGGCGCATCACCGCATCGAGGAGTTGAACGGTTACGACGGCCGTGCCCGTGCCGGTCGCCTGCTGCACGGTCTGGGCTTCCCGCCGGAGACGCACGAGCGCGCGGTCAAGGAGTTTTCGGGCGGCTGGCGCGGGCGCCTGAACCTGGCCCGCGCGCTGATGTGCCCGTCCGACCTGTTGCTGCTGGACGAGCCGACCAACCATCTCGATCTCGACGCGGTGCTGTGGCTGGAGGAATGGCTGCGCCGCTACCAGGGCACCTTGCTGATCATCTCGCACGATCGCGAATTCCTCGATGGCGTGATCACCCACACGCTGCACCTCAACGACGGCAAGGCGAAGCTGTACACCGGCAACTACAGCGCGTTCGAACGCCTGCGCGCCGAGCAATTGCGCCAGCAGCAGATTTCGCATGAGCGCGAGCAGGCCGAGCGGGCGCATCTGCAGTCCTTCGTCGACCGCTTCAAGGCCAAGGCCAGCAAGGCCAAGCAGGCGCAGTCACGCATGAAGCGGCTGGAAAAGCTGGCCGGTACCGAGGCCGTGCGCGCCGAGCGTCCCTTCAGCTTCCAGTTTCCGGTACCCGGACGATTGCCCGATTCGATGCTGCAACTGGAGGACATCACGGCGGGCTACGCGACGGATGACGGCGATGATCTCAACATCATCCTGCGCGATGTCCGTTTCAGCCTGGAAGCCGGCGAGCGGATCGGCTTGCTCGGTCCCAACGGCGCCGGCAAATCGACCCTGGTGAAGACCCTGGTCGGCGATCTCGATCCGTTCAGCGGCGAGCGCAAGGCGCACAAGGACCTGAAGATCGGCTACTTCGCCCAGCACACGGTGGAAAGCCTGCGCGAGGGCGCGAGCGCGCTGGACCATCTGCAGGACAAGGCGCCGAGCGCGACGATCCAGGTCATGCGCGATTTCCTTGGCACCTGGAATTTCGCGGGCGACCGTGCGTTCGAATCGGTGGACGGCTTCTCCGGTGGCGAGCGGGCGCGCCTGGCGCTGGCGCTGATCGCGTGGGACAAACCGAACCTGCTGCTGCTCGACGAGCCGACCAACCATCTCGACCTGGACATGCGCGAGGCGCTGGCCGATGCGCTGGCCGATTTCGACGGCGCGCTGGTGCTGGTTTCGCACGACCGCCATCTGCTCGGCATGGTCTGCGACAGTTTCTGGCGGGTGGCCGACGGCGTGGTGGAAAGCTTCGACGGCGACCTGGACGATTACGCCAAGTGGCTGCGCACGCGCGGCGCGACAAGCAAGAAGGCAGCGAAGGCTGGCGCGGCCGCAGCCAAGCCGGTGGTCAAGATCGTGCCGGAGGAATCGCCCGAGGAGCGCCGCCGCAACGCCGCTGCCCAGCGCGAAAACGAGAAAACCTCACGCCAGCGCGTGAAGCGGATCGAAACCCGCAACGCCACCATCGACACCGAACTGGCCGCGCTGGAGATCCAGCTTTCCGATCCGGCCACGTACAACGGTTCGACCAGCGAGATGAAGCGGCTGGGGCAGCGCCAGACCGAGCTGCGCCGCGAGAAGGAAGCGCTGGAAGCGGAGTGGCTGGAACTGTACGAACAACTGGAAGCGTAAGGTGCATCCGTGAGCGCGACGCCGGAGCAATCATTGCAACTGTGGCTGCCGGCGCTGGCGCATGTCGAGCCGGATCACCCGCTGCGCGGGTGGCTGGCACGTGCCGACCGATTGGCGGATGCCCATGCCGGCTATCTGGCTGGCCTGGGCGATTACTTTCGCGGTATCGATGCCGACTTGCCGGCGGCGGCGATCACGCGCGAATTTCTCGCGGGCGATGCGGCCGACGCCATCTGGTTGTCGGCCGACCCGGCCTGGGTGCAGCCCGACATGAACGGCGTGCGGCTGCTGGCTTGCGGCCAGTTGCAGTTGAGCATGGATGAAGCGCAGGCATTGGCCGAACCGCTGAAACCGGTATTCGACGAAGCCGGCCTGCACCTGGAGATTTCGACGCCGGACCGGTGGCATCTGAAGCTGCCAGCCGACACCACGCTACCCAGCTTCGCAGTGCCCGAACAAGCGCTGGGCGAAGACCTTTCGCAGCATTTGCCGCCGGGCACGGAAGGGCGGCGCTGGCGCGTGCTGCTCAACGAGATCCAGGTGCTGCTGCACCAGCATCCACTGAACGCGCAACGGCGTGCCCGTGGACTGGCGCCGGTCAACAGCTTGTGGCTGTGGGGCGGCGGCAGCCTGCAGGGCCCGCTGAAAAGCCCGCTGCATGGCGTGATCAGCGACGACCTGCTGCTGCGCGCCCTGGCCAGCCGCGCCGATATGGCGCAACACCCGCGCACTCCCGAATCCGTCGCCGCCGCCACGCCGGGCTGGTTGATCGATCTGCAGGATCTGCCGCCTGGCGAGATCGCATCGCGCTGGTGGCCGACGTTGCAGCCGCTGCTCGATCGCCACTCGGTCGTGCTGCATTTCGCCACCGCCGAGCGCTGGCGGCGCAAGCCGTGGCACCGCTGGCGTATCTGGCGCGGGGCAGGGCGTTGAGCACGTTGCAGTTGCGTCGGCGCGAGAGCAAAGGCCTGCCCAGCGGCTGGCCGTCCAGCGTGCATCCGGTGCTGCAGCAGATCTATGCCGCGCGTGGCGTGCTGGAGCCCGGCCAGGCCGAACACCGGCTGGCCCGGATGCTGTCGCCGCAACTGCTCGGCGGCATGACGCCGGCGGTCGATCTGCTGGTCGAGGCGATTCGCGGCGACTGGACCATCCTGATCGCGGGCGATTACGACTGCGACGGAGCCACCGGCACGGCGGTGGCCGTGCGCGGTTTGCGGCTGCTGGGTGCGAAACGGGTGAGCTATGCCATACCCAATCGTTTCGTCCACGGCTATGGGCTGAGCCCCGCATTGGTCGCATCGCTGCAGCCGACACCACAGCTGATCGTCACCGTCGACAACGGCGTGGCCAGCGTGGCCGGCGTGGCGGCGGCGAAGGCGCGCGGCATCCGGGTGATCGTCACCGACCATCACCTGCCCGGCGAGCAGTTGCCGGCATGCGATGCGATGGTCAACCCGAACCTGGTCGGCGATGCGTTCCCGAGCAAGATGCTGGCCGGCGTGGGCGTGATGTTCTATTTGCTGCTGGCCTTGCGTGCAAGTTTGCACGAGCAAGGTGAATTCGTCGGCGCAAAACCGGACCTTTCCGGCTTGCTCGATCTGGTCGCACTGGGCACGGTGGCCGACCTGGTGCCGCTGGATTTCAACAACCGCGTGCTGGTCGAGGCCGGCTTGCATCGCATCCGCAGCGGCCGCGCCTGCGCCGGCATCGCTGCGCTGGTCGAATCCGGCAAGCGCAGCGTGGCCACGCTGTGTTCCAGCGATCTCGGCTTCGCCGTCGGGCCGCGCTTGAATGCGGCGGGCCGACTCGAAAACATGAGCTTGGGCGTCGAATGCCTGCTCACCGACGACGTGGCGCAGGCTCGCCGCTACGCCGAACAGCTCAGCGCGATCAACCTGGAGCGCCGTGACCTGCAGGCGTCGATGGTGGCCGAGGCCGAACAGATGGTGGCCGGCATGACCGACATCGACGCGATCGGCGTGGCGCTGTATGAGCCGAGCTGGCACGCGGGCGTGGTCGGCCTTGTCGCATCCAAATTGAAGGACCGCCTGCATCGTCCGGTGATCGCGTTCGCGCCCGCCAGCGAGGACGACACCGACAACCTGCGCGGTTCGGCGCGTTCGATCGCCGGCTTCCACATCCGCGATGCGCTGGCGGCGATCGACGCGCGCCAACCCGGCCTGATCGAACGCTTCGGCGGCCACGCAATGGCCGCCGGACTGAGCATGAAGACCTGCGACTACCCGCGTTTCGCGATGGCGTTCGACGCGATCGCGCGCGAGCTGATCGACGCCGAGCGGCTGCAAGCGGTGCTGTATACCGACGGGGAGCTGCCGCCCGGCGCCGCTTCACTGACGCTGGCACGGCAACTGCGTCATGCCGGCCCGTGGGGGCAGGCCTTCCCCGAGCCGCTGTTCGACAACGTGTTCGAATGCGCCAGCTGGAAAGTGATGGGCGAACGGCACCTGCGCCTGCAATTGCGCGACCCGCGCGACGGCATGCTGCACGATGCGGTGATGTTCAACGCGTATCACGGACAGCCACCGCCGCCGCAGCTGCGCGCGGCCTACGAGTTGACCATCAACGACTGGCAGGGCCGCGAAACGCCGCGGCTGCTGTTGCGGCATATCGAGCCGGCCTGAAGCGTATCTTCTGCCTGTGGCACCTTCCTGCGCTGGCGGGAAGCGATTTCGGGTGTCTCCACTTGCGTGGTTTTCACGTGGCCTGATCCAAGCTGGCGACACCCCGCCCATGGAGAACGCCCGTGATCGCCCATATCGAAGGATTGCCTGCCGGCACGCTGGGTTTCCGCGCCCACGGCCAGGTCACCGCTGCCGACTACGAAAACATCATCGTGCCGGATGTCGAGGCCGCGTTCGCGCTCAACCGCAAGCTGCGCTTGCTGTATGTCACCGCCGAAGATTTCACCGGCTTCGACCCCGGCGCGATGTGGGACGACGCCAAACTGGGCATGCGCCATTTCAGCAGTTGGGAACGTATCGCCCTGGTCACCGACGTGGGTTGGCTGCGCACCGTCGCGACGGCGTTCGGTTTTGCCGTACCTGCGCAGTTTCGCCTGTTCCACGGCAGCGATCTGGCCGAAGCGACGCGCTGGGTGACCGAGAGCGAGCCAGCCTAGAAAACCTCGGCAGGCTCCAAACACTTGCCAAGTTCGGGCTGATCTGTTCAAGTTGGCCCATGCATTCCGTCGCCGCCAGCTTCCAGAACCTCATCGCGCCTTCCGCGCGGAGCTTCGTGCTGGCCGGCAACAACAATAATCGCGCGAACAATAACGCCAACTTCTGGCGGGCCGACGCGTAGCTTCAAGTTTCCGAAACATACGTGAAAAAGGCCCGCCTAGAGCGGGCCTTTTTTGTTTCTGCGCCACGGTTTTTTTATCAACGACGAGGGGAAGTGCGATGTGTTCGATCTTCGGAATGTTCGACCTGCAGCCGGGTGACGACCTGGCCACGTTGCGGCGGCAGGCGCTGGAACTGTCACAGCGCCAGCGCCATCGCGGGCCGGACTGGAGCGGCGTGTTCGTCGATGCCGGGGTCATCCTGGTGCACGAGCGCTTGGCCATTGTCGATCCGGCCAGCGGTGCGCAGCCGTTGCGTTCGCGCGACGGTGCGCTGGCGCTGGCGGTGAACGGCGAGATCTACAACCATCGTGAATTGCGCAGTGCCAGCACGTACGACTTCACCACCGGCTCGGATTGCGAGGTGATCAACGCACTGTATCGCGAGCATGGCGCCGCCGAATTCATCGAGCACGGCCTGCCGCGGCTCAATGGCATTTTCGCGTTCGCGTTGTGGGACGGTGAAGCGCAGCGCTATCTGATCGCCCGCGATCCGATCGGCGTGTGTCCGCTGTACTGGGGCCACGACATCCATGGCCGCTTGTGCGTGGCCTCGGAAATGAAGGCGCTGGTTGGCGTATGTGCCGACGTGGCGCCGTTTCCACCCGGCCATGTGTACGACAGCGCCAGCGGCGAATTGCGCCGTTACTACCACAAGCCCTGGCGCGACTACGCGTATACGCAAGGCCGCGATGTCGCTGGGCCGGTCTTGCGCCAGGCCTTCGAGCAGGCCGTGCACCGTCAGCTGATGACCGATGTTCCATACGGCGTGCTGCTTTCCGGCGGACTGGATTCATCGCTGGTTGCCGCGTGTGCCGCGCAGTTCGCGCGTCACCGCATCGAAGAAGGCGATCGCACCGAAGCATGGTGGCCTCGGCTGCATTCGTTCGCGATCGGCCTGGACGGTTCGCCGGATCTGGCCGCCGCGCAGATCGCCGCCGATGCGCTGGGTACCGTGCATCACGGCTTCGTCTACACGTTCTGGGAAGGGCTGGACGCACTGCCCGAGGTGATCCGGCATATCGAAACCTACGACGTCACCACCATCCGCGCCGCCACGCCAATGTACTTGCTGGCGCGGCGGATCAAGGCGATGGGCGTGAAGATGGTGCTGTCGGGAGAGGGCTCGGACGAGATCTTCGGCGGCTATCTGTACTTCCACAAGGCGCCGTCGGCCGAGGCGTTCCACGAGGAGACCGTGCGCAAGCTCGATGCGCTGCACAGCTACGACTGCCTGCGCGCGAACAAGGCGATGATGGCCTGGGGTGTGGAGGCGCGCGTGCCGTTCCTCGACCTGGAGTTCATCGACGTGGCGATGGGCCTGGACGCGAAGTACAAGATGGCGGGGCAGGGGCGGATCGAAAAGGCAGTGCTGCGCGAGGCGTTCGATGGCGCGTTGCCAGATTCGATCCTGTGGCGGCAGAAGGAACAGTTCAGCGATGGCGTCGGCTACGGCTGGATCGATGGCTTGAAGGCGCATGCGGAGCAAGCCATCAGCGACCGCGAATTTGCCGCGGCGGCGGCACGCTACCCGTTCAACACGCCGGCCACGAAGGAAGCGTATTTCTATCGGCGGATCTTCGAACAGCACTTCCCCGGGGAAGCCTGCGCAGCCACGGTGCCTGGCGGCAAGTCGATCGCCTGCTCGTCACCGGCGGCGCTGGCCTGGGACCCGGCGTTCGCGAACGCGGCTGATCCGTCAGGCCGGGCGGTCAAAGGAGTGCACGACCACGCGCTGGCGTAAGCCATCCGGCGCGCAGCCTATGCGCAATCGAACAACGCCATGAAACCGAAATCCATGTGCAGCTGCATGTGGCAGTGGAACAGCGACAGCCCGCGCTGGTCGGCCGTGAAATCGACATCCATGCTCTGGTAGCCACCCAGCATCGCCACGTCCTTGATCACGCCGGCAATGGGCTGGCCGGCGATGCGGGTGATCTCGAAGCTGTGCCGGTGCAGATGCATCGGATGAATGTCGTCGCTGGCGTTGTGCATGCGCAGCCGGTAGCGCTTGCCGTACTGCAGCCGGTAGGTCGGCTGCATCGTCCGCATGTCGAACGGCTGGCCATTGATGGTCCACTGGTTGAAACCATGGATGGCCGCGTTGCGTTTGGCGAAGGTCAGCTCGATGGTTTCGTCGGGAGCGGCCGGCGGCGGCGCATCCGGCGCGGCAAAACGGCGATAGTCCCACCGGAACGGCGGTGGCTTGACCCATTGCGGCTTGCCGCCGTAGCCGGCGTATTCGACCACGATGCCCATGCCACGCGTGCGGTCGTCATCGGCCAGGTCGCCGAGTATCCACACGCCTGGATGCGTCATCTCGACGATGGCCGAAATGCGCTCGGCGGTACCCAGCCACAACACCGTCACCGTCACCGGATGCGGCACCGGGTTGCCGTCCAGCGCCAGCACCGTGAACGTGTGGCCGGGCAGGGCGAGGCTGCGGATCTCGGTGGCGCTGCCGTTGACGATGTGCAGCAACACGCGCTCGCCGGCGCGTACGCGGATCGGTTCGCCGTGGCCGAGCATGCGGCCGTTGATCGAGAACGACTGGTAGCCGACTTCATATCCGTGCGGTGCGCCACCGGCCAGCGAGGCCTTCATCGCTTTTTCGCCGCGCTGCTGCAAGGCCGGGTCGCGTTCGCTCGGCCGCAGGAAATCCATCGCCATGTCGCCGCCCTTGCTGAAGAACGGGTCGAACTCCTTCAGTGTGAGGAATACTTCGCGATCATGGGCGCCGGGCTCGTGCTGCGGTTCGATGTACACCGGCCCGACCAGGCCGCTGTATTGGCCAAGATCGAGATTGGCAGCCGCGCGCAGATGCGTGTGATAAAAGCGCAGCCCTGCCGGCCCCGGTGTGAAGGCGATCCGGCGCATGCCGTGAGCCGGAATGTACGGGGTACCTTCTTCGGCAGCGCCATCCACTGCCGCGGGCAGGGATTGTCCGTGCCAATGCAGCTGCTCCGGCGTGTCGGTGTCGTTGAAGATGTCCACCACCACCGGCCGGCCCTGCTTCAGTCGCAGCAACGGTCCCGGAAACTGGCCATTGAAGGTGCGGGTGGAAACGATGTGATCGGGCGCCAGTTCCACCAGGCTTCGGCCGATACGCAGCGCGTAGTCGGCATGGCCATGCGGTCCGGATGGGCTCGTGGCCGCCATGTCGCCGACCGGGAGCAGAAGACCCGGCACGGCGCCGCCCATGGTGGCCAGGCCACCCAGTTTCAGGAACTCTCGACGGTCGATCGGCATCGTCTGCTCCGTGCGGAAGCGGGCATAAAGCTTAACGTAGGGGTTCCATAGCGCCTCGTACGACGAAGGCGGCGCCTCCATCTGGTATTCTTGTGCGCTTGTATTCTGGACCGCCATCACATGATCGAGACCAATCCCATCCTCGCGCAGATCACGGACCTCCGGGGCCGTGTCGAGTCGCTTAGGGGGTATCTTTGACTACGCTACAAAAAGCGAACGTCTGGAAGAAGTAAGCCGCGAGCTGGAAAACCCGAACGTCTGGGACGATCCGGCGCGCGCGCAGGAACTGGGCCGCGAACGCGCCCGCCTGCATACCATCGTCGATGGCATCGATACGCTGACCGCGGGCCTGACCGACGCCGGCGACTTGCTGGAAATGGCCGTCGCCGATAACGACGAGGACACCGCCAACTCGGTCGTCGGCGACCTCGCCAAGCTCGACGCGCAGGTGGGCAAGCTGGAGTTCCAGCGCATGTTCTCCGGCAAGATGGATGCGACCAACGCGTTCGTCGACATCCAGGCCGGCGCCGGCGGCACCGAAGCGCAGGACTGGGCCGAGATGCTGCTGCGCATGTATCTGCGCTGGTGCGAATCGCGCGGCTGGAAGACCGAGCTGATGGAAGTCAGCGGCGGCGAAGTGGCCGGCATCAAGTCCGCCACATTCCGGGTCGAAGGCGACTATGCCTATGGCTGGCTGAAGACCGAGATCGGCGTGCACCGGCTGGTGCGCAAGAGCCCGTTCGATTCGGACAACCGCCGGCACACCAGTTTCACCTCGGTGTTCGTCTCGCCTGAGGTCGATGACGACATCGACATCGAGATCAACCCCGCCGACCTGCGCACCGACGTTTACCGTTCCTCGGGTGCCGGTGGCCAGCACGTCAACAAGACCGAATCGGCGGTGCGTATCACGCATATCCCGACCAATACTGTCGTGGCCTGCCAGACCGGCCGCAGCCAGCACGCGAACCGCGACACCGCGATGAAGATGCTGGCCGCCAAGCTGTACGAGTTGGAGGTGCAGAAGCGCAACGTCGAACGCGATGCGCTGGAAGCGACCAAGTCCGATATCGGCTGGGGCAGCCAGATCCGCAACTATGTGCTCGACCAGAGCCGCATCAAGGATCTGCGCACCGGCATCGAACGCACCGATACGCAGAAGGTGCTGGACGGCGATCTGGACGAATTCATCGAGGCCAGCCTGAAATCCGGTCTCGAGGCCGGCGCCAAACGCACCGATGCGTGAGCACTGATCTGTTGAGTCGGTTCAATCACCTGCTAAGGAGCCACAGCATGAACAGCAAGAAGATCTGCGGAATCCTCGTCGCATTCGCTGCCTTTGCGGCGTTCAACGGCGCGGCTGGTGCGCAGGACAACTCGTCCGGCCAGGGTATCAAGCAAGATGCCAAGGCCGTCGGCCATGGCATCGGCAACGGTGCTCGCGACGTCGGTCACGCGACCAAGCGCGTCGCCGTCTCGGTCGGGCATGGCGCGAAGGATGCCGGTGTCGGCATCGGGCACGGCGCGAAGAAGGCCGGTATCGCCGTCGGCCATGGTGCGCGCGAAGGCTGGGATGCGACCAAGCATGCGGTCAAGCACGTGTTTCACAAAGACGATTGACGGGCGCGCCGTTCCGAAGACAAACCTCGTCGTGTTGTTCTCAACCCGACCATGACCCTAAACAGAAAAGCGCGCGGAAAAGTGCGCGCCGCCCGGCACGGGCGCCGACAGCAACGGAATCCCCATGAGTGAAACGATCGACACCTTGCCCATCGACGAGAACAAGCTGATCGCCGAACGGCGCGAGAAGCTGAAAGCGCTGCGCGGGCAGGGCATCGCGTTTCCGAACGACTTCAAGGTCGACAGCTTCGCCGGCGACCTGCAGGACGAGTTCGCCGACAAGGATACGCACGCGGCCGAAACCATCGAAGCCGCCGCGCGCCGCGTGAAGATGGCGGGCCGCATCGTGCTCAAGCGCGTGCAGGGCAAGGTCAGTTTCGTGCAGTTGCAGGATTTCAGCGGGCGCATCCAGCTGTTCATCCATCAGGGCACGCTCGGCGAAACCTATGAGGCGTTCAAGGGCTGGGACGTCGGCGACATCGTGGGCGCCGAAGGCGTGCTGATGCGCACCAAGACCGGCGAGCTGTCGGTGCGCGTCGACAGCTTGCGCCTGCTGACCAAGAGCCTGCGTCCGCTGCCCGACAAATTCCATGGGCTGGCCGATGTGGAGCAGCGCTACCGCCAGCGCTACGTCGACCTGATCGTTACCGACGAAGCGCGCCGCACGTTTGTGCAGCGTTCGAAAGTCATCGGCTTCATGCGCCAATGGCTGGAGGCGCCGACGCGCCGCTTCATGGAGGTGGAGACGCCGATGATGCACATCATCCCCGGCGGCGCCGCGGCCAAGCCGTTCATCACTCATCACAACGCGCTGGACCTCGACCTGTATTTGCGCGTGGCACCCGAGCTTTACCTCAAGCGCCTGGTCGTCGGCGGCTTCGACCGCGTCTACGAGATCAACCGCAACTTCCGCAATGAAGGCGTGTCGACCCGGCACAACCCCGAATTCACCATGCTGGAGCTGTACCAGGCTTACGCCACCTACACAGAGATCATGGATCTCACCGAGGGCGTGATCCGCGATACGGCGAAGGCGGTGATCGGTAGTACCCAACTGCATTGGGACGGCGCCGATATCGATGTCGGTCCGGCTTTCCGTCGCTGGAGCATGGAAGACGCGGTGCTGGAGCTGAATCCGGAGATTCGCCGCGAAGAATTGCGCGATCGCGAGGCGTTGGCTGCGCACGCCAAGCGGCTCGGCGCGCAGGTCAAGCCGGGCTACGGTTGGGGCAAGCTGCTGCTGGAAATCTTCGAGAAGACGGTCGAGCACACGCTGGTCCAGCCGACCTTCATCACTCAGCATCCGGTCGAGGTGTCGCCGCTGGCGCGCGAGAGCGACACCGACAAGGGCATCACCGACCGCTTCGAGCTGTTCGTCAACGGCAAGGAGATCGCCAATGGCTTCTCCGAGTTGAACGACCCGGAAGATCAGGCCGCGCGTTTCCAGGCCCAGGTCGACGCGAAAGATGCCGGCGACGACGAGGCGATGCACTTCGATGCTGATTACATCCGCGCGCTGGAAGTGGGCCTGCCGCCCACCGGTGGCCTCGGCATCGGCATCGACCGGCTGGTGATGCTGCTGACCGACTCGGCCTCGATCCGCGACGTGCTGCTGTTTCCCTATATGCGCCCGGAGGCTTGAACCATGTGGTACGCCATCATCGGCACTGACAATGCAAACTCGCTGGAAGCGCGCAAGTCTGCGCGTCCGGCGCATCTGGCCCGCCTGCAGCAGTTGCAGGACGAAGGCCGCATGCTGCTGGCCGGTCCGTTTCCGGCGATCGACGCGGAAGACCCGGGTCCGGCCGGTTTCAGCGGCAGCTTGATCGTGGCCGAGTTCGCCTCGCTGGCCGATGCGGAAAGCTGGGCCAGCGCCGACCCCTACCTGGCTGCCGGCGTGTATCGCGAGACCTCGGTCAAGCCGTTCCGCAAAGTGCTGCCTTGACTTGGGCGCGGCGATGACCGGGAAGCCCGTCATTGAGCAGATCCGCGAACGCCTGCAAGCCGCGTTCGCGCCGAGCGAGCTGGAAGTGATCGACGAGGGGCACAAGCATGCCGGCCATGCGGGGGAGGGCAAGGGCCATTTCCATGTGCGGATCGTCAGCGCCGCGTTTGCCGGCCAGCTGCCGATCAAGCGCCACCGGATGATCTATGCGGCGCTCGACGGGTTGATGGATAACGGCATCCACGCGCTGTCGATCGATGCTGTTCAAGATAAATAACAATAAATAACATATGTTTATGGTTAATTATTGAAGTAAAACTTCACATGGAACCGCATTGCAGCGCCGCCCCGCGTTTGGCACAGTGCCCTGTCGCCCGACCCGCGGGCGTTACCTGACTGACCCCTACTGATGACCGCATGCGCCTGAGCACGATCAAACTCGCCGGTTTCAAGTCCTTCGTGGACCCGACCACCTTGCATCTGCCGAGCAACATGATCGGCGTGGTCGGCCCGAACGGCTGCGGCAAATCCAACATCATCGACGCGATCCGCTGGGTGATGGGCGAGAGCGCAGCCAGCCGCCTGCGCGGCGATTCGCTGACCGACGTGATCTTTTCCGGTTCCAACTCGCGCAAGCCGGTGGGGCAGGCCACGGTCGAGCTGATCTTCGACAACGCGGACGGTTCCATCCAGGGCGAGTACGGCCAGTACGCCGAGATCTCGGTGAAGCGCCAGGTCACCCGCGACGGCCAGTCCGCGTATTACCTCAATGGCGCGCGCTGCCGCCGCCGCGACATCACCGACCTGTTCCTCGGCACCGGTCTCGGACCGCGCAGCTACTCGATCATCGAACAGGGCATGATCAGCCAGATCATCGATGCGCACCCGGAAGAGCTGCGCATGCATCTGGAGGAGGCCGCCGGCATCTCCAAGTACAAGGAGCGCCGCAAGGAAACCGAAAGCCGCATCAAGGCCACCCGCGAGAACCTCGACCGCGTGCGCGACGTGCGCGACGAGGTCGACAAGCAGCTAGAACACTTGAATCGCCAGGCCCGCGCGGCCGAGCGCTGGAAAGCGCTGAAGGAAGAGCAGACGCGCAAGGAAGCCGAGCTGCGCGCGCTGGAATACCGCGGCCTGAAAAGCCAGCACGAAGGCGAAGGCGCGGATTTGACCGCCGCCGAGATCGAGATCGAGAAACAGCTGGCCGGCCAGCGCCAGATCGAAGCGCAACTGGAAAGCGTGCGCGAGCGCCACACCGACGCCAGCGAGCATCTGAACGCAGTGCAGGGCGATGTCTACAAGGTCGGCGCCGAGATCGCACGGGTCGAGCAGCAGGTACGCCACAATCGCGAAACCGCCGATCGCCTGCAGCGCGCCCATGGCGAGGCCGAACGCGAACATGCCGAGCTGGCCGCGCATATCGCCAACGACAGCGGGCAGGTCGAGACGTTGCGCATGGCTTTGGCCGAAGGCGAACCGAAACTCGAAGCCTTGCAGCAGATGCAGGACGATACCGCTGAAGCCCAGCGCGACACCGAGGCGAAGCTGGCCAACTGGCAGCAGCGCTGGGACAGCCACACCCGCAACGCCGGCGAATCCAACCGTGCCGCCGAAGTGGAGCGCACCAAACTCAACTATCTGGATCGCCAGGCGATCGACCTGTCCCGGCGGCGCGAAGCGCTGGAAGCCGAGCAGAAAGCCACCGACGTCGCCGCCTTGGATGCCGCCGGCGAGCAGTTGCACAGCGAACACGACACCCAGCGCGAGCGCGTCGAAACTCTCGGCAGCCTGCTCGACCAGCACAAATCCAGCCACGAGAAGGTGCAGGAAGACGAGCGCCAGGTGCAGTCGGCGCTGAACGAGGCACGCCAGCAATTACAGACCGCGCGCGGCCGGCATGCCTCGCTCGAAGCGCTGCAGCATGCGGCCCTCGGCCAGGAAGAAAGCGCCGCGAGCGGCTGGCTGGCCCGCCTCGGACTGACCAAATCGCGTCGCCTCGGCGAATCGCTGCAGGTCGAGGCCGGTTGGGAAACCGCGGTGGAAACCGCGCTGAGCGGCTTCCTGGACAGCGTGCTGGTGGACGGGGCGCATGCGCTGGCCGCCGAGTTCGGCGCGCTCGAGAACGCCGATATCGCACTGCTCGATGCCGCCGACGGTGGTATCAACACCGCCGGCACGCTGGCCGCGCATGTGCGCGGACCCGCTGCGGCGATGGCGATCCTCGGCCACGTGCTGACCGCCGAGTCGCTCGCCGATGCTCACCAGCGAGTGGTCTCGCTGTCCGCGCTGGCGCCGTACCAATCCGTGATCACACGCAGCGGCGAGTGGCTGGGTCCGGGCTGGGCGCGCGTGCGCCGTGCGCAGGGCAGCCAGGTCGGCGTGCTGGCGCGCGAGCGCGAGATCCGCCTGCTGGCCGACCAGATCGCCACGCTGGAAGCGCAGCTGGAGGAAGCCAGCGAACAACTCGATAGCTTGCGTACCAGCAAGTTCGAAGCCGAACGAGCGCGCGACGATGCGCAGCGCGAGCTGTACAACGCACACCGTCGCCAGTCGGAACTGGCCGGCCAGCTGCAAAGCCATCGCGGCAAGCTGGAAACCGCGCGCGCCCGTGCCGAGAAGGTCAATGGCGAGCTGTCGGACCTGGCCACCCAGATCGACGAATTGCAGAGCCAGACCCGCGAAGCGCGGGCGCGGCTGGACGAATCGGTCGGCTTGATGGGCGACCTGGAAGACCAGCGCCGCGAACTGGAAAACGAGCGTCGTGCCCTGCTCGAGGCCCGCGAGGAAGCGCGCATGAACGCGCGCGAAGCCGCCGACCAGTCGCACTCGCTGGCCCTGGCGCTCGAGTCCAAACGCTCCTCGCTGGCTTCGCTGGAGCAGGCGCTGGGCCGCATGGACAGCCAGTTGCGGCAGATCGAGTCGCGCCGTGCCGAAATCACCGAGCAGCTCGCGGCCGGCTCCGACCCGATCGCCGAACTCGAAGCCGAGCGGCAGACTTATCTCGATCAGCGCCTGCTGGTCGACAAACAGCTGGTCGAAGCGCGCCGTGCGCTGGAAGACTGCGACCTCGAATTCCGCAAGCTGGAGCAGCAACGGCATCTGGCGGAGCAGGGCTTGTCCGCGCTGCGCGAGAGCCTCTCCGCGAAACGCCTCGCCGCGCAGGCGCTGCATATGCGTGCCGAGCAGCTGGCCGAAGCGATCACCGCGTCGGGCCTGGAACTGGAAACCTTGCTGGCCGAGCTGGCCGAAGACATCGATGCGAACCAGTGGCGCCAGCAGCTGGCCGACATCGGACAGAAAATCGCCCGCATCGAGCCGGTCAACCTCGCCGCGATCCAGGAACACGCCGAGCAGAGCGAACGCAAGACCTATCTGGACAATCAGCTCGCCGATCTGGTCAGCGCGATGGAAACGCTGGAAGGCGCGATCAAGAAGATCGATCGCGAGACCCGCCAGCGCTTCAAGGAGACCTTCGACAAGGTCAACGCCGGCGTGCAGGAGCTGTTCCCGCGGCTGTTCGGCGGCGGCCATGCCTATCTCGAACTGACCGGCGACGATCTGCTCAATACCGGCGTGTCGATCATGGCGCGCCCGCCGGGCAAGCGCGTCTCCAATATCACCTTGCTCTCCGGTGGCGAGAAAGCCTTGACTGCCGTAGCCTTGGTGTTCGCGATCTTCGGTCTCAACCCGGCGCCCTTCTGTCTGCTCGACGAGGTGGACGCACCGCTGGATGAGGCCAACGTCGGCCGTTTCTCCAGCCTGGTCCGGGAGATGAGCGAAAAGGTGCAATTCATCTTCATCAGCCACAACAAGGCCACCATGGAAGCGGCTACCCAGCTGTGCGGCGTCACCATGCGCGAACCGGGCGTATCGCGACTGGTGCAGGTGGATCTCGCCGAAGCGGCTAAACTGGCCGGAGCTGCCTAAGAGCCTGTTTATGATCTCCAAGCACTCCGCGTTGTCATCGAGTAGCCGTCAGGTGGTAGTGCGTGGCGCAGCGCCTGCCTGGCTGGCAGGCCAAGTCGCGCGCTGCCGCATGGTGGCTACTCGATGGCAACCCTTCGGGCCGGGTCTGTTTGCCCGCATGCCGGCGTCATCACTCAGTCGTGGACGGACGTCCACTCCTTCGTTCTTCCTTGACCTGCGCGCAAACAGCTCCCGGCGCGGGGCGCTTGGAGATCATAAACAGGCTCTAAGGAATCCCTGATGACGCTGCAACCCGTGCTTGCCTTTGCCTGGAACCCTGCCGTCGGCATTCCGTTGCTGATCGTGGGCCTGATCGCGCTGGCGCTGATCTGGTTGTTCGGTCAGCCGAAGAAAGAGCAGGGCAAACGTCGGATCGTGCCCAGCCAGCACGGCGGCGAACGTCGCGAACCGACTCTGGGCGAGCAGGCGGATGGCGAAGAGCCTTCGTTCAGCGCATTCGGCCCGGCCATCGACGATCCCCTGGCCGGCGACGTCAAGCCCCAGCAAGGCGAACTCGAAGTGGGCTTGCGCGAAGAGCTTGAGCGCCTTGGCGCCACCCTCTCGGGTCAACGCGCGCAGGCACCCGGCGCGCCGACACCAGATCCGGTCGCGACAAAGACCAGCAAGCCCCAGCCCAAGCTGGCCGATCATGTTTCCTCGATCATCGACGCCTTGCGTGCGCCCAGCTCCGGCGAGCCTGCGTCGCCGGCGCCGGCTCCCCCAGCAGCGGCACCCGCACCCGCAACGACCGCTACCAGCGGCACACCGCCGCGTTCGGATCTCGGTCGACGCCCGGCACAGCTGCCGGTCGAACGCATAGTCACGCTATTCGTGGTGGCCCGCGAAGGCGGCCACTTCAATGGCCCGGACCTGGTCGTGGCCGCCGAGAAGGCCGGCCTCGAATTCGGCGACATGGGCATCTATCACCGCCTGGTCGACGGCAAGCGTGAGCTCGGGCCGATCTTCAGCGTCGCCAACATGCTCAAGCCCGGCAACTTCGACCTAGCCCGCCTGGATGCCTTGCATACGCCCGGCGTGAGCTTCTTCATGACCTTGCCCGCGCCGTTGCCCGCATTGGATGCGTGGGATGCGATGCTGCCCACCGCCCAGCGTCTTGCCGAACTGCTGGATGGCCAGGTGCTCGATGAAGAGCGCAATGCCCTCGGTCGCCAGCGCATCGCCCACATCCGCGATCAACTGCGCGGCTGGGACCGCGACCACGAAGGCAAGGCGATCATCTTCGGCCGCTGAGCGGTGTCTGTTCGAGCAGGTGTGTTGTTGCAGGCAGGCCGGCGCCGCCGGTAGTCAAACTCGCGCGCGCGTTGTCGATCGTTCGCACCTATCGTCGAGCGAACATCGCCAGGATCAGAGCATCCCCAGCAGCAACGCCTTCGCCACGGCCTGGGTCTTGTTGGTGACGTCGAGCTTGGTCAGGCTGCTGGTGATATGGAATGTCACGGTGCGCTCGGAGATGCCGAGAATCCTCCCGATCGCTTCGGCCGTTTTGCCAGCGGCGCTCCATCGCAAGACTTCTCTTTCGCGCGCTGTCAATTCGATCTCGAAGACCGGCAGGAGCCTTCGCATTTCTATCGCGCCGATCAGTCCATGGATGGTATGTGACAGCCAGACCATCTGCATCTCGGTCTCGGCCAATTCGGCCTCGGTCACGGTTTGATGCGATCGCGCCAGAGAAAGCATGCCCGTCGTCATGTACTTGCCGTGGGTGGCCAATGCCCATCCGTGACGTATTCCATGCGCACGGGCTTCCTCCCAGAAAGCCGGCTGGCTTTCGAAAAGATCATCGCTCCATACAACCGGGGACATCTCTCGCGATGTGCGCTGAATGAGCGGATCGATCTCGAGATAATTGTTCGCGAAATAATGCTCCAGCCAATGCGCGGGATAGGTGCTCGCCCATGTCACGCTGGGCTGCGACATCGGGAAGGGCATGCGCAGCACGTAAGAGCAGTATTCGAAGCCCAAGTCTCGCACTATGACGGCGAGTTCTTTCAGCAGCTCGGCAGATGAATCCGCCGGCGACGTAAGCCTGCTCAAGCAATCTTCGCGCCAAGCATTCACTTTGTGGCCCCATGTGGATCTGCAAAAACTGACAGTTGGTCGCCTTATGTGTAGGCGGTGTACGGTAACGTTCTGGCGTATCGGGTCATGTAGGAAAGCGCTGTGAGCTCACCGTCGTCTTCATCTGCAGTTGCCCCGAAACTATCTTCGGATGGCTATATACGTCTAACTCTCGATGCGTTTTTAAGCCTGAGCTTCCCGCAAAAACTGGCCTGGGAGGATAAATGTCTTCAGGAGGATCTTATCGGAAGCTGTGTTCCCGCTTTCCGTGCAGGATATTGTGAATGGGCAACCGATGATATGCCCCTGGTCAGCATAGGTTGGGCCTGGTTTGGGTTGGCTGATGGGCAAAAATTCCTTGCTCCAGGCGGGGTGAGCAGCAACATCATGTTCGTGACGCAGACCAATTACGACTTGGGTATGCCCAAGACCAACGAGTTGTTATGTGCATGGCTGGCCTGCGAATGCTGGCAGCCCATCGAGATCGCTTACGCCCTCTAACGGTGTTTCGCCGTTCCCCCTAGCCGCCGCGATCCGGGAGACCTCCCACCGCTCTTGGGGCAAGGTCGGATCTGTCCAATGCCCCGTACTCGCAGCTGCCCCCTGCGGCTACTGTAGAAACATACAGTTATAGTCGGGCGAAAATCATTCTTCAATGCCGTGTCTCTTAGAGGGGGAGGCGCGGCATATGTTCACGGTAGTGAAGGGAGCTGGAAACCAGCTCGTACCCGGCCTCGAAGCGGCGCTCGCCATTTACCGGTACGAAATATTCGTAGAGACCTTACGCTGGCAGTTGCCGGTCAAGAATGGTTTGGAGCTTGACCAGTTCGATCGCCCGGAAACGTTGTACGTCATTGTTCAGGATGCACACGGGGCGGTGTGTGGCTGCGCCCGTCTGCTGCCCACAACCCGGGCCTACCTGCTCGACGAAGTCTTCCCCGGTCTCATGAATGGCGCACCCTCGCCACATGCACCGGAGGTTTGGGAACTGTCGCGGTTCTCGACAAAAGTCATCGGAGAGAAGACGCCACCTTCCCGCGAGGAGGCGAGGAAGCGCTTCTGTGATCTTTTTTCCGCTGTCGCCGAGATGGCGATCGAGCAAGGCGCTGCCCGGCTGATCACTTTCACCGCCGTGGGGGTTGAAAGAATTCTCCGGATGATCGGTATGCACGCGCATCGCGTCGGACCGCCCCAACTGATCGATGGCGAGCCTGTCCTGGCCTTGTGGATCGAATTGGACGATCAGACGCGGCGAGCGCTGGGTCTCCCGGCGGCCGAATTGAGCGAAGTACGGCATTAGCAGGTTGTCGAACAACAACCTGTCGGAAACGAGCTTCGTCGGCGATGGCGGCGGGATGAGTGCAGGCCGGGCAAGGAGCGGTTTACGAGTGATCGGGATGTGATCCCTTCTCATACGCGCGGGGTGTGATCGTGGACTGAGATGAATATCTCCTTGCTGACACGGCTTGCCGGATGTCTGTATATGACGGTGTTCGCCTCATCACCCGTCGTTGCAGCGAGTGGGCGGATGACGTTCTCGGGCGCCATCGCCGAGTCCACCTGCGGTACCGCGGCTTTGGCCGATATGAGGGCTTCGGTCGATCCATCGCGAACCGCCATCGAGGCAAAACGATTGTCCTGCGGCAAGCCGGGTAGCGCGAAGAACATTGCACCGGTCACGTATAGGTTGGTTACGGTGCGCCTTTCGGGTTCGGTATCGGATCAGGTACTGAAGTATTTCGATGAATACGTGAAAGCGGATCAGCCCGACATGGGGGATCCGCTGCTGCTGACGCGGACTTACGAATGACGGTCGCGGCGCAAACTTCACGACGTGGCGGCGCTGCCGGGACTCGACGTTCGCGCGAACCACGTCGTCATGGGGCGAGGTTTGCAGTGCACCAGCGAACATTGACTCCGGGACTACGATAAAAATGACCAGCCAGTATGTCGTCTTCATGTTGGGCGACCAGCGCTGCGCCCTGAACCTGTATTCAGTGGACCGCGTAGTACATATGGTGAAGATCACCTTGTTACCCAAGGCGCCAGCCATTGTTCTTGGTGTAGTCAATGTGCAGGGGAACGTCATACCGGTCATCGATGTTCGCCGTCGATTTGTTCTCCCGGAGCGTCAGATATCGCTGAACGACCATCTTGTCGTCACGCATACAACTCGGCGTTCGTTTGCCTTGGTGGTGGATGCGGTGGTGGATGTCGTCGAGTGCGAGGAACAAAGCCTGGCGACGACGAAGAGCATTCTCCCCACGGCCGAATATCTCGAAGGCGTCATGAAGCTCAAAAGCGGACTGGTCCTCATCCATGATCTCGAGGCATTCCTTTCACTGGAAGAAGAGGATTCCCTGAATCGCGCGATGGACGCCGGTCGAGGCGCATGATGCCTCCCGCCTCCCTTTCCCGGCCGCTGTTGATGCAGCTCAGCGAACTGCTTGCCGCAAGAATGGGGTTGCACTTTCCCACAAGATGCTGGGGCGATCTTGCACGAGGTGTTGCGGCTGCCGCACCGAGCTTCGGCATGCCGGATACGGAGTCATGCGCCCGATGGCTTCTGTCCACCTCCCTGACAAGAGGGCAGATAGAGACCCTGGCCAACCATCTGACCGTCGGCGAGACCTACTTCTTTCGCGATGAATGCAGTTTCGACGTACTCGAACACCACGTACTCCCGCCGCTCATTCGTCAGTGCGGGCAGGCGGGCAGGCCGCTTCATATCTGGAGTGCGGGCTGCTGTACCGGCGAGGAGCCGTACTCGATCGCCATGCTTCTGGACCGCCTGACGGCGCCATCCAAGGCCTGGAACGCGCGCATCCTGGCTACCGATATCAGCCCGGCTTTCCTGCGCAAGGCGGCCGAGGGCATTTACGCGAAATGGTCGTTTCGTGCGACGCCGGCCTGGGTCCGGGAACGCTATTTCGTTGAGGGCAGGCATTCCCGCTTCGAAATCCGGCGCGCTATTCGCGATCGGGTGGAATTTGCCTACCTCAATCTTGCCGACGATGTTTACCCGTCGCCCACGAATGGCACGAGCGATGTGGACGTGATCTTTTGTCGCAATGTGCTTATGTATTTCACGCCGCTGCAGGCGGAAAAAATCGTTGAAAACTTCCGTCGCTCTCTGGTCAGCGGTGGCTGGCTTGTCGTAAGCCCGGCAGAGACATCCAACAGCCTGTTTTCGCGCTTTTCGGCCGTCAGCTTTTCCGGAGCAACTTTTTACTGCAAGTCCCCGAACGCGAAATTGCAGGATACGGCGAGCATTTTCTCTGCCGCATTGTCTTGCCAAGAGCCTGACGCCTGTCCGCTGGAATGCTTGGTTAACGACGCATCTCCCGCAACGACTACGCGCGAAATGCCATGGCACCAGGAGCGCTGGTCGACGCCATTCCAATGGGAGGCGGACGATCGCGCCGCGCACATCCACGCCAACCAGGGAAGCCTTGCCGAAGCCGCCGAGTATTGCGAAAGAGCGGTGGCTGCCGACAAGCTGAATCCTGCACGCTTGTATCTTCTGGCCGCGATCCGCCGGGAGCAGGGTCAGGATGAACTTGCCGCACAATCGCTGACGCGTGCGCTGTACCTCGATCCGCGTTTCGTGCTCGCGCATTTCGCGCTGGGCAACATTTGCCTGGCGCAAAGCTCGCGCGGCGAAGCGGAGCGGCATTTCAGGAACACCCTCGATCTTCTGCATAGGCACTCGCCGGATGAGACCGTGCCCGAGTCGGAAGGGCTGAGTGCCGGTCGGCTTGCGGAAATTGTCACATCGGTGTTGTCCGGCCTGTCGAGTACCTAGTCGGTCGAAACATGAGGAGGATGCGCATATGAGCTCGAATGGATCTAGGCCACAAAGGCGCGAGAGAGAGACGGTCGACTGGCGCGGCATGGAGGAGCGTATGTTGGCGGTCTGTGCCGCGATCGAACAAGGTTGGGCACCTTCAGCGGAAGAAGTCGAACGTATTCTGAAAGCGAGGGCATGGGCGCTGGCTCTGGAGCTCGCGCCGGCGGAAGCCGCCGATGTGCGCATCGAAGTGGTGGATTTTCTCCTGGCTTACGAGCACTACGCCATCGAGTCGCGCTACGTTCGCGAGGTCTATCCCCTTGAAAGCCTTACGCCGGTGCCATGCGCACCGGCATTCGTGCGCGGCGTGATCAATCTGAGGGGCGAGATTCTCTCGGTCATCGATATCAAGGTCTTTTTCGACCTTCCGGCGCGGGGGCTTACTGACCTGGACAAGGTCATCGTGCTTCAGTCCGGGAACATGTCTTTTGGCATTCTCGCCGATGCGATCACCGGCGTTCGCCGTATTCCAACGGCCGATATCCAGGCGTCCCTGCCCACGCTCAGGGATATACGTTCGGCCTACCTGCGCGGGGTGACCTCCGATCGCACCGTCATTCTCGATGCCGACAAGCTCCTGTTCGACACGAACATCGTCGTGCGCCAGCAGGTGGACGAATAGACGGGCACCCCGACCAGAACAGAGTCACCAGAGGAGACCGCGAGATGAAATGGACTATCGGAACAAAGGTCGGAGCCGGCTACGCGCTTGCCTTGTTCATTCTCATGATTATCGGCTTTGTTTCCTATCGGAACACCAGCAGCTATATCGTTTCGACGCAGCGGAGAGCCAGCACCTACCAGGTAATTGAAAATTTCGAGAATGTGCTATCGGCCTTGAAAGATGCCGAGACGGGACAGCGTGGCTATCTGATTGTCGGTGAAGACAGTTATCTGGAGCCGTACGAGACGGGCAAGGCGGCTGTGATCTCCGCACTGAAAAATCTCCGGCAGCAGGTACAGGACGAACCAAGCCAGCAACGCCTGCTTGATGCGCTGGATCCGCTCATCGCGGCCAAATTCGCCGAGCTCAAGGAAACCATCGATTTGCGCAGGGACAAGGGTTTCGATGCGGCGATGAAGGTAGTGCAAACGAATAAAGGCAAGGAAGTCATGGATGAAATCCGTCAGAAGATCGGGGACGGGAAGAACGAGGAAATAGCCTTGCTGGCGCAATGGGACGCCGAGGTCAACACGAGTGCAAGACAGACGATTTTCACCATCGTGTACGGCATTCCACTGGCCCTTGTCGTACTGGTCGTCTTTGGCTTTCTGCTGACGCGCACCATTACCCGCCAGTTGCGGGAAAGTATTACGTTGCTGTCTTCCTCCGCTGCAGAGATCCTGGCCACCACCAGCCAGGTTGCCGCCGGCGCAACCGAAACTGCTGCCGCGGTGAGCGAGACAACCGCCACCGTGGAGGAAGTCAAGCAGACCGCGCAACTGGCGAGCCAGAAAGCACGCTACGTTTCCGACAGCGCACAGAAGGCCTCGGATGTTTCGCAGACGGGCCGCAGAGCGGTCGATGACGCGGTGCAGGGGATGCACCATATCCAGGAACAGATGGAGTCCATTGCCGAGAGCATTGTGCGCCTGAGCGAGCAGAGCCAGGTCATCGGCGAAATCATCGCCACCGTCAATGGTCTGGCCGAGCAGTCAAACCTGCTCGCTGTGAATGCCGCCATCGAGGCCACCAAGGTCGGCGAACTGGGCAAGGGTTTCGGCGTGGTGGCACAGGAGATCAGGAGTCTTGCCGAGCAGTCCAAGCAAGCCACGGCCCAGGTGCGGACCATTCTCGGTGACATTCAGAAGGCCACCAGCGCTGCCGTGCTCGCCACGGAGCAGGGCAATAAGGCAGTGGAGGCCGGGGTCAAGCAAACCCGCGAGACCGGCGAGTCCATCCGCTTGCTGGCTGACAGCGTCAATCAAGCGGCGCAGGCGGCCACCCAGATCGCAGCCTCCAGCCAGCAGCAGATGGTGGGCATGGACCAGGTGGCCATGGCGATGGAAAGCATCAAGCAGGCCAGCACCCAGAATGTCGCCGGAACGCGCCAGGCTGAAGTGGCAGCGCAGGGCTTGCACGAGCTCGGGCAGAGACTGGGCGTTCTGATCGGGAACAGGTTCGCCTGAACCGGATCAGGAGACCAAGATCATGGTCAATATAAGCGACGAACTGCTGAAAAAACTCATGGTGGTCTTCCGGAGCGAAGCCGATGAGCACCTTCGGGCGATGTCGTCGGGCCTGCTTGCGCTGGAAAAGGCGCACGCGCCGGACCAGCGCGTGGACATCGTGGAAACCATATTCCGGGACGCGCATAGCCTGAAGGGTGCCGCCCGGGCGGTGAACCTGACGCTGATCGAATCGGTATGCCAGTCGCTGGAAAGCGTGTTCGCCGCGTTGAAAAAAGAGCGACTCGATCTTTCGCCGTTCCTGTTCGATCTTCTTCATGAGGCTGTCGCCGTCCTCGGTGGGCTGCTTGCAGCAGAGGCGCCTGGAGGGCATCAGCAGTCCTCGGTCAGCGTATTGACACGACGGCTGGACGAGGCATCAAAAGGGGTGGCAGTCGCCCTTGCGGCCCTTGCTGAGCCGGCCGCGAGTGGCGTGGCGCACATGCCGCCCGTGACGCCTGGTCTGGCGCCGGAGACGGTCAGGGTTTCCACCACGAAACTCGATGCGGTGATGCGCCAGGCTGAAGAGTTGTTGGTGCCGCGTCTGGCGGCAACCCAGCGTGCCAGCGAATTGCGCGCGACAACGGCAGCCCTCGCTGTCTGGAAAAAACGACGCCTCGACATTCAACCGGCATTGCGCACCGTCGAGCGTGCGCTTTCGCCGGCGAAACAGGAGATACGACGAATCGATGGGCGAGACGGTACGGCCAACGGCTCGACTGCCGGGAGGCGCGAGTTGGCCAGGTTGTTCGAATATCTGGATGCCGAGCAGCTGCACATGAAAGTGCTGGAGGAGCGGTTGGTCAGCCTGAGCCACTCCGCCGAGCACGATCGACGCGTGCTGGCGGGGATGACCGAGGGCCTGCTGCACGACGTCAAGGAGATGCAGCTGCTGCCGTTTGCGTCGCTGCTCGAAATCCTGCCGCGCTACGCACGCGAGCTGGCCCGCGAGCAGGGCAAGGAGGTGGAGCTGGTGATTCAAGGGAGTGAAATCGAAATCGACCGACGCGTCCTGGAGGCGATGAAGGATCCGCTCATCCATCTATTGCGCAACAGCATCGATCACGGCATCGAGAAACCCGCGGCGCGTGAAACCAGGCACAAGCCGCCGCATGGAACGATAACGCTGGCCATTTCGCAGAAAGACAGCGGCAACGCCGAGGTTCTCGTGGCCGATGACGGCGCCGGCATCGATGCGGCGTCGGTGAAGGCCGCCGCCGACAGGGTCGGCAGCAGTTCCGCGGTGAATGGGCAACGTACCGGTGAGCACGATGCGTTGGCGCTCATCTTTGCCTCGGGCGTCAGCACGAGTCCCATCATCACGGATGTCTCCGGACGCGGACTCGGGCTCGCCATCGTGCGGGAAAAAGTCGACGGTCTGGGTGGAAGCATCAAGGTCGAATCGCAGCACGGCGTGGGCACGGCCTTCCGGATCGTCTTGCCGCTGATGCTGGCCAATTTCAGGGGAGTCATCGTTCGTGCCGGTGGACAGCTTTTCGTCATACCTGCAGCCAATGTCGAGCGCGTGATGAGCGTGGCACGGAAGGACATGCGGACCGTGGAAAACCGGGAGACGATTTTGCTGGACGGGCAGGCGGTTGCCATGGTGCGGCTCAGCGATGTATTGACGCTGCCGCGATCGCGTGAGGTCGGTCCGCAAGCGGATGCGATGGAGGTAGCGGTTCTCGGTCAGGGCGGCGTGCGCATCGCGTTTGGCATCGAGGAAATCCTTGGCGAGCAGGAGGTGCTGGTCAAAACGCTTGGGCCGCAATTGGTGCGCGTGCGCAATATCGCAGGTGCAAGCGTGCTGGGCACCGGCCAGGTAGTGCCGGTGCTGAATGTCTCGGACCTGCTGAAATCGGCGGTGAGGCACGTGGTACTTCCCACGCTGCCCGATGATCAGCTGACGGTAGTGAAACCCGGAGGGGCGGATAAGCCATCCATCCTGGTCGTGGAGGACTCGATCACTTCACGCTCGCTACTCACGGGCATCCTGGAGTCGGCAGGTTATCGCGTCTCTGCAGCGGTGGATGGCATCGACGGATATACGACGCTCAAGACCGGCGCATTCGACCTGGTCGTCTCCGACGTCGAGATGCCGCGCATGGACGGCTTCGATTTCACGGCCAAGGTGCGTGCCGACAAGAAGCTTGCGCAGCTGCCGGTGGTGCTTGTCACGGCACTGGAATCGCGCGAGCACCGCGAACGTGGCATCGACGCAGGCGCCAACGCCTATATCGTGAAAAGCAGTTTCGATCAAAGCAATCTGCTGGAAGTGATACGGAGGTTGCTGTGACGCTGCAGGTCCAGGGTGCCGAACATCCTTACTCAGGCAAGACCGATCCAGCGGCAGGGAGCAAGCATCGCCCCATGGGAAAACGCCATGAAGCGAAGCCGCTGATCAACGTCCTGGTGGTGGAAGATTCGCCGGTGGTGCGCGAGTTTTTGATTTATGCGCTCCATTCGGATCCCGGTATTCGCGTGATCGGCACTGCGTGCAACGGCGAAGAAGCGCTCGACGCCGTGCGCCACTATCGGCCCGACGTGATCACGATGGACATTCACATGCCGAAGATGGGTGGCCTGGAGGCCACGCGCCGGATCATGGAAACCGACCCCAGACCGATCGTCATCGTCAGCGGAAGTCGCGACAGCGGGGAGGTGATGACGGTGTTCGAGGCGATGGAGGCTGGTGCGCTGGCTGTGCTGTCGCCGCCGGCAGGCATCGGTCATCCCGATCATGAGGCCACGGTGAGGGAGCTGGTGCAGAAGGTGAAACTGATGTCGGAGGTCAAGGTAGTGCGGCGCTGGCCCAAGGTGCAGCACAGTCCGCCGGCTCCGAGTCCGGCGGATATAACACTTGAGAATGCACCGACGGCAGTGAGGGTGATCGCCATCGGTGCTTCAACCGGTGGGCCGCCGGCCCTTCACACCATACTTAGAAGCTTGCCGAAGACGTATGCGGCCCCGCTGCTGATTGTTCAGCACATGGCGGCCGGATTCGTCGAGGGCTTCGTCGCGTGGCTGGGGCAATCGTCCGCTCTGCCGGTCCATGTGGCAGTCCATGACAGCCTTGTTCTTCCGGGACACGTGTACATCGCGCCCGACGATCACCAGATGAAAGTGGGGCAAACCGGCAGAATCGTTCTGACCAGGGACGATCCCGAAAACGGATTGCGGCCGTCGGTGTCCTACCTGTTCCGCTCGATCGGAGATGTCTACGGACGCGAAGCCGTCGCAGGCCTGCTCTCCGGCATGGGGCGCGATGGCGCCGAGGAGCTGCGGCGATTGAGGGACAGGGGGGCGGTCACTTTCGCCCAAGACAAGGAAAGCTCGGTCGTGCACGGCATGCCGGGGGAGGCGATCAGGCTCGATGCAGCGATGCTCGTCCTTTCCCCGGAGAAGATTGCCGGGGCATTGGTGAGCCTGCTGAACCGCCGACGCGGCAATACATAGATGGAGTCGCTGCATGAGAGCCGGGAAGAATAGGAACAGAAGCCTTGAAGTTCTTGTCGCCGAGGACAGTCCGACCCAGGCGGAAAGGCTGCGGTATCTGCTTGAGGAACAGGGCTACTCGGTCACCGTTGCCTCGGACGGCAAACAGGCGCTGGCGGCGGCCCGGCAAGGCAAACCGGCGCTGATCGTCAGCGACGTCATGATGCCGGAAATGGACGGCTTCACGCTGTGCGGAGAAATCAAGCGCGACGACCAGCTCCGCGATGTGCCGGTGATCCTGCTCACGACGCTTTCCGACGTGCGGGACATCATGAAGGGTTTGGAATGCGGCGCCGACAATTTCATTCGAAAGCCTTATGAAGAGCACTATCTGCTTGCCAGAGTCGACTACCTGCTGATGCATCAGGAGTTGCGCAAGAGCCAGAAAATGCAGATGGGTGTGGAAATCTATCTCGGTGGGCAAAGGCATTTCATTACCGCCGAGCGCCAGCAGATCGTGGACTTGTTGATCTCGGTCTACGAAGAGGCGGTACATATCGGTGAAGAGCTCAAGGCGCGTCAGCGCGAACTGGCGGACTCCAACTGCACGCTGACCGGGCTCTACCATGTCGCCGAGGGGCTGAATCGCGCGATCAGCGAGCACGAAGTATGCAAGCAGGCACTTGAGCATGCAGTGGAATTGCCGGGGGTGCAGGCAGGCTGGATTTTTCTCCTGACCGACGATGTCTTCCGCATCGAGGCAGTGCATAACCCGCCGTCGGGATTGTTTGACCCCAACACCGCGGAAACCCCGTGCGAATGCCAGCGCCGTTTTCTTGCCGGCGAGATGAACAGCGTCACCCATACCTTGCGGTGTCAGCGGCTGGACCGTGTCAACGGCGGTACGGACCATTCGTGCTGCCATGTCAGCATACCGCTGTGGAGCGGCGATCGGCGCCTCGGCGTAATGAATCTGGTCAGGGTGGAGCAAAGCCTGTTCAGGGATGATGAGCTGGAAACGCTTTACGGAGTCGGGCATCAGGTGGGAATCGCGCTGGAACGCGCCAGATTGCACGAACACCTGGAGCTGCTGGTGGAACAGCGGACGGCGGCGCTCACGGCGGAGGTCATCGAACGCAAGAGTGCCGAGAAACGCTTCCACGCGCTCTTCGAATACGCACCGGATGCGGTCGTGATGATCGACCAGCGAGGTACGATCATGCTCGTCAACCGCCAGGCGGAGACCACATTCGGTTACGCGCGGGACGAACTGCTCGGCCAGCCGGTCGAAAAGCTCATGCTGGGAGCTTTTCGTCGTGCGCATGCCGAATCACGCGAGGACTTCCTGCGGCATGCCGTTCCCCGGACGATGGGCGCGGACATGCTCAACCTGAGCGGTTTGCGCAAGGATGGAACCACCTTTCCGGTAGACATCAGCCTGAGTCCCATGGAGCTGGAAGGCGGCATCGTGGTGGCTGCAACGGTGCGGGACGTGACCCAGCGCAAGGCGCACGAAGCGAGGATTGCCCGCCTCAACCGGATATACAGCGTACTGAGCGGTATCAATGCCACGATCGTGCGCGCCCGGGAACGTCACCAGCTTTTCGCCGAGGTCTGCCGCATCGCGGTAGACCTCGGCCAGTTCGTCTTCGTCTGGATCGGCATGCTCGATGTGGATTCGGGGATGGTTACGCCTGTAGCGAGAGCAGGCCACGACGAAGGGTACTTGTCCCGGTTAAGCATGGGTGCCGCGGAAGATGCGCGTACGGTCAGTTGCACGCTGACGGCGCGCACCCTGGCCGCGCAGCAGCCGGTAATCTGCAATGACGTTGCCACGGATGAAGTCATGCAGTCGTCGCGGACCGAAGCATTGAGTCGCGGCTACCGCTCTGCGGCGATGTTTCCTCTGATGCTGGATGGTCGGGTGGTTGGCGTGCTTGCGCTCTATGCACCCGAACCTAGCGTTTTCGATGAGGAAGAGATGCGGCTGCTGGTCGAAACGGCCGGGGACATCTCCTTCGCGCTGGATCATCTCGAAAAAGACGATCGTCTCAATTACCTTGCCTATTACGACGCCATTACCGGGTTACCGAATCGCACGCTGTTTGTGGATCGTGTCGCCCAGAAAATCAACGTGGCGCGCCATCATAACAAGGTCCTTTTCGTAATCGTGCTGGACCTGAATCGATTCAGCAGTATCAATGAGGCTCTGGGTCGTCAGGCTGGCGACGATCTCTTGCGTCAGATTGCCCGGCGGCTGCAAGAAACGCTCGGTGAAACGGATATCGTCGCCCACTTTTCTGCGGATTGCTTCGGCATTTCGATCGACAACAGTGTGAAAAACGCAAACATTGTCCATGTCATGGAGAGCATCTTGTCAATAATCCGGGATAAGCCATTTGTGATAGGCGGGCAGGAGCTGCGGGTCTCGGCCAGAGCCGGGATATCGTCCTATCCGGGTGATGGCCATAATATCGATACCATTTTGCACAATGCAGAATCGGCATTGAAGAAATCGAAGGTGACGGCCGATAGGTATTTGTTCTACAAGCCGGCATTCAACGTGATGGTTACTGAGAAACTATCGCTCGAGAACAAGCTTCGCCGGGCACTTGAAGAGGGGCAGCTGGAGTTGCATTACCAGCCAAAAATCGATCTTTGCAGCAGGCAAATCAGTGGATTTGAAGCGCTGTTGCGCTGGAACGATCCGGAAATGGGGTTGATATTGCCGATGAAGTTCATTCCTCTTCTCGAAGAGACGGGAATGATCCTGGAGGCGGGCCTGTGGGCCTTGGAGAAAGCGGCGTCGGATGCCTTGACGTGGCAATCGAAAGGTCTCGCGCCTCCAAGGGTGGCAGTGAATGTATCCGCGATTCAGCTGCAGCAGGACGATTTTGTTGACGTGATAGAACGCGTGGTAAAAGGTGATCGGGATATCGCGAGCAGGCTCGAGCTTGAGATAACCGAAAGTCTGATCATGCGCGACATTGCTTCAAATATTCACAAACTTCGATTGATTCGTGAAATGGGTGTGGCGTTGACCATCGATGATTTCGGCACCGGCTACTCTTCACTCAGCTACATCGCCAAGCTGCCGGTGACAACACTCAAAGTCGATCAGTCATTTATTGCCAACATGGTAAGTAATTCCGACGATTTGGGCATCGTGTCAACGATCATCTCGCTGGCGCACTCCCTGGGGATGCGTGTAGTGGCCGAAGGTGTCGAGACAAGTGAGCAGGAGAAATTCCTTCGGTTGCTCAAATGCGATGAAATTCAGGGCTTCCTGTTCAGTCAAGCGATTGTCGCCGAGAAGGTTGAGGGATTTTTGAAAGAAGGAACATTGCTGCCAAGATGAACAGGGCTTGACGCCGTTGCCATGGACCGGGTTCTGGCCGGCGTACCGATAGTCGGTCTCGCTCAGATCGAACGCCGGACAATCGTGCCGGATCGTCGTGCGCCCACTCGCCACGGGTTCGGGCAATCTCGCAGCGCCGAGCTCGGCCGCACTTTTTCCAGCGCTTCTTCGGCTTCCGGCGCTGAGGTCGGTGTGCATCTTCTTCAAGCCGTCTCTCCCTTGCTGTTCCCTCATTCGCGCCCCGCCGCTGCTCGCGCGTTGTTGCGATGCAACTTGTCACGATGTAAGTAAATATGAACTATAGGTTCGTATGTGAACCGTTGGTGGAACGACGGCCCAGGGCGTCGTGTATCCGTTCCAGCAAATACTTTTTCCGTGCGCGTGGTGGATCAACGATCACCTTGTGTCATCGGTGCCGCAAGAATGAGAGGTTGCAGCCATGCCGGGTTATCGTTTTCCACCGTATCTCGATGGGCATGGGAATCGGCAATCCGGTCAACCCTCATCTGGCCACCACGTCGACGCATGGTTTTGCTCTCGACGACGGTCGGTGAGCGTTCGTGCAAAGGTCGTCAGGCGCACATGTACAAGCAAAATGGCGATGACTGCCGGCCTATGGCTGGGGCTGGCCGCTCTGTGCGGTTCGGCGGTTGCAGCAGATTCGCGCCCACCGGATGCGGCAACGATCGAGAAGCAATGGGTGGCGGCCAACCGGCCATATGACAATGTGCGTCGGACCATTCTCGGGCAGGCCCGCACGATTGCCTGGCAAGGGCCCATGCAGCCGGACTGGCAGAGCCTTGGCGGTTATCGCACCCCTGATTGGTATCGCGATGCCAAGTTCGGCATTTTCATCCACTGGGGTGTGTATTCGGTGGCGGCTTACAAGGGCGAGTGGTACCCCCGCCACATCTATGAGCGCAGTGGCGAGTATTCCAACTATTACCAGCATCAGGTGGCTACCTACGGCCCGATGCCGCAGGTCGGTTACAAGAATCTGATTCCGCTTTTCAAGGCGGAACACTTCGACCCGCAGGCATGGGCCACCTTGTTCCGCGAAGCGGGCGCGCGTTACGTGGTGCCCGTGGCGGAACACCACGACGGCTTCGCGATGTACGACTCGAAGTTGTCGGACTGGACGGCGGTGAAGATGGGGCCGCATCGCGACGTGATCGGTGAACTGGCCCGTGCCATTCGCGCGCAAGGCATGCGGCTGGGCTTGTCCTCCCATCGCGCCGAGCATGACTGGTTCTTCGACAACGGACGCACCTTCGATTCCGACGTCAACGATCCGCGTTACGCGGCGCTGTACGGCCCGGCGCATGCTGTGACATCGGGCAAGGGCGAAGACGGCAAGGAAGTCGACTGGACCTTCGTATCCGATGCGTATCTCGATGACTGGCTGGCGCGTTCGGCCGAAATCGTGCAGGACTATCACCCGGACCTGATGTACTTCGATTGGTGGGTCGGGCAGCCGCGCTTCCGTGGCGCGTTGGCCGAGTTCGCCGCGTTCTACTACAACCAGGCCGCGGCGCGGCAGCAGGGAGCTGTGCTTTTCTACAAGCTCGACAACATGCGCCCCGGCACCGGCACCATGAATATCGAGCGGGGGCAGGCGGCGGATATCCGCGAACAACCCTGGCAGACCGAAACCTCGGTCAGCGACGATTCCTGGGGCTATGCGGAAGGCGACACCTACAAGTCGCCGGACGAGGTCGTACACCTGCTCGCCGACGTGGTCAGCAAGAACGGCAACTTGCTGTTGAACATCGGGCCCAAGGCCGACGGCACTATTCCGGAGCAGGCCCGGCATATTCTGCAAGCCGTCGGCCAGTGGCTGGGCGCCAATGGCGAGGCGATCTATGGCACGCGGCCGTGGCAGCGTTTCGGCGAGGGTCCCACCCAGGTGGTGGCCGGTACCATGCAGGACACCAAGACCCGGCCGTATACCGCCGAAGACTTTCGTTTCACGACGAAGGGCAACCGGCTATACGTTATCGAACTGGGCTGGCCGACGACGCGCCATGCGGTGGTTCATTCGATTGGACCCGCCATGCGGGTGAAGTCGGTGACCTTGCTGGCTACCGGCAAGTCGGTCGCTTTCAGCCAGCAGGCCGATGGTTTGCATATGGATCTGCCGGCGCAGCCGGCGGGCGTGCATGCCTACGCGTACCGCATCGAGCTGGAAAGCGTCGACATGCCTGTGCGCGCAGGGAAGGATCAGTGAGCCGATAGATCGGCTCCGCAACTTGCTGGGAGATGGTTCGATGTGGAAATCGCTTGCCCTGTGCTGCCTTGCTCTGCTGGGCACCTTGTCGGTCGTCTGCAAGGCGGCCGACATCTCGATCATTCCGAAGCCGCAGCAATTGCAGGTCGACAAGGGAAGCTATGTGCTGGACGCGCGCACAACGATCGTCGCCCCCGGCGGTGCGCGTGCACGCGAAATCGCCTCTTTTCTGCGCGAGGCGATTCAGGAGCAGACCGGCATCCGGCTGTCCCATGGCAAGTCCGCGCACGCGATCGTGCTAAAGATGGATCCGTCCGTGCAGGGCGACGAAGCGTATCGGCTCTCGGTGACGACGCGGCATGTCACGATCAGTGCCGCGACCGATAAAGGCCTGTTCTGGGGCGTGCAGACGCTGCGCCAGTTGTTGCCGCTTCGGCATGTGGCCAGAACGAATATTCCGGCGCTGCATATCGAAGATGCGCCGGGCTTTCCATGGCGCGGGGTGATGCTGGACGCGGGCAGGCACTTCTATCCGGTGTCCTTCATCGAGAAACAGCTGGACGTGCTCAGCTACAACAAGATCAATATCTTTCACTGGCATCTCACCGAGGACCAGGGTTGGCGCATTGCCATCGAACGCTATCCCGCGCTCACCGAGGTGGGGGCCTGGCGCATCGAAGCCGATGGCAGTCGCTATGGCGGCTTCTATACCCAGCAGCAGGTTCGCGACATCGTCGAATATGCACGCAAGCGCAACATCACCGTGATTCCGGAGATCGAGATGCCGGGCCACAGCACGGCGGCGCTGGCCGCCTACCCGCAACTCTCGTGCACCCGGCAGCCTTTGCAGGTAGCCATCACGTGGGGCGTTTTCAAAGATGTCTACTGCGTGGGCGACGAAGCCACCTTCACCTTCCTGCAGCATGTGCTCGACGAGGTGATCGACCTGTTCCCCGCGCCGTATGTGCACATCGGCGGCGACGAGGTGCCGAAGGATCGCTGGAAAGACTGCGACTCCTGCCAGCAGCTCATGCACGCGCAGGGGCTGGCCGACGAGGAGGGCTTGCAGAGCTATTTCATCCGGCGCATCCAGAACTATCTGGCCGGCAAGCAGCGGACCCTGATCGGCTGGGACGAGATTCTCGAAGGCGGTGCGGACAAAAACGCCATCATCGAGATATGGCGCGGCGAAGCCGAGGGCCGCAAGGCGCTCGCCAGCGGCAATCGCATCATCAACGCCGGGCCGTACTATCTGGACACGCCCACCGCCGAACTCGGCGTGAAAAAGATCTACGCCAGCGATCCCCGCCAAGGTTATGCCGACGCCCCGGCAGGGCAGGTCCTCGGTGCCGAGGCGCCCTTGTGGAGCGAGAACGCCACGCCGCTGAACGCGGAAAACAAGCTGTATCCGCGCGTGCTGGCGTTCGCCGAAATCACCTGGAACGACGGCCCGCGCGACTACGCCGATTTTCAGCGCCGCCTGCAGGCGCAATACCCGTGGCTCGACGCCCGGCAAGTGAATTACGGTGCCGAAGACCAGAATCTGGCCGATTTCCATGTCGCACCCGATCCGCGGGGCGGCTGGCAGTTGCAGGCCAGAAGCAGTCTGGCCGACATGGTCTTTCGTTACAGCACCGATGGCAGCGAACCGGGCGAGGGTTCTCCCGAATTCACCGACACGCTGGCGATCCGCCACGCAGGCACATTCCAAGTGACACCGTTCCGCCACGGCCGCGCGTTGGATCTGCCGACCCGCTTTACCCTGCTCGACAACCTGGCGTCGGGCAAGCCGATCACCTACGCACAGCCGCCGAGCCCGCGCTACAGCGGCTCGCCCGGCGCGCTGGACGACGGACTGCTCGGCAGCAACAACCTCCACGACGGCCAATGGGTCGGCTGGGAAGGTGGCGATCTGGATGCGAGCATCGACCTGCAGCAAACGACCAGCCTGCGCAGCATCGCGGTGAACTTCATTCAGCAGAGCGGCTCCTGGGTGCTGCCGCCCAGGAGCGTGACGTTCTATGTGTCGGCCGATGGCGAGCACTGGTCGCAACTCGACACCAAGACTCCCAAGATCGACGCCGGCGATGCGCGCCCGCTGGTGCAGCGCATCGAGTTCGCCAGCGCCGCGCCGATAAGCGCGCGCTATGTCCGCGTCAAGGCGGAGAACTATGGCCCGCTGCCGGCCGACAGCCCTGGTGCCGGTCACAGGGCGTGGCTGTTCTCCGACGAAATCATGCTGCACTGATTTTGTCCGCCGTCCCGGAATCGCAAGGCGATATCCGGGACCCGGTGCCCTTATGCATCAACGCGTTACGTGCAAGACGCGGGACTCCCGCCATGGATTCCGAAAATAAACTCATCGATACCTATATTTTCACCTGAAATGGTGAAAATATAGCGGTCATGAGCCTGCAGCTGACCTCCCGCCAATCCAACATCCTGGACTTCATCCGTGCCCGCGTGGAGCAGGGTGGCCAGGCACCGACGCTGGAAGAGATCGGCCAGGCAATGGGCCTGCCCAACGTCAGCGCGGTGCTGAAACATGTGCGCTCGCTGGAGGCCAAGGGCCGGCTGGTCATCGAGCCGAACCGCTCGCGCGGCATCCGGCTGGTGACTGCGCCGGATCCCATCGATGCGGACACCATGGACCTGCCGCTGGTCGGCCGCATCGCTGCGGGCGAGCCGCTGTTTTCCGAATCGCGTATCGAGCGCACGTTGCGCGTGTCGCGCTGGCTGTTCCGGTTGAAACCGGATTACCTGGTGCGGGTGATCGGCGACTCGATGCGCGACGAGGGCATCCTGGACCAGGACCTGGTGGGCGTGCATGCCACACCGGTGGCCCGTCATGGCCAGGTGGTCGCGGCGCGGGTGGGTGGCGACCGCTTCACCATCAAGCGGCTGTACTGGAAGGGCGATGTGATACGGCTGTTGCCGAACAGTCCGGGTTATCAACCCATCGATCCGGATCCCAGCGACGACTTCGCCATCGAAGGCTTGTTCGCAGGCTTGCTGAGGGGCTGCTGATGGGCGCGATCGTCGCCTTGTCGGGCATGCTCGATGCGCGACAGGTCTGGCGCGGCCGGGCCGCGCCCGTACCGGCAGGCGAGCAGCCCACCGGGTGGGCTGCACTGGATGCATCGCTTCCCGCGGGCGGCTGGCCGGCTGCCGCGCTTTCCGAAATCCTGCTGCCGATCGATGGCGTGGGCGAGCTTCGCCTGCTGCTGCCCACGATGGCGCGGCTCAGCCGCGGCAAACGTTCGGTGGTCGTCGTGGCGCCGCCGTATGCGCCCTGCGTGGCCGGCTGGCAGCAGCACGGCGTCGACATGCGGCGGGTGGATATCGTGGCGGCGCCGGAAGCCGAGGTGTTGTGGGCTACCGAGCAATGCCTGCGCTCGGGCAGTTGCGCCGCCGTGCTGGCGTGGCCGCGCCAGGCCGACGACCGTGCGCTGCGCCGCTTGCAGGTGGCGGCCGACACGGGCAAGGCGTTGGCGTTCGCGTTCCGCGACCGCAGGCATCTCTCGAGCGCTTCGCCGGCGGCATTGCGGCTGGAGATCGAAACCGCGCCGCGTGCCCAGGTATGGGTGCGCAAGTGTCGTGGCGGCGCCGTGCCGGCGCAGCCTTTCGCGCTTCCGCGCGCATGGCATTGATGGCTGGCGATCATGTTGTGGGCCTGTGTATTGCTGCCGCATCTGGCACTGGATGGCATCCTCCGCCGTCGGGTTGGCGATGAGCCGCTGGTGCTGGTGGATGGCGCCGTCAACGCGCGCGGCATCGTGGCGGTCAATGCCTCGGCGCGTGATGCGGGCCTGCGGGTCGGCCAGCGCCTGACCGCCGCCCATGCGTTGCTCGCGCGATTCGATGCGTTGCCTTACGACCCGCAGGCGGCCGATCGCTGGCAGCGATTCCTGGCGGCGGTTGCGTATCGCTACAGTTCCGAGGTGAGTCTGCTGCCGCATGCGATCGTGCTGGAGGTAAGCCGCAGCCTCGGCCTGTTCGGCCCATGGCCGCGATTCGAGTCCATGCTGCGTGCCGACTTCACCGCGCTGGGTTTTCGTCATCGCGTCGCGGTCGCGCCCACGCCGCATGCGGCTTATGTGCTGGCCGGCATCGAGGACGGCCGGGCGGTGCTGGCGCATGACGAGTTGCGCCATGCGCTGCGTGACGTGCCGATGCGCAAGAGCCGCTTGCCGGCCGATGCCGTCGATGCCTTGTCGGGCATGGGCATCCGCACGCTGGGACCGTTGCTGGGATTGCCGCGCGATGGCTTGCGCCGCCGCTTCGGCGCCGGACTGCTGCAGGCCATCGATCGCCTGCTCGGCGAGCTGCCGGCCGGACTCGACAGCTATCGTCCGCCGGATGTGTTCGATCTTCGTATCGAACTGACGCATGAGGTCGAGAACATCGCCGCGCTGGTATTTCCGCTGCGCCGCATGACCGGCGATCTCGCTGCCTACCTGGCGGGCAGGGACGGCGGCGTGCAGCGGTTCGTGCTGCGACTGGAGCATCGCGAAGGCAGGGCGACTGCGGTGAAGGTCGGCCTGCTGTCGCCCGAGCGCGACGCCGGCATGCTGTTCGAACTGGCACGCGGCCGGCTGGAACAGATGCAACTGCCCGAACCCGTATTGGGCTTGCGGCTGGTCGCACGCGATCTGCCGGACTTCGTGCCGGCCGGCCGCGACCTGTTCGACGAACGCCCCGCCAACGCGCTGCCGATCGAGCAGCTGCGCGAGCGGCTGCGTGCGCGGCTGGGCGATCGCGCCGTCTACCGGCTGGGCAGCACTACCGACCCGCGTCCCGAACGCGCGCAGGCGGTGGCCGAACACGGCGGCGCCAACTACGAAGAGCCGCGTCCGCGCCCCACTTGGCTGCTCGATCGCCCGATTCCGCTGCGCGGTCCGGCGCCGCGCATCCTGGCCGGTCCCGAACGACTGGAAACCGGCTGGTGGGACGGCGCCGAAGCGTGCCGCGACTACTACGTGATCGAGACCTCGCTGGGTCAGCACGCGTGGGCGTTCTGTCAGCCCGGCGAACAGAGCGGCTGGATGTTGCAGGGCTGGTTCGCATGAGCCTGCTTGTATGAGTTCGTATGCCGAGCTGCATTGCCTGTCCGACTTCTCCTTCGGTCGTGGCGCATCCAGCGCGGGCGAGTTGTTCGAACGCGCGAAGGCATGCGGCTACGCCGCGCTGGGGATCACCGACGAATGTTCGCTGGCCGGCATCGTGCGTGCGCTCGAGGCCTCGCGCGAAACCGGTGTGAAGTTGATCGTGGGCGCCGAGTTCCAGCTCGACGATGGACCGAAGCTGGTGCTGCTGTGCGAGAACAAGCAAGGCTATACGGCGCTCTGCAGCCTGATCACGCGCGGGCGGCGGGCATCGAAGAAAGGCACGTATCGACTGACCCGCGCCGACATGGGCGATGGCTTGCCGGGCACGCTGGCCTTGTGGCTGCCCGGACTGCAACCGGACATCGCACAAGGCCGCTGGATGCGCGCGACCTTCGGCGAGCGCGCGTGGCTGGCGGTGGAGCTGCATCGCGGGCCCGACGATGCAGCGCGCCTGCGCGACCTGCAGGCGCTGGGCCGTGCGCTCGATCTCCCGCTGGTGGCCTGCGGCGACGTGCACATGCACGTGCGCCGCCGGCTGGCGCTGCAGCACACGCTCACCGCGATCCGGCATCGCGTGCCGATCGCCGAGGCAGGTGCGCTGATCTTCCGCAACGGCGAACGCCACCTGCGCCGGCGCGACGCGCTGGCGGCGATCTATCCGGCGGCACTGATGCGCGAAAGCGTGTGCATCGCGGAACGCTGCGCGTTCGACATGGCAGAACTTCGTTACGACTACCCGAAGGAGCTGGTGCCCAACGGCCACAGCGCCACCAGCTGGTTGCGCCATCTGGTCGAGGCAGGCATGCGCTGGCGCTGGCCGGATGGCGCCAGCGACAAGGTACGGAAATTGATCGATGCGGAGCTGGCGCTGATCGAACTGAAAAGGTACGAATCGTTCTTCCTCACCGTGCACGACATCGTGCGCTTCGCGCGCAGCGAAGGCATTTTCTGCCAGGGCCGCGGCTCGGCCGCCAACTCCGCCGTGTGCTTTGCGCTGGGCGTGACCGAGGTGGATCCGGAAATCAATGACCTGTTGGTCGCGCGCTTCATCAGTGAGGACCGCGACGAGCCGCCCGATATCGATGTCGATTTCGAGCACGAGCGGCGCGAGGAGGTGATCCAGCACATCTACACGAAGTACGGGCGCGAGCGCGCCGCGCTGGCCGCCACGGTGATCTGCTATCGCGGCCGCAGCGCGGTGCGCGACGTGGCCAAGGCGCTGGGCCTTCCGCTGGACCAGGTGGATCAGCTCAGCGATGTCTTTGCGCGTGGCTGGGGCGACAGCACGGCTGATGAGCGCCTGCGCGAACAGGGTTTCGATCCGCACAGCCCGATCATCCGCCGCGTGCTGAAGCTGACCCATGAACTGCTCGGCATGCCGCGGCACCTGTCGCAGCACGTGGGCGGTTTTGTGATTTCCGATGTGCCTTTGCACGAAATGGTGCCGGTGGAAAACGCGGCGATGCCGGATCGCACCATCATCCAGTGGGACAAGGACGATCTGGACACCATGCGCATGCTGAAGGTCGATTGCCTGGCACTGGGCATGTTGACCTGCGTACGGAAATGCCTCGATCTGCTGCGCGCGCACGATGGCGTGGATCACACGCTGGCGACGATCCCGCCGGACGATGGCGCTACCTACGAGCTGATCCAGCGTGCCGACACGGTGGGCGTGTTCCAGATCGAAAGCCGCGCGCAGATGGCGATGCTGCCGCGGCACCGGCCGGCGAATTTCTACGATCTGGTGATTCAGGTGGCGATCGTGCGGCCTGGCCCGATCCAGGGCGACATGGTGCATCCCTACCTGCGGCGCCGGAACGGTGAAGAGCTTGTCGAGTATCCGTCTCAGGCTTTCAAGGAGGTACTGGAACGCACGCTGGGCGTGCCGCTGTTCCAGGAGCAGGTGATGAAGCTGGCGATGGTGGCCGCGGACTTCAGCGCCGACGACGCCGACAAGCTGCGTCGTTCGATGGCCGCATGGAAGCGGCACGGCGGGCTGGAGCCGCATCGCGAGAAGCTGATGCAAGGCATGCTACGCAACGGATACACGGCGGCTTTTGCCGACCGCATCTTCGAGCAGATCAAGGGTTTCGGCTCGTACGGCTTTCCCGAGTCGCACGCGGCCAGCTTTGCGAACATCGTCTACGCATCGAGCTGGCTGAAATGCCATCACCCGGCCGCATTCGCCTGCGCGCTGCTCAATTCGCAGCCGATGGGTTTCTACGCACCGAGCCAGATCCTGCAGGACGTGCAGCGTCACCGCGTGGCCGTGCGCCCGGTCGACGTGCGTTTCAGCGCCTGGGACTGCACGCTGGAAAAAGACATGTACGCAGCCGGTTCGCACGCGATCCGGCTGGGTCTGCGCATGGTGCGCGGCTTTTCCGAAGCCACCGCGCTGCGCCTGATGGCGGTGCGCCAGCAGCACGCCTTCGCCGACATCACCGACTTGTGCGCGCGTGCCGGGCTCGATCGAAGGCATCAGGATCTGTTGGCGGATGCGGACGCGCTGCGCGGCGTGGCCGGCCATCGCCATCGCGCCCGCTGGGCCGTCGCCGGCGTCGAGGCACAGCTGCCGCTGTTCGGCATGGACAGCCCGGCCGAGCAGGCCGTCGCATTGCCGCTGCCCACGCAAGCCGAAGACACGCTGGCGGACTATGCGCGGCTGGGGCTGAGTCTCGGGCCGCATCCGCTGCGGCAGATCCGGGCCAGGCTGCGCGCGGCGCACTGCATCGATGGAAAGACATTGCGCACCCGGCCGCACAACAGTCGCGTGCGGGTAGCCGGGCTGGTGACGTCGCGCCAGCAACCGCAGACGGCCAGCGGCATCATCTTCGTGACCCTCGAGGACGAACACGGCCTGGTCAACGTGGTGGTCTGGCGGCATGTGGCCGAAACGCAGCGCCGCGCGCTGATCGAGGCACGCCTGCTCGCGGTGGAAGGCCAATGGGAGCACGTGGACGGCGTCAGTCACCTGATCGCACATCGTCTTCAGGATCTGACCCCGTTGCTGGGTGCGCTGGATGCGCGGTCGCGGGATTTCCACTGACCATCGCGTGGAATGCATGGAGGTACGAGTGCGGTCAGGGCGTTCTCAGGTCCCGTCGCGCAGGGGGCCACCGTCCTCCGGCGAGGGGCTGTGCTGGGGTTCGGGGTTGTGCGGCATCGGAGGCTGCTCGGTCGGATGGCCGCTACGCTCCAGTTCACCGCGCCAGCGCGGCAATGCCTCCGGGTAGTTGGCCTGGACATAGGCGATGAGTCCTTCGCGCACGTGACAGCGCAGGTCCCAGCCGCGGCCGGAGTCGGATGCGCTGACCAGCGCGCGCAATTGCATGGCGCGTTCGTTGGCATCGGTCACCTGCAATACGCAGACACGGCCGTCCCATTCCGGGGCCTCGCTGCACAGTCGCTTCAGTTCCTCGCGCAACGGCGCCAGCGGCATGCGGTAGTCCAACATCAGGAACACCGTGCCGATCAGCTGCGAGCCGGTGCGCGTCCAGTTCTGGAACGGATTCTCGATGAACCAGTTGAGCGGCACCACCAGCCGCCGTTCGTCCCAGAGGCGCACCACCACATAACTGCCGGTGATCTCCTCGATGCGGCCCCACTCACCTTCGATGATCACCACGTCGTCCAGCCGGATCGGCTGGGTCAGCGCGATCTGCAGGCCGGCGATCAGGTTGCTCAGCACCGGTTTGGCGGCCAGCCCGATGGCCAGCCCCGCCACGCCGGCGGAGGCGAGCAGGCTGGCGCCGAGTTGGCGCACGCCGGGGATCGTCAGCAGGATGATCGACGCACCGATGACGATCACGATCACATCGATCGTGCGTCCCAGCACGCGCACTTGCGTCACCACGCGGCGCGCCCGCAGGTTGTCGGCCACGTCCATCGGGTAGCGCCTGATCGCCACGCCTTCGAGTGTGCCGATACAGCGCACCGCCAGCCATGTGCTTGCCGCCAGCACGGCAATCAGCAGCAGGTGCTGCAGGAGCGCGAACGAGGCGGACGGGGTCGCTGGCCAGACCTGCAAGACCACTGTCAGAGTCAGCAGCGGAATCAGCCATTCCATCGGTGCGCTGGCGCGCGCCATGACGTCCGACGCTACCGGATGGCTTTTCGCCAGACGCCGCAGCAACGCATAGGCTATGGCGCGAAGTACGATGGCCAGCAGCAGCCCGGCCGCCACGGCCAGGCCGAATCGCACCCACGCGTTCTGCAGCAGCGTGGAAAACTCAATCGCCATGCGCCGCAGTGTCGTGCATGGAATGTGGACAAGATGTCGTGCTATGGGGTCTCGGGTCCCTGGTCTTCATCCATAAACGCGAATGCTGCCATGACGGCATGGTCAACCTCGAGGACTGGTGGTGGCCGGCGAGTTGGTGTCGACCGGACGCGCTTCCTGATGAGTAACGCTGAGGTAGAAACCGATGCCCAGTATCACGAGCAGCGCGAGCAGCAGGAACCAGAACGCCCATCGGCGCAGACGCGTCATGGTGACGGTTCCGTTCAAATGACGCCCAACAACAGCAGCACGATGATGATGATGAGGATGATGCCGAGGCCGCCAACGGGACGATAACCCCAGGAACGGCTGTATCCCCATGAGGGGAATGCACCGATCAGCAGGAGGATGAGCACGATGATCAGCAACGTTGAGAGCGACATGGTGGTTTCCTCGCCTTTGCAGAAACCTCGACCTGGGGTCGGGCTTGACTGGGTGCGGGCCGGCCTCGCGGTAGGCGCGCTTCGCGTCGAACCGGATGGCCGCCTGCGCGACGCCGATACCATCGCAGCCCCGCGGTGCACGTGCCGTCAACAGGTCGGCCGCCATGGGGTCACGTCGTGCTAACGACGCCGATTCAGCGCAATTTCCGCGCGATGTCGCCCAGGTCCTGCCGCACGTCGTCGATGCCGGCCCAGGGATCCGTGCGCAGCCGCGCCATCCGTTTGGGTGCGGAACGGATATCGAAGTCGTGGCCGCTCTTGAGCCTGCCCAGCTCGCTCCAGCGCAGCGGCATGGCCACCGGCGCTCCGCTGCGTGCGCGCAGCGAATACGATGCCACGCTGGTGGCGCCTCGGCTGTTGCGCAAGTAGTCCACGTAGATCTTGCCGCCGCGTCGCGCCTTGGCCGCGGTCGCGATGAACTCCAGCGGATGCGCTTGCGCCACGGTGGCGGCAAATGCTTGCGCAAAGTCCTTCACCCGCGGCCACGTGCAGCCCGGGTTCAGCGGGACGACGACATGCAAGCCCTTGCCGCCGGTAGTGCGCAGAAATGATTCCAGGCCTAGCTGCGCGAGCAGCTTGCGCATCAATCGTGCGGCTGCCACGACTCGCGGCCAGGCCACGTTGTCGCCGGGATCCAGGTCGAACACCACGCGATCGGCGAGGTCGGGTTGCTCGATGGTCGAACCCCAGGGATGGAATTCCAGCACGCCGAACTGCACCAGCTCGATCACCGAATCGGCATCCAGCGGATAGATATAGGTGGCTTGCGCGCCGGACTCCTCCTTCAGCTTCGCGCTGCCCACGTGTTTCAAGCCCTGGATCATGTGCTTCTGGAAGAAGCAGGCCTTTGCCGTTCCTTCGGGACAGCGGATCACGGACGTCGGGCGATTCATCACACCGGGCAGAAACCACTTCATGACGCTGGCGTAGTAATCGGCCACGTCCTGCTTGGTGTAGCCGTCGTCGGGAAACACCACGCGATCGGGATGCGTGATCTCGATACCGGCCGATCCTGGAGAGGACGGCTTCGGAGCGGACGGGTTGCGCCCCGCAGCTGGAGTTTTCGTCGTCGGCTTGGGCTTGCTGCCGGCGCGATCGGAGTCGGCCAGATCCGCAGGTGTCTTGTCGATGCGCATGGTCTTCAGGCTCGGTTGGCGCAGCAGGTTCTTGTTGCCGATACCGCGGTAATACACCTCGGCGACCGCCGCCGGTTTTACCCATCGCGCTCCGCGCAACAACGGATCGATGGCGGTCAGCTTCACCGTGGGCTTGGTACTGCCCTTGTCGGCGATGGTCTTGCTCAGCCGCCGCAGCTGCTCGTTCGAAAAGCCCGTGCCCACCCGCCCGACGTAGATCCAGCCTGATTTCACCTGCGGATCTGGCCTGGCCAGCAGCAGCGAGCCGAAGCCGCTGCGGCTGCCCTTGGGCGGCGTATAGCCCACCACGGCGAACTCGTCGCTCTCCAGCCGCTTGATCTTAAGCCAGTCGTCACCGCGCCCCGGATGGTAGGCCGAATCCATGCGCTTGGAGACGATGCCTTCCAGTCCTTCGTCGGTCGCCATCCGGAATATATCCTCGCCATGGCCGATCGCATGCGTGCTGAAGCCGAGATGTTTCGGCGCGTGGGCCAGCAGCTTTTCCAGCAGCTGTTTGCGCTCCAGCAGGCCGACCCGCGACAGGTCGCTGCCTTCGAGGTAAGGGAGATCGAACAGCATATAGACCAGCGGCAGCTGTGCTTCCCCCGAAAGCGTCTTCTGCAATCCGTTGAAGTCGCTGTGTCCGCGCGCGTCCAGTGCAAGGAGTTCGCCATCGAAGCGGGCGGAATGCAGGCCCAGTGATTCCAGCGATTGCACGATATCCGGCAGCCTGTCGTTCCATGGCAGCGCGTTGCGCGACCACAGCTTCACCTCGCCGTCGGCGATCGCCGCAAGGATGCGGTAGCCGTCCCACTTCACTTCATGCAGCCATTGCGCTCCTTCGGGTGGAGACTCGCGAAGGCGCGCCAGCTCGGGCTTGAAGAACTCGTTGCTCGGGGCGGCCGGCCGCGCGCCGGTCAATGCAGCGGCCGCTCTGGCCAGACGCAGGCGAGGCAGTTTCCCCATCCTGGGAATGGCCTTCTTGCGGGCGGTCGATTTCTTCGCCGCCGCCCTGGTCGCCGGTGTCTTCGCCGCCTTGCGGGTGCTGCGCGTCATCTTCGCGTCGAGCAGGTCATCGGCCTCGACATCGCCGGCGAATGCATCCTTGGCCTTGATCAGGAACCACGCGGGCTGACGCTCCCTGCGGCTGCTGCGCACCAGATGCCAGCCGCCCTTGAGCCGCTTGCCGAACAGTTCGAGGTTCAGGTGGCCCTTCCGCAACTGGGCCTCGGCGTCGCCGGGGGTGGTCCATACGCCACGATCGAACTGATCGACATGGCCCTTGCCATAGCCGTGCTCGATGTCGCCTTCGAAGTCGGCGTACGAAACAGGATGATCCTCGACTTCGACTGCCAGGCGTTTCACCCGCGGATCGTAGCTGGGCCCTTTCGGCACCGCCCAACTTTTCAGCACGTCGCCGACCTGCAGGCGGAAGTCGAAATGGCGCCGGCTGGCGTGATGCAGCTGCACCACGAAGATGGCGCGCCGGCCTCCTGCCGGAACGTCATCGGCCGCGGGTTCGCGTGTCCTGGAGAAATCGCGCTTGCGTCGGTAGTCCCGCAGGCTGTTCATCGCCATCGATTTAGCGTCGAAGAATGGTGGTCGACGAATCTGCGCGAGGGAAAATCGTCGCGGATTTCGGCTTCATTTCTGGCTGCTCGCTGCAATCCGTTGCCGAGGAGGTTAGCGAATGAGCCGTGCGCCCGAAGTGAAGCGTTCATCATCTACAGGTGTATTTGACAGCTCGTCGACGGCATAAGCGCCATAGTGCCCGTACCCACTGCCAATGGAGAGCTCTCATGCCCGAGAAGAAAACCCAGCGTGCCGCCAGCAAGGATAAAAAGGAGGGCAAGTCACCCAGCACCCGGGCGGGTGAATACGTGCACGAGGAAATCGAGCACGTGCGCGAGGGAAAGCACGGCGCACGGTCGGCCAAGCAGGCGATCGCGATCGGATTATCCAAGGCACGGCGCGCCGGTGTGAAGGTGCCGGCCAGCAAGACCGCCAGCAAGTCGACCAGGAAGAAGGCTGCGCACGACGAGGCTGCCTCGCACGATCACCACAAACCCGCGGCGAAGCGCTCGAGGGCGACCACCAAGGCACTGAAGAAAGAAGGCCACAAGGCGGCGTCGAGGTCGGCGCTGTCGTCCCAGGCAAAGAAGAGCGCGTCCAAGCGCAGCGCCGGATCGCGCTCGGCCGCGGCCAAGAAGGCCGCGCATACCAAGGGTGCCGCCGGCCGCTCCGCCGCAGCGAAGAAAGCGGCAAGGACGCGCGCCAGGCACGCATCCTGACCCTGGGGTCATTATCGGAGAACCCTCGCCATGGCACGACCCATCTGGACCGGAACACTTTCGTTCGGGCTGCTCAACGTGCCGGTATCGCTGATGTCGGGCGAGCGCAGCGTCGATCTGCATTTCCGCATGCTCGACAGCCGCAGCAACACGCCGGTTCGCTACGAGCGCGTCAATGCGGAAACCGGCGAGGAAGTGCCATGGAAGGAGATCGTCAAGGCCTTCGAATACGAGAAGGGCAACTACGTCGTGCTGGAACCCGAGGACATCAAATCGGCCGCTTCGGAGGGACGCGAGGCGGTCGAGGTCGAGGCCTTCGTCGACGCGGAGTCGATCGGACCGGAGTATTTCGAGAAGCCTTACGTGCTTGTGCCGGGCAAGAAAGCCGAGAAGGGTTACGTGCTTTTCCGCGAGACGCTCAAACGCAGCGGCAAGATAGGCATTGCGCGCGTCGTGATACGGACCCGCGAATACCTGTCGGCCGTGGTGCCCAAGGGCGATGCGCTGATGCTGATGCTGATGCGCTATCCGCAGGAGCTGGTGGATACCGACGACTACAGGATTCCCGCGGGAGCGGCATCGAAATACCGGATCTCGGCGAAGGAGATGCAGATGGCCGAGCAGCTGATCGACTCGATGAGCGACGACTGGAAACCGGAAAACTACCGCGACGAATTCCGCGACCGCCTGCGCAAAGTCATCGAGAAGCGCCTCAAATCCAAAGGCGTGGTCACGCCGCCTGCCGAAGACGAAACGAAGACGCCGGAAAACGCCACGACCAATGTGGTGGACTTCATGGCATTGCTGCAGAAGAGCCTGGCCAGCAAGAAACGCACGCCGGCGAAGAAGGCTGCAGCGAAGCCGGCGAGGGCGGCCGCGAAGAAGCCCGCAGCGAAAAAGACGACCGCAAAGACAGCCAGGAAACGCGGGCCGGCCCGCAAGGCCAGCTGACGCACGACCAGTGCGCTGTTTCGGGATACGCTCCTGCGCCAGCGAGATGTATGGCTTGACGATACGGGCCGTACGGCCATCGATGATTCCGCCGTTCGGATGGAGGTGCTCTTGTGGAAGAGGAAGTGGTTTATCCGCGTTCTGCCAGCCGCGGCCGCACGTTCGTCTACGTGCTGCCCTGCCGCGACGAGGACATCCTGAAGGTCGGCTTTTCGCGTGACCCGCTGGACCGGTTCCGCACGCTGCATCGGCGCTTTTTCGAATTCTTCGACCTGGATCGCGGCCTGCTCATCCAGGCCGATCACCTGCGCGATGCGCGTCGCATCGAGCGCTTGTTCATCACCACGTTTGCCGAGCAACAGGCACCGGCACCGCTGGCGGTGCGCGAGGCGGCGGCCGGATATACCGAATGGTTCCGCGGCGTTTCGTTGCCAGCCGAGGCGCTGGCACGCGGGGTGTGCGGGGATGAGGGGTTCACGCTGCATGCGCCGCTGAGTGCCTGGATGCGCGAACGTTTTGTCGAACGCAGTGCATTGCTGTACGGCTGGTCGGCCCGCATGCTGGAAGCGCTGGAGTACGAATATTTCAACGTGCCGGCTCCGGCACGAAGTGGGCAAGGCGAGAAAGCGCTGCGCGATGCGCTCGATGCCTGCGCGGCATTGGGCATGGAGATTCAGGCCCTGGTGCCGGGGCAGGTGCTCGACTGGTATCACAGTGACGATTACTTCGGTGCGCGCTGATACCGATGCCTGCTATTCCTTCCTGCTGGTGTCGGTGCGCGCGGCATCGCATGGCGGATGCCCGGGTGGGCACAGCGCTGATGGATGGTCGTATTCATTCCGGGACTCCCGTGGGTGAGGTGTCAAACGGGCATGCCGCTGATGGCGACGCCGCCGTCCAATTCAGCGGGACCCAAGGTTGCCTCACGCTATGAGATGGGCGCTCTCAATGCCACCGCGAGCGCCGCATCGCCGCTGAGCAAATCCTTCCAGGTCATCGTCACGCCCTTGCGGTGTCCTTTTTGCGCGAGCTTCAATCCGACAGGGTCGATGGTCAGTGTGTACCGGCGATCGGCGATCTCCAGTTCCCGTCGCAACGGCTTGCTCAGTGTGGTCATGTCCGCATCCTCCGAAACGAGCCTTTGGCAGGCCCCCTGCAACATAACCGACCGCTGTGAAGTCCACGTCGGCGTGGCGTATCCAGCTCATCGCGTGGGGCCACGTCGATTCCGTATGGCGCCATACGCGATCGCGTTCCGCCTTGCGAGACGTAAATAAGGACAAAAAGTAAATATGACTTTCACGCTTACGTCTCCTCCGCCCACCCTTGCGCGCCGATCAGCGGCACGAACATCACCGCGCCCAGATCCTGCTCTTCGTAGTTGGTGTCGTCGACCCGGGTCAGCTTGCACAGACGCTGCTGACTGCCGCGGCCGCCGATCGGCATGACCAGGCGTCCGCCGATGGCGAGCTGCTCCCGCCAGGCGTCCGGCACCCACGGACCGCTCGCTGCGGCGACAATGGCGTCGAACGGCGCGCCGGGCGGCCAGCCCATCGTGCCGTCGGCGGCGTGCACGTCGACCCGGGTCTCGCCCAGGCGCTGCAGCCTCAGCCGCGCACTGTCCGCCAGTTCCCGTATCCGTTCGACCGAATCGACATGTCTTGCGATCCTGGCCAGTATGGCAGCGACGTAGCCTGAGCCCGTACCGATCTCCAGCACACGATCGTCCGGATGGATCTCGGCTGCCTGCAGGGTCAGCGCGACGATGTACGGTTGCGAAATCGTCTGTCCACTGTCGATCGGCAGTGGCGTGTCGTCGAAGGCGTGGTCGCGCATCGCATCGCTGACAAACGCCTCGCGTGGCACGCGGCGCATCGCGTCCAGCACGGCTTCGTCGTGGATGCCGCGTTCGACGAGCTGGCGCTGCACCATTTCCGCGCGGGCCTGCACCATGTCGCTCATCGACTGCTCGGAGATCAGTGCGGCGTGGAAACGCGCTCGGCGACCGCGGCTTTCAGCGAACGCGCGTCGGTGGCTTCCAGATCGGCCTGGGCGACGATGCCGCAGATCGCGCCATTGGCGTCCACGATGGGCACTCGGCGCAGCTGTTGCCCCGCCATCAGCCGGGCGCATTGCTCCAGCGAGGTGTCCTCGGTGAGCGTCAATGCCGGCGCCGTCATGCACGATTGCACCGAGGTGTTGCGCGGATCACCACCGGCGGCCACGCAGCGTACGACGATGTCGCGATCGGTGATCACGCCGAGCACCTTGAGGCCGTTTCCCGTCACCGGAATTTCCCCAACGTCGGTCTCGGACATCATCCGCGCGGCATCGCTGAGCATCGCATCGGGCGAACAACAACGTGGTCGAGGGGTCATGATCTGCTGCACTTTCATGATTTTTCTCAATGATGGATGAGCCTGGCATCAGGCAACACCATGACCATGCCGTAAAGGGCTTGAAGAAAAAGCGACCGAACTGTCAACGTCCCGCTTAGTGCAAATGGTTTTCCCACAAGTGCATGCCCTGCATCGAGGACAATGCATGCCGACGCTACGATCCGAGTGGGACGAAACGTGCCACGAGCGACGCAGCCGGAGGCTGGTCAGACGGAAATTCACTGTCTTTCGCGTAACGCGGTGATGCACAACTAGGTCATGGATATCGCTTCGCGATTCCTGGATGACGAACAAAAGGGGCGTACCTAAATCTTCCAACAGCCCTCTAGCAAAATTTTAATGACGCCCATGATTCAGTCCACACAGCCCCTCGCATTCAGGAAATATTTATGCACGATGCCAACACGCGCGGCACCGCTGTCTGGATCCCTCGGGTACTTGCGACCGTTTCGCGCTGCATGGATACGGGTATTCCTGCGGCAGGGGACTGCGTGAAGCATCGAGTGACGCGGGAGCCTTCACTCACCTGATTCGTGACCTGTGAACAAGGCGACTCGCCAACGGGCGAGCCGCCCTCTACCCGTCTTCGCAACAAGGGAAAACGTTATGCCTGACATCGCAATCATCGGTGGTGGCGCCGCAGGAGCGGCTGTGTTCGGCGAACTGCTGCAGCGTGACGATACTGGCGTCGTCCATTGGATCGTCGGCCGTTCGGTGCCCGGTCGGGGCGTGGCCTATGCGACGGACGACGAGCGCCACCTGCTCAACGTGCGCGCTGCCGGCATGGGCGTGTTCGCCAATCACGCGGAGGAATTCGTGCAGTACGCCGCCCGCGAGCGCGAATCGGTCCAGGGCGCGGATTTCCTTCCACGGCGCCTGTTTGGCGAGTTTGTCGAGGCCCAGGTGCAGTCGAGAATCCGCGCGGCGCAGGCGCGCGGGCGACACTTCGCCATCCATTCGGATCAGGCCGTGGGCGTGCGTGCACTTCCCGAAGGGCGATATCGCATCGAGCTGGCTGCCGCAACCACGATGGACGTCGATGCCGCGGTGCTCGCCACGGGCGCGCTATCGCCACGCCCGCTGAAGACCGTCGCCGAGGAAGCGCTGGCGAGCGGCGCCTACGAGCTGAGCCCTTGGCGCCTCGCGCAGCACGCGCGTTCGCCGCGCCGCGTACTGATTATCGGTACCGGCCTGACCGCCGTGGATACGCTCATCTCCGCGTCGACCCGCTGGCCGAACGCCGAGCTGGTAGCGGTGTCGCGCCACGGCAAGCTGCCGTTTTGTCACCCGTCGCGGCCACTGGCTCCGTATCCGTTGCAATCCGAGCTCAATGCTTCGCTGCTTGACTGCAAAGGGGTTGCCCCGATGCTGCGTCGGATTCGCGAAGCTTTACGCGACCCGGAGGTCAGCGACTGGCGCGCGATCATCGACGGCATGCGCCCGGTCAACGCTGCGCTGTGGCAAGGCCTGACGCTGCCACAGCGGCGTCAGTTCATGCGCCACGTGCGCTGGATCTGGGAGGCTTCCCGCCACCGCACCGCACCGGCGTCATTCGAAGCGGTGGAAGCGCTGCGCGAGTCGGGGCGGCTGCAAGTGCATGCGGCGCGCGTGCTCGCCGTCAAGGGTCATGGCCCGCTGGATGTGACCGTGCGCAGTCGTGCGACGCAACTGCTGAGCACGTTGCAGGCTGATCTCGTCATCCAGGCCACCGGTCTGGATACAGCCGTAGCCTATGCCGCAGATCCGCTGCTCTCCCAACTGCTGCAGGATGGCCTGGCAATGCCGGACCCTCTGCAGTTGGGGGTTGCCGCGAGGCCGGACGGGCAGTTGCTCGATGCACAAGGACAGCCCCGCGCGGGGCTCTATGCCATCGGCTCGTTGCTGCGCGGCAACCTATGGGAGTGCACGGCCATGCCGGAAATTCGCTCCGCAGCCCATCAGCTTGCGCAAACGTTGGGACGGCGCATGACGATCGATATCCCAGGAGAGAACTCGGCCGAAGCCTGACACTCAGGCGACAAGGCTCGATCGAGCAGACACGACAAAACGAAATAGCCATCCAAACGAACAGAACATTTTTGGCATATCGACATGTCTTTTGACGATTTCACCTGATCCTCAGGGCAACGATAGCCTGATCGTTCAAAGGGAATAGGGAGACCGGACAATGAAGAAACGCACCGTGTTGCTGGCGATCGTCGGCACGTTGATGGCAGCTTCGGCGATGGCCAAGGATGCCACCTTGCTCAATGCGTCATACGATCCCACACGCGAGCTCTACAAGGACGTGAATCAAGCCTTCGCAGCACAATGGAAGGCACAGCACGGGGATACGGTGACCATCCAGATGTCGCACGGCGGATCGGGCAAGCAGGCACGGTCCGTCGTCGACGGCCTGCCGGCGGATGTGGTGACGCTGGCGCTGGCGTATGACGTCGATGCGGTGGCCGATCACGGACTGCTCGCGAAGGACTGGCAGCAGCGGCTGCCCGACAACGCGTCACCGTACACTTCAACGATCGTCTTCCTGGTGCGCAAGGGCAATCCGAAGGGCATCAAGGACTGGCCGGATCTGCTCAAGTCCGATGTCAAAGTCATCACCCCGAATCCGAAGACTTCGGGCGGCGCGCGCTGGAATTTCCTCGCCGCATGGGGCTATGCGCTGAAGCAGCCCGGCGGCAACGAGGCCAAGGCGCGGGCTTTCGTGCGCGATCTTTATCGGCACGTGCCGGTGCTGGACACCGGCGCCCGCGGCGCGACAAACACTTTCGTGCAGCGTGGCATCGGCGATGTGCTGCTCGCCTGGGAGAACGAGGCCTTGCTGTCGCAGCGGGAACTGGGCAAGGACGGCTTCCAGATCGTGCTGCCCTCGGTAAGCATTCTCGCCGAACCGCCAGTGGCGCTCGTGGACAAGAACGTGGATCAGCACGGCACACGCGAAGTCGCCCAGGCTTATCTGAAGTTCCTGTATTCCCCGCAGGGGCAGGAACTGGAAGCAAAGCATTTTTATCGCCCGCGCTCCGCCGAGGTGGCGCGGAAGTACGCCGCCCAATTCCCCAAGGTCAACACGTTCACCATCGACGAGCTGGGCGGCTGGCGCCAGGTGCAGGCGAAGTTCTTCGCCGATGGCGCGATCTTCGACCAGATCGGTCCGGGTAACTGAGCATGCGTCGGCGAGTACTTCCCGGGTTCGGCATCAGTCTCGGCTACGCTCTCTCGTATCTGGGGTTGATCGTGCTGCTGCCGCTGGCGGCGCTGGCGTGGAAGGCATCGGGCATCGGCGGCGAGGGTCTGCTGCGGTTGCTCTCGTCGCCGCGAACGCTCGCCGCGCTCAAGTTGAGCTTCGGTGGTGCCCTGCTGGCGGCGCTGATCAATGCCTTCATCGGGCTACTGGTGGCCTGGGCACTGGTGCGCTACCGGTTCCCCGGCAGACGGCTGTTCGATGCGTTGATCGACCTGCCGTTTGCGTTGCCCACCGCCGTAGCCGGCATCGCGTTGACCGCACTCTACGCACCCAACGGCTGGCTGGGTCGCTGGCTCGTACCGTTGGGCATCCAAGTGGCCTATGCGCCATTGGGCGTGTTGCTGGCCATGGTGTTCGTGGGCTTTCCGTTTGTGGTGCGCACGCTGCAACCGGTGCTGCAGTCGCTGGATCGCGACGTGGAAGAGGCCGCGGAAAGCCTTGGCGCGAGCCGCTGGCAGACGTTCGCGCGGGTCATCCTGCCGGTGCTGGTACCCACGCTGCTCACGGGCTTTGCGCTGGCGCTGGCGCGGGCAGTGGGCGAATACGGCTCGGTGATCTTCATTGCCGGCAACATTCCGATGCGTTCGGAAATCGCGCCGTTGCTGATCGTACAAAAGCTTGAAGCGTTCGACTATGCCGGTGCGGCGGCGCTCGGCGTGGTCATGCTGAGTTTCTCGTTTCTGCTGCTGATCCTGATTTCTCTGCTGCAGCGATGGAGCAGCCGTTGGGAGGAGCGAGCCGCATGAGCACGATGACGGCACAACGTCCTACCAGCTGGACACGCCGCGTGGGACACGGCGTGATCATCGTGCTGGCGAGCGCTTTTCTCGGCCTGTTCCTGTTGCTGCCGCTGGCGGCGGTTTTCGTCGAGGCGTTCCGTCAGGGCGTGCAAGCCTACATCGCCGGCATCGGCCAGCCCGAAGCCCTCGCGGCGATTCGGCTGACCTTGCTGGTGGCTGCCATCGCCGTCCCGTTGAATCTTGTCTTCGGCGTGGCGGCGGCCTGGGCGATGACCCGGTTCGCATTTCGCGGCAAGGCGCTGCTGGGCGCCTTCATCGACCTGCCGTTCTCGGTGTCGCCGGTGATTTCCGGGTTGGTCTACGTATTGCTGTTCGGTGCGCAGGGATGGTTTGGACCATGGCTCAGCGCGCACGGAGTGAAGATCATTTTTGCGGTGCCGGGCCTGGTGCTGGCGACCATCTTCATCACGCTGCCGTTTGTGGCGCGCGAGCTGATTCCGCTGATGCAGGCGCAAGGCAGCGAGGAAGAAGAGGCTGCCCGCGTGCTGGGCGCGAACGGTTGGCAGATGTTCTTCCGGGTGACCTTGCCCAACATCCGCTGGGCGCTGCTGTACGGCGTGCTGTTGTGCAACGCGCGGGCGATGGGCGAGTTCGGCGCGGTGTCGGTGGTGTCGGGACATATCCGCGGGCTCACCACCACGATGCCGCTGGAAGTGGAGATGCGTTACAACGAATACGACTATGTCGGTGCGTTCGCGATCGCCTCGCTGCTGGCGATGCTCGCCCTGGTCACCTTGGCGGTGAAGACCTTCCTCGAATGGCGCTACAGCGACGAGATCGCCGCCCATGCGCCGGGTGGCCACTGAGGATATGGCATGACGATGGAACTCTCGCGGCTGAGCCGCCGCTTCACCGACTTCGCCGCGCTGGACGATGTCAGCCTGAGCATTGCGCCGGGCGAATTCCTGGCCTTGCTGGGGCCGTCCGGCTCGGGCAAGACCACTTTGCTGCGTATTCTGGCCGGGCTGGATTATCCCGATAGCGGTGGGGTACAGAAAGATGGCCGCGACTTTCTCGCGGCGCAGGCGCGCGAGCGCCATGTGGGGCTGGTGTTCCAGCACTACGCCTTGTTCCGCCACCTGACCGTGCGGGAGAACATCGCATTCGGTTTGCGCATCCGGCCACGGCGCACGCGTCCCTCCCGCGCGGAGATAGGCGATCGCGTGACACGTCTGTTGAAACGCGTGCAGCTGGACGATCATGGCGACCGCTATCCGAGTCAGCTCTCCGGCGGTCAGCGCCAGCGTGTGGCATTGGCCCGCGCGCTGGCAGTGGAGCCGGACCTGTTGCTGCTGGACGAACCATTCGGTGCGCTCGATGCGCAGGTGCGCGTGACGCTGCGCCGCTGGCTGCGCGAGCTGCACGATGAGTTGCGGCTGACCACGGTATTCGTCACGCACGACCAGGAAGAGGCGCTGGAGCTGGCCGACCGCATCGCGGTAATGAACCAGGGTCGCATCGAACAAGTAGGTTCGCCGGAAGAGATTTATCAGCAGCCGGCGACGCCGTTTGTGTGTGAGTTCATCGGCAAGGTCAACCGGCTGACCTTGAGCGAAAACAGCGGATCCCTCGCCGCCGGTGAATGGATACTTCCCGACGATCCGTGGGACGGCCGTTACCGGCAGGGCATCGCCTATGTTCGTCCGGACCAGCTGCGCGTGGCCGTGCCGCCGCCACAGCCGGCGTGGACTGCACGGCTGCGCCACGTCTACCTGGCGGGCAGCGTCGCCCACCTCGACCTCCATGTGGCGTCTCTCGACCAGGCCATGGAAGCGGATGTGGCCAGCGAAGACCTGGCCCGGCTCGGGTTGCAACCCGGTGTCGAACTGCGGGTGGCGCCGCGCAGGGCCGTGCTTTTTCCGCTGGACGATGACTCCGGCCAACCCGTCGCGCGCGATCGTTCGACGTGGCGTCCACCTGATAACAGCTAGCCGATAACACCCAGGTTCCACGCTGGCCCCAGGGCCACCCATCCACGCAGCCTGCAGCTGACGCTCAGGCCGCGCCGGGCAGCTTGCGCCTGCGCTGCCCGGTGACGACGACCACGCAGGCAAACCATGCAGTGGAGCAGGCTCATGACATCGGGTTCCATGAAAAAGACGATTCTGATCGCCGCCATGGCGATGGCGCTGCCGGCAACGGGTATCGCCGCCGAGAGCGACAACAGTGCATACAGCTTCGCCAACAACTGGCCCACGCATTACGTGTTCGACGACGGCACCGATCTGGGGCTGTCGCTCAAATATCAGTACGACGTGGATCGCTTCTCCAACGATGATGGCCGACTGGAGAATGCGCAGACCAACCGGCGCAAGGAGCTCGGTTTCCACCTGAAGAAAAAGGGCGTCTACGATGCCATCGTGGCCTATGACCTCCAGGCCAAGGCCTGGCAGGACACCTACCTGCGGGTGCAGAGCAAGGCCTTTCTCGGCAGCGATGTCGGCGCCTTCCGGTTCGGCTTCAGCAAGACGCCAGTCGGCTTCGAGGGCAACACCAGCACCGGCGCCACCACCTTTCTCGAGAGCGCGTTGCCGACCCAGGCCATCTACGCCAGCCGTCGCATCGGTGTCGACTGGGCGCTGGAGCGGCCGCATTACCTGATCGACGCGGGCTACTACAGCGGAGGCGATCTGAACGGCGACAACGATGGCCACATGGTTGCCGGTCGCGTGGCGTGGATGCCCGTCAACCACGCCGGCGAGGTGATCCATCTAGGCATCTCCGCCTCGCGCGAAACCCCGGATGGCACCACCGATGGTCGCGGCATCTACACGCCGCCGGGCGCTCGACTGCGCGCACGCCCGGAAGCCGGCCTCGCCGCCAGGTTGATCGACTCCGGCAATCTCGCGCCCACCGATCACATCGATCGGCTGGGCCTGGAAGGGCTGTGGATCCATGGGCCGTGGTCGCTGCAAGGCGAGTACCTCAGCGCCAGCGTCAAGCTCGCCAACGGCCGACCCGACTACGACGCCAGCGGCTATTACGCCTTCGCCAGTTGGGTGGTGACCGGCGAGTCGCGCTCCTATTCCAGCGGGAACGTAGGCGACGTCAAACCCAGAAGCCCTTACGGTGCATTGGAGCTGGCGGTCCGATACAGCGAGCTCGATCTCAACGACGGTGCTGTGCTCGGCGGGCATGAGCGTGACTGGACTGTCGGCGCCAACTGGTACATCAACCGCTATCTCAAACTGCAGGCCGACTATGTGCATGCACAGAGCGATCGGCGTGGCCTCAGCGTCGATCCGAATGTGGTGGAGATCAGGGCACAGATTCAGTTCTGATCTGTGACCGGCCATGAGGAAGCAGGCTTCGGCTTAGCGTTCGGATTGCCGCGGGCGCGCGACGATCCTCATCACCAGCCCCGCGGCGAATCCTTGTTCCGATAACTCACTTTTCCTCGACGTCATCGGCCGATAAGCTGCAGCCATGCACATCGTCCGAGAGCTTGAAGTTCTCATAGAGCGGTCGCGATTGCTCCTGGCGCTGGAGGTGGAGCACCTGCAGCGGGTGCGTGCGGCCGGGCTCGATGCGACAGACGCGCAATGGACCGTCGATCGACGTTGCCGTTATATCGAGCGCCTCGAACTGCAGCATGACCGGGTGCTCATGCATCGATTGGCCCTGCATCGGGCTGACGAGGATGTCGGTCAGGCGACGACTAAACCGGATCTGGCCGATCACGATCACGTTTAGTAATTCTTGCAGGTCGCATGGGAAGGCCTTCGTCGACTAATGTCTTGGCAAGACATTAATCAGTAATCGCCACGTGTGTTTTCTGCCGATGAAAATAGGCTCGGCGTCACTGAAGGTCAGCGATGTTTTGCCATGAGTTTGCAAGACTTCTGCAAACTTCATGACATGAATCGCGATTTCTCAAATCATGATTTCTCAGGTGGTTCACAGAAAGGCTATGCGGCGTATTTGAGTTTTATCTTCACGCCAATTAAACAGCGCAGGGCCTATAAGTCCGGGAGCGGGCAGGGCCGTTCCCGGCCCCCGCTTGGAACCACAGGATTGTCGGTGCCGAAACAGGGGGTTTTCCATCTGGTGAGTTTTAGATAGCTCCGCGGACAGGGCGGGCAGCGCATTGGCTTGCCTGCAGTGCCGTAGATTGACCGATTTCCTTGATCGACCGGGTTTCGCCGCTTTGCGGCGAAAAAGGCGTTGTTTTGTCGAAATAAACAGGGGAAAGCATTTATGCGTGTCATCACAATGCACGGATTCGGCATTAAGGTGCTCTGGGTACTTGGCATTTTATGCGTCGGCGGATCGAGTTACGGACAGACGGCGCCCGCCTCGACCTATCCACGTCCCATGACCACCCAAGAGGCGCAGGACTACGCCCATGTGCTGAACATGGTCAAGCCCGGACGTCCTTACATACTCAACTTGGCCGACCCACAACAAATGCGCTTCACACAGCGCGCCTTGGCGGCTGCCGATCGCATGTCGACGAACGCGCCCCAGACCTATGCGGCTGTGCGCGACAGGATGCAGCGCGATCAGAAATTGGCGGCGACGGCAAACCACAGTGCTACGGCACTCGCGGCCAGACCGTTGCTGGCAAGCACCGCCGGCGGCCCTCAAGACATCGAAACCATTTCGAATTTCGGCGACGAGGGCAACAACGTCTACACGGCAACAGGCTATTCGTCGGTGCTTGGCGGCACCACGCAGACAACGATCACCACCCAATTGATCGACACTCAAACCAAGACGGTTTACGCCAGCGCATCCAGCACTCAGTATGCCCAGGGCACGAACTTTCAGGTGCCGGTCACCGGCAAGGTGCCGAGCTCCGCCAATCTCGCGGCGGTGGCCACCATCGTCACCGTCGTTGGCAATAGCGGCAACACCACGGTGGTGAGCACCGCCGCGATGGTTCCCGCTTCCACCGGCACGATGACGGCGCCCAACTACTGCGTGCGCACGAACCCCAGCGACCCCAATTCCAACTGCGTGATCAATGGTGGCCAGACGCAGTACCAGACCACCAGCACCACGCTGGTGCCGAGCCCGCCCCCCATCAAGGTGTGCTTCAGCCGAGGCAGCCAGCAATCCTGCGACTACTACAACAGCTCGGGCCGTCCGGCCACCAGCGTGTTCTATCCCGAGGCCGGTACGGCAAGTTTCGGCACCAATACCATCGATCCCTCGTACGCGACGGCGGGCAGCTACACCGCGTCCATCGTCGATCCGGTCATAGGCGGCGGTTGCGTGTTTTCCGACCACCAGGCGTTGGGTACAGGCTGGAGCCTGGCCAACGCATCGACTTTGCAATGGACTCTGCCCCAGCTTTCGATGACCAATCCGACCAACTGTCTCGGAGTAAGCGGAGGGAGGCTGGTCAACTTCAATTTCTATGTCGAGGTACCGTTGAACACGGGGGCCGGCAAGAACACCGGCTACATCACGTTCACCAGTGCTTACAATCCTCCGATGCCGCCGGGCTATCTCGGCATCCCGGCCATTTTCCTGGAAGACAGCTGCGTGGCTGCCGGCACGCTGGTACGTCTGGCCGATGGCAGCACCACGGTGATCGAGAAGATCACTGCCGACAACCAGCCGCAGGTGATGACGGCGGCAGGCGACAAGCGCACGGTGCTCGGCACCGCCAAGGGTGTGGAGCTCCATCCGATGATTCGCCTCAAGACCAGCCTGGGGCAGGATCTGCTGATTACCCGGACCCATCCCGTGCTGAGCGCGAACGGCCTGGTGATGGCGCGCGACCTCAAGGTCGGCGATAGCGTCAAGACGGAAAAAGGTATGGCCAAGATCGTGTCCACGGCGCAGGAGAAATACACCGGTCAGGTGTACAGCCTGCGGCTGGGCTGGTTCGACGAAGCCCGATCCGATCGCCGCACGCATAGCGCCAACGGCATCTTCATCGGCGATTCCGTGTCGCAGATCCAGATGGAGCAGGACGAGGTGGCGCGCCTGAAAAACGACAGGAAAGAAGTGCTGCGGCGCCTGCCCGACGACAAGTGGCGGCAGGAGTACCAGAACTTCATCAATCAGCATCGCTGAAGCGGCCGGCGGCGCTGGAAACATCAACGCGGCAATACGTATCCGCAGAAGGCGCTCTCGACCTTCTGCGGGTACTCCCTGTCACGTTGCATGCTTTCCGGCGCCGGCCGCGTCTCGCGCACAGCACCCGCAAGCCATCTGACATTCAAAGGACCTGCAAGCATGGCCGTGCCCACTATCCAAAGTGTCTATCTCAACGGCGCCAATCTGAAGGTGAGTTGGGCCACCGTGGCCGACCCTGCCATCACGCAGTACGTAGTGACGGTGTTCTTTGGCGTAGACAGCGTGTTCACTACGGCCACCTTCGCGCCGGGCAATCCGCCTTTCCAGATAGGTAGCCTGAGTCTGCCCGGTGGCTTGCCGGATACGAATACCAGCTATTTCGTGCAAGTCAGCACCATGTGGGGCAGTAGCCCGGGACAGAACGAAACCAGCCAGCTGGTGCCGTTGATCACCCGACTGCCGGTGCTTAGAACAGGCTATTACGACGGCACCAATTTCTATCTCGAGTGGGAGCCGAGCGAACAGGCAAGTCAGGGTTATTTTCTGCAGATCTACGGCAGCAGCGGCAGCCCTTCCACCGGCACGGCGCCCACTGCGAACAACTGGTGGGGCATGATCCCCAGTCCCGCGTTGCCTGCCGGGCAAACATGGAATGTGCAAGTTGCCGCTGCGGGCACGGTAGCCAGCGACGACGGCGACAAAGTGTATGCCGCGCAGGCGGCTTCGCCGCTGCTGGCCTCGCCGCAACCTAGCCTCGCCGGACTGAGCGCACGCTATCAGCGCGATGCCCAGGGCAGTTTCATCAATGCAACGTGGACGGCGCTGAACGCATCGACAGGTGTGACGCGCTACCGCCTGCAGAGCTATGCGCCCGATGGCACACCCGGCAGCTTTCTCGACGTGGCCGGCGCCACTAGCGCCGCAGGCACGCTATTTCTTCCTAGCCGTTTCGAGCCGGGTTCCACACTACGCTTGCTCGCACTCAATGCTGCCGGTATCGGTGTCGCTACTACGGCCAGTCCGGTGCTGACCACGCAACCCATTCTCTCCGGCGCGGCCTATGCCGCGGGCAACGCTGCTGTCAGCGTGGCTTGGCAGGTGGGTGTGGATGCGGCCATCACGGGTTTCATGATCGAGGTCTACAACCTCGCCAACCCTACACAGACTTACACGCAGGCAGTGTCCGGAGGCAGCAGCCGCAGCGCAAGCTTCACCAGCTTGCCCGCCGGCGGCCTGGATGCCGCTCAAACCTGGGGTATCCGCCTATGGGCTACCGGTGCCGCCGGCAGCGTGCCGGCCGTCGGTGAAACCTGGCTGCTGCCGGCAGCTGCACCGACGATCTCTGCGTTGTTGTGTCAGGGATCCGAATTGAGCGTGACATGGAGTCTGCCTGCAGCGGCGGCCCAACCCGCCGCTTACATGGTGAGTCTGATGGCCGGCGCTTCCGTGGCGGCCCGCCTGCGCGTGGAAGGCGGGCAGGCCACGCAGGCCCGCTTGATGATTGTCGATGCGAGTCAAAGCTACAGCGTGACCGTGGCAGCTATCGGACCCGATGGTGCACAGGGGCCTTTCAGCGCATCGGCCAATCCGCTGGTGGCGACGGTCACCGGCTTGACGGCTGTCACCGACGCCATCAGCGGCCTCTGCACGTTGTCGTGGACGGCGGTGACCAATGCGGGCAGCTATCGCCTCGACTTCGGCAACGGCACACCGGTAACGCAAAGTGGCACAACCTACACGTTTGCCAATCCGCTGCCCGCGGAAGCGGACCTTGCGGTGTGCGTCACGCCCCTGGCTGGCTCAGCCGGTCTCAGCATAGCTGGCCCGGCCACGGCGCCCCATCGTCTGCCTACGCAGCGCGCGCGCGTGATCCAGGCAAGCTTCAACGCGGCGGCCATGACGGCTACCGCTACCTGGGAACCGTTGCCCGGTGCTACGGGATACCGCGTCGCACTGATGGCCAGCACCGGCGGAACGCTGACGGAATTGGCGAATGCGACTGCTGCCGCAGGAGCCACGCAATCTACGGTCGCCTTTCCGAATGCCTATAGCCTGAGCTCGACCGCCCAATATCTGCTGCTGGTCCAGGGCGAATGGGCGGGTGATCGCGGTCGCCAAGCCAATCAGCCGTCCATCTTCGACCCGGGTTTCTATACCTCGACCAGCGCGGCCAGCACGGCGCCGCCGTTTGTGTATCCCGCAACCCTGATCACCACGACGACGTCGACGAACAGCGCGATGACAGGCGAGCCGCTGACGCTGTATCTGCCGGACATCGGTGCAGGACATCCATTGACCACGCCGCTGCCGACGCAAGGTGCTTTCGCTCTGGCAGCCAACACCGACGCGTCGAAGAACAGCGCCGTATATCCTTATGTGCTGACCATTTCCAATACGGTCTCGACCAACAACCCCTGGACCTTTGCCCCCGCACAGACGATTCGCACCGGATTGGCCAGCGATGTACAAACGTTCCTCAAGAATGTGGAAGCGGCAGGCGCCGTGCCGTGGGGCATCGTGCTGGTCCAGCAAGTGTTGGCGCGCGCGTTGCCGCAGACATTTGCCGAACAGCTGTACTACAGCTTCGGCCTGACCTTTCCCGGTGCGGGCGCATCGCAAGGGTGTGTGGATCTGCGCCCCGGCATGGTGCTGCGAGTGGTGCCCAATCCCTATCAAACCGTGCCGGGACAGACCCAGGGCTCATGGCTGACCGGTTATGTGGGTGCCGCCTGCATCGATTACGACATCGGCAGCCTGGTCAGTGCGAACGGCGCATGGAGCGCGGGTTTCGACACCTTCATCGGCCAGCTCGTCGGCAACGGCGCCCTGAGCGTGACCGCTCCGGTAGCCAATCCGAGCACGGGACAAGAGCAGGGCGTGGCCGAAGCGGCAGACCTGTATTTTCCGGCTTTCGCCCAGTCGTTCTACCGACTTTTCGTGCCCAACAATCTGTTGTCGCCGAGCAGCGTCGGCAGCCAGCGGGCCAGCGACAATTTCGTGCTCGCCGCAGCCTCCACTTTTCTCGGCCTGTGCAATGCCACCAGCGCACCCTCGGCCAACACGACCGTGGCTTATTTCCGGGGCCGCGCCGTTCTCAAGGCCTGCATGCGCGTGACGCTCGACGGCGTCGGGCAGGTGGTGCCGGTGGGCACCACGCTGGCGAATCTGCTCGAGCAGAGCGGTCGCCTGATGCCGGCCGTGCCGCCGCCGCTGGTGGGCGTGCATATCGAACGCGGATTGGGCGGCGCCGTGCTCGATCCCAACGCGCCGTCGCAGCCCGCCGGCGTGGCGCTGCATCTGGATTGGCAAGCCGCCAATAGTGCGGCCTATGGTCCAGGGTGGGGGGTGGCTTCGCTGCCGCTGCTACCCGGCGATCGCATCACCTTGGGCTGAAGACCATGGACGCGCCCGTTTTTACTTCGGTGGCGAGTGGTTCGCGCCTGTATGCCAGCAGCGCCGCTCCCGTGGGCGGCTTTGCCGGCTATTGGTGCAGCGCCGCTGCAGGCTTCGGCGCTTCGGCAACCCTGGCGCAGACCTGGGCCGACGTGGGCGGTTTCTATGTGTTTACGCAAGCCTTGCCCAGCGACCTGGCAGTGTTCGCAGGGCAGCTTGCGCAGCTTGCGCCGCGCATTTCGCCGACCGGCCTGGTCAAAGTACTTTGGCTGGCGAATACGGCCGACAGCGCGTGGAACTACTGGTCCACGAGCATGCTTACAGCGTTGCCGCAGGATGCGCCTGGCGGACCCTGGGCGCTCGTCACGCCAACGCGTCTGGTGCTGGGTGACTACCGCGTGGAGCTTGCGGCGGGCAGCCGCTTGTCCTTGCAGAACGGTACGAGCAACTACGGATTGTTGCTGCCTGCGGGCGCCGCGGTTTTTTCGCATGGCGATTTCGCCTTGGGCGCGAGCGCTACGGTGACACTGGCATTGGCAGGCCCGGTTGTCGGTGCCTTGGCCGTACCGCTTTCACTCCGGCCGCAGCAACCTGATCCTTGCGACCAGCTGGGTGTGATGCTGCGCTACGCGACCACGCCGGCCGCGGACGATGCCGAGGCGGTCGCACAGAACCTGGCGCGCTACTTGTCGATGCCTTTGCTGCGGCTGCGCACGGGCAGCCTGGCGGCCAATCTGTACTTCGACGCCAGCGCTCCGCTCGATCCTCGACGAAGTTTCGTCGATCTGGCACCGACGGGTGCAGCGCCTTATGCCATGGCCAGCGCGTTCGTGACGACACTTGGCTACAACACCACGCTCACGCCGCGAGCCGGTCTGGCAGCGGCACGCTCTGGCCGTCTGGCGTTTTGCAAAAGCCCCATCTACGCCGTGGAGGGAGACAACCAGGGCAGCGAGGTCTTTCACCTTGCGCCGGATGGCTGCTACTCGATCGGCGTGTTGGTGCCGGTGAGCGTGCAGCAGCGGCGCGCGAGACTTTCTGCCAGCAACGGCAACGTGGAGCAGGACCAGTGGATGTTCGGCAATTCCGGTGCCGAATACGCCACTCTGGATTCGGCGGCCAGCGACGTATTGGCGTTCAGCGCCGGTGGTTCGGCCTACATACCGGCTGATCCGCCCGATGGCACGTCGCCGTTGCGTCCTGCGGCTACCACCGCCTATCTGACCCTGTTGCCGGGGGCGGCTTCATCGAGCGGCCTGCCTTACTACGCGCAGCCCCTGCAAGCGCCGCTCTTTATGGCGGCCAGCGATCTGGGGGCCGGATTTCTGGACTTTCACACCATGCTGGCGGGTAACTTGCCGCCGCAGTCGCAAGCCACCGATCTTTCTGCGCAGCTGTTCCCGGCAGGCGCTTATCGTTGGCTGCCTTCCGCGGACATCGAACTGGCACGCACCATCGAAGCGGCCGTGCTGGCGCCGACACGCCGTGCCGTCATTGGAGGCCTCCCTGCGTTAAAGGCGACGAGCAGTGTCGATACGCCGCCACTGGCTGTCACGCCTCAAGGCTTGCTGGCACAACTTTCCGCCGACGGTTCCGCGTGGAGCGGCGTGCTTTTCGGCAACCTGCCCAGCAGCGCGCAAACACTGCTCTTCACGCCGGTCAAGGAACGTTTCACGCTGGCGTTGCAGTCGAACCAGCTTTTTTTCGTGGTCGCCGACGTAGAGGAGTTCCTGAAACAAAGCGGCGTAGGTTCGAGTGGTCTGAACTGCACGCTGGACGGTTGGACGTTCAAGCTCAACCCCAGCGACTGGCGCGGCCCGGCTCAGTCGAACCCGACCTTGATGCTGTTCAAATACTGCAACCGCAGCTTGACCGACCTGGCAGACGACACCAGCGCGTGGGGCTGGCAAGAAGCCGCCGGCGACCTCCGCCAGACGCAAAAGCAACTGCAGGCGTTGCTTCTTGCCGCCCGCGAGCGTGCTCAGGCTGTGCCGCCGATACCCGGCGACCCTTATGTCATTTTCTACAACGAGGTGGCCAACAACCCGATGTGGAACGGCGTGCTGTTCTTCAACGCGCCGGTCGATCTAGGGCTGATGCCGCCGGATCTGAAGTTCCTGGCGGCAGGTATCGACCCCACCAGGTTCTACGCGCACCATGTGGGTTTTTCGGTCACACCGGTCGATGCCACCGGAGGCACGATCGTGCCGGGGCAGACGGCGGCGTTCGGTTTGATCGACTACGAAGATACGCAGGATCTGGCACCGTCGAGTACCACGCCGTTCGGCTTCAAGACCTTGCAGTTGAAAATACGCTTCGCCAATGCGCGCATCGCCGATTTCGCAGCGCAGTGCGAACTGATGGTGAACACGTTGTTCGGCGCACCGTTGAGCAAACAGGATCCGTCCCGCGGCAACAACCTCATCATGGATGGCAGCTGCCAGCGTGTCGCCGGGGTGCCTTCATACAGCTTCGCCCTCGATGGCGAGAACCTCTTCAATGCACAGGGCTCGGCGATCGTCAGTGCGCAAGTGCTGGCCGTGCGCATCGATACCGCCACCGCCGAGGTCGGCGATTCGGTCACCTGCAGTTTCACCTTGCAAGGCAATCTTCGCTTTCGCGAACTGGCCGCCTTCGACATGTTCGGCTACGGCGCAGACAGTCAAGGCCAGGATGGCTATCTGCGCTTTACCGGCTTGTCGATTCGCATGCAATTCACGTTGTCCGCGCCGACCCTGCAGACTTTCACTGCCTTTGAAAGTGCGACCGCGCTGGATCCGCTGAACAGTTCGCTGCGGAAAAATTCGCTGGCTGCCAATTTTCCGCTCAAAGTCTCCGGCATCGAGATCGTGCCGGTGGGCGCGGACGGCAAGGGACTGACGCCCGAGCAAATGGGCTTTGTCTCCATTGCGTGTCCGCTCGATCAGACACCGATGTCGGCACCTTGGTATGGACTGCTGTACACGATGGACCTTGGCTCGCTCGGTGCGCTATCGGGCAGCATCGGCCTGGGCATGACCGTACTTGCCGCCTGGTCCACCGGCGCCGATAGCGATCCGCCGGTCTACCTGGGTCTGAAGCTCGCCTCGTTCGTGCCCGGTGGCGGCAGTCTGCCGCTGCAAGGCGTGCTCAAGCTCGGCTTCCGCGGTTTCGAATTCATCGCTTATCAGGCAGGCGCCAACCAGGTGGGGTACCAGCTCTGGATGCGGCGCTTCGCGCTGTCCGTGCTGTGCTGGAGCTTTCCTCCAGGCAATGCGGATCTGGTGTTGTTCGGAGCGCCGGGCGATCCCAGTGCGTCGCTGGGCTGGTATGCCGCCTACGACAGCAAGCCGGACAGCGCCTTGCAGCTGGGTGACGGAGCCGCGCCCGCGCGGATCGATGCCCCGGCACGTCAACTGGCCAATGGACGGCGCACGCCGCCGGTCGCGTAAGGGAGAAGCCGCCATGGCAATCAGTAAGGTCGAGACGACGGTGGTGGATGTAGGGCAGGGGCAGTGCACATTCACCCGCATTTTCGACGACAGCACGCCGCCCGAACTTGTGCATACGCTGCTGTTCGACTGCGGTACGGACAAATCCAGCCCCACCACGAATGGCAACATCCAGTGGATCGCCGACACCTTGCAGTCGATGGGTACGCCGACCATCGATCTGCTGGTGTTTTCGCATAGCGACAACGATCACATCAGCTTGATGTACGACTTGATCAATGCCTACAAAGGCAAGAAGAAACTGAAGATCCTCAGCACCTGGTTCGCAGGCGACCCGGAGTTCTACACGAAGAACAGCTTCAACATCCTCAGTTACCTGGAAAGCTACTGCAAGAGCTTCACCACGCCCGACTACAACGAGTCCCAGTACGACAGCTCCACGCACGACTGGCAAACGCCGCCGATGTGGATAAGCCCGGACAAGACGGTGCAGGTGAGCATGTTGATGGGCAACGTCATCGACAACGAGCCCGGCATCTTCAAGCTGAACGCGTTCGGCAAGGTGGCGGAAAAAAAGAACCGCGTGTCCATCGTCTGCGCGTTGATCCACGAAAATCGCTCGCTGCTCATTTGCGGCGACGCCACCAACCGCACGATGGCATGGACCAATTATTACTTCGGAACGGACTCTTTCACCAAGGCGCTCATGATCACGCTGCCGCACCATGGCAGCCGGGCCACCGGATTGAACGTCAGCTCCGCCGAAGTGGCCAACAAGAAGTCGATCGATGTCGTGAAGACCTTTGCGACCCTGGCCAGCGCCAAGACGCTCACGGTCAGCGCCTACGCCTTGCACGGCCATCCCTCCATCGACCTGATCAATTATTTCTCGCCGACCACGGTCAGCACGGCAACGCTCAAAGACGAGCGCCTGAACGACGACAGCCATTTTGCGGTGTGCAACGTCGACGTGCCGCTGTACCTGCCCACGTTCGCCAAGGTGACCGAGGACTACCACACGCTGAACAGCGAAACCAATCTCTTCGCGACGTATTACTACAGCGAGGTGGCCAAATTTTCATACCAGTTCAAGGCCGTCTCGATGTCCACGCCCTCGAAATTCAAGGCCAAGAAAGCGCCCGCCATCAATCCGCACGCCTGTTGGGTCTATACCACCACGACGGGTGGCGGCAACACCGTGCGTGGCTACAAGGCCATGCCCGCTACCTCCACGTCGAAGTTCACCTCCGACGGTACCGTGCCGGAGACGGTGGGCGAAACGAAAGGGGCGTTCGCCACGAACGAAGACCGCCCGTTGCCGCCGCACCCGTCCGAGCTGTTCCCGTCGCCGCCTGAAGACCTGCCGGATCGCCTTGCGCAGCGAAGCTCCACCCGGGCGGCAACGGCGACCGCCGCCTGGTCTCTGGCGCGCATGCGCACATTCCGTTGATTGCCTGACCTCCTTCATTCTCCTATCTGCGAATTCCTATGGCCGCCAGTGATGTCTACGCCGCTCTAAACGCAGCCATCGCCGGCCCCGGTCGCAGCATCGACCTCTGGGCGGCGGCCAACGGCGCGCCGGCTCTGGCCGACCTGGTGCCGGTGCTCGGACTGTTTGGCATCAACAGCGCTTATGTATTGACGCAAGCCGACCTGGCTGGCGACAACCGCAGCGTCACGCTTACCGCATCCAGCGTTTTCGGCCAGCCCGGTGCGGGTACCGACAATACCTACGCCGTAGCAGCCACGCTGACTTATACCGACAGCGCGCGCTTTACCCTGACCTTGCGCGTGGTGGACAGTCGCCCGTGGACGTTCGCCGCATTCTTTCCGACTCTGCCCGACAGCGAGCGCTCGACCGTCGACACGGAGCAAGCACGCGGCATTCGCTGGACGACCTCTTTCCTGAAGGGCGCACGGCCCGGTTACGAGGTGGTGGTGAACTCGCCTTCGTTCATCGGCCGCAATGGAGTGGGCGAGCAGCTTGGACTTGTGGGATTTCTGCCCGAGTTCGCCGATCCGGATATCAGCAACAAGCTTGGCCTGCTTTCGCCATGGCCTTTGCGACTTGAAGGCTCGCTGCAGATGCCCGCGACCGTCGACGATTTTCCGCTCATGTTGCTGACGGCACAGGGCAGCTCGACCAACATGCTCAGCGGCAACAAGATACCGGGCGTAGAGGGGCCCGATCCGTTCAGCGCGAATGCGTTGAGCCTGAATATTTCGGTGGACCGCCTGGCCGATCCGGTGCTGGGCCACACCGGCTATTCGACACTGCTCCTCAGCGGCCAGTTCACCCTCGGCGGCGGGTTGTCCGGCGTGATCTCGACGCGGATTCTGTCCGCGGGCCGGACCTGGTCCTTCAGTGCGCAATTCGATCCCGCGACGTCTTCGTTAACTCAGGGCCTGGCTTCGCTGACCCGCATGTTCGGCGTCGAATTGCCCATTCCGATGGATTTTCCGCTGCTCAGCGAATTCCATTTCGCCGAAGTCGACGTCGAGTTGTGGAACGCGGCCGCGGGCAACGTCCTGCCTCAATTCTCGCTGCGCACGTTCGCTCTCAGCATCAAGTCCAACCAGCCTTGGGTGCCGCCGGTGCCTTTCGTGTCGTTCAAGGACGTGGGCATCCGCTGGGTCTGGGGTTCCACGCTGGCGCGAAATCCGAACACGGGGCGAATGGAAAGCATCTACCTGCTGACGGGCACGGTGTTCGGCTCCATCCAGTTCGGTGGCGATGGCTCGTTGCAAGGGACGCCAGCGCTGCCTTCTCCGCTCATGCCTGCGTCGTCGTCATCGTTGCCTGTGCCGATGTCGCCGGATGGCAGCGTGACGATCGATGTGCTCTTGTCCATTCCGAGCTTCTATATCTCGGGCGCCATGCGAGATGGCGACTACATCCCGATCGGCCGGGCCTTCGCCGATTATTTCGGCGGCAGCATTCCCCTGGTGCCGGCCAACATGAATGTCACCGCGCTGTCGTTCACCGCCGATCCCATCGGGCAGGTGTACGCGGGCGAGGCGAAGATCCTGTTCGGCACGCCCGAAGACCCGCAGCCCGACCAGGCCTGGACCATCATGCAGGTGGGCACGGTGGGCATCTCGGTGGAGCGCCTGGAAATGTGGATACAGGCGCGGGGCGGGCGCGTCGGCGGCGGCATCGCCGGCGTGTTCTTCCTCAAAGGCGCCGGGGCCGACGCGTATGACGACCCGCAGCTTCGGCTCAGCGCAGAGTACCCGCCGCAGGGGAGCGATGATCCAAAAGGCTGGCTGTTTGCCGCGCAGCTTTATCCCGGCACATCGATCGACCTGACCCAGATGGTTGCGAGGTTCATCAAGGGCGATCCCTCGTACCAGGTACCCGACTACGTCCCGCACTTGCTGATCGATCGCATGGACGCGACCTTCGCCACCGGCACCGGGGCTTATACCTTCGGAGGCACCGCTTCGATGCGGTGGAATCCGCAGCTGTTCGGTACCACGCTGTCGATCAGCGCTTCGGCCAGCGCCGATGTCGCACGCCTGAGCAGCACCGCGCCGGCTTCCGGCACGCTGGCAGGCAGCTTCGCGGTGAACAAGATCGCCATCATGGTGGCGATGGATATCGGGGTGGCGGAGCCCACCTACTTGTTCAAAGTGATGTTCGGCGAGCTGTGGGCGCAAGCCGTCACCGCGTGGCGGGGCGAAGAGAACCAGCGGCACCAGGTGGTATCGGTGCAGCTCGGCGGCATTACGCTCGGCGACATTCTCGAATATCTGGTCAATCTCGCTGCGCCGACGCTGGGGTTTTCGCTCGATCCGCCGTGGGATCTGCTCAAGCGCGTGGATCTGTCGCGCTTCGTGCTGACACTGGATCCGCAGGAGAACGTCGTCGAGTTCGTGTTCAACGCCGAGGTGGACCTGGGCGTGATGCGCGTGGACACCATCGGAGCGCGCTATCGCCGCGGCACGGGGCAGGGCAAGGTCGAGCTGATCCTTACCGGCAATTTCTTCGGCCAGTCATACAGCGCCGCCGATCCGCTGAACTGGGACGTGGTCAATGGCACTCCGCCCAGCGTGCCGGGGCAGGGATCTTCGACGGTCGATCTGCGTTTCATCGGCATAGGTCAGCGGGTGACCTTCGGCGGCCCCACGCCCGATACCGTCGCCGCGAGCGTGGCGGCGCTGCGTGCCGCCATGAAAAAGCCGGAGCCGGGAAAAGATCCGCTTGCCGGCACCGGCCTGGTCTATGCCGACGACAGCCAGTGGCTGATGGGGCTGGATATCGGCCTGCTCAACACGCTGGATCTGGGCATCATTTTCAATGATCCGAAGCTCTACGGTTTGTCCATCGCGCTGGGCGGCGAACGAGCGGGCTCGCTTGCCGGACTGCGCTTCGAAATCCTCTACAAGAAGATCACCAACGACATCGGGATGTATCGCATTGAACTGCGCATACCCGATGCCTTCCGCACCATCCAGCTCGGCGCGGTGTCGCTGACGCTGGGCATCGCGGTGATCGAGATCTACACCAACGGCAACTTCAAGATCGACCTCGGTTTTCCGTACAACCGCGACTACAGCCGTTCGTTCTCGCTGCAGGCAGGTATTTTCATTGGCCGCGGCGGTTTCTATTTCGGCGTGCTCAATGGCGATACATCGACCAGCGTACCGAAGATCACCAACGGCAATTTCTCGCCGGTGATCGAGCTGGGCGTGGGCCTGGCCGCGGGCGTGGGGCGCGAGATCAATGTGGGCATCCTCTCGGGAGGCGCCTATGTGCAGATCGAAGTCATCTTTCAAGGCGTGCTGGCCTGGTTCAATCCGACCAGCAGCGGCGGCGCGCCGGCGACCTACTACCGCGCACAAGGCATCGTCGCGATCCACGGCAAGGTCTATGGGCGAGTGGATTTCGTCATCATCAGTGCCAGCGTGACGCTGGAGGCCTTCGCGCAGGCGATGGTGGTGTTCGAGAGTTACCGCCCCATCCTGCTGGATTTCTCGGTCGGCGTGCGCGCCGAAGCATCGGTGAAGATTCTCTTTATCCGCATCAATTTCCATTTCTCGGTCACGCTGGAGATGAGCTTTACCATCGGCTCCGCCAGTCCGACGCCGTGGATACTGGCCAATGGCAGCGGCGACAACGGCGCGACGCGTGCCGGTGTCTGGTTGTCCGTGCCACAGCACATGCAACGCCGTGCCTTGATGCGGCAAGGCTATATGACGCGGCTGCGCAGCAAGCGCATCGCCCTCGGCCTCAGCGCGAACGAAAGCGACTACCTGCTCGACTGGCAGCCGGCGAATCTGGTGTTCAGCAGCCAGCAGAGTGCCGCGCTGACCATGCTGCCTTACATCACGGTAGGGCAGGTGCCGGTCGACTGGGCCGGCGGCGTACCCACCAATGCCAATCCGGATTACCGCCTTGCGTTTCTGCTCTACGCGGACACCGGCATGGCACCGGACGCCAGGACCGTGCAAGACACGGTCATGCGCAGTGCACGGCTCAGCAACAGCGATCCGCTGCCGGCCGACTTGCTCGTCACCGCGCTGATGCGCTACGCGCTCTATGCGCTGCCCGATGGCCCCAGTTCGCCGCAAGACAGCGTGAACGCGGCACAGCTGGTACTGCTGGCCGAACAGCTCAGCCTGCCCGAGACGGCGACGGCCGGTTTCGCGATGAGCCAGCTCAATACGTTCTTCCACACCAATCTGAAATTCCTGGTCGGCGGGGTTCCGGCGGGCCCGACGCCGCCCGACAAAGGCGCCATGCTGTTTCCCATGCCGCCGGGTCTCGCATGGACTTCGCCGCAAGCGGGCAACCGCGACTTTTCGACCTACAACGCCATCGGGACAGCTTACGAGGTTGGGGTAAGCGCCATCCTGGCTCCGTACTTCCCGGTGAACGGCGTCGTCACGCCGACCACGCCAGACGACCCCACCCAGTACGAATCCTTCGCCACCTATCTGTTCCGCGACTTCTGCCAGATGCTGGTCAAGGCCGCCATCAACGAAGCGCAGAAGCAACTCACCAACGCGCCCGTGACGTTGACCAGCAGCATGTCGCTGTCGGATGCGGCGAAAACCTTCACGACCGCCGCTGTGCCGTGCATCAAGGAGGCCGGTGACACTGTGCAGAGCGTAGCTGCCCGCGTGGGCGCGACCGCTGCCGAGTTGCTTTTCCTCAATCTCCACATCGAGCAGAACATTGCCGACACGGCGGTGGGGAGCCCGTTGAACCCAGCGCCGCTTATCGGCGTGAGTCCCGAAATGCTGGTACAGGACAACCCCGGGATTACTTTGAAGCAGGCTGCGTGGTCGCTGGGCAATGTGTCCCGCGCCGTGGGCTCGCCCGAGATTGCCTTGAGCGATCTCGCCAAGCTATTCAACGTTGCTGGCGTAGCCAGCTTGTTCGCTTACGTGCCGCCGCCCGGATCGGGCGGCTACACGCTGGGCCAGAATCCCAATCTGCTGCAGGAAGGGCGCAGCTTTACGCTGCCGACACAGATCTTTGTACCGCCGGCCAGCGGCGGCTTCGATCTGAATCAGACCGCGGCGGTGTTCTTCGTGCGCTATGCCGATCCGGACCTGTCGCAGTCGAGTTTGCCGGGCTCGCCCGACATGCCCAGCTGGTATGCGCAGGCCATCGCCATCCTCAACCCCAGCCTGTCTGCGGCGATGCGCGACGCGGGCGAATCGGTGGAGATCGATCCCGGCACGCCGCTGACGGTTCCTCTCCACTATGGCGATCGCAGTGCGACGCGTGCTTACACCACCGTGGCGGGCGACACCTTGCATCGTATCGGCAGCATGCTGGTGCTGTGCCAAGACCCGGGTTTGCTGAGCGTGTTGCCGTCGCAATGGGTTGCCTTCAAGCAAGCCGTCACCCCAAGCGGTACGAACTTCAGCATTCCAGCGTGGCCCTTGCCGAGTCAGGCCGGAGGCATCGCGATCCTGGCCGGCGAGACGGCCGAGTCGCTCACGCGCCGACTGATCGTGAATGCGAGTTACGCCAGCGCTGCTGGGTGGAGCTATGACTGGAACGCTGTCTCCGTGTGGCTGGGGCCAGCAAAAGTGCTCTCGCCGCTGGCGGTGGTGGTGATGCCGGGTGCCAGCATTTCGGACAAACAGGCCTTCACCTTCCAGAGTCTGGCCGACACCTACGGCCTGGGGCTGTCGCAAGTGGCCCAGTGTCTGCAGGATCACCTGGGTCTGCTGCCCGATCCCACGACGCTCATCGTCAAACAGGTGCCGGTGATGACGGTCGCGCAGATCGAACAAGGCGTGCTCGGTAGCGCCTCGTTCGCGGGCGTGGTCAACCAAGCTTCGCAGATGTTGATGTCGGGCCTGCGCCTGCCTGGGCTCAAGATCGACGATGGTCATGTACTGCCTGACGCAGATAATCCGCTGCCGCTATACGATTTGAGCGGCCAGCAGTTCAGTCTCGCGGTAAGCGCCGACCCCGTGCATGGTGGCGATGTCGCGTTGGCGATGACCGTGACGTCCACCGTCGACTGGGTACAATTTGGCAGCTCGTTCACTGTTGAATCGGATCACGATATCAACCTGCTCGGTGCACGGCATCCCGACCTGATCGCCCTCAACTCGCGCCTGACTGCGGCGGACGGCTTGCAGCCGGGCATGGTGCTGTTCTCCAGCATCGATCAGAGTGGCCTGGATTTCAGTTTCACCAATCAGCAGATTCTCGACGACGCGCCCGCCACCGGACTGAAGATGACCACCTCGCCAGCCACGCCGCCGGCCCCATCGCCCTTGCCGCTGAAAGGAACCGCTCCGAACACCTACGGCTTCGAATACCCGGTGACCTTGCAGACCACCCAGGCGTTGCCCATCCCGACGGCCGGGACGTCCATGGCGGGCTATGCCAGCCTGTGGCCTTTCCCTCAGGGGTTGTTGCAGCGCGCCGCGGCAGGCGTCGCCACGCCGTACGATATTTTTGCCGGCAGCCAACCCGGCGCCACCGCAGACCAGGCGCGCGCGTTGTCGTCTACCACCTACGGCAGCCAGCTAAGCTTCCGCATTCGGCGCATGGACGACGGCTCCAGCCGCTTCCAGCTGCTTGGCGTGGATACCGACCAGCGCGAACTGCTGCTGGCCCTGCGTGACGAAATCCTTCATTCGCCGCAGGGTGATGCAACCAAGGCCTATCTGGCCGTGACTCCGGCGCCTAATGCATCGAATGCACAAGGCCTCGCGCTGCTCGATCCGAACATCCCGTGCTTCATCATCAAGACCAATCTCTCCACTGACTCGCAGCCGCAACCCGACGCACTGCGCGCCAAGGCCGAGACGGATCCGACGCCGGTCTACTATGCGGATTTCCTGACCCAGCTCGCCGACTTCCTGCTACTGCTGTGGGAAGGCAGCGTGGTCGGCGGCACGGGCTATTACCTGGGACTCGGCAAGGAGCTGCCGGGCAGCGCGTTCGACGGGCAGGGCGTGGCCGGCTTCACCTTGCTGGCTATCGCCGGCGGACAGCAGGCGGCGGCGCCGATGGGCCGCACGCTGGAGGTATACAACAACTGTCTGCTCGTGGCCCCGGGCCTGGATGCCTCCATCCACAACTTGTACGCCGAAGGCACCGACCACTCCGACCTGAGCGAGGTCGCCCTCACGCCACCCGGCAACGCGGGTTTTTCGCTCACCATCGACACGCCGATCGGACAGGACAGCCAGAGCGCGCTGCAGGATCGCTACAACACGCTGGTGTTCTGGTGCGCCGACACCGCTTCGCCGTACACGATCCCGGCGGCCTGGACGCCCGCGCTGCCCAAGCCCAGCGATGGCCAGCAGCTGCAGGCCTGGGAACGGCAGCGCATTGCGCGCCGGCGGCCCGCGAAAGCCCTCGACGATACGCCCTCGCCGTACTGGCACTTCGAGCAAGTCATCCCGTTCTATCGCTTCACCACGGTCCTGCCGCCGGCAGCCACGCAAGGCCTGCCCGATCAGGCGAACGACCCTTATTGGGGTTTCGGCAACGCCGCGAGCTGCCCACTTCCCACGATCACCTTCTGCATGTCCGATCTGCTCGGCAACCACAGCCAGCCGCCCGCAACGGCGGGGCAGGGTGTGGTGGACTTGAAGGTCGGTTACACCGACGCACTGATCGGTCTGTCGCAATGGCCCGAGCTGGCCGCGTACTTCGAGATACTTGGCACGCCGGGTCAGGCTTCATTGGCCATGCAGCTCGGGCTGAAGGCTGCGGCATCCGTGCCCAGTTCGTCGCAGCGCGGCGATGCCGCGGTCGATGCAGCCAAGCAACAGAGCGACAAGTACGCACAGCTTTACTACCAGCTGATACAAAACGGCGTGGCTGCCAGCCTCGCCACCAGCCTGCGCCATATGCCCCAGGGACAGGCCATCGACATCGGCCCGCTGTGGCGCTACGCGGCCGGCTCCCATGCTTATGCGAGCGCCGCTGCGACCCTGGCCGCCATGACCGCGTCGGGCACGAAGCTGAGTGACCTGCTGGTTACTTATCCGGTGCGCTACGCGGAAATGGCAGTGGCCAACCAGGACGTTCCGCTGACCGATCTGTTTGCTGCCGGCAGTCAGGTCGCCGTCCCCGCGTTCCTGCCTTACATCGCCCAGCGCTCACTGACCGACCTGTATGCGCAAAGGCCGCAGGGCTGGCCCGATCCCGGCTCACCCGCCGCGCTATTTTCGCTGGCGGAAAACGCCGACCTGCCCTTGGCGATCGGCGTGCCGATGCTGCTGCCCGTTGCGGTGACGTTCTCCAGCGGCACCGATGCCGCCACCCCATCGTTGGCGCAACTCGCCGTGGCGCATTACACCGACGCCGGTTTGCTCGGCGAGCAGAACGCGCAAGCGGCCATCCTGGCGGCGAGCAACGGTGCGCAACCCGACTTGCCGAATGTGCTGACCGCGGATTTCGTGCAGGCCGATGGCACCACGGTGACGTTGCAGGTGCCGGTGGTCGCCGGCCAGACCGATTCGTTCGACGGCGCCCGATCCGCATTCGCCGCGCAAGGCGCCAACCTCGGCATCACGGAAATTGCTGCCGAGAACGCCGGCATCATCGGCTTGCTCAAGCCGAACCAGACCTTGAGCAACAACGTCTATATCACCCAGGCGCACGACACGCCAAGCCACAACAGCAGCGGTGTCGCGACCCAGGCGCTGGGCAATGCCAACGCGCTCACACCCGGCATATTCGATGACGGCGCTCTGGTGCAGTTCGGCAGCGAACAGCTCGCGCTGTCGGCCGACACCTTGAACATGGTCGCGCAGCGTTATGCGTGCCCGGCGGAGCGCTTGCTGTCCAACAATGCCGTGCTCGACTGCGGCAGCAAACTGGCCGTGCCCGGCTGTTTCGCCTGGCCGCAGGATGCGAAGACGTTGAGTGATCTGCGCATGCCCTATACGGTGCAGGCACAGGATCTGCTCGCCACCCTTTGTACCCGCTTCGCGGCTTATGGCGGCGGCACGGGCAGTGCCGGCGTGGACGATTGCGTCAACGCCAACGCGGATATTCCCGGCACGCTGGCGCAAGGGGTCACCGTCCACATCCAGGTGCCAAGTGGCGATGTGACCATCACCACGCTGGCCAACGCTTCGTTCTCCTCCACGTTGGTCCAGGCGCAGGCGATCAACTCGCAGACGACGATGAATCAACTGGCCGCAGCCATCGCCAGCCTGCCCGGGGCTTTGCAGCTCGGCGCGCTGCTGCTGTTCCCGCGGGTACGCTTGCCGACGACTTGCGCGCCGAAGGATCTCGCCGGACTCTACGGCGTCGATGGCGCGAGCTTCTCCCTCGCCAACACCGCCACGCTCGGCCTCCTGGCAAACGACATCACGTTGAAGCTGCCTGATCCCGGCGACCCCAAGAGCACTGTTTCGGTGACCACGCAGCCGAACGATACGTTCAACACCGTGATCGTTCGCTTCTCGGTGCAAGGCGTGGCCACCGATGCGGGCGCCATCGCGTCAGGCAATCCCGACGCCGCATTGTTCGTCGAGCACGCGCTGGCTTTGTTGCCGCCGGCCTCGGTGCGTGAGCAGGTGTCACTCGGGTCCGGCGGGCCGTACCCGCAGACCGTTTTTGGATTGAACGCGTCGCTTACGCTCTCGCGTCCCGTAGCGCTGGTCCATCCGGATTTCGATGTCGACGGACCGGTAGCGCGAGTGAGCTCGCCGCTGGCGCCTCATGCGCAAGGCGATGCCGTCGGCGCAGGCAGCCTCAATTTCGGCCCGTTCGTCGCGGCGCTGACCAAGGCCATACCCGATCTTCGCGTGGGCACGGCCAAGGTGGCCGGAGAGACCAGCGATCTATGGTGCGTGGATTTCTCATCCACCGGCATTGCATCGGTAAGCCTGGTCCCCGGTGTGCAATTCCCCAGCGAAACGCCGATGCCGCGCTTCCTCGCCTTGCCGCCGCTTTACGATCACCTGGTTACCCGCAAACTCGACATCCAGGGATTGAACGACGACGGCACGCTCGATGACGTCGCCGTGCCTACCCATTTCATGGCCATCGACGCCGAGCCCTGGGCGCAGCGTTTTCTGAGTGATCTCGACCGTTTCCTTGGCGGTGCCATGGCGACGACCTTGTATCTACAGACAGGGCTTCGCGATACCTTGACCGGCGCTATCGGCGACAAATACACCATTGCGGGCGCCATCGCGGATCAACTGCAGGGCGTGTTCGATTATTCGGTCTACACGCCGGCTCCCGACCCGAACTATCAGAAAGGCTTGGCAGTCGCGCGCGACGCTTTGCGCCAACAGCTCTACGTCAACTTGCTCAAGGCGTACGACACGTCGGTGATCGCGCAGTACGACACGGAGTCCACCACGCCGTGGACGGGCGGGGCAGGGGTGCCGACGGTGTCCCTGTATGGCCAGGCCCGCCTGGCCGACACCGGCACGGCGGTGACTTTCGCTGCGGCCAAGACGGGTTTCGATCCGACGCGCGCCTTCGTCAGCTTCTTCGCCACCGTGGCGGATCCGGAACGGCACAGCTCGGTGCGAGGCAGTCTGGAATACGCTTATTCGCATACCGAATTCGATATCTCGCAGGCGGGTGTGCCGACGGGCTATGAGGCGTCCAATTGGCTGTCCTTCATTCCGCTGCAGGACAAGGTCGCCAAACCCTCAGCCTTGCAGAACACCAACCCTGGCTCTCTATTGGCGCCGGTACCGCTGCGCACTTATCCATCGCTGCCCGCAATCCACGAACAGCTTGCTTCGCCGACCTATGAGCTGCCGGACAGCTTGGCCAAACTGCCGCTGTGGACCTACAAACTCACTTGCACCCACGAGTTCGCCGCACAAGACAGCGTCAACATCACGGCGGACTTCAACCTCGCCATGCCATTGCAGACGCGGGCAGTACAGCAGACCGCCGACCTGTTCAGCGCATTGGCGCAATACATGGCCGTGGCCGACAAGCTGTGGACCTTGATGAGCCCGCTCGCCGTCCCCGGTAGCAATATCGGCGCCACGTCCCCAAGCGTGAATGCCGCCAAGACTTTCGGCGATCTGGTCGCGACCATCGCCAGCAATTGGCATATCCGCCTTCCACAGCAGGCGAACAGCACGGCGCCGGAGGACGGCTACATCGTCGGGGCGAGCTTTGCGTTCGACGCACGCGTCACCTATTCGGAGAACGGTCTTCTCATCAAGAGCTTCTCCCTGACCCGCCAGCAAGACCAACCGGGCCCGGCCAGCTCGTGGCCGCAGGTGGAGGTGATCTTGCCCGACGGGGTTGGGGTGCCGCTGCAGGCGCAGGTTCCGCTCACGCCAAGCGCCACGATGGTGTACCAGCCGATGCCGGGCACCGAGATTCCTGCGCAAAACCAGCAAACCTTCCGCATTGCCTGGAACGACATCAGCGTGTCTGCCTATCAGAACGCGCGTGCCCGCATGTTGGCAGTGCGCAACGAGGATCTGCTGTACGACCCCGCGCACCCGGACAACCCAGTGCTGCAGACCAGTCCCGGCTTCCTGCTCAAGACCGCCGAAGTCAGCGCCACCAGCATCGTGACTCCGTTGATCGAACGAAGCGTTCCGCAGGAAATCACCGGCGTCGACCTCAGCACGGCGCTTGCCGATGCCGTGCAAACGCTATTTCCCGCCGCCGGCGTATTGGCGGACACCACAGCGTCGTGGGGGGTGTTCTATGCATACGAGCTGGTGCGGGACCTCGATTCGCAGAACAACAGCTTGCTGAGCAAGCTGCCCGTCGCGCTCTATCCAAACCAGCCATTGGCCGGCGCTGCCCAGGCGCTGGCGGGTGCCGTACAGACGTGGACGGACAACAACCATCCCGCATCGGCGGGTGGAGGCTGGCTGTTCAGTGTGATTCTTTATTCGGGGCTGGAGAGCAGCGCGAGACCGCTGTTCAGCGCAGAGCTGTTCTACCGGATTGGAAAGAGCAGCTAGCCGTCGGCGCGGTTCACGGGCTTATCGGCAGACCAGCACCGGGACCTTGCTTTGCAGCAAGACCTTCTGTGTTTCGCTGCCCAGCATCACCCGGTTCAATCCATGCCAGCCATGGGTGGCCATGACGATGAGGTCGCAACGATGTTCGTTGACGGCTTCCAGAATGGCCTGATAGGGGCGTTCACCGAAGGCGTAATGGCATTCGCAAGGTACCTGTGCGGCCTTGGCCAGCTTTTTGGCCTCGTCCAGGTAGCGCGTGGCGCTTTGCACCGCCTGCTGGCTGTACTTCAGCTCCGCCGCAGCAAGAAGTTCAGCCATGTAGGCAATGGAGTTGAATGGTGGCACCACATGCAACGCCAGCACCTTGGCGCCGAATGCTCTGGCCAGCTCCAAGCCCGTACTGAAAGCGCGCAACGACAGATCCGATCCGTCGATCGGCAGAAGCAGGTGTTGGAACAGCGCCTTTCGTTGCAGAAGGGTAGGTTCTGGACTCATGGCGGTTTCGATGGGCATGGACAAAGCTCCAGCGTATTGAGGTGTCGCGCCTGCACTCGGCAGCGTCAGCGTCATGGTGGCTTGAGCGATTGCCTGGATATTGATCGCGGTCAACTTGTCGAGTGATAGCCCATTGGACCGGCCATGCTTTTCAGCTTGCCGGTTTCCGCGAACGCTCGACGACGATCTGGCGAAACCGAGATGGCGCGCCCGGACCGTGTCGATGGCGGTTGACCCAGATCAAGACGAATGACCGGCGCCTGGATGAGTGTTGGCACATGGAATCCAGCCAAGGTGTGCCGTCATGTTCGAGGTCCTCGTCAACACGGAAGAAATGCGCGACGACAATCCCGTGGTGCAAGCTGGCCTGGCGCTGGCGAGCCGCCTCGATGCCTATGCGACGGGGCTGAATATCGTCGAGGTATTTCCCTCGACCTTGGCCATGTCCGAGATCATGGTCGTGCTGGATGCGGAGGAAAAGGAAGCCAGGCAATGCGATACCTGGTGGATGAATCAATGCCGCAAGCATGGCGTCGACGGCAGCTGGGAGGTGATACGCGGTGTATACGTGCCCGTATTGGCGCGGCGTTCCTGCATGGCGGATATCACGGTTAGCCGCCTGCCGAGTCGGGACACCGGCTATCCCACCGGCATGGACTATGTAACGCGGGTCTTGCTCACGGCAGCTTCTCCGATGCTGCTGGTTCCACCGAAGTGGGATGGGGCCTTCCGCCAGGAGAGAGTGCTGGTGGCGTGGAACAGCAGCCAGGAATCCATGCGAGCGTTGCGTGCTGCTCTCCCCCTTCTGCGCGAGGCCGACATGGTGTGCCTCATCGATGGCGCCAGCGACGTATTGCCCGGCATCACGCCGCCGCCGCTGCCGGTGCGTGACTGGCTCGCGCGGCAAGGCATCATCCTGCATTCGGTGCAGCAGTTTCCGGCCACGACCAGCGCCGGTGAAGCGTTGCTCAATCAAGCGCATGCCATACGTGCGGATCTGCTGGTGATGGGTGCATGGGGGCATTCGCGGATGAGCGAACTGATGCTGGGCGGAACGACACGCCACGTGCTGCAGCATGCCCGACTGCCGGTGCTGATGGCGCATTGAGCGAGCGGCGGGATAGAACGCCGTTACAAACTGTTACAAACCGTTGCCGAGCCGAACTATGGCTGTTACGTGCCGGATCTAGAGTTGCCTCCGTAGTCAACGGGGACTGCATATGGAGGGCATGTGTCATGACAGTGCTGGCAACAGACATCCGCACTACACGGGTAGGTAACCCCTACGCTTCCATGGCCCAGGCAGCCTCGGGCAACGACCTGGGCATCGACATCGAAGCCATTCGCAAACACGTTCAGGTGCAGCGCTGCAAACATGTCGCCGGACAGAGCATCTATCATGCCGGCCAGCCGTTCCACGCGGTCTATCTGGTGCACGCAGGCTCGTACAAGATCTGCGAACTGGCCGACGACGGCCGTGAGCGGATCTCCGGCTTCCGCATGCGCGGCGAGCTTGTCGGTGTGGAATCCATCGGCCTGAAAGCTTATGCGAGCGATGTGGTCGCCCTGGAAAGCAGCGAGGCATGGGAACTGCCATACCCGGCTGTCTTGCGCGCCTGCCTGCATGTGCCGGAACTGCAATCGCACCTGACCTCGGCGCTGGCCGCGGAAATCCGCTGCGATCGTTCATGGATGCTGATGCTGGGCACCCTGGCCGCGGAACGTCGCGTGGCCGCTTTCCTGCTCGACGTCGCCGCACGCTACGCGCGCCTGGGCTACAGCGCGAAACACTTCATCTTGCGCATGAGCCGCATCGATATGGCCAGCTTCCTGGCGCTCAAACATGAAACCGTCAGCCGCGCGCTGTCGCACCTGCATGACTTGAGCTACATCGACGTGCAGCGTCGCGAAGTGCGCGTGCTGGATGTCGATGGACTGCGCTCGATGGCTGGGATGAGCACGGCGTTGAATTGAGCGGCGTCACGTGCCGCTGTCGCCGTCGAGCACGCGGCGCATGGCTGCGCCGAGTTGTTCCCGGCGATAAGGCTTGCGCAGCAATTCGAAGGCACCGAAAGCACGGGTGTCGATATCCATCGATGCGTATTCGTAACCGGAAGTGAAAAGCACGGGGAGATGTGGACGTCGCTCGTGTGCTTTCGCTGCCAGTTCGAAACCCGTCATATCGCCGCCCAGCACGATGTCCGTAAAGAGCAGATCGATATCGGGGTGTTCCGCCAGCTGTTCCAGTGCTGTAAGGGCATCGGCGGCTTCACTGGGGATATAGCCCAGCGTGCGCAGGAAGGCGACGGCGACGCGCCTTACCTCCGGTTCGTCTTCCACGACCAGAACGGTCCCGCGATCGCGGCGCGAGGGGGAGGGTGCCGTTTCTTCCGTAGCCGTTGAGGCCGCAGCCGGCAAAAAAAGCTCGACGCGCGTGCCGTAGCCTACCTGGCTTTCGATATTGAAATGGCCGCCGGACTGTTTCACGAAGCCATAGACCATGCTCAGGCCGAGCCCGCTACCTTTGCCGGCTTCCTTGGTGGTGAAAAAAGGCTCCAGCACGTGCTCCAGTATCTCTGGCGGAATACCTTCACCGTTATCCGAGATCGTAAAGACCACATACGGGCCAGGTGCGAGCCTGGCATCCTCGTCGATATGGGTGACGTTGTAGGATCGCGCCGTGATCGCAAGGCGGCCGCCGCGCGGCATCGCATCGCGTGCATTGAGCGCCAGATTGATCAGGGCCGCTTCCAGTTCCCCCTCGTCGGCGTACACCGCAGGCACTTCATTGGAGCACTCGGCAATCACGGCGATACGTTCGCCCAGTGTGCGCCCCAACATTTCGCTCAGATCGGCCAGCAGCTGCACTGTGCGCACGGCGCGCGGCAACAGATGCTGGCGACGCGAGAAGGTAAGCAGCTTGCGGGTAAGCGCCGCGCCGCGCTCGACCGCACGCGATGCGCTCGCCAATGTATTCCGTGTCGCCGGATCGTCGGGTATATCGGATTCCAGCAACTGCAGATTGCCGGAAATGACCGTCAGCAGGTTGTTGAAGTCGTGCGCAATGCCACCGGTGAGTTGACCGAGTGCGTCCAGGCGGCGCGAATGAGCCAATTGCTCTTCGCTGCGTCCCCGTTGAATGGAGGCAGCCAGAACGTTGGCGACCGATTGCAGAAAGTTCAACCGGTCCCGGTCGAAATAACCCTTCTGATGCGCCAGTGCCAGCAACAGCCCCATCGGTCCATACCGATCGGGTAATGACACGAGGGCGGCGTCCTGGAAATCGTCGCTCAACGACGGGCATATGCGGCGAAGGCTTTCGATGATGGCCCCTTGCACGGGTGGCTGCTTATCGACATCCGCCGTCGCGCTGCGCGCCATGGCTTGCAGCGTAGGGTCGCCCGACAAGCTCTCCAGCACCGCTGGAGGCAAACCCATCGGTGCGGAGACTTGCAGGCGGGCATGGTGTGGGTCGCTCAGGAGGATCGCCGTCGCGGGAATAGCGAGTGTGGTCGCTACCAACCCCGGAATCTCGTCGATGGCCTGTTCGTGATGTGTGGCCTCGAGCAGACGCCGGCTCATCTGGGCCATGACGGCGTCGAAGCGGGCGCGTTCCTGGGCCTGGCGCGCACGCTGTGTTTCGGAGATATCGCGAATCGATGCCGCGTATAGCGTTCCCTCCGAAGCGACGATCGGACTCAGCCCGATCTCGATCGGAAACGATTGGCCGTCGGCGCGTACGCCGGTCAATTCATAGCCGGCGCCCATCGAGCGCTCGCGTGGGTGGGAGGCGTAATGGGCGCGATGGGCGATATGGGCCTGCCGCAAAGCCGCTGGCAGCAGCGCTTCCACCTGCAAGCCGGCAAGAGCGCCGGCTTCGTAGCCGAACAGGCGCTCTGCATGCGCATTGTTCAGCACGATGACACCCCGCCGGTCGACCACGATCATCGCATCCGGTGCCGCCTCGAATAACGCACGGAACAGATCGGTATCGGGGGCTTGCGTGCTGAACATATCGGTGCCTATATCCGCCTGACTGTCGGTGAAAACAGATAGCCCGAGCCACGAATCGACCTGATCCGCTGGGGATGCGCTGGATCGGGCTCGATCTTGCGGCGCAGGCGCCCGATTTGCACGTCGATCGAACGATCGAATGGCCCGGCATCGCGACCATGGATGTGCGTCATCAGCTGGTCGCGGGTAAGCACTTGATTGAAGTGCTCGACGAAAACCCGCAGCAAAGCGAACTCGCCGCTGGTCAGCGGTATGGGTTCGCCTTGGGGGCCGGAAAGACTATGCGATTGCGGATCGAGCACGTAGCCATCAAACGACAAGCGCCCGGTATCTGTCTTCGCAGGCGAGGACGCGCGGCGCAAGACGCTGCGCACGCGAGCCAGCAACTCGCGCAGGTCGAACGGCTTGGTGACGTAGTCGTCCGCACCGAGCTCCAGGCCCACGACGCGGTCCACCGAGTCGCCGCGCCCGGTCACGATGATCACCGGACCATGCCAGTACCCACGCAGATTTCGGGTGAGGCTGAAGCCGTCTTCGCCGGGCAGGCCGATATCGAGCATCACGATATCGACCGGCTCGCTGTCGAGAACGTGGCGCATCTGGATGCCGTCGCCGGCAGTGCTGACACGAAAGCCGTGGCTGCCGAAGTAGCGGCTGAGGATAAGGGCAATCTCGTCGTCGTCGTCGACCACCAGCAGATGTGCCGGCACAATCGTAGATGATGCAGGACTGGACGAGACGGCCATCTAAACCCTTGATACGCGGGAGTGCCCGGTCAAGCACACAAGCTGGAGCATACCCCGACGCCGGCCGCCTTGCAGCAGCTGAGCTGATCCAAGGATTTCGCTCAAATATGGCCGGCGGGCGGTGACGCCCATCGAGTTGGTCTGTTGAGCCATATCAACCCGCCCAAATGCCGGTATGCGCGAAGATGCATTCATCCGGAACGAGGACAAGATCATGCGCGCCATGGTGCTGAGCAAGGTCGGCGAGCCACTGACGCTCCAGTCATTGCCCGATCCACTGCCAGGTAACGATGAGGTGCTGCTGCGGGTGGAAGCCTGCGGCGTATGCCGCACGGATCTGCACGTCGTCGATGGCGAGCTGCCGAATATCGTGACGCCGCTGATTCCAGGGCACGAGTGCGTCGGCATAGTCGAGGTGCTTGGCCCTGGTGTTTCTGGGCTGAAGCTGGGGCAGCGGGTAGGTGTGCCTTGGCTGGGTGGCACTTGCCATCATTGCGAGTACTGTCGCGAAGGCCGCGAAAACCTGTGCGATACGCCCGAGTTTACCGGCTATACGCGGCCTGGCGGTTATGCGAGCCACATCGTCGCACGCGCGGATTATTGCGTGCCGTTGCACCATGATGCCGACCCCGTCACCGTCGCGCCGCTGCTGTGCGCAGGCCTGATCGGCTGGCGTTGCCTGGCGAAGACAGGGCAGGCGAAGCGTATCGGACTCTACGGCTTTGGAGCGGCAGCCCACATCATCGCCCAGATCGCCTGTCGGCAGCAGCGCGATGTCTACGCTTTTACGCGAGCCGGCGACATCACGGCGCAGACCTTTGCGCGCTCGCTCGGTGTCGTATGGGCTGGGTCATCCGATGAAATGCCGCCTGTGCCACTGGATGCGGCGATCCTGTTTGCGCCCATAGGCGATCTGGTTCCGCTGGCACTGCGTGCCGTGAAGAAGGGCGGCAGGGTCGTGTGCGGCGGGATCCATATGTCCGATATCCCCTCATTCCCCTATCGCTGGCTATGGGAAGAGCGGGAGGTGGTTTCCGTTGCCAATCTGACGCGCGCCGATGCGCATGATTTCTTCGCGGCAAAGGAATGCAAAGACATAAAGACCGCCACCCGCATCTACCCGCTCGAACAAGCCAATCAGGCTCTGGGCGATCTGCGCGCGGGACGGCTGAGCGGCGCCGCGGTGCTAAAACCATAAAGCGATGCATGGGCCTGGGGGCGTTCGCCGGCTCAGGCCGGCAGATACGCGCGAAGCTCGGCGGGGGAGAGAGCAAGCAGATCGCTGGCGACCTCGCCCACGACGCACTTTAACGCTTGCTCGTCGAGACGATCGCGTAGCACGCCGAGAAATCGCGGCGGCGCCATCAACACGAGATGGTCGTATTGGTTCCCTACACGTCCTTGCCGAATGGCGTCGCACAGCAGGTCGGCAAACTGCATCGCATGTTTTTTCCGCAGCGAAGTACGCGGTTCGATGGCATGGTGCGCCGAGTTCGCGCTTTCGTTGGTGCGCCCCAATCGCCCATGCTCGGGATGCTGCCCTGGCGAACGACTGTCGGGATCAGTGAAGCATGCGATCTCGATCGGGTTCGCGCCTTTCTTGGATATTTCGAACAGGCGTGCCTTGGCGGCATCGGCGACCAGCAACCAGGTCTTCGACATGTTGGCGTTCTCCACGTGACCACTACAACCGCGGGTGCTTTAAGCGCTGGCGGCATCGGTGCTCGAAAGCTTTGCCCTTCGTCCGGACTTTTTTCGGAGCGATGACACAATCGAAGCCTATGACCCTGACGGACGCGCGTCTTGACGCTGGTCAACAACTGCTGAAATCAACTTCTTCGGCCCATGAGTTGCCCATGTGCGAAAGGTCGGTTCGCGCACGACTCGCCAGAGAATCCGAGTGTCGACAAACCTTCCTGAAGGAAATTTTCCACCATCGACATGCCAAGCAGGTAGCGAGCCGTCCGCGCGTAATGCACCTCGGCGGTATTTCCACGGATAGCTGACCAGTCCGTCGCCGAGCAATGATCACGGCCAAGCCATGTCAGCGCCACGAGATCGACTTGCTGGTCATCCCGCAAGTCGTCAATGAGCGAATGCAGCTCCTGCAGCACGGCATATTGGTATTCATTCCGTTGCTTGCGGTGCTCTTCGATGCCTTCGGAATCCGGCGGACAAGGATCTTCTGCCGGTTCGGTGGGCGTGTCCTTGCTGTCGCAATCGCGAAGTCTGCCGATGATGAAGTAGACGGTATCGACAGGTATCGACAATACCTGTTGAGACTTGTTCATCGGTGGCTCGGTAGCGGCTCCGGTCATGGGACTCTATCGATACAGCTCTGGACTTATCCGGGCTTTCGGGCGGCCGACTGTTTGGACGAAGGTGACAAACTGTTTGTCGTCCAGTTTCAGGGCTTTCGCCAGTTTCTTCTGATCGAACGCACCGCGAAACACCGTGCCAAGACCTTCGGATGCACAGAACAGATAGACACTCTGTCCGATAAAAGCGCTATCAACCGAAGCGAACAATCGCCGGTCTTCGGCGACAACGTCGGGCATGCGATCGCCATGCGCAACGTAGATGAGCTCTACCGGCGCTTCGCCGACAAATTCCTGCAGTCCGGTTATCGCCCGGATATCCGTATCCAGGTAAGACAGCAGCTCATGCCGCTCAGGGGCATATATCCATACGCCATCGGCCATTGCCACATAGATATCGATGACCATGACATGCCGCCAAAAAGGCGCTGTGCGCTCGCCCGTCGCCGGGCGATTGATTCCGAACGCAGCCCAAAGCAGTTCCGACAGCAACCTGACGGGTAGCGCACGGCTATCGTATTCACGTGTGGAATGGCGCAGCCGCAGGGCATCGATCAATAACAGCCCGCCGTGTGTGCGGACCGGGGGCAATACATAGGTCCGGGCTGCTGGCGTTCTCGGATCCGGGACGGCAGCTTCTGCGCAGATAATTGCTGCGCTTTTATCCGTGTCTTGCTTGAGTGCCATAAACGCTCCCCCGGTTCTCTACCGTGCCGCGTATCCGACGGCCCCCATGCGACAACCGTGGAAAGATGTTTACTATGCTGCGCGGCTGAGCTCGTTGACCTGGGTCAATAACCCGGAGGTAGCGCCACTGCCGGCTCCAAGCACTTTTGCGGCCACATCCAATAGGCAGTTTCTGGTATTTCCGTGCCGAAACGGGGCACGTCGGAATGCCATGCATGCGCAAATGACAGGGTGCGACCCTCGGCGAGGCGTCGGCCTTGGCCGGGTCGTTTTCATACTGAATTGATGGAGGTCAAATCGATCGGTCGGGAAGGGGCGTAAACATCTTGGTGAATACCACCCGTGCCGGCCTGACCAACCATGTCCGCTCATGCACCAGAGATCGAGACGTTTTCCAGGCCTCGCCTTGAAGCCGGCCACTTGCGCCGGCTTGGCATCGACACCGGGCATGAGTATGTCGTGTATCTCAACAGGAATTCGCCGATTTGCCGCAGCGAGGGATTCGGCGCGCATTCACGCCTTGAGTTGCGCGTGGGGGCGCAGCGGGTACTGGCGACACTGAACATCGTTGAGGATGGGTTGCTGGGCGTGGATGAGGCCGGGTTGTCCGAGTCGGCCTGGTTCTCCTTGCTGCCCCGCGCCGACGAGCGCGTGATCATCGCGCATCCCCCCAGCCTGGACTCGTTGGCTTCGGTGCGGGCTAAGATTTATGGCAAGGCGCTGGACGAGTCCGCACTGCACGGCATTGTCCGGGATATCGTCGGAAATCGTTACGCCAGCATTGAGTTGGCAGCGTTCATCACTGCCGCCGGTGGCGACCGTCTGAGTATCGACGAAGTCATCGCGCTGACGAAGGCCATGGTGCAGACCGGCACGCAACTGCATTGGGCGCAGCCGCTGGTTGTCGATAAGCACTGTATTGGTGGACTCGCCGGCAACCGCACGACGCCTATTGTCGTGGCGATCGCTGCGGAACTGGGGCTGACGATGCCCAAGACGTCTTCGCGGGCGATTACTTCAGCGGCAGGTACCGCCGATACCATGGCGATGCTTGCACCTGTCGATCTGAACGAAACACAGATACGCCGCGTCGTGCAAGCGTGCGGAGGTTGCATTGCGTGGGGTGGCGCGATGAACCTGGCTCCTGCAGACGACAAGCTGATTCGGGTCGAGCGTGCACTGGATATCGACAGCGCAGGGCAGATGGTGGCGTCCGTGCTGTCGAAAAAAATAGCTGCGGGCTCCACTCACGTGGTGATTGACGTGCCGGTCGGACCGACCGCCAAAGTGCGCGATCAAGCGGAAGCCGAATCGCTGGCCAGGTTGATGCGCCAGGTTGCGGGTGCTTTCGGCTTGCAACTGCGCGTGCTGATCAGCGACGGCACCCAACCGGTGGGGCGAGGCATCGGACCTGCTCTGGAAGCGCACGACGTATTGGCCGTACTGCGCAACGACCCGCACGCTCCAGCCGACCTGCGTGCACATGCCTTGACTGTCGCCGCCGCAGTGTTGGAGCTGGGCGGCGTTGCTAGCGCGGATTCATCGCTTGCGATGGCGACAACTTGTCTGGAGACGGGCAAGGCATGGCAGCGCTTCCAATCCATCTGCATCGCACAGGGAGGTATGCGCACGCCGGGAAAAGCCGCCTATCAGCAAGCTGTTCCGGCTTCGCAGCCAGGGCGCGTGATCGCGATCGACAACCGCAGCCTGTCCCGGGTCGCCAAACTGGCCGGCGCGCCTGCCGCGCCGCTGGCCGGGCTCACGCTCGACGCCCATCTCGGTGAGACGGTGGCGGCAGGGCAACCTCTTTTTACGCTCCATGCGCAAAGTCCCGGGGAGCTGGCTTACGCCATGGAATACGTATCCCGCCATTCCGGCATCGTTTCCGTCGAGGTATCCGCATGAACACGCTCTATGCCATGCCAGGCAACGAGGCTTTTGCCGAATTGCTGTCGCTTCATACAGGCTATCAACGCCAGAAGCTGTTGCTTCACCATTTTCCCGACGGTGAAACGTTGATTCAAATGGCCCCGCCGCAGGGTGGTGACGCCGTGATCGTATGCACGCTGGATCGTCCCGATGCGAAGGTGCTACCGCTGATGATGGCTGCGGCGACAGCACGCGAACTGGGTGCCGCACGCGTCGGTCTGGTCGCACCTTATCTGGCCTATATGCGCCAGGACATGCGATTCAATCCGGGCGAAGCCCTGTCCGCCAAGATCTTCGGCGAATGGCTGGGGCACACCTTCGATTGGCTGGTTACAGTGGACCCGCATCTGCATCGCCACGCGACGCTTGCCGAGGTGTATCCGCATGCAGCACATGTCGTGCATGCGGCATCGCAGCTCGCCGTCTGGATCGACGCCCATGTGACTATGCCGCTGATCATCGGACCCGACAGCGAAAGTGCGCAATGGGTCATCGCCGTGTCAAACCTGCTGTGCGCACCGAGCGTGGTTGCGCGCAAGGAGCGACATGGTGATCGCGACGTGGAAGTCTTCCTGCCGGAGATAGACAAATGGCGGGACCACACACCCGTCTTGGTCGATGACATCATCGCCAGCGGCGGGACCATGATTCAGACGCTACGCTGTCTGCATGGGCGAACATCCCTGCCACCCGTCTGCGTGGCACTGCATGGGGTATTCACCGAGGGAGTGCTCGACAACATGCGAGCCGAAGGAGCGGGGCTGATTGTCACCAGCAACAGCATCGCCACCGCGGCATCGCAGATCGATATCAGCAAACCGGTCGCCGAAGCGATGATCAGCCTGTGCGCGGCTCACCCAGCGGAAACAGTAGCGCCGGCATAAGTGAGAAGTTTGTCCGCCACGGCCATGGATCGCCAGGACGGTCATCGGTTCATGCCATTTGCCGAGTTGTGGCGACTCGACCTTACCAGGGGTTGTTTTTGATGTTCAAACGATACGAAAGCTGATTGACGGCAATATCCCCCACGAAGGTCATGGCGGCGATGGTCGCCATATCCGTTGGGCCAAGACCGGCATATGCTCCGGTCAGTGCCAGTGCGCCGGCCACAAAATCGAGTTGGTCGAAGGGAATCCATGCTGCGCCCGGATTGATGTGCAACATGCGTTTGATGAGGCTCTTGAGGGCATCGCCGAGCATTGCGCCACCACCCAGGCCGAGACCAAGCAGCAGCCAATGCTGGTAGCTGACCAACGACCACGATGCATGGACCCAGTATTGCAGTCCAGTCACCAGCACTCCCGTAGCGACTCCCGCCAGAAAGCCAAGCACGGTTTTGTGGCTGCCTAGAAGTCGGTCGTGGATAGGGCGATTCCAGCCATGCCAGTAACGGAGGAAGGGCGGCGCCATGTTGGCGCAGTACGCAGGGAGCATGAAGTAGGCGAGGTGTAGCGAACGGGTCCACCAATCGTTCATGAAACCGTGCTCCTGGGTTGGCCCATTGTATTGTCCCGCGCCGCACGACTGAGCATGCGAGACATCTTGCCGCCCCGCTGGTCGGGCCGGGAAGAGTTCGCTAGGCAGAGGATATCGTGGCTGATCTGGTTGCTGGCGGCCCAAGACGGGCCTACATTGTGAAACAGGCATGTCGACGATTTGCTTTCGCAAAGAGGGGTGGCCATGGATATCTCCGAACTGCTTGCCGCTATGGCGACGGACCATGCGTCCGACCTCTACCTGAGTCACGGAGCTCCGCCTCTGATGGTTGTCGCCGGCGTGTCGCGCTATATCGGCGACAGGGCGCTCACACCGGCCGACACACATGCGGTCGCCTATTCAGTGATGAACGACCGGCAGCAGAAGGAATTCGAGGCGACGCTGGAGATGAATCTCGGCATCGCGCCGGCGGGGATTGGCCGCTTTCGGGTCAACGTGTATCGGCAGCGCGGGGAGGTGGCGATCGCCATTCGCTACATCACGACCGAGATTCCCGACATCGACAGCCTGCGCTTGCCGTCGACACTGCGCGATTTGGTGATGTTGCCGCGCGGCTTGATTCTGGTGGTGGGTGCAGCTGGCTCGGGCAAATCGACTACGCTGGCAGCGATGCTCGACTATCGCAATCGCAACCGTGGAGGACACATCCTCACCGTCGAAGATCCCGTCGAGTACCTGCATCAGCACCGCAAATCGATCATCGACCAACGCGAGGTCGGTATCGACACGCTGAGTTACGCGAACGCGTTGCGCAATGCCATGCGCGAAGCGCCGAACGTGATCATGATCGGGGAAATTCGCGACAGGGAAACCATGCAGCAGGCGATCGCCTATGCTGAAACCGGCCATCTGTGTTTGTCGACGCTGCATGCCAACAACGCCAACCAGACACTTGACCGCATTCTGAATTTTTTCCCGGATACCGCGCGGCATCAATTGCTGATCGACCTCTCGCTCAACCTCAAGGCTGTCATTTCACAGCGACTACTGCTTGCCGTTGACGGTACGCGTGTGCCGGCTGTCGAGTTATTGCTCGTCACCGCATACATTTCCGATTTGATCGAGAAGGGTGAAATCGCGACCATCCGCGAAGCCATGAAACAGAACAGCGCTGCCGGCATGCAGACCTTCGACCAGGCGTTGTACGCGCTCTATTCGGCCGGCACCATCGGTTATGCCGAGGCCATCGAACATGCCGATTCCCGCACGGACCTCGCCTTGCAGGTCCGCCTGCAAGGCCCGGCGCCGCAGGAGGTTGCGCCTGGAGTAGTCGATGGCGTGGACCTGCCTTTGTCCATGCCATTGGGGTGACATGCATGCGCGAGGTCCGGCGCAACATCCAGGACCTTGGCCTTTTATTGCAGAACCGGCATGTGAAAGACACTCATGTCAGGCTCCCTCTGCCATAGACATAGAAATCGGCGAGTGAACCCGTATCGTTGTCCCCGGTGTAGGGGTAGCGATTGGGTATATGGCGGAGCTGCCGCCAGCCCGGTGCATTCGCGCCCACCCATCGACTGAACTGGCGGTGCCGCACATGGGCTGTCTGGGCCTGCGCCTCGTCTTTGTCGGATGAATAGATCACGACGTAATCCCGCGCTGCGCCAAACAAGGTCCGCATGTACGTTTCGTACACCTGGTCCTCGGTCAGGTGATAGATCACATCCAGCGATAGCGCGAGCTGGGCCGTCTGTCCCGCGTAGTCGCGTACCAGCATGAATGCCTTGCTGGCGTCGCCGGCGAAGCGGCGGGCGCAACTTTCGATCGCATCCGGGCTTACGTCGAAGCCGAGATAGGACGGATACCTGGCGAGCGTCAATTGATTGCCATCGCCGCAGCCGAACTCGATCACGTCGCGAATGTCGTGACTGGCGACGAAGTCGTTCAGCACTTCGGCCTTGAATTCAGCGAGTCGGTTGTACGAACCCGCGCCGGAATTGCCGCCTTCGCGGTATCGCTCGATCCAATAGTCCTCTGAACCGTGGAAGGGCTTGGGAGGATTGAACCAATGCCGGTATACGCTGCGCGCGACGGGGCCGATGACGGGAATTCGCTTGATGAAGTCTTTCATGACAGCGCTCCAGCAACCTATTTCAGTGCAGAGAGGGCCAAGTCGATCGTCTGGCACCGCCAACCCGTCAAACGCCGACATGGTCTGCCGCGGAGAGGTTGATCTTCTCTCATTGGACGATTTACGGCGTCCAGTCTTGCATTTCGGATCTGTATCACCCTGGAACAAAGCGCGGACATGGCGTCCTGGCACGCTCCTTTTATCCGTCGTCGGACCGCAGTCGCTCGGGATGGGTATAGACGTTGTGGCTGCCCGGTCGCGCAAAGCCCACCAGTGTCATGCCGGCACTGCGGGCCAGCTCGATCGCCAGTGCCGTGGGTGCGGAGATAGCCGCCAATAGGCCGACACCGACGCTTGCCGCTTTGGTCACCATCTCGTAGCTGGCGCGGCTGGTCAGCAGAACCAACCCGGCGTCGGGCGCGACGCCGGCGCGGTACATGGCGCCGATCAACTTGTCCAATGCATTGTGCCGACCCACGTCCTCGCGTGCCAACACGATGTTGCCGTCCAGATCCGCCCAGGCCGCCGCGTGTATCGCACCCGTGGCGGCGTTCATCGGTTGATACAAGGACAGCCCGGCCAATGCGCGCTCCAACGCAGCACGACGGATGTAGGCGCAGCCTTTGACATGGCGAGGCTGGTGCACGGCGTCTTCCAGTTGACGCGTACCGCAGATGCCGCAACCACCGCGGCCCGGTAGCAAGCGTTCCCGTTGGCGGTCGAGCTGGGCGGCTGGTGCGTCTTCGGCCACCGTCATCGCCAGCTCGATGCCCTCCAGCAAATGACGTTGCTCGATGGCGCGCAGATCGCTGGCGCTCCCGATCAAACCCTCGCTAAGCGAGAATCCCAGCGCGAAGTCCTCCAGGTCATGCGGCGTAGCCATCATCACCGCGAAAGACACGCCGTTATAGAGCATCGCCACGGGCATCTCTTCGGCGACACGGTCGTCAAGCCGCTCGATACGGCCATCGCGCCAACGTTCGATGCCGCGCACGACATAGCCTGGCGAGGGCTTGTCCGGGTCGGGTGGAGTCGCTGGGGTCATACGGGCATCATAGCGACACGGCATCCTTCTGCAGCGACCTGTGGCAGGCTTCTGCTTGCGCGATCCTTGTTGGAATCCCAGAACATGATCAAGATGCGTGCTCTACTCGGGGGGCTGTTTGCCTTGGCGCTGATGTTATCCACGCATGCAACGTATGCCGGCCAACCCAGGCATATGACGATCGCAGCCGCCGCCGACCTGCGTTATGCGCTGGATGCCGTCATCACCACTTACCGGCGGACGCATCCGCAAGACGTCATCGAAGTCACCTACGGCTCCTCCGGCAAATTGCTCGCGCAGATCGAGCAGGGCGCGCCGTTCGAACTGTTCTTTTCGGCCGACAGCGAATACCCGAAACAGCTGGTGGCAGCCGGTGCCGCCAGCGGCGATCCGGTGCCATATGCCCTGGGCCACATCGTGATCTGGAGCGTCGGCGTCGATGCCGGCAAGTTGACCGTGGCGGATCTGGCCCGGTCATCATTCGAGCGCATTGCCATCGCCAATCCCGAGCATGCGCCGTACGGCAAGCGTGCCGAGCAGGCACTGCGCGCGGCCGGCGTATGGGATGCAGTGCAGCCGCGGTTGATCTACGGCGACAATATTGCGCAGACCGCGCAGTTCGTCGCCAGCGGCAATGCCAAGGTCGGCATCATCGCCCAATCGCTCGCGTTGAATCCCCAGATGGCGAAGAAAGGCAGCTATGCGGTCATCCCGGCATCGCTTTATCAACCGTTGCTGCAGAGCTTCGTGGTGACCCGGCGCGGCGCGGGCAACACGCTCGCCCACGATTTTGCGCAGTACGTGCAGAGTGCGGAGGCGCGCGGCGTGCTCAGCCGTTACGGCTTCAATCTGCCCAGCGCCGCGGAGCACTGAACCTCCATGGCCGGACTATCTGCCGAAGACTGGGCCGCCTTTGCCTTGACCATGCGTTTGGCGGTGACGGTTACCGTCCTGCTGTTGCTGCTCGGTACGCCGCTCGCCTGGTGGCTGGCACGTGGCCGTACTGCGTGGCGGCGCCCGGTTTCGGCCCTGGTCACGTTGCCGCTGGTATTGCCGCCCACGGTGCTGGGCTTCTACTTGTTATTACTGCTTGGCCCGCAAGGTGCCGGCGGCCGGCTCACGACAGCACTGGGTCTGGGTACGCTGCCTTTCACGTTTGCCGGTCTGGTGGTGGCCTCGATGCTGTACTCGCTGCCGTTCGTGGTGCAGCCGCTGCAGAATGCATTCGAAGCCATCGGCCAGCGCCCGTTCGACGTGGCGGCAAGCCTCGGAGCGGGGCCGCTGGACCGGTTCTTTTCAGTGGCGTTGCCGCTGGCCAGGCCGGGTTTTCTGACGGCGGCCGTACTCGGTTTCGCCCACACCGTCGGCGAATTCGGCGTGGTGTTGATGATCGGCGGCAATATCCCCGGCCAGACCCGCGTGTTGTCGATGCGCATCTACGATCATGTCGAGGCCAGCGAATACCTGCAGGCGCATGCCCTCTCGCTGTACCTGCTGGGCTTTTCCTTCGCTGCCTTGCTCGCGATGCATCTGTTGCGTCCGCGTCGGCTGATGGCCCATGACTGAAGTCGCCTCCGGCTTGCAGGTGCAGTTGCATTACCAGCGCGGCGATTTCGCGCTGGATGTGGATATCAGCGTGCCGCCACGAGGCATTACGGCGCTGTTTGGCCCCTCCGGCGCCGGCAAGACCACATGCCTGCGCGCCATCGCCGGACTCGACCCGGATATCGAAGGCCGCATCGTTTTCGCCGGCGACGTCTGGCAGGACAGTTCGACCAGGCGCCTCGTGCCGGCGCATCGGCGTCGTATCGGTTACGTCTTCCAGGAAGCGAGCCTGTTTCCGCATCTTTCGGTGTCCGGCAACCTCGATTACGGCCGGCGACGCGCCGGGCGCAATCCGCCTGTCGATCGTGAGGCATGGCTGGAACGGTTTGGCGTCAACCACTTGCTCGCACGCAAAGTGGAAAGACTGTCCGGCGGCGAGCGGCAGCGAGTGGCGATCGTGCGGGCGCTTCTCAGCGATCCGGTCCTGTTGCTGCTCGACGAGCCGCTGTCGGCGCTCGATGCGTTCGCACGCAGCGAGCTGCTTGGCTGTCTCGAACAACTGCATGCGGAACTCGCCGTGCCGACGATCTATGTCAGCCACGCCATCGATGAAGTGGCCCGACTCGCCGACCATCTGGTGGTGATGGATGCCGGCTGCGTCCTGTCGCAAGGCTCCCTGCAGGCAACGCTGGCGCGCGGCGAGCTGCCTCTGGCGATGAGCGATCAGCTCGGTGTCGCGATCGAAGGGCAGGTCGTGGCCCAGGATCCGGTCGATCACCTCATCGAACTGGCGTTCGAGGGTGGCCGCCTGTGGTTGCCGCAACGTGCGGAGCGTGTGGGCGATCGCCTGCGCTGTCGGATCAGTGCCCGGGATGTCGCACTCAGTACCGGCGCCCCAGCGACGGGTTCCAGCGCGCTCAATGTCTTGGAAGCGGTGGTCGTGGGGATGACGGATGCCGCGCACCCTTCGCAGTGCATCGTGCGGCTGGATGTTCACGGCACGGCATTGCTGGCCAGCATTACGCGGCGCTCCTCGCGGACATTGGCTTTGGCCCCCGGCTCGCGCGTGTGGGCCCAGGTCAAGGCCACGGCGCTCGGCACATGAGCTGGCAGGCGGTTGTCAAAGTGGTGGGGCACCGCCATGATTTCTCCTCCGGCAGTGCATGTGCTGCCGTTGCGGACAACAGGCCTCCATCTCCATGAGCGAGCTTCTCACTGTCGCCGATGCCGAACAGCTGATTCGGGTGGCGATGCCCGTGTTCGGCACCGAAAGCGTGGCACTGGATGCGGCAGCGGGGCGCGTGCTTCGGCAAGTCGTGCGTGCCGAGCGGGATCAGCCGCCGTTCGACCGGGTGATGATGGATGGCATCGCCATCGCGATGGGCGGTGGCGGGCGGCGTCGTTTCCGGCAGAGCGGGTTGCAACTTGCCGGGATGACGCAACAGACGCTCGACGATACGGATACGTGCATCAAGGTCACTACCGGCGCGATGCTGCCGCGGGGTTGCGATACCGTCGTTCCGGTCGAACAAACGCGACGCGACGGTGAACATTACCTGCTTGCCGAAAGCTATGCGCCGGCGGTTGGGCAGTTCGTGCATCCGCGTGGTTCTGATTGCCGCTCGGGTGACGTGCTGCTCGATCCGGGCATGCGCCTGTGTGGCCCCGAGATCGCCGTGCTTGCCGCCAATGGCGTGGCCGAGGTCGAGGTGGCCACGATGCCGTCGGTGACGATTGTCGCCACCGGCGACGAACTGGCTGGCGTCGATCAGCCTCTGCTGGAAGGGCAGATTCGTGGCTCCAACGATCGCGCGCTGGCCGCCGCGCTGCGCGTACGCGGGTTCGATGACATACAACTGGCACGGGTCGCGGACGACCTGGCGGCTACCACGGCTACCCTGGCCGAGCTGCTGCGGACGCGCCAGGTGCTGGTGCTTTCCGGCGGCGTTTCCGTGGGGCAGCGCGATTACGTGCCCGAGGCGCTGCGTATGCTGGATGTACGTGAGGTGCTGCATCGGATCGCGCAGCGCCCCGGCAAGCCCATGTGGTTCGGTATCGGGCCGCAAGGGCAGGTGGTGTTTGCGCTGCCGGGCAATCCGGTGTCGGCGCTGGTTTGTGCCGTACGCTACCTGTTGCCGGCGTTGCAATCGGCAACCGGGCTGGCCGCCGAACTGCCCATGCAGGTTTGTCTGGAAAGCGCGGTGGATACCAGCCCTGCCTTGACGTTTTTTGTACCGGTTCGTGTCCACCATGACTCTACCGGACGGCCCATGGCCACTCCCTTGCCGCCGGGCACCTCGGGCGATTTCTCCTCGCTGCCGCGCACGCACGGTTTCGTGGAATTGCCGCCCGGACCCGCCTTCGCACCGGCCGGTACGATGGCTACCTTTTATCGTTGGTGACATGACCGTTTTCCAAGCCATTGCCGATCTGCCAGTCCCGCAGGCGCTTCCGCGGGATCAGCGGGGCCGTGCCCTGCACGACCTGCGCATCTCGGTGATGGACCGCTGCAACTTCCGCTGCCCGTACTGCATGCCGGAAGCGACCTACGGTGAGCACTTCACTTTCCTGCGCAACGACGAGCGGCTGAGCTTCGGCGAAATCGAACGGCTGTGTCGCGTGGCGGCGGAGCTGGGCGTCAGCAAACTGCGCCTGACCGGCGGTGAGCCCTTGTTGCGCCCGAACCTCGTCGAGCTGGTCGCGCGGCTACGCCGCATCGACGGCGTCGACGACCTGGCGATGACGACCAACGGCGTACTGCTGGGTCGCCACGCTGCCGAGCTGCGCGACGCTGGCCTCGACCGCATCACGATCAGCCTGGATACACTTGATCCGGCGCTGTTCCATCGCATGAGCGGCAATCGCGGTGCATTGCACGATGTGCTCGATGGCATCGAGGCGGCGCAGCAGGCGAATTTCCCGCAGGGCATCAAGCTCAACACCGTGATCCAGCGTGGAATCAACGAACATACCGTGGCTGACCTGGTCGAGCGATTCCGCGGCAGCGGCATCGTGCTGCGTTTCATCGAATACATGGACGTCGGCAACCGCAATGACTGGAGCGCCGAGGCGGTGGTGCCCTCACGCGAGCTGATCGAGCGCATCGACGCACGCTGGCCACTGGAAGCCCTGCCTGCCCAATACGCGGGCGAGGTGGCCACGCGTTTCCGATTCCGCGATGGCGCCGGCGAGATCGGGGTGATCTCCTCGGTCAGCGCGCCGTTCTGTGGCGGCTGCACACGGGCGCGCCTGTCTTCGGAAGGAACGCTCTATACATGCCTGTTCGCCACCCAGGGCACGGACTTGCGCGGACTGCTGCGCGAAGGCGCCAGCGACGACATGTTGCGCGAGAAATTACGCGAGACCTGGTCGCGCCGAACGGATCGCTACAGCGAGGAGCGCGCCGAGCAACGCCAGCATTCCCGCCGTAAAATCGAAATGCATTACATCGGAGGTTAGGACATGCTCTCGCACGTTGACGACGCGCAGCAGCCGCGCATGGTGGATGTCGGCGCCAAGCAGGCCACGCAGCGCGTGGCGCAGGCGCGTGCGCGCGTGACGTTTCCGGACGACGTGGCCGCGGCACTGCATGCTGCCGGCTACATCACCCCGAAAGGCGCTGTGCTGACCGTAGCGCATATCGCCGGCGTGATGGGCGCCAAGGCCACGCCGCAGCTGATTCCGCTCTGCCATCCGCTGAGCCTGGACAAATGCGACGTCGTGATCCGCATGGAGGGCAACGACGCCTTGATCGACTGCACCGTATCCTGTCTGGGCCGTACCGGCGTGGAGATGGAAGCGCTGACCGGCGCGAGCATCGCCGCGTTGACGATCTACGACATGTGCAAGGCGATGTCGCATGACATAGTCATCGGCGACATCCGCCTGATCAGGAAAACCGGCGGCAAGCGCGACGTCGACCATTCGGCCGGGGCAGGTGCGGCATGAGTGCCGTCGTGGTGCCTCCGATCTACGGGCTGCTGCTTTCCGGCGGGGCCAGCCGGCGCATGCAGCGCGACAAGGCACAGCTTGCCTATGCAGGCCAGCCGCAATTGATGCGCGCATGGCATCTGCTGGAAGCCATGACGGAACGTGCCTTCGTCTCGGTACGTGCCGAGCAGCGTGACGACCCGTTGAGAGCTGGTTTGCCGCAAATAGTGGATGGCTACGAGGCCATCGGCCCTGCCGCAGGCATTCTCTCGGCACAGCAGACCTACCCGGATGTCGCATGGCTGGTCATCGCCTGCGACTTGCCACTGCTGAACCGGGCCACGCTGCAGACCCTGCTCGATGCGCGTGATTCAAGCAGCAATGCCACGGCTTTCACCAGCCGTTTCGATGGACTGCCCGAACCGCTTTGCGCACTGTGGGAGCCCTCCAGCCATGAGCTGCTGAAGCATCGTGTCGACGGTGGCAGCTACTGCCCACGCAAGACGCTGATCCTGTCGCGCACGAAGCTGCTGCCGGCGCCAGGCGATGCGCTGGACAACATCAATACCCCGGAAGAATTCGAACAGATGCAACGCCAGATCGAGACGGCGTCATGACGACCGTCACCTTGCAGTACTACGCGCAGCTGCGCGAGCAGGCGCGCACCAGCGGCGAGCAGGTCAGCACCTCCGCCACGTCGCTGCATGATCTGTACGAGGAGCTGCGGGCGCGCCACGGTTTCACCTTATCCGCCGATGCACTCAAAGTCGCAGTGAATGCCCAGTTCAGCGACTGGAACAGGACGCTGCGAGACGGTGACACGGTCGTCTTCATTCCACCGGTAGCCGGTGGATGAAGCACTTCAGCCTCGCCAGCGATGCGGTGGATCTCGCCGGGTTGCACGCGTCGCTGCAACATCCGGGCAGCGGTGGCTTCTGCGCGTTCGAGGGCTGGGTGCGCAACAGCAACGAAGGGCGTGCGGTCGATGGTCTCGAGTACGAGGCATATGCCGAGCTGGCCGTGGCTGAAGGCGAACGCATCGTCGAGGAAGCCATCGCGCGTTACGGCGTCAATGCCGCTCATTGCATGCACCGCACCGGGAATCTGGCGATTGGCGATCTTGCCGTATGGATCGGCGTGTCGTCTGCACATCGCGACGAAGCGTTCCGGGCCTGTCGTTACATCATCGACGAAATCAAGCACCGTCTCCCGATCTGGAAGAAGGAGCACTACATCGATGGCGATACTGCCTGGGTCGCCTGCGCACATACGTATCGCGAACATGAGCACGAACCCCATCATGGGCATGATCACGCGCACGAGCCGGCCGCGCCATTCGTGCCGGACTATTCGCGCCAGACGCGCCTGCGCGACGTCGGCGATGCGGGGCAGGCCAGGCTGGCGGCAGCGCACGTACTGGTGATCGGTGCCGGTGGCCTCGGCTGCCCCGTGCTTGCCTACCTCGCCGGAGCCGGTGTTGGCATGCTGGGCATCGTCGACGGCGATCGCCTCGATGCGAGCAACCTGCATCGCCAGACGCTTTACGATGCGCGGGATATTGGCGAACGCAAGGTGGATCTGGCCGCGCGGCGTATCGCTGCGCTGAATCCTGCCGTCGCCGTGCAAACCTATGCGGAACCGTTGCACACCGGAAACATCGTCGAAGTATTCGGGCAGTACGACCTGGTGGTGGAATGCACGGATGATCTGGGCAGCCGCTATCTCAGCAATGATGCGGCGATCCTTACCGGCATTCCGCTGATCCTCGCCAGCGTCTATCAATATGAAGGCCAGTTGCAGGTGATCACGGCAAAGCCGGGTGATCCATGCCTGCGCTGCCTCTGGCCGCAGGAACCGGCAAGCGGCGTGGCCGGCAGTTGCGTCGAGTCCGGCGTGCTCGGTCCGGTGCCCGGCGTGCTTGGCAGCATGCAGGCTATCGAGGCACTGAAACTGTTGCTCGACCTGCCACGCCCGGCTGACCATGCGTTGCTGCTCATCAATCTGCTCGATGGGACCAGCCAGCGTTTGCCGATCGATGCCGCCCAGGGCTGCGCCATGCATGGCGGCTGTGTCGAGGCAGCACGCGCTGGGCTGGGCCAAGCGCAGAGTGCGCGCAAGGTGGAGCTCGCCTTTGTCCATCTGGACACCGCCTTGGCAGCCGGTTACACCCTGGTCGACGTGCGCGAAGCCGCGGAGATCGCTGCACAGCCCTTGCATGCGCCATCGCAGTGGATTCCTTCGGCGTCGATCGGCGAACGTGCCACCGAGTTGGCTACGGGGCCGGTGTTGCTGATCTGCGCGTCCGGCCGCCGCAGTGGCGTGGCCGCACGCATGTTGCGCGGGCAGGGCATGCTCAACATCCATTCGCTGGCTGGGGGTGTCGCCGCCTTGGCGCCGCAGCGCGGTCGGGTTGCCGGCTAAGTGCCCATGATGGAGTACGCAGACGCCTTGCAACGCTTGCTCGCACAAGCTGTGCAGCTGCCCCCCGAAAGCTGCCCACTGGACCGGGTAATGGGGCGCGTCAGCGCAGCCGCGGTCCACAGTCCGCTGGCATTGCCGACGTTCGACCATGCTGCCATGGACGGCTATGCCTTGCAGGTGGGGGAGACGCTGACACCCGGTTCGGAACACGCCGTGCGGGGCTCGCAGGCTGCGGGCGATGGTGCCGGCACAACCACGGGCGACGCCTGCGAAATCATGACGGGTGCGCGGCTGCCCGGCGGCTTGAACAGCGTAGTCGCCGTGGAAAACACGCAGCTCCTGTCCACGCACGCCGACGGTACGCCGGCGCGCATCCGCCTGCTGCAAGCACTCGATGCCGGACAAAACGTCCGCTATGCCGGCTCGGATGTGGTGATGGGAAGTCGGATTCTCGGCTCCGGCATGCGCATCGATGCCGCGCACGTGATGTTGTTGGCGGCGCTGGGAATCGGGGCGCTCGATGTCGCACGCCGCCCGCGTGTCGCGATCATCTGTACCGGCAGGGAACTGCAGGCCGACCGTTCGCAGCCTCTAATGGCCGGGTGCATCCACAATTCCAACGGCCCTTACCTTGCCGCGGCACTGGGCGAGGCCGGGGCTGAAGTGCATTCGTGCGTGACGGTTGACGATACCGCGGTGACGTATGCCGATGCCCTCGCGCAGGCGCTCGATGACGATGTGGATCTGGTGCTGAGCACCGGCGCGGTTTCGATGGGACGTCATGACTTCGTGCCCGAGTTGCTCCGCGACCTGGACGCTGAGCTGCTGTTCCACGGCGTGGCGATTCGCCCCGGCAAGCCGGTGTTGGGCGCGCGACTGGCGAAAGGTCCTCTGCTGCTTGCATTGCCCGGTACGCCGATGGCGGTCGCGGCGGCGATGCGCTTCTTCGTTGCGCCGGCGCTGCGCGCGATGATGGGGCAGGGTTCGGAGCCATTGCTGCATGCCGTGCTGGATACACCACAGCACCCCAAGCCGGGTCTGCGCCATTTCCTGCGCGCCACCTTGCACCTGGGTGACGATGGCCGGCTTCACGCACGCGTGCTGCCTCAGCAGCAACCGTTTCGCATTTATCCCTACACGGAAAGCGGGGCTTGGGTGGTGTTGCCTGAAAATGCCGGGACCTGCGATGAAGGCTCAATCGTGGAAATCGCAAGCTTGGCGCATGGCCGGCCGCCACGCATTGACCGCGCGCCATCCTGACCGGACTACGGAGCGTTTACGCATGAAACTGCAGATCGAAGCTCAGCACTTGCGGATCCGCATCGACGAGAACGAACTGGCGCAGTTGCTGGCTGGCCACTGCGTTGCAGGGCATACGCAATTCGCCAAGGCCTTCATGATCCACATCACGCTGCGATTGCAACCTGATGTTGAACCTGTGCTCACCGGTCACGCCGATGCCTGGCAGATCGGCTTACCCGAAGCGGCGGTTCGCGACCATGCGGCGCGCCTGCCTACCCGCGAAGGGTTGCGCTATCTGCTGCCGGGCGAGCGCGACATCGATGCACTGGAGTTGCTGTTCGATGTGGATGTCCGCGACAGCGTGCGCCGGCGGCACGGCTCGAAATCCTGACGGACGGTTCCAACTTTCGCCGGGCGCATCAAGGCGCGACCGGCTGCGCCGCCAGAATCCGCACCGGCACCGATTTGTAGGACGGCGTACCCGAACGTGCGTCGTGATTGTCCAGCGCTACCAGCGCATTGCCCTCCGGGTAATACATCGCGACGGAGCCTTCGGCGATGGGGTAGGCCACCGCGGTATAGCCGCGAACGGCAAGTGGCGCGGCTCCTGGTTTGCCGACGGCTTCGACGTCGATCAGGTCGCCGTTCTGCAGACCGCGCGCGGCCAGATCGCTGGCATGGATGAAGATCACGTCGCGCCGGCCGGTGATGCCACGGTAACGATCGTCCATGCCATAAATGGTGGTGTTGTACTGGTCGTGCGAGCGCAAGGTGGTCAATGTCAGCGTGTCCTCGGGTCCGCTTCTGTCTTCGTCCAGCCCTCGTGCGAGGAGGAAATGCGCACGCTTGTCGGGCGTATCCCACACACCGTCGGATGCAGCGACGCGCAACCGGAAACCGCCCGGCTCACGCACGCGCTCGTTGAAGCGTTCGAAGATAGGGAACACCGCTTCGATCGCATCGCGTATGCGGTCGTAGTCTTCGACGAAGGTTTCCCATTCCACCCTGGAATCGGGCATCGTGGCCCTGGCCATGGCGGCCACGATGGCCGGCTCGGATTTCAGCAGCGGGCCGGCCGGTTTCAGGCGGCCGGCGGAGGCGTGCACCATCGACATGGAATCCTCCACCGTGACCGACTGCGGGCCGCCGGCCTGCACGTCCAGCTCGGTGCGGCCGAGACAGGGCAGCAGGATCGATTCGCGCGCCAGGATCAGGTGCGATCGATTGAGCTTGGTCGCGATATGCACGGCCAGGTCGAGCTTGGCCATGGCGGCAAACGTGGCGGCGGGATCGGACATCGCCACCGCCAGGTTGCCGCCGAGACAGATCAGGGCGCGCGAGCGTCCATCGCGGATCGCCTTCACTGCTTCCACGGCATCGTGCCCATGCGCGGCCGGTGGTTCGAAGCCGAAGCGCTTGCGGATCCCGTCGTTCAGCGCCTTGTTCGGCTTTTCGGTGATGCCGACGGTGCGGTCGCCCTGCACGTTGGAATGGCCGCGCACCGGGCAGATGCCGGCACCTTTCCGGCCGATGTTTCCGCGCATCAGCAGCAGGTTGGCGATCTGCTGCACGTTCTCCGTACCGTGGCTGTGCTGGGTGATGCCCATGCCATAGGCGACGATCACGCGTTCGGCTTTGGCGTACACCGACGCGGCGGCCTCGATATCGGCGCGCGTAAGGCCAGCCTTGCGTTCGATCGCATCCCACCGGGTGCGCCGCAGATCCGCAACCAACGCGTCGAAGCCGGTGGTATTGGCGGCGATGAAATCGTGGTCGATCGTGCCGGCACGGCCAGCGGCACGCTCGGCCGCGTCCGTATCGAGCAGGTATTTCATCATGCCCTTGAGCACGGCCACGTCGCCGCCGACCTTCACCTTGTAATAGGTCGAGGCGATCTGTGTGGCTTTGCCGGTGATCATCTCCACCGGGCTCTGGGGCGAGACGAAGCGTTCCAGGCCCCGCTCGGGCATGGGGTTGAACACGACGATGGGCTTGCCGCGCAGCGACACCTCGCGCAAGGTGGAGAGCATGCGCGGGTGATTGGTGCCGGGATTGTGGCCGAACGAGAACAGCGCGTCGCAGTGGGCGAAGTCCTCCAGCGTTACCGTGCCTTTGCCGACACCGATGGATTCGGGAAGGCCGACGCTGGTCGCCTCGTGGCACATGTTCGAGCAGTCGGGGAAGTTGTTGGTGCCGTATTCCCGGGCAAACAACTGGTACAGGAAAGCAGCCTCGTTCGAGGCGCGGCCCGAGGTGTAGAACTCGACCATGTTCGGGTCGGGTCGCGCGCGCAGGGCGGCGCCGATGCGTTGCATGGCTTCTTCCCAGCTCACCTCGACAAAGGTATCGGTGGCCTGGTCGTAGGCCATGGGATGCGTGAGCCGCCCTTCGTTCTCCAGCGCATGGTCGTGCCAGGTCCACAGTTCGCTGACGGTGTGCTGGGCAAAGAACTCGGGCGTGGTGCGCTTGGAGGTGGCCTCCCAGGTCACGGCCTTGGCGCCGTTCTCGCAGAACTCGAACGAGGAGGTGTGCTTCGGATCGGGCCACGCACAGCCAGGACAATCAAAGCCGGTGGGCTGGTTTACGCGACGCAGCGCCCGAGTTTCGCGCACCGGCGCCATCTGCTGTCGTACGGCGCGTGCCACCGCACCCAGTGCGTCCCAGCCGCCGGCGGGCGCCTGATAGTCGCTGACACCGGGAACCTTTTTATCGCTCATGACCGAAACCACACCGACCGAATGGATTGAGAATATTACGCCGACGATTCAGATGACGTGAGCACGGCTAACGATGGCTATCGGTTGCCAGCCAATCGCGTACGTGCTGAAGATCCTGCGGCGTATCGACGTCGATGCCGTTGGTCGAAGCGTATCGCTCGACACGCGTCGCTTCCCGCTCGATCAAAGCATGTGCGCCGCGCGAACCCGACCATGCCGTCAATGCCGCAAAGCAGTCGCGCGGGAACAGTACCGGTGGTCCGGATATACCGTCCTGCTCGGTAACGAGTAGACGCTCAGGAGCCTCCGCGTGCCGCCGGAGCATTTGTTGGATCGGCGCGGTTCCCAAGAGCGGCTGATCGGCCAGACACAGGAGTGCTGCAGAAGCTTGTGGAAAGGACACATCTACGCAGCGAATGCCGGCAGCGAGCGAGCTACCCATGCCGTCCTGCCAACCAGCGTGGCGGATGATCTGGAGCGGCAAGTCGTCAAGCACGGCCTCGACCTGTTCGGCATGGGCTCCGGTAACCACGATGACCGGCACGCCGTGCTCCAGTGCGGCACGCGCGACGCGGCGCACCATCGGCTGACCCTCGATCTCGGCCAATTGCTTGATGCCGCCGTAACGCCGGCCTTCACCCGCCGCCAGCAGCACGATGACTGGTGATGTCGGGTTGCGCAGCGAAGCGATCATCGATGAATGGCGCCTTCGTTGTCACGCAGCGGACCACCGCTGCGGTGGTTGATCACCGCCATGATTTCGGCGGCAATGGCCAGAGCGATTTCTTCCGGTGTTTCCGAACCGATATCCAGACCCGCGGGTGCATGCACGCGCAGGCCGGCAAGTGCGGGGGCGCTACGCATGCGCGCAACGCGCTCACGCGACCCGAGCGCGCCGATATAAGCGACCGGCGCGCCGCGTAATGCCCCCAGGTAGGCGATGTCCTGTTCGAGGTTGTGCGTCATCACTACCACCGAGCTTTGCGTATCGAGCGGCAACGCACTGCGCAAGTTGCCTGGCGTTGCGCAAACCGCATCCAGGCCGGCAGGCAGATGCATCGCTTGCAGGCGTGCCGGGTCATGATCGACCAGGGTGGTCTGCCAGCCCAATGCCTTGGCCAACGGCAACAGCGCACGCGCAGCGGCACTGCTGCCGATCACGACCAGCGCATGTGGCGGATCGATGGGCTCCACCAGCACATCGGCCGCGCCTCGTGCGGATGGCAGGTTCAAAGCGATGGTGTGTTTGTTCGTCGCCGACGCGATGGCGTCGACGATGGACTGAGTCAACGCAGGATCGACGATATCGTCGTGCAACACGACGTGCTCGCTCCACAATACTCGTTGTGGCATCACCACCGTTCCATCGACGGCGAACAAGGTAGCCATGTAGGCGCAACGCCGTTCACTGAGGCATTGCGCCAGGGCATCGACAAAGTCCGTGGCATGCGTCGTTGCCAGCGGCTCGATCAGTACTTCGAGTTCGCCACCGCAGCCCATCTCCATCAATACATCCAGGCCCGAGTCCGCGTTGTAACGGACCAGGCGGGGGAGGGTACTGGTGATGACTTCCAGCGCCTGCGCCACGATGTCGCGTTGTGGGCAGCCGCCCGATAGCTCGCAGACCACGCGCCCATCGCCCAACACGAGCATATGCGTGCCGGGGCGCCGGAAGGTGGAGCCGCTGGTGCGGGTCAGCGTTGCCAGTGCTGCCTTGGATGGCCTATCGCGGCGCAACGTAAGCAATGCATCAATCAGGGTGCTCAGCTCGTGCGCCGAATTCATCAGTGATGTCACCAGCTAGGGATCGGGACAGTGGAATTTGCGCGAAACACAAGACCTTCCGAATCAAGGTTTCAGTCTAGCGCGACATTTGTCCGTGGGTGCCCTCAATCAGGGGTATCGCGCGCCGGTGCCTTCTGGTACACGGTATTTTTACGGAAGTGCTGCTGCAATGCAGACTCCATGGTGCATGTATGGGGACGGACTCTGGGATACACGTCAGTGGCTTGATAACTTGCGACCTTTGTTGCGAAGCCGCCAGGTGTCGTTTTCCCGGATTCTCTACGCAGAGTGAGGGTACCTATGTTGTCCTTGTCCGTTAATGGCGAGTCGCATTCGGTCGATGTCCCCCCTGATATGCCACTGCTCTGGGTTCTGCGAGACGTTATTGGTCTGACCGGCACCAAGTTCGGTTGCGGCATCGCGCAATGCGGAGCATGCACGGTGCATCTGGATGGCCGGCCGGTTCGTTCGTGCGTACTCCCGGTTGGATCGATTGGCAGCAAGGCCATCACGACGATCGAAGCCATCGGCAATACGCCCAGCGGGCAGAAGATCCAGCAGGCCTGGCTGGATGTGGATGTCGTGCAGTGCGGCTACTGCCAGTCCGGCCAGATCATGTCGGCGGCAGCCCTGCTCAAACGGTCGCCGAACCCCAGCGATGCGGAGATCGACGCGGCCATGTCCGGCAACATCTGCCGCTGCGGCACTTACATCCGTATCCGCGCGGCCATCAAGCAGGCGGCGACGGGCAAGCTCGAGATCCTGCAGACCATCGTCACCTCGCCCGAAGGAGCTGCCTCATGAAGCGGAAAGCAGGCAGCCCCGGGATCTCCGACAGCGTAGACCTGAGTCGACGCCATGCCATCCAGACGGGTGGTCTGGCGATTGCCTTCCTCTGGCTGGGCGGCGGAGGCATCGCGTCGGCGGCGATCAATGCACGGCGGCAACCTGGTGACGCCGCTGCGGCTCTGGCCGATGGCAATCCGCCCTTCGCGCCGAATGCGTTCATACGCATAGACACTAACGGTGCAGTGCGACTGGTCATGTCCTCAGCGGAGATGGGGCAGGCGATCTATACCGGTTCGAGCATGTTGCTCGCTGAGGAACTGGGCGTCGGCCTGGATCAGATCACCGTCGAGCATTCGCCGGCCAGCGACGAGCTATACGGCATGCCGCTGCTGGGTGGGCAGATTACCGGCGGATCCACCAGTACGCGCGGTACCTGGCAGGTGCTGCGCGAAGCAGGCGCTGTCGCACGCGCGTTGCTCGTTACCGCCGCTGCAGCGCAATGGCATGTTGATCCGTCGACATGCACCGTGGATCGCGGCGTCGTTCATCACGCCTCCTCGGGGCGCAGCCTGGGTTTCGGTGCGCTGGCCTCGGCGGCGGGCAAACTGCCCATGCCAGGCAAGGTGCAGTTAAAAGATCCCAAGGACTTCCAACTGATCGGCAAGCCATTGCGGCGCGTGGATTCCGCCGACAAGGTCAGAGGCGCCACCCAATTCGGTATCGATGTGCGCGTGCCCGGCATGAAGATCGCCGCTGTTCGGGCGTGCCCTACCTTCAATGGAAAACTCGCTGCGGTCGATGACAAAGCGGCCAGGGCAATACCCGGCGTGGTGGATGTGATCCGTATCGATGATGCGGTCGCTGTGGTGGGCGAGCATTTCTGGGCCGCCAAGCAAGGCCTGGAAGCGCTGGACATCACATGGAAACGAGGTGAAAACGCCAACCTCACGACCCAGCAACTTCGCGACGCGCTCGCTGAGAGCGCGCTCAACGGCAAGTCGATCGTCGCGCGCGAGGTCGGCAGCCGGCCAGCCGGTGGGAAAGCCGTCGAGTCGGTCTATCAGTCGCCGATGCTCGCGCACGCGACGATGGAGCCACTCAACGCCACGGTCTTCGTGACTTCCGACAAGTGCGAAATCTGGCTGGGTACCCAGGTGCCCGCGCGGGTTCTCAGCGCGGCGGCAAAGATCACCGGCCTGCCCGAAGACAAGATCATCGTGCACAACCAGTATCTCGGCGGTGGTTTCGGGCGACGCCTGGAAACGGACTCGGCGGAGCAGGCGATAGCTCTGGCCAAGCAGGTGTCGTATCCGCTCAAGGTCATCTGGACGCGCGAGGAAGATATCCGCCACGACCGCGTGCGACCGATGTATCACGATCGCATTTCGGCCGTACTCGACGCGAATGGCCGACCGACCTGGTATGGCTACCGCACCAGCGGCGGCACTGTACTGGGGCGTTGGGCGCCGATGGCCATGGGCAAGGACGGCCTCGACAGCGATGCCGTCGAATGCGTCGTGGAATTGCCTTACGAGATCCCTAATCTCAAGGTCGAATGGATTCGCCATGACATGCCCCCGGGGCTGGTCGTCGGCTGGTGGCGGGGCGTGGGATCGACGCATAACCTGTTCGTTGTCGAGAGCTTCATGGACGAGCTCGCGCACCACGCTGGCAAGGATCCACTGGAATACCGGCGTGCCTTGCTGCAGAAGAATCCACGGACCTTGGCCGTACTCGACCTGGCCGCCGAAAAAATAGGGTGGGGTGGTCCGCCACTACCCCCGCGGGTTGCGCGCGGCATTGCGTTAGGCGAGCCGTTCGGTAGCCGGGTGTGCGCCATCGTGGAGGCCGAGGTGACTGCGCAGGGCGAAGTGCGCCTGCGCCGTGCCGTAGTCGCACTGGACTGCGGCATCGGGGTCAATCCCAGCTCCATCGAAGCACAGATCCAGGGCGGACTTCTGTTTGGCCTCAGTGCCGCGCTCTACAGCGAGATCACGATCAAGGGTGGCGCCATCGAGCAGAGCAATTTCAACGACTACCGAAACCTGCGCATCAATGAAACTCCGTTGATCGAAGTCCATCGTATCGAAAACAGCGAAGCGCCCGGTGGCCTGGGCGAAGTCGGTACCGCGATCGCGGCGCCGGCCCTGACCAACGCCATCTTTGCCGCAACGGGTGTGCGCCTGTACAAGCTTCCGGTGGATCGAAATCTGCTTGTGCAGGATGCCAGTGCACTCAAGAGCGTGGTGTCCGCCACCGTCGCCGGTCAGGGGAGGAACGACGCGTGAAACGCTTCCTCATCATCGTGGTTCTCGTGCTGCTTCTCGGCGGCGTGGCGTATTTCGCTCTGAATCGCACCGACAGCTCAGACGGCACGGCGCCGGCGATTGCCGGTGCCCCCGTCACGTCTGACCTGCTTGCGCGCGGCGAATACCTCACCAAAGCCGCCGACTGTACCGCTTGCCACACGGTGCCTGGTTCGGGCAAGCCGTTTGCGGGCGGCGTCGCGTTCCGGCTGCCATTCGGCACGATTTATTCGTCGAACATCACGGCGGATGCGGAAACCGGCATCGGAAGCTGGAGCGATGATGATTTCGTTCGCGCGGTACGTGAAGGCGTGCGCAAGGATGGCAAGCGGCTTTATCCGGCATTCCCCTATACCTCGTACACGCAGCTGAGCCGCGGCGACGTCCTCGCGATCAAGGCCTACCTCTTCAGCCTGCCGAAGATTTCGCAGCCGGACAAACCCAATGATTTAGGTTTTCCTTTCGACCAGCGCTGGGCGATGGGCTTCTGGAATGCGGCGTTCTTCAAGAGCCGGCGTTTTGTTGCCGATGCATCGAAATCGCCGCAGTGGAACAGCGGGGCGTATCTCGCGGGTGCACTGGGACACTGCGCGGAATGCCACACGCCACGAAATGCCGGCTTCGGCCTGGAGCACGGTAACGAACTGGCTGGTGAGGTGTTGCAGGGCTGGCGCGCTTACAACATCACCGCTGATCCGGTGCATGGCATGGGTGCATGGAGTGATGGCGAGATCGCCAGCTATCTGTCCACCGGATACGCAGATGGTCGTGGCTCCGCCTCCGGTCCGATGGCCGAGGTCGTGGAAAACAGCCTTCAATTCCTGAAACCCGAAGACACCGCAGCCCTGGTGACCTATCTGCGCAGCATTCCCGCGCGGGAAGGGAAGGACCCGATCGTCATCGATGCGAAAGCAGCTCCCGCACTGGCTTCCAGCGACACCGCGCCCGGCGGAGACAGTGCCGACGCAAAAAATGCGGGGCTGAAGCTCTTCGAAAGCGCCTGCGCAAGCTGCCACCAATGGAGTGGCCAGGGCCAGCAGACACCGTACGCCTCGTTGCTGGGTACGCGCGGGGTCAATGACATCAACGGTGGCAATGCCACCCAGGTCATCTTGCATGGTTCCAGAATGCGCCTCGATGGGCACGATATCTCCATGCCGGAGTTTGGCCGTGCTTACTCGGACACGGAGGTAGCGGCTTTGGCGAACTATGTCATCGCGCACTTCGGGAACAAAAAGGGGACGGTCACCCCTTACGCGGTAGCGCAAGGTCGCCAACGCTAGATCGTGCACGCAGGTAGGGCGTCGACCCCATACCGGCGCAGCCTGTTGCGCGCGTAGCGGTTCAATGACCAGGATGGCAGAAGGCGATTGTGACGTTGCCGTTCACACGCGGCCCGATCCGTGCAGACCGAACGTGGGGCAGGTAACGATGGGGCATCTCGCAGCGAAAGCTCAGGATCACCGGCTTATTCGCTCCCCAACCCACGAAGGTCATGTTCATGAAAACCCGCTACCTCCACCGAAAAGAGCTGCTCGCCGCCATGGCTGTTGCGATCTCGGCAACCGGCATTCCCGCAATGGCCGCCGATCAGCCCATACACGTGCGCGGAACCGTCACCGACGTGACGGCTAGCAGCTTTACCGTGCAGACCGATGCCGGCTCCAGAATCATCACCGTCGCAGCAGACACACGTATTGCCGGCGTGGTGCCGAGCAGCCTCGACCAGATCGCGCCGGGCTCGTTCATCGGTTCGGCCAACGTGCCCGATGGCAAGACCTCGCGTGCGCTCGAAGTGGTGGTGTTCCCGCCGGCGATGAAAGGATCCGGCCTGGGTGACTACGCATGGGATCTCCCCGCCAAAGGCGGCAGCACATCGGCGATGACCAACGGCAGCGTGATGCCTTCGGCGATGACGAACGGCACCGTCAAAAAGATGAATCACGCGATGCCGATGGCATCGGCGATGACGAACGGTACCGTGAAGAGCACTTCCGGCAGCAGCGATCGCATGCTGGTGGTTGATTATGGAAAGGGCGAAAAGACGATCGCTGTGCCGGCCAACGTGCCGGTGGTGACCTTCAAACCTGCTGACAGGAACGCGATCGTCAAGGGCGCACATGTTTTCGTGGTGGGCCTGCCTGGCAATCCGGTGAACGCCAGGGTCGTGACCGTCGGCCTCGATGGCACCGTGCCTCCCATGTGATGGTCAGCGGCATTTGAAGTATTCCACGCCGTCCGTCCTTGCCTGCATGCTGCGGGCAAGGACGGAGCGTAGCGCTCGAATGTCTTTTTGTGTCGGCTCCTCGGGATCGTCATGAGCGATATATGACCGATCCCGAGGATCCGCTTTGCGAATGCCCGATCAGATGCCGGCGTACCACTCGTAGCCCTGGTCTTCCCAATAGCCGCCCTTGCCGTCGCCAATCGCATCGAAGGATTTAACCACCTCGATGCGGCTCAGGTATTTCGCTTGCTTGTAGCCAAGTTGCCGACCCACGCGCAGGCGCAAGGGCGCACCGTTCTGCACCGGTAGCGGCTTGTCGTTCAAACCGAAAGCCAGCAGTGTCTGCGGGTGCCTCGCCTCGTCGATGTCCACGCTCTCGTAATAAGGCGTGTCCACGTCCATCTCGTCGAAGCAGTGAAAAACGACAAAGCGTGCCTGCGGATCGGCCCCGACGTGGTCGAGCACGGCGGAGAGCAAGGTGCCTTGCCACTTGCCGATGGCGCTCCAGCCTTCCACGCAATCGTGCCGGGTGATCTGCGTGCGCGTGTCGAGTTTCTTCAGGTCGTCGATCGACAGCATGGCGGGGCGGCTGACCATGCCGTCCACCTGCAACTTGTAGTCACGGAACTGATTCGCCATCAGCGTCTGATACGCCGGCGTGTTGGGCATCGTGGTGCCGTTGGGATGAAATACCGAGGAAATGTCGGCCTCGGTATATTCCTTCGCCATGGCGCTGGACGGTGCCAGCAAAGCCTGTACGCGGCGGTTCAGCCCTTCGGCCTTGCCCAGCACTTTCGGACCCCAGCTGCTTTGCGAAATGCGGTCGCAGCCGGCGACGATCAGGCTGGCCGTACCCATGATGGCGATGCGCAGGAATGATCGGCGGTCAGTCATGGGAACGCTCCTCGGCAGAGATCGTCTCGTCTGGATCGGAGGCATGGCCTTTACCTGCATCGACTTTGTAATAACCGGTGATCATGCCGCGCAGCTGATTGAACACCCCGCTTATAAGCACTTCGAACAGATGGATCAGCACGAAGGCGACGAATGCCCAGGCGATGATGAAATGGATGGTTCGCGCCGACTGGCGGCCACCGACTGCCTCGACCAGGGGCGAGAGCACGGCATCCATGCGCGGCGACATCGCCAGTCCCATCAGCACGATGCCGACACCGAACACGAAGATCACGATGAGGTAGGCGAGCCGTTGCAGGATGTTGTAGCGCAGCGCCTCTTCGCCATGCGGATGCTTGAAGCGGATGTGGTCGAGGATCGAATGGCCGATGCCGCGCCAGTCACTGCGGGTGGGCCACAGATCGCGTTGCAGGTGCCTTCTGGCGAGGGAATAGCCGACGTAGCAGAGACCGTTGAGTACGAACACCCAGGCGAAGAAGAAGTGCCAGCGCCTTCCCATCGCCAACCAGCCGGCGCCCGGTACGGTTAGCCAGGATGGAAAGCCGCGTACTTCAGGCGTGCCGTCGCTGCCTTTGGATACGCCCAGCACGCCGGTGGTGGTGAATTCGAGGCTGCCGATCCGGGTGGTCCCGACCAGGTTTCCTGCCGAATCCTGATGGGCGTCCAGGGTCAGCAGTTCCTTGCCCTTGTCGGACCGGTTGCCCCAGTAAAGGCTCGGATGCGCGTTGAAGATCTGCAAGCCGCTGAACAGCATCAGCGACAGTGCGATGACGTTGATCCAGTGCATGATCCGGATCGGCAGCGTATGCCGATAGACCAGCCGGCGCGATGGTTGCGGCGACACGGGTGCCGGCGTCTCCAACTCGACAACAGCAACACTTTCCGTATTCACGATGTGCACCCCCGGCAAAACATGACCAACAGAGCAGTGTTCAATTATGCGGATGCGACGGAGATCGATCTCTCACCAGCCGCATCGACAGCATTCTGTCTTACTTTCGTTGCCATGCCGCGTGAAGTTACTCGCCGGTAAGGGGAGAGCGCAAATGGATGCTGCGCCAACCTCCTGGCGATGCGGTTCTCAAGGGGGCAGATCCGTTGCTGACCAACGCACGTGGGCGCAGCGATGCGTGACCGATAGCCGCGGGACAGTGACGGTTCGACCATCCGGGTCTGCCAGTCCATCAGCCCATAGGTCGTCTTCCAAACAGACGCGGGTCAAACACCACATGTCCGGGAATGGCCAGCACCACGTCGGTACCGCCGAGCTCGCCACGGCGAATGGTCAGAGTGGCGCCGAGTTTTTCCGCCCGCTCGTGCATGCCGACCAAACCCCAGTGACCGTCACGCCGGCCCTGCCGGATAGTGCTCGCCTGGATGCCGCGGCCGTCGTCGCGAACGGCGATGCGCAAGCTTTGCAGTTGGTAGCTGATATCGACCTTGATCAACTTGGCGTTGGCATGGATGAAGGCGTTGCGCATGGCTTCGCGGACGATTTCGACGACTTCGTCGCAGGCGGGAGGGCATAAGGGTTTCTCGACACCGCTCATGCTTACCCGGAAGGGTGTGCCATAGGTGGATGCCAGCTCTTCGCCGATCGCGTGAATGGATTGGGTAAGTTGCCCCCGTCCCTGATCGGCGCCACGCAGCGCCACGATCTTGTCGCGCCCTTCGACCAGCATGTCACGCGCCTGGACGATCGCTGCATCCAGGGCGCCGCGCTGGCGATCGTCGGCAGGCAGCCCAGCGACCAGCGCTTGCAGGCGAAGCAACAGGCCTTGTACGCCTTGCAGCAAGGTGTCGTGCAATTCCCGCGCAATGCGTTCGCGTTCGCGGGTGCGCTCTTCAAGACGCAGGCGGATCCGCCCGCTCATCAGACGCAGCCACCACAGATAGAGCGCTGCGATCAGCAGAAGTCCGGCGGCGATGCATAGCAGGCGGAACCACGAGGTTTGAAAGAACTGCGGCGCAATACTGAAGTCGATGCTGGCGTCTTGGTCGTTCCAGATACCGTCGTCATTCGCAGCAGTGACATGGAAGCGGTACTTGCCCGGCCCGAGATTGGAATAGAACGCCTCGCGGCGGGTGCCGCTGTCCTGCCATTGGTTATCCACGCCGTCGAGCTTGTAGCGGAATCGCACACGGTCGGGAATGGCCAGGCTGGTGGCGGTGTAGTCAAGGCGCACATTGCTGGTGTGCTGCGGCAGGCGCAGCGATTGCAGGTCGGTATAGCTGCGGTCGCCGGCAGTCAGGCCCTGGATGAATACCGGCGGCGCGATGGGATTGCGGTGCAGGCGGGCAGGATCGATCCATGCAACGCCCTGGTTGGTGTTGAACCAGATGCGGCCCAGGGAATCCGCGGCGGCAGTCGATACGGGCGAGGCCTGCAACGCAATGCCGGGCAAGCCGTCGTGGTAGTCGTACAACTCATAAGCTGCGCGGTAGCCTCCGCCGAAGCCTTTATGGAAGGCATCGGCATCAATGTGCACCACGCCCCGGCTGCCATTGATCCAGACGTCGCCCCGGTCGGTGCGTACGATGCCCGACACGCCGGCCAGCACCTGCGGCTCGGTGATGGCGAGCGACTCGAATCGTCCCTGGCGCAGGCGGGCGAGTCCGCCATCGCCACCGACGAGCAGGTCGCCAGCGCTGGTGTCGATGGTGGCGATATTGCCGACGTGCAAGCCCTGGGCCGGTCCGAATACCTGCCGCACCTGGCCGTCGATCGACAGTATCCGGTTCTCGGGGTAGCCGGCCCACAGCCGGCCGGAGGCATCGAGAGCGAGCGCGCTGGGTGTCATCGCATCCAGTCCGGGGCCCTGATCAACACGGGTCCAGTGGTTCTGGTCCCAGTGATAAAGGCCGTTGTCGGCAAAACTGGCCCACAGTCCGCCTTGTCGGTCCGAGGCTATCGCCCGGACGGTCACAAGCTTGCCGGCCACCGGCAGCTCGAGCGGGACGAAACGGCCATTCACCATCCGACCGAGGCAGTTGTACCCGACCAACCACAAGGTCTTGTCGGGCGCGTAGAGTGCCGCATCGATAGGGGGCAGGCCTTGCGAGATCACTTCCGCGTCTTGCGCGGTAGCACGCAGGAGCGAACCGCCGCTCGCCATCCAGATCTGGCCTACATCGCTGGCGACGAGCTCGGAACTGGCTGCTGGCACCGCCTTGGTGTTCGCCGGCACCCGCACTTTGTTGAGATGAAAACTGCTCAAACCCAGATTGGTACCGGCCCACAGCGTGCCTTCGCGGTCCTCGAGCAGCGGTACCGCAACGTCCGATGGCAAGCCGCTATCGTGATTGAACACGCCATCGATGTCGGCGGGTTGCAGCGAGCGGCCGCCGGCCAGGCGAGACGGCGACGACACCCGATAGACGCCGCCCCGCTCGGCATCGGACCCCCACAGATGACCGTCATGGTCGAACAGCAAGCGCTTGGATCGTGCGAAGGACGTTCTGGCCAGCGGTTGCTTCAGATCGGGCGAAGGGTGCACCGCGGACAAGCCGGGCAGGGCGCGAGTGCCGTGCAACCCGTCCGACAGCCACAGCGTGCCGTCAGATGCCTGCGCCAGAACGGCATCCGGATCCACGCGCTCGCTGGTGCTCTCGAAACGGTGCGAACCCTTGCGCAGGAACATCAACTGGTCGCCGGTGGTCACCCACAACGTGCCCTCGCTGTCGGCCATCACCCAGTCGGCCCGTTTCGCCGGATAGCCCCAGTCGCTACCTATGGTCTGCCAATGCCGGCCATCGAGGCGCGCCAGCCCTCCGCGGCTGGCGGCCCATAGGCTGCCGTCACCGGCCTGGGCGAAGGCGATCACCATGCCGGTTGGAAAGCCGTCGCGATCGGTGTAATGCGTAACGTGGCCGGCCTTGAGCACGCTGGCGCCGCCGTAGAAAAAGCCGATCCACAGGGAACCGTCTGGAAGCATGGACAGGGCGGTGATGTCCATGGAACGGAAGCCTTCGCCCGGCGAAGGTTCGTAGCGTTCGAATCTAGCGCCGTCGAAGCGGTAAAGGCCGGTTCCTGTGCCCAGCCACAGGAACCCGTCGCCACCCTGGGCCAGCGCCCAGATGTCCGCCGGCGCAGCGCGCTCGACGGTCCAGGAGGTCAGCCGAAACTGCTCGGCCGTGCTGACGGGTTGCGCGCTTATGCACCAACACAGACCCAGCAGGCACGCGCCCAACAGGTTTCGCAGCGCGTTGTATGTACTGTGCTTCATCCACATCGCTCTGATAAGCATGCTCCTTGTTGCGATCCGTATTCCGGTCGGAGGCTGCTTTGGAGCGGGTTACTGACGGGCAGTGTATCGGCAACGCTCCACCACGTCCGGCGGCCCGGACGGTGTGTTCACCCGAATGGGCATTGAACCTTTCGCCGCGGCGCCGGATAGTGCCTGGCGTGGAAAACCAGAATGGCAAGCTCAGGGTACTCATCGCCGACGACCATCCGGTCATGCGGGACGGCCTGCGCGCCGCGATCGACAGCGCCGCCGACATGACCGTGGTCGGCGAGGCGGCCGATGGCGCGCAAAGCGTGGCGCGTTTTCGCCAGCTGCAGCCCGACGTGGCCTTGTTGGACCTGCAGATGCCGGAGATGGACGGGTTGCAGGCGATCGCCGCGATCCGCGCCGAATACCCCGATGCCCGGCTGGTCATCCTGACGACCTATCCTGGCGATGCCCGGGTGAGGCAGGCGCTGGCCCTGGGAGCCACGGCCTACCTGCTCAAGACCTCCACCCGCGACGACATTCTGCAAGCGATTCGCAGCGCAGCGATAGGACGTCGCACGATCGTCGGCGAACTGGCGAGCGAGGTCGCCTCGCACGCCGTGGCGGACATGCTTACCGCCAAGGAACTAAGTGCGCTGCGTCTGGTAGCCACGGGGCATGGCAACAAACGCATCGCCGAGATGCTGTGCATTTCCGAAGACACAGTGAAGGCGCGTCTCAAGAGCATCATGGCAAAGCTGGGCGCGTCGGACCGCACGCATGCGGTGACCATCGCGATCCGGCGGGGCTTTCTCGACTCGTAAACCAAAGATGCCCATAGCGGCGCACCCCGGATTTGATTCTGGGGCGCGCTGGTAAGGCGTTGGGCTGAAGGGGCGTATTCGTCGAGCCGGTTTTGCACCCAGGCCTCCATCGAGATACCCCAATTCGGGTAGTTGCGGCTTGCCCATTCCGGGCTGTGCATGAGCGCGAGCCTCGGGGAAAGTGAACGCCTCCGCTCGCTTCGCGGAACTTCTCTCCGAGGCATCGACGCGAGATGCCGAGCCCTTCGTGAGCGATCTCGCCGGGAGCCCTTGGCGCGAGCTGCTCTTCCCCGTTTTCACCCAGGAGACCGACATGTCCATCACTGCAACGCCTACACCCGGCAAGCTGTTGCTGACCCCGGAGGATCATGCCTTGATCATGATCGACTTCCAGTCGCAGATGTCGTTCGCGACGCATTCCATCGACGCCATCACGCTGCGCAACAACGCCGGCCTGGTGGCGCGTGCGGCGGCCAGCTTCAAGGTGCCGACCATCCTCACCACCGTCGCCGAGAAGAGTTTTTCCGGCCCGATGTTCAGCGAGGTCACCGACCCGTTCCCGGGCCAGGCGCTGCTGGATCGCACGTCGATGAATACCTGGGAAGACGCCGCCGTCATCAAGAAGGTGAATGAGATCGGCAAGACGCGCCTGGTGCTTGCGGGTCTTTGGACGTCTGTTTGCATCGTCGGTCCGGCGCTGTCGGCCATCGATCAGGGCTTCGAAATCTATGTGGTTACCGACGCCTGCGGCGATGTTTCGGCCGAAGCGCACAATCGGGCCGTCGAGCGCATGGTGCAGGCGGGGGCTCGCCCGATGACGGCACTGCAATATCTGCTGGAGCTTCAGCGCGACTGGGCACGCACGGAGTCGTACGACAGCACCACCGGCATCGCCAAGCAATTCGGTGGTTCTTATGGCCTGGGGATCATCTACGCCAGGTCGATGTTCGGCGCGCACGAAGGCTGAGTGCGGTCATGAGCGGCGGCCTCGCCAGCCGCCGCATTCACGTTGTCGAGTGGAGAGGTCGATGAAGCCCTATATTCTTTCTATCGCCGCGGGATTGCTGGTGGGCATCGTCTACAGCCTGTTGAAGGTTCGCTCGCCCGCGCCACCGGTGATCGCCCTGGTCGGCCTGCTGGGAATTCTTGCCGGCGAACAGATCCCGCCACTGATCAAACACCTGCTGAACCGGGATGCCGTGGAGACCTCCTGGCTCCACGGACAGGTCAAGCCACACGTGTTCGGCAATCTGCCCGAAGGCCAGCGCGCGGCCAAGCCGACACCTGAGACGGAGGCTAAGTCATGAGCCCTGCGCAGACCACCCCCGAGCTGATCCTGCATCGCGGCCAGTTCGCCACGCTCGATCGCGGCCAGCCCCATGCCTCGGCAGTGGCGATTGCCGGCGGCCGCTTCATGGCGGTGGGCAACGACGCCGACATCATGGCGCTGGCCGGCACCAACACGCGTGTGGTCGACCTCAAGGGCCGTCGCGTGTTGCCCGGTTTGATCGACAACCATCTGCACATCATCCGCGGCGGCCTGAACTACAACCTTGAGCTGCGCTGGGATGGTGTGCGTTCGCTGTCCGATGCGATGAGCATGCTCAGGCAGCAGGTGGCCATCACCCCGGCGCCGCAATGGGTGCGTGTAGTCGGAGGGTTCACTGAGCACCAGTTCGCCGAAAAGCGCTTGCCGACGATCGACGAGCTCAACGCCGTGGCGCCGGACACGCCGGTATTCCTGCTGCATCTTTACGATCGTGCGCTGCTCAACGCGGCCGCGCTACGCGCTGTCGGCTATACCCGCGACACGCCGGAGCCGCCGGGCGGACAGATCGTGCGCGATAGCGATGGCAATCCCACCGGTTTGCTGCTGGCCAAGCCGAATGCCTCGATTCTTTATGCAACGCTCGGACGCGGTCCGAAGCTGCCGTTCGATTACCAGCTCAATTCCACGCGCCACTTCATGCGCGAGCTCAACCGGCTCGGTGTCACCGGTGCGATCGATGCCGGCGGTGGCTCGCAGAACTATCCGGAAGACTATGCGGTGATCCAGCAACTGGCCGACGAAGGCCAGCTGACCATCCGCCTCGCCTACAACCTGTTCACGCAGAAACCCAAGGCGGAGAAGGACGACTTTCTCCACTGGACGCGGACGTCCAAGTACAAGCAGGGCGACGATTACTTCCGCCACAACGGCGCGGGCGAGATGCTGGTGTTCTCCGCGGCGGACTTCGAGGATTTCCGTCAGCCCCGGCCGGACATGCCGGCCGAGATGGAGGGCGACCTCGAAGGTGTAGTGCGCATCCTGGCCGAGAACCGCTGGCCGTGGCGCATGCATGCCACCTACGACGAAACCATCAGCCGCGCGCTGGATGTGTTCGAGCGGGTGAACCAGGATATCCCGCTGGAGGGATTGAACTGGTTCTTCGATCACGCCGAGACGATCTCCGAACAGTCGATCGACCGCATCGCGGCGCTCGGCGGCGGTATCGCCGTGCAGCATCGGATGGCCTACCAGGGCGAGTACTTCGTCGAGCGCTATGGCATGGGCGCGGCGGAAGCCACGCCGCCGGTCGCAAAAATCCTGGAGAAGGGTGTACGGGTGTCGGCCGGTACCGATGCGACCCGCGTGGCGTCGTATAACCCGTGGGTATCGCTGGCTTGGCTCATCACCGGGCGCACCGTGGGCGGCTTGCGTCTCTATCCCCAGCGCAATTGTCTGGATCGCGAAACCGCATTGCGCATGTGGACCGAGAACGTCACCTGGTTCTCCAACGAAGTGGGCAAGAAGGGCCAGATCAAGGTCGGCCAGTTCGCGGATCTGGTGGTGCCGGATCGCGATTTCTTCGCCTGCGCTGAAAGCGAGATCGCCGACACCGCCTCGGAGCTGACCATGGTCGGCGGCAAGATCGTGTACGCCGCCGGTATGTTCATCGATCTGGACGAAGCGCCGATTCCGCCGGCGATGCCGGATTGGTCGCCAGTGCGACGCTTCGGCGGTTATGCCGCATGGGGCGAGAACAAGATGGATAACGCGGCGGTACGCCAGATGGCGATGCAATCGTGCGGTTGCGCGCATGCCTGCGGCATCCATGGTCACGATCACGCTACGGCCTGGTCGAGCAAGCTGCCGATAGCCGATCTCAAATCCTTCTGGGGCGCGCTGGGCTGCGCCTGCTGGGCGATATGACCATGCGCGATCTGTTCGAATCACCGGTCATACGCTGGGTGGCCTTGCTGCTGCTCTGTGCCGCCTATCTGCAAGGCGGCATCGACAAGGCCGCGGATTTCGGCGGCGCCGTCGGTGAAATGCAGCACTTCGGCCTCGCGCCGCCGGCGCTGTTTGCCGCGATGACCATCGTGCTGGAGCTCGGCGCGTCACTGTTGATCCTCACCGGCTTCTATCGCTGGCTGGGCGCGCTGGCGCTCGCCGTCTTCACGCTGATGGCGACGTTCATGGCCGCCCGCTTCTGGGAGCTACCGCCGCCTCAGCGGCTGCCGGCGGCCAATACGTTTTTCGAGCATCTTGGCCTGGTCGGCGGCTTCCTGCTGGTGGCATGGCACGACCTGCGCGAACGGCGCGCCGCGATGACATGACGGCACCTTCATTCACCGATCTTCTGTTGTTCCCCTGATCTGGAGCTTCCCATGCGCATCAAGTCTCTCGTACTGGCAGCCGTCCTCGGACTCGGCGCGGCCTCGCTCGCCACCATTGCGCCGCTCGAAGCGCGTACAGCACAAGCCATTCCCGAAGTCGCAGTGGGCTCGCAGTACGACACCACGCATGTGTATGTCGATCCCGTGGAAGTCGACCACTTCGTGCAGAGTTTCCTCGCCACCTTCGGCGGAAAAAGCACCAAGCAGGTCGTGGCGACCGTCACGCCCACGCCCAGCAGCACCACCTCGCAGCTGTTGCAGACGCCGGTGGGCACGGTGTCGCTGTTCGGTTTCAAGACGCCGATCCCCCATCCGTTCGGCACGGAGCGCACCGGTTATCTGGTGAAAGACATGGATGCGGCGATCCGCGCGGCACGCGCGGCCGGTGCCGACGTCATTGTCGAAGCCTTCCCCGATCCGATCGGCCGCGACGCCGTGATCCAGTGGCCGGGCGGCGTGAACATGCAGCTCTATTGGCACACCACCGCGCCGAACTATGCGGCGTTCCAGACCGTGCCGGAGAATCGCGTCTACGTGTCCAGGGATAGAGCGAACGCGTTCATCCATAGTTTCCTCGCCTTCGCCCATGGCAAGGTGGTCTCCGATGATGCGCATGCGCCAGGCGCCGAGATCGGACGTCCAGGCGACACCTATCGCCGTGTTCGCATCGAATCGACCTTCGGCAAGATGTCGGTGCAGGTCACCGACGGCCATCTGCCGTATCCCTACGGGCATGAGCTGACCGGTTACGAAGTCGTCAATGTCAGCGATACGCTGGTGAAGGCCAAAGCCAGCGGCGCAAAAGTGCTGGTGGAGCCTTACGTGGCCGATGGACGGCAGATTGCCATACTGGCTTTTCCGGGCAACTACGTCGCTGAGATCCATGCGGCGGTGGGCAAGTAAGCGCGATGCGATGGGTCGCCCTCGCCGGTGCTGGCGCCTTCCTGTTTGCGCATGCGGTACATGCGCAGGAGACGGGCGTCGCACCTGCGAGGCCAGTGCCGTTGTTCAATCGGTGGCAGGAGAACTGGTCGCTGCTGGCCGACCCGGCGCTGCGCACTGAACCGGGCGATTCGCTCAAATACATCGCGCTTTCCGCCGACAACCCGGCCAGCTATCTCTCGTTGGGTGTGAACCTGCGAGAGCGCGTGGAATTCAACGACGCTGCGGGTTTTGGCGTGGGCGGTGGCCGCAGCGACAGTTACCTGATCCAGCGCCTGCAAGTCCACGTGGATATCCACTTCAACGAGCACTGGCAGCTGTTCACTCAGCTGGAAGACGCTCGCGATGCCAACAAGCGCACCACCACACCGGTCGACAAGAACCCGCTCGATCTGCGGCTGGCCTTTCTTGCCTATAGCCACAGCTTCGATGCGGGCACCTTCAAGGCGCGTATAGGCCGGCAGGAATTCGCTTTCGATCTGCAGCGCTTCGTGTCGCTGCGGGATGGGCCGAACGTACGCCAAGCGTTCGATGCAGTGTGGGCGGATTGGGAAACCGGGCGTTGGCGTTTCATCGGCTTCATCAGCCAGCCGGTGCAGTATGCGGACGCGCATCCGTTCGATGACAGCTCAAGCGGCCATGTGCGTTTCAGTATGCTACGCGTGGAGCGCCAGGTGTTCGGCAACCAGGAGCTGTCCGCTTATTACTCGCTGTTCGCGCGCGACAACGCCAGATACATCGACGGCAGCGGTCGCGAGCTGCGCCATGTCTTCGATACTCGCTATGCCGGCGCGGCCCGCGGTTTCGACTGGGATCTTGAAGCGATGGCGCAGCGCGGTTCGGTGGATGCCAAGGACATTCGCGCCTGGGCGATCGGTACGCGCGCGGGCTACACCTTCGCATCGATCGACTGGCAACCACGCATCGGTTTGCAAGTGGATGCGGCCTCGGGCGATCGGCATCGCGGCGACAACACCATCGGCACCTTCAATCCGCTGTTTCCGAACGGCTACTACCTCACCTTGGCCGGTTTTACCGGCTACACAAATTTCGTCCATGTGAAACCGTCCGTCACGTTGAAGCCGTCTTCGCGCCTGACCCTCATGGGCGCGCTTGGTTTGCAATGGCGCGAGACGACGGCCGATGCGGTGTACACGCAGCCCAACGTCGCGGTACCCGGCACGGCGGGCAAGGGCGGCCGCTGGACCGGTGTCTATGGGCAACTACGCGCCGACTACGTCTTCAATGCCAATCTCGCCGCAGCGGTGGAGATGGTGCATTTCGACATCGGCGATGCCATCCGCCGCGCGGGTGGGCACAACAGCAACTATCTGGGCGTCGAGCTCAAGTACATGTGGTGAGTCCACTGGTGCGCACCATCGAACTCAGGGAAAACGAAGACCATGAAACTGACCGTGCCGACCCTACTCAGCTTCAATGCCGGCTATGTCGATACGGCAGGCTTCCTGGCTTTGCACGGGCTGTTCACCGCCCACGTCACCGGCAACTTCGTCACCATCGGCGCGGCATTGGTACTGGGCACGTCCGGCATCGTTACCAAGCTGCTGGCGCTGCCGACCTTCTGTGTGGTGGTGGTGCTCGCGCGCCTGCTGCGCTATCGCCTGATCGATCGCGGCTGGCCAGTTCTCAAGACCATGCTGGGGGTGAAGTTGCTGCTGCTGACCATAGGCGGCGTTCTAGCCATCCATTACGGTCCATTTCCCCGCGGTGATGACGGGTTCGCGATGCTCACCGGGCTCACACTGGTGGCAGGTATGGCGGTGCAGAATGCATTGCAGCGCGTGCATCTGGGCGCCGCACCGCCCACCACGCTGATGACCGGTACTACCACCCAGATCATGCTCGACGTCGGCGATCTCCTGCAAGGCGTACCGGCCGATCAGAAAGACGCGATCCATGTGCGCCTGGGACGCATGGGCCAGGCGTTGCTTGCCTTCGCATTGGGTTGCGCCATGGCCGCCTTGCTCTATGCCGGGGTGAGCACTTGGTGTTTCGCGCTGCCACCGCTGTTGGCGCTAGCCGCCTATCTTCATCGCGACGCCAGCGCAGGTGGCTGAGTTGACGCCGTCAATATTCCATTTACCAGAAGGAGACGATGATGAAAGACACGAGCAAGGCCAAACAGCGGCGAAAAGCTCCGCTGACCACGCCCACGACGTTGGGTGAAGACGCAAGGCGCGACATAGGTGGCGAACTCAATGCGCTGCTTGCCGATTTCTTCGCGCTTTATCTGAAAACAAAGAACTTCCATTGGCACATGTCCGGACCTCATTTCCGCGACTATCACCTGCTGCTGGACGAGCAGGCGGACGATATCTACGCCACGCTGGATCCGATCGCCGAGCGGGTGCGCAAGATCGGCGGCACCACGCTGCGTTCCATTGGGCATATCGCCAGGCTTCAGCGCCTCAGCGATAACGACGCGGACTTCGTCTCTCCAGGCGACATGCTGGCGGAGCTGCGCGAGGACAATGCGCGCGTCGTTTCGATGATGCGCGAGGTGCATGGTCTCTGCGACGAATACGGCGATGTGGCTACGGCCAGCTTGCTGGAGAACTGGATGGACGAGGCGGAGCGTCGGCTGTGGTTTTTGTTCGAGTCCGGGCGGAATGCCTGAGACCATGGGCGGCCACCTCTCATGGCGCGGTGGCCGCCCATGCGAATGCGCGACGGTCGTGATCCAGCCGCCGAACCAACTACGGCCAGCAGATCTGTTCGCGTCCAAGAAGTACAACTACCCGGACGAGTAGATCAGGTTTACCTCGATAGGTCTTCGCATCTGTCCTTGACTGAAGACAATGAACGCTACGCCAGCATCTTGTCGCCCCGCTGGATCATTCCTCGCGTTCCACCATGCGCCGGTCGCCTTGCCGGCGCGTGCACGAAGTGTCACGCAAACGCCCCCCCAAGGCAGCGACGAATCGAACCAGGAGATCCCGTATGTCGTCGAAGGATTCCAGCCATGACATCGATCCAGCACGTCGTGCTTTTCTCGGTACCACCGCAATGGTTTCCGCAGCACTGGCATTGCCCATAGCCGGATTCGCAGCAAGCGCTTCCGGCCAGGGCAAGGCCGCACCTACCTCACCTCGACATGGACACTCTGACATGACCACGATGACCGCCAAAGACGGAACGCAGATCTATTACAAGGATTGGGGGAAGGGACAGCCCGTCGTGTTCTCCCACGGTTGGCCGCTGACGGCCGACGCGTGGGAGGCACAGATGCTCTTCCTCAGCTCGCATGGCTACCGCACTATCGCTCACGACCGTCGCGGTCACGGCCGTTCGGGCCAGCCATGGGACGGCAATGACATGGACACCTATGCCGACGATCTCGCCGCGCTGATCGAAAAGCTGGACCTGAAGAACGTGGTCCTGGTCGGCCACTCCACCGGCGGCGGCGAAGTGGCGCACTACATCGGACGCCATGGCAATGCGCGCGTGGCCAAGCTGGTTCTGATCGGTGCCGTGCCGCCGATCATGGTCAAGACCGCCACCAATCCCGGTGGACTGCCGATCGAAGTGTTCAACGACATCCGCCAGAAGACCCTGGCTGATCGTTCGCAGTTCTTCAAGGACCTTTCCGGCCCCTTCTTCGGTGCGAACCGGGCGGGATCCAAGGCGACGCAGGGCATGCGCGATTCCTTCTGGATGCAGGGCATGATGGGCAGCCTCAAGGGCCAATACGACTGCATCAAGGAGTTCTCTGAAGTCGACTACACGCCGGACCTGAAGAAAGTCGAAGTGCCGACGCTAGTCATTCACGGCGACGATGACCAGATCGTGCCGATCGACCATGCCGGTCGCCTCTCCGCCAAGATCGTCAAGCACGCCACGCTGAAGGTCTATCCGGGGGCGCCTCATGGCCTGACCGCGACCCATCAGGAGCAGGTCAACAACGACTTGCTCGAGTTCATCCGTTCCTAGGCCAGCCAAGTACCGGTCGCGGTTTCCGCGACCGGTTGCTCAAGCCCGACAGCGGCGTGCCGTTGGTTCGGCGGCGCAAGGGAATATGATGGATCGATACCTAATAATGGACATCTCGGCTCATCCTGGACAGTGAGATGCACTATGCAAGACGAGATGCGTGACACGAGCTACATCGGGGCAAATCCTGAATCTGGCTCCGATACGCGCGGTGCGCAGCGATTTCCCCGCCTGACCGACGAGATGGCCGAACGCGTCGCGGCCTATGGCGAGGCCGAGCAGGTGCCTGCCGGCACGATTCTGTTCGAGCGCGGTCAACGCGGTGCGGATTTCTTTCTCGTACTGGACGGCGGCATCGAAATCATCGATCTCGACGATGACGGCCATCCGCGGAAGATCACCACGCATACGCGCCATCAATTCACCGGCGAGCTCGACCATTTCAATCAACGCATGATCCTGGTATCGGGCTTGACGATGGTTGAAAGCCGCCTGATCCGCATCACCCGCGAAAACTTCCGCAGGCTGGTCAGCGGAGAACCCGATATTGGTGAGATCATCATGCGGGCGTTCATTCTTCGCCGCGTGAACATTATCCAGCAGGGTATCGGTGGTGTCGTGCTGATAGGGCCCGGCCACGGCGCGGACACGCTGCGGCTGCAGCGGTTCCTGGTTCGAAACGGTTATCCGCATCGCCTGATCGATACCGATCTCGACCCGAAGGCGGCAGGGTTGCTCGACACGTTCGAAGTCCAGCCGCATTTGTTTCCCGTCGTGGTTTCACCCGATCATCAGATGTTGATGAATCCGTCGACGGCGGAGCTTGCCGATAGCCTGGGATTGACCGAGTCGCTCGAGCCCGGCCACGTCCACGATGTCGCCGTGGTGGGGGCAGGGCCGGCCGGCCTGGCTGCAGCGGTATATGCCGCCTCGGAGGGCCTGGACACCATCGTGATCGAAGGCTTGGCGCCTGGCGGTCAGGCGGGCACCTCGTCGAAGATCGAGAACTATCTGGGATTTCCTACCGGCATTTCCGGGCAGGCGTTGGCGGGACGTGCGCAAATTCAGGCGCAGAAGTTTGGCGCTCGCCTGGCCATCTCACGCAACGTGATGAGCCTTCACTGTGCATCGCAGCCTTACCAGCTGGAGCTGGACGATGGACAACGGGTGACGGCACGCGCCGTCGTGATCGCGACGGGTGCGCGCTATCGCAAACTGGATGTGCCCAACTACGAACGCTATGAGGGGCAGGGTATCCACTACGCGGCCACGCCCATGGAGGGGAAGCTTTGCGCTGGCGAGGAAGTGATTGTGGTGGGCGGAGGGAATTCCGCGGGACAGGCAGCGGTGTTTCTTTCGCGCATCGCCGCGCACGTGCATATGCTGGTGCGCGGGACCGGGTTGGCAGCCACCATGTCCGACTACCTCATTCGACGCATCCAACAATCGCCCCGGATTACCTTGCATACGGAAACACAGATCGTGGGCCTCGAGGGAGGCGACCGATTGCAACGTGTGACCTGGTCCGGACGGCGCGACGGCTCATGCGAAACCCGGACAGTCGCCAACGTGTTCGTGATGGTCGGGGCCGAACCGAACACGGACTGGCTCCATGGCTGTCTCGCACTGGATGCGAAAGGTTTCGTCATCACCGGCATCGATGGCGAAGGCATGCCTACCTCCGTGCCGTTTGCGACCAGCAAGCCTGGCATCTTTGCGGTCGGGGATGTGCGTAGCGGCTCGGTCAAGCGGGTGGCGTCCGGTGTCGGCGAAGGGTCGGTGGTAATCCAGGCTGTGCACTCATTCCTCAATCCGGATGCGGGTTGATACCCGGCCGTTTCGGCGCTGCATGAATCACGTCCCTGCTACGTCGTGGTCGCCAGAGTGCATGACATGACTCTTCGTCAAAATGCGTGGAGGTCTCATGAACCAACATTTTGATGCCGTCGTGATCGGCGCGGGACAGGCAGGACCACCGCTCGCCGAAAAGTTGAGCGGCGCAGGCAAGCGCGTCGCGGTGATAGAGCGAAAGCTGGTGGGTGGTACCTGCGTGAATACCGGGTGCATACCGACCAAAGCCATGGTGGCCAGCGCCTACGTAGCGCACATGTCGCGGCGCGCGCATGAGTACGGCGTGCGGCAAGCTGGGGACGCCCTCGTCGACATGCGACAAGTCTGGCAGCGGACCCAGGGCATTTCAGGAGCAGCCCGCAACGGTGTCGACCATTGGCTGCGCAACATGTCCCACGTGACCTTGCTGGAAGGGCACGCCCGCTTCGAGTCGGCAACCGCTTTGCGGCTAGGCGATAACCTCATCGAAGCAGAGTCATTCTTCATCAATGTCGGCGGACGCGCGGCGGTGCCCGATCTCTCCGGCATCGATGCCGTCCCGTTTCTGACCAATACGGGCATGATGGAACTTCGCGATTTGCCGGAGCACCTGATAATTATCGGCGGTAGCTATATCGGCCTGGAGTTCGGGCAGATGTTTCGCCGCTTCGGATCGAAGGTGACCATCGTCGAGCGGTCCGCGCGCTTGTTGCCGCACGAAGACGAGGACATTTCAGCATCCATTCTGGCGCTGCTTCAGGACGAAGGCATCACGGTGCATCTGGGCGCTGAATGCATTGCGCTGGAAGGGGGCGCCGGCGCGGTGAGAGTGAAGGCGCAGGGCAATAGAGTTTGCGAGAACGCCGTGGGTACGCATTTGCTGCTCGCCGTGGGTCGCCGGCCCAACACGGACGACCTTGGCCTGGACAAGGCGGGCGTCGCTGTCGACACGCATGGTTACATCCAGGTCGACGAGCACTGCCGGACCAATGTGCCCGGCATATGGGCCATGGGCGATTGCAATGGGCGGGGTGCTTTTACCCATACCGCCTATAACGATTTCGAAATCGTCGCCTCGGATGTGCTCGATCGAGGCCAGCGGCGCATTTCGGACCGCATCCTTGCCTACAGCTTGTTTACCGATCCTCCGCTGGCCCGGGTCGGCATGACCGAACAGGAGGCACGGCGATCCGGACGCAGGGTTCTGGTCGGTACAAGGCCCATGTCGCGGGTAGGGCGGGCGATCGAGCGCGGCGAGACGGTCGGTTTCATGAAGGTTGTCGTCGACGGATCCACTCAAGCGCTGCTGGGCGCCGCCATTCTCGGCGTGAACGGCGATGAAGCCATTCATTGCCTGCTTGATGCGATGTACGCCAAATCGCCGTACACCGTCGTCTCCCATGCCGTGCATATCCACCCGACGGTGTCGGAGTTGCTGCCGACGGTGCTGCAAGATCTTCGAGCGGTCTAAATGGGAAAAGTCCAAGTGTGGGAAAAGAAAAGGTACTCACTCATGAATGTCGGGGTGCGATGAGCAACGATCGAGCAGAGGGCTCTGTATGGGCGCCTTTCAAGTCAACTGTCTTTCGTTGGCTGTGGGTGGCTACGCTCGCCTCCAATATCGGCACCTGGATCAACGACACGACGTCCGGCTGGATGATGACGTCCTTGTCGGCATCGCCCTTGTTCGTCTCATTGGTACAAACGGCGGGATCGCTGCCGGTTCTTGCGCTTGCCATGGTCGCAGGCGCCCTCGCCGATATCGTGGATCGACGACGCTTTCTGATCATCACGCAATCCTGGACGCTGATCGTGGCGACCGCGCTCTCGGTGACGACGTGGATGCATATGCTCACGCCGGAGCTGCTCTTGCTGCTCACGCTCGGGCTCGGCATCGGTTCCGCCATGAGCATGCCGGCGATGTCGTCGACCACTCCCGAAGTAGTGCCAGCCGCACAGTTGCCTGCCGCCGTGGCGATGACTTCCATCGGGTTCAATGCCTCCCGCGCGATCGGCCCGGCGGTCGGCGGACTCATCCTGCTCAGCCTCGGTCCAGCTGCCGCGTACGCGTTGAACGCCTTGTCCTTCCTGGCGGTGATTGGCGTATTGCTGTGGTGGAAGCGCGAGCCGACCCGATCGGATCTGCCTGCGGAGCAGTTCTTCGGTGCCTTGCGCGCCGGTGTTCGCTACGTGGCCAACTCTTCGGATTTCCGTGGCGTGCTGCTGCGCGCCGTGCTGTTCTTCCTGTTTGCCACAGCCACCTGGTCTTTGCTCCCGCTCTATGTGCGCAGCGAGCTCAAGGCGGGACCCGCGATCTATGGCGTGATACTGGGCAGCGCAGGGCTGGGCGCTATCGTGGGAGGGCTCTTGTTGCCGATGCTTCGGCCATGGCTCAGCCGGGAACAGCAAGTGTTGGCTGCAAGCGTGCTCTACGCGCTGACGATGGTATCGATGGCTTACTTGCGTGACCCTGTCTTCGCGTGTGCGGCGATGATGATCATCGGCGCCTGCTGGATCGCCGTGCTGTCAGCCTTGCAGGTTTCGGCGCAAACCACGGTTCCTTCATGGGTGCGTGCCCGCGCGCTTTCGATTTACATCACCGCGTTTTCCACGGGGCTGGTTGTTGGCAGCGCGGTGTGGGGCTGGGCCGCCTCTCATTGGGGCATCCAGTCGGCGCTGTCTGCGGCGTCGCTCGGTCTGGCCCTGTCAGCCGCAGCCACCATGAAGATCGGCCTGAAAGGCAAGGACCCGGATGACCTCGTGCCGTCGGCGCACTGGCCCTTGCCGATTGTCTCCGAAGAGATCGTTCGCGATCGCGGCCCAGCTCTGGTCAACGTCTCCTATTCGGTTCGCCCGGAATGCCGTGCCGAATTTCTCAAAGCCATGCATGAATTGGGACGCGGCCGACGCCGTAACGGTGCCATCTTCTGGGGCATCTTCCAGAACGCGGAGCATCCGGACGACTACATCGAAACCTTCATGATTGCCTCCTGGCTTGAACATCTGCGTCAACATGAGCGTGTTTCGCGTGACGATCAGCGGCTGCAATCCGCCATCGAGGCACTCTTGAACGAGGGCCATGCGCCTGTCGTACGTCATTACATTGGCGGGCAGGGTTACACCTGAGCGGCCGATGTGCAGCATCGTGTCGCTCTGCCGGAAGTGATCGATCACGACCGGTGAATCAACCGTATCAGCTTGGTGAAGGAGACCATGAACGATGGACGAGACTATCTCGATCAGAAATAACTCGTCTGCGCATCGATTCGAGGCAGAGGTTGACGGCGAAGTCGCCGTTGCGACCTACAGTATCGACGGCCAGACCATTACTTTCATACACACCGTCGTGCCAGTCGCTCTCCGTGGCCGGGGTATCGCCACGCAGTTGATACGCACGGCACTCGCGGATTCGCGAGAACATCATTGGAGTGTCGTTCCCCAATGCCCCATGTTTGCGGCCTATATGAAGAGTCATCCGGAGACCCACGATCTGTTGGCGCCAGAGGGTCGAAAAATGCTGGGGCTCGCATAGCCTCTTACGCCGGAAGTGAGCGCTGATTTTCGCGGTGGATTCCATCTGGGGCGGCAGTTGGTCGGAGACCGACATGAGAAGTGAGGAGAAAGCTACCGTTTTAGGTATAGGAGGAGAGGGGATGGCTGCTTAAGCTGCTCCCGGACTTCTCGCAATCGTAGGGTATGAGTTCTACAGCCATCGGAGGAGCAGGGTATGACGCGAAGCTCTCGTGAAATCGACACATCTGTGCCGCCGAGCGGCAGCGGATGCGTTGAATGTTTGAAAGAAGGCAACTGGTGGCTGCACCTGAGACGATGCGCTCAGTGCGGTCATGTTGGATGTTGTGATGCATCGCCAAACCAGCATGCAACGAAACATTTTCAAGCGACGGGTCACCCGTTCATTGCGAGCTACGAACCAGATGAAGCGTGGTTCTATGACTATCGCCAGAATGTCTTTTTCGATGGCCCCGAACTAGCGCCTCCGTTGTCGCATCCGCGCCATCAGCCCGTCCCTGGCCCTGCAGGCGCTGTTCCTTCGAACTGGATGGATCTATTGCATGACTGAAGGTCTGCGTGCCCTCGACGGGATTCGGACGCGCCCTGACTTCCATTAGCTAGTGCGAGATATGTGCCGGACACGCAAAGAACTTGAGGCGATGATCGTCGAGCTCGGGAAGGGTATTCCTGACATGATCAAGGCATTCCCCGAACCTTCGGATTTTTGGGAAGCGTTCGACGAAAAAGCCGATCCTATCGAGGAGGCTGCCTGTTCCATGGATGTGGACTGGGTGCGGCAACGCATTGCCATCTTGCTGATGCAGTACAACGTTCCAGATGCGCCAGACTACGCCGGATGATGTCCAGTGACATCGCCATCGCTGCTTTACGCGCGCCTGGGCTGGGTGGCCTGAAAAATGGTTGTGTCCCGCGGTCAACGACCGGGTAGTCGGCGGGCCGGCTCATGCAGCCGAAACGAGATCGCCGGTAGCAACCGGCGACAGCCTCGCACAGCCAGCGATCGCAAGCTGGATTTTTTTTGCGTTGCAGCGTGACACCTCGCGTCTTCAGCGTCTTAATCGCTTCCAGGGGATTTAGATCGATCCAAGTCAAGTGCAATTCGGGTCATATCGCTTTGCGAAGGATCTGATCGACTTGGAATGAGGCGGGGAGGGCTATGGACCGCGCGCATCACGCGCCGCCCGAGATGTCGCTGTTTCCCGCCAGACCGGTTGAAAGGAATGGGAAGCGCCGCATGAAACCAGAAACCGTCCTTATTCCCGTGATGACAAGCCCCTGCACAGCAAGCGTGCCCGCGTTCATGAGGGCTGCTGCCAGCAGCGGGCGTGGTTGCCATCGTGTTCTCCGCATGAGTTCCGGGGTGGCGATCACCCATTTCCGTCGATGTGTTCAATCCATCGAGCGGCGATCGCAAGCGCATTCGGTGCCTTGAAACTTCCATCGCTGACAAGCCTGGCGCTTGTTGGCTACCGAAATTTTAGATCGATCCAATTCGAGAGGGAGGAGGACACCTGCAGTAACAAATCGTGCATCGCAGCAGTGATCAAACGGGGGGTCACCGCGCCGGCTCTGAACGGCGCACCAAGTATGGGAATCAAGAAAAATGACTTACGTGCCCCACGTGTTTACGCGCAAGCCGTTGTACGCCGCACTCGCCTTGGCGACCTTGTCATTCGGCGGCTGCCTGGGAATACCCGCGGTCGCCTTTGCACAGACATCTGCGCCTGCTTCAACCTCGACGACAACACCGGCGCCGGCGTCCGATAAAGACAAGAAAGCCAAAAAAGAGAAAACCGGGAACACGGCCAATCCCACTACGCTCCAAACGGTCGTCGTCACGAGTTTTCGCCAGTCGGTCGACCAGAACATGCAGGACAAGCGCGATTCCAATGCCATCGTCGAGGTCATCAACGCGCAGAACATCGCGCAATTCCCCGCCAAGAACATCGCCGATGCCCTGGCGCATGTGCCCGGCGTGGTCATCACCCGCGAGTCGGGCGAAGGCAAGACAGTCAGCATTCGTGGCCTTGCGCCCGAGCTGACGTTGACCGAATTGAACGGCAACTACGTGGCCTCGGCCGATACTTCGGCTGGCCTGACGCGGTCGTTCAACTACTCGATGATGCCCGCCAACATGTTTTCGGACATCAAGCTCTACAAGAGCCTGGAAGCGCGTCTGGACGAAGGTGGCATCGGCGGCAACGTGGACCTGCGCACGCGCCGCCCGCTGGAGATGAAGGCGAACGACGGCTTCGTGTCCGTCAATGGCGCGGGCTCCGACAACAGCAGCAAGATCACCCCGCAAGTCTCGGCGCTGTGGTCGTGGAAGAACAAGGACCAGACCTTCGGCGTCCTGGTCGCGGGCTCGTACCAGAAGCGCCGGGATATCGATTACACGGCCAATGCGTCGAGCTGGCACTGGTGGGCCAACAACTGCACCGACCAGGCGACGTGCACCGAACCGCCGGTAAACGTGCATGGGCAGCAGTACGACAGTGCGGTGGCATCCAACCTCGCCCTGTGGCCGGGTGGCGGCGTGACCGACCAGGCCGGCAACAGCTATTCGGGCTACTGGATGCCGCAGCAGTTCGCCACCAGCCGCAACCAGCTGGACCTGAAGACCAAGGGTCTGCAGGCCACCATGCAACTCAAGCCCAGCGATCATTTTCTGCTGACGGGCAATTACTTCCGCTTCCAGCGGCAGCAGACCCAGATCACCAACACCTTGGAGGTCCCCGAGTGGGGCCTACCCACCGGCAGCTATGCGGACCAGCAGGGCAGGCTGCTCGCTCCCAACGGATTGACGTTCGACCCGTCGCACACTGTCGTCACCGGTGCGAACTACGTGCTTCCGCCCGCGGGTATGGGCTGCAACTCGCTGACCAACCCTGTCACCGGTGCGCAACGACAGCCGGTGGACGTCTGTTCCACGGAGATACCGTGGCTCAACGGCAACTACTCCATCGAAAAGGCCACCTCGCAAACCCTCAACCTCGAAGGCGAGTGGGACAACGGCGGCAGCCTCAGCGGATCGTTCAACGTAGGCCGCACATGGGCGACGGGCGGCCCCTCGGTGGAACTGGGCATGGCCGCCAAGCCGCGCAACTTCGTCAATGGCCAGTGGGTGGACGGCAGCAACGGAGCCGCGTGGACGCTGAACGGCAAGCCGACGCTCACGGCCTCGCCGAACGTGCTGCAGAACATGCTCGCCGGTGCGGGACAGGTGGACCTTGGCTCGACCGGTTCCAACATGGTCAATACCAGCACCTCGCAGAATTTCGCCCAGGCGGACTTCACATGGGCCTTCGAGGACAGCTGGATGCAATCGCTGCAGTTCGGCGTCAAATACCGCGACAACCATGCCGAGCAGCAGGGCAACGAACTGCGCTGGTACTGCAAGGGCACTACGCTGCAGTTCCAGTCGTGCGATCCGAATGCCGGCCAGTTGCCGGCGGGCTTCCTCCTGCCGAACTCGCTCGACGGCAACACCGAGGCCTACAACGACAACACCTTCCCGGCGATCAATTTCCCGGCCTACTACAACCACCTCAACTCCACCTATGACGGGGTGGTCTACAACCATCCCGAAGACAAGTCGACGATCCGGGAGAAGATCTCGGCCGCCTACGTTCAGGCGAACTTCGATACGGGCTCGCTACGGGGCAACGTGGGCCTGCGCTTTGTCAGCACTAAGCAGGATCTCACCGTCGCCGACGAGATCACCACCAACAATGCGGTGTATTACCACGACGCGAACGGCAACATCCTGATCTGCCCGGCCAACGGCGTGAACGCTGGTGGCGGTCCGTGCGCGCCGGGCGATTTCCAGTACCTGCCGCGCGAGCAGTCGGTGGTCCAGACGTTCTCCAACGCCTCTACCTCCAAGCGGTACAACAAGCTCCTGCCCAGCTTCAACGTCGCGTGGACCTTCGCGAACGACTTCGTGCTGCGCGCGGCCGGGTCGCAGGCGATGGCACGTGCCAACTACACCGACCTGGCCCAACTGGGCAGCCTCACCGACAACACCCAGGCCTACTACAACGACCGCAAGCAGTTCGGCGCACCTCTGCCCGGGTGGTACGGCAGCGGTGCCAACGCCGACCTGAAGCCGTTCACGGCCACCCAGTTCGACCTGGCGGGCGAGTGGTACTACGCGCCCGAATCGGTCGTCGGCCTGGACCTGTTCGAGAAGAAGGTGAAGAACTTCGTCGTACCGGTCACCGTCAACAACATCACGGTGAATGTCGGTGGCACCGAACAGAACTTCATGCAGTACAGCACCAATGCCAACGGCCGCTCGGGCACCTCCAAGGGCGTGGAGCTCTACACGCAGCACACCTTCAAATCGGGCTTTGGCTACATCGCCAATTACACGCTCAACAAGACCAACGAAACTCCCGTTTCGCTCGGCGACACCCAGGTGGGCAAGTCGGAGCTGATCGGCAGCGCCAAGTACGCGGCGAACGTGTCGTTGTTCTATGAAAAGAATGGACTCCTGCTTCGCGCCACCAATAACTGGACGGGCCGGACCATGCAGGGCTTGTCGTCGGGCCTGCCGATCTATACGCGGCCGTACCACCAGCTCGACTTGAATGGCGACTACGAGTTCAACAAGCACCTGATGGTGACTGCGTCGATCATCAACCTGACACGTTCCATGCCTCGCCAATACCTGGGCGGCGACACGACGGCACGCCTGTACGAGCTGGAATATGCCGGGCGCCAGTACTACGTGGGCCTGACATACAAGTTCGGCGATGGTGGTTGAAAGAGGGCAGGCGGAGTCGGGCTTCTTGTCTGACCCTGCAGCCGGCCGGCCTTCTGCCTTTCTCCTTCTCTCCGCCGGGGAGAAGGAGGGAGTTGCCACGCGCACGGAAGCGGATGCGCCTTCACTCCGCAACAGGAAGAGATCATGAACTCCTCTCTCGCACGCCTTCGTCGTCGCGCCTCGGCCTTTTTCGACCGGCGCGCCGGCATGGCCATCGTGCTGGCGATCTTCGCGGCCGGAAGCATCGGCACGGGCCATGCCAGGAATGGCAACGCGCCTCCATCCGCGACGTCAGCCGTCGATGAAGCCAACCCCTTGGTCGGTACCGCGCCACTGGACAGGCAGGCCTTGATCGGCAACGCGCCACCGCCGGGCGAGCCGCTGTATTCGGGCATGACGTCGCCGGGTGCGAGCCTGCCGCAAAGTTCCACCGAGGCGGCGCCGGTCAACATCAACGCGGATCTCAGCTATCCCACGGGCGTCGCCGCGTCCTATGCCTACGGCCGTCCGACGATGATCGGCTTCACCGGCGGCGGCTCGACCTACGGCGCCCGCGCCGCGCCGATGATCATGCCGGTGGTCGGTGACTGGACCGTACCGCCGGACTATGCGCCGTCGTACTACGACAAGGCGCGTGAAAAGGCATCGCCCGGCTACTATGCGGTCGACCTCGCCACATTCCACACCCGTGTCGAGCTGACGGCGACGCAATGGACCAGCCTGATGCGCTTCACCTTTCCGGCGAGCCATCGCTCGAACGTCGTGGTCAATCTGCGCCGCGCCGGCGGCAACGTGGAGGTGGTCGATGACCACACCATTCGCGGCGTCGCCGAGGAGGGGCGCACGGAGCGCGACTCGGACGGCGCCTGGTTCGTCGCGGAATTCTCGCGTCCGTTCGCGGGCTTCGGCACCTTCCGCGCGAACCTGAGCGACAAGGGCGAAGGGCTCGGTGGCGAGGACGTGCAGGCTGCCCGCCGCAAGGTCTCCGGCAGCTATGCAGGCGCCTACGTCACCTTCGATACGCGTTCTGGCGAGCAGGTGCTGGTGAGGATCGCCCACGGCCACAGTGCCGAGGAAGCCGAACAGCGTCTGCACGCCGAGGCTGGCGGCTGGGATTTCGAACGCGTGCACGCCCAGGCGCGCGCGGCCTGGGCGCAACTGTTCGATCGTGTCGAAGTCACCGGCGGCACGCCGAAGCAGCGCATGCTGTTCTACTCGACGCTGTATCACTCGTTCGCCAGCCCACGGCTGATCGCGCGCAAGGGCGCCCGCTTCACCGACGCGGACGGCCACGCCCAGGTCGCCACCTACGATCGCTACGGGCCGGTGCCTTTCTGGGATACCGGCCGCAACCAGATCGCGCTGCTGATGCTGCTCGAGCCGGACGTCGTGCAGGACATCATGCACTCCGAACTGGACCGCGCGCGCGAACGCGGCTACATGGACACGTCGTTCCACGGCGACCATGCCGTATTCCTCTACGACGGAGCATGGCAGCGCGGCATCCCGTTCGATTACGCCGCCGCGTACACGTATCTGCGCAACAACGCGACCGACCCGAAGGGGCCGCGCGGTTACCTCGACGAATACATGAAGAACGGCTGGATCGCCGACATCGTGCCGCCGGGCAATCCCAGCCCGCCGTATGCCGGCGGCAAGGCAGGCGTCGCCACCACGCTCGAGTACGCCTGGGACGATCATGCGCTGGCCGATGTCGCCCGTCGTCTGGGCGAGACGGACGACGCCCAGATGTTCATGCGCCGCGCCACGAACTACCGCAACGTATTCGATCCGTCGGTGGGCTTCATGCGCGGCCGCACCGCGGATGGTCAGTGGATCTCGCCGTTCGATCCGGGCGAGCCGTACTACAACTTCATGATGAAGGAAGCCTCGGGCTGGTCCACGCTGTGGCTGGTGCCGCACGACGTGCAAGGCTTGATGAATCTGCTCGGCGGCCGCGATGCGTTCAACGCCAAGCTCGATGCCTTTTTCTCCACGCCTTACCAGCCCCAAGGCATCTGCCGCGACTGCACAGGCATGATCGGGCAGTACGTGCAGGGCAACCAGCCGGACCAGCAGGCGGCCTACCTCTATGCATGGAGCGGCCAGCCCTGGAAGACGCAGGCGCTGACACGCCGCATCCTCGCCGAGCTGTACGGCAGCGACGCCAGCGGCTACGGCTTTCCCGGCATGGACGACCAGGGCTCGACCTCATCGTGGTATGTGCTCAGCGCGATGGGCTTCTATCCGGTCGACCCTTCGAGCCCCGACTACGTCATCGGCAGTCCGATCTTCGACCGGATCCGGTTGCGCATGGGCAGCGGCAAGATCTTCGAGATCGTCGCGCGCAACAACTCGGCCCGCAACATGTACATCCAGTCCGCTACGCTCAACGGCAAGCCGTGGACCAAACCCTGGTTCAGCCATGCCGACATCGCGAACGGCGCCACGCTGGTGCTCACGATGGGGCCCGAGCCGAACAAGGCCTGGGGTGCGGCCCCGCACGATGCGCCGCCGTCGATGTCGGTGGAGCGGCCGTGATCGCCGGGGTATTGCAACGTCTGATGAGGAAGTGCGAATGACGAGCAACATCGGGATCCGAGGCATGAGTGCCTTGATGAACATGGCCATGGCGATGAGCTTCGCCTCGATGGCGATGGCGGCACCGGAGCAGACAACCATCTGGAACGGCAAGGTGGCGCCCTTGGCGACACCGTGGACGACCGAGGTGTCGCCCCGCAACGCGCTGCCCGAGTACCCGCGCCCGCAACTGGCGCGCCCGTCGCTGGAGCATCCGCAATGGATGAGCCTCAACGGGCTATGGCAATACGCGCCGGATGACGGGCAAGGCAAGCCGCCGTTCGGCCAGACGCTGAAGGGTCAGGTGCTGGTGCCGTATCCGATCGAGTCGGTGCTCTCGGGCGTGCAAAAGCATTCGGACTTCATGTTCTATCGCCGGCTGGTGGACATCCCCGCCGACTTCACCGCGCATGGCCAGCACGTGCGGCTGAATTTCGGCGCGGTGGACCACGACGCCACGGTCTACGTCAACGGCACGCAGGTGGCGCGCCATACGGGTGGCTATACATCCTTCAGTGCGGATATCACGTCGGCGCTTCGTCCCCAGGGAGCGCAGGAGATCATTGTCGCCGTGCATGCACCGGTGGACGCCGCCAACGTGATGGTCGGCAAGCAGCGGCTGAAACCCGAAGGCATCTTCTACACGGCGGCCTCAGGAATCTGGCAGTCGGTGTGGCTGGAGCCGGTGCCGGCCATCAGCCTGGCGCAGCTGAATTTCACACCGGCCCGTACTCTGGATGCCTTCGCCGTCACTTCGAAGCTGGATGGCCGTAGCGAGCGCGCCACGCTGCATGTCACCGCGTATGCGGATGGCAAGGCGGTAGGTGAGGCGAGCGGTGCAGCCGGCCAACCGCTGCATCTGGCCATCGCGCATCCGCGCCCGTGGAGCCCGCGGGATCCCTTCCTGTACACCTTCAAGGCCACGCTTACGCAGGGCGATCAACGCGACGAAGTGACCAGCTATGCCGGCCTGCGCACCATCGCCGTCGAGAAGGTAGGCGGGCGCAACCGCATCGTGCTAAACGGCAAGCCGACCTTCCTGCTGGCCACGCTGGACCAGGGCTACTGGCCGGACGGCATCTACACCGCGCCCACCGACGCGGCGCTCAAGTTCGACATACAGAAGACCAGAGACCTGGGCTTCAACACCATCCGCAAGCACATCAAGGTGGAGCCGGCGCGCTGGTATTACTGGGCCGACCGCATCGGCCTGATGGTATGGCAGGACATGCCGGCGCTGCTGACCGATCGCAACGACAAGCTCAGCGCCGCCGACAAGACCGCCTTCCGCGCCGATGTCTCGTCCATCGTCGAGCAGTTAGCGGGCGAAACCTCGATCATCGGCTGGATTCCGTTCAACGAGGGCTGGGGCCAGTGGAGCATTCCGGCCGCCGCCGAACTGGCCGCGCAGATCAAGCAACTCGACCCGTCGCGCCTGGTCGATGCGCGCAGCGGCGCCAACTGTTGCGACACCAAGGGCGACCCGCACGCCGGCGACGTCTACGACGTGCATGACTACCAGGGGCCCGGCCTGCCCAGTCCGGATGCGGAGCGAGCCGCCATCGACGGCGAGCACGGCGGCCTGACCCTGGGCATTCCCGGTCATGTCTGGCCCAACACGCCGATCAACCCCTACGGCGCAGTAAAGGATCGCGACGCACTGAACGCCGGCTACGTCGCCAATACCGCTGTGCTGCGCGACAAGGGCGTGGCCAAAGGCATGTCCGGCAGCGTCTACACCCAGATCACCGATGTCGAGGGCGAGCACAACGGCCTCTACACCTACGACCGCAAAGTCGAGAAGGTGGACGAGGCCAAGGTGCGCGCGATCAATGAGGAGACGATACGCGCCGGCGCGCAGCCCTGAGGTCTGAAAAGGTGGACGCAAGCATGGTGATTAGGGAGCGTAATCGCGGGTGCGAATTTCTAGGAAGCTTGGCGTCATTGGCGTGATCTTCATGCCGTGCAAACGGCGAGCGGCCGCGATGACCGGCATCAGGAGCACATGACTTGGCGACGGATCTTGCAGCAATTCGGCAATGGGGCGCGCAGGATCTTCGTGCGTGTGGTCTGCGACGCGATGGCTTTCCCATAACGGATGGGGCAGCACTTAATCGCTTTTTTTTGTTGGTCACTAGACCCTCTTAAGACCTCGGCGCTAGTCAGCGAAATCAGCGCTGACGCGCGAGTAGTAGTCCAACGCAAGGAAGAGCAGGGGGCCAGGGCCTCGTTGTGGAGAGCGGGGCCGGGCCTAACTGCCAGGCTGTTGCCTGAAGGCGTTCCTAGTCTTATTTTTGACTGCCGCTCCTGGGTGCTGTGGGGCACAGCACGGATCGTTAGCCCTTACTTCCAAGTTGATTCGGCTTGCTGTGCTTTTTTGCAGCCAAGGCCGAGGACATAGAAGTAGACTTGGATATCCGTCGTCATGGCGACGGTTTGATGCCATGGTCGAAGGGCGATGGGCGATCCATCATATGGTCAACTAAAGAATCGCTCGCGAGCGTCTATGCCGGTCAGCTGATCATTCCGAACTGGTTCGCGCGATTATTCTGATCGGTGTGCGCGCTATTCATATCGAGCTCAAAGATCGATCACCGCTACCGCCGCTCGGTTGATCGAGACGTCTAGCAGGCTGCGGGTTCGAGGAACACCCCATGCGCATCGGCAAATCACTGCTTTCCCTGGCATGCCTGATTTCCCTGGTCGGCTGCGTCACTCAAAGCCGTAAGCCGCCACCCCCGACACTCATCTCGAACGCCGTGCCTGTCGGCTTCGACGCCAGCGTACGTATTGTCACGATGGATCGGTACCGCTTCACCACGATTTCGCCGCCAATCATCCAGGGATTACGTCGAGCCGCACATGGCCTCCCGGTAAACATTCTCGCGTTGTCGGGAGGCGGATCCGGAGGTGCATTTGGTGCTGGCGCACTTGCCGGCATGACGCAGGCGCGCCAACGACCAGACTTTCAGCTGGTTACCGGAGTTAGTGCTGGAGCCCTGATCGCTCCGTTTGCGTTCCTGGGTCCATCGTGGGACCCCGCATTGCAGGATGCCTTCGGGGGTGAGCGGAGTGACTTGATATATTCACCGACGTCGAACTTTCTGACGCGACTTTTGTTTCCTTCCGGCCTGGGAAAGCACGGGCGGCTTTATAAGCTTGTGGATCACCTCGTTACTCCGGAGATGGTCGCTGCCGTGGCAGCCGAAACCCTGAAGGGGCGAAGGTTGATCGTCGCCACGACCGATCTCGACAAGCGGGAAACCGTGCTGTGGGATATGGGCGTGATTGCAGCGCATCACGACGATGCGGCCAGAGAGTTATTCCGCGATGTACTCATCGCATCGGCGAGTGTGCCTGGCATGTTCCCACCGGTCATTATCCACGTCAGCGATGGAGTTCATGCCTACGACGAGCTGCATGTGGATGGGAGCGTAACCACGCCGCTGTTCATCACACCGCTGGTCGCCGACATCGTATCAACGAGTCTCGATCAACTGAACGGATCGAACGTCTACGTGATCGTCAACAGCCAGCTGGCAAGCCCGCCTCATAAGACGTCGCTCGAGACCCCTGAACTTCTCGGCAGGAGCTTCTCTGCGCAACTGATGTACAAGACGAAGGAAACGATTGCCTTCATCGACAGCGTGGCAAGAGAGCATCACATGCAGCTTCGCGTTGCGGTGATACCCGCGGACTACCCAGGTCACAGCTTCGCCGATTTCCGCCCGAAGAGCTTGCAGCGGCTCTTCGACTACGGCGCCGACTGTGCTGCTCGCGGATTATTGTGGGCGACACCGGTGCAAGGTATCCGGCGGGACCAGGTCGCTGCCATCGGTAGCCGATATGCAGCGGCCGCTTGCCCAGGCCCTGCTGCTTTAGTATCCGGTTCCGATGACGCTGCACAGCCACCAAGATAGTCCTTCCTTCCAACGTTCGAGCCGTTATGGCGAAGGAAGAATGTCGTGCGCTTCGGGTAGCTTATCGTCTGGAACGAAACGGCTTGAGCCAACCTGCCTTCGTTCACGGGCAAAAAAGAAGGCCCCTTGCGGAGCCTTCAATGTCGCTGTCAACACTTAGTTCGAAGTGGTTTTCACACTCTTCGCAGCTTGTTCAATCAACGCCGCGACCACCTTCGGATTCGACATATAGATGGCGTGGCTGCCCTTGGTGTTCATGACTGTCGCATTTGCACGCTTCGCCATGGCCCGTTGCGCTTCCACTGGAATCATGTGGTCGCCGTCAACGACCAGATAGAAGCTCGGCTTGGACTTCCATGCCGGCGTTGAGATCGGGCCGCCAAGGGCTGCCACATTCCAAGGAACCTGAGAGTCAGCCATGAATTGGGCTGTCTTTGGCGGCAGATCGCCGGCAAACGCAGCGGCGAACTTGGCGCTGTCCAGCATCAGCCAGCCGTCCTTCGGGGGAAGGATCGGTGGTACGGGCGCGCCAGGTGCCGGGTGAGAGATCAGCGTCTGCACGGATTCGCCGGCGTCAGGCGCGAATGCCGTGATATAGACCAGTGCCTTCACATTGTCGGTGTTACCCGCCTCGGTGATGACGGCACCGCCATAGGAGTGGCCCACCAAAACGACCGGGCCGGTCTGCTTCTCAAGGACTCGACGAGTAAAGGTCACATCGTCGGCAAGCGAGCTTGTCGGATTCTGCACGATGCTGACGTTATAGCCGTCCTTGGTGAGCAGGTTATAGACCTGCTGCCAGCCGGAACCGTCGACGAAACCACCGTGGACGAGCACGACATTCTTGATGGAGGGCGAGCTATGGGTGGGGTTGGCGGCATGAGCGGCAGAGGCCAGGGACAGGGCAGCAACCGCAGCGAACGTGAGCGTCTTCAGTTTCATGGGATTCTCCATTAGCGGGTAGTGATGCGGGTCAGTCTTTCGTCGGTGGGGCTGGCGGGCCAGCCTTGAAGCACAGATTGCCGTCTGCCTCCTGCGCGCACCATCGGTTGAATGACCGAGGCCCGTGCGGAAGTTCCGGCGCTAGACTTCCCCTCCCTTGTCTACAGGCCATGAAATCCATGGATGACTCCACCGTCGCCCTCCTGGATGTGATCCGGTCGCTGGCCTTCGTTGGCGACCTCTCCATGGGCCAGCCCACCGATCACTCGCCACGGGCCGCATGGATTGCCGGGCAACTCGCCCGTGAAGCCGGACTGGATCAAGCAGCGTGTACGCGTGCCACGGCGGTCGCGTTGCTGCGCTGGTCTGGCTGCACCGCCAATGCGCCGGAGTTCGCCCAGCTGTTTGGCGACGACGTGAATGGCCGTAAAGCACTGCTCGCCGCCCAATCCCGCGGCAGCGGCTTTCGTTCCGGCACTCGCGGCAAGGGATCGGCGTTCCTCTCGCTGTCGCGTATCCATTGCGAAGTGTCGGGCGCCATCGCGGCACAGCTGGGACTGGATGATGAAACCCAGTTCGCGTTGCACCATCTGTTCGAAAGCCACGACGGCACGGGCGCACCCGATGGCCTGCGCGGCGATCGGGTTCCCGTGGCCGTCTACATGGCGTCGCTTGCCGGTGATCTCGACGTCTTCAACCGCCTTTACGGCATGGAGCAGGCATGCCGACTCATCGGCGAGAGGGCGGATGTGCTGTACCCGCGGGACCTCGCGAACGTGCTGCTGGTGCACGCCCAGCCATGGCTATCGGCACTCGACCAGGACCCGACGCTGTCCGGCCCGTGCTCGCTGGACGTGATGCTTGCAGGGCGCACGACGTCGCTGGAGATTCTGGCGCACGTGATCGATTTGAAGCTGCCCTGGATGACCGGGTATTCGCGAGACGTGGCACAGCTTGCGCGCCACACCGCGCGCCAGCTGGGGTTATCCGAAGCGAACCAACAGAGGGTGTATCGGGCCGCACTGATCCATGGCATAGGGCGAGCCTCGGTGCCCAATATGGTCTGGGACACGCCGGGGCGGCTCGCTGAGTCGGCATGGGAGCGCGTGCGACTGGTGCCGTATTGGACCGGCCGCGCCGCGCGACAGATTGGCTCGCTGGCCGGCGAAGCCGAGGTCGCGTCGTATGTTTATGAGCGACCGGATGGATCGGGCTATTTCCGCGAGGTGAAAGAAGTCAGCATTCCTTTCGAAGGTCGAATTCTCGCGGCGGCCGCGGCGCTGGTTTCACTTCGTGCGGCGCGACCCTGGCGTGAGGCGTACACAGAACATGCTGCGAGCGAACTGCTGATGGCCGACGCCGCTGCAGGCCGCTACGACCGCGAAGTCGTCCGTGCGCTTCTCGACAAGCCGCGTTCTTCAGGTGCCAGATCGCACACGGTGCCATCAAGCAGTCTTCTTACCGAGCGCGAGCGGGAAATTCTTCGCTGCATCAGTCTCGGCGCAAGCAACAAGCTCGTGGCACAGAAGCTCTCCATCAGCCCAAGTACCGTACGCACCCACGTTGAAAGCGTGTTCCGGAAGCTGGAATGCTCAACGCGCGCGGCAGCTACGTTAAAAGCTACTCAGTTGGGTTTGTTATAGGGCTGGGGTGCACCCACGGTCCATAGCCTCAGGGACGATGGCGGCCATCGGCTGACCAGGCTGGTGCTAATGTCCCCTCTGGTTGCGGGACTGGAGGTGGACGCCGAGGCGAGGTGATTAGGGAGCGTTATCGTGGGTGGGGAAGGGGGCTTTCGGCCCAGGGCGACTGCCGCTGAAAGTGGGTGCTGGCGCTGATTTAAGGAGAGTGGCTTGTTGGGGAAACCTCTGAAAAGATCGGCTTCCAAGCTGAAGAATATGGACGGGTGAGAACGTAAGAGGGGAAACCTACCTTCCCGGAATGCCTGGCTCTGGCGACATGATGTATGTGACGCAAATTCGGTAAAAACCGTGGCGGGGCAGAGCGCCCGTGATGCGGATCGATGCAACAGGGGAAGCATTCGGCAGAGGAGCGCCGACGCCTGCTACGACGTCGGACCTGGAAAACATTTTGAAGCAGCGAGGGGCACGATGGTCGAGGCGACGACAAGTCTTGGTATCGATGAGTTGCATACTTACTGGGCATGCGTATGCGCGCCAGGATCCGCTGCGCCGCTACCGCAGGATGTCGTGAAGACGTTGCTGGCTGGCTTGCGTCTTAACGTGCTGGAAACCCTGCGCTATCTGCATCAGAAGCAGCCGAGTTATGCGCAATTCGAAGCCTGGGTAGGGGAGCGCAATGGCGGCGAGCTGAAAGAAGTCTCGCTGACTCGCTTGCGGCGTGCACTGGCAGGCGAGGCCGTCGGCGCCGAAGTCGGCAATCTCGAGCGTGTCGAAGGCCTGACCGCCGACGACCTTGCACACTGGCATGAGCATGGCTATGTCATCCTGCGCAACGCGATCAGCTCGGAAGCGGCGGAAACCGCAGAGAGAGCCATCTACGATTTTCTAGGGATGGACCGCGACGACCCGGAGTCCTGGTATCGCGAATCGCTGGGCCATTCCATCTGGGTGCCGCTATTGCGGCATCCGGCGCTGGTAGCCAATCGTCGCTCGCCACGTATCCACAAGGCCCATGCCCAGCTGTGGGGGCGCGAGGATCTTTGGGTAACCATCGACCAGGGCGGATTCAATCCGCCGGAGCGCAAAAACTGGCCGTTTCCCGGACCGCATTTGCACTGGGATGCCACGCTCGCCGAACCGCACCGCCTTGAATTGCAGGGCATCGTGTATCTCGCCGACGTCGATGAGGACCAGGGGGCATTCAGCTGCGTGCCAGGCTTTCATCGCACGCTGAAGCAGTGGCTGAAAAGCATTCCCGCTGGCGTGAATGCGAGTGATCACGCGCGGCGCACCTTGACGATGAAGCCGATCGCCGCAAGGCGCGGCGACATGATCATCTGGCACCACCTGCTGCCGCATGGCAGCAGTCCGAACCGTGCACAGCGGCCGCGCGTCGTGCAATACATGTCGCTACGACCGACGCGCTTTGCCTACACCGAGGAATGGAAGTCTTGATGGCGATGGCGTGTCCATTCGACGCTGACTCCCGACGTTTTCAGATTCCGGGATGCCAGGATTGATGCAGCAACTCGACATCACGCCGCGGCAACCCTGACATCGACACAGCTTCGCAAGAGAGCGCACGACATCAATCTTTACAAGCCCAGGCAAAGGCTGTACATACGCCAGGCAGGCCGCTCGCACAGGGGCGACGGTCGCATCAATCGAATGTAGCCCGATGGGGGCGCGCGCAGGCTGGTAGGCATGGATTGCTTTACGCGCGCGTACAGCACCCGGTCGGCTTGCGCGCAAACAAGGGACTGGCATGGACCGGACGCGCAACGCTGTAGAACGCCATCTGCTGCACTTCGACGCGTCCAGGGACAGGCCGGGCGATCGGGTTCTCACTTATTACTCCGGCATGACGCCGCATCGGGTGCATGCGCATACGCGCTCGACGCTGGCCGATGCACGTGTCGGCAACCCGCTGTTGCAAAAATTGCCCGACGCGCAGTTCAGTCATTACCTCGAAGTCGACCTGCCTTCGGACTCGGTGATGATGACCTACCTGGCGCGCGCCACCGAGGTCGACGGCTCGCCCACGGAGGATTTCCTCTCGCTGGCCATCCATGTGCCGCGCGCCGGCCGGCGCGAATGCGTGGCCAGGCGAGGCCTGCTGGCTGCAGGCGTGGACGATATCCACCCGAAGCTGGCGTGGCTGCTGGGCGACGATGCAGCCGATGGCGATGGCGTGCATTCACTGCTGCGCGCAGGGCGCATCGAACCGGACGCTCTGCATGACCTGATCGATCCTTTTGAAACCGCATCGACGCTGCTTTTCCAGCATCCCGGACTGATCAACCTCAGCAGCGACAACGGTGGCGAGATCCCGGCCATCATCCTGCAGCAGTGCATCGGCCGTGCCCTGCGGCTTCGTGGACGCAGCCTGCTGAACGCGATTCGCGACCTCGGCGCCGACTGGTCCCGGCGCGTTCCGCTGCTCGATGACGGCCAGGTCGTCACCGATGAGGAAGGCACGGTATTCACCATCGAGGTGCACGAACGCGTCCGTCGCTTCATGTCCGAACCGATGGGCCTCGCACTCAAGTATTCCCAGCAGCTCCAGGAGCTCGAAGGGCAGACCTGGCGCGTGCAGTACGGCAAGACCGTCGATGAGCACAAACCGCTTAAAGCTTCCGCCGTCGCCACGCGGCCCCTGCTTCGCACCGACCAGACGCGCTGGACGCTGAAGGCGCTAAGCCGGATGAATGGCGTGAGCACCGGTTCGGTGACATTCCAGCCGCCTCGCGAAGGTGGCTGGACCATCAAGGAGACCTGGTCGTCCGACGATGCGGTGTCGATGGATGAGGAAACGGTCGCGGCCCTGGTCGAGGGGCGCATGTTCGCCCGCGTGGATACGGCCACGCATGAAGGTGCGTGGATCGGTACGTTCGCCGCGCACGTACTGAAGGACGACGAGACGGCGACATTCACGGCGAAACACCAGAGCAACCGTTCCGGTGCCGATTTCGCGACGGTGGCCCTTTCGCTGGATGCCTTGCGCCTGGATCTCGAGGTCGACCTGAAGGTGACCTCGAAATCGACGGCCGATGCGCTGGCCAGCGTCAACTTGTTCGTCCGCGAGCCCAGCGGACTCGAACGCAAAGTATGGAGTGCGCGGCCGACGACCAAGGGGCAGTACGGCAACCTGCGCGTCGACGTCATCAATGAATGGTTGCGCCACCTGGGTGCGTACGCCGAGTTCTACGACGCCGCCGAGAAGATCATCACGCCGGCAGGCTGGACCTCGAGGATGCCCCTGGACATCGCTCCGGACTTCGACAAACACGCCACGAAGAAATACATCGACGTCCTCGCGCCAGTCGACAACGTTTTCGGTATCCCCCTGGGGCCGATGACCACCACGCTCGACATCCCGGTACCGGCCGCGGCCGCGTCGGTCAAGCTTTACTGGGGCGGCCTGGGCACGGGCGAGTACGACGACACCGCCTGTGCCTGCGGAATCACCTGCACGGCCGTGCTGGAACTGGCCCTTCCCGTGGTCATGCTGATCAACGGCGCATCGCAGAGCAACTCGGGATTCATCAGCAACCTGATGAAGGACCCGAAAGTCCGTTACGGAATTTACGCCCTGGGCGCGGCTCTTATCGGCGCGGGGTCCGGAAGCTATATCGGACTGTCCCAGAATCCCGGCAAGGCAGCCGGCACGGTCGCCGTGAAGCTGTTGCCCGCGCTGGCCAAGTTTGGTCTCAAGAAGCTCTCGATCTACCTGGCTGAAAAAGCAGCCGAGGGCGTGGCCAAGCGATCCATCCCGCTGATCGGGTTGGCCTTCCTCGCGTTCGATACCGCCGTGACCCTGCTGCAGCTCGGCCAGACCATCGCCGCGGTGGTGCAGTCGCCGTTCTATTACACGACGAAACTGACCCGCACCTTTGACCTGCGCGGCCGCGTGCTGCCCGATCCGGCATTCAACAAGTTCCCCGACCATCACGACAGGATGGTGGTGCATGTGCTTTACGACGCGGGCAATGCCTTGCCCGTACAGGAGCAGCGCCTGCCGGCGGAAACCCTGTCCCGTCCGCTGCCGTTCGAGTTCCTCGACATCGCTGCCGGCGGTCGCATCAAGGTCATCGTGATCTTCTATGCCGCCAACGGCTGGCAATCGGCATTCGGCGCGACCTCGTGGATCGACGCGAAGGGGGCGAACGGCAGTGCGACGCTGGACCTCGATGTGACGGTCAAGAATGCACTGATCCCGCTGTCGAAAGATTCGGTGTACCAGCACCGGCAGGCGCTCGCCTATGAAGGCGGCAAGCACCGTTGGAAACAGGGGCCGGCGCCCACCACGACCATTACCACGGTGTCTCCGGACGCCGGGCATCGCCTGCTGTCCCTGGGCGGCATCACCGTGGCGCAACGTCCGGCCATGCTCGCCTACTCCTGGCAGGCGACTGGCCTGAACCTGGCGCGCGACCGGCCGGGCGCGCGCAGCGACGAGGCCATGTTCGCGATGCAGAACGTTTCGCTGCTGGAGGACCCCGAGGCCGGCTGCGCGGTGACCCCGGTGGGTTTCACGCTTCCCTGCGGCGTCGCTTATGACATCGGCTCGTCCGAGGACGGCAGCGGCGCGAACTACTACCTGGATCCGTCGCTCGGCGAGTTCGATCCCGACGAGAACCTTGCCGGCGGCTATCACATCCGGCGCATGGCGCTGTCGCTCGGCGCCAAGCCGCGGTTCGAGCCGGGCTCGGCGCAAAGCTGGGGACGTTTTCCGCGTGCGGTCGACGGCTTCCTCGTCCATCCCCAGGGCTATGCCGTCGCGGTCAGCGCCGACACGTCCAAGTTGTACATCCTGCAGTTGCCCAAACAGGCCGGCGAAAACACACGCGCCACGATGGCGAGCATGTATAGCGGGGAAGGGGAGCGCGTCGGCCTGATGAAGCTGCCCCGTGCGGTGGCCGTGGCGCTGGATGGACGTCTGCTGGTGCTCGAGGAGGGCAACCGCCGCATCCAGTGCTTCGACATTTCGGGCAATCCCGTGCCGTACTTCAAGCAGGCCGGCAGCAGCGAAAAATCCGCGATCCTGTCGCTGCGCGCAACGTCGGCCCAATCGACCCGGTACCTGGATCTTTCGGTCGAGGCGAAAGGCTATGTCTTCGTGCTGGCCTGTGACGAGAACGGCTCGATTCCCGAGCATTACCGGGTCGATATCTACGAGCCCGACGGCAGCTTCCTGGTCAGCACGCCACGCGTGACGGCGGCCCGGATCGCGGTCGACCTGGCCCGCAGCCTGTACACGCTCAACTGGGAAACCTGGATCGGTGCCGAGGGCCGTACCGAGCCTTCGGTGAGCATGTGGCTACCGCCGCCGCCAAAGATGCGTGCCGGCAAGGGGAAAAAGTGATGTTTATTTTTGAAGGCATCTTCGGCATCTATCCGTGGGACCAGCCCCAGAACAGTGTCCGCTTCATGTTCATGGTCGACGCGCAGGCGGAGCGCATGCGCATCTACACGAAATTCGGCTTGGCGAAGGAGCTCACTTTTCAGGAATTCATGAATCTCATGCCGAGGCCGAACTTGCGCGCCACGGGTGGATTGCTGGCGGCCATGAACGATGCGCAAGGGGGGCGACTGGCCGAAGGCACGTCGTTGTTCCAGGGCATGGTCGGCGACTCGCTGAAGCTCGGTGCCATGCCTGCATTCGAGTCGGTGGCGACGGGTATCAGCTCGATCAAGGCATCCCACGAATGCGGCAAATCGGATTTCTCGCCCTTCGGCGGCGTGACGATCGATTTCACCGGCGTCGACTTCTCCGGCGTCCGTTTCAGGGGAGCCGATTTTTCCCGGGCCATCGTAACGAACACGAACTTCCAGGGCGCGACGTTCGAGGGTTGCCGTTTCGTCGGCGATCAGTTGAAAGGCGTCCGGCTCAACGGTGCGCGAATCGCCGGGCAGGAGTGGAGGGGACTCGATCTCACGGCAACGGTATTCGACGATGCCGTACTGGACGGCACGCAGTTCCACGACTGCAAGTTCCCCAGGGCATCGTTCAAGAATGCGAAGATCAACGGGGCCTGGTTCGCTCAGTTGCCGATGGAGGGCACGGTTTTCGACGGGGCTGCCGGGTCCGCCCTATTTGGCGGATGCGACCTTTCCCGCGCGAGCTTTGTGGGTGCGAAGCTTCCGGGAGCCGGCTATATCACCTCGAAACTCGACGGCGCGTCATTCAGGCAGGCCGACCTCAGCGGAGCGCGCTTCGGCGCGGTCGACCCCTATCCCGCGGCGAGCATGGACGGGGTGAATTTCGACGGCATCGTCGCGCCGGGAGCGGTCTTCGTCGGCGCAAGCTTTGCCAGGGCGAGCTTCAATGCCGCGAAGCTGGCAGGTGCCGCGTTCAATGGTTGCACGCTGAAGGACATATCGTTCAAAGGCGCCGAGCTTACCCATGCGAGTTTCGGGCCGCTCGGGAAGTTGGGGCCTGCCAACATCACCGATGTGAATTTCGAAGAAGTGGCCGCGTCGGGCGCGGTATTCGTGGGCACCAGCCTGACGAAGGCCTCGTTCAAGGGTGCTCGGCTGCAACAAACGGCGTTTGGCGGGGCGGCACTCAAAGAGGTCTCATTCCAGGATGCGGAGATGGATGGCGTCTCCTTTAGCCTGGTGTCCGCGGCGGCGGTGCTGGATAAAGTTGATTTCGATAACACCGGCCTGCAAGGCGCCGATTTTTCCGGGGTCAATCTGGCCGGCACCGTATCGCACACACGCAAGCCGCGGCTGGGCCGGACCCTCGAGAAGCGCACGCGCCTGGTCAAGGCGAAATTCAAGACGGGCTTCCTCGGTGCCGACTGGTCCTACGTCGACGCGACGGAAGCGACCATCACCGTCGAACTCGTGGGGGAGGTCAGGGGATTCAATGCCTCGTACGCCATTCTCCCGCAGGTCAGCTTCGCCAACCTCAATCTCCCCGGGGCGAATTTCAGCCACGCCCAGCTGAAGCGCTCGATGTTCAGCAGCTGCATTCTCAACGAGGCCAACTTCAAGGAAGCCATCCTGGAGGGCGCCGACTTCACCGAGGCGAAGCTGGAAACAGCAACGTTCGAGAAAGCGGGACTGATGGGTGCGCTCTTTACCAAGGCCTGGCTGGCGGAGGCGAAATTCAACGGGGCGGTCCTGACCGATGTGAACTTCTCGGGCGCGATGCTCGCCGCCGTCGATTTCAAGACGATCCAGGGCCGCAACCTGGCCGGCGTGACATTCTCCACGGCCTTCCTGGTCGGGGCGGTCTTCGCCAACGTCAGCACGTCCAGGTCACGCGGCGTCCGCACGGATTTCTCCTCGGCCTGCCTTGCCGGCGCCGATTTTTCGCAGGCATCGCTCGCCGACGCGATTCTCAGCAACGCGCAACTGTCCGCCGCCGACGGCGAGATCAAAGTCATCAACGCGGCCAAAGGCACGAGCGAGGTATTCGCTTACGAGAAGACCAAGATGGACGCTAATACAACCGGGGCCACCACCACCTGTCCTGACGGAAATCTTGGCGCATGCCGTATCGACCAGCTTTACGTGAAGCCAGTACCGGCGGAATGGAGGTACTGAGCATGGGAGCGTTTCGGCGATCCCTGAATCGCCTGTTGCGCGGCTGTTTTACGTAGCTTCCTGGGGGTTCTCTGATTTTGCTCGTCATCCCGGCATCGCGAAACGATATCCGGAACCCAGTGCCTTTGCGTATCAACGAAAGACACTGGGTTCCCGCTTTCGCGGGAATGACGAAAACAGAGGTTGACCGGAGCATCCCTGGAGCTTCCTTGCGTCACACAAGGAAGACGGGGAAGGCAAGGACAGCGGCGATCATCAGCCGTGCCGCTGCCCGTCCGACGAGGCAAATGGATCGCAGGTTGCGCTGATGCGACGTCCACGCAAGCTCATCGAAATTGGGGAGCGCTGTGGTGATTGCCGATTCCAAACTTCTCGACGTTCTCCAAGCCGTTTGATGGTGCGGCGAGGAAAGATGACACCGTAAGCCACGTATCGCGTCGGCTACAACATCAGTTGAAAATGGATTTGGAGAACGGTTGCATTTGCCCTTGCTGGGGTCGTGCCTGGATGAACCACATACTGGATATCGGGCTGCACCGCGAACCACGAGTTCACTTGCGCAAGGTAGGTGGCCTCAATAGCAGTCTCAGTACGTGTTACTGGGATTGTCATGGCGTCCTGAGAGTTGATGTAGTGCGATCCGTTTCGTGCAGAGTTGATGGCGATGCCAAACTCGTCGTCCGGTCTGCTCGCCAATAATCCAGAGGCGGCGAGGCCGGCGGCCATGTACGAGCCGATCCGATTGACTCGTCCATCGCCAACGCCGTATTGCAGGAAGCCAGATACCCGTGACTTGGGATTCGCGGCCGCCCTAAATAGGGTTCGGTCCACCAGTACATAAGCGCCACTGCTGCCTTCGTGCTGCAAGGGAGTCCCCTGGGTGCTAACGAGACTGAGATCGCGAAAGGTGCCGGTGTAGTGCCATGCTCCCAGTGCAACCTTGTCTTCGTAGGCGGGAAAGTTCGCACCTCGACCCACTCGATACTTGGCAAGACCATGCGTATCCCCCGACTCTGGGCGAGTCAGGAAAGCGATCTCCGATACAAGCAGCAGTCCCTTGTCTTGTCCAGGAAATCGTGTCTCGCCGTTGACTCGATTGGCCGGCGCGCCGTCCATGATCGCCGTGCGGATCAGAATGCCCGGCGTAGGCTTGTAGGTAATCCTGGTCCCGATCGAGGTATCGGGAAAGATGGATGGGCCTCCGATGCCGCTCTGCGAGAACTCGGGACCGGTGCCGAAAGAACTGTTCAAAAAGAGGCCGCTGGACGCGAGGCGATAGAACTCCGAACTGAGATCATATCGACCAGCCAGAAACGACCATCGTCCGTTTGGTGAACTGTATTGGCCCCACGCTTCATACAGTCGTAAGGCGGACTTCGCTGAGTAGCTATTAACGCCTTGGGCGTCCCCAATGAAGTTACTCGGCTGCCCCCCGTGTATTGACAGTACCTGGAAAAAGCCTGTCCAACCTGGTGCTCGGAACAGTTGCTCGCCATCCAAAACAAGCTGCAACCGAAGATTGCCGACGTATGCCGTGCCCGTTCGTGTGCCTCCGGCGGTATCTGAAGCAACGCTTCCATCGTAGAGCAAGGTCGGAGTTACGCCTTCTCGAATGAGATTGGCCTTCTGCTCATTGAAATCATTGGACCATGCTTGATTGCAGAAGAGGGTTGCGCTCGTTACGACGCAACGCATCGCCACCCCGAAGCACCGCTCAAGGCCTGAATGGCCATGAGCGAAACAGGCTGGACTCGTCCCGATGCGCTTCAATGAAGTTGTATGCTTTTCTTGCCTTGCTTTGCTTGGAGCCTTGTCCACAGACATGGCGATTACCTCAAGCGACCAGTTCAGATGCTAGCTCTTGTCCAAGAAAAGCGGGTAGCTCCAGGTTCACTTTCTCACGGCAGTAAGTGAACCTGACCCTGACAGTCGTTGGCGATGCCGGTCAAGTTATGCGGCAAACCTGGTCAGCTGCGCTGGCGATGATTCGTCAACAAGCTGGCGTTCTGCAACAGGCAAACGCACTGGATGGCATCGCCCAGCACCGACAGCGTGTGATCGGCGAACTCGGCCTCATGACTGGCGATCACCACATCGCGATGGGCCACCGATCAGCCGGTTGAGCGTGTCGATCTGTTCCAAGGTCATGCCGAATGGGAATCCGACCTGTTTTCGGGGATGCCTCGCCAGAGCCGTCTTTGCTACCGTTGCTGAACGAGGCTCGCGGCACCCGTGGCGCCGGGGGCACGCATGAAGGGGCGGCGGATGTGCTATTCAGACGGCAGCCTGGCTGCCATCGCGCGGCGCAAACCTTTTGTACAGGCCAGTGCAGCAAGTCGCCAAGGGGAAAACTAGTGCGTGTATGGAGAGAAGGCGCGGCCCACAGGGTCTGTCGCCGGACATGGCTGCAGGAGGCCGTGTGCAAGACATCGCATCGGCGCCGCCAACGCGCCGCTGCGCCGCACTGATTCATTCGTCGGAAGAGGAACCAGGACCGTGGCCACTTATCAACACCCAGGCATCTACATCCAGGAGATTCCGGGCGCGCACACCATCCAGGGCGCTTCAACGTCCGTGGCGGCCTTTCTCGGCATCACCGACGCGGGGCCGGTCAACACGCCGACCTTGATCACCAGCTGGAACGACTACACGAGCCAGTTCGGCGGACTGGTCTGGATGGGCTTCAATGCGTGGGCGGTGTACGAGTTCTTCCAGGAGGGCGGGTGGGCCTGCTACGTGGTGCGCCTGGATGACAGCAAGAGCAGTGCTGCGACAGCTAGCGTCGACACCGCCAAACTGGTCGCCGCCACCAAAGGCATCTGGGGGGCGTCCCTTATGTACTGCATCAGCAACGACGCCACGCAGAGGACCGAGGACAACACGCCTCCACCGCAGACACCGGTGTTCAATTTCCAGGTGGTGGTGCCGGCGGCCTCGATCGACAACGCCGCCAAGGCCGGCACGGACAACTTCGCCCTGCAGCTGCTGGTCGACTATGTCAGCCAGAACAGCCTCGCGCCGACGGTTCTCGGCACCGGCGCGACCACTTATTACGTGCTGGAGACCTTCTCCGGCTTCACCAACGCGGGGCCGGATTTCGCGGCGCGCATCAATGCGCAATCGATGTTCGTGCGCGTCACCCAGCCGGGCAGTCCCACCGCGCGCCCGGGCAACACGGATATGCCGATGGCGTTCACGGGAGGCAGCAGCGGTGAGCTGGATTTCGAGACCGCGCTGGACTCGCTCAGGACGATCCAGGGCTTGAGCCTGTTGGCCCAGCCGGAAACCGCGGCGCTCACCGACGCCAACGGCAAGATGGATTTGATCAAGCAATCCACGATGATCAACCAGGGCCTGGCCCTGTGTCAGGAATTGACCAACCTGTTCTATGTGGCCGACCCGCCGTTTGGACAGAACGTGCAGCAGATCGTCGCGTTCAAGCTGGGCACGGGGCAGTCCAGCGGGCAGGCGCCGCAGCCGGCGATCGACTCCAGCTACGGCTCGCTCTACTACCCGTGGGCCTGGATATTCAATCCTCTTTCCAACAGCAACGTGCCGATCCCGCCCTCGGGCCCGGTGCTCGGCCGTTACGCCTACACCGACAGCTCGAGCGGTGTGTGGAAATCGCCGGCAGGCGTAAACGACGGCGCCATGCGCACCGTGGTGGCGCTGGAGCGCCAGCTCACCGACAGCGATCAGAACCAGCTCAACCCCCAAGGCATCAACGCGCTGCGCAACCTGATCAACTACGGCAACGTCATCTACGGTGCGCGCACCGTCTCGCAGGACCCGCAATGGACCTACCTGAGCGTGCGTCGCCTCTTCATCTACGTCGAGCAGAGCCTGAAGAACAGCCTGCAATGGGTGGTGTTCGAATCGAACGACCACGCCTTGTGGTCGGCGGTGACGCGCGACATCGTCGTCTTCCTCACCACGCTGTGGCAGGGGGGCGGACTGTTCGGCGCCACAGCGAGTGAGGCCTTCTTCGTCACTTGCGACGCTTCCAACAATCCGCCTGAGACGCGCATGAGCGGACTGCTGTATATCGACATCGGCCTGGCACCGGCCTATCCGGCCGAGTTCGTCGTGATCCGCATTACCCAGAAGACTGCCGGCCCGGATTCGGGCGGCTAAGCTGGCTGGTGGTCATGGGGCGATTAGTCGGTGTTATCGAGGGGTAGCGAATGGCAGCATTCGACGGTTGAATCCACCACCCGAAGCGGTCGCTCGGAAGTACACTCTGACCAGGGTTTTGGGCAGAGCAAAAAAGGGAAAGCACTCCAACCTGTGCTTCCGGTGAACTCAACACCACCGACTTGCGTGCGTCTATAAGGAGGCTCAATGACGCACTTCGACATGACCATCGGCACCATCGACGTATCACAACGCAAAGCGGCGACCGTCGTGGGATGGTGTTACCTGCTTGCGCTGCCTCCGGCGATCTTCGCTGAGTTCTATGTGCGCGCCCGACTCATTGCTTTCGACAATGCCGCGCAAACGGCGCAAAACATCATGGCGCACGAACGGTTATTTCGTCTTGGCACCGCCAGCAATCTCACCGTCTTCGCACTTGACGTCGCCCTGATCATTGCTCTTTACGTGGTGCTCATGCCGGTCAATCGAAGCCTCGCCTTGCTGGCCACGGGCTGGGGGCTGATCGAGACCGCAATTCTGGTCGTCGTCACGCTCAGCGACTTCGACGTTTTGCGGATACTGAGTGGCGCCCACTACCTGCACGCATTCGAGGCGAATCAGTTGCAGGCCCTGGCCAGACTGTCGGTCAGCGCGCATGCCGATGTGTATAACGTCGGTCTGGTGCTTGCCGGGCTTCGAAGTATTGTCTTCTGCTACCTCTGGTTTGGGTCTCGCTTTATCCCGAAAGCATTGGCGGCATGGGGAATAGTTGCGTCTTTTCTGATGGGAGCATCCGCATTCTCGTTCATCATTTTTCCCGAGCTGGCGAAGGTCGTCGCCGTCGGGATCTATGGAGCTCCTATCTTCTTCTTCGAACTGACCATGGGTTTCTGGCTCCTGCTAAGGGGGTTACCACCTTCCGCTGCTGCGCCAGGTCGAGTCAGCGGATCATCCCAGGCGGGCGCCGCTTAACCCTGTCGTCCAGTCAATGGCCGCGTGCGGCAGTTCGGGCGTTCGCGCACTGGGATTTCTGGACTGGCAGGCGCAAGCTCCGTGAGCGAGCTTGGCCCGGAAGGTCATGGGGGTTGGCGCTCACTCACGTCGGCAATTGGGCGACATCGGCGCCGGCAGCCACGAAAACGCGGAGGAGCCGGCATGACACGCAACACAAACGCAAGAGTCGCCGGATTCACATACCTCTTCTACGCGGCGATCGGTATATGCCTCGAGCTGCTGATGCACCAAGCGAGGGGTGTCGACGGTGGTGCTGCGGAACTCATGCGCATCGGACAGTATGCGACAAACGTACGCCTGACTATCCTGATTACGCTGCTTGAATGCCTCTCGTCCCTCGTGCTGGCCGTGACGTTATACGGGATTACGCGCCACGAGGACCACGAACTGGCCATGCTGGGCCTGGTCTGTCGGGTTGCTGAAGGCGTGCTCGGTTCGCCCAACAACATCCCGACTTACCTGGGACTGCTGTGGCTGGCGAAGGCGGGGGACGCGGCGGACGTGCCTACAACGAACGCCCTTCGCACGTTTCTGCTGATGCCGGGCGCGAGCGTCCCCATCGGTTCGATCTTTTTTGCCGTGGGGAGTTTGATCTTTTCCTATCTCCTCCTGCGCGGACGGATGGTGCCTGTCTCAATCGCATGGCTGGGCGTGTTCGCGTCGGGCTTGCTCGCGGTGACGCTGCCTCTGCAGCTTGCCGGTTTTTTCTCAGGGCCGTTGACTGGATACTACCAATGGCTGCCGGCGCTCTCATTCCAAATCGTGCTCGCGCTGTGGTTCCTAATCAAAGGCGTCGCCACACCGGCAACGAGGCGACCGACCTGAGATTGCTACCGCCATCGCGCTCTGCACGTTGCCTCGCACGACCAAGGTCGTTGTCCATCGCAAAGGAATTGGAGGCAAAAGCTGGAGTCAGATAAACTTAATCGCCTTTTCCCGCTTCCGCCTTCAGCCTCATTACCGGATGGAACCTGGGTGCAAGTACGTGTCTGGTCTTATTGCAAGGAGCTTCCCGTGCACGTGCTTTCCCGTATCCTCGCCGCTACCCTGCTTTGCGCTTCCATATTCGCAGTTCGGGCCGCACCGGTTAGTTACCAACTGGACCCCACCCATACGTTCGTCTTGCTGAGCCGGAGCAACTACGGATTCTCCAATCCGATCATTGTCGCCGTCATCGACCAGGGCACCCTGGTATTCGACGCCGACGATCCGTCGAAATCTTCCATGCGCGTAACATTGCCCGTCGCCAGAATTGATACCTTTGTAGCGCAGCTCAACAAAGAGTTTCAGAGCCCGATGTTCTTTGACGCCGACAGGTTCCCGACAGTAACCTTTCAAAGTACCCGCGTGCGATCCACGGGCAATGGCAAGTACACGATTACCGGAAACTTGACGGCACATGGGGTAACCAAGCCGGTAGTGCTGCATGCGCAGCTGAACAAAACCGGCGAGAATCCCATGACCCAGAAGCAGGCGATCGGCTTCGATGCCACCGCCACCCTAAAACGCTCGGATTTTGGCCTGAACTTCAACGTGCCCAACGTAAGTGACGAGGTCGCGTTGAAGATAACCATGCAAGCCGATGCCATAAAGTGATGCCATCGGCGAGCGCGACGATGCCTGCGAGAACCCTGGCTTGGCGTGTCCATCGCCACGGAAGGTTCCCATCCATGTCAGTCACGCGATACTGAATCGCCCTGGGGATTCCCAAGGGCTCTTCGCATTGCGCTGCGACGCTCGATACTTCCCTAGTGACCGCTTTGCGGCGGCCATTTGCAGCAGCCGATCGGCTGTTGTTGGCCGATTTCGGACCCAGGGCAGGGCGATTAGCCGCTGTTATCGAGGGTAGGACGGGGTCTGCTTCCGACCCATTTCAGCCGGTCGCAAACGGCCGCTTTCGGGATGGCCCGTCTTCAACGCTGGAGTTAAGCGGTGGCGTAGCCGTCCGCCTTGAACGAGTAGTTAGGCTTTAGCTTGACGAGACTGCCAAGCCACCGCTACTGCTACAACGAACGATATGGAACTAAACAAAACGACAGCCCAGAACGAATAAATAACTGGCATGCCTTCGTAGCCAGGACGTGTAGCCCAAATTTGCAAAAACGCATCGAGTGAAGCGATGAGGAAGATGACGACTGACACCAAACCCAAGGCGCCAAAAACGCTTGCCGCATCGTAGAGCGCCGTATGGCGGCCCTTACCAACATAAAGTGCCCAGCCATTGACACACAGTATGGCTAGCAGACCCGTCAATGCAGCTATTAGCACCATAGACCAGTTCCTCATGAGGCCTGACTGTTGAATATACGGCCCCCTGGGGCTGGTTATACATCAGGTGCTTGACTCGGCGAACGGTAGCACAACCCCATGATGTAAAAGGCACTTTGCCGTCTGGCGGAATATCGCTACGGTTTTGGTTTTCGAACGCCACCGGCGGTAACTTCGCCCGGAAGGCGAAGAGCTCACGTGTGATTTTTTGCTGCCTCGCGCGAATCATGGATTGTGGTGAAGGATTGGGGAGAGTGCAGTGCAGTCGACAACAATGGGGATCACGATGAGCGCGTCGCGGGACCGTTTTCAGGCCTTGCTTGAAGAGCACGAGAAGATCGTATTCAAGGTCGCAGCGATGTATTGCCGCAATGCTGAGGATCGACGCGACATCGCGCAGGAAATCTGCGTGCAGGCTTGGCGCTCGTTCGGCAGCTACGACCCGATGCGCTCGTTCTCGACCTGGATGTACCGGATCGCGCTGAACGTCTCGATCTCTTTCGCACGCAGTGCTAGCCAACGCGAACGGCACATGGTTGCGATGGCCGTGGATACGCTCGACGTCGCCGACGACAATGCGACGCTCCTTGAGCCCGATGAGCGAGTGCGCGCCTTGCACGCCTTCATCGATCGGCTCGACCCGCTGAACCGCGCGCTGCTGCTGCTGTATCTCGAAGACCGAAGCTATCGCGAGATCGGCGAGGTGCTCGGCATCACCGAAACCAACGTCGCGACCAAGATCAATCGCCTGAAGCAGCGCATCCGCTCAGGCATCGCGGAAACGGAACAATGACCGGGAGCAACGCAATGGAACTCGATGACATGAAGGCTGCCTGGACGACGCTCGACCAGCGCCTTAGTGCGCAGACGATGCTGAATCTGCACATGTTCAAGGAAGGCAAACTCGACAAACTGCGCCGTGGCCTGCGCCCGCTGGTCTGGGGACAGGCGATCCAGATCGTATTCGGCGCGCTGATCGCAGTGTGGGGTGGCGGTTTCTGGGTCCATCACCGCGATGTGCCGCATCTGCTGATCGCAGGCCTGATCGTTCACGTCGCAGGGATCTCGATGATCGTGCTCGGTGCGTTGATAGAGACGCTGATCGCACGCATCGACTACTCCGCGCCGGTGCTCACGATCCAGCGCCAGCTCGCGCAACTGCGCAAGGTCTACGTGCGCGGTGGCCTGGCGATCGGGCTACCGTGGTGGGTCGTGTGGGTTCCCTTCGCGGTCGTGTACCTCAAGACTGAATTCGGAGCAGATCTGTTCATCAACGCGCCCGGTGTTGTCTGGATCAACATCGCTGTTGGTTTCGTCGGCATGCTGCTCACGTGGATGTTCATTCGCTGGGCCGTCAAGCGCCCGCGACTCGCCAAGCGCCTGGAAGATGGCGCGGCCGGCGGCAGCATCAACCGGGCGCAAGCGAATCTCGGCGAGATCGAGCGTTTCGAACAGGAGTGACCGGAGCCTGGTCGGCGGTCCACCCCGGGGCTGCCGATCAGATTGCGCATTTCGGAACCAATCCATTCACAATGATCAGGACGGGCCGGACGTGCATCTCAATGTCAGTTATTTGTCCTCGAATTGAGCATATCGACGGGCCGCTTCTGGCCGATGAGAGCCCTTGCGGGGTCGATGAAGACCGAGCAAGCTGCGAACGTCGGAGATCACCATAGCGGGCATCAATACTGCACACAGGGGAAGGTATGCGGCAATACCACCGGCTAATGAGGCGCCGCAACGAAACCGTTCATGCGGATGCGGAGCGCGCGGAGCTTTTCTATACGCTGACCACGGCCCCCGGCACCAATGATGTCGAGATCATCGATAAACATCCAAAGGGCGGCTATCGCGTTCGGTTTGACCTGTCGCCGGAAGGAATTGACGATTTCATCGCCTTTTTGGAAGCTCACGACTGGATGTCGGTGATGTATTGAGCAGGTTCGCTTTCGGCCTGAAGCGGAAACTTTCAAACTTATTCGCGGAAGCGGCCGGCACCGTTTTCAAATGCAACGCTATGACCAGAAGCACCGTCACCATCCGTTTTAGTGTGTGGAAAACTAGGCACTGAGTCCCCGTAAGGTCACTGCGGCCAGGTCCAAAGAGCCTGCATACGTTCGCCTCGCTACCAACTGAGTGCCTTGCTGCATCTAGGGAGCCATACCGCCATGTCGGCCGGCGACTCAGAGAGCATCCATCCATGATGGACCACACCTCCATCGTCAGAGCCACGACTCGCCTTTGTTTACATCGATGAATCCCAAATCTTCAGGCAATTCCGCCCTGCTGCCTTGGCCGCATACAGGGCCTTGTCGGCACGATCTATGGATGTTTCAACCGGAAGTTCGGGGTCGAGCAGCGTCAGGCCAAAAGAGGCCGTGATGTGGATGGGCTCTTTTTCACCGACGTCTATTTCCAATGCCGCAAGCCCCTCATTGAGTTTCATTACCCGGTCATGGCCGGACATCAGTTCGGTGTAGGGCAAGCACAGCAGAAACTCCTCCCCGCCATAACGAAACACTTTGTCGTAGGGACGCAGATGCTTGATCAGGTAGCGTACCGACTGGGTCAGAACTATGTCGCCCGCGGCGTGCCCATGGAGATCGTTGATAGCCTTGAAGTTGTCCAGATCCATCATGGCAATGTAGCAAAGCTGGGCGTGACGCTTCACCAGCTCCTGTTGTTCACGCAGGGTAGGCAGTATGCCGAAACGGGTGATCGCACCGGTCAGCGAGTCGTGATTGAAAAGGGTATTTTCCAGCTCGCGCTCCAGCGCAAATATTTCAAGCCGCATCCGCTCCAGGGCGTTGGCAAAGTTGTCGTAATCGAGGGTACTGATGACGCTGTTGGCATTGGCAGCGATAAGCAACAGCCTGGCCATATGATGCAGTCGTTGATGCTCATCACCTAGGGCGATATATCCCGGATGTGTGCTTATTTTTTCGGGTGCCTTACTGTAGTACCACTGACCGAAGCGGCATTCGGTGTGAGCATTGATGCCGATGTCGTGCTTGTCGCCCGGCAGCTTACAAATGAGCGCGCGGATCAATGCGCTATGCCACTGCTGGTGGTTGTACAGGGACTCTTTCAGCTGCGCGATAATTCCTTGCAATTCGTCTCGTGTGACGTCGTCGAGTGCCATGGTTCGCCTCCCGTGAATTGCTTGAACCGCCTTTGCGAAGACTACGTGTGTCCCAATGCTCCGAACTTAAGCCCCGTTGCATCGATCAGCAGCATAGCTTGTAGGTGGAATAGGTATGCGACTCACATCATTCTGACGAATGGCAGCTTCTGGCCGATGACGACCCTTGCGGGTTTGATAATGCCTGGGCAATCCTCGCTCTCGAGCTTCTGACGGGCGAGCTTCGGACGTTTTGGTCCGGTGCCTTGGCTATGGCACTGCCACTGCTGGTGATGGATATTTTGATCAATCTGCTGGAGGTCAAACTCGGGAAACAGGATGCGATGATCGCGCTCCCCGTTCAGCGCGCTGGAAAATGGAGCTGTTGTACGAACCATACTTCTTGCCGACCCAGCAGCGTGCCAAGGATGAAAGGTTCGTCTGGCCGCCCCGGCGCGATCAGTCCCAGTTACACTCCACGTTGAACTGCGTCGGGCCCGTATCCGTTCGAAACGCGCTGCAAGATCCATGAAGCGTGGCCAGCCACCCCATACCACGGTCGGCGATATGAATCAGGGAAAGTTCACTTCGGTGTGGCTCTGCCCGTTTCCACGGTGGGGTTTCGTACGTCATAAACAATTAGCTGCCATGGCGGAGCATCACCCCCTCCGGATCAAAGTCAGGCCGCATCGATACCTCGCCGGGGTACTCCACCCAAGAACAAGGCGAATGGCTGGAAGATCACCTGGCGCACTGCGAGCCGTGCCGCACGGATTTCGCGCAACAAAATCGCTTGCGGCATGCCATGTCGCTGCCTACGGATATTTCGATCGACGCGAATGCCGGATTGCAGCGGCTGCGCGCCACCCGAGGCATCCGCCTGGCAGAGCCCGTCGCTGTCAGCCCATGAAATACAGCTTCCTCATGCTTGTCGCATCCGCGGCGTTGAGCGCATGCGCGTCTTCGCGCCCCATGGCGCCCACGGACAATTACACCAGTCCCGGCCGTGCATTCGTCACCAGCGTGTCCTCCATGGACAGCCAGCGCGACATCGAGCTGGCTGTCGCCAACCCGCTTCAGCCGCTCTCCAGGAACGCCAGCTCCAGTTTGCTGGGCTGTACCGCATCAAGGTATAACGGCGCCGGTCAGCGCGCGGCCTCCACGCTGGCTGCGTTGAAGAAGAATTACGGATTGCGCGAGGTCACAGGCTGGCCGATCAAGGCCCTCGACGTGTACTGCGTCGTGTTCGAGCCGCCTCTCGGCATGAACCAGGATGCCTTGCTCAAAGCGCTCGCCAAGGACGATAGAGTGCAACTCGCGCAACCGTTGCACGACTTTGCCGTCTATGCGGAGAAATCCGGGGACGCACACCAGTACAACGATCCCTACGTCAATCTTCAACGCGGTTTCGTGGAAACCGATGCCGCCCTCGCGCACAACCTCAGTCAAGGCAACGAGGTCCATATCGCGATCGTCGATACAGGTGTCGACGTAACGCATCTCGATCTTCAGGGACGCATTCGCGATGTGCACAACCTGGTCGATGACGATGCGGCGGCGTTCAATCGCGACAATCACGGCACCGAAGTCGCGGGCGTCATCGCGGCAAACGCCGACAATCGCCTGGGGATTGTGGGGATGGCGCCCAAAGCCTTACTCAGCGTCTACAAGGCATGCTGGTATTCGCCAGCCCCAAACGAAGGCGCACACTGCAATTCCCTCACGCTTGCCAAAGCGCTGGCTGCAGTCCTTGATACGGATACCCGTATCATCAATCTGAGCCTGGGGGGACCTCCAGATCCGCTTCTCAATTTGCTGCTCGCCAAGTTGCTTGGCCAAGGCCGCATCGTGATCACCGCGATGCCGCCGGACGGGACCATCGACGGATTTCCCGCCAGTGCGCCAGGAGTCATTGTCGTTCGCGTAAGTGATGCATCAGCAGCCCCGCCTGGCATTTTGAGCGCGCCAGGGAACGACATTTTGACGACCCAGCCGAGCGGTGGGTATGACTTCACTTCCGGATCCTCTATGGCGGCTGCGCATGTGAGCGGGATTGTCGCTTTATTGCTATCTCTCGCACCAAACCTCGATGCGCGCGAGGTCCACGATCTTTTGCTACGCAGCAGCAAACTCTCCAACGGGATGCTTCAAGTGAACGCAGCGTCGGCAGTGTCGGCACTCCGCAGTACGCAGAAAGCCACCCCTTGAGCCGAATAACTCGCCTTACGTTGATGCTCCGTGGTTAGCTGGATTCACCGAAGGGGATGTGCGAATCAGCGTGCCTATGGTCCGCATCAGCGGCTTCCAGCAGAAAGGATATGCATGAGCTTTTGCTATAAAGCGGCATCTGCGGCAATTGCTTAACTCTGGCTCCGCTTTGGCTTGGTCAGCCGCACAACAACTCGCGATCGCCGCTGCAAAATCAAGCGGGCGGTTATCCCTAAGCCTCGGTCGGAATCGTCCCCGAATACGTTTGGCCGTTGCCAATGGATGGCCTGATTCGCCGTCGCCCTAATGCCTATCGCGTTACGTCTAGTTTGAGCGCTTGCCAACAGTGATGGCATGTCACTTATTTCTGCGGCGAGGTGTCGTATCGCGTTCTCGTCGTACTGGTGTGGCGCGCGTCGTCTTCCGCATACAAGTAGATCGAGAATGACCTTATTACACTAAGTGCAATAGCTGGCAATTAAGTGCCCGAGCCGAGTGGCGCGAGGCAAAGTTTTGGTCGCAACGCGCTTGCAGCCTCGAAGCGGGCGCCAAACCGTCGTTGCTCGAAAACGTCGCTTCGTACTGCCGACAGCGCAAGAATCGTCGCCTAACCGAGTCGGGTGGCTGGGCTAGAGGCAGGTCTGGAAGAACAGGCGTCCCATAGCCAGTCGCTGGAACAAAAGCACCCCGCCCACTCGGGCGCAAATGATCTATGCCATCGATATTGCCGGAAAACTCGCCGTGTCACTGCCATTCGAAGCTCTACGCTATCGCGGCGCGATGAGCAGGTTTGCTTGTGGCCTTGTCGGTGCCGGGAAAGTGCAAATAACATTCCTTCGGTGCCCGGCAAGTACCTCAGTGCTGATCTCGATTCCATCGTCCCGTAACTTGGCCGGGACGCAGGATATCTACTCGATGTTATGGCGGATGTCATGCCCAACATGGATGTCAGTGCAGGGTGGATTCGGGTCGGTTATCGCGGGTAGGCCCAGCGTCTGCTTTCGATCCTGAGGAGTGATCCGACGTCCTGATCTGGCTGCCACAAAGCCGCCGGTCGGAACGTTACCCCATGCTCGGCATGCGCCGTTTGGGTTCGGGGCGCAGAGGAGCTACGTACGATGTGCGCCCGTGGGTCATCCCTTTGCGAATCACGCACGCGCGTTGTACAGTGAACCATATGGTTCACTATCAAGCCCGCCTCGATAGAACGTTCGCTGCGCTCTCCGATGTCACCCGGCGCGGCGTGCTGGAGCAACTGGGGAATTCGGACGCCTCAGTCACCGACCTTGCCCAACGGTTTCACATGACCCTTACGGGCATGAAAAAGCACGTCAGCCTCCTGGAGCAGGCAGGGCTGGTGACCACGGAGAAGGTGGGGCGCGTACGAACCTGCAAGCTCGGGCTGCGCCGGCTGGAAGAAGAGGCCTCCTGGATCGAGCAGCACCGCCAGCTCTGGAGCGCACGTTTCGACGCGCTGGACGAGCTTGTCGAACACTTGAAGCGCGAGGAGAAGGCAGATGCCAAACGTAAAAGAAGGTAGTTCCGCCGCAGTGAACCGCACTGCCGTGAAACGCAAGTCCGACCGCGAACTCGTCGTGACGCGAACGTTCGATGCCCCAGTGCACCTCGTCTTCGAGGCGTGGAGCAAGCCCGAATTGTTCAAGCAGTGGTGGGTTCCGAAGTCGGTGGGCATGTCGCTGCTCTCGTGCGACATGGATATTCGCACTGGGGGCACGTATCGCCTCGTGTTCAGCCATCCGGCCTTCGATCAACCGATGGCGTTCTTCGGCACGTACAAAGAGGTGACGCCGCACAAGCGTCTCGTATGGACGAACGAAGATAGCGATCAGGGCGCGGTGACCACGGTGACGTTCGAAGAAAATGACGGCAAGACGCTGGTTACCTTCCACGAACTCTATCCCACAACAGCGGCCCTCGAGGAAGCGCTCGCCGGTTCGGCGGAAGGCCTGCCCGAGCAGTTCGCGCAGCTGGATGAGTTGCTCGCAGGCAGATCGTAACCACACCGCAGCGGCCGGCGTATCGGTGTAACACACGATCACGCCGCGCCGGCCAGTCAGGCGCCACGGGAGGACGAGATGCTCAGACGCGATTTCCTGAAGACGGTCATGGCGACCGCCGTGCTGACGGCGGTTCTTCCCGTCAGCGCCAAGAAGACGCCTGCGGATTCGATCGGGCACTTTGCCGACGTCAACGGCCAGCATGTTTTCTACACCGTGCACGGCGCCGGCAAGCCGCTCATCCTTCTCCACGGTGGCATCGATCCCGACAGCTTCGGCAGCAACCTGGCCGAACTGGCCAAGGGCCGTAAGGTCATCGCCCCCCATCTCCAGGCCCATGGGCGCACGCCGGACACTGACAGGCCACTGCGCAGTGAAACGATGGCTGACGACATCGCGACCCTGATCGGCCACCTGAAGCTCGGCAAGGCCGATGTCATGGGCTACTCGCTGGGCTCCAGCGTCGCGCTGCAGACCGCCATCCGCCATCCGGACGTGGTCGACCGGCTCGTGCTCGTGTCCGCTGCGATGAAGCAGGACGGCTTTTATCCGGAGGTAGTGGCGGCCTTCAAACAGTTGCAGGCCAACGCGGCCACGTTCGGCCCTGGCGTCAAGGCATCGCCGTTAGGGAAGGCCTATCCCGATGTCGATTGGACGAACCTCTTCAGGAAGGTGGGCGACATGACCGAACGCCCCTTCGACTGGAGCGCCGAGGTCGCGAAGTTGCACGCACGCACACTGCTGGTCTTTGCCGATGCTGACGCCATCCGGCCCGAACACGTGGTCGAGTTCTGGAAGGCGCTGGGAGGCGGCCAGCGCGATGCCGGAATCGATGGCTCCCTGCGGCCCGCAAACCAGCTCGCCATCGTGCCGAACACCACCCACTACACGCTCCCCGTCGAGCCGATGCTGCCGGAGATCGTCGGACGCTTCCTCGGAGCTGTATTGAAGGCAGCAGTTTAGGGGGGCGCGAAGCGCTCATGGAGCTATCGGAGCGCGGAAGAGTTGCGTGTGTCCTTCAATGCTTTGAACAATCGGACATGTCACCGCGGACAGGTGATGGTCCATGGGTGAGGATGGTTGTGATGTGCAGCGCCTGGCTAGGCCGCAGGCACCATCCGTCCATTTGCCGGCGTCGAGCCATTCTTCTCGGCAGAGTAGGGGATTAGGGATGGTTATCGAGGGTAGGGCGCACACCTACCTTCGACACAAAGCGGAACCTTTTTTGGAGCGGAGCTGACCCGATACAGCGCCGTCGCCCAAGAACCCCAGTACCCGTGCCTACTGGTTTGTCGTGAAGCAAGAAGTTGCGAGGCATGCCCAGCGCTTTGAAAACCTTCGTGCGGGACATATGCTGAATTGCCGCCCGCAACCGATAGCTCTGCGCAACCGTGGACAAGTACGCACAGGTGGCATGTCGAGCGTTCACTTCAGTGAAGTGGATCCGCAGAACTCAGGGGAGAGGAAGATGCGTTGGTATCCATTATTCGCTTTGTGCCTGTTCATGGCCACGGCGCACGGGCAATCGGTTTTCGAATGCAAGCACAAAGATGGCACCACGACTCACCAGGACACGCCTTGTCCAGGTAAGCCGGACGAGTCGCCGGTAATGACGCTTGCCAAACCAACTGTCGGCACGCTCACTCAAATGCAGCGACTGCAGGCCATGGTTCTGATCGATCACTTCCTGGAAGCCGGGCAGTTCGCGGCTGCAATGGATGTCGCGCGGAAAAGTGGACTTGAGGCATACCTTCAGCAACGTATGACCGTCATCGCGCGACAGGATGCTGCGCGCTTGAGGCAGGGTCCCAGCGCCATTCCGCCCCCAACCCCAGTGCGCGCTCGACCGTTTGCTGGTGTCGCTCCGACTCCGGTCTTGGTGACTCCAGTCTTGGTGGCCGCGAAGCAGCCAAATGGTGAGACGCCACCCACCCCCTGGGGAGCACCCAACGGCCAAGACTGGCCCCGGCTTCTGCGCAATTTTCGGGATCTGATTGTCTCGACAAGTCCAGGCTCAGTAACAAGATGAGTCCGGTTGACCTATGGAAGGGGATAGGGGGCTGCATATCATCTGGCCGATATGACGACGGGGTCTTCATGTTTGCTCTGGCTGGCGCCTTTGGCTCGTTCGACATGCAAAGAGTCGCCGACGAATCGGGACATCAAGTCGTCCAGATACTTCCCATGGCCGTCTATGCCTCCCTCCCTCAAGATAAAGTTTCGGTATTCCAGTCGCTTGCGTCGAAGACTCTTGAGGATGAGACAAAGCGCCTCGTTTACTGCAAGGAGATTGCCGGCATGGGGCCTCCCGACTACTTCCCAACCTACATGGTTCAGCATGGCATCGGTTCTTTTACCGGCGCTAATAGGGCTCAAGCACTCGTCGTCCCATTTGATGCCAAGGCGGCATGGGCTAAGGCGGTAAAGCAATATCTTCTATGCCCGTGAATGCTCGTACGTGCATGCGCAGATACCGGAAGTGCCTCAGCTGCGGAAATAACCATTCCCCCACTCGTGGACTTGTTTGAGGGCGGCGGGGCAGAACGAAAAGTCGGTGTTATCGGGGGTATGACAGGGGACTGGCAAAGCTCTTTGAAGATGGAGTCGTACCGGCTCGCGCTGGTCTACCACAAGGTCGCGATGAGCCTTAGCTTGCAAAGGTGCCGGCGAAGAAGTGGTCGACCTCCGCTAGGCGCTGGGATGAGGAGTACCTGCCAATCGGCCAGTCATGGCGGTGCAAAT